>Ga0307443_1000009_pt1 | contig 230061 bp, 191 predicted proteins | sample SalMarSW160220MG_FD_202148 | JGI IMG/M metagenome (GOLD analysis project Ga0307443, IMG submission 202148) | Salt marsh sediment microbial communities from the Plum Island Ecosystem LTER, Massachusetts, United States - SW1601-220 | ecosystem: Environmental > Aquatic > Marine > Intertidal zone... | reverse complement strand
CACCTTCTATTACGCCTGATACATTTAAGTCTTCTGTGTTCTGTTGAGCAGTCCCATCATTGCCATAAACACTGCTATCTACTACCGTGGTATTAGACGCATCATCATCCATCGTCCAATGACCTACCGGACTATTAGGTCCGGACGGAGGTTCCGGTGAAGGTCCGGGTATGACTCCTTCATTATACAGTGCTTCAATTTCAGCTCCCGACAAAGCCCTGTTATATATCCTTACATCATCGATTGTGCCTTTGAAGTATCTCCACCCTCCTATATCAGGCTGTCTGCCTATGTTCCAGTTGGCTGTATAATTAACTGAACCATTCCATAAAACACCTGCCAGCGGTTGGGAAACTGCGTTGTAATATACCTTCGCATCCTCATTTGCCTTCCTTGTTGCGACTATATGAACCCACTGATCCGTTGGAACTGCCGCATTTACGTTTGTTGTATGCCAACTCCCATCTCCAATTTGAAAGTGAATGTGTCTGTGAGGCGACCTCTGGCCGTCAGGATTTACTCGCCCATCTAAAATCATAGATACGCCACTATGGCTTCCATCATCCTGACTGCTTACTATCGCCCAAAGTGCATCGTCAGGCATTGTAGGTGCATTAATCCATACAGAGATTGTTATCTCATCGGTAATAACCAGACCTGCATCATCGCCACAGTCAATATAGTCGCTGCTGCCATTGAAAGTTAAGGCACCTTCTATTACGCCTGATACATTTAAGTCTTCTGTGTTCTGTTGAGCAGTCCCATCATTGCCATAAACACTGCTATCTACTACCGTGGTATTAGACGCATCATCATCCATCGTCCAATGACCTACGAGCGAGGGAACAACCACGACCTCAAAGGTATAATTACTCTCGCTGTACTTGCCTATTTCGACAAGTATACCATCGGCATTGTTAAAATCATACCTGTGGTCGAAGTAGAATTCAGCTTCCCAAATACCTGGACTTAACGTACAAGGATCTGAGTTTGTCGCATCATTTGTACAGTTAAAAACTATTGTATCATTTGTGTCCTGTTTTACCAAGCGTAGGAAGATTGAAGTTATGTTTGAATCATAACAAGGCTCCCAAGTAAATGTCACTGGAGATGTTGTAGTTCCGTTATGCTCAGGATACGTCAAAATTGGTTCTTGTGTTGGTTGTGGAATGGGATTTCCAGTGTTTGGATCTCCAAACAAAATTGTCGTTTCTTCTTGACTACCGCTTTCATAATGAACCGTCATAGTGTAGTTGCCGTCGTTGTAGTCCTCCAGCACATTGCGGTCTGCAAAACTGCCTTTATATTCCCAGTAATGTGTGCCTTCCTCTACATAATGCCACGTCTGGACATCACCTGATTGCGTGTTAACATCATTAGGAATTGTGAAAGTATTACCTGCAGGTGTATTGACCTCGACGAGATTGATCGTCTCATCAGTCACACTTCTGAAGAAAAATTCATATGTTAAATCATCTTGTGTGCCAGGTTCTTTATAATCCCAGCCTGTGTCAATCTCAATCATGTAGACATGACTATTAATAACGGGAATCTCCTTGAAAGTCACATAAACCGTGTGATCTGACTGAACATTACTCAATGTATACACTGTTCTTCCGATCTGAACCGAGTTACCATCCAAATACCATTGGTCAATCATATAGTTTGGGGCGGGCATTGCTGTGAACTGCTGGTCTTCACCAAGATTCTTCATAACAGCACCGTTAGGATCGATAGAACCGCCCAGCCCAGCAGATGCAGTGATGACAACAACGTTGCATGAAATCACGATAAACATCGTAGCGAAGGCTACTGTAGGTAGTGTTAGAACTATACAAGTAATGGCAACTTTGAAAAAATTGCGCATATATGCTTCCGTGCACTAACCTTAAACCGGAAGTGATTTTATCGGACTGATTCCAAGATGTCAAATGAAGCTTATAGGTTTTTTTATGTTTTCTAAAACATGTGGAAAATCAAGGTGAAACTTTTGTAAAAACTGCAACAGGATAAGCAATACCCGAGTGCAAAAAACGTCTAAACACTGTAATCAACTATTCATATGGCTTATCCTCATAAATAAAAACTTTACTATCGCGGGCTAACTCCGCGTGTTTTCCGGACTTCCCTAACAGGCCGAAAATATAGGGAGCTATTACTGTTAAAAATCAACAATATCAGGTAACATAAGGAAAACGGCAGGTTAATCGAGCCAATTCTTTGTTTACAGCAAGCTTACAGTAAATATGACCAATGAATTTTCCCCTATTAGTACTCAAAATTATACAACTCGGCCGCACATGCAAACGCAAATATGTGTTGAAGAAATGTTGAATCGCAGGCTTCGCTGATACTAAAACAAAGCCAAGATTTTCGCCTAAGTTTCTATGGTCCTGACTGTTACTTAATGGGCCCGCAAGGATTCGAACCTTGGACCAATGGATTATGAGTCCACTGCTCTACCGCTGAGCTACGGGCCCTACCGCTTAATACGAATTATTATCGCTGTTGCAGTTTCAATTCTTCTTAATGCAGATAATTTACAACAAAGGCTTTTGGCTTTCAAGAAAAATGAACCGTCCTGCCGGATGTCGGCTGAACGGCCAGTCAGTCAATCTCGGTTAGCCGGCCAATTACCTCAAACTTTCCAAGCAGATAGTCGCTTTTCTGGGAGCTGCTTTGTTGTTTCTCGGGCTGCCTGCCCCCTATTGAAACGGCAAATTCGCCCGGCTCAATGAACCTCGTACCATTATCGTCATAAAGGGCCATTTGTCTGGCTGTCAATTTAAACGATACTGTTTTCTTCTCACCGACGTTTAGATTTATCCTTTTGAAGCCCTCTAATTGCCTTATCGGCACAGGATATGATGCCTTAACATCACTGAGGTAAAGCTGCACAACTTCGTCACCGGCTCTGTCTCCGACATTCTCCACATCCGCGCTTAGCTCGATATCCTCGCCGGGCTGTATCTTTTGCTTTGATAACTTCAGATTACTGTATTTGAATTGCGTATAACTCAGCCCAAAGCCAAATTCGTACAGCGGCTCGGCCTCCATATAGCGATAGGTTCGTCCTTTCATATTGTAGTCGGTAAACGGTGGTAGCTGGTCGACAGACTTTGGGAACGTGATAGGCAACCTACCGGCCGGGTTATAATCACCAAAAATCACCTCGGCAATGGCCGTGCCGCCTTCTTCGCCCGGATACCAAGCCTCGATAATGGCCGGTATATTTTCATTAGCCCAGTTGATTGATATCGGGCTGCCGTTCATCAAAACCAGAATGATGGGTTTACCCATTGCGTGTAGTGACCGTAGAATCTCTTCCTGCATCACCGGCAGTTCCAGACGCATTCTGTCTCCGCCGCTTTCCGAGTATTCGGACTGTCCTTCTTCCCCCTCTATGGCGCCTGAGATGCCCATCACGGCAATCACCAAGTCTGCCTTTTCCTCAAGTTCCTTGAACCTCAAATAATTTCCCCACTCCCAAATAATATTACAAATACCGCAAATTTTAAAGTAATCGAGCTGGACTTCCGGTCCGAATCTTTTCCTGATACCCTCCAGGGCAGTAACCGCTTTGGAGGGTGTGCCGTTGTAATTGCCAAACATAACATTTGCGTCATCGGCGTTAGGTCCTATGACGAATACTCTTTTTAACTTTTTGCCGTCCAGGGGCAGAAAATTATTCTCATTCTTCAAAAGCACGATTGACTCCCTGGCGGCCTGAAGAGCAAGAGCCCTGTGCTCGGCACAATCATTTTTCTCGATGGGTATCTGCGCATAAGGGACCATTTCATCGGGGTCAAACATACCAAGTCTGAATCGAGCGGTGAAAAGTCGCTTAAGGGCAATATCTATTTTCTCCTCACTAATGATCCCCATTTTTACCGCGTCTCGCAGTGCCGGATAGGTTCCTCCGCAATTAAGGTCACAGCCGCTCTCGACAGCCATTGCCGAGGCCTCCTCCGGTGTCTTGACGATGCGATGATGTCTGTAAATATCCCCGATTGCTCCGCAGTCCGAGACCACGTAACCGTCGAAACCCCATTCATCTCGTAATACATCCTGCAATAGCGTTTTACTCGCACAACAGGCCTCGCCGTTCAAACGGCTGTACGCCCCCATTATAGAAAAGGCCTTTGCTTCGCGAACACAGGCCTCGAAGGCCGGCAGATAGGTCTGGCGCAGGTCACGAGGGCTTACCCTGGTATCGAAACGGTGTCTGATTGGCTCGGGGCCGCTATGAGCGGCGAAATGTTTTGGCGTTGAAACAAGCTTCAGATAACGGGGATCATCACCCTGGAGTCCCTTGACAAACTCGACTCCCATTCTCGCGGTTAAGTAAGGGTCTTCGCCGTAAGTCTCCTGGCCTCTGCCCCATCTGGGGTCTCTGAATATATTTATGTTCGGGCTCCAGAAGGTAAGGCCCGTATGTCTACCTCTGTTGCCGTTACGCACGGCTTCATGATGCTTGGCCCTGGCTTCATCCGAGATAGCTGTTGCCACGCGGTGCATCAGGTCAGTATTAAACGTTGCTGCCAGGCCAATGGCCTGTGGGAAGACCGTTGCGATTCCGGCCCAGGCCACGCCGTGAAGGCATTCGTTCAGCCAGTCATATTCAGGAACATTCAGCCGTTTTATCTCGGCCGCGGCGTTTACCATCTGCGCGATCTTTTCTTCCAGCGTCATACTCGAAACCAGTGCGTCAACCCTTTTCTCAACAGGCAAGGTTACGTCCCTAAAGGCCTGGCGGTCGGCAGAGTCGATATTCTGTACGGGTTTATTTTTATCTTTCATTCAAAATCCTCCTTCAGGCGTGTTATGTATATCCCCCTTACAGGTTCTCCTTCACGAAGCGAACGGCATTGTTAAAAATTGTCATTCCATCTGCACGGTCCTTTTCTTTCAGACGGGACCAGTGGGGATGCTGTGTGTGGCGAACGAATCTCTCCGGGTGCGGCATAAGGCCCAGAACTCTGCCGGTTTTGTCGGTAAGCCCGGCTATTGAATCCACTGAGCCGTTAGGATTAACAGGATATTGTCCGTAATCACCTTTCTCGTCGACATATCGGAATCCTACGTGCCCCTGAATATTGAGCTTTTCCAGTACCTCATCGTTTTCAGTAACGACTTTGCCTTCTCCGTGGGCAATAGGAAGATATATCAGTCTGCCCGGCTCAATAAATACACATTTCTCCGTTCCCGGCTGTAAATATACCCATCTATCCTCAAATTTGCCGCTGTCATTGTATGTTATCGTAACCTGCTGTCCGTTGCCCGTCGCATGTGATTCGTTATTTACGACTCCGGGCAGGATACCGGCCTTAACCAGAACCTGAAAGCCATTACAAATGCCGAGAACTAATTTGCCATCGTCAATAAATTTTCGTACTTTCTCTGCCAAGTGATGAATTACCTGATTTGCAAGGATTTTCCCCGCAGCAACGTCATCGCCGTAACTGAATCCACCGGGGAAGACAAGTATCTGACAATCTTCCAGCACATCCGGCTTGCCGATGATTGCGTTTATGTGTAGCCGCTTTGCCTGGGCTCCCGCCAAATTAAGAGCATACTCGGTTTCCACATCACAGTTTATCCCTGCCGCACGTAACACTATTGCATTAATCTCTTTCATCGACAAATTCCTTCTTACTGTCGTTAAAGATTAAAACATTACCAATCGAATGTCTGCTGCCAGGCCTTTTTAAGCCTGTCAAGTTCGAGGTGAATTACATCCTTACCTCTTTCGTCTTTTATTAACAGTATGTTCTCACCTGTCACTTGACCAATCTGCCCGAACGGAACATTAAGCATCAACTTCGCAAAGTTATGATAGTTATCCGGTTTTATTTCAACAATATACCTTGAGGTAGATTCGCTAAAGAGTTGAGCTTCGGTGCGCAAAGACTGCGGGCTTTTCGGCAGGCCTTTCAAGTCGGCCTGAATACCCAGGCCGCCGGCAAAGGCCATCTCAGCCAAAGCTACCGCCAGCCCCCCTTCCGAACAGTCATGACAGCTTTCCACAAGCCGGTCGGCTATCGCCCGTTCTATTTTTTGTGCTGTCTTCGGCGCAACTTCCAGGTCTGTCTTCGGTACGTTGGCGCCAATCTGGCCGTTTATCTTATAGTAATGTGAACCGCCTAATTCATCGCGAGTCAGACCGATGATAAATAACAAATTGCCGGCCTCTTTTACATCCATTGTTACGCATTTATCAACATCATCCACTATTGAAATTGCACTAATCAAAAGCGTGGATGGTATCGCAATCTGACTTCCGTCTTCGCAGGCAAATTCGTTGTTGAGTGAGTCTTTGCCCGAAACGAAAGGCGTGCCAAAGGCCATAGCACCATCATAACAGGCCTCAGCGGCCCGCACGAGCGCACCAAGAGTCTCCGGCTTTGTGCAATCACCCCAGCAAAAATTGTCCAACAGCGCTATTCTGTCAACCCTGGCGCCCACACAGATAATGTTTCTAATAGCCTCATCAATACCCGCCATTGCCATCCAGTATGGGTCTATATCTCCGTAACAGGGATTCATTCCACAACTGATGGCAAGGCCTTTATTAGAATTGTACTTCGGTCTTATCACTGCTGCATCACTCGGGCCATCATTCTCAATGCCTATCAAAGGCTTGACTACGGAACCGCCCTGAACTTCGTGGTCGTATTGCCGAATTACCCATTCCTTGCTGGCAACATTATATGATGAAAGAATCTGCAGGAGCTCGTTATTGTAATCATCTTTTTGAGCTATTGCCGGCTCGGTAAGCTCCGGAACCTGCCAAACGGCCTTGCGAGAATACTTAGGCAGCCCCTCGTGCCAGAACTCCATATCCAGCTCGCCAACTTTTTGTCCGCCGTATCTCAGCGTCAGCTTTTTATCGCCGGTGAATTTGCCTATTACCGTCGCCTCGACATTCTCATCTGCAAAAATTTTCATAATGGCTTTTAGATTCTCAGGCTCGACGGCCAGGACCATTCTTTCCTGGGCTTCACTAATCCAGATTTCAGTATAATTCAGGCCGGCATATTTTAACGGGATTTTCTCAAGGTCAACCTCTACGCCAAGCTCTTTGCCCATTTCGCCCACGGCCCCGCTTAGCCCGCCGGCCCCGCAGTCGGCGACCGCCTCATATAAATTAGCTTCATTAGCCTGAAGCAGCACATCCAGAGCTTTCTTTTCCGTTATTGGATTGCCGATTTGCACGGCGTGCGAGAAGATTGACTCGTGCTCGTGGGTCATTTCACCGCTGGAGAAGGTTGCCCCGTGTATTCCATCTCGGCCCGTTCTGCCGCCGAGGACAATAACCAGATTTCCGGCTTTTGGGCTATCGAAGCATTTATTTTTGTCGATTAAGCCGATATTGCCGCAGTAGACCAAAGGATTAGCCATGTACCTGTCGTCAAAATAGATTGCGCCGTTGACTGTCGGTATTCCCATTCTGTTGCCGTAATCGCGTACGCCCGCGACCACACCTTTCATAATTCTCCTCGGATGCAGAACTCCTTTGGGAATCTCTTCGAGTTTCTTGTCGGGCGGGCCGAAGCAGAATATATCCGTGTTGGCGATAGGTTTCGCACCCAGGCCGGTAGCCATAGGGTCACGGATTACCCCGCCTATGCCCGTAGCCGAGCCACCATAAGGGTCAAGGGCGGAGGGATGATTATGCGTTTCCACTTTAAAACATATCGCTGAATCTTCGTCAAATCCCACTACCCCGGCATTATCCGTGAAGACAGATATACACCATTTCTTGTCGAGCTGCTTAGTAACTTTGAAAACAGTTTCTTTCAGCAGGTTATCAAAATGTATCTGCCGGCCGTCAATCGACATATCGACAGCGCTCTTAAACGTTTTATGCACGCAATGTTCGCTCCATGTCTGTGCGAGGCTTTCCAGCTCAACGTCGGTAGGGTCTCTGCCGAGCTTGCGGTAATACTCCTGTATGGTCCTCATCTCGACAATGTTTAAAAAGAGGTCCATCTTTTTGCTGATTTTCAAAAGTCCGTCATCATCAAGCTCAATAATCGGGACATAATTTACTTTCAGCTTATAAGGTTCGATGTGTGGACTCGGCGGCTCGGCCTCGCTGCCGTAGATTACGGTTTCTATGCAATCGTTAGCTAATACTCTTCTGGCAATAGTGTCGCGCTGCACGTTAGTGATATTACCCAGCAGCACATATTTTCGAGCCGTCCGGACGTGCTGAACTTTCACTCCCATATCGGCGATGGCGGTAGTAACGGATTCTGCCACAGGGTCGGTGACGCCGCTTTTGAGGTGTACCTCTATAATCTCGGCCTTGGCCAGACCGGCGGGGGCACTACTTCTGCCGATATAGTATTCCTCACAGACGGGGTCAGCTAAAAGTTCAACTGCCAGACGTTTTGCAAACTCGATATCAAAGTCAGCTTCAATCAGGAACACTTTGGCCGATTGAACCGCTTCGACCGAGGTTATTCCCAGTTCTTTAATGTCTTCCAATATTCCGTTGCCGTGAATATCAGGCAAAGCGGCGCGATTAAATACCTCAAAACGCCATTGACTCACGATTAGGTTCCCTCCTTTTTCCCTTCATTTTTCATTAGCGTTGTTCGCCTGTTTCTTGCTTTTTTGAGAAGGCTGCGGAGACGTTTTTCGTCGCCACTGTTCATAGCTTTCTGCAGCTTTCGCAATTCAACGACCATTTTGTCAATACCCTTGTTGATGTTGGCCGAGTTTGTCAGCATCACATCAGTCCAGATATTTTCCGGTCCGGATGCAATTCTCGACGTGTCAATGAAGCCCTGTCCTGCAAATTTTAGTTCTTCGTCGATGTTCGCATTTATAAGTGCCGCGACTGTTACGTGAGGCAAATGACTTACGTTTGCAAGAATCCGATCGTGCTGACTCGGGCTCATCACCTTGACTCTACAGCCTAAAGCCGACCAGAATTTGCTAAGCGTCCGTATAGCATCCGGCCTGGTGCCGTTTGTTTTTGTTAGAATGCAATTTGCTCCGTCGAACAAGTCGTCTCGTGCAAACTCGACGCCTCTTTGTTCGGAACCGGCGATAGGATGTGAGCCGACATAATAAACATTTCTCGGTAACAGTCGTCGCGCCCACCGGTGGGACTCCTGTTTTGTCGAGCCGACGTCGGTAACGATACAGCCGGCTGGTAAGGAACCAGCAATTCGACGGAAAATATTTTCAAAGGTTCTTATCGGGGTAGCGAGAATTACTATATCAGCCTGTTCGACGGATTTATGAATATCATCCACAACTTTCTGAGCTACACTCAAACGGCGTGCTTTTCGTCTGGTAACCGCCCTGTGGCTGTAACCAACAGATTTCACACCTTTTAACGTACGTAAAATCGCCAGGGTTATCGAAGAGCCCAGCAAACCCAGGCCAATAACGGTTATTTGCCGTAATTGCCTCAAGACAAAGACCTTACAAAAAACTGCCTCCGCGGAATTGCGTAAAAGACTATAACCTTTTGGGCCGGTGTGTCAATTTTTTTTCTTTGATTTCTGTGGTTAAAGTGTTATTATGCTGAACTAAAATCAAGTAATTAGGCTAATAGGGAAGGCCGAGAAAATTAGTGTCCGGTTCACTTTTGTGGACAGGATTTTTTTTCGTAAAGTTTGGTCGCGAACCGATATAGTAAAGGTAAGGCTTAATAAGTCGAGAGCCGAGTATGCCTGATTGATACTGGATTTTTTGAGGTTATAATCTAAGAGTTATGGCCGGAAATAACAAATTAAATGGTAACGATTATCTGCCATTCGAAGATAAAATAGCAGAGATAGACCGTCAAATGGCTGAACTGGCCCGTCTTAGTTCAATCAAAGGCATTGATTATTCTGCCGAGATTCGCCGGCTCGAGAAAGAAAAAGTTAGCCAGCTTAAACGGCTTTTTTCCAATTTAACGGCCTGGCAAATTGTGCAGGTGGCCCGTCATCCTAAAAGACCGCTCTTAACTAATTATCTCCAATTAATGGTCAAAGACTTTCGTGAGCTGCATGGAGACAGGTGCTTTGGCGACGACCGGGCAATTGTCACAGGTTTGGGCCGAATCGGCAGAGAAAAGGTGCTGGTTCTGGGACACAATAAGGGCCGGCAAACTCAGGAGAAAATCGCCTGTAATTTCGGATGCGCAAATCCTGAAGGATATCGAAAAGCCTTAAGTAAAATGAAACTGGCCGAGAAGTTTAACATACCGATTGTTACTTTTATTGATACTCCGGGCGCTTATCCCGGAATTGGCGCGGAAGAGCGAGGTCAGGCCCAGGCCATAGCTGTCAATCTTATGGAAATGTCCCGTCTGAAGGTACCTATCATTTGTGTTATTATTGGTGAGGGCGGCTCAGGAGGAGCACTCGGCATAGGTGTGGGTGACAAATTGGCAATTCTGGAGTTTGCGTACTATTCGGTAATCAGTCCGGAAGGCTGCGCAGCGATATTGTGGCGAGACGGCAAACAGGCACCCGACGCCGCCGAGGCACTGCGACTGACCGCCAAAGATTTACATAGACTCAGGCTTGTTGAGGCAATCATTTCTGAGCCGCTCGGGGGCGCACACCGAAATGTTCACGACACTGTTTATAACGTTGAGCAGTTTATTATCAAAGCATTGCGTGATTTGAAGCGCCTAAAGACTGAAAACCTGCTTGAGAACCGATATAAAAAACTTCGCTCCATTGGCAACAACTTCTGCACGAGAGCCGCTACTACGAAAGTAGCTATTAAACCTGCACAAAAACCTGTCGCTGCTGCCGCGAAAAGTGCTGTACCTACAAAAGCCTAAACGCTTGTCCCGAGCTTTACAGAACTTCACAAATAAACACTAATTAATCATTTAACCATTCAACCTATTTGCAAATGTTGACATTTCACTCCCGGCAGACTAAATTAACAACAAATCGTGCTGTAGTTTATATTGGGCAGAAAGAAAGGAGAGATGAAGTATGACAATCGCAGAAGCACTGTTCACATTTACAGGCCGTATGTGTCGACGTGACTACTGGCTGAAGGGATTCCTGGTGCTGCTGCCCATAGGAATTCTAAACAATATTCTGGCTTATGGTATCGACGACGACCGGACTCGAACGCTGGCATTTATAATCGGTATTCTTAGTATATGGCCCGGCCTTGCACTAATCGTGAAACGGCTGCATGACCGGAATCGCACCGGATGGCTTTCCCTTACGATGTTTATCCCATTTGCCGGGATAATCTTTGGGATTTGGATACTGATTGAGGTCTGGTTCCTAAAGGGAACCGACGGCCCAAACCGGTTTGGCGAGGATCCATTGCAAGCGACTACAGGCCCAGAAACGACATACACCGACATAAGTACCGCCGCCTCTCCACCCGGCCGGTAAGACGCCGCCAACGTGTCACTCTTAAGCATATCATTAGACGCTGAGACTTATGATGAAGAACATTACCTCTAATACGTCGAAGTTGGCTGATACAGTCGGCTTCGAGATTGTCGGCGCCGATTTAGGAAGTGATATTAAATCCGCGATTCAAACCGCTTTGTCGGCCGGAGTTGTATTCCCGAAAGGAAGTGAACCGCTTTCTATCTTCCGGGAAGTTCTGGCCAGAACCCTTCACTCAATCGAGACGCATCACCGAGAACCGCTATTCAAAGAATTCCTGCTGAAAGGGCCTTACGAGAACTCAGGGGCGATTCCCAAGAAGTTAATTGATGAGCGACTTTCCGATTCTGAAGTCGCTTCTGTCATCACATTCATTTATTCACACATGGTAAACTGCTTCAAAGGCGCGGTTACAGAGTTATTAGCGGCGAGCGCCTGTGTGCGTTTATTGAAGCGGCTTCAGCGTGACAGCAAACTGCCCGCAAACGCCTACCTTTATGTCGGCGATGTCGTAGGTGTACATCGGCCGAAAGGAAAAGGGCTTCTTAAAGGTGCTGACCTGTATTTACTAATCAATACTCATAAACCAAATGCGGTTCCTGACATTTACGTCGCTGGCTTGGTAGAGGTCAAATCGTACTTTTGCTCGGAACGCCGTCTGCGAGAACAATTCGACCGACATATCAGGCGGTTGAAAGAAGGGCTGCAAGTAGCCGGGAGGGACTACGCCAGAGAAAATGTTTGTGTCGGATTCGGACCCAGCCTGCGGTTCCTACAGATCACGGTGCTACCAAGTAACTGGAGCCTTCCACGAACATTTCGGTTCGAGAACACCGAGCACGGTAGGCTTCTTCATGTTGACCCGGGTGTGCCCCCTTGTACCAACGATGAAATCATTATGACCGGGAATGACGAGTGGCGAATTATCCTGCGATGGTCGAAGGAGGCGCTTGCCGAAGCTGCCTACGAGATGACGTTCTGGTATATGGAAAAGGTTGGTGAGATGATTTACTCACATTGCAGGCCCATGGGGTGGGAGGAAATGAGCGAGGGTGAGGCTGGAAGAAATGCGGCAAAAATGACGCTCTACTATGCCCTTCTACGTTGCCGAACGACTCGGGAGAACCAGCGTGCCATAGCGCTCTACAACACCTATGGATTCGGTTATGCGCTGGGGATGAATTACAGGAACGCAGAAGGTAAACGCGAGATGCTTTGGCCGCAGGACTTAGATGAAATCATATCTGGTAGAAAGACCAAACATGGGTGCAGAATACATTAAAATCAAGGTAGATAATCCACACTCTGCGAGAGAGAGGCGTTTAACAATCGGCCGCATCAGATGACGTCATGCCATCGTTCAGCCGCGGTGGGATTAAATTTCTGAAGGAGATGAACTCAGCGGTTCTGTTACTTCGCGGGCATCTCGGTTCCTAATTCCTTTGGGTCTTTACACTCTTCGATAGCCGCTATTTTATTAACCCTCCGTTGATGCCTTCCCCCGGTAAACTCGGTGTTCATCCAGGTCTCGACTATTTTTCTCAGGACGACCGCACCAACCAAATCGCCGGCTAAGCAAAGCACGTTTGCGTCATTATGATGCCGAGAAACCTGCGCATTCAACTCGTCATGGCACAAGGCCGCCCTGATTCCCTTCACTTTATTGGCCGCTATACTCATCCCGATGCCGGTTCCGCAGATAAGAATGGCCCTGTCAGCATCCTTGTTTGCTACTGCAAGAGCGGCCTTGTAGGCAATATCGGGGTAGTCAACCGGATTTTTATCCAGCACGCCCACATCGATGCATTCGTGCCCTAATTGAGTAAGTATTGCCTTTATTTGTTCCTTTGCTTCGCAGCCGCGATGGTCGTTTCCAACTACTACTTTCATATTAACTCGGTTACTCTCCTTTTTACAGCTTCTTCTATCAATATTCCACTACGCTCATACACATCTTTTCCGCCGCCTATCGGGTCAGGAATTTCCCTGCCCTCGTCAAGCAGCAGCGTCTGCCGGGCAGCTTCGGGCATTAAACTGACGACATATTGCTTATGCATCCGGCACATCACAAAAATATAATCGCAGTCCTGAATCAAATCCCTTGTCAGGAATTTGCTTCGATGGGCTGTAATATCGACTCCTTTCGCAGCACAGAACTCTATACTCTCGCTGCTTGCCCTCAGCCCAGGTGCCGCCGCAGTTCCTGCCGAACTAATTTTATACCCCATTTCTTCGAGATGGTCAACCTTAGAATCCAGTTTTTCTGCTAAGTATTTTTGAAATAATCCTTTCGCGATTGGGCTTCGACATATGTTCCCTGTACAGACAAATAGAATGTTAATCGTTGAAAGGCGTTGAAGTTCATCTTTTGAGACCACACCCTGTCGCAGAATTCGCAATCCTTCTTTGCCCATTTTAACAACAGTACTGGCCTTTTTGTACTTACAGGGATTACCATCAAGCAGCATATCAATTTTCCCATCGAACTGGTCAAGCACTTCTTGAGCCTTTATGGCTGGCTGCCGAGCAGTTAAGTTTGCACTTGGTGCGACAATTGGCCAGACGGTATTCTGAAGCAGTAAAGCTGCTACCAAGTTATCAGGGCAGCGGATACCGATAGAATTGTCTCTATACATATACGCAAACGTTTCCGGCTGAAAAATTCCCTGCACTTTTTCGATTTGTTGCTGTGTTAGCTCAAAGACGATACTAATCGGTCCCGGCCAGCATTTTTGCATTAACTTTTCCACTCTTGGGGGGATTATTGGCACATATTTTCTTACATCTTCCTTTCGGCCAATGTGCAGAGTGTAGTATTTTTCACCGCTTCTTTGTTTAACCTCATCAAGCCTTGCCAATGAATCAGCCTGGGCCCGGCAACCAATCCCATATACCGTCTCGGTTGGAAAGGCAACCAGCCCGCCCGATTCGAGTAGTTTTGCCGCCTGTCTTATTACCTCGATGTCCGGCTTATCACTATCGATTTTTATAACTTCTGTTCTCATCTATGCAGAAAATACCTAAAATCCAATGTAGCTGCAAGGGATTTACTATAATCAAAACTACATATTGCAGATACGAATCTCAAGTGAAAGACAAAGTTCCATCATTTGCCTTTTTCAGCTCGGTTCACTATACTTTAGGAAAGCTTAAAAAATTTGCCCATAGTAATATAAATGAAATCTGAAATCTGTAATTCAAAATTACTCATCAGGAGCTTCGGCTGCCAAATGAACAAGCTCGACACGGCCCTGATAACCTCAGCGGTTCAGCAGGCCGGTTTCCATCTGGCTGACAGCATAGACGACGCCGATGCGGTGCTGATAAACACCTGCTCTGTCCGTGAGCACGCTGAAGAAAGAGTCCTTTCGCACTTAGGTCATCTAAAACACATCAAAAAGTCCCGGCCTGAAATAATCGTCGCGGTAGTAGGCTGTATGGCCCAAAGGCTCGGCGATAAACTGCTCGAGCACGAAGCGGTTGATATTGTCTGCGGCCCGGCTCAAATCCCAAAAGTCCCTGAGTTATTAGCTGAATCGCTGGCCGGCAAGACAAAACGTATTGCCGTCAGCGAGAAGATTCGCCAAGCCCCGCCGATGGATGAATCCGAGGCACTTGACCGGTTCGAGTGCCGTTACGACTCAGACACACAGCAGCCGCCCTGCCAGGCATTTGTGCGGGTGATGCGCGGCTGTAATAAATTCTGCAGCTATTGTGTTGTCCCCTATGTGCGGGGCCCAGAGGTCTCCCGGCCGCCGGGCAGGATAATCGAACAGATAAAAAAACTTGCAGCCGGCGGCATAAAGCAGGTTACGCTCCTCGGCCAAACGATAAACTCATACAAATACGCTGCCGGGGAAAAGACGTATTACCTGGCCGACTTGCTGGAAATGGCCAATGAAATAGACGGCATCAGGTGGATTCGCTTTATCACCAGCTATCCGGCAGGTTTTGACGAGGCCATCCTGCGGGCAATGGCGGATTTGCCGAAGATTTGCCCATATTTGCACATACCGGCCCAGAGCGGCTCGGACAAAATTCTGCGGACAATGAACAGAAATTATACCGCCGCTGAATATCTGGCATTGCTTCAAAAGGCCCGGCAAATCGTTCCCGATATCGCACTTGCGGGCGATTTTATTGTGGGCTTTCCCGGCGAGACCGAGCAGGACTTCGAGGCAACGGTGGATTTAGTCAAAAAGGCCCAATATAAAAACTGCTTTGTCTTCAAATACTCACCTCGTCCGGGCACGGCAACCGAGAAGAAATTAAAAGACGATATTCCCACAGAGGTCAAAAAGGAGCGTAATCATAGGCTTCTGGCGGTCCAGGAAAAAATAAGTGACCGGCTTAGCCGGGAGTTTTTGGGCAGGACGGTTGAGATTCTGGTCGAGGGATTGAGTAAGAAGCCGCATCTGGATTCTTCGCAGAGCGGCGATAAGCCGCAATTAGTCGGCCGAACGGCCGCGGACTGGATAGTCGTCTTTAACGGCCCGGAGTCCCTGGCTGGCCGGTTTTCTCAGGTAAAAATAATAAAAGCCAGCCCGCTAACGCTGTTCGCCGAACCAGCCTGAGCAGAACCGACAAAACATCACATCACAACTCATAAATGATAACTCTGTCTTGCGACCTAAGGATTAAGAGTTTTTCTAAACAACCTTTTAAAAAAGAGGATTTATCGGTAAAATCTCAATATGGCTGAAGTAAGCGAAAAGACTCAGAATTACGTTGGGACTGACAATTACGATAAATCTTTACCAACGAGTTTAGAAAAGGTAAATGTGTCCGATTGGTGGATTGCCCTTGCCATCTTTACACTTGCGGTGGCAATTCGCTTCATTTATCTATACGACCTCAAAGACAATCCGACCTTTAACGTTCCTATTGTAGACTCATACGGTTACCACACGACAGCCAACTCATTAGTCCAGGGTCATGGTATGGGAGAAAAGTTTTTCTGGCAGCAGTTTTTCTACCCGTTCTATTTATCTGTTGTTTATCTTTTAACCGGCTCTTCTATTTTGTACGCACGAATTTTACAGGCATTACTTGGCGGTCTCACGTGTCTTTTAACCTATCGTCTGGGCTCTCGAATTTTTAATCGGAAAACAGGCGTCATAGCTGGTGTCATCACTGCAACTTATGGACCTCTAATTTTCTTTGAGGCTGAATTACTCGTTACAGGCTGGGCAGCTTTTTGGTCGGTTCTACTCTTACTGACTTTACTCAAGACAGCCGAAACTAAAAGCCTAAGGCTTTGTCTTTTATTTGGTATATGCGGTGCTTTGAGTACTATAACCCGGTCGAATTTTTTCCCCTTCTTCTTTTGCGCGTGCCTGTGGCTTGCGGTTATTTTTTACCGCTTCCTTGATTGGCGAGGCTTATTGGCCCCTTTAGCCGCTATATCAGCCGGCTTTATATTGATTGCCTGGCCTGTTGCTTCTCAGGCTTATCGAGTCACAAGGTCTTTCACCATCTTTCCTGCAAGTGCGGCATTTAATCTATATATTGGCAATCACCCCGACTTTGAAGCCGGGAACGTTCGACCTGGCTTTAAGTGGGACCGGACTCTTAAAGAGCCGGAACAACATAATATCTTTGAGCCTGACGATAAAAAACGATACTTCTATAAAAAGACTCTGAATTTTGTCTTAACCCAGCCGCTGGGCTTCCTAAAAGGATTGTTCTACAAAACCGCACAGTTTGCCAGTTCCCGAGAAATACCGGGACACGTCGTTGACATCTATGTATCCCGCAAATGGGCACCATCGATGCGGCTGCTTGTATGGAAAATTTGGGGCTTTGGATTCCCTTTCGGTTTGCTTCTGCCTTTGACAATCCTGGGTATTATTTACCACCGGCAGAAAGTCCCTCTGCCGATAGTTCTGTTTTTATTACTTTACTCGGCCTCAATAATTTTAGTTCATATGGAGGCCCGCTATCGAGTGGCTATGGTTCCCATAATGGCCATCCCGGCATCTGCGGCCTGTCTTAAAATAGTTGACATCATTCGGATGCGACAGTGGCGGACTTTGGCAATTACGCTTTTGTGCATTGCGGCTGTTATGCTGCTCTGCAGCCTGCCCGGGCCTTTCAGTGTAGAAAAAAATAACTACGAGGCCGAGTTATACTACAACATTGGACAAACATTACAGCAGCAAGGCGATATTAACCAAGCTCTTCCATATTTCACTAAGGCCATTGAACTTAGAGACGACTATATAGAGGCCCACAACAATATGGGTGCCGCCCTTTTAAGACTGCAGAAAACCGATGAGGCCCAGGCGCACTTCAACAAGGCTATTCAATATGAGCCGGATTACTACGCAGCACACGCTAATCTGGCTACTATTTTGGCAATGAAAGGCGAATTCAGACAGGCCATTGAACACTTTACCGATGCATTACGAGTCGTCCCAAACGATGCCCACGTACATAACTATCTCGCGAACGCTCTAAGTCTGGCCGGGAGGTTATCTGAGGCCGTCGAACATTATAATGAATCACTAAGGCTGATACCCAACAATCCCTCAGCTCACTATAACCTCGCTGTAACTTTGGAAAAAACGGGGGACCTGGACTCGGCCGCCGGACACTATCGCGAGGTGTTGAAAATGCAGCCTTACAACAGCCAGGCAAATGCAAGGCTGCGGGAAATTATGGCCAAAAAGAACAATCCGCAGGAATGAAATTAACACAGACCAGCCCGCTAACACTATTTCGGGGAGAGTTTTTAGTTCATAGTACGGTGTTTATAGTTCGTAGTTTAGAGTTCATTGTTCATAGCAGAAATCGAGTATCAAATATCCAGAATCTTGCATCAATCATCGATAATCAATACCTGTCCTGATCGCAGTCGAAGGAATCAATTGAAGTGCTGTATTTAATGCGTGACAAATCCTCAGCCGGCTTCGGCTTGCGAAAAACAAACAAATGCTCGTGCATTATAAGATAGAATTTATCTCGCTTTGCTTTGGTCCGCCAGCGTTCGGTAAAAGCACAATTGTGCTGAACCTTGATAATATCCTCTTTTAATACGAAGCCGACTTTCAAAAATCGCTGCATAACATTAAAAGCCAATGGAATGTAATGTTTCCCTTTACGAGTATCACCTATAAGTATGGCGCAAAATTTGTCCGGCCTTAGGACACGGAAAAATTCTTTGGCAATTTTCTCGATTTCACTACAAAACTTTGGCAGGCTGCCGATATTGGAGAGGTCAGCCGGTATTTCTCCATTGGAATATTTTATAATATTCATATACGGCGGATGGGTTATAACCAAATCGAAAGAACTGTTTTTTAGAAAGGATAAATCGCGGGCATCGCCGATTTTTACTTTTTGCTCAGTTTTCGGATGGTGATTAAACCTTAGTCCTTCCTCAGCAAGTTTAATGGCCTCAGGATTTATATCAATTCCTAATGCATGCCGCGTTAACAACTTTGCCTCGATAAGTGTCGTTCCTGCTCCGACCATCGGGTCGATAATAGAGTCACCTTTGTTTGAGTACATCTCGATTATGTTACGTGCTATCTGTGGGGCAAAATTACCGCGATATTTTGAATTATGCGTAGCCCAATTCCCACGTTCCGGAAAAGACCAAACGGTGGTGAATTCGGGTGTGTAATTGTTCATATCTGACATAAGATTTTTTGGAGTAAACCTTTCCTACAGAAATGGAGATTCAACAGATAATTAACTTTCTGAAAACCTTTATTGATCTGATTCTTCTGGCCTTTCCAACCGTAACCATCAGTAATCCATATAAATTGTAGGCCGTATTCTTGTAACTCAGTTTGCCTATTAATATACGAATCTACAATTTCCTGAGGCTTGGACCCAGTACCGGAATAAAAGTTAACCTCGATATTGACCACTTTTTTCCGGTTCTTCACGATGACAAAATCGGCTTTTCTATCCTGCAAAGGGATTGGCACTGGAATACCTAATGATTGCAAGTGCTTGAATTTCTTCTGAAACAAAACACTCAATTCGGTTTTATGATTGGAAGCAATTTCATCTACTATCGGCTTGATAGCTAATTCCATAGCAGCACCACTTCTATTTTTACGAGCATGGGTGTCCATACCAACTTCAACGCCAGTTACGTAATCTTGAATACTTTTTGACGACAAGGATTCAAAAAACATCCTAAGGCCTGTCTTCTCGAAAAATTCAACCAGAGAATCAAGTTCTTTTGGAGAAAGCGGTCTCTTTGTGAAGTCATAGCCAACGAAGTCTTGCTGATTATCTAAGAAATCCCGGATTACTTTAAACTTTTTGTCTCTTATTGCTATGAGTATTGGAATAACTGGAAGGACTTCTGGGTATCGTGATAGAACATATTTCAAATCATCGTTAAATGCTTTACTACCAATTAGAGAATTTAGAATGTTAAATTCTATTTTATAGCGCCGGGTGTGGTCTTTAACTTTATCCCAATCAACAAAAAACCTATAACCCCTGTTCGTATCAACTATAGTTTCGTAAAAGTAGTCGATAATTTTCTCAACATCATTAGTTTGAAAGTAGTTAAAATATGTATCCTGGTCCATTGTATATTTTTTAATTAATAATAATGAGTTCGTCTATATGTCCTCTACTTGATGCTTTACAGTTGATTTGTCTGTTAGCCCTAACTTTATCAATTTTGAATCCTTTGTAGTGAGCTTGAAAAAAGTGATCTTTAGGGTCTTTGTTCTTTGGGTCAGAGTTGCTTAAAAGGAACTTTGCCCCCCTGCTGTGCATCTTTCTGCAGAATTTTGCGAGCTTAACTTGGTCCTCCTCTGAGAAGCTATCCTTTGAATATGAGGTGAAACTTGCAGTGGCACTCAACGGCCGATATGGAGGGTCAAAATATACAAAAGAATGGTCATTAATGTACTTTTCGCAGTGTGTGAAGTCGCCGCAGATGATTTTGGCCTTTTGCAGGAGTGTTGAAACATTTCGAAGGTTTTCCTCGTCGCATATTGTCGGGTTTTTATAATTGCCAAACGGAACGTTAAATTCGTCTTTTCTATTTACACGATATAGGCCGTTGTAGCAGGTCTTGTTAAGAAAAATTAGCTTCGCAGGTGAACGGTCAGAGTTGAATTGGTCGCGGATTTCATAGTAGAAATCCTTTCGTCCCGAACGTTTTCTGAGAAATGCCTCCTCCAGAGAATGTAGTTCGTCAATCAGCGTCTCGACATTAGTCTTGATGGCATTGTAGCAATTCACTAAATCCTGGTTTATATCAAAGAGATAAAAACGTTTTATATCAGGGTAGTTTTGAGCTACATAAAAGAAAACGGCCCCTCCGCCGACAAAAGGTTCAATATAGGTATTAATTTCTCCCGTATCCAAGCCATTGGGCAAACGAGCAACTATCTCATCCATGAGTTGTCCCTTACCCCCTGCCCACTTAAGAAAGGGTTTAGCTAAACATTTTTGAGTAACAACAGTCACAGCAAATCCTTGACACTAACGCTTAGGGCTTTTGCGATTCTTTCGATATTTAGTAAACTAACGTTTCTCTCGTATCTTTCGATGCTTCCGATATACGTTCTGTGAAGGTCTGCCCGACGTGCCAGCTCTTCCTGTGTCCAACCCCTCTCAAGGCGCAAAATTTTGACCTGGTTTCCAAATTTTTTTAGTATGCTATTGGTCTTCATAAAGTTAATTATTAACCAGAGTGATACGGATAGTCTACGAGACTATAGGTAGCATTTTTCTAATGTTGACCGGGGGAAAATCGGCGAATATAATCGCCGGTTATGGTTGATGAGTCGGGAAATACTGCGAAAACAACTTCTGCCGGTTATCGTACCTGCCTGCTGATGGCTCTTATAATCTTTGCGGTCGCGCTGGCTGTCCGGCTAATCTACATTTATGACAGCAGCGACAGCCCTTGTTTCTACGCACCGGTCGTTGACGCGGCCAGCTACAACAAGCTGGCCCGCAATCTTGCGGAGTCAGCAGCGCTTGACACCGAGTTTTTCTGGCATCCTTTTTTTTATACGCTCTATCTAACTGTGGTTTACACCTTCACCGGCCCGTCGATACTTCTGGCGAAGGTCAGCCAGGCAATATTAGGAGCCATATCCTGCACGCTTACTTACCTTCTTGGCAGGCGGATTTTCGGGCAGCGAACCGGGATTCTTGCCGGGCTGATTATTGCGTTTTACGGGCCTGTAGTCTTCTTCAAGGCGGAGCTGTTATCTGCCGGCTGGGTGATATTCTGGTCGGCGGCGCTCCCATCGCTTTTGATATGGGCATCACAAAAAAAGACTATGTTGCCGGCGCTGCTCTTCGGACTATGCGGCGCTATGGCCATTATGACACACCCCACTTTTCTCCTCTTCTTCACGGTTTCAGCCTTATGGCTCTCAGTACATTCCTTCAGGTCCGGGCCCGGCTGGGGCAAGCTTATACGTACATTTTTCGGCGTACTCGCCGGCTTTTTACTCGTCTCCTGGCCGGTTGCGACGATTGTGCAGAGCGTTACCGGCTCATACAGCATCTTTCCGAATTCGGGCGGGATTAATCTCTACATCGGTAATAATCCAAACTATACCGAGACCATAACCGCCCGGCCCGGACTGGCCTGGGAGAAGCTAATCCAGAAGCCCTACGAGGAAGGTGCAAAGACAAGAAGGGATGCCGAGCGGTTTTTCTACCGAAGGACACTCAATTACATAAAGGCCCAGCCTGCAAGTTTCCTCAAAGGGCTGGTCCACAAGGCCGGTGAGTTTATAAGCTCACGAGAGATACCGAGGAACATGGATATATACGTTCTGCGTAAATTCTCGCGCCTGCTCAGCCTGATGGTCTGGAAGATTGACGGCTTCGGCTTTCCACTCGGAGTCATTCTCCCATTAGCTGTGCTGGGATTGATTTCTTCAAGGCGGCAGATACCTGTGCCGATATTTTTGTTTTTGATTTTATATCCACTTTCCATAATTTTGGTTTTTGTCTCGGCCCGTTATCGCGTTGCGATAATACCGATTCTCTCGATACTTTCCGCGGCCGGTATTTTTGGCCTTATCGAAATCGTAAAGGTCAAAAATCCTCGGAAGTTAGCTGCCCTTTTTGTTTTCGGATTAGCGATTATTTTGCTTGCCAGCGTCCCCGGCCCATTTGTCGAAGAGAATATTAACTATGAGGCGGAGCTATATTACTTCGTCGGAGGCTACTGGGACAATCAATCGCAATTCGATAAAGCGATTGAAAATTATACCAAGGCAATCGAGCTTAAAAATGACTATGCAGAGGCTCACGACAATCTCGGCCTGATACTGCTTAATCGCGGCCAAATCGAGCAGGCTATCGACCATTTCAATGAATCGATTTATTACGAGCCCGAGAATCCGCGGGCGGAAGATCACCTGCAAAAAGCAGTTCACGAATTAAATAAAAAAAGACTCCAGTAAACCAACAGTGACTTTTTAACCGTGTGGTCTTTCACAATATATACTACATTTCCTATTATATCCTGCTTATCCTTTCAATTAGCAAATAGGTATAAGCACTTAAATAACACCGGCTTAAGAGCAAAAATCACCGGAATCGATTTGAAATTATTTTAAATTAGGACCATTTCAATTCAACGAGTATGAAAAAATAGCTGATAAAGGATATATGAAAAGGAAAGCGGAAGTACACAGATAGTAAAGAGTTGTCATTTTTTAGGAAAACTATAATGGACAGGAAAATTATATTAACAAGTCTGCTATGTGTAATGGTTGGAACGTTTTGTCAATCGGCTTTCGCATTCTCGCCGGTTGGGCCGCCGAAAGCAGGTCTTAAACCCGGACAATTCAGTTTTGGATTCGATTACTCACACAGCGACATAAAATTCGAGAAAATCTGGACCTCAGATTTTATGGCGGGCACCTTAATGTCAGAAATTGAAGATGGAAAATCAGATACTTATTTAGGGAAAATTGGTTATGGTATCAACAACGGCCTGGAGATTTATGCAATTATCGGCGCCGCTGACAATACAGACACATTTGAAAATGAAAATTTTGAGGGTGACAATGACTTCAAAGGCGGTGGTGGTATAAAGCTGACCTTGCTGGAAGAAGAAAATATTACCTGGGGTATAGTTTGCCAGATAAACTGGACCCAGGGAGAGGACAGCAATGAAATTGATTTGTCATCTTATGGGTATGGCATACAGGAAGTCAATGCAGACCTCGGAACTTTTGATGTTTTTGTTGCTTTCGGTCCGACAATTCAAATGGGAAACTTCTGTGTATATGGAGGCCCGGCATTATTCTATCACGACCTTGGCATCGACGTAGAGTATGAGGGCGTAACCATATTAGAGAGCGACTCAGATGAAGCATTATTCGGCGGGTATGCAGGTATAGGAATCGATATTGACGATAATCTTTCAATTTACAGCGAGTATATGCTTACCGACGATATCTGGGTGTTTGGTACCGGAGTTGTTTTTAAGTTTTAAATATTAACAATAAAAGACCGTTTTATTGGCAGAAAAAGGCTGTGAGTCAAATAATCGCGGCCTTTTTTATTAAACTTTTAGCAACGGCAAAAACAAACTGCCTCCTATTGTTTACCGGCCCACAATAAACCATGCTTTAGCACATATCCCTTTATACTTTCATTTATTCAGCGTTTTGTCGCAAACAAAAATGCTCCCTTGCAAATATAGAATGTATATGGTGTAATAACCGCCCCTTTTTACTAAGGGCCCAGGTTTTTATTTTTATCTATTCCGAAAGAAGGTTAACAAATGCCAAGAATAAAAAGTCTCACAATACTATCATTGCTGTTGTTTACAGCTTTTCTTTCAGGATGTTCTGCCCCGCCGAAGAACGTAATTCTCTGCATTGGTGATGGAATGGGCTTCGAACAGGTTAAGGCGGCATCGATATATGCGACCGGCAAAGAAGGTACACTTTGCTTTGAGAGCTTTCCTTATAAAACAAGTATGACAACACATTCCGCGAATGCCGCCGTGACTGATTCGGCAGCTTCAGGAACGGCAATAGCAACGGGACATAAAGTCAATAACAAGGTTCTGAGTATGCAAATCCCCGGAGATGGCAGGGAGCTGCAGACATCGCTGGAGTATTTTCAACAAAAAGGAAAAGCAACAGGATTAGTTACTACAACTCCTGTTACACATGCTACACCGGCCGCATTCGGCGCACATGAGAAAAGTCGATATAATTATGAAAACGTTGCAACCGATTACTTGACACAAACAAGGCCAAATGTATTATTCGGAGCCGGCGGACACGGAATAACGCCGCAGGCAGCAAAAGATGCCGGCTATGTTGTTGTAAGCAATTTAAATGAACTGCAGAGCCTAAACACCGAGGAAGTTACATTTGTCTCGGGGCAGTTTGGTAAAAATATACCTTATGAAATGCAATGGGCCGGGGACTTGCCGCACCTATCGCAAATGACTGAAAGTGCGCTGGCTATACTTGATAATGACCCGGACGGATTTTTTCTTATGATTGAGGGAGGAACCATCGACTGGGCAGGACACGACAATGAACTTGCCAATAACATAGGTGAAACAATCGAATTTGCCAGAACTGTACAGATAGTGTTTGACTGGGCCGAAGAAAGAGATGATACACTGCTGGTGGTCACTGCGGACCACGAAACCGGAGGACTTAAGGTCATAAAAAACAACGGCAAAGGCAAACTGCCGGACGTTAGCTGGTCCTCAAAAAATCATACCGCAGCACAGGTACCCGTATATGCCTGGGGAACAGGGGCCGGTCTTTTTACAGGTCCGATGGACAATACTGACATACATAAAAAAATAGTCAAAGCTGCAGGAAATATAGCACCAACAAAATCCTGTCAAAGAACAAAGGCTTTATCTACTATCGAGAACTATTAGCTGCGGTTCAAGAAACTCAGCACAGAAATCGGTATGTAAAATACCCCCCTAAGTGGGGCTAATATCAATAAAAGTGAAGCCTGCATATCCTTCGTACGGCGGAGCGAATGCGATTTCTTATATCCCCAGTGCCTCAACCTGATTGAGCAACATCTGATACGTATAAACCATCAGGTACATACATAAGACCGTAACGACCAAAACAACAAGAGTGATGATCGCCCTGGTCAGCGGTTTGTAACGAGGATTCAGCCACACAAGCGGGAGGGCCAGCGGCCCAAGGCACAACAATGCAATGACGACACTTGGTGTGGCGAAGTACCATTTTTTCGGCCTTTGCTTTTTACTATCCCGTCTGCGGCCGTCAAGAAACTCACCGCAGTACCGGCATTTAATGGCATCTGTCTGAATCTGCTCGGCACAAAAAGGACACTTTTTCATATCTGTCGTGTCTTCTACAAGGGGCTCATTTTGGCCCTCTGTTGACTTTTCCGCTTGGTCATATGTTACTAATTCTGTTTCCATAATATATAGTTATCGGCTCTTCTGCAAGACCTCTTTAGAAGCTTTATATTCACTTTTGACCCTAAAAATAAGCCTAACACATTAAATAATTTTTACTTGCCAAATCATAAACCAAAAACCAGAATATACCTAACCGCGAGCGGAAAACAGACTATCGATTAATTTTGAAGGACGAGTTTAACATTCCATAGTAACAGAATCAAGGGAATATAGCTTATATCGAACGGAATTGATAAACGGAAAGGAGAATCTTATGAACTATGGAAAATTCGTAAAACTGGCAAGTGTAGTTTTTTTTATTTGGTGTGAAACATCCATAGCAGCCCCGTCTTTGACTATTTATAATCAAAATTTCGCGGTGGTACGCGAGCAGCTCGGGCTGGATCTGAAAAAGGGTACAAATGAAGTACAATTCAACGACATCACCGCACACCTTGAGCCGGACTCAGTGATTCTGCGAGACCCGAAAGGCAAACGAGACATACAAATACTTGAACAGAATTACCGTGCAGACCCGATTTCGCAGGGATTGCTTCTTTCAATTTACGAAGGAAAGAAAATAGAGTTTCTAACCAAGGATAAAGATAACAAGGATAAGACTATCAAAGGCAAAATTATCCGCAGCGGGTATGTTCCTCACCATTTAGCAATGAACCGATACGGCCGTCAATATGCCGCCAGGCAAACGGCGTATGCCTATAGCCCAGGGACCGGCCAGCCAATTATAGAGGTCAAAGGAAAGCTTCGTTTCAGACTGCCGGGTGAACCGATTTTCCCGTCACTGAAGGATGATACTATTTTAAAACCTACTCTTCATTGGTTAATTAATACTAATAAGAAAGGGAAGCTCGACGCTGAATTAAACTATATTACAGGAGGAATGAGCTGGGAGGCAGATTACAGTATGCTTGCCACAGACGATAGTGAGCTGCTTGATATGATAGGCTGGGTAACGATGGATAATCAGAGCGGCAGGACCTTCGAGAACGCCCGCATAAAGTTAATGGCCGGCGACGTCAGCAAAATTCAACCGGAGGGTGCTTATAGCGGTTATGTCGGGCATGCGAGAGCAATGTCAGAAGAAATGGCACCGACTGTTTCAGAAAAAGCCTTCGAGGAATACCATCTTTATACATTGGCCAATTCTACAACACTTCGCGACCGCCAGACCAAACAGGTTGAGTTTGTTCGGGCAGAGAAAATAAAAAGCAAAAAACTTTATGTTTATGATGGAGTTAAGATTGACAGACGATACCGTGGATATGACCCGGAGAGTATCAGGCGTAACAGGGATTATGGTACACAATGCAATAACAAGGTGTGGGTGATGCGGGAATTTATGAATTCTAAAGACAATAATCTCGGAATCCCGCTGCCCCGTGGTCTTTTACGATTCTATCGCACGGATGACGACCAGCAGCTGGAATTCACGGGTGAAAACTATATTGACCACACCCCGAAAAATGAGAAAGTTCGTGTTTATACAGGCAACGCCTTTGATTTAGTCGGGGAAAGACGAAGAACAGATTACAAAATTGACACTTCCAACGACTGGCTGGATGAAGCCTTTGAAATTAAAATTCGTAACCACAAAGAAAAAGGTGCCGTGGAATTCAGGGTGGTAGAACACCTGTACCGATGGATAAACTGGGAGCTTGTCGAAAAATCGCATGATTTCGAAAAGACAGACAGCCAGACCATCGAATTTCGCGTTAAAGTGCCTGCTGGGAAGGAAAAGATTATTACTTATAAAGTCCACTACACCTGGTGAGAAACACAACCAGCCGGTTAGCAAAAAGAAATGACAGTAAAATGCAAATAGGGAGCATAGACTATGAAGTCCAAGCTAACGTCATCTGCGATAGAAGCCCGGATAGCAGAAATCAGAATGGGTGAGATCATCATAAAGACCAGGCCGGGTGCCGACGTTAAAATTCAACAGGTTCGTCACGAATTTTTATTCGGCACGGCGATTCCAAATTCACTTGCGGAAAAAGACAAAAACGCAATGTCGCCGCAAGACAGAAAAATGTTTCTAAAAGTTCTTGAAGAGAACTTTAACTACGCCGTACACGAAAACGCCTTAAAATGGTATGACTGCGAAAAGAAGCCAAATATCGTCGACTACTCTACGGCGGATAGAATATGGCAGCTCTGTCAGGAACGTAACATACCGATGCGAGGTCACTGCATATTCTGGGAGAAAGATAGACTGGTTCAGTCCTGGGTAAAAAAGCTGAATAATGACGAGCTTCGCGCAGCAATTAAACGTCGTGCAATTGGTGTTACAGAACATTTCAAGGGCCGAATCGAAGAGTTTGACCTGAATAATGAAATGATTCACGGCGACTTTTTCCGCCGTCGTCTGGGTTATGGTATTATAAATGAGATGGCTTGGTTAGCCAAAGCGGGAAATCCAAATGTTACCCTGTTTGTAAATGATTATGGCATCCTGGATATAGGTTACAACGCCTACGCTTATATAACCCAAATCGAAAACCTTCTTGCAAACGGTGTTCCAATAGAAGGCATTGGCTGCCAGGCTCATCTTGCCTATTCTTTACCGACTGTCACTCCGGGCGAGCACGTCCAGAAAACTCTCGATGAACTCGCAAAGTTTAATATTCCTATTAAAATCACCGAATGCCTTTTTAGCTTTGATGATGAACAAACCAGGGCCGATGAGCTTAGAAGACTTTTTCCGATTTACTTTGCACACCCCAGCGTCGAAGCCATTTTGATGTGGGGATTTTGGGAGGGCGACCACTGGCAGCCGCATACCGCAATGTGGAAAAAAGACTGGACACCTACCACTCAGGCGGAAGCTTACCGTGACCTTGTTTTTAATAAGTGGTGGACCAACACCTCCGGCAAAGCTGACGGAAAAGGAGTATTTAAAACCCGCGCATTTTACGGTGATTATAAAATTACCTCGAAAGGAAAGACTAAGAAAGAAACTCTCAGTAAGAAAGATAAATCGATAAAGGTAAGTTTCGAGTAACAAAGATTTTGTGAGTTACAACGCTAATTCGCAGATTTAAATCAGCGATTTTTCTCCCTTACAAAGGCTGCCGGACCTTGTCTTTTGATTTTTCGCAGGTTCTTAAGATACGTTGTTTCACCAAATTCCTCAAGACCCTTCAGCTTTTTACAGGAGACAAAATCATCACATTGCCAGCAGCCTTTAAGACCTTTCTTTTTAGCACACTTCTTTATTGGGCACTGGGCAGAGCCGCCGCCGCTCTTACAGGCTTTATTACAGCGCATTTTCATCATTGTGCTTAATAGGTCACAGGCTTTCTGGTAATGCTTAAAAGCCTTAAAATCCGGAATTTTAGCAAGTGCCGGTGCAGCTTTGTCAAATTTGCCGCTGCGAAGTTCCCTTCGTAGGTCCTTTGCGAGATTTGCGACGGTTTGTGTATAGCCGGGGCAGGTGCCACAATACAATCCGCAATATCCAATCAAGTCTACCTTCTTCGACACACACTTCTCCTCAAACAAGAATTATTTACTTAAAAAACTAATTCAATTAGTCTGAGTGTCCCTTATCAGTTTTCCGTCCGAAGCTAAGCGTAGCCAGCAAACCTGCAACAAAGCCGAACAAAAAGGTCAGCATCAGTAAAAATGCCCTCGGCATAGTAACTTTGGCAAAAAGGAATTTCGTCTCAACAGACTGTGTGTTTTGTAAAATCAGTACCAGAACTAATAATAGTACGACAGCTATTATAATTGTCTTAAATTTTGCCATTTGTTAACCTTTCCTGAAGTTATCTGATTTACTCAAAAAAAATCGCCTTTTCCTTTTCAACACAGGCCGCTGCATAGAGAAACATTGCAGCCGACCAGCTCTGCCAATCCTGTCCCTGAGGTGTGCCGTCCTGGGCGCGATGCCACTCGTTAAAACCGAACTCCACCTCCGCCTGGCGAGGTTGTTTAATAAGATTGGCCAAGGACAGCAGCTTTTTCCTTGCCAGGATTAATTTACCCGCTGAGACCAAAGCCGCAATATAAAATCCGCAAATAAACGGCCAAATACCGCCGTTATGATACTCCCCCGGCTGATTATACTTTTTATAACGAGGCATCCAGTCAGGGTCTTCTTCCCTTATATAAGGGAAAAAATTTGGAGGTAAGTCGACTGCAAGCTCTTCTCTTTGCCTCATCGCTTTGCATTCAGCTTCTATCCAGGCGATAAGCTTTTGTGCTCTCGAAGGTCGTGCGATTCCGGATAAAATTGCCAGGCTGTTGCCTAATAAGTCAAAGCGCTCACTCCGATGCACCTTGTATGACCACATAGCGTAGTAGGGCTTAGACTTTAAGACCAGGCCTTCATGAATATGACGATTTTGCCTGTCGTCCTTGACCGTAAATCTTCCCATATCCTGTTTAACTTTGGCGGCTCTTTCGTGCTGTTCAAATAAACGAAGATAGATATAGACAACAGTGTTTACAAACAGTCCATACCCTAAAACCCACTGTTCATCACGCCAGTCACTTGTCGGCAATTGTGCAACAAGGTATCGGTTTGTAGGGCTTTGATATTCCATCCAATTCAATGCTTTCTGGGCAGCATCTTCAAGGAAGTCGCCTTCCCCCATTACCTTTCGGTACATTCCTAAGGCCATGAGAAATAAAGGAGTGGTGTCACTCGAACCCCTATCCTGAGGGTCATGGACTAACGATGGAATATGGCCGAATTCAGATTGATTCTTCGCAAGCGTTTCCAGCACTCTGCGCAAAGACTTCAGCAGTCTTTTGTTTTGTGTGGTCAAAATGCCCAATGAGCATATCATTAAATCCCTCGTATACGGCTCCGGATATCCCCAGCCCGCGGTGCGAGGTAAGTTTCTATAAGCGCCGTGATTGTTATGGAGCAATACCTCCAGTGCCGCCCGCCTGGCTTTATTGATCAAATCATTTTGCTGTTTACTCATACTACGATATACCTAAACGTTTTGAGATGATGTTAACAAATTTCTTTGCTATCACCCGATAGTCAAAATTCTCAATAACTCGCTGCCTGCCATTTTTCCCCATTTTTTCTCTCAATCCTGAGTCTTGCATTAAATCCATAAAATAGTTTGCAATGTCATGAACGCTTGCCCGGTAATCTACAATCCGAGGCCTTTTGAAAACGAATTTATGACCCGTTTCATAGCCGGATTCATCACCGAGCATCGTCTCTCTTAATCTAATTTCCTGTGCAACCTCCGCAAGAAAAGCTGTCTTGCCATGCACTAATGTATCCAACATCCCCATCGCCTTGATTCCTACGACGGGTTTCTCACAAGAATTGGCCTCTATCTGAATCATCCCGAATCCTTCCAGTCGCGAAGGTGACGCATAAATATCGCAGGCTGCTAAAAGAAACGGCATAAAATTCCTCGAAACCCTGCTGGTCGTATATATGACATTCTTATCTATGCCGAGATGTGTAGCAAGATGCAAATCTGAAAGGTTCTGTTGCTCTGTCCGGGGTTGAGGCCAGACCTTGCAGACATATTTCCAGTCCGGTGCCTTGGTATCGTTTATCGCCAAAGCCTGCATAACTTCCTGAGCGCCTTTGGACGCTGCATCACCTCCCACGGTCAATACCATAATCTGGTCGTCTGCAACCCCCAGCGCTTCTCTTACGGTCGTGATTTTAGGGTCGTTCTTGGGACGAGGTATAAAAGAATCAGTGTCACAACCAACATGTAATACCTCGATATTTTTACCGCTCAGACCATCCCGCATATAGATTTTCTTGACCCAGTGGGACGTCACAAGTATCAACGGCAAAGTTTCAAGAATCTCACGGTAATTTGCCATATAGCCGTCGGCAACAAGCCAGGGAACTGCCTGCACACCGTATCGCTGTGGATGTAAAACCAGGTGTGGTGTATGTCCCCAGTAGCCGATTCCCACGACGATATCCGGCTCAAACCATCTGTAATACCATTCTTTCTCCTGGGCCGATTCGAAGTTTACGGAAAAAACCTCAATCCCCATCTCCTCCAGCCCTCGATGCAGCAAATGTCCCTGTGTCGCAAGTCCCGCCGGTGAAGGAGGATAATCATATAGTAATAATACTTTCATTTTCTCAGCTCCAATAATCCGATATTAAATTGCTGCTCTGAAGCACCGAAACGCTTCTTGTCGGGGTGTTGTTCTTGCTTCAAAGCTGTCTTTGCCGAAACCGTAAATTTTCGTAATTATATCATACTTTTTCTGCCAGATATCATCAGGTAAATTTATCTTCAAATCAGCATTTTGCTCGGGACGCGGCAGATATTTTTCCCCACCATCTTCGTACGCAAAAGACCAAACCTGTTCTGCCTGCAATCTGTCGGAATTCCACAGATTCAAAACCGCTTTGGCTGTCTCTTCATGTCGAAGGTGCCGCGTATATTCTCCGGAGGTGCTGTGAGTTAAAATTAAGTCAAATTTGTTCAAGGGCAACAATTCCATAATAGTATCCTGAATATCCTGCTCAGACAAAGGTATTTGTTCCGGCCCGTCATCAAGGTCGCCCATTGCCCCCGAAGCACTAAGAGCTTCCAATGCCTCTAAGAACTTTGGGGCTCGGTCCGGGTCACTTCTTCTGCAAATTGTTATGACGGTCCACCTGGCCTGCGGATTCATCAATATTAAGCCGCCCGCCCACAAGGTTTCATCATCAGGATGCGCAACAATGACGGCACATTTACTATTTGTCTTTATGTATGAGTTTTCGTAGTTATCACCAGCGCCCATATTGGTCTCCTTAAAAAAATGGGCGATAACAGTGTAACAATCGCCGGCAGTAAAGTCAAAATTCCCCCGGTCAATAAATTTTAATAGAATTTCTAATCAGTTTTTTATATCATGGATAGTTCTCTGGTGCTTACATACTAATAATAAGGATTTATCAGATGCTGTTAAGTGATGGCTTGGTATTACAAAGGGGTACCGGCACAAAGATATGCGGCCGGGCCGCCGCAGACCAGAAGGTAACAATAAACTTTAACGGCAAGACATATAACGCCACAGCCGCTGCAAACGGCAAATGGGTGGTAATACTCTCCGAATTAAAGGCGGGCGGCCCCTACAATATGGAAATCGATGCCGGTAATCATAGAACTATAAAAAACATCCTGATAGGCGATGTATGGGTATGTTCGGGCCAGTCGAATATGGAACTACCAATGGACAGGGTAAAATATCGTTATGCAGATATTATCGCTAATTCCGACAATCCAGTCATAAGACACTTTGCTGTTCCCCTAAGGTATGATTTTAAAACACCTCAGGAAGAGCTGGAATCCGGCAGATGGGAATCAGCTAATCCTGATAGTGTTCTTAATTTTTCAGCCATAGGTTATTTTTTTGCAAAAGCATTATTCGAAAAATACCACGTACCCATAGGTTTGATTAATGCAAGTGTCGGTGGGTCACCCGCCGAGGCGTGGTTGAGTGAGGATGCCTTAAAGACATTTCCCGCCCACCTGAAAACAGCAGAAAAATTCAAGGACAGCGCTTATCTTGCTCGAATCGAAAAAGAAGACATTGAAGTTAGCAATGAATGGTATAACCGCGCACATCAACAGGATAAGGGCCTGGCAAACGGCCAAAAACCATGGTTCGATACAAGTTACGACGCCTCGGAATGGTCAACGATGAAATTACCTGCTTACTGGGAAGACGAAGGATTAGAGCCCTTGAACGGAGTTGTCTGGTTCAGAAAGGAATTTGATATCCCGGCCTCTCTGGTCGGTAAACCTGCAAGGCTTTTACTTGGCAGGATTGTGGATAATGATACAGCTTATATTAACGGCACACTTGTAGGTACAACTGGATACCAGTACCCACCAAGAATATATGATGTTCCTGAAAACTTACTTAAGGCAGGTAAGAATACCATCGTAGTAAGAGTTATTAATACCGCAGACCGGGGAGGATTTATCAAAGACAAACCATACCAGCTAACCGCGGGAGGGCAAACAATTGACCTAAAAGGCCAATGGCAGTACAAGGTAGGAGCAGTCACAGACCCCCTACCCGCCCCAACCTTCTTTCAATACCAGCCATTAGGTTTGTTTAACGGAATGATTGCCCCACTCCTGGATTATACAATTAAAGGTGTTATATGGTACCAGGGCGAATCGAATGTTGGAAGAGCACGCGAATATCAGAAACTATTTCCTGCGTTGATTGCCGACTGGAGGCAAAAATGGAAACAGGGAGATTTCCCATTTTTGTTTGTCCAGCTTGCCAATTATTTGCAGCCTCAAGAGCAGCCTTCTGAGGGTGGTTGGGCCGAGCTTAGGGAAGCACAGCTTAAAACACTCGGTGTTCCTAATACCGCAATGGCTGTTGCAGCCGATGTTGGTGAATGGAATGACCCTCATCCTCTAAATAAGAAAGATGTAGGCGAGCGGCTCGCGCTTGCGGCCCAAAAAGTGGCTTATGGAGATAAAAATGTAGTTCATTCCGGCCCGATTTACCAGTCTATGCAAATTGAAGGAAACAAAATCATTATCTCACTTACAAATATCAGTGGTGGATTAATGGTTAAAGGTGCCGGTGAACCGGGGCATTTCGCCATTGCCGGTGCCGACAAAAAATTTGTCTGGGCAAAGGCAAAAATACAGGACAATAAAATCATTGTCTGGAGCGACCATGTACCCAACCCTGTGGCTGTGCGGTATGCATGGGCCGACAATCCTGAAGGCGCAAATTTATATAATAAGGAAGGCTTACCTGCATCACCTTTCCGAACAGATGAGTAACACTGCCGATAGCACACCAAATGTCTTGACTTGGCTTTACTTTTCTGCATACTAAGCAAAGATTATCAATTGGTTAGTTGATAAAAAATAGTAGTAAAATACACATAAGGAGCGCAGATTATGAAAACAAGTTCAAAATCGTTAATTCTTGCTGGAAGTGCACTTATTGTCCCTGGCTGTTCAGCGCAGGACAACCTTTCAGCAATGCTGACGCCACCTGCAATAGAAACTCGGATAGCAGAAATCCGGATGGGCGATATGATAGTAAAGACCAAACCGGGAGCTGATGTTAAGGTTCAGCAGGTGCGTCACGAATTTTTATTCGGCACGGCGATTCCAAATTCACTTGCGGAAAAAGAAGGGGGTGCTATGTCATCGAGTGATAGGAAGATGTTTTTGAAAGTACTTTCTGAAAACTTCAACTACGCAGTACACGAAAACGCCTTGAAATGGTACGACTGCGAAAAAAAGCCGAATGTCGTTGATTATTATACGGCGGACAGAATATGGGAGCTGTGTAATGAATTTAACATACCGATGCGGGGCCATTGTATATTTTGGGCCAAAAGTCAATTCGTTATGGACTGGTTAAAAAAGCTAAATAACGACGAGCTTCGCGCGGCAATGAAACGTCGAGCGATTGATGTTACAAAACATTATAAGGGCCGGATTGAGGAATTCGACCTGAATAATGAAATGATCGATGGCGACTTTTACCGTAGTCGCCTGGGTAAAGATATTATTAAAGAGATGGCCTATATGGCAAAGGAAGGAAATCCGGACGTCACTTTGTATGTGAACGACTACGGAATACTTGTTGACCAGGGTTACAATGCCGAGAGTTTTATAAATCAAATCGAAAAGCTTCTTGCTGATGGCGTTCCCATCGACGGGATTGGCTGCCAAGGACACATGGTCACTCTCAGTAAAAACGGCGGCGAGGCCGAGCACGTCCAGAAGACTCTCGACAAGCTCGCGAAGTTTAATCTTCCGATTAAAATCACCGAATGCCTTTTCAAGGCCGACAACGAAAAAGGCAAGGCCGAAGCACTACAAATGTTTTTCCCGGTCTGTTTTGCACACCCCAGTGTAGAAGCTATTGTAATGTGGGGCTTCTGGGAAAAAGGTCACTGGATGCCGCATACTGCAATGTGGAAAAAAGACTGGAGCATTACTCCTCAGGCAGAAGCTTATCGCGACTTAGTTTTTAACAAGTGGTGGACCAGCACTTCCGGCAAGGCTGACAGCAATGGAAATTTCAAAACACGCGCTTTTTACGGTGATTACGAAATCACATCGAATGACAAGACAAGGAAAGCAACTCTCAGCAAGAAAGATAAATCGACAAATGTAAGTTTTGAATAATGGAAGTGTTATTTCAAAAAAAGCAGTGTCATTCTGAGGTGAAACCGAAGAATCTCATCTTTTCAGTCATAGAGAAAGACTTTAATTCGATACTCTTTGTTCACAATGGCAATCCAGATAAAATCGGGATACCTTTTCATTAAAGCATATTAGAAATAAAAATGATCAGGGGACAAGAATCTAAGCTGATAGTCAGGATTTTACATCTATCTGATTTACAATCCTCATACGACCAAGACCATTGGTGGGTTTCTTACGGCCAATATAACAACAAACTGCACAAGCTGTTATGCGATTTTCTAAATAAACATGTCCCGGGGGAACCTATTGACCTGGTTCTCGTAACAGGGGACATAGCACAACACGGTTGTGATAAAGAGTATAAAGCCCCCAAAGAAATGGTTGATTCTTTATTGGGGAAACTTGACAATAACCCACAGCTACTCATTATCCCTGGCAATCACGATGTTAACAGGGAGAAGGCTAAAAAAGCAAAAGAAGATTTCCCTAATAATCAAAGGATGTATTTCATACATAAATTCGAAGATTATAACAAATTCACTGGTTCCTTCTCTAACGATTTGGAAACACGCTTTGAAACCCCTTACATTAAGAAAGAAATTACGAAAGAATACAATTCTGGAAAGATATCTATCCGCATCATCGGATTGAATTCCTGTATGGAATCACCGCAAAGAGATTATGGGATCGTTGGCTCAATGCAATTAGGCAAGTTATCCGAATGGATAGATACGTTGTATGATACGCCCTACACCTTAAAGATTGCGGCATTTCATCATAATCCATTGCTTCTCAGTTCCCCTGCAGAAGACTATCTTGTGGATTTAATTCGATCGCATAAAGGAAAACTGGATTACAGTACAGAATTAAAGCCTCTACAGGATTATCTACATAATTCGGAAGATGTGCTAAAGACCCTATCGGAAAAAGGCTTTTCTTTAGTCCTGCACGGACATCAACATTTCGATGGTGTCCTTTGGATCAATTTCCCCGGTGAAGGAGGTCAACCGTTCGTTCGTCAGGGAATCGCCGCATTTGGTGCAGGTAGCATAATCGGCTATCAACATCCCACCCGCTCTTTCGGTAAGGAATTAGCCCCTTCGGCGCAACTTCTTACTATTGAAGTCATCCCCTGGGGCTGGCGGATAACAATTGAACGAATCAGTATTGATATCAATGATATTTCCAATCCAAAGGCAAGCCTTACTCATAAAACACGGTTCCATATCCCTCGTGCAAAGATTCTCGAGCCGATTCTGGCCGTATCTAAGACCTTTGAAAATATACATAATTTTATCCTTAAGCCTCCACAACAGCCGGAAGAAGATAAATTTATTGCCACAGAAGAAAATCTCTCTCGTTATGTCATATGGCAAGCTAATAATTCAAATTCGGGAATAAATCCTGAAATTGAAATTTTTGAAGATGAAAATAAAAACCAATTTGACAAAAATTTAATCCAGGATCTGAGAAAGCTGACTCTTTACGGCTTACGTGACTGGGCTAACGGGAAAAACGTCTATGGTGACAATGAATTTGTTGCCCTTAAACGCCTTAAGATTCACAATAAATCACTGAAAGCCTATGTGGAAGCAGTCCGTTTTGCCCATACCCGGATTATAAATTGGCAGATTCAAAAAAAAATATTAACTTGCAAAGATAAAAATCAGCCTATGTCCTTTCGGGAAAAATGGATTCTCAGCAATAATTTATTTACAAATAAAAATGATAGGAGTTTTTTTCAAAAATTCCCCTATTTAAACTCGCGAAATGAAGTAACTGTAGTGGCAACTTTTAGACAAAGTAATAAAACATACTTGATAATCCGGAAGCGGTGCAAAGAACATGCAGTAGGAGTCGGTGAAATCATGCTTTTTACATCTGGAGCGTGTCGGATAAGTCGGGAAGATGTGGAAAAGAAAAAGAAGAATTTGGTGGAAGAAGGTGCAATAAAAGAGATGATGTTCGAAACAGGTTTTAATTCCAACAAGAAGATAGACAGCGAATTCAACCTCATAGGTCTTTACCTCGATCCGTTGCACTTTACACCAGTTTGGTTCTACTTATTACAGATAGGAACAACCGATTACAATAATTTCTTTGAACCTATCAATCCACAAAATGACGAAGTCGTAGAACTCAATAAAAAACCTGACGCACCCGGGCGTGACGAATGGGAAGCACCCAGCTACTATGCTGTTCCTATTATCAATAATGAGGAATACAAAGACCTATACGAAAGGATCTGCAAAGGTATTGAAAGATTGACCAACCGCGAAAACGGCCTTACAATCAGTGATGACCCATCTGTGGGTCTCTGGCTCTGGTATAGTTCCTTTCAAAATCACTAAAAAACTAAGGAATCAAACCAATGTACAAGGATATAGTTATTAAAAATGTAACCGCCCTCACTGCCCATCCGACAAGACGTAAGGGTATTTTTGAAAAAAAACTCTTAAGCCCTGATGAAAGCCCACACCAGAACATCGTTTTTATCGAGGCAGAGCAAGGAGCGGTTGTTGAATACCACCTGGTCAAGAACAGCGAGAGCCTTTATATACTTGAGGGGCTTTTCGCAGTGGTCTTGGCTGATGACAGAAAAATCATGGAACCGGGTTCTATTTGCTATTTTGCCCCGGAATTATCCCATGGTTTGGAGTGTCTCAAAGGGCCGGGTAAGTTTCTAGTGGTCTTTGCCCCCGCGGCAAAAGAAGTTTCTTCTTAAAATAAAAAATCCAATTGAAAAATAAATTTCATGGTTAAGTTTATTGTAAAAAGCCCTGTGCTGTATGGTTCAGGGCTTTTGAGCTTTCAGTATCTATATCATAAATGTCATTTATTTTTTCCCTCTGAACGTTATACATAGCGGTTGCCAGGCGCCAGAATCTGGGCCGTCTCGGAGAGTTGTCGTTGATGTATTTTGGGGTTTGATAAAGAGTGCAGGGTTGGGTAGTATGTGGTCGGGAACAGAAATTTGATTTAGATTTAGATGAATATCAACGAGCGCAAAAACATATTAGTGACCTGTGGACCGGGACTGGAGGTTTATCTAAATTCTGAGCTTCAAGGCCTGGGCTTTGAAATAGTTAGCAGTCATCCCGGCGGTATTATCACGCGAGGTTCATTTATCGATTGCATGAAACTGAATCTCTATCTGCGAACCGCTTATAACGTCCTCTATCTTCTTAAAGAATTCCGATGTGGCAGCAGCGAAGCACTCTACAAACAAGTCAGCAACCTGCCGTGGGAAAATATCATCGCATCTCAGGAATATCTATGCGTACTTTCACGTGTCGATACCTTCTCGATTAACAATAGCATGTACCCGAGCCTGAAAGTCAAAGACGCAATCGTCGACCGCATATATAAAAAGACCGGATCGAGGCCCGATAGTGGCCCGGATAGAAACAAAGTCGTCGTCAACCTTTTCTGGAAGAACGACAGGGCGTGGATATACCTCAATACATCTGGTTTAAAACTCTCTGACAGAAACTATCGCAAGATGCCCCACAAAGCCCCGCTGCGAGAATCGTTAGCCGCCGGAATCATCATGGCCACCGGCTACGACGGTTCGCAGGATATTGTCCTGCCTATGTGCGGCAGCGGTACGCTCGCTATCGAATCGGCTTTTATAGCCATGAACAAACCGCCATCTGGTCTGCGAAGCAATTTTGGTTTTACACACACCAGGATTTTTGATGAGCAGATATGGAATCAAATGCGAAATGATACCCGCAAAGCTGTGCGCAAAGGCCCACTGCAAAAACGTATAATTGCAACAGATATAGATGCCAAAGCTATCACCGCAGCCAGACAAAACGCGAAAACCGCGGGCGTCGAACATCTAATAGAATTTAACGTATGCGATTTCGCCGATACCGATGTTCCGAAGGGCCAGGGCATTATAATAGTCAATCCCGAATATGGTTTAAGATTAGGGCAGCTTGAAAAGCTCGAAAAAGAATATAAACGCATCGGAGATTTCTTCAAACAAAACTGCGCCGGCTATACCGGCTATATATTTACCGGTAACAGAAAACTCGCTGGAAAAGTCGGCCTGAGAACTTCAGCTCGTATGATATTCTTCAATGGAAAATTCGAATGCCGATTGCTGAAATATCAAATGTACGAAGGGAAAAAACAATCCTGAAAAAAAACCTGGCCGCCAATGAGTGCCATTGGGATTTATTAAGGGGTTATATATAGCCCCACCCCTGCGGTGGGGAGCAAAAGGTTTTCATCTTTATCACTTCGACAGTCATCGCCCTTACCACTGCGACCCCGTTATCTACGAGAAAGTCCTTAATCCCCTGCCACAATCTCTGGTTCTGTTCTTGGGAATCGTGCCATAATTCAATTCCTTTCCGTAAATAGGTGATAGTAAATTATCCCCCCCCCCCCCGCACCGCTGCGGGAGGCTTTTACGTTATATTGGTTTAGTCCTTCAATATCCCTGCTTCTTTGAGCCATTACAGGGCTGCTTTTTCGTCTCTTTTTATCTCTGTCTCCGTCGCCGAACGCTGAAACCCGTTGTTAGCTAGTCGGTAGTTGATGCATCGCGGGTCAGCGAATATTTAGCACCGTGGCACGACCAACTATCTCACCGATCCAGTGCTCGTGGATAAGAGCACGCTGACTACCTTCTCCGCGTCCTGGCTTCACAAATCTCGGGTGCCAGATCTCGTATAGCTTGCTTTCGACAAAGCTCTCCTTGATTCCCGCGGATCTAAGCATGTCTCCAAATGGGTCTGCCCAGTTCACCCCCGGCTCGATGATACCCGCCTTACCTGTCTCCCTAACGGCATCAATCGACCCATATGTTTGTTTGGCAGCTCGATTCCAGAGAATGAGCCTGTCTACCTCCGCAAAGAGCGGTGCCCCACTGTTTCCAACGACAATGTACACCTCGCTCACGCCCGCCGCTGCCGCTTTTGCACGAAGGTAGGCCACCTCTCGTTTGTCAAACGATGGATCGACATTGTGAGACTCCTCGTCCCTTCCTGCTGATGAGTCCGGTTGTGGCGACCGATCTTTACAGCCGACGCTTAAAAAAAGGACAGCGAAGATAGTCAAAAAGCCCATTCTGTTGTGGCACGGAGCTAATGCGCCCAGATTATGCTGTGTGTACATGGTTCAGTTCCTCCAGAGGGGTGCGACCACCCAACTATTGTTTACATGATTCCCAGATAAACCCGCTTTCGGGTTTTGTTTCCAGATAACACTCTGCTTCTTTGTCTGAAAACCTCATTTTTTCACTTAACTGCCCCATTCGACTACGCTCAGGGCAAGCTTAAAAACAACGACTTATACGCCTTTCCCCGCCTGCGCGAGGACAAGTTTGCCCGTTTGCAATGCCACGATGTAACGTTACATTGCCTCAATGTAAGCCATCAATGCCGTATTGTTGCCTTACAACGCCTTGATGTAAAGCTGCAATATCAAGATGTAAACTTACAATGTCGTAATGTAAAGCACCTACGTCGCGAATTCAATTGATTTTGGCAGTCCTTCCATTTCAATGCGAAATAACCGTCAGGTGGAGCGCCTAGTTGGGCGAATCAATGACTTAAATACTTATCCGCAATAAGCTTGTAATATTCATAAAATCCTTCTGCAATTCCATCACGAAATACAACGCCCTTGTTTTTGTCAATATTTTCGGGGTCACGAAATGCTATTGCACACAAATAGGATGAATCCTTAAACCGACAGAAAATGCCATCAATTCTAGTCATATGCTCACTCTCTGGTACTACAATAAGATTAGAACCCCGAACTATTTTCTGCATCGCCGTTTTGACTTTTTCGGCAGATTCAGTTGGACAAACATCGTTACTTGTTATTCGTGTGAATAGTGAGCCATAACGAAATCCTCTTGCTATATCTGCCTCGCCATATTTCTCTGGATTTTCGTTAAATGCAGTAGCAATTATTTCTGCATCAGAATCTGAATATATCAGTTTAGCTACTTGATAATTTTCATCTGCTGATTTTGTAAAATAGTACTCTGATTCTGACGACTTTAATAGAAACTGTAATTTCTTTAGGAGTTCATAGGCTAAACCTGCAGGCTTTGGTTTGGTTCTACGATGAATATATAGAGCTACCAACGATGCAATTACCACACCACCGAATCCGCCAAATATGATATTGAACCAATCCATCTTATCCTCTTTTTATACGCCTAACTATTTATTATGTGGATACACTATACGCATAGTCCTCTTACAATTCACTAATCACAATACCACCATTACCGTATTACTCGGCGAACCATCGCCCGCCTTATTTATTGCAATAACTCGATATTCGAGCTGGGTTTTTTCCGGCTGGTCCGCCAATGCAGCAATTTGGGCTTGTTTTTTGGGAAATCTCGGCATTCGTTTCCCCTCTTTCAGAATCGACAGACAAAGCCGACCAATACTATCATGAAATACATCCCAACAGTGGCAAAGTCAATAAAAAAAGCCTCCTTTAGGGAGGCTTTTTAAATACAAATACAGTCGAGCCTAAACCTTCGACAACCTAACTTTAGGTATTTCCAAATTTTACCGCTTGACAAGGATTTATGTAGAATATATAATAAAAAATACAATAGAGATGGAAAGGAGGATGGTCATTTTAACTTTCACCGTAACCTTCTTTTTAGCAATCGTTTATGCTTCAGCGGGGAATAGTGCCGCAAACGTAGATAAAGCGGTTTTACATCGAGCCAGTCTTTCAAATCCACATCTGCGAAGCAATGCAGTTGATACCTTAGCCGGGCAAAGCCGTGCTGCGAAAGCCGGCGCTTGGCGCAGGGCCCAAAGCCTCAGTTGGAATGTGAAGGGCCGGGCAGATGGCATCCAATTCGAGCTAATGGCCCTTATGGATGGCCGGCCAATATATTATATCACCAACAATGTCAACGCCGCTATCTCAACAGCCGCGGACCTCATCCGGAACACCCCACCATACAATCTTAATGGCAGTGGTCTAACCGTGGGCGTCTGGGATGCAGGCAGTGCTCTATCAACACACCAGGAATTCGACACTCGGTTAAGTGTTATGGACGGCGCCGAGTCCCACTATCACTCAACCCATGTTGCCGGGACAATTGGAGCATCGGGCGTTAGCCCCTCGGCACTGGGAATGGCGCCAAGTGTCGCTATCGACTCTTATGATTGGGACTCACAGGAATCAGAGATGGCCAGCCGCGCCGCTTCCTACCCGGCAGAGGCCAACACAATATATTTATCTAATCACTCCTATGGTATAGCTACCGGGTGGACAATAGGCGACTACTCTGGAACCTACGGCTATCATTGGTTTGGAACCTGGCTGGACAGGGAAGCTGACGGCTTTGGCCAGTATAGTGACCTTACTGTTGCGTATGACTCGCTTTGTTATGCCGCACCGTATTATCTACCTTTCAAATCGGCAGGAAATGATAGAGGCGACGGCGCCCCACCTGAAGGAGAAACTTTTTATTACTATGATGAAGATGAATGGCAGTCAAAAAGCTACAACAGCAGCACCGACCCTTACGGCGATGCCTGGGACAACGGCGGATTCGATACAATCCCACATCGCGGAAACGCTAAAAATATAATGACCGTAGGGGCCGTATCCGACGCTGTAAGACTTGGCCAGCGTTCTTTGTCTGATGCAATAATTGCGTCTTTCAGCTCATGGGGACCCGCTGACGATGGCCGAATAAAACCCGACATTGTTGCCAACGGAATAAACCTTTATTCTCCTGTGGATGACAGCGATACAAGCTACGGCACCTATTCAGGGACCAGTATGGCCGCCCCGGACGCCGCCGGCTCCGCTATACTCCTTGTGCAACTTTATGGCCAACTCTTTCCAGGCCAGGCTATGCGGGCAAGCACGCTAAAGGCGCTGATTATCCACGCCACTGATGACCTGGGTAATCCCGGCCCTGATTATTCCTTCGGCTGGGGACTGATGAACGTAAAGACCGCCGCTGATATTATCACAGACCAAAACGAATACCCGGCTGACAGCAAGATTTTTGAGGGACTTCTGGATGCGGGAAATCCGGATGATTCCTTCTCCTTTATTTGGAATGGTGAAACTCCAATCCGTGCAACCTTGTGCTGGACCGACCCGCCCGCAACCGCTATTTCTGGTCTCGATGACCCATCGCCAAGACTAATAAACGACCTCGACGTACGCATCGTTGGTCCTAATGGAATCGATGTTTATTATCCTTATGTGCTTGACCCCCTCAATCCTGCGAATTCAGCTACTACAGGAGACAATATCCTCGACAATGTTGAGCAGGTCTGTATTATATCACCCAACCAGCCGGGTCTATACACAGTAATCGTTGATTATAAAGGTACACTTACAGACGGCCAACAACACTATTCCCTTATCATCACAAGTCAGTACCATACCCCCAGTCCTGAGGGCACGATAGAACTGGACAGGGAGGTCTACTCCTGCGCCGATCCGGTTGAGGTAGAACTACGAGATGGAGACCTTGTAGGAAACATCACTCAAAATGTTATGCTGTATACATCCGGCTCGGATATCGAGACACTAACGTTATACGAAGATGATTTCTGCGGCGGTATTTTCACAGGTACAATCACAACTTCCTCTGGAGCAGTCATACCCGAAGATGGTACACTACAGATAGCTGACGGGCAGACCATTATTGCAGAATATCAGGATGCCAACGATGGAACCGGCAGTCCCGCAGCACCTAATGATATTGCTTCGCTTGACTGCGAGCCGCCAACCATTCTGAATATCCAGGTCTCGAACATAACCAGCAGCGCTGCAATTGTAACTTTCGAAACAAATGAGCCTGCAACTACTGTTATTACTTATGGCCTGACATGTGAAGAGCCAAACGCGTTTATAGAGGACCCTGCTCTTTCAACCGCGCATAGCTTCCAGCTTGTCTATCTTTCTCCCGAAACCGATTATTATTTCGCTCTCACTGCTACAGACAATCTCGGCAATGAGACGATAGACGCTAACGAAGGTTTGTGCTATCAGTTCACCACAATTGCTGAGCCCAGTGGCATTCGCGTACCCGAAGACTATCCCACAATCCAGGCGGCAATCGATGCCGCAGTCGACGGAAATAATATCATCGTAGCAGACGGCACATACACCGATGCGGGAAATCGCGACATCGACTTTAAGGGAAAGGCAATCACCATCACCAGCGAAAACGGCCCGGTAAACTGCATTATCAACTGCGATGGCTCCCTAAGCAATCCACACCGGGGCTTTAACTTCCACAGCGGCGAAGACAGTAACTCGATTTTGTCCGGCTTCACCATCATAAACGGTTTTGGCCCCGAAGCAGAACTCAGAGGTGTAATAGGCCCGGATTATTTTCCCGCCGGCGGTGCCATTTTGTGTAAAGGTTCCTCGCCTACCATCGAAAATTGTGTATTTAGAAACAACGAAGCTGACAAACGCACTAATAAATTTGGACGCGGCGGCGCAATTGCCTGTGGGACCTCCAATGCGATTACACGTAACTGCATATTTGAAGACAACGAAGCTTACGAGGGTGGCGGTCTTTATACTGATTCAGGATACATTTTAGTTACCGGCTGCACCTTCACCGGCAATATAACAGAAGGTGATGGTGGCGGCTTACAAAGCTACGAATCCTCACCTAAAATCGAGTCCAGCATCTTCGATGACAATTTCGCTGACAACTACGGTGGAGGTATAAATTGCGACGGCGGAGGAGCAAAAATTACTAACTGCGTTATCATCAATAACACTGCTTTTTGTTCAGGAATAGGTAAAGGCATCGGGGGGGGAATGCATTTAAGTACCCATCCCGGGGGCCATATGTCAGTAACTAACTGCACAGTTGCCTACAATAGCGACGAATCAGGCTGTGGTGGTATAGTAACGGGTGTTGTCGGTACTATTGATATCACCAACTGTATAATATGGGGAAATGCCGGGGCACAACTTAATGTCCACGATGTAGGGGTAGTAACTTACTGCGACATACAGAACGGTTTCACCGGTGAGGGAAATATCAACTCAGACCCGAATTTTGTCTCTGCAACCGATTTCCATTTGACCGCCGGCTCACCCTGCATAGACGCCGGTGCCGACTACGCACTAAGTGGCTTTCCGCCAAGAGACCTTGAGGATAGACCACGTCCTCTCGATGGCGATGCAAATCAGACATATGTCACAGATATGGGTGCTTATGAGTATTGGGACCAGCCCGCGGGGCCCTTCATTGCTCTTGACGCTTACAAGATTAATGTGTTCGCTTTTCTAAACGAGACCTGCAGTAAGGTTCTTTCTATCAGAAATGGCTGGACAGGTACCTTAAACTGGCAGATTATTGAAGATTGTAACTGGCTGGAAGCCTCACCAATGTCTGGAGATTCTACCGGCGAGATTGGCGAGATTACCTTAACTGTGGATGCAAATGGACTGCCAAAGGGCAACTATAGCTGTAATATGACAATTCTCGACCCCAATGCAACTAACAGTCCAATGGTGATTCTTGTAAAACTCCGAGCTGGAGCTCGATTGGTTCCAGAAGAGTATCCCACTATCCAGGATGCAATCGACGCTTCCGAAGATACTGATATTATCAAAGTAGCCGACGGTACTCACGCCGGTCCTGGCAACCGTGCCATCGATTATCAGGGTAAAGCAATTACCGTAATGAGTGAAAATGGGCCGGATAACTGCACCATCGATTGCCAGAGTCAGGCACGAGCCTTCTATTTTCATAACAATGAATCAACTGACTCAATTTTGAAAGGCTTTACTATTCAAAATGGCCGTGTTTACGAAGAGGAAAGAGGTGGCGGCATAAATTGTGTGAGAAGCAGTCCAACTATTACAAACTGCATCATTACCAACTGTCATTCTTATATGGGAGGGGGTGGAATACACTTCCTAAACAGTTTTGGAAGGATTGTTAACTCTATAATCGCAAGGTGCACTGGAGGCAATAAAGGGGGAGGACTTTATTCAGATGGTTGCAATCCCGAGATTATTAATTGTACTGTCTATGGAAACTCAGCAAATTTGGGTGGTGGATATTACTCTCGCGATGGTTATGGTAAAGTTAAAAACTGTATATTTTGGAATAACGTCGATGAAATAGATGCGCCCTACAGTAAACTGCCGACGGTTACATATAGCGATGTTAAGGGTGGTTTTACAGGTGTAGGCAATATCAATCTAAATCCACTTTTCGTAGATTCGCCTGGTAACGATTTTCACATATCCATCGGTTCTCCCTGTATTGATGCCGGTGATCCGAATTCCAGTGGTCTGGGAGAAACGGATATTGATGGTGACCAACGAGTTATTAACAGTCGTATTGACATGGGAGCAGACGAATTCGATTATATATCGCCGATTATTGAGATTTTTCCCAAACAAATCATATTCACCGCCTTTGCCGGAGACCCCGACCCGGAACCGCAAACATTGTATATTTTCAACATCGGTTCCGGAATACTTAACTGGCAGATTACTGAAGATTGTAACTGGCTGGAAGTAATTCCGACAACCGGAGCGTCAAACGGCCAGACCGATATGAATGAGGTCACTCTAAGTGTGGATGTTAATGGGTTGGATACAGGAGGATATGCTTATGAATTAAATGCAATATGCAATGAAGCAATTAACAGTCCTCGCACGATTCCGGTATACTTAAGCGTTGGGAACACAATAAACGTCCCATCGGATTCTGCCACTATCCAGGAAGCAATCGACGCCTCCAGCGACGGAATGTTCATTATTGTAGCACCGGGCACATATACAGGTGATGGTAATCGTGACCTGGATTTCAAAGGAAAGGCAATTACTGTCCAAAGCACCAATCCGTACGACCAAGTCGCTGTTGCGGCGACGGTCATAAACTCTCAAGGCACCAGCACTGATTACCATCGCGGGTTTTACTTCCATAGTGGTGAGGGTCCAGATTCGATTGTCTCGGGCCTTACGATTATTAATGGTTATATCGGTGGTGATGGCAATGGTGGCGGCATTTACTGCGCAGGAAGCAGCAATCCTACCATAAAATACTGTACTTTTAGAAATAACTATGCCCACCGTGGTGGCGGTGCCGGTGTAAAAAATGCGACAATCAGCCACTGTACCTTTAGAAACAATAATGCATACTGGCTTGGTGGTGGTTTATTATGTGAAGGTAACGCAACAATCAAACACTGTGTCTTTTCGTCTAATGATTCATTTGCAATCACAGTTCGGTATTCTACCAGCCTAATTAGCAATTGTATAATTTGGAATAACTATGGATACTATGAAGCAGATATTTACTTAGAAAGTGGTGCTCTTACAGTAGTTCACAGTGATGTTGAGGGTGGTGAGGCAGGTGTGTGGAAAAATTCTCAAACACTCAATTGGCACGAAAGTAATATCGACGCCAATCCGAAATTTGTGGATATGATGAATTATAATTTTAACCTACAATGGGATTCACCCTGTATTAATGCAGGTGACCCAAATTATGCACCGGAACCAAATGATTTTGACATACACGGTGAGCCGCGGGTGATGAATGGACGAATTGATATTGGACCTGACGAGGTCGATGGAACACCGTCCGATTTTACCAGAAATGGGATCGTAGACCTTGATGACCTTAATATACTAATGCAAGCCTGGCTTAGTGAAACCGGAACTGGAAACTGGAACGAAATGTGCGACCTCGTCTCTGATGACCAGATTACATTCCAGGATTTCGCCGAATTTGCCCTGGACTGGTTATGGCAGGCAAGGTGGTATGAACCGTAATTCATTAGCGGCCGGTTAATTTCTTCATCAAAAAATAAAGCCCTGTACCGTATGGTTCAGGGCTTAAATATCAAGAACAATCAAGCCTTAGCAGCGAAAATGCCTGACTTCTTGCGGCGGTAAAAACCGCCGCAGTCAATATCCTTTAGAAAGGAGGTGATCCAGCCGCAGGTTCCCCTACGGCTACCTTGTTACGACTTAGTGCCAGTCATCGAGCTTACCGTCGGCAGGCGCCTCCCCGAAGGGTTAGCAACCCGACTTCGGGTACTCCCAACTCCCATCACTTGACGGGCGGTGTGTACAAGGCTCAGGAACACATTCACCGCGTCGTAGCTGATACGCGATTACTAGCGATTCCGACTTCATGCAGGCGAGTTGACAGCCTACAATCCGAACTGGGGCGACCTTTTTCCGATTTGCTCCACCTCGCGGCTTCGCGTCGGTTTGTAGCCGCCATTGTAGCACGTGTGAAGCCCTGGGCATAAGGGCCATGAGGACTTGACGTCATCCCCACCTTCCTCCGGTTTGACACCGGCAGTCTCGTTAGAGTTCCCGGCATTACCCGCTGGCAACTAACGATAAGGGTTTCGCTCGTTAAGGGACTTAACCCGACATCTCACGACACGAGCTGACGACAGCCATGCAGCACCTGTGCAAGTTTCACCCGAAGGCAGCCAATCCTGTTTCTAGGACGGCATCCAAGCATGTCAAACCCAGGTAAGGTTCTGCGCGTTGCCTCGAATTGATCCACATGCTCCACCGCTTGTGTGAGCCCCCGTCAATTCCTTTGAGTTTTAGCCTTGCGACCGTACTCCCCAGGCGGCCTACTTAACACTTTCGCTTCGGCTGTGAAAGCGTCAGAAACTGCCACAACCTAGTAGGCATCGTTTACAGCGTGGACTACCGGGGTATCTAATCCCGTTCGCTCCCCACGCTTTCGCACTTCAGCGTCAGAACAAGCCCAGTGCACCGATTTCTCCGCCGGCATTCCTCTCGATATCTACACATTCCACCGCTCCACCGAGAGTTCCATGCACCCCTGCTTGCCTCAAGAAGAGTAGTTCGTCAAGCAGTTCCCCGGTTGAGCCGGGGGATTTCACAAAACGCTTACTCTTCCGCCTACGCGCTCTTTAAGCCCAGTGATTCTGAACAACGCTTGCCACCTTCGTCTTACCGCGGCTGCTGGCACGAAGTTAGCCGTGACTTCCTTTGGGTTAGATCAATCCGCCGGAGCGAACTTTCTTGGCCCTGACAGTGGTTTACACCCCGAGAGGCTTCCTCCCACACGCGGCGTCGCTGGGTCAGGCTTTCGCCCATTGCCCAAGATTCGTTACTGCAGCCCTCCGTGGAGGTCCGGGCAGTGTCTCAGTCCCGATGTGGCGGGCCAACCTCTCAGTCCCGCTACCCGTCGATGCCTTGGTGAGCCGTTACCTCACCAACAAGCTGATAGGAAATAGGCCGCTCCTCTGCCGATAAATCTTTGGTCATCCGCCTTATGGAAGATGATATCATCCGGTATTACCGCCCCTTTCGGTAGCTTGCCCGAAGGCAAGCGACGCTATCCCGAAGCTGAGGGTACGTTACCTATTCATTCCTCACCCTTTCGCCACTAACCAATAATAAATTACTGGTCCGTTCGACTTGCATGTCTTAGCCACGCCGCCAGCGTTCGTTCTGAGCCAGGATCAAACTCTTCAGTTTTATTCGTTGAATCTGCCCTAACGGACAGATTACATCGATATTGAGGCTCATCACTTCGCCGGGAAATCAGCCTTAGCAGAATCTGCAAAAGCAAACATCCCGGTACGCATCGAAAGTGAGCTATACACCATTTTTCGCCGGCAAGGCAAATGCGTCTTTGCCGTACAGGCGTCACTTTCGCTGCTTTTTTGGCTCGATTGTTAACTTGTAAAAGAGCACTTAAAACACTTAAGATAAAAACAGCGTCCAAGCCAGGCAGCAACGCTCTTAACTTGTCCGCCTCCAATTCAATATTACATATTACGACCAAAATAGCCGGTAGTCAACAGACAAAATAGAAAAAAAGAAAATTTTTCCGGGCTTTTCTCCGGTCTTTTAAGGGTAAAATCTACCTTGTAAACCGGCCATAAATTACTTATTCCTCGCCCATCACCCACAATTGTGGTATTATATGATAAATAATCCTTCAACTTCTCGGCAACGACAGGCGGGAATAAAAGTTATGCCGTCAACAACATCCAGGCCAAAGACAAGACAAAACGAGGGCGGTTTTCTACTCTTGCCGCTTCTTATCGCCATGGCGATATTATTTATTATGTATGGCATGTACACGCAAAATGTCTTCCACTTTTTCGCCGGCACAGAAAAAGACCGATACTCGGACCCCAATGCCTATCCCTGGGAAGAGGGGCATTTTTTTGTTAACGATGTCCTGGATGGCTACGATATGGGTGGCAGGCGGCCGCCCTTCCGCGACCAGCCGCCTTTAAAGGAAAACCTGCATTATACGGCCAGCGTTTACGCAGGTAACGAGCCGCGAGGCGAAATAAATCTTTATATTACCTCGGAGGGAAATGTAGCCGGTTGGTGGTCCGCTTCGTATGGAGTAAGAACGGACCGTAACAGATACTACGAAACTGCACGTAAATATAATAAGGGCAATTATACCAATGAGTTTAAGGGCAATACAGCACCTTTAAAAATTTATATGGACGAGCGGGGCGAAGACAAATCAAAACTCTATTTTATTACCCGGGGTGGATTTTTGTTGTTAGAGCAAACAGAGAATTGGGCAACAACCGGTACAATTTACGTCACAGGATGGATCGATAGAAACTACAAGGCTGAAGGAGAGTTATTCCTGGCGCCGATTTCTGATGGCGAGCTGGATTTAGAAATGCAGGAGTTTCACATGACCTCGTCATATGGCAGTAAGCAGGAACTCGAAATATTTTATTGGGGACCAGCCGACCCAAACAAGGTTGAATAAAACGACTAAGTAAAAGGAATTGGCTGTATGACAATTGAAAAAATTGACCTTAATAATCCGGACTGGGGCTTTACGTTCTCTTCCTGTGTTGTTGCCGGTGACTTTACTTTCACATCTCACCATGGCGGTTATGACTTCGAGCAAGGCAAATGGCCGGAGAGTATTGAAGAACAGACGCAGCAGTGCTTCAAGAATCTGGAGAAAACTCTTAAGGCTGCAGGTGCCACATTGAATGACATTGTAAAGACTATGGTGTTTTTGAAGAATACCGGGGATTTCAAAAAGATGCGGGAAGTTTACAGACACGTTTTCACGGACGGATATCCTGCCCGGTCGGGGCTGTTTACAGAGTTCCTTGACCCGCAGTGCCTTCTCCAAATCGAGGCCGTAGCCTACAAATACAGGTAGGAAAGTAAGTTTCGCGACGAGGGAAGCTTTACATTGTTGCGTTATAAGTTTACAATGTGGCAACGGCAATACTGACCGAAGCAACTTTAGTCGAGCAGCCGAGAGGAAATGAGCTTGAACACCGTTTTATCGCAATAAACGAGACCGACGAAGGCAAACCTCCAAATACAGAAATGGTCGTTTTGTAAATCGTGCCTTGTGGCTTATACTGCTTATGTGTATAATAAGCCTTGTTCGGGTTCTTATACGGCACTGTATAATTCAAAGGTTTAGCAAGAGAGATAGAAATGAAATTTACCCGGTATTTTCTTTATACAAGAAATCGGCCGGATCGTTCGTATATCAAAGAAGAATGGATTCAGAATGCCATAGATAACCCCTTAAGAACAGAAGTTCAGAAAGACGGCAGAATTCGAAAATGGATATATGTAAAAGAAATCGATAAATATTTGCGTGTTATCCTGCTTTCGGACGGTGTAACCGTACACAATGCTTTCTTTGACCGCGACTTTCAGGAGTAATATTATGAAGATCAAATACTTTACAGATACAGATACTGCTTTAGTGGAGTTTTCAGACCATCAGGTGGCGCAGACCAAAGAGATAAACGAGAATATATATGTTGATTTGGATGCGGACAACAATCTGGTGAACATGACTATCGAACATGCAAGCAGACAGGCCAATATAGCAGAGGTAGCTTATCAACAGATCGAAAGCAAGAGTACCTAAACAGCAGAGATTGGGAAGATGTCGCAACTTCCGTTTTAACCGAATCAATTTTAGTCAAGCGGCCGAGAGGAAAGGAGCTTGAATATCGCATCATCGCCGTAAATAAGCCAAGCGAAGGCGAGCTTTCATATATAGTAAGGTCGTACTATATAAGAAAAACGGCCTGTTACCCAGAAACCAAATAACACCCCAAAGAAAGCGACCTCAAGGCGATATCTTCTTGAAATCACTTGGCTTAGGGCAAGACTGGCTAAGGAGTCTTATACATTAGGTTCGCGGCCCAGAGACGTTATGAAGAAACCATATAAACATAGGTCGGACAGATCTAATCAGGAAAAAGAGCCGAATATGGACATAGAAGGTAGTCTCTCAAATTCCTCAACTGAAACTAATTACGATAAAGAATCAGCTTTAGTTGAATATCAAGCAGCACAAGAGTCTGCCCATCATCATGATAACATGTTGTGGGCTACCACCAATTTTATGTGGACCGGCAGCCTAATCCTTCTCGGATTAATACTAACACAGATTAACGAGCCTTCTATTCGTCCTTTAATAATCTTACTCGGCCTTCTGGGAATTATGTTAAGTGTTTATGTTTGGGTTATCGCGCTTCAGTTCAATTCGATAAAGAACCAAAAATATCAAAGATGTAAAAAGATAGAAGCAATTTATAACCTAAAGCAACATACTACTCTTAGATATGCGAAGAGAAGCCAACGTGTAATTTATGCTGTAATCATGACAATTTTTATAATTTCATGGACATTCGTCATCTGGAAGGTTTGGTAAAAGAGGTTTGTCTTTTTACCGACTAACAACAGCATGCAGACCGACGTTGTGTGGAGCAGCGCGGAACACCACGCGGCTGATGCTGAGTTCTCGCATCGTCTCGATAGCGTCGGAGAAAATCGTAACAAGAATTTCTCCATAAACCGTCAGTAAGGTGCTGGTAAGGACAAGTTTGCTGCAATTCGAAATATCCTTTTTCTTATTGTTATGGTCAAAACCGAGAAAATCAAAGTTAAAAGCAAAGGCAATACGGATGTCATCGATATCACCGGCCAGGTAAATCCCTTTACCCATTTACTTAGAAAGGCCATAAAGCAGCGTATTTGAGAAAATTGCTCCGCGGGGCTAATATACGAGCACGAATGAGAAATGCGCCTACTGGTTCCGCTGGAATATAGTTATACGGAAAGGAGACTGGAAACGATAATTTCCGGCATCCTGGCCCCATCGATAGACTACATTGTATTCTGAGATAATGTCAATTGCGCCGACTTTTCTGTAGTATTGCTTACAATACTGCTGAAACCACTTGAATATCAGTTTTTCAGAAGTGGGCCTTGCCAGCCAAGATGCTGACACATTTACAAATATCAAGAACTTTGGTTTGGCTGCCTCAATCTGCTGTATCATTTCCTGCTGCATCTGCAGTGCATATAGATGTTGTTCCATTAACTGGTAAGTCATTATATATCCTGAAGCTGAACGTCTGTTCGAATAAAAGAATATTTGTGGCTCTGAACCCATAATAGCGATACGGTCGTCCCTGTCTGAATGCTCCCTGATGAAATTGGCGATCTCCAGCGATTCGGGAAATGGATTGAAACCATAGGTTATTCGAGACACCTTCGTAGGGCTCATGACAAAGAAAAAATTCCGTTGCTGATATACTGTGTGAAACAGCAAGATGAGGCCTAATATAATTGGAGTTGCTTTCGGCGCCATTACTGATTGGCGCCGGGCGAAAAAATTCTGAACGCAGGCAGCGCCAATGCCCGCCGACAGAGCAACAGCCGGTAGAAAGAGTATAAAATAGTGTGGACGGAAATAAAAACCGGGACATGTGGCCAGAAACGAGAAAAGCGTTAATCCCACTATAAACGGACAGCGTCGTCGCATCCTGCTGTTCCAGCACGAGTAAATCAAACCTAAGCAGGCCAGAAGCCACAGTAATAGCGCTGAACCACCAATCTCGATTATCTTCATTTTTAAATTTTTTATGCCTACCAGGAATGGAATACGAGAAACACATTCACGTGCATAGTGAAATGTCCAGAACACGAATTTGTCGAAGACCCCGACCCGCCAGAGAATAAAGCAGGTTAAGGCAAATGGCAGCAGCACTCCGACCAAGTAAACAAGGCTTCTGGCCACAAAAAACTTCCAGGTAAACGGCCGGCGGCGAAGCTCGCAGAAAAGCAGATACACAGCCATAAAGGCAATGAAAGCAGCTGAATGTTGCTTGATTAAAAAGGCCGCTCCGAGCAGCACCGCACCTGCCAGCAAAGACAAGTATCTTTGAGTATCGATGGCACGGAGCACCAAAATGATGCCGCCGATAGCAAAAAAAATAACGAAATGCTCGGAATTGGCGAAGACACCTTGAACGGGTTGACCCAGCGACAGCAAGGCAAAAGCGACTGCTGCGGCCGCGCCTATAAGCGGACCAAACAGTCTTTTACCAAGGAAAAACATCAGTAAAATCGTGGCGGTGTTGATGATGAGCAATCCAAGGTGAATACCACCGTGAGTCTGGCCAAAAACAGCCATTATCAGAGCATAGATGAGGTACATACCAGGCAGAAAATAAGTATATACTCCGGTATAAGGCGGAACACCCTCGAGCATAAGCTGGCCAGCGTAGGCATAATGCCCTTCGTCACGCTCCAGCGGAACTTCCAGGAGGCGAATTCGAATTGCTGATGTAAACAATATGACGCCTAAAAGAACAGCCAATGGCCAATAACCGTTGTTTCTCTTTTGAAGTCCCTTATTATCATAGGCTTTGTTCTCGCTCATCGTATCGCTTCTCAATCCAAAACAGCACACAAGATTCGTAAACACTCAACTTATTCATCTGGTACAGGATGCCAAAATCTAAACCCTCTTGCACAAAACAGGTTCCTTCTTTATTATAGCATGCATGGTCAAAACCGAAAAAATAAAAGTCAAAAGCAGGGGCAATACGGATGTCATTGATATCACCGGCCAGGTCGAAAGGGCCGTGGCAAAATCAGAGGTCAAGAACGGTCTTGTTTCTCTATGTAACGTCGGCTCAACCGCGGGCATTACGACAACCGAATACGAACCGGGACTGGTGAATTATGATTTGGCCGCTGCCTTTGAGCGATTAGCCCCTGAGAGCGCATCTTACGAGCACGAAAAGACCTGGCACGACGACAACGGCCACTCGCACGTTCGAGCCTCTCTTTTAGGCCCATCGCTGACTGTGCCAATCGTTGATGGTCGGCTGGCGCTGGGCACCTGGCAGCAGATTATCCTGGTCGATTTCGACACTCGGCCGCGTAACCGTACAGTAATATGCCAGATAATCTCATAACGTTTGAGCCCCTGCTTCATTTACCTTAACTAACAGCCGAGTTAATCGTTGAGCTATTCGGCGGGAAAATCCTTTCTCCTGTGCTGTTTCAAAATACTTCGCCTCTTTTTCTCCTCCAAACGGCGTTGGTTGGCTACACGTGGTTTTCTTGTTTTCTTACGTTGAGGTTTAGTTTCCAGAGCAACCGCCAATAATTCCACAAGCCGTTCAGTCGCGGCCTGACGATTCGCCCTTTGACTCCGGTGACGTTGTGAGACCACTTTTATCCGGCCGTCTTTGCTGACGCGCTTCGCCAGTCGCTTGAGGATTAGCTCTTTCTGCTCATCAGAAAAACTACGGCTATTCACTACATCAAATAAGGCCGTAACGCGGGTGCTAAGCTTATTAACGTTCTGCCCACCTGGGCCGCTGCTTCGAGATGCCCTGAAAACAAGCTCGTCCTCAGAAATTCCGATGCCCGGTTTAATTTCAATCATATTCTTTCCCGTAGTTAGACAGTAATCTGAGTGCTAATTGCCGTCAAATGAAAAGTACTACGGATACAGGAAAATTGCATAGATTACCCCCCCTATTATTCATCGTAGAAAACGTGACTATCTGCAAAAAGATTGACAGTAGTTTAACTGAACGATAGTATGGTCCTTTTGAATTGTTTAAGGAGTTAGAGTATTGACGAGAGTAACACTAATCACCGGTGACGGTATCGGGCCGGAGATTGCCGAGGCGGCCCGGCGGTGCATCGACGCAGCAGGCGGCGATATCGACTGGGAAATCGTTGAGGCGGGAACGGACGCAATGAAAAAATTCGGGACCCCCCTGCCGGACGCGACGCTGGAGTCGGTTCGAAAAAACGGCGTCTGCCTGAAGGCTCCCATCACGACACCGGTGGGTACCGGCTTTCGCAGTATAAACGTATATATGCGACAAACACTTGATTTGTATGTTTGTCTAAGGCCGTGCAAAAGCTACAAGGGTGTGCGCAGCAGGTATGCGGATATTGACCTTGTAGTAGTTCGAGAAAATACCGAAGACCTTTACGCGGGGATTGAATTTGAGCACGGTAAGGACGATACGGCCGAGCTTATCGAATGGATAAACCAGCGTAGCAGTCGAAAGATTACCGCGGACTCAGGTATAAGCATAAAACCGATTTCAATAAAGGCAACAGAGCGGATTTTCGAGTTTGCCTTTGATTACGCGCGCAAAATGGGCAGACGAAAGATTACCTCGGTGCACAAAGCCAACATTATGAAGTTCAGCGACGGCTTGTGGCTGGAGACAAGCCGGCAGGTTGCTAAACGACATCCGGACATAGAGTTTGAGGACCGGATTGTTGATAATATGTGTATGCAGCTAATACAAAAGCCGGAGCTTTATGATGTAATCGTGCTGCCGAACCTCTACGGAGATATTATAAGCGACCTCTGTGCGGGATTAGTGGGTGGACTCGGCGTGGCGCCTGGCGCGAATATCGGCGAGAAGGGCGCGATTTTCGAGGCCACACATGGAAGCGCCCCGAAATACAAGGGCCAGAACAAGGTCAATCCTACGGCATTAATACTCAGCGGCGCGATGATGCTGAGACATATTAACAAGATGACCGAAGCAGACAGATTAGAACGGGCCGTTGCCGAGGTAATAGCTGAAGGCAGAAATGTTACTTATGATATGAAACCGAGCCGTGATGACCCAAGTGCCGTAGGTACCAGCCAGATGGCAGATGCAATCATTGAGAAGCTGAAGTAGTAGAAAGATTCAACGGCACAGATACAAACTATGAGCGTGAGGTTTGTAACTTGGATATTCACAGAATAATAGCCGGCCAGGACCGCCCTATTACCGCGAAGCTTGCCATGCCGCTTCTAAGATTTGCATCGTTCTTCTTCTCTATAGGGGTCAGAGGACGCAACTTTTGTTACGACAAAGGTTGGCTGAAACAACACCGAGTGAAGGTAAAAGTAATATGCATAGGAAATGTTACAACGGGTGGCACTGGTAAAACACCGCTCGTTATCTGGGTTAACAACCTCCTGACATCAAAGGGCCTGCGCTGCGCGATTTTAACGCGGGGCTATAAGAGCCAAAAAGGAAAGCTCAGCGACGAACCGGCAATTCTGGCTAAATACTGCCCCGACACGAAAATAATAATCGAGCCTGACAGGGTCGCCGGAGCCTCCAAGGCCGTTGAGCAAACAGACGCCAAGGTCGTTATTATGGATGATGGTTTTCAGCATCGGCGACTGGCGCGGGACCTGGATATTATTACAATTGATGCAACATGTCCCTTTGGATATGGCCGAATGCTGCCTGCCGGACTGCTAAGAGAACCTGTCTCGGCACTTATACGTGCCGATGCAGTTGTGATAACAAGGTCCGACCAGGTCTCGGTATCGGAGCTGGAACAGCTTGAGAATAAATTGAAGGAAATTAAACCGAGCATCACAATCGCACGTGCCGTTCATGCGCCGCTCTGTGTAAAAATGTTAAGGATAAAAGACAGTATAGTTGACCAAACCGGCGGTCTGGAGATAAGCCTTGAAGAGCTTCGGAACAAGAGCATCTTCGCATTTTGCGGCATAGGTAATCCAAAAACGTTTATGATAATGCTGAAACAGTTAGGTGTGAGTATTGTTGCTTCAAAAATTTACGGCGACCACCATCATTATACGCCGGCGGACATTGACGATATTTACGAAGAAACCAGATACCTGAACGTCGATATGATACTAACAACGGAGAAAGACTGGACGAAAACGGCCTTTATGGCGGGTAGCAAAGAGAATATGCCCTTAGCGTACCTTGCCGTAAAACTTCAATTTACCAAGGGACAGCAGCAGATAATTGAACTGCTTGAAAAGACTCTGTCGGACAAATCTAAAACAGTGCAATAACTACAAAAGACTTACGTAGTTGTAGCTGTTTTTTGAAAAATCAAAGTGCTTCGATGCAATCCTCATATTATCTTCTTGCTTAACGAACTATGTGTTATAATAGTACCGGCCCGGTTTACATATTGAATTTTACAGGCTGAAACAAATGAAGAAAAAAGGCTGGGAACATTTTGAGCACCAGGCTGATATAGGACTGCGCGGTTTCGGCCCGACAAAAGCCGAGGCTTTCGCTCAGGCCGCCGCGGCATTAACAGCGGTGATTACCGATGTGGAGAATGTGACGTCAAAGTTGAAGGTTGAGATTACCTGCCAGGCCGAAGATGAGCAGCTCTTATTTGTGGACTGGCTAAACGCCCTTATCTATGAAATGTCAACGCGACGGATGCTGTTTAGCCGATTCGAAGTTAACATTCGGGGCGACCGCCTATCCGCCCGGGTGTGGGGAGAAGAGATACAGCGTGACAAACATAACCCCGTGGTCGAAGTAAAAGCAGCCACCTACACGGCCCTCGACGTCTGCCGGGATAAAGATGGAAAATGGATAGCGCAGTGCGTTGTGGACGTATAAGTGAATAAGTCGAGGTGTGTGATGGATATCAAAATGCTAAAGAGAAAATCCGATTATGAGTGGCACATCGAGCCGTTCGGCAAAATGCGCGTCCCGGCAATTATCTATGCGGATAAGAAGCTTATCGAACAAATGGATGCCAAGGTATTCGAACAGGCGGTTAATGTAGCCAAGCTGCCGGGTATTGTCAAGGCGTCTTATGCAATGCCGGACGCACACTGGGGCTATGGATTTCCAATCGGAGGTGTCGCCGCCTTCGATGCCGAGCAAGGCGGAGTGATTTCCGCAGGCGGCGTAGGTTTCGACATCGCCTGCGGTGTTAGAACACTCCATACGGAGCTCGTACCCAAAGATATAGAACCAATTAAAGAGCGGCTTGCCGACCTGTTGGCCCGCAGGATACCGGCAGGTGTGGGCAGCAGGGGTAAACTTCGCCTTGGTCCCAAAGAAATGGACGAGATGCTTACCGGGGGTGCCCGCTGGGCGGTCAAGGCCGGCTACGGAAACGAAGAAGACCTGCGATATGTCGAAGAAGGCGGCAAGATTACAGGGGCCGACCCTGCCGAGGTTTCAGACCACGCCAAGAAACGTCAGCAGGATGAAGTCGGCACGTTAGGCTCCGGCAACCACTATCTGGAACTACAGCAGGTTATTAATATCTATGACACCGAGATTGCGAAAGTATATGGGCTGAAAAAGGACGATATAACCTTGAGCATTCACTGCGGCTCGCGAGGTCTTGGCCATCAGATAGGCACAGAGTTCCTCAAAAGAATGGTAAACTCAGCAGGCAGTTACGGTATCCATCTTCCGGAAAGAGAATTGGCTTGTGCACCTATAAATTCTCCGGTTGGTCAGGCGTATCTGGGTGCTATGCGGTGTGGTATAAATTGCGCTCTGGCCAATAGACAGGTACTCACGCATCTGGTTAGAAAAGTCTTTTCCGAGATATTGCCGCAAGCTCGGCTGACACTGCTTTACGATGTTTCGCACAATACCTGCCAATTGGAGGAACATCGGATTAATGGTCGTCTGCAGAAGCTTTTTGTTCACCGCAAAGGTGCCACGCGGGCCTTCGGCCCCGACCATCCCAGGCTTGCACCCCAGCTGCGCCAGGTCGGCCAGCCGGTCCTCATCGGGGGCACTATGGGGACCGCGTCGTACATACTGGCTGGCAGCCGGGAGGGAATGTCCCTGGCGTTTGGCTCCGCCTGCCACGGTGCCGGCCGAAATATGAGCAGGCGTCAAGCCACGAAGCAATGGCAAGGTAAAGACGTAATCAAAAATCTGGCGAAACGCGGCATCATTATACGCAGCCCGTCATTACGAGGAGTGGCTGAAGAGGCGCCGGAGGCCTACAAGGATGTAAACGCCGTCGTGGAAGTAGCGCATCGGGCAAATCTTGCACACAAAGTCGCAAAACTTATTCCGCTGGTCTGCATTAAGGGCTAAAAAGCTGCTTTTTTCACTTGCTGCTATTAATGCCGGACGTGTTATCTCCTGCATAGAGACCATTTAAGACCTTTTGCCAAAAATACGGTTGGTTTTCGTCCCTCAACTCAAATGGTATAATTATAACGTTTTCTTTGTTCCCGCACGGGCACACAAGATAAACCCGGAGGAGAAGTGTATTTCTATCAGCAAAATTTGCTGAAATTTCCCTGAACAATATCGGAGTGCAATGCTGCGCCGTGAAATGTAAACAACCTTCGAAATGATAGAAAAATGAAAACTGCAAGGTCGAGGATTTATTGGTGCGGAATATTTAAAATTCTGGTTTTCGCATTCATCTTGCTGGCCTGCGGACAAACGGCTTTAGCAATTCGAATCGTCGGAGGCGGAGAATCAGCATCTTCGCCGGCTGCTGAAGGACGTTCTTGAAGGCAAAAGCGATTCTACCCGGCTTAATGAGCTGTTGGCAGAGACCGGTCAAGGCAAGGGTACACTCAGCCCCGGCCGATTAGTGCCGGTAATCAACAAGGTTTCAGCCGGCTATCCGACCGATTTTGACGACCTGGATTACCCGGTCGGCGTGGCCGAGGATTATGTACGTTGTCCGGACCTGCACGACCCCAACGCCTTTGCCGTTCGTGTTGTGGGCGACTCGATGGAGCCGAAATATCGGCAGGGTGATGTTGTAATTTTCTCGCCTGCCGCGGAGGTTCGCAACGGCGATGATTGCTTTGTCCGCTTCAAGAGCCCGCACGAGACCACCTTTAAGAGGGTCTTTTTTGAGGGGGATGACAACGTGCGTTTGCAGCCCAGAAATGAAAAATACCCGCCGATAGTTGTCACCGGGGAGCGAATCAACGGTATCTACCGCGCAATTGTAAGATACGAAAGTCTGTAACTTTCCCAGGTCAGCTTGCCTCAGATAAAAACACATCGCATATTCCGTGGCCATCCCGTATTTCAAAAACAATATTCTTGATAGTATGGGTATAAAAGTGTATAATATTGTTACATTTCAAGGCGCTGAAAGGAGGAGATCATATGACATTTCGTTAGTCAATTATTCACAATTTTATGACTGACTGTCGGTGCGCGCAGGGTGCGCCGTGATAATAAGCACTTTTTTGAGAGGGAAAAAAATGGAAACGAGAAAAGCAAAAGCAACAGTGGTGGTGGTCTTACTGGCTTTAGCAGGGTTGGCAGTTATATTCCTGCCTGCTTATGCCGGCAGTTTGGAACCGAGCGGGGCGCCGGGGCCGACGATGAAAACGATGGACCAGGTTTATGACGCTGCGACATCAAGCGTCTCGGAACGAGAGGGATACTGTACGACCGTTAAAGAAGACGGAGGTTCTCCCACTAATATCTTAACCGTTCCGGGCGGCAAGCGATTTGTCTTACTGAGGATATATGTACAAGACTTAGCAGAGCCACCAAATGACGACGGATGGGAGTTGTTGGTGGATAGCCGTCTTTTAATTGATGGGGCGATTGTGAATATCGCAGGAGATAAGCAGTTCGACTTTCCAGACCGGTGCGTAGCGGTCGAAGCCGGCGAAACACTGAAACTCGATACCAAGGACGATGACTATGAAGTTTTAATGACTGTCATCGGTTATTATTACAGCACTCAGTAAACAACAGAAGAGCACATAAGCTGATGCGATTTGTGCTGTAAGAGAATAGCTATTTCAGGATGAAGTAGAAATTCTTACACTAACAACCGGACATTGGGAAACACGACTGAGTATGCGAATACTTCCGGCAGCACAAACGGCAGAGGAAAATATTAGCATTTTTCAAAAGGAGAAAGAAATTAAAACGAAGAAGGTAAAAACAAGATTGGTAGTGACCTTACTGGCTTTAGCAGGGCTGGCGGCTATATTTTTACCTGCTTATGCCGGTAATCTCCAGCCGAGCGCACCGCCGGGGCCGACGATGAAGACTCTCAACGAGGTCGAGCCGAGAGTGCCGATTCATGCATTGGATTTGCCGCTGACCATCACCGAGCCTAACTCCTATTATCTTGCAGAAGACATATACTTCACGGATCCTAACAACCACGCTATTATAATCGAATGCAATAACGTTACGATTGACCTGATGGGTTTCACACTCAAGGGCCCGGATTCAGGGAGTACTTCCGGGGTCTATATTGAACGTCGCACCAATGTGGAAATACGCAATGGAACAATCAGAGACTTTGACTCATATGCTGTCTTTGGACTCAGCAACAAAAGCCATCGGGTCATCAATATGCGACTCTTGTCCAATAAACAAGGTATTTTTTTTGGTGGCGGCTACGGACACCTGATTAAGGACTGCACCGTAGCGGCAAACGTCAATAATGGCATCAGCGCCGGCAGGGGCAGCACGGTGACCGGCAACACCTGTTACAACAACGGCACTCATGGCATCTCTGCTGATGATGGCAGCACGGTGACGACCAACACTTGTTACGGCAACGGCTATAACGGCATCTACGGCTTTCGATGCACGATGACCGGCAACAACTGTTACAGCAACGGCGTGGAGGGCATCTACGCCAGCTACGGCTGTACGATAATCGGCAACGCCAGTAACAGCAACGGCACTCACGGCATCTACACCTACGCCGGCTGCACGTTGACCAGTAACAGTTGTTACAGCAACACCGAACGCGGCATCTACACCAGCAACGACTGCACGGTGACCGGCAACACGTGTGACTTCAACGGTAGTTTCGGCTTCTACACCAGATCCGGATGCACAGTAATCGGCAACATGGCATCCGACAACGGCGACGATGGGATTGTCACCGAATCTGGCAGCACTTTGACCGGCAACACGGCCAAAGGCAACACCTCGGATGGGATTCGGGTTAGCGATGCCTGCAAAGTGGCAGAGAACACCTGTTACAATAACGGCATCGGCGGCGACGGCGCGGGCATACATGTCATCAACACCTTCAACCGTATCGAGAGAAATAATGTAAACGCAAACGACCGCGGCATCGATGTAGATAGTGTTAACAATTTGATTGTCAAGAACAGTGCCGCGGGTAACACAACTGAGTACGATATAGTCGCAAACAATAAGGTCGGGACGATAAGCACAGACCCGACTACCGCAGGGCCGTGGGATAACTTCGACTTCTAAAAGAAAGGTGGAATATAATTATGAAAGCTAAATTTAATATTTGGGCCGTCTTTCTTGTGGGCTTGTTCATATTATGCTTCGGTAATTTATACGCCGAGAATATCGACCCTTATGAAGATGACAGCCAATATGCATACGGCGAAAATGTCGGCTGGGTGAATTTCGAACCGGGCCGGGGGCCGGGCGTTACCGTAAGCGGCACGCAGCTTACCGGCTACGTCTGGGCGGAAAACATCGGCTGGATAAATCTGTCGCCTGCATCTTACGGCGGTGTAGTCAACGACGGTGCCGGGAATCTGTCCGGCTATGCCTGGGGTGAAAATGTCGGATGGATAAATTTCGGCCCTGCTTACGGCGGCGTAACTATCGACCCTGACGGCAACTTCGACGGCTGGGCCTGGGGCGAGAACATCGGCTGGCTCAATTTCCAGTCTGTAGACCTCTATGGCTACAATGTTAAGGCGTGCAAGGTACGCTTGGAAGACCTGGCAAATTTCATTGATGACTGGCTCGAAAGCGGCGTCGGCCTGCCGGGCGATTTGAGCGGCAATGATGAAGTTGATTTCGTTGACTACAGCATCTTCTCTGATTTCTGGCGGGATTACTGCCCGGACAGCTGGCCGTTAAAATAACAGAAGACAGAGGACAGGAGACGGAAGACGGAAAACAGTCAAAAGGTAGGGCAAGCCTTTCGACCCCTCGACAATGCTCGGGACAGGCAAACTCAGGATATGCCCCACCCTGCCAGAGTGAAACCATCGCTGTGAAAAAGGTATCATTCCTCGTTAAAACTCAAATGCATACTTGATAAATGCAATTGGACTACGTATCATACTATCGAATCAGCCGTTCTGTTTGAGGGAAGTAACTTGCATGGGCAAAAAACGGATTCTTTTCTGGGATGTTGATACACAGTTCGATTTCATGGAACCGCAGGGAAAACTGTATATACCGGATAGCGAGAAAATAATCGCCAATGTCAGCGAAACGCGAAGGTTTGCGCTCGAGAATCACTTTCCAATCATAGCTTCAATGGATTGGCATACAGAACAGGATGATGAAATCTCAGAGAATCCCGACTTTACGCAGAGCTTCCCCACTCATTGCCTGGCTTCTGAGCAAGGCTCGTCAAGAATTGGGTACATCGGAAAAGTGTCTGTTGAAGTAGTCGGACTTGACGAGCTGGATACAGAAACACTGAAAGGCCTTGTTGACAAAAAGTTTTTTCACGTTGTAATTAGAAAGAATAAATTAGATGTATTTACTAATCCCAACACACTGAAACTACTGGAATTGATTCGACCCGAGGTGGTGGTGGTTTTTGGTGTTTCGCTTGAAATATGTGTCTATCAGACGGTCCTGGGGCTTCTTCGATTGGGTAATGCAGAGGTTATACTTCTTAAAAATGTTGTTAAAGGCATTCAAAGAAAAGATGAAGAAAAAGTTCTGAAAGAATTTGTAGAAAAAGGTGTGAAGATAAAAGAGCTTAATGACTTAAGGAAAGGAGTCTTAGGTGTGGTTACTTAAAGATACGCCTGCACTTTTCACGGATATGTACGAGCTTACGATGGCACAGGTATACTATAAGAAGCAATTCAACGAACGTGCATATTTCGAAGTCTTTGTCCGGAAGCTGCCGAAAAACTGGGGCTTTTTCGTGATGGCCGGCCTTGCTGAACTGAAATCGTACCTCGAATCCTTGCGATTTTCAGAAGACGACATTGAGTTCCTGCGGTCTCTTCAAGCCTCTTCAGTCCTAAGGTCTCCAAATGGAGGACAGGCAACAAATAAGTTTGCAGACGACTTTCTCGAATTTTTAAAAAGTTTACGAGCTGATGTAAAGATACGTGCGCTTCCCGAGGGGACGGTGTTTTTCCCCGGTGAGCCGATTCTGGAGGTAGCCGGGCCGTTGATTCATGGGCAGATTCTGGAGAGCTATATATTAAACATTTTGTGTTTTTCCATAATAGAAGCCACACTGGCGGCCAGGCTGGTTCTCGCTGCAGGCGGCATTCCAATAGTCGATTTCGGTCTGCGAAGGTCCCACGGACCGGTTGCCTCAATCCGGGCTGCCAGGGCAGCACTTCACGCAGGATTCTCGGCAACAAGCAATATGTTTGCGGCAAAATTGCTTAATTTCACTCCTACAGGGACAATGGCACATTCCTTTGTTGAGGTGCACAAGTCGGAACGACATGCGTTCTCGAATTTTGCGGAGCTTTACAAGGAACAAGCCATACTTGTAGTTGACACTTATGAGTCGATGGAGGGAATCAAAACCGCGGCGTCAGTGGCGGAGGAATTTTTTAAACAAAAGGGAATAAAAATAAGGGGCATACGCATTGATAGCGGCGAGCTCGTATCCCTGACAAAATTCGCAAGGAAATACTTCAAAAAGAAAAATGTAGAATTTATGAAAATTTTTATTAGTGGTGGGCTTGATGAGTTTGCAATTGAAAAACTTTTGGCAAGGGGAGCCCAGATTGATGGTTTTGGTATCGGAACACGTTTTGCAGCTTCACATTATGCGCCTGATTTGGACATTGCCTATAAGCTGACCGAGTATAACGGCAGGCCGGTTTCCAAGAAATCTCCTGAAAAGGAGACGTATCCGGGAAGGAAAACATTTCTGAGGGTCAAGAAAGATTACTATGAGAAGGATATTGTCCTGCCTTTCAATTCGAATCCTGATGATATGCTTAAGCCTTTCAAATCGACGGAGCGGCTTGAGGTCATAAATAAAAGGCTTTCAATCGAGCTTTCCAGACTGAATGACGCAGTCAAGAAAATAACAAAGCCGGCAGAATATAAGGTGGAATTTTCATATTAACGACTTACATATATTATAAATGTTTGCCCCACCGGCCACGTTTGATGGAGACTATTCGGCCTTAGGAATATCGAGGAAAACTACATCTTTTCCGAAATTAACCATATAGACCAAACCATCCCAAGTACCTATATCAGTTGTATGATTGAGAGTTTCTGCGTGATAAATCCGTTTTGGTCTGACGGGATTCGAAACATCATAGGCCAAAACTCCAAAACTTTCTGCCGACTCTATTAGCAAATTGCCCTTTAACATTAACTCATTAGGCCGCCTACGAGTAAAACGTTCTATCGGAGTAGCCCTGCGCCGGCCAATCATTTTGGCACAAAGCATACCATTTTCCCCAGGTTTAAGTTCAAATATAAACAAGCCCGTATTTGTTGCTATATACATAATTCCTTCCGAGTAAGTAACAGCACCGATTTTATTGTCTCTGCCCGGAGTCCACCAATTCGAAATTGAGTCATAATAAATCGGCCGAGGATTTGCCGGCTCGGTTAAATCTAAAATCATAATCCGTTCAAGGTCATTACAGACTAACTTGTTCCTGATAACTGAAATCCGGCCTGGTACCGGTAACATATATTCAAGGCGATTATCAAAGCTGTTTTTGTCAACCTGATTAACAATCTGCGGTTCATCCTTATGAGCGATTGAAAGAATCAATAGCTGCTCGCCGTCGTGAATATAGCAATATTGGCCATAGTCAACCATAACTCCACCCGGTAACGTTTTCGGCTGTGATATAACCTTATCGCTTATACGCCGTGGTTGGTTTGGGTCGTTGACATCAACAATCAAAAGCCGCACAGGTGCTATTACCATTTTGCCTTTATCTTCGGAATTTGCCGGTGATTGCGGGCTATAAGCTGCGTATAACCGATTGTCTCTTATAAAACATCCCAGAATCTTCTGTAATTCATTGCGACCAATCGGTGATGTGGCAAAAAATCGGGTTTCAGAAAGATGAAAGCCTTCTTTAGAGTAAGGCAAGTGATAGATATCAAGGAAAAAGTGTTGTTTAAGCGGCTTTTTCCATGTTTTCCAATATAACCGTGACATATCAGGATCTATATCTTTGTAGATATTGGGATCGAACAATTCTTTACTAATTTGAGTACCGGTGGAAATTCTAAACATTAAGTCATTTTTAAAACATACTTCCGCAGGATTACGTCGTTGGCGATAAATCCTATCATCACCTAATACCTCACCAGTCCAATCGTATCGATTCAGCGGCTTCTCCCAGAAAGATATTTTCGAAACTATCTCTTTATTTTTGTGCATTTTTGCATATTCCAAATTACATCCTGCCTGCAGCACGGAGAGACCATAAATAAATGCCGCCGACAATCCTAAAGTCCAGGCAATGGTCTTTTGCCCGGGATTCCAGAGCCATTTCCTCTTAAAAGCTATAACAGACAAGATAACACAGGTGATTGATACCACTATGGTAAAGATTGCAAACGGAAGAAACCTCAACACTGAAACACGTAAAATATCCCCGAACTGTTCAAAAACATTCAACCAGTTAAGTTGCCTTACCAACAGCGGAAGAAAATAGACCAGTAGAGCCACCCAAATAGCCATTAAAACGGCCTTGGCAGAATCGCGGAGCAAAACGGTAAAAAACATAGCAACAGCAAACATCATCAAAGCAATAGGATATGTAAAAAAGAACACCGCCCAGCTATCACTTGCAAACTTATAAGAAGTAAAAAAGGCGGTTATCATATCAGGACTCATAACAAAAAGAAAACTTGCCAACAGGACTACTGATGCAAGAAGAAATTTAACGATAAATAACCGCAATGATTTCAAGGGTTTACTCTGCCAGAAATCATCGATGCCTTTTTGTAAATCGCTATAGGTAGTAGCAACCGCAAGCAGGATTGCGAAAAAAGCTCCGAACACGAAGACAATAAAGCCGCCGAAATTGGTGCCGCGTTCATATCCGGGTTCTAATTCAAATAAAACCTCGAAGACCGGAAAAATAATCCCGGCCAAACAACCAAGCAAAAAAAGAGGCCTTTGTTGTCGCCATTCTTTCCAAAGTATCATCATAGACTAACAGCTCCTTTGCCACTTACGCAGGCCAATCCAGATTACCACCGCAAATAAAAGTGCCTGAACGATAAATAAGATACCGACGTGGATGTCACAAGACGAAGGAATTATCTGTGTAAACCAGAACAAGGGATTGATAAAGAAAAATATCTCCTGTAAATAAAAGAGGTCTATATTGTCGAGCGCGGGTTCGACTAATCTATCTGTAAATATCATATGAACGAAAAAAATGAAAAATATAACCAAGCCCGTGAAACCAACGTAAGCTTCACTGCTTTTCCTTTTTGCCAGGCAGCACGTCATCGTATAGAACATCGTTGCCATACAAACCGTTGCCGTTGTACCTCTTATAATGCTCTTTAATCCGAAAATATACTCCGGCCCCATTTTCAAAACGTTGAACGCCATAAATAAACTGCATGCAAGCATCGGGACGGCAAAATTTAACCAGCCGAAAAACCACTTACATGCAAAAACTTTCCACGATTTGACGGGCTTTGATGCAAGAAATGTAGTTGTATTATTGCTGCTCTCTACTGCGAAAATTCCCATAGCGCTATATAAAGACAGGACCAGGCCGCCCAACAGCCAAATAACGACTAAAAGTTCACGTTCAGTAGTTACCTTTGCCGCCAAAAAAGAACCGGTAAAAAATAGCAGCACAACCGTGCCGAAAGCAAGCTTCCATCTCTGCTCGTGCCATTCTTTCCAAATCAAAGGCATTATCATACTGAACCCGACTTTCCTCTGTTGCCAATAACGTAGGCTTCAAAAATCTCGTCCAGATTTAAGGCCGTTTCCTGGACGCTGTTATTTGCCATTTGTTTTATGATTGTAAGTTTTGCATCATCGCAATCTTCGACAGTCAGCGATACACTATTACCAGCTTTTACCACGTCCAGAAGGCCGCTTATCCGGCCAAAATCGTTTCCGGGTTTTGGAATAAGAATAAATTTTCGGATATTTTCTCTGAGCTGGTCTGTTTTACCTGTTTTGATGATTACACCTTTATCAAGTATCGCAATATGGTCGGCTACAGGCTCAATCTCATAAAGCAGATGACTCGAAAAGAAAACTGTTACGCCGTTGCTTTGTAAAAGGTCGATCACGTGCCTTAAAAAATCTTTCCTTGCAATGGGGTCAAGTCCCAGTGTCGGGTCGTCCAAAATAACCACCTCAGGCCTGTGCCCCAAAGCAAGAAGCAAAGCTAATCTGCTGTTTTGACCTTTGGATAGAGTTTTAACTTTGCTTTTTAGAGGTAGTTCGAGCATATCCAATAACTGATTTGTAACTTTATCATCCCAAGCTGGATAGAAACTCTCCACCCATTTGACAATCTGTTCTATTCGCATCCAGCCATACATTTGCTGGTCTTCAGCCATATACCCGACGAGTCGCCTTACAGCAATCTCATCCTCTTGCGGGTCAATCTGCCGAACCCTGCAGGTTCCAGCTTTTGGTTTTAGTAAACCCAGAAGCAGCTTTATTGTAGTTGTCTTGCCGGCACCATTTCTGCCTAAAAAACCGAATATCGAACCCTCTGGTACCTGCAGATTAACACCTTTTAAGACCTCTTCCCGGCCGTAGAAAAATCTCAAATCTTTTATCTCGATAGCGTTTGTTGGCATTGTTATTTACTCCGTTTTGTTCTTTGCGGACTTGATAATCTTATATTCCTTCTCCAGCAGCTCTTTTGCCTGCTCAATAGAGATTTCCAGGTGTATGGCCTGCACAGCAGCCTCGCGAAGCACATTGGCGACAGCCTTTTTTCTTTCAACTACCGGCATAGACCGCTTATTTGAAGATACGTATGTGCCGTCACCTCTCTCGATTTTGAGCACATTTTCCCTGCACAGCTCGTTATATACCTTGAGTATTGTATTCTGGTTGACCGCCAGCTTAGCAGCCAAATCGCGAACGCTGGGTACTCTATCCCCCTCTTTCAGCACACCGGTAACAACCTGATACTTTATCTGGTCAATAATCTGCCGGTATATCGGAACAGAGGAAGATGGTTCTATTCGAATAAAAATGGCCAAAACTCCTTAAAGCATTATTGTTATATATAACTATAACACTATATCAAAATAAGTCAACACGAAAACCTGATATTTTCGAAAATTTTTTATAAAGCGGTTGTTGAATCCAAAAATCAGTAAAAAAAGGCCGGTTTCTTGCAAACCGGCCTATAGCATAGATTCAACAGTATACTGTGCTGTTAAATACCGCCGTCGACTATAAATCGCTTAATGGGATTGTCTTTGCGGATTGCTAAATTGTGCTTCCTGACCTCACCGGATTTCAGACGAATCTCGTATGGCACAAACCATCCTAAACGAGAATATCCTTCCGACTGAAACGGCTCACCCAAAAAGACAATCTCAAGACCACCAAGGTATTTCTTAAGACGGTCATCAATTCGTGTACTTGACCAGAACTTCAAAACCTCTTCCCAGTTTTCTTCCGCACACGCCTGGAAGAACGCCCGGGCCGCCTCTTTCGGTGTCATCTCTTCGTACCGTTTATTATCCTGCAGTACCTCCGGCTCCTTATACCAAATCACATCTTCCGGCAAATCCAGTGTGAAGACATCATCATCAATCTCTGTATTGTATTCGATATCCGTCACTTCGAAAATCAGCACGTCCTGGTCTGCGGTGTGCACGTACACCTGAAGGCCTTCCAGTAATTTTGTCTCTGCGTCAAACTGATACACCTTCAGATGGTCTGAATCCGAGATGAACGTGTTTCGAAGGTAGTCATCCTCATCAAGGTATGTCGTTATATCGACCTCAAGGATGATTTTATCCCTTCCTTCAATTTCTTCGTGCCGCAGACAAACTTCGCGGTCGGGATGGTTCTTTGCATTTTGCAGCTCGTTGTCCAGCAGCTCACGCACGTTTAATAGACGACCCGACCAGGAATCGTAACAGCCCAGAGGCCAGGGTTCTTCCTGCAGGACGCCGTAATTCGGCCGTATGAACATAATGGTGTTTTGGCCGTCCATAAGAAGGACTCGGCCGGGTTTCTCCACGCGCCATTGAACTTGTTTGTTTGAGTCAATACGTTTCCACATCTGGATTTCAACGAAATCATAGTCTAATCCAATGTTAGAGAAGTTTTCGGCCGGCAGTGTACGCATCCGCGCCTTCATATGCACCGACCACAAATCGGATACTGCATCAATTGCATCCTGCAGCACCTGGGCCGCGGATGCTGTGGAGGTTGTCTTGTTAAAAATACTAACAGCTAAAGCTATTGTGATAATTATTACCGCTGTCGCGGCATATCGGGTCATTCTGCTGTTCATAATTCGTCTCCATATTCTAAACCGACGATGCATCCTGTCAGCTTGTTTTAATCTTTGACTTTGTCTACGAATAATCTGGCCGAAGACTGCATCTTCGATATTGGCTTGTTGCCAGGCTTTGCCATTTGAAGTTATCCTTTCCCTAAGTTCGTTTAGCTCCTTCAATTCATCCTGGCAGTTACGGCAATCCTTCAGGTGCTCTTCAATTATTCGTCTTTGCGAATCAGGCAAAAGACCTTCGAGCAATTCGACCAGCTTTTTCCTGCATTCTGTGCAATTCATTCTTGCACCCCTTTTTCATCACTTAGTGATATACGTAGTTTCGTGTAGGCTCTTGAGAGTGTCTTTGTGACCGTACCGATTGACATATTTAGCTTCTCGGCTATCTGTGCACATGACTGTTCGGCGTAAAACCTTAGAAGAATCATCTCTCTGTAAGAATCAGGAAGCTCGGTAATCGCCTGTTCAAGTTGCAAGTCATTTTCTATTCTTTTTTCACCCACTTGTTGTGCCGGGAAGCCTGTTTCATTAAATCGCTTTGTGTTTCTTATCTGCTCTTTCGCTACCCGGCCGGCGATACCTAACAGCCAGGAATAAAAAGACTCACGTTTTTGCAATTCGGGCAGGCAGAAATACGCCCTTACAAACGTCTCCTGGGCCGCCTCTTCAGCACTGCATTTTTTGCCAAGTTTGCCCGTCAAGTAAGCCATTAACACCGCCTGGTATCGTCGAACCAAATACCGAAACTCGTCAGGACGGCCATTCAGACACTGCTCGATATAGTATTTATCACTCTGTGCCATCGACACCTCAAGAAGCCTTTGAGAACTCGAATCCTCAATATATAGTGTAGAATATAGTGAATTTGCGGCAAAAAAAATGAAAAATTGCCCCTCACGGTTATTCAATCAAAACGTCTTGTCATTTGGTCTTCAATTCTTTTTTCAGCAGCAAACATTTCTGCCCTATACCATACGTTATATCCGTGTTCCGCCAAATACAGATATCTATCTAAATCAATGATTGTCCTGCAAATACCGCTACCCGCGGCATAACGGCTTATTTCTAGAAACTCATTTGAATCAGTCAAACCTTACAGTTTTTTGGCAATTGCCGCCAAAATGCCTGTTTCTGCCTTATAGGCCTGTGGGTCAGGAATAGACGACGGGCCCGTTCCAAGAGTATAAATCTCGTCGTACTCCCCTGCACGTTCGTTATAGTACTCAAACATACTCGCTTTAGTGTCATAATTCATTTAACGCCGCCTTTGCACCAGTTCCTCTTAAGGTCCACATAACTATCTCGGCGTAATCCCTACTTTCGGTATGGTCGACACTGCCGATTAAGGTCTGGTAATTAAAAGCATATCAAGCCATACGTTTATATCTACTCACACAAATAACACGAACTTAAGGTCTCATAAACAACAGTGAATGCCTGCTAAAGTCAAAATTGAATTTCCCCGAATTATAACACATAAGAGTTCGAGGAGGAACCCACAAATACTCACAGGAAAAGGACACTTCCTAATGATTCTACGGAGAATTTATGGTGGCAAGAGGAAGAACTCAGATAGTCAACAAAAGGTTGGTTATCGCACTTTTATTGAATCTGACCCTCATTAAAAGTGCTATAGTTTTCGCAACAGATGTATCAAAAAGCGCCTCTTCCACCAAAACACTTCGGTCTATGGCAAGAGTTTACCTCGCTTATGGTGAATATGCGAAGGCAGAGCCGCTCATCGAAAAAGCATTGAATCTGGCAAAAACAACTTGTGCCACAGGTACTGATGCAGGCAAATCAGAATTATATATGTGCATGATTGACCAGGCGTGGCTGTATAAAAGTCAAAATAAACTGACCGAAGCCGAGTTATTATGCAAGCAAGGGCTTGAACTACAAGTGCTGGACCAGGGGGAAAATCATCCGTACGTTGCGTACACGTTACGCATTTTAAGTTCAATATATCGGGAACAGGGCAAATATCGTCAGGCCGGGCGTGTTCTTGAACAGGCAATGGAAGTGATGAGAAATAATCGTCTGCAGGAAGAACCGCTGATGGCACCCTTTCAGGTGGAGATTGCCAACATACTCGTCGACCAGGGCAAGTTTGAAGAAGCTCAGTCCTGTTACGAACAAGCAATGAGTTTGATTAACAACAGCTATGGGCCCGACCATGTCTATACAGCATCTGTATTAAGCCAGGTCGCCAGGCTGTATACGCTGCAGGAAAAATATTCTAAAGCGGAGGAACTGATTAACAAAGCATTGACAACACAGGAAAAAGTATATGGCGTGGACCATCATTTTTTGACTTCATCCTGGCTGACGATGGCCAGAATATACCATGCGAAAAAAAACTACACCCGTGCGGAAGAGCTCCTGAAAAAGACATTTACTATAGTTGAAAACACGTATGGGCCTGAACATCCACTCACCGGAAAGGTGCTGAATCTCTTAGGTGAGTTGTATTTGGCCGAGGGTAAGTACGTAGAAGCTGAGCAATTCTGTAAGCAGGCAGTGAAGATACTCGAGGATTCACTGGGCACAGATAATGATTACACGGCGATAGCTTTCAATAACCTGGCCAAAGTTCGCATGCATCAGGGCAAATATAGTGAAGCTAAGCATCTTTGCAGTCAGGCGCTCAAGATACTCCGGAAGATTTTTGAGCACGACCACCCGAAAGTAGTTCAGGTGCTCGAAACTATAGCGCAGCTAAAAAAGAATACGACTCTGGCCGCCCTCAGCAACATCTGAGCAACACAATAATAGCAACCACATGCAACAAACTACGCACATCTGAATTGCAGGCAGCCTTAATTGAAAAAGGTACACACCTTTTTCGCCGGCCTCTTCTCATCCAAAACCAATTAAACGTCCAGCTATAAAAGCTTCAAGCTAAAAGTTAAACAACTGCATAGCAGTTACTTCTTAACCGCCAAAAGTTACTCCCAAATAGGTCTGCAGGAACATGGCAGTTCTCGTATCACCGCTTGCCGTTATGGGCTCAGCGTACTTGTCCTGAGCAAACGCAACAGACTTGTCAATCGACCAGCCGATTTCCATATTAAGGACACCCACATATCCAACCATGGCATCCAACCATTGTCCGGCAACGGCATAGTGAGTTGTATCACCTTTGTGAAGCGTCATCGCCTGGGCAAACGAAGCAATTTGCTCTTCCGAAGGAGGTGCATCAGTCTGGACAAACTCAGCAACTACTTGTCCCAAAGCGGCAATTTGGGTTCCCTCGGTATCCAGCAGGATTGTTGCAAAGTTTTTAAGTCTTGCGGCTGCTCTGTAGGGCCGCAGGTCGGTTCGAAGCGAGGGCGGATAAGCTCTACGCAAGAACGCCTGAAGTTCAGACTCTCCCAACTCACCAGCCAACCAGCGCAGCAAGGCTTCACTCAGGGTCTCGTCCACCTCTCCGTTATCTTGTGCATCCTGAGCACTTGGCGGCACAAGCGGAGCGGAATCAGTAAGTTCGAGTATCTTGGCCAACGTTAAAAGCTGGCTGTCGTGTGTCCCTCTTAAGATATATTGACCGCCGGATGCTTGAAATTCTCCGCCGGCAAGAGCACCAGTATTGTCAGCATAGGGCAGCCTGTAAACTCCACCTCTGTCGACACCCATTGCCATTGCTATATCCTGGCTGTAACGCGATACAACTTCCAGCCTGACAACGTCGCTGGCACCGGCCAAGCTTAGCGAGTCCTCAAAGGTCGGAGTGAACGTCACGGTGTCGAAGGCATCGAAGATAAGAGTGCCAACTTCAGTTCCCATCAATCCGTTATTAATTACTATGGCCGAGGAGCCAATCTCTATGTTACCCGTGCCCGGTCCGGAATCATCGATACTGGCCACATAAATTGCCACATCTATTGGCTCGCCGTCCCGCCTGAAGCGTACATAATCACGCTGGTCATGAGTATCAGAATAGTACTGTCCATCGGCCGTTAAAACAGCGTCCTCGCCGAGGTATAGGTCATCCAGGCTTATGATTTTAATTGCAGCCTTCTCGCCGAAACCGACAGGTAAATCGACACCAACCGGTGCAACTATATCTTCGTCATCTGAGTAGCCTGTTATGGCAACATCAAGCGCGTTCCCACCTGAAGTGTAAATTCTGCCGTTCTTCGCGAGTAGCGAGACACCGCCGGTATCCGCGGTCACATCGCCGTCGACAATCAAGTCGGAGTCTATCGATTGCACGGAAATGTTACCGTTGTTGCCGGTCGAATGTAACGCCTTGGTAGTTATATCACCAAGACCTTCGAGTGTGATATAATCACCTGCCATAGCCATTATGGATTTCCAGGCATCGGCAGGATTATCATCTCCAATTACGGCACTTACGTATCCGCTGGTACTGTTCGCGACGAGGTCCGTATTTTCACTGTTTGTCACTGTGAAATCTGCCATATCAACTGCGTCATTCTGATTAAGCGTCAGCGTTGTGTCGTCGGCAGCCATATCAATGTTGACTTTCCCCGCGGTTGCAACTGTTCCTCCGCCGGTCGCTTCAAGCGTCATACTACCTTCGGCTGTTATTGTCTTGCCATCGGTCAGAATGATATTATTACCAGCCTTGAGTTCTGTATCTGCTTCTACAACAGTATTATTATGCAGCAGCAAGTCCTGAGCTGCATCTACATCGTCGTCAAGGTCTATATTCGCTATAGTCGAATCCGATGCATATATGTCAATATCTCCAGCCGTGGTCTCAACGGTGCTCTTTGCCCACATCGTGCCGCCGTCAACACCACCCGAATTGTCAGCATCAGCCTTCAATACCAAGGTCCCTGCCGCTTCAGTTGCACCACCAAGAATAATGTCATGGTCGGCTTCAACCTTCAAGGCACCTTCGCCATCGAGGGTCTTGCCGTCGCTTAGGAGCACATCACGCCCGGCATCCAGCTTCTTGCCTGCCGCTACTTTAGTATCATTCTTAAGCAAAATGTCCTGTAAGGCATCAACATTGTCGTCAAGGTTGATCTCCTTAGTGTCGTCATCAGAAGCAGATAAAGCAACGTCGCCTCCCTTGGCCCATAACGTACTCTTTGCCCAAAGCTTGCCGGTAGCATCGGCAAATATGCTGCCATCCGCTTCAACACTATTATCAAATGTAATATCAACTCCATCCGCATCTATGTCTCCAACAGTCGTCTTAACCGTACTCCTGGCATGAAGATTACCTGTACCGTCAGGAACAGATTCGCCATCAGCCGTCAATACCAAGGTCCCTGCCGCTTCAGTTGCACCACCAAGAGTAATGTCACGGTCGGCTTCAACAGTCAGGGCACCCTCGCCATCGAGGCTCTTGCCGTCAATGAGAATCACATCTCGGCCTGCATCCAGCTTCTTGCCTGCCGCTACAACAGTGTCGCTTGTGAGTGTAAGGTCTTGACCAACCGTTACATTCTCGTCTAAGTTAGTCGTTTCAGCTCCAGTATCTAAAGTCAGACTATGTACACCTGTATCTGTTATTAAATTAAGGGTAAGAACGGAATCAGCATCCGTAGATATGCCAAGAACACCTCCGTCCCAGTTGGCAGAACTATTGCTTAAAGTTAAGGAACCATCAATCTCCGAGTCTACGCTTCCATCTCCCATGAAATAAAGCCCGGCGAGTTGCTTATCAACATTTACTGTTTCACTGTAGATACCCGCCGTAACGTTTATCCTGTCAGCTACTGTCGTACTTGCCAGGTCGATAGCATCCTGGATGCTGTCGTCAGTACCCCATATCCAGGTTGTGGTATGTGGGTCACCAATATAATTACCGCCCCACCATGGACTGTAGTCCACGCTGTCCGCTACCACCACGGTAATCGGGTCACCGGAACCAGGACCTATTCCACTCGGGCCGTCCACATTACCCCAGTAGTTCTGTGTCGCCGAGATATTCTCCGTAGTATGATTATTAGCTAAGCCTGTGGTGTTGCCCATAAAGCTGTTGTTTTGAATTGTGAAATTGCCGGCCTTAATATTGGCACCGTCGTTAATTTGCAGACCAGTCGTGTTATTGGTCAGTATATTATCGGTTATAGTAACATTATCCATATCACCGTAGGTACCAGGACTGTACTGCGCCAGTAAAACACCGATTCTGCAATCGTCCACTGTGTTGTCTTTAATCTCCAACCCATCAGTACCGGTACCATTTGACATTACTATGCCCATCCCGTAGTCATTTATGGTGTTATCCTGAATAAGCGAGGTGCCGGTCATACCAGAAAACTGCACTGCATAACCGCTGGCGGCCTTAGCTGCCGGACCAATGAATGTATTGTCGGACACTGACACATCAATCATGTCCGGTCCCCAGATAGAACCATCGCCAAGGTCACCTGCAGTAAATATGTTCTTGTTGACGTTTAATCCTGTCGCCCCGGCTGCACCCACTGATATACCCATTGTGGCGTTGCCGGTGGTATTAATAGTATTCCAGGAAATTTCTACGTCAGAAGGAGCATTTTCCAACTGGACGTCGAAAGTTGTCGCACCACCGCTAAGAATCTCGAAGCCACTAAGGGAGCTTCCGCCGAGTGTAAATCCGGTACCGCCGGAACCAATATTGACACCTACACCATCAACCAGTTGGATGGTTGTGTCATCCCTGCCGTTGACGGACTGTAGTGTCAGGTCGGATTTGTTCACGGTTAAGTCTTCCGTGTACGTGCCATCAGCAACAGTAATGGTAGCCCCATCAGCGGAAACATCTATCCCATTCTGGATACTGGCGTCTTCGGACAGAACATTTACTGTTGTTCCATCACCGGTCAGAGTTTGGTTAACGCCGAGTGTTATTGATTTGTTGAGATTAACGGTCAGGTTGTCATCAGTATTTTCGTCGTTCAGGCTGAGGGTAGTGCTGCTTGTCTGCGAGCTGGAATCGATGTCAGCCTCGACGTTTATGGTATCACTTGCCACAACGTTATAATTCGCACCGGCAAGGGCAGTAACAATGTTGCCTGCCAAAACATCGTCAATGGTTACCACAGCAGGGTCAAGCAGAATCAGGCCATATGCACCTTCGGGGCCGCTGGCTGTAATTACACCGTCGGCAACGAGAGTATCGGCCAATATTTCAACCATTCCACCTTTATTAATACCATCAGCGTGAATGGCGCTTTCTGCAGTAAGCGTAACGTTATCGCCGTCAATTGTTACTGCGCCCCCAGTCTGGCCGGAGGCCTCGATTTCGCCGGCGTTAGTGATTTGACCATCGGAAGCGACAAGCTTTATCTGTCCGGCATTATCAAGCTTAGATACCGACAACGAGCCGACATTAGAGATGGCCTGGGAATAGATATCACCGGCTGCAGCAAGTATAATCTTGCCTCCGGCAGCATTAATAACACCTTCGTTAAGAACAGCCGGGGTTGTGCCGGCAGACTCCTGCGCCTGGGGTAAAGACGGCGGATTTATCTCAACAATAACATCGCTGCCCTCTTCTCCAAGGAACACCCGGTCTCCTGCCGCCATCACTACAAAGCCGTCAGGACAGGTTATATTACCATAATTCGCAACATTCTTTGCGATTAAAGCGACCTTTTCCGCAATTATATCGCCGCGATTTATTACGTCACCGTAACCACCGAAAAATTTATAATTTCCGTTTATAAAATCAGAGTTAGTTATGTCGTGAGCTGCGGCAACCAACTGGTTTACATTGATTACAGCTCCCCTGCCGAAGTAAACACCGGCGGGATTAACAAAGAAGACCCTGCCGTTGGCCAGAAGAGTTCCGTTAATATTCGTTGGACGTGCTGAAAGTATCCTGTTCAATACGCTGGCACTGCTGCCAGGCTGAACAAATTCGACAACCTCCGGTCGCGCAATATCAAAACTGCTATAGTTGATAATCGACTTGTCGGAAGCGGTTACAACGGTATTGTAACCACTTTGCTGGAATGTTACCTGACCGTTAACAACTTGTGCTCCTTCCGGCCCTGCAAACAGCAGCTGCAGCGAACTATTGAAAAACATACAATAAGCCAATACATATACGACGGACCGCTTGAATTTTGACAGATTTCCCGAGGTTTTCATATCTTTCTCCTCTTCCATTATCACTGTTTGTTTAATTTATATCTAAGCCCGCATCTCGTTGGGCAATACGCTCACCATCGCATTATCAAATTAAAATTAAACCGGCCGTCGCCCTTGTCAGTATCGTCGGTATCTCGAAGTGGCCAGCCGTAGTATACGCTTCCGGTAAAATTGTCTCCAACATCCATGATTAATCCTGCTCCCACCGAATATAATGTCTGTGTTCCCTTCTCAGTTGAAATGGGATGTTTTATTTTAGCCCGACCATAATCGAAGAAGGCCAGCGGAGCCAATTTTTTAATCTCGATTTCTTCCTGTTGTTCCTCCTGTAAATCGGTCGTGTCCTCATCCGTAAATTCCATATATTTAACCAAATCAAATTCATACTGACCCGATACAATTATTCCCCCGTCGGCAACGATTTCATCTTCCTCGTATCCTCTGACGGTGTATAATCCTCCAAAAGTAGTCTCTTTTGCGGGCACCAGTCTTTCATCGGAAGTTATCATTCTGAATGAACCGCTAATACGATTTATCTTGGCTTCTTCCAGATATTGGTTATGCGATGCGGAAACGCTGTAAATAGTAAAATCGGGCTCTGCATTCGGTCGCGCCAATACAAAATCAGCCCTGTCAGAGCCGCCCATACGCTCATTCCTGTTTAATCCTATAGAAGTGTTCGAGATGTCATCCGAATGATGGATATTAACTCCTACGCCCCACAAATCCATATCAACATCACTTGACAAGCCAAGCGATGGAGTTACCTTACTTTCTTCATGGCTATATGAGCCGGTGACGTCAAAAAACCAGTCGTCCATTTGAAAAACGTTATAACTTAATATTGTGCCGTAGAATGAGCCATTACCAATGAAATTGATTCCGGCCGCTTCTTGCGGTTTTATATCAAACTGGCTGTAGCCGCCATAAATATTAAGACGCAATTGAGGTATGAAGAGAGGAAAATTGTAATTACCGAACACCGAATAATCGTCCTCTATACCTTTTTCCCAAGCAGTCTGGTACATTACGTTGAACCGGTCATCGTTACCTGTAAGGTTAGTATTGATTAAACCTATTCTCGGAAACCATTGTCTGTCCTTTGTGCCGGCATTATCAACCTGTATGTACCAGTGCCAGGGATTTACCTCATAGATATCATAGGTCAAATCAAGGGCGTCAGGTTTGTCACTTCTCGAGATAACAGCAGCAATATACCTGTCTGGATTAAGATTAAGAAGGCTTACGAAATCATCCAGTTCATTCTTTTGGATTACCTGGCCAGTTTGAGCCGGTGACCAGGACCAAATCAGAGAATCCTTTAAAAATCCTTCTGCCAGCTTCTGACGGTCGAAGTCGTACCTTCCTATCTTCAACTGTGCCACCTTACCCTCAAGAACTTCTATCGGTAGGATTTGGTTCACTAATCTGGCTTCACCCTCAACAGCTTCAGCCGGAACGAAAACATAAATACCGGCATAACCTCTATCCTGGTATATCGATAAGATGAATTTAGTCAAGCCTTGTATTGTCTTCAACGAGACCTGACAAGTTGTGCCGGGTTTACGAATTATTTCATCAATTACACTAAAATCATATCTTTGCTTAACAATTATATCGCCCTCTTGTTTAGAGACGATGTAAACAAGTGGCATATTCTTCAGCAACTCCTCCGTCGTTATCAGTTCGTTACCACTAATCTGCAGCTCCTTCACAGAAAAATACGGACCGGCATCTTCTGTTACGGGCAATTCAGTCAAGGATTTTTGACCCTCCGTAACATCCTGCAGCCGGTCTACTTCCTTCTCCAGTTCCGTCCTCTTGAGTTCTGCATCGGTCTTAGCAAAACAAACTGTCATTAATAATAGACTTAAGCCCAGTACAGCCAACTCCGTTTTCTTTGGTAACTTCATATTTATCTTCCTTAAAATTGCAACAATAACTCCCATTCTTGTTCAAGAATAAAACAACCGCTGACAAGTCCGTATAAATATATCCTCTCTTTGGACATACCAATATTCTACCCCAAATACCGTACTAATACAGTGATAAATACTCTCCCCGTCCCATCCGTTTATAATAGATAAACCACTATTTTTCTAATATTTATGCATCATTATCCTAAAAAAGTTAAAAAGTAAAGAAAAAAAACGGAAAAGTGCGCTCTATGAAATCTTTTAGGACACAATTCATCCGAAAGCGTCTTCATATCCTGCCGTTTTGTTATATAACACCGTTAATCTTTTAAACTGCTTAACCATTTATTTTGTACAAAATCTCTATGCGTTTGATGCAAGGTAATCGCTGCTTATGGATACGTTTTTTATTGGGTTCACAGGTCATCATCACGTAGCAGAAAGAAAAGAAGAGTTAACTTCATAACAAGCAAATAACACGGGACCATGCTGGCGGTTTATAAACCGATATTGACCATTAAAACAATCAATTTAGTATGAGCGATTATTAACTTAGAAATATTCTTCTCCATACTCGTCACGATTTTACTCAACAATCAGATATCAGCCATTCCGGCTTTGCGACAGTTCCTAAAAAACCCAATATCACGGCATCATTCAAATACTAAAAAAACTTCTTTTATCTTCGCAAAGCCATCTGTCTAAAGACGATTCCGTATTATTCTATCTCTTATTATTCCGAACAAAGGTTGATAAAAAAAGCTTTTGAAAAACTGTTAAACCGGATTTCTTAAGCAAGCAAAATCTTTTTCAACTTCAAAATAGACGCTCACGCACAAACTGATGATTCTCAGATGTAACGTTTAATGTTTTCAACAAGGCATTAAGAATATAAAAACATATTCGAAAGAAAACAATCAGTTAAAGAAAAATGTCAGTTGCCCTGTTCTTTAGGTTGGGCTTGATAACAAATTATATTCAATTTTGTGAACAGCAAAAGCATCTATTCAAATACTAAGCAATGTCATCTCGAGCCATAGAAGTTGTATCGGATGATGGAAAAAAAATACTGAAGTTATATTAGCTTTGACGATTTCAATAATATCGGAGGCTCTTCAACCTGTTAAAATAGAAATAGTACACTGTGCTTTACTTAATTAAAGAAAAGGATAAGGAGATAAGCTATCTGCAACGTATCTTCTCTAATTTAAGCACTTATTATTTCTTTAAGCTAAAAATGATTTTTTTACCAGCACCATTTTTCTTTTAAAATAGCAGAAAAAGAAAAAAATGTTGTTTATTACAATCGATGTGTTATTATAATGAGTAACGAGTTTGCTTCTTGGAGAACTGCTCAGCCGTAACAAGGCCTTGGTTAGTAATACAAAAGGGAGCAGACAAAATGGTAAACGGTGACACTCGAGGTGACAACTTCCTACACTTGGGGTTATGGGAAAGGGAGGATATTTCAATATGAGCAAAAAAAAACGCATCGAAGAAATACAGTCACCGAGCTCGCTCAAGGCGAAATTAGAGCCTGTAAGCCGAGACACTGCAAAGCGTAGTAAAACAGAGAAAACACTGCAGGAACTGAAAGACTTATACCGGGCCGTAATGGATAACACGCATTTCGGCTTCTCGCTCATAGACGTCAATTACAAAATAATTATGGTCAACAGGATGATATGCAGGTATTTCCACAAGCCTGCATCCGAGCTTATCGGTCGAGTGTGTTTTCGTGAATATGAGAAGCGAGATTCAGTATGTCCCCATTGCCCTGGTAAGATAGCAATGGCTACAGGAATGCCGGCAGAAGCCGAGACCAAAGGAATCCTGGATGATGGCAATGCCATATTAGTTAGTATCCAGGCCTTTCCTGCTTTTAATTCAAACGGCAAAGTGACGGGATTCATCGAGATAGTACAAGACATAACCAAGCAAAAAAAGGCTGAGGAAAAGTTACGAGAAAGTGAAGAAAAATATAGGGATATTTTTGAAAATGCTCGAGAAGTAATAATTACGTTAGACTTGAAAGGTAAAATCACCAATATCAACAAGATGGTTGAGGAATACGGATTTAATAAAGAAGAACTGATTGGTAAGAACCATTTTGACTTTATTCCAGACCAGTATAAAGCCCAAGCTTTTGAGGATTTTAAAAAGACATCTCGCGGTTATATAGACGAGGGTGAGATAGAACTATTTACTCCGAGAGGAAATATAATTGTAGAATACCGGCAAAATCCAATAAGAAGCGGAGAAAAAATCGTCGGTATCCAAATAATAACAATAGACATCACGGAACGTAAAAAGGCTGAGGAAAAGCTGCGGGAAAGTAACGAAAAATACCGCTCAGTAATCGAAAACGCAAATATTGGCATCGGAGTAATTCAGGATAATCAGTTGGTTTTCCACAATAACAAAATGTGCAGTATGCTTGGTCATACAGATGAAGAGTTAAGCAACATTGATTATACATCTTTGATTCATTCCGAGGATAGACCATATATTCTTGATCGAGTCAGGCGAAGACTTGCCGGTGATTTAACAAAACAAGAATTAGTGAAATTTAGAGTCTTGTCAAAATCTGGGCAGATAAAGTGGGTAGAATCTAATTCTACAATGATTCAATGGGAGGGCAAACCAGCCATTCAGGCCTTTGTTACCGACATCACCGAACGCAAAAAGGCTGAGGAAAAACTACAACAAAGTGAGAATTTGGTGCACCAGATTATCAATGCCACACCTAATCCTATCTTTGCCAAAGACCGCGATGGACGTTATATGTTTGTGAACAAAGCGAATGCCAATCTTCATTGCACCACACCGGAGGAAATGGTCGGCAAAACCGATTTCGACTATGCCCGATTATCTTTGGCCAGTAAGCAAGAAGTTGAGAGATTCCTGGCCGATGACCGAATGGTCATCGATAGCAAAAAGACCAAGTTCATACCGGAAGAAACGTTTACACTGCCTGATGGCACAATCAAGTGGTTCCAAACCACGAAAATCCCGCTTGCTATTCCGGGAAATCCCGATTGTGTCCTGGGTGTTACAGTTGACATTACTAAACATAAAAAGGTGGAGGAAGCGCTGCGGGAGTCTAAAGAACGATACCGGGCCATCTTTGAGCAAGCTCCAGATTCGATAGTACTCTTCGACGCAAATACCGGCATAATAATTGATTTCAACAATAAAGCACACGAGAAACTTGGTTATAGCAGAGAAGAGTTTAAAAAACTGAAACTATCCGACATTGATGCCCTTGAGCCGAAGCAGGAAATTAGGAAACACGTAACGATGGTCGTCAACGAGGGAGTGGATACATTTGAGACTAAACAGAGGACAAAGAGTGGAGAAATTCGTGATATACTGGTAAATGCCAAAGTTATTTCTTTAAGCGGCAGAGATGTAATTCAGGGAATATGGAGCGACATTACTGAACTCAAACGTAAGGAGGAGGCACTCAGGGATAGCAAAGAGAAATTTAGGTCCATATTCGAGTTATCACCATGCTCTACAGTCCTTTTAGACTTAAAAGGTAATATACAGCAATGTAACCGGCAGTTTGTAAACTATCACGCTACTAAAGAGCCGGCAGAGGCACAGGTAGGAAGAAATATATCAGAGTTTTTCCCGCCCGAAGAAGTCCAACACCTTTTTGATACGATAAAAAAAACAATAAAAGAGAAAAAAACAATCATCGGCCCTACTATATATACAATGCTAAAGGAGGATGGTAGTAGCTTTCAAGGGGAGGGATTCTCTATCGTAATGATGGATGTAAACGGTAAGCCGAAAGGGATACTGGGGCTTGCTTATGACATCACCGAGCGACAAAAATCCGAGCAAAAACTTCGTGATTACCAGATGCAGCTTAAATCCCTGGCTTCTGAGCTAACCTTGGCCGAGGAGCGTGAGAGACGCCATATTGCCGTAGAACTTCACGACCAGATTGCTCAGTCATTAGTCATTTCGAAAATTAAGCTGGATACGCTACGTTCATCTGCGCCTTCACGGGACCTTGTCAAAGAACTGGAGGCAATCAGCGACATTCTTTACAAAACCATTCAGGACATCCAGTCTCTTACATTCGACCTTAGTTTCCCTGTACTCTATGAATTAGGCTTTGAAGCAGCGGTGGCCTCCTGGCTTGTCGAGCAAATTCAGGGAAAATATGGTATTACATCTGAGTTCGAGGACGATAAACAGGACAAGCCGCTGGATAAGGATGTCTGTATCCTTTTATTCCGGAATGTGCGCGAGCTTCTCATTAATGTTGTCAAGCACGCCAATGCAAGCAAAGTAAAAGTATCTATAAGAAAAATCGACAACCGGATACAAGTTAGCGTTGAAGATGATGGAGTGGGTTTCGACGTTGCCAAAGTGGTCTCAAGTTCAGCAAAAGGAGGTGGCTTCGGATTCTTTAGTATCCGGGAGCGTTTGGAAGAATTGGGCGGGCAAATTGATATTAATTCTCAATCCGGCCACGGTACAAAGATTAAGTTAATGGCGCCATTAAAACAACAAAATGCTAAACAAGGACAAAAATGAGCATAAAAATTTTATTGGTCGACGACCACGCAATTATACGTCAAGGACTGCATTCGCTGTTGGAGAAAGAAACGGAGATGGAAGTAATTGGTGAGGCCGAAGACGGTCGAAAAGCCCTTTACCTTGTTCGAGAATTAGAACCCGACATCGTCGTTATGGACATAACCATGCCAAACCTTAATGGTATTAATGCTACTCGCCAGATTGTTAGCGATCATCCAAAAGTTAAGATTATTGCCTTGTCAATCCATTCCAACAAGCGGTTTGTTACGGACATGCTCAAGGCTGGTGCTTCAGGCTATATATTGAAGGATTGTCTTTTCGACGAATTTGTCAAGTCCATCCATACTGTGGCTGGTGGCGAAACTTACCTTAGCCCTAAAATAGCAGGTGTGGTAGTTAGCGACTACGTGGAGCACTTGACATCAAACCGTTCAATATCTATTCTTACGGTGCGAGAACATGAGGTACTTCAACTTCTGGCTGAGGGTAAGAGCACAAAAATGATTGCCTTAGAGCTACACGTAAGCATCAAAACTGTAGAGGCAAACCGTCGTCAAATTATGGAAAAGCTTAATATCCACAGTATAGCCGAGCTTACCAAATACGCCATTCGAGAAGGTTTGACGTCTCTCGAATGACAAAAAATACATCACACCCCAAAATTATTTTTCAGGTGTTAAAAAAGGCCTTATCAGTATTGATATCATTATTAAATGTCGACATTTAACCCCTTTTTATCCTGACTGAATCTAATTCCAAAGTAGGGATTTTTTATTTTGTCTACATAACATCATTTCTATTTTTTGTCTAACCTAAAAATGGGGGATTTAGACGTTTAATAATAGACTTTTCGAAGCTTATAATCAGGAAAATCCTTTTTCTTTCTCCTTCTATTTCGACCGATAAAAGTCTTATTGTTCACATAAAAATCTAAGTTTAATGAATAAGGTTTCCAAAATACACAAAATGAAAGGCCATAAAAGTTTAGGGGGCTATTCCTTCGGACAAGTAATTACGGTTAACAAGAAATGTAAGCTTACTCGCCGAGGATGAACTTTTATGGCAAAGATTTAAATTCACAGATTCTGCATGGTGATGAAAGTAACATTGGGGGGCATCCGGGGGCAGTTGTTTCTGCCCCCGGACACCGTGCGACAACACATTTTAATATTTATTCACTTCACTATATCCAAATGTCTGATTGCCACATTGTCATATATTCTACAGTATTAACAGCACTAACAAACAATTACAATGAAAGGAATAAATATTTGAGATATGCTATTATGAAAATTTCTGTCTAAACTGGGCGGTATTGGACTTGAACCAACGACCTCCTGCGTGTCGAGCAGGCGCTCTAACCAACTGAGCTAACCGCCCTATAAATACATTTATATATTATTACCAGGATTTTTGAGAAATCAAGAAATTTTGGTGGGGAAAAAATCAAAAAATTTATCCATCGAAACGGGCTATCAAGTAAAACAACGTATTTGGCAGCAGATAACAGAAGAAACCTTAGTTATAGGTTTCTCCTAACTACCGCTGCAGCCGAGATAGTTTGAGATACGTTGCCCCTCGTTACTGTCATCGATATCTGAACACTTTTCACATACAGGCCGCCGGATTCACCGGTTTCTATATTTTTCGAGAACGTCATCGCTGTAACGTTTTCACATAGTAAATAAGAATTACCTCCAGTATCCAGATAAAGTATGTCCTCACCTGCCTCGTACCGATAATCCACTAAAGTAGCTCCATCGGCAAGTATAAGTCGACAGATATTGCTGCCTGCATTTGGATCAACCGCTTCGGCGGTGCGAATCTCCGTCGTCATACGGTGCATCGCCTGTCTGGCCGCACTGATACTTTTGAAGATGTTTTCATTCACACGATAATTAGTCACAGAGGCGTTAAATGCTATTGCCACCGCTGTAAGCAATATGCTCACAACCGCTAAAGCAATCAACATCTCGGCGATTGTAAATCCGACGGATGACCTGGTTGTCCTGGTGGACATAATCTACCCTCCTAACACAATTCAGTATCTGGCGCGAAGCCACTGCCTTGAGCTCAGCAGCTCACTTTGCATATAAACCTGTACAGTTATTCTAACAAAGGGGCTCAAATGCTCACCCACTACTACCTCAAAGTCTGCAGGATCAACATTTTCAACGATTATCTGTTGATTATACACCGTCAAGTCAGTTAATTGCTGGCAGTCGGCATTAATAGGTGGAGAAAAGCTGGCACCATCAAAATCATCGAGGTCGTCATAATCAGAAAGACTTTCGCCTGTTTCCGGCCCGAAAACACTTGTGGTAGTTTGTGGGTCCACGACGTCAAGCGGCGTAGTAAGCTCTCGTATTTGGTCAATAAGAAACTCGGCCGTTGTCAGTTTGACTGCCGCACTATTAACCTGCGCAAATGCCCTGCCAGCCACAATCAGAGAAACAATGACCAAACTAATCAACACCATGGCAATCATAGCCTCAACAAGCGTGAAAGCTCTACACATACGAATCAATCGTTGACTTGACTGAATCCTGTTTTTATAAATTAGCGTTTTCATTTTTCATCAACCCGCAACAACGTTTGACATCTTAAATATGGGCAGGATGATACTCATAGCGATAAAACCTACCAACAACCCCATTAACACTATCATTATTGGCTCTATCATCGAGGTTACCGTTTTGATTACCGACTTCAGCTCTCTTGCATAAAATTCACTCACATCAGTCAAAACTTCAAAGAGTCTGCCTGACTCTTCACCGCTTCTAATAATTTGAACAACAGATCTTGGCATAAGTTTAGAACCACTCAGACTGTGCGCAATTTTATGTCCCTCCTTTACCGAATTTTGAACGCTTTGCCACATTTGCCTGAAATGTACGTTACCCGATATTTCCGAAGTTATATCCAAAGTATCCAGGATTGGCACGCCGGCATTTACTAAAATCCCCATAGTATGCAGGCTTCTGGTTATATAAAGGCTCCGGCACAGGCGACGCACCAGAGGTATTGTCAATTTTGCCTTATCCCACCAATATCTGCCTATCGTTGTTTTTATAAAGTATAAAAATCCCCAAAAGATGCCACCAATTACCGGAATAATGATAAACCAATATCCACGCAGGAATGCACTGAGCGCCATTATTATTTTGGTTGGCTTAGGAAGCAGGTGTTCCTTGCCTTCAAAAATCGCTGTAAAACGGGGCAATACAAAAGTAAGTAGAAAGATTGTAACCCCTACCGCCATAACTCCTATGATAATTGGATATATCATGGCACTTCGGACCTGAGTACGAGTGTCCATCTCCTGGTCAAGATACTCAGACAATCTTTCAAGCATCGAGGACAATGAACCGGACACTTCTGCCGCAGCTATCATATTCACATAGAGGTTCCCAAACACATTGGGATACTTTCCGATAGCTTGTGAAAGGCTTTGTCCTCCCAAAACATCTCTGTTGACGCCCACAATTACAGAAGCGAATTTGGGATTTTCGATCTGTTCAGATATTGCTTCAAGCGATTCATTTATACTTATTCCTGCTTTAGTCATTACCGCAAGTTGATTGGTGAAATTCAAAACATCTTTACGGCTGGGGCCGAAATTGATACTGAAGCTTTGAAGTTTTTTCATTATACTTTCAGATTCTGTACCACCACTCACCAGTCTGCCTTCTTTCCCCTGAAAAAGTGACGATGCAGTTTCTGTTTTTTTCAAACCGGATTCAAATTCATCGGCAGACTTCTTCTGATATTCTACTGCTGTCATTTCGTATCCACCTTCATTATTTACCGCCTGAGGAACCTACCGCTTTCAATTCCGGTCCCGAAATTCTACGTATTGATTTGTCTTCCGGCCCACCTTCCATAGGTCCGAGTATTTTGTCCATTTTCACCGGATTCGTCGAACGCACAATCGCATCTTCCCTGTCAAGATATCCACTCTCATAAAGTTCCTGGATACTAAAGTCCATTTTCTGCATAGCCAATCTTCGGCTTGTTTCGATAATGTTAGGTATCTCGTAAATCTTATTTTCACGTATGCAATTGCGAACCGCTGAACTACACAACAAAACTTCTACAGCAGGAACCATACCGGGCTCATCGATTCTTCTGAAAAGTGTCTGAGATACCACGGCTTGCAGCGTATTAGCAAGCATCGTGCGAATTTGATTCTGCTGACCGGATGGATAAATATCGATAATACGCTCGATGGTCTGTGAAGAATTAATAGTATGCAATGTACTTAAAACCAAATGGCCCGTTTCCGCCGCCGTGATTGTTGCACTTGTTGTCTCTAAATCCCGCATCTCACCAACCAGAATGATGTCCGGATCTTGACGTAGCGAATGCTTCAAGCCAGACGCAAAATCAAGACAGTCAGAGCCAACCTCACGCTGCTCAATCACACTAAGCTTATTTCCCAAAAGGTATTCGATGGGGTCTTCCAATGTGATTATGTGCTTTTTATATTTTTCATTTATCACATTAATCATCGAGGCCAAGGTTGTACTTTTGCCCGAACCCGTATGACCCGTCACAAGCACAAGACCTCGTGGTAAATCAGTCAACTCTCTGATGATTACAGGTAAATGCAATTCCTCTAAATCAGGAATTACACTTGGAACTATTCTAAAAGAAAGCGCAATTGAATCACGCTGATAATGTGCATTAACACGAAAACGGGTATTTTTCTCAAGCGAGGCAGAAAAGTCTAAATCACGCTTTGTCTCGAATATTTTGTATTTATTCGGTCCTATCATATCGATAAGCATCTGTTTTGCTTCTTCATTTGTAACAGCCTTAAAGCCATCCATCGCGATAAGATCGGTATTTATCCGCATGATAGGAGGCATAGTTACATTTATGTGCACATCCGATGCCTTGCTTTCAACTGCAATAGATAATATCTTTTTCACGTCAATCATAGTGCTGGTCCCTTTTATCGCCTTTAATCGATATTTTTTGGGCCCCCTTTCTACCTTTCCTGTTATCTATTAAATTTCCCCGGTACTCAGAACTCTTCATCTTACTGTTCATTACTATGCGCTTCTGTAACTCTGAGTACCTCCTCAATGGTAGTCATGCCTTCCTTTACTTTCTTCATTCCATCTTCGTGTAAATTTTTACCGCCATTTGCTGCAAAAACATTCCGCATACCACTTATCGACGGGTCCTTCACTATCATCTCCCTGAAAGTATCATCAATCACCAGTAACTCGTAAATTCCTACCCGGCCTGAATAACCGGAACCATGACACTTCTCACATCCTGAGCCGTGAAAAAGCTCTTCCGGCTTGACACCGATTTTAGCTATCGGTTCTCTGACGTTTTTCGACACTTTCAAACGTTGACGACAGTCTGGACATATCTTGCGGACCAGTCGCTGGGCCAGGACGGAATTCAACGAAGCTGATATCAAATAGGGCTCAATACCTATGTCTACCAGCCGGGTAATGCTGCTCGGCGCATCATTGGTATGAAGGGTTGAGAGTACCAGATGGCCGGTCAGGGCTGCCTGGACTGCTATTCTGGCCGTCTCTTTGTCACGAATCTCCCCAACCATTATAACGTCCGGGTCCTGACGTAGAAGGCTACGTAACGCCACCGCAAAAGTAAGGCCGGCTTTCTCATTAACCTGGACCTGATTGCAGAAACCGAGCTGATACTCCACAGGGTCCTCGACAGTTGATATATTCAATTTACTACCATCCATCTGGTTTAAGCCCGAATAAAGTGTTGTCGTCTTGCCAGAGCCGGTTGGGCCTGTAACCAAAAGGATTCCGTTGGGACAGTGTATCTGTTCCTTAAAAATATTTAATGTATCTTTAGACATACCCAGCTGCTTGAGTCCCAGTAAAATACTGCTGCCGTCGAGGACTCGAATCACCACTTTCTCCCCATGACTGGTAGGAAGCGTAGATACTCGAAGGTCGATGTTTTTTCGGCCGACAATCACTGCTATTCGTCCATCCTGCGGCACTCGCCTTTCCGAAATGTCCATATTACTCATAATCTTAAGGCGCGAGACCACCGCCGGATGCATCTCAAACGGAAGTTCCATCGTATCAAAAAGCACTCCGTCTATCCGGAAGCGAATCTTGGACTTTTTTTCTTTGGGCTCTATATGAATGTCGCTGGCCCCCTCGTGGATAGCGTGGCTTATCAGATAATTGACAAAGTTGATTATGGGCGATTCGCCCGCGATCTTTTCAAGGTCTTCAACCTCCTGCTCATGCGCCTGAACGAACTCCACATCGCCGTGTGCTATATCCTTTATTATATCATCAATACAATAATCCCACTTTTTCTCCGTAAATGCCTCGGAAACCTTCGCTATGTCCTCCTCCACACAAACAACTACATCTACATTCATACTTGTCTGTCTTTTTACATCATCAATGACAAACACGTTTGCCGGTTGGCTCGTTGCAACTACCAGTGTATCGTTATGAATGCTGATAGGCATAATGTGGTTACTCTTTATGTAAGATATATCCAGCTTCTCAAATGTCTCCTTGTTTACCTGGTCCGGCTCAATCCTGCGAAACTCAAAGCCGTACATTCTTGCCCGCGCCATTAAAATTTCTTCAGGACCGGCAATACGAAGCTCTTTGAGGATTTGCACCACATCTATTCCTATCCTCTTCTGCTGCGTCTGCCTTATCTGAGTCAACTGCTCGCTGGTAATCTTACCCATTTCTGCCAGAACGTCCGCTACATCTCGCGTCTGAGGGATGGTGTCATCTGATGGCGCATACAGATTAGACAAACCATAGGCTGTCTGAACATCTGCCTTCAGAGAGTCGCCGGAGTCATCCTGGTGACGCCTTTCAGCTTTGAAAAAGTTCTTAAACATTGCCCCCAATACCTCAATATTCTGGTGGTATTCTCAAAATAAACTTCATTCCATCCGCGTAAAGTTCGACTGTATATTCGGTTATTCTGCACACCTCAAATCCACCAATTGTGTCACCCTTATAGAGAATTTTATCATCTATCATACAACAGTTGCCTTCGCTGCTGTGCATAATGCTTAAAAGCTGCATACTTTCAGCTTGCCTTGCCAACACGCTGTCGTTGTTTTTCGAGCCCAAAACTATGCTTGGAGAATACCTCTCATGCACAAAAGGATTCTTTTGCAGTTGCTCAACCTGCAGTTTCTTCACATCCGAAAACTGATTAAACTTTCTAACAATCTGGTCAATTTGTCTGCTACCGCCTAATTTAAGCCCCATAAGCTGTGCAATTGCTGACTCAATCTGAAGCTCTTCACTGGATGGCTGGCCCAGCACCGCTAAAGGACTGCTTTTCTTTATCATAAGCAAAACATAAATCAGGCCTATTGCGAACAGTATCGCTAATACTATCGTTCCTCGCTTTATCTTCTTATCAAAGGAGGAAACCGCAAGATAATCCGGTTGTTGCTGCGATTCAGATTGGACAGTATTCTTGTCCGTCAACTCATCTTTCTTGTCAGGTGGATTATCCGAGGAATCTGCTTTTTGGCTGGTCCGCAGGTCACGTCCGTTATTGGAATCTTCATTTGTAAATTGCAACATCAGTTAAGCTCCAGGTCTGTCCCTTTTTAATTTGTTATATCATCCAGGCACATTCTGGAAGAATATACTCATCACAAACTGCGCCGTTGCCTCTCCTTCATTAACACGGTCCTTATTTAGCTCCAGTTGCTTTATCTTCATAATCCGAGGCAGACGCTCCAATTCAAGTAAAAATGAATAATATCTGTTAAAATCTCCATGCAACTCCATCCTCAACGGCTGCTCAACATAACCGTTACACTCTTCCATTCTAAGCGTCCGTATACTTTTTGTGGTAAGGCCTTGTCGTTGCGCAATCACTGTAACCTGCTGAAGAACTTTGTGAATCTGGCTATGCGGAGGAAGTCGGCTTTCAAAAAAGCTTATTGCATCCTCCAATTGCTCGAGCTGTCGGTCTAAATCACGTGCAACCGTTTTCGCCTGTTGCAGTTCCTCAAGTTTCTGACGCTTGCTTTCAAGCTTCAGCTTTTGCTGTGAAAAATTACGGTTAGCAGGTCTTAGCATATAAGCATAAGCGATGTACGCAACTGCTGCCAAAGACACAAAAAATACAATTTTCCGCAAACTACCGGTCATAACAATCACACCTCATAATTACACTTTGTTTCATAAACGCGAACCGGCCTGTTTAATCGAAACCATATCGCCACGAGTCAATTCCGCCTGCCGACTCAGCATCGCCGTGAGTTTAAACTCGAGACACTTTTCACCGGAAATTGTGCGCTGTTTCGAATGTACCAAGGCCACACCCTCGAATAAAGATGAACCGCTGAGACGCTCAATATACGCGGCGACCTGGATATTGCTCGCAGCAATGCCTTCCAGCTCCACATTTGTCTCCGTACGCCGTTTAGCAGCTGTCTCAGAGTCCGATTGAATTGTAGACTTACGGGCCTCAAACTTATTCGAGTAATCATTCGAACCCACAGGCCGCTTTAATTCCCGTTGAGAAAGCTTTAATTGCGTAAGAGAAACACCGCCGGGAAGATTGTTAGTCAGGGACGCTAATATCACGCTGCGAGGCACCGGCTCTATTAACTCCGCAGTGATAAGGGCCGCTTTCATCATCATCTTCCTCTTTGTCTGAAGCTCTTCAAGCTGTTGTATTGCTTCGGCACCTTGCTGCATCATCAGGTTTACCTCTGCTACCTCGCGTACGATGGTCCGCTGCCGAAATTTTATCAGTACAAACATCCCCGTCAAAATGCACATTAAAAATACGAACATCACCAAACACAGCCGGTTCATACGAAGCGACTGCTTTTTCTGAATATACTCATCTGGTGCAAAATTTATCTTCAGCATTTTCGAAGCACCTTTATTTAAGACAAACTCAAGCCGAATACCGTTGCCCAGTTAACCTGGCAACCTCGACGGTCAAATCCATATCCATAACGGGACTTGATCTCCACCGCACCGAGGACATCTCCTATCTGCGCGGATATGTTCCAGCGTTGGGCCAGTTGTGTTAAATGGTCGCAGATGCTTTTGTCCGATGCCCGGCCGGATAAATAAATGAGTCGCTCTATTCGACCAGCACCCGGTATTGACTCGAAAAACCTCTCACAAGCCAACAGCTCAAGAATTAGCCGTTTTATCATCTCCTCGCTTGTCATTTTCTTAACACCGAGTGGTATAAACCTTGCAAAAAGCAACTCACCCCCCCTGCATATTACCACTTTGGTTGAACTAGCGCCCGTCTCGAGAAGCATAACGACCGCTTGTCTGTCATTGGACCGCTTGGCAAAAAATTTTGTGTAACTAAGGGTCATAGCCAGGGGCCAGACGCCGACGGCCTTTACCTGTAAATCCGCGTTTTCGTACATCGCCAAATGTCTTTCAACCTTGGGACGTTCAGCAACCATAACCAAGACTTCCAGTGTTGTGCCATTGATGTTACGGCCGGTCTGCTCAGAAGTAACAACATACTTGACAAGTGCATCTGTTGAATCAAAGGCAAGCTTCTGTTGTACTTTTGAAAGTATAACCTCTTTGAGTCTATCGTTGGGAACTTTGGGAACACCAATCTGCTCGATAAAAACGTCGTGCGCCGGTATGGCTGTTATTATCTCGCGGCCACGAAACGTACCATTGGAGGTAATTTTCTTAATAAAATCCACGACCCATCTCTGCCATTCGCTACTGCCGGAGGAAAGGCCGGGTGGAACCTTCTCACTTGCTCCTGCAACTATACAAGGACCTTTTCGGCCGCGGGCAAGCTGGGCCATCTTTATAGCATCACTGCCTATATCAATTCCTATCGGATATACCTGTCTTTTCAATTTGTTAGAAATGTCAAAAATCATATCCGAACTATACACTCCTTTAAAAGCAAACAGTCTGTCTTTACGTATAATTCGTAAGAGTAAATGACTGTTATCCTGCCATTTTTGATAAATTCGTTCAAATGAGGTGCTTGCATTAATACTTCTTCAGGCAGTTACTGCCATCTCATTTACGAATTGCGCCAATTAAAACATAAGAAATGAGATAAGTAGCGTCAAATCCCCCGGGGCCACGAGGGCAAATAAGAATTAAGTTCCAATAATAACAGCTGTTTTGGCCGAATCCTCATTTCAACTCTATCCAGAGTCGCTTACCCGCAGGAACGTCCGATATTTGTACGGCATAAGAGGATTCGTTTAAATGGAAGTGATCAGCTATTTGAAGAAAACAATTCCATACTTTTTCCCGTGGTTGTGTAAGAAAATTATGCCGGAAGGCTAAAAATTTCTCTTAATAAAAAACACAAGTCCCTGCTACAGCCTATAATCATCACTCCGCCTTAAGCCTGCGACTCATTAGCTCCTGAACGGCTTTTTCTATGCTTTTAGCTTCGAATAAAATCTCAAAAACCGCCTGTGTTATCGGCATTTCGATATGGTATCGGCCGGCGAGAGCCATAACACTTCTGCAGGTCGCCACCCCCTCAGCTATCGACTCGGTTGCATCAAGAGCTTCTTGTAAAGTTGCCCCTTTGCCGATTCTCTCACCAAACGAGCGATTTCTACCTCTTGGCGAGATGCAGGTTGTCACCAGGTCTCCCAGGCCACTTAATCCTGCAAAAGTCTCCGCTTTGGCACCCATAGCAAGGCCAAGTCGAGTTATCTCTGCAAGTCCTCTACATAACAGTGCCGCCTTCATATTATCTCCGGCACTAATGCCGTCAACAATGCCCCCGGCTATTGCTATGACGTTTTTCATTGCCCCGGCCAGTTCAACACCGAGGATATCGGTGTTGGTGTACATCCGTAAATAAGGTACATTAAACGCTTGCTGAACCTGTATGGCCAATTCGTTATCAGGGCAGGCTGCACATGCTGTAGCTGGTAGTCGTTGTGCAAGCTCATCGGCTATTGTGGGGCCTGAAAGCACAACGCATCTGATACCCCCTCCCAGGACATCTACAAGCACTTGAGTAGGACGGAGGAGTGTATCGTTTTCAATGCCCTTGGTGACGGAAATGACGATAATGTCCCTGGGTGTATAGGCTTTAAGCCGCTGCCAGACTTGGCGCATAAACTGGCAGGGTACGGCTGAAACAATCAAATCCGCTCCGACCATTATTTTTTCATCGGCAGACTCAAATCGAAGTCCCTCAGGCCATTTATGTCCCGGCAGAAACCTGACATTCTCGCCGGCCTGTTTCATTTCCTTCAACTGTGCTGCATCATAACCCCAAAGTCGTACATCAACTCCCTTTTCTCGAAGCAGCATAGCACAAACGCTGCCCATTGCACCATCGCCAATTATCGAAACACTCTTAAACATTGACGATGATTAAAACAAATACCGAGGCACATTGCAACAACTATCAAGGCTACAGTAACTTTTTGGGAAAGCTTAACAGAGCAATTCAAGAGCATCGGGGGCATATCGCCGAAGCTCAGCAATCTGATTTTCCCCCAATTTTGCTTCAATCACCACGAAGCCGTCCAGGTAGTGCTCGCCCAGGATGGTTGCATGTGACCGTAAAAAGCTTTGAACTTTGCCGTTATGCTGCTGAGTTCTGACACGCACCAAAACATCGGCTCCCCGGTACATCCTCAGAATGGCTTCGTGCAGCTTCTCAAGGCCTATGCCCGCCTTGGCTGAGATGGAAATTGCCTCGGGGTATAGTGTCACCAACATGTCAATTATATCGCGCTTGCTGAGGATATCGGTCTTATTAATCAGGATTAAAATCGGTGTCTCGGTGCAGCCGATTTCTCTAAGAACGTTATTGACCGACTCGATTTGCTCGGGTGCTTCACAACTTGAAACATCGACGACATGAAGGAGCAAATCTGCGTTCACCGCCTCTTCGAGAGTGGCCTTGAATGACGCAATTAGCTGATGAGGCAGGTTGCGTACGAAGCCGACCGTATCGCTTAGTAATACTTCGATGCCGCCTTCTATCCTGAACCTGCGTGTTCGCGTATCAAGTGTGGCAAACAAGCGGTCTTCCACATGCACACCTGCGTCGGTAAGCGCATTCATCAGTGTACTTTTGCCGGCATTGGTATATCCCACAAGGCATATTTTAAACAGGCCTTTGCGGCCTTTAATCTCTCGCAGCTTGCGCTTGTCGATCAGGGCAAGTTCTCGCTTTAATTCAGTAATGCGTTTGTTTACGAGGCGTCTGTCGATTTCCAGCTGTTTCTCTCCAGGACCTCTGGTGCCGATTCCTCCAACCACGCCCGCTGCCGTTGCACCGCCCGCACCGGCAACAGTATCCAAATGCAACCACATCCTGGTAAGCCGGGGATAAGTATACTCCAATTGAGCCAATTCAACCTGGAGCTTTGCCTGATGTGTTTTTGCCCGAGAGGCAAATATATCCAGAATCAACTCGCTTCGGTCAAGCACCTTGACTCCAACCAGCTTCTCGAGCTCGCGAATTTGTCCCGGCGAAAGGTCGTTGTCAAATATTACCACCTCTGCTTTGTAGCGTTTGACGCGCTCGGCAAGCATTTGTGCTTTTCCCTTGCCGATATACGTCGCGGGATTAATCGAGGAAATCTTCTGCTGGAATTTGTCTACTACAACCGCCCCTGCGCTTTCGGCCAGTGCCTTCAACTCAATCAAATCATCGTGCCGCGCCGCACCTTTCGGAATAGTACAAATTAATACCGCCCTTTCCTTCCTGACTCGCAGCGTCTGGCGCATCTTTTCCAAAGTGGACCAATACCTCCAGAAAACATACCTTTTTTAGTATACCATAAATCAATAGTAAATACAATAAGGAGAGATTAACGCCGAACCGGATTATTGATAACGGGGATTAAAACTGCGGTAAAGGCTCTTTCAACGCCGCCATTCCGCCTTGCGCACCATTAAAGGCGGCATGTGAATGGGCTTAGCTTTATGCTGTTTCATTTTTATGCAGCTTCTATTACTCGGATACCAACGGATGGGAAAAGGCTTAATCTGCCACTTTATCCTACGTTTTATTAAGCCGTAAAACATAACAATAACAGCTCCAGAAAAAGCCTCCACTGCGCTTGGTTAATTCACTATCTGACCCGCCAATCCTATCGACCCTTTGGCTTGAGTAATTAATGTATTTTCAGGGATTTCAAATCAGCCGTATCACCAACGAATAACAAAAAAACAAATAGGTCCGAAAACGACGATAAGTTGGGATTATTCCGGCAATTTGATTGAGAACATTTTGCAAAAACGACGCGGGTCCAGGCCGTTGATTTTACGGTTTAACAATTGCAGATATTTCAGCAGAGCGCAAGGTGCTCCAGGACTAATTGTTCTATAGCCGCTTCGGCTCTTATCTGACCTGTTTTTATTGCATAGTCCGTCTGAGCCAGCTTTTCCAGAATTAAGGCTATTTTGTTAAGACCCAACTTGCGAATTTGTTCGAAAAAGGCATCTTTCTGATACCAAATTCTCTCTTCAGAGACAACTTCTGATACTGTCCTGCCCTTCTCAAGCATAACAGCGGCCTTAAACATCCTGCGAAAATGGAAGGCAAAAGCGCCCACGAGTTGATAACTCGCATCTGTCTGAGTGGATAATGTCCTGCGAAGTCGCTCAAGGGCTTGTGTCTTTCTCCCTGCCGTCATAGCCTCAATTATTGCAAAGGCATCGAATAATCTATTATAGCCGATTACAGCTTCGAGGTGATTTAGCGTTATCGCCTTTTCATCACCGGCATAGACCGCCAGCTTATCAAGTTCACTACACAGCCTTGCAGGTTCGTCCCCCACAAGCTCAACCAATACTTCGGCCGTCGGTTTTAATAGCACCTTGCTATGTTCGCTTTTGGCATATGTGACAAGGTATTGGGGAAGCTGCCGGCCTTTCAAAATTCCGACGGTGATTAGCCCCTCAGGGGGAAGCTTTTTGGCCAGCTTCGCAGTCTTAAGCCAAGTCTTTACTGTCAACACAAGTATCCCACATTTACTGGGACTATCGAAGTATTTCTCGAGCAGCGGACGATTGGCCGAGACAAAATCATCGGCCCCCTTGAGCAAAACCACCCGCCTGGATGAGAATAATGGAAGTGTTTGCAGCTCGTCAAAAATTTCTGCAGCCGAAACATTATCCGGCTGTGGACTAAATAATCCCATTGCTCTTTGTTCGGGCTCCAGAAGCCGGCCAAGCAACTTCTCGCATTCAGTATTGACGAGGAATTCGTCCTTGCCCGCTATAACATAAATGGCTTCGTCGTGCCGTAAGGCATCCTGTGGAGTACGGCGTGAGCTGCGAGCTTTTGTCGGCATTACCTGTTATCCTTGCGAAGAGGAGGCCTCATCGGAATCCTGGTTCTCTTCAGAATCATCCTGCTGAGTTATTAACTTTTCGACCGCCACGAGTTTGTCACCCTTATCGAGTTTGATAACCCGCACACCCTGAGTGTTTCTGCCGATTGCCCGGATTTGCTCGAGCCCGGTTCTAATAATAATTCCGTTGGCGGTTATCATCATTAGCTCATCCTCATCATTTACCGCTTTAAGCCCGATGACACTGCCGTTTCGCTCGGTATTTTTTATATTTATCAATCCTATACCACCACGCTTTTGAGACCGGTAATCCTCAAGATTGGTCCTCTTGCCGTAGCCATTCTCGCAGACAGTCAGCAAAGTTGCCTTTGAGCCCGGTTCTACTATGACCATATCGATTACACTATCTTTAGCTCGCAATTTGATGCCTCGCACACCTCTTGATACCCGTCCCATCGGCCGAACGAGCTCTTCATCAAACCGTATAGCAAGCCCCCCGTGCGTACCAAGCAGAATTTGAGCATCTCCCCTCGTAATAGCCACTCTTATTAAATCATCATTAGGCTCCAGCTTAATAGCTATAACTCCACTTGCCCTCGGATGGCTGTAGGCGCTTAGCACCGTCTTTTTCACCAGGCCATTCTTTGTAGCCATAACCAGATTACTTTCGTCGAACTGGCTAACATTAATTATCGAGGCAATCCTCTGCTCACCCAACTCCAGCAGATTCACAATATTTCTTCCCCTGCTTTGACGGGGTAATTTCGGCACGTCATAAACCTTCAACCAATAGCACTTACCTCGATTAGTAAAGACAAGCAAATAATCGTGGGTGGAGGCTATAAACAGATGCTCTATAAAATCACCTTCCTTGGTGTCTGAACCTATAATACCCCTGCCGCCCCGTCCCTGCTTATGATAGGTATCAACCGGCATCCTTTTTATATAGCCATCGTGGCTTATTGTTACCACAGCCTCTTCTTTAGGAATCAAATCCTCCATATCAAACTCTTCGATGTCCCCGGCGATTTCCGTACGGCGTGCGTCGGCGTATTTCTCTTTTATCTCAAAAATATCCTCACGAACAATGTCCAACAGCAGCTTCTCACTGGCCAGAATCGCTTCGTAATCAGCTATTTTCTCCACAAGCTCTGCATAGTCCTTCGCCAGCTTTTCTATTTCAAGGCCCGTTAAACGTTGCAGTTGCATTGTCAATATCGCGTCAGCCTGGGGGCCTGTGAGGTAGTGCTGAGTCTTGCTTTTTTCTTCAACAAAAACGGCAGGCAGGATTTTTTTGAGAACCTCAGATTCGCTAAGCACTAATGGTTTTTCCATAAGATTCAGCTTGGCGGCCGGCACATTGGGCGCCCGTTTTATCAAATCGATAATGGCGTCTATGTCACTAACTGCCAGAATTAAACCTTCGAGAATATGAGCCCTGTTTCTGCATCGCTTCAGTAGAAATTTACTTCGCCTACGGATAACTTCCTTGCGATGGTCTATATACAACTGCAACATCCTTTTGATATTTAAAGTCTCAGGGCGATTATTGACGAGTGCTATGTTGAGTACCCCAAAAGTATTCTGCAGCGGCGTGTATTGATATAACCTGTTGAGCACGATTTGTTCATTCGCTTCTTTTTTCAATTCCACTACAATTCGCATACCCTTGCGGTCTGACTCGTCCCGTATGTCCTGAATTTCAGGTATCAGGTTTCTATGCACGCAGGAGGCAATTTTTGATACAATGGTTGTTTTTACAACGACATAGGGTATCTCGGTGATGACTATACGCATTCTGTCTTTTTTATCTTTCTCGATATGTGCCTTGGCCCGTACGGTCAATTGTCCTCTGCCGGTGGTATAGGCCTCGACGATACCTCTGCGTCCGCAGATAATTCCACCAGTGGGAAAGTCCGGCCCCGGCAGGCGCTGCATAATTTCCTTGAAGCCGCAATCCGGCTCGTCAATCAGCAGTACCAATGCATCGCAAATTTCGCCTAGATTGTGCGGAGGGATGTTAGTCGCCATACCGACTGCAATACCGGTTACACCATTCATCAACAGGTTAGGGAACTTAGCCGGCAGAACAACTGGTTCTGTGCGTGTCTCATCGTAATTAGGAACAAAATTTACCGTATCAAGATTAATATCCTCAAGCATATCCGTTGCTGCTGCCGTCATTCTCGCTTCGGTATAACGCATCGCCGCCGGGGGGTCACCATCGATACTGCCGAAATTACCCTGCGGGTCTACCAGCATATAACGCATATTCCACTGCTGTCCCATTCGGACAAGAGTCGGATAGACTACTGCCTCACCGTGGGGGTGGTAATTACCGCTGGTATCACCGGCAATCTTGGCACACTTACGGTGTTTGCTTCGTGGGCCCAAATGTAAATCGTGCATCGCCACTAATATCCGCCTTTGTGAGGGTTTAAGGCCGTCCCGCACATCCGGCAGCGCACGCGAAACGATTACACTCATTGCATAGTTTAAATACGAATTCTTCAACTCATCCAGAATCCGCAATTCCTCAATATGTTCCTGTGAACTCTTAGCTTCGCTCATACGATTTCACCTTCCTTACTGTACTGAGCATAGAGAAGTAAAATCTTACCAAAATTGATAAATAAAAACTGCCTAATAAGTTAACCGCAAGCCAGTAAAAAGTCAACAAATCCCTGCCCGTCCGGCCGCCTCAATCGAGCTAATATTCTTGACAGGCCTTCGGGAAGAAAATACAGTGTCCTGGATGGCAAAAAGCTTATACATAATCGACGGCCATGCACACATTTACGCCGCGTATTTCGCACATATCCGACAGAAGTTCACCAGTCCTGCCGGAGAGCCCACAAAGGCAACATATATATTCACCACTGCGATGCTCGGTCTGCTCAAACGTCACAAACCCGATATGCTTGTAGTAGCAATGGACAGCAAGGAGCCTACCTTCCGGACCAAAATTTATCCCGAATACAAGGCCCACCGTCCGCCTATGCCGGACGATATGCCGCTACAGATTGACCGAATAGAACAGATCCTCGGGGCAATGAACATACCCGTCCTGCGACTGGCCGGCTTCGAGGCGGACGACATAATCGGAACACTGGCCAAAAAGGCCGGCAAAAAAGGTATCGATTCCTACATCTGCGCAAATGACAAAGATATGTATCAGCTTGTCGATGACCATATTTACATTTTCGATATTAAAAAAGGTGAAGTTCTTGATGATGATACACTGTTTGATAAATATAAAATTCATCCAAAGGATTTTATCGATGTTTTGGCATTACAGGGTGATTCTTCCGACAATGTCCCGGGCGTACCGTTAATCGGGGAAATGAACGCTGTCAAAATGATTCAACAATACGGTTCTCTCGATAAACTATACGAACACGCCGATGAAATTAAAGGCAAGCGAGGTGAAAGTCTCCGCAAATTCAAGGAACAAGCCTATCTTAGCAGGGAGCTTGTCACCATAAACCGCAATGTTCCTCTTAAAATAAACTACGACAACCTCAAACTCACCGAACCGGACAAACCAAAACTTTCCGAAATCTTCACCGAGCTTGGCTTTAATCGCCTGCTTACCCAGCTGGGTCTGACACCCACTGAGGGTGTTCAACCGGCCGCGGCAGCTACTCCCTCCACTGATGATTCGGACCTAAATGTTAGACTCAGCTCAGTTGACACTCCGGCCTCGGTTAAAAACGTCGAGCACGATTATCAGCTTCTCGATACTCCTGCGAAGTTTGAAAAATTTATGAAGGCAATCAATAAACAGAAACTGTTTGCCCTTGATACGGAAACCACCTCTATTTCTCCTATGCGCGCCGAGCTCGTAGGCGCGAGCTTTTCCTGGGAAAAACACAAGGCCTTCTATCTTCCCGTCAAGACCCCGATGGGCCAAAAGCACCTCGATATAAATATGGTTCGCAAAAAACTGGCGCCGATACTTGCTGATTCGAAGGTTAAAAAAATCGGCCAGAATATCAAATACGACCTGCACGTCTTAAGAAACGCCAAAATGCCCGTCCACGGCGTTTTCTTTGATACTATGGTGGCCTCTTATTGCCTTGACGCCTCACGCAGAGGCCATTCACTTAACAACCTTGCACTGGATTTCTTAAATTACGAATGTATTCCTATCTCCGCCCTTATCGGCAAAGGCAAAAACCAGCTTACTTTTGATATGGTAGATACCTCCGTTGCCGCCGAATATGCTGCGGAGGACGCTGATATTACATTCCAGCTTTATGAGATATTAAACTCCCGTCTTGAAAAAGAGCCCCAGCTTAAAAAACTCTTCGAAGACGTGGAAATACCTCTCGTTACAGTCCTTACTTCTATGGAATACAACGGTGTTTCTCTGGATACAAAGCTGCTGCGAAAAATGTCAGGAGAAATTACAGTTACACTTGAAAAAACAACGTCCGAGATTTACGAACACGCTGGTATCACTTTTAACATTGATTCTCCCAAACAGCTTGCCGAGGTTCTCTTTGACCGTCTCGGGCTCGAGCCGATTCGCATGGGTAAAGTTGGTAGAAGTACCGATGCCGATGTCCTCGAGCAGCTAAGCGACCAGCACCCGATGATTCCGCTCATTTTACAATACCGCCAGTTAAGCAAACTGAAGAATACTTACGTTGACAAGCTCGGCTCACTAATCAACCCGAGGACCGGCAGAGTCCACGCTTCTTTCAACCAGACCATCACTACCACCGGCAGGCTAAGCTCCAGTGACCCGAACCTGCAGAATATCCCCATTCGTACGGAACTGGGCCGAAAGATTCGCGGTGCGTTTATTCCGGCACAGAAAGACAACTGCATTTTGAGCGCCGATTATTCTCAAATCGAGCTGCGATTCCTTGCCCACTTCTCGAAGGACAAGGCCCTGCTGGAGGCATTTGCCGCCGACCGCGATATTCATCTCTTCGTTGCATCGCAGATATTCGACGTTCCTCTTGACGAGGTCACCGACGAGATGCGTTCACGATGTAAAGCTGTCAACTTCGGGATAATCTACGGCCAGGGGCCTTTCGGCCTGTCACGCACAATCGGTATAAGCCACGCGGAAGCCAAAGAATTCATCGACGGTTACTTCGCCCGTTACAAGTCAATACATAAATTTATGGACGAGGTAGTCGCAACCACGAAAAAACTCGGTTATGCAGAGACAATTCTGCACCGCCGAAGAAAAATCACCGGCCTGGCAAACAAAAACGCCAACAAACGCGCACAGGCCAAACGTCTTGCTACAAACACCGTCATTCAGGGCTCGGCCGCCGATTTGATTAAAGTCGCGATGATTAACATCCAGCGTAAAATCGAACGTGAAAAACTACACGTTAAAATGATACTGCAGATTCACGACGAGCTTGTTTTCGAGCTTCCGAAGGCCGAAGTGAAGAAACACGCAGAATGGATAAGTGAAGAAATGACCGGCGCTATCAAACTCGACGCGCCGCTAAAGGTCGATATTCGCCACGGCCCAAGCTGGCTCAGCGATAAGTAAGTCACACCAGACTAATTTTCGGCGTTTTAACGAACAGTCTGAATCAACCGTTTTAATTACAATCCAGCCAGTTCGAGCACTCTCGGTATGTGCTTCTCCCAGCCTAATGTCATAAGGTGAACACCCTGGCATAGGTCTTTTACCTCTTTAATCAGGCGGGCTGATATTGCCAGGCTCGTCTCGACGCGTTTTTCCTTCGGTGCTGCGGCCAGCTCATTAATAATCTCATCGGGAACGTGAATTCCCGCTATATTCGCGTTCATAAATTTTGCCATCCCAGCCGATTTCAAAAACACAATACCGGCCATCACGGGCACGTTCAGATGTTTGGTCTTTTTCATAAAATCAGCGAATTTGTCAACCTCATAAATCGCCTGTGTCTGGAAGAACTGCGCACCGGCCGCAACTTTTTTCTCCATCTTGATAATCTGCGGCTCTAATGGGTCCGAGCCCGGGCTAACGGCCGCTCCCAGGCAAAATGAAGGCGGCCGGCCTTCCAGAGCGTTACCGGCCATATCCTTGCCGGCCATTAAGCCTTTAACAACAGCCAGAAGCTGTACCGAATCAAGGTCAAAAACCGGCATCGCCTGAGGGTGATCGCCCAATTTCGGATGGTCGCCGGTAAGGCTAAGCAAATTCTCGATACCTAATACCGCGGCGCTAAGGACGTCCGACTGTAAGCCCAGACGGTTCCGGTCCCGACAGGTAAGCTGCATAATCGGCTCAAGACCTTTGTCCTTAAGGAGACGGCACACTGCCATCGAACCAACCCGTAACACCGAACTTTGCAAATCGGTTACGTTAAAAGCATCCACCTTGGCCTGCAAAGGCTGCAGTTCCTCTATCAGCCCCTCAACTTCTACACCTTTCGGCGGCCCAACTTCACAGGTAATAACAAATTTGCCTTGCTTGAAAGCCTCAGCGAGTTTCATACCTTCAATGCCTCCCTATGTTTTACTTTAGATTCAGTAGCTACCGGCACGTAAAATCCGATTTATTCCTTTTCGCCCTCTACGTCATAAAATGACGTTTTTCGCAATTCAGACGAGGGCAGCATCTTACTATGGTCCCGGGCAGTATGCAGTTTGCGGAGATTATCAAGCCGTCCTATTTTCTGTAGTCGCTCATAAATTTTAATCCAGCCGCAATCTTTCTCCGGGTCAACTTCACATTTCTTATCCTGCGCACCGCCACAGGGGCCGTTTAGCAAACTTTTCGCACAGGAAGTGATAGGACAAATACCGCCGGTATAGTCCAGAGCACAGTCACCACACGCCTCGCAGCGCTCCTCGGCAGGCCAGAGTCCCTGCAAACCACCCATTGAGACCGTGTTTGCCGCGGGATGGACGACCTTATCGGTTACCTTCGCAACCGCCTGGACACCGATGCCGCAGGTCAGGACTAATATAGAATCGGCCCGGTTAATTTCATCCATCTGCCTTGCCAGCCTGCTCGTTACCAACACTTTGTTACAAAGAAAATCCACCAGCAATGTGCCTGTAACTTTTTCCCCTGCCTTTTCCATCTCCGCTTTCATCCCTGACAGCGCTTCGGCACCGCCGGTCTGGCACGCCTCAGCACAGCCGTTACAAGCAAGGAGAAAAATGTTCTTCTCGTCACCGAGCGACTCGATGATTTCCTCTATCGGCTTATCATTCGTGAACAGCATCTTCAATTTCCTCTAAAACCGTATTCATAATTTTCAGTATCTTTCTTCTCACCGAATTTGTCAGTTCCAGTCCGTAATCAACTTCTTCCGGTTCGATACCAATAACCACAATCTCTTCCGGCGCACACTGCATTTTGTCCACGATGCTCAATGCCTCAACCAGACCGACTTGATGCAGACTCATTCCTGAGGTTTCTTTGCCTCCGAAAATCCTCAGCAGTTCGTCTTTCTGCTCAGCTTCCAGTCGCATTTTATAAATTGTGCCCGGTTTACCCCCGGCCCTCAAGGCATCAATTACAACCAGCTTCCTGGCCTTTTCAGCGGACAGCAGAACATCAAGGCCGGCGGTACCAGCGTCCACCAACCTGACGTCATCCGGCATATTTCTCCTCTGCATCTCTCGGACGACGTGCACGCCGACTCCCTCATCCTTCAGAAGAATATTGCCGGCACCAAGGACAAGGACCCGTTTTTCTTTGCATATCTTTTTCTGCTCGGCCTTCGATTTAATCTTCGTTTTTGTTCGCATATTAAACAATCCGCAAAAGCCCTGACTCATTTCCCTGAGCATTTAACATATGCACAGAGCAAGCAAGGCAGGGGTCAAACGCCCGCACAATTCGCACAATTTCAAAGGGATTATTATTATCCTTCACCTTCGTCCCCGTTAGTGCCTGCTCGATTGGGCCCGGCTGTTCCTTATCATCTTTCGGCGAGGCGTTCCAGGCCGTTGGAGTAATGACCTGATACCTGGCGATTTTCCTGTCCTTGATGCTTATCCAGTGGCCTAACGCACCTCGAGGGGCCTCCGTCAGGCCCACACCATCGGCCTGCTCTGGAATTTCGCTTTCAACGATGGTCGGCTCGCTGGGCCTTAGCTGCTGCAGCCACTCGACCATAGTATCGGCAACAAGCTTGGTCTCCAGCGCCCTTGCCGCATGCCGTCCGAGGACGGAAAACAGAACGTCAGGCTTCGCATTAAACTGGCCAAGCAGTGAATCAATCATCTCTTTCGTCTTGCTGTCTTCCTGTACGTAATTGCACACCATCCGCGCCAAAGGCCCAAGTTCGTAAACCTTACCCTTATATCTTGGGGACTTCAGAAATGAATAACCTTTGTTCTTCTTCGGCTCAGGTTTTGTTTCCCCCTGTCCCGGCCACTTACCCGAACTCGAATCGGCATACCATGAATGCTTAACGTCTTCGGTGATGTTTTTCTCAGTAAACTGCTCGCATTTCAAATCTTCACCGACAACGCCAGCCTTGAAAAGCTCTCCGCCAGGTAATTCAAAGGCACCATAGGCAACCACTTTCCTGCAGCCTATTCCAATACCGAAATAATCGCCATATGCCTTTGCCACCGTTATGATATCAGGAATATATGCATTATCGATGAACTGGCGTATTTCGTTCAGCCGCCAGAGGAAATTTGTGATCTTCTCCTCATCAAGTTTTTCGGTTACACCCCCCGGGACAATTGCAACATTATGAGGCATCTTGCCGCCAAAAATAGCGAGCATTTCCTGGCATTTACGCCTAATATCCAGAGCCTGAAGGTAATGATTAACAAGCTGCGAATTTGCTTCGCCTGAAACGCGATAATCTCCTTCGTATCGCGGCACAAAAGGAGAAAGCTCGCCAACCGCTCCAACTGCATCGACATAATCCAGTGCAGCCAAATGATAAAAGTGCAGAATGTGCGACTGCATGAAATTACAGCCGAATATTAGGTTACGAAGTAATTTACCATTCTCCGGCAGCTTGCCGTTCAAGCCAAATGCGTCATCAAGGCAAAAAGCAGAAGCTGTTGCATGAGCGGTCGGACAAACGCCGCAGATTCGCTGCGTCAGACGATTGGCGTCACGGGGGTCCCTTCCCTGAAGGATTATCTCGAAACCACGGAACAGGGTTCCTGCACTTCTTGCTTCTTTGACCACACCTCCGTCAACTACCGCCTCTATGGCAAGGTGGCCTTCTATTCTTGTTATGGGGTCAATCTTGATTGTCTTGCTCATTTGATATCCTCGAAAGAAATTTTCTCGTATAATGGCGACGTACCATCAGGAAATTCCGGCTCAACGCACCCTAAACAAGGCGAGCCTGCCTTGACGCACCAGTTTATTCCATTGTTCCACTGCCTTAAGGGGCAATCCGCGTTCGTATAATGGCCCTTACAGCCTACCATATAAAGGCAGCCCTCTTCACCCGGCTTTGAAGCAAATTTGCCTTTATCAAAATCGGCCCGCCTTGGACAGTTCTCGTGAACCAGTTTGCCGTAAAAAAGTTTTGGCCGATTCAAATTATCCAATTCCAGCGCTTCGAGACCCGAAAAAAGAATCACTGATATTGTACCTGTAAACCAGTCCGGATGAAGCGGACAGCCGGGAAGATTTATTACGGACGTTTTAATTCCTTTTTCATCAAATAATTCCTTCACACCTTTGCATCCTGTAGGATTAGGCTTAGCCGCCGGGATTCCGCCAAAAGCGGCACATGTGCCGACAGCAACAACCAACAGCGCATTTTCCCCAAGCTGCTCGACACTTTTTTGTATGGTTAACTCCTGGCCGTCCTTCTCACCGATGCTGCCGTAGATACCATCCTCAGCCGTCGGAATCGCACCTTCTAATACTAATATGTAATTGCCCTTTTTTTCCTTTTCCGTATCTTTCAGGACCTCGATTACAGGTTCTCCCTGCCCTGCCATTATCGTCGCGTGAAACAATAGATTAAGCTGCTGGCCGGGCACAAGCTCGTCAAGCAACAGATTTTGTATCCTGGGACTGACCGCGTTTAAAACCGACACAGAGCAGCCGGTACAGCCGGCCCCCTGCAACCAAACTACTGGATATTTCTTAGTAACCATTTTTCCCATCTCACTCCTATTTAGTTGTTATTAGCCGGTGGATATTATTTACTCCAAATCCCGCGACTTGCTGTTTTTGGCACAAAACCGGGTTCAATTTACATCTAAAAACACAACAACTTAATTGCCGAAAAATACCAACATCATCAGGATGGCTACGGCGAGTATTCGTCCTTACCAAACCTGAATGTGGGCGCAGTATTAATATTAGTCAAACTGCGTGGTCTATTCCACTTCGCGTAATTTTTCGGCTCTTGATATGCGTACAAGTTTTCGAGCTTCCCAAGCTTCTTCAATCTCTCATATATTAATGTCCATCCACAATCTCGATCGGGGTCTACTTCGCATTTGCCGTCATGAGCGCCGCCACAGGGACCGTTAAGAAGTCCCTTTGAGCACAGAGTCAGGGGACAAAGGCCACCGGTCAACTCAACGATACATTCTCCACAAAGCGAACACTGCTCGGTAATGTAGTCCTCTGCTATAGTCTCGCCGCCAAAGATTGTATCACATCCGGAATGAACTCTGGCTCCTTCTGTGGCGTCTATCACCGTATGCACACCCTGGCCGCAAGCAAGTATCAGAAATGAGTCTGCTTTTTCTGACTGGGCCTTGTGTTCTACGTTAAGCAACTCCTTAGTAACTGAAAGCTTACAAAGACTTACTCCGCTTGCCGTAGCTGCAGCTCCTACAACTTTCACATTCTTCGCTTCCAAACGGTCTTTCATCTTCTGGACCTGTTTGGCCCCTCCAGATTGACACTTCTCAGCACAATTGCCGCAACCAACAACAAAGACCTTTTCCCCCTCCTCTAAATATCCAGTTATCTCATCTAATGGTTTTTGGATAGTCGCATGCATTTATTCTCACTCCTTAAGGATTTCACAGGCCGGCTCCATCGAGAATTGCCGGCACTTTGTCGTACCAGCCTAACGGCATTATGTGAATTCCCTGACAATAGTTCCTAATTTCCTTAATAGTTCGTACGGCAATTTCTATTCCGGTCTGGCCGGATTTTGTCTTCTCTTTATCCTTTTTCAACTCTTCAATCAGCTCCTCAGACACATTAACGCCGGCAACATTCGCGTTCATAAAACGGGCCATTCCGACGGATTTTAATATCACCAATCCCGCCAGAATCGGCACATTAAAATCGGATATCTGAATGATAAATTCCTTGAATTTCTTGGTATCATAAACAGCCTGAGTCTGAAAAAACCGGGCTCCTGCCTCTTTCTTTTTCTTCATTTTGATAATCTGAAGCTCTAAAGGCTCCGCCTCCGGAGTAACAACCGCTCCCAAAAAGAACTCAGGAGCCGCTTCCAAATCATTTCCCGCCAGGTCTTTGCCTTGTTGCAGTTTAGTCGCAGCCGTAAGAAGCTGAACCGAATCCAAATCAAACACACCCTTAGCCTGGGGATGGTCACCTAAGCTCTGATGATCTCCGGTTAAACACAAAATGTTCTCAATTCCCAGCCCATAGGCACTCAGCAGGTCGGATTGCAGAGCCAGTCGGTTGCGGTCTCTACAGGTCATCTGCAAGACCGGTTCCATTCCCTGCTCAATCAAAAGGCGACAGGTAGCCAGCGAGCCGAATCTCATCACCGCACTTTGGAGATCAGTTACATTAAAAGTGGTCACTCGTTCTTTTAAAGAATCCGCATCATGAATATACTTATCAACATTAACTCCTTTGGGCGGACCAATCTCGCTGGTCACAACAAATTTACCCGAGATTAAAGCCTCTTTGAGTTTCGTCATTTCGGTTCCTTCTTTTATGCAGTCGCGGCCCTCTTGGCTGACTCGACCGTATTATAGAGCAACATCGTTATCGTCATCGGCCCGACACCTCCCGGCACAGGGGTAATCAAGCTCGCCTTTTCCTTAACTGCCTCAAAATCGACGTCACCAACCAAGCGGTAGCCCTTCTTTTTCGTCGGGTCCTCCACGCGATTGACCCCAACATCAATCACCACTACACCTTCTTTTACCATATCTGCGGTGATTGTGTTCGGCCGACCGGCCGCGGCAATTAAAATATCCGCTCGCTGAGTATGATACACAAGGTCTGCTGTACGTGTATGACAGACTGTTACGGTGGCATTAGCATTAGGATTCTTCTGAATAAGCATATTTGCGAGCGGTTTTCCCACTATATTACTGCGGCCGACGATTACTACATTTGCCCCTTCAATCTTGACACCACTGCGAATTAATAACTGGATAACACCATGCGGGGTACAGGGTAGAAACGCCTTGAGGCCCGCCATTATCCTGCCGGCATTAATCGGGTGAAATCCATCAACGTCCTTATCCGGATCTATCGCCAGAAGAACCTCATTTTCATTCAGATGCTTCGGTAATGGCAACTGTACCAGAATACCGTTTATCTTCACGTCACCGTTCATCTTATTCACTACAGCCATCAATTCCTCCTGTGATGTCTCGGCAGATAAACGGTTATCATCGGAATAAATCCCTGTCTCCTCGCAAGCCCGCTCTTTAGCGGTAACGTAAGACCTCGATGCGGGGTCATCACCCACCAGCACAACACCTAAACCCGGCACAATGCCTTTCTTCTTTAATTCGGCCACCTCGACCTTAAGCTCAGCCCTCATATCAGCCGCTATTTGTTTGCCATCTATGATTTTTGCCGCCATCAATAACTCCTTAATCTCAGGGACCTGACTTATTCCAGATTAGTGTGTCGTCTGCTTAATTGTTTTTTTGAAATGTCTTCACGCTCCATAACACAGTAAACAAGCGAATCGAAATATATGGCCAGTGCCTGCTCAAACAACGTGTTGTTGCAGGGTCCAATGCCGTATTTGTAACTTTTCTCAAGGTCCTTGTCTGTAACAGACAGCAGCACAATATGCTTAGCTACCGAGGCCAGCGGCGAAGTTCCAATTGCCGCCACAGCCACAACCTTCGCGCCTGATTCGCCGGCAATACGTGCCAGGTCAACAGTTGTAGTCGTAGTGCCCGAACACGAAATAGCAATGAGCAAATCACCCTTACTTATCCTCGGACAGGTAACCTGGCCCGGAACGTGGACATCAAAACCCATTTGCATCAGCCGAACGGCAAACCATTCCGAGAGGACACCCGACCTGCCTCTGCCTGTCACAAAGATTCGCTTGGCACGAAGTATCATTTGAATCAGGCGCTGCGTCGTTTTCCTGTCTATACGACCCAGTAGTAACTGCACACCGTCAAGCTGATTTTGGGCAATCTCAAAAACGTTATTTACGGTTCTTGTTTTTGACATCAGCCTTTTTCCTCAACTGTTCCCAGCGTATTAATTCGGAAACCTTACCGAGTGTGCTGCCCTGGTCAATTTCCGACATTTCTCTTTCTTCCCGTTCAACGACCACCTGGGCACGGTTGGCGACCTCGACGGCCTTTTCCTGCGGAACTACTACCACACCGTCATCATCGCCAATGAGCCAGTCTCCGGTGCGGATATCCTGCCCTTCGATTCTTATAGGCACGCCAATCATACCCTGACCTTTGGGCTCACCCGCACATGGAGTTATAAGCTTTGCAAAAGCCGGAAACTTCATCCGGCGTATGTTCGCAACATCCCTGATCGCGCCGTTGATTACAACTCCTGCAAGCTTGCGCTGGATGCAACTTTTAGTAGCCTTCTCACCCCAGATGGCAGGCCCTTTGCCGCCGGCATCTACGACAATTATCTGTCCTTCTTTGGCTTCGTCTATTGCTGCTACAGGTTTACTCCAGTCCCCCGGATATGTCCATACCGTCAGAGCCCTGCCAACCATCTTAACCCCCTCTACCACCGGCCTGATATTCTGTAATGCGCCTGTGTTGTGCAATGCCTCGGTAACATCAGCGGCAGAGGCCTTTGCAAGTATTTCTGTAATCTCAGCTTCGCCGCCGCGCTTAAAAAACTCTGTCTTACCACGGTCGCCGGTCTGAATAGCCTTTTTGATCGCTTCTGTTGCCTTCTTCGCATCCGGCGATTTTGTAATGGCTCCGCCGACAATTATTACCGTCCCGCCCGCCTCTATTGCGTCCACGACGGTTTCTGAGTTTATGCCTCCCGCCACTGCAAGCGGAATCTGCACAACCGAGGCCACCGCCTTTAAATCCTCAAAGGGTAACTCACCACGCATTTGCATATCTATGGGAGTGTGGACACAAATAAACGATGCACCCATCAACTCTACTTCTTTTGCCCGCCTGAGCATTGTGTCTCTATCCGGCAGACCGAGCAAATCTACAGTAATTCGGGCATCATATCGCCTTGCCGCTTCAACACATTCTTTAATAGTAGAATCAGACGCCGAGCCGAGAACATGTATAACATTCGCGCCTGCCTTGGCTGCACATTCGGTCTCCAGCCGGCCAGCGTCGATAATCTTCATATCTGCCACTATAGTCGTTGAAGGAAACTCGCGCCGCAGTGTCCGTACGGCATCCAATCCCTCGCTTTTGATAAGCGGCGTACCAGCTTCCAGCCAATCAATCCCACCTGCTACCGCCTCTTGTGCCACTTTAAGAGCCCGGCTAAGGTTCTCATGGTCTAATGCTAATTGTAATACAGGTTTCATAATAAGTACCGCAGCCTGGTATTTCTCAATTAAAACAATCCCTGAACCTTTCCGGTTGCTACGTCTACATCAATCCGCCGGAATGCAGGATCTGACGCCGTCCCAGGCATAAGCTTAATAGCCCCGGCCACGGGCACAATAAAGCCGGCGCCTTTGTATATCAAAATGTCGCTAATAGGAAGTTCCCAGTCTCTCGGCCGGCCTTTCACATCAGGATCATGTGAAAGACTCAGGTGCGTTTTTACCATACAGGTACCCAGCGTTTTGGAAACCGGGTCGGCCTCAAACGCCTTTGCCTTTTCCAGCGCCTCATCCGTATAGGTGACACCATCAGCCCCATACACCTCCTTAGCAACTAATTCTATCCTCTTTCGCAGAGGTGTATCCAACTCGTACAGAAATCTGAAATCGTTCTTATCGTTGCACGCCTCAATCACAGCCTCAGCCAGCTCAATTGCCCCTTCACCGCCCTTCAGCCAGTGGTCCGAACGCGCCACAAGCGCGCCGCTTTGCTCGGCAATCTTACGTACCAGAGCGATCTCGGACTCTGTGTCAGTATAAAAGCCGTTAATACAAACAACCGGCCGAACACCACTTTTTTTAACCGTCTCGATGTGTGCTACCAGGTTCTCACAGCCCTTTTCTACCAATTCAAGATTTTCTTCGGTATATTCTTTGCTGAGTGGCACACCTGGTTTGACCTTCGGTCCGCCACCGTGCATCTTCAGCGCCCGGATTGTCGCCACAATAACTATTGCGCTTGGTTTGAGGCCTGACATACGACACTTTATGTTCCAGAATTTCTCAAAGCCTATATCAGCCCCAAAGCCACTCTCAGTTATATGATATTCACCCAGCCTTGTGCCCAGCATATCTGCGATGATAGAGCTCTGGCCGACGGCGATATTTGCGAAAGGTCCTGCGTGTACGAAGACCGGCTGGCCTTCTATGGTCTGCAGCAAATTCGGGTTGATCGCATCGGCCATCCAGGCCGTCATAGCCCCATCTACTTCGAGGTCGGCTGCTGTAACTTCATTGCCCTTCTTGTCGTATGCCACGACTATTTTTGCCATCCGTTCCCGCAGGTCTTTCAAATCCTTGGCAACCGCCAGTATCGCCATAACCTCACTCGATACCGTAATCTGAAAGCCCGATTCCATTTCATAGCCGTCCATCTTCCCGCCTTTACCGATGGTCATATTCCGTAAAGCCTGGGCACAAAAGTCCATCGCCCATTTCATCTGCACCCTTTCAGGGTCGATGTCTATTCGCTTCAAGTGGCTTTTTGCCAGCCGTGCATCGTCATAGTTCCGCTCGTGCTGCATCCGCGAAGTAAGTGCAACCATAGCAAGATTGTGCGCATTGGTAATACAATCAATATCTCCCGTCAGCCTAATGGAGAACGGCGTCAGCGGAATACATTGTGCCAGTCCGCCCCCTGCCGCTGAGCCTTTTATATTAAAGGTAGGTCCGCCGCTTGGCTGCCGTATTGCCCCCACTACACGTTTGCCGAGTTTTCCCAATCCTTCTATAAGCCCTATTGCTGTTGTCGTCTTGCCTTCACCCAAAGGAGTTGGCGTTATAGCCGTAACGTCTACATATTTCGCCATTGGCTTATCTTTCAACCGTTCTACCGCCTTACGATAATCAACCTTCGCCAGTTGCCGGCCCATTGGCAGCAGCTCGTCATCCAATAGCCCCATTTCTCGTGCCAAGTCGTTCACCGGCTTCATTGTTTCTTCCGCAGCTTCAGCTACCTGCCAGTCTTTCATTTTTGTTGGGTCTAATTTCATACTCGATTTTCCTCTCCAAATTTACGATTCACATTTTGCTATGCACTTTACACTCTGGTTACAGTTTCTTTGGTTAAAAAACCAGGAGAAAATTTGTAAAAAAATGGCGTTTTTCGAGTATCGGCCAGCTATTTGCTCAGTATTTCACCGTCATCGCTACCATAAGTAAAATACCGCTAAAACCGCCGGTTAATACATAATATCTATAGCCGGTATCGCAAACAAAATCGGGGCGACAGGACTTGAACCTGCGACCTCTTGACCCCCAGTCAAGCGCGCTAGCCAAACTGCGCCACGCCCCGGAAATTCCGCATTCTAATCCAATAATTATAAAAAAACAAAGCTTTTCTGACAAAATCTCACTCCGATAAGGTATTTCGCAAATTTTCTTGACATATTTTGCGTATTACATTAATTTCCTTGAGCCGAGTCGTAACGGAAGACAGTATTTGAAAAGAATACAGAACAATTGTGGGAGGTAAGTTAGTGGCTAAACAGCTGGCGCGTGAGCTGATAAATGCGGGTGTTCATTTCGGACACGGAGCAAGTCGGTGGAATCCGAAGATGCAACCCTATATCTTCGGTAAGCGGGGTATGATACACATAATCGACGTTAAGCAGACTCTAAAAGGAATTCTTATCGCCAAGAAATTGCTTGCTGATGTGGTCGCATCCGGCAAGGAAGTGGTTTTTGTGGGGACTAAGCGTCAGGCCCAAAAAGCTGTACACAGCGCTGCAGAAAAATGCGAAATGCACTATGTCTCGGAGCGCTGGCTCGGAGGAACTCTTACAAATTTCAGAACAATACGCTCGCAGTTACAAAGGCTTGAGCAGCTTGAGGCTATGGCAGAGTCGGGAACAATTGAGGCAGAAAGCAAAAAACAGGCATCGAGACTCAAACGCGAGATGAAAAAACTTAGAAATAATCTTGAGGGCATTCGGAAAATGAACCGTTTGCCGGGCGCTGTGGTCGTAATTGACGCAAGAAAAGAATATTTAGCCTTGCGAGAAGCGAAAAAACTTGGGATACCATCGGTAGCAATTATAGATACCGATTCGGACCCCGACACTGTTGATGTGGCAATTCCGGCAAATGACGATTCGATAAGAGCGATAAAGTTGATACTCGAAGATCTCTCTGATGCAGTGGCTCTCGGCAAGATGCTCTCTGCTACGGCAGCCAAGCCGGAGGCAAAAGAGGACCGCGTCCGCTCGAGAAGGCGAACTCTGGCCCGCGCTGCGGAAAAGCCATCGGAAGAAAAACTGCTTGCTGCCGAACAGCCGGAAAGCCCGACGCTCAATCAGCCACCGGAGTAATCTAAAGACAGATAAATCCGCTGACTGTCAATAACTCAGCGGAAATACAAAAACAATGCAGCTTCTGCCGCAGTGAAACATAGTAAGAGCAGGGGCTATTCTACAAATCTCCAAAGTGGAACCACGGGAGTTTAAAGATGACGGAAATTACAGCGGCAATGGTTATGAAACTTCGTAAGATGAGCGGGCAGGGAATGATGGACTGCAAAAAAGCGCTCCTGGAAACGGACGGCCAAATTGACAAGGCAATGATTCTGCTGCGAAAGAAAGGATTAGTAACTCTACAAAAACGGCTCGGTAGAGAAACCTCTCAGGGAAGAATCATCTGTAAAAAAACCGATGATGGCCGGACAGCGGCTATGGTGATGCTCTGCTGCGAGACCGATTTTGTCGCAAATAGTACCGATTTTGTCGCCGCCACCGAGGTAGTGGGTGAATATGCGCTGGCCTGCAGTGCGGACGAAGGAGCCAACAATATCCTCGAGACATCCGTCGACGGCCGAAAATTCAGCGAGATTGTGATGGAAACTGCCAGCAAGACCGGTGAGAAAATTGAGGTTGGTGATTATGCAAGGTACAGTATCCCGGATAACGGCGTTATCGGAACATATGTTCACTTCAACAATAAATTAGGAACAATGGTCGAGATTGAGGCCGATGGCGAGGAAACTGCCGCGGCTCCGAGCTTGAAACAAATTGCCTCGGATATTGCGATGCACATCACGGCCATCAAGCCGATTGCTCTGGACAAAGACAGTGTAGATGCAGAAATTATCGAGCGCGAAAAATCTGTCGCAGCCGGGCAAATCAAGAACAAGCCGGCAAATATAATTGAGAAAATCATACAAGGCAAATTGAATAAATTCTTTAAGGAAAGCTGCCTGCTCGAGCAGGCCTTCGTGAAAGACGATAATAAATCAGTCGCCCAGGTCCTTGCCCAGGCCGCTACAGAGACAGGCGGTCAGGCTAAGATAAAAAGATTTGTGCGATTTGAAATCAGCTAATAAAATAGGTACAGCTTAACAGGAAATGATATGAATCATTAGCAACAGAATAATTTAGATGGTTTAATCTGACACCGAGAAATGGCAAAGTTAAAATACAAACGTGTGTTACTGAAGCTTTCCGGTGAGAGTTTCTGCCGGCCAGGTGGTTTCGGGATTGATGGGAGGATGCTGAACGAAATTGCCGAGAGAATTATGCAAATCCGGCAACTTGGTGTACAAGCGGCAATTGTCGTAGGAGGGGGTAACTTTCTGAGGGGCGAGACTTTCGCAGAAACCAGTCAGATTCCAAGAAATACTGCCGATTATATGGGAATGCTGGCCACCGTGATTAACGCCTGTGCTTTGCAGGAGACGCTCGAAGGACTTGGGCAGCCAACAAGAGTTTTGAGTGCAATCGAGGTGGCTGCCATTTGCGAGCCATTCATCCGAAGAAGAGCCATTCGTCATCTCGAATGCGATAGAGTAGCAATCCTGGCCGGCGGTACCGGAAATCCGTTCTTCTCAACCGATACTTGTGCGGCACTAAGGGCCTCCGAACTCGATGCTGAACTGCTTATAAAAGCCACAAAGGTTAACGGCGTCTATAGTGACGATCCCGAGAAAAATCCGAACGCGACGTTTATTGACCGGCTTTCCTACGACGAGGTTCTCAGGAAAAACCTCAGAGTTATGGACCACGCGGCTATCAGCCTCTGCCGAGATAACAATATCCCCATAATTGTTCTGAATATTTTCCAAAGAGGTAACATTGCCAGGGTTCTTTGTGGAGAAAAAATCGGTACTCTTATAAGTGCTTAAGGCCAGATGGGTTCGCGAGACTGATTAGCAGGTAATAAGCCGGATTAGGCGGGTCGAGGTCGGCAAAACTATATGGAGTCTGAAATATGCCAACTCAGAAAACAATCTCGGAACACCGGCAAAGAATGGATAAGGCCTTCGAATTCCTGCAACACGAATTTAGAGGAATCCGGACAGGCAGGACCTCGCCGGGCCTGGTAGATAATTTAAAGGTTGATTATTACGGCAGCCCAACACCTTTGAAGCAACTGGCAACAATCGCGGTGCCACAGGTGGATATGATTGTAATAAAGCCGTTCGACCCTGCCTCGCTCAAAGAGATTGAAAAGGCAATTAAAAGCAGCGAACTTAGTATCGCTCCGCTTCTCGATGGAAAGATTATCCGCCTAAATGTCCCATCTCTCTCAGAAGAAAGAAGAGAGCAGCTTGTAAACCAGGTCAAGCGGATGGCTGAGCAAACTAAAGTGAGCGTTCGCAATATTCGAAGAGAGGCAATCAAACAACTGGAGCAGGAGCAAAAAGCCAAAACCATCACTGAAGATGAGTTGGAAAAAGGTAAAAAAGATATTGATAATATTACGAGGGAAATCACCGATAAAGTTGACTCAACTATTACAGTTAAATCGGATGAGATTATGCTCGACTAATCCGGGGGACCTGAAAAGTCCCATACCTAATTCGGAATAAAATATAAACCTCTGAATCAAAGGGGAAATCCAAGATTCGGATTTAACAGAAAAAACGACTTTATCTGTTTTCGTCATTGTACTTCATCCCGTGTTTTAAGATTACATTTTCACCCGGACAAAAGCCGATGGACGCCGAACAGAAACAAAATGATACAAATATCAGGCGTTCAAAACGCAGAACAGGCATCCTAAAATGGTTGTTTTTTATTGTTTGTGCTCTTGTTGTGCTGCTTTTTTTCGCTCTGCCGTCTTATATCTCCTCTCAGTCTTTCCGGAACCTGATAGTTAGAAAAATTAATAAATCTACTGGTGGAAAAGTCGAAATCAATAAACTTGCTATGGGCTGGTTTAAAGGTATCAGCCTGACGAATTTCAGTTATGTTGACAAAGCAGGACAATTTTCAATCTCAGTAAAAAATGTATTCACCAAACCTTCCTATACCTCGATTATTCTTGGCAAGCCTGTGTTTGGACGGACGATAATTGAGCAGCCGGCTATGATAATCAAACTCGCTGAACCTTTGCCTGCAGAAGAAAAATACTCAGAAACAAATCGAGGAACCAAAAAGGCGATAAAACCGTCTTTCCTACCACTCGATCATATTGAGTTAGTCATTAATCAAGGTCTTATGCAGATAAGTAGTGACTCGATTGATTCAAAAGAACAGAGTTTACAATTTTCCGGTATAGAAGCCACGGCATTGCTCGACCGCGCCGGCCCGGGCTTAATCAAAATACAGGGCAAATGCGAAGCCGATTACGACCTTGCCGCTCTTAGTACCATTGCGGCTCCAATCTTACCAGAAGGTCTCAAACTTGAAGGCAAAAAGAAAGAAAGCATAACATTTAGCACCAGCAGTACCGCCGAACAGCCTGACAGATTGCTGGAAAATCTGAATACGGAATTTTCCTTTAGCTTTGACCGGGCCGAATATATGGGCCTGGAATTCGGCCCGATGGAGACAAAAGTTGAAATCAGCAACGGCCTGCTGACCATTGCGCCGTTTTCGACAAGTGTCAATAACGGCCGGGCTAATTTCGCGGCGACCGTGGACTTGAAACAAAGCCCGATGCTGCTAAAAACTACTGGGCCGATTGACGTCTTTAAGGACATCCGGATTAGTGACCGGATTAATCCTAAGCTCCTGATATATCTAAATCCGATATTTGCCGATATTGCGGAAGTTTCCGGCATCGCAACTTTTCAGTGTGAAAAACTTGCCATACCACTGGATAGCAAGAACAAAGGTGATTTGGAAATTGCCGGTACTATCGCTGTAAAGAATATTCAAACCCAGGCATCAGGATTCCTCGGGCATATTATGACACTTGCTGCAATCAGGCAGCCGGACGTTAACATCACTATACGACCGACGCATTTTGTTCTGGAAAAAGGCTTCTTGAGCTATCCCAATATGCAAATGGATATTGGAGATAATCCAGTCAACTTCAGCGGCGGTGTTGAATTGGATGGTAACTGGGATATGACGGTAACTCTGCCATACACCCTGCAGGGTAAAACAATTAACGTAGGAGAAGAAGCAACAGCAGGGAGAATTAGCCTGCCGATTGTAGGGCCCTTTGATAAACCCAGAATTGACACGAGCAAATTAATTGAAGAACAATTGAAACAACTGGTCCCTATAGGAGTGCAGAAATTACTGGAAGAATTGATTTTCAAGTGACAGGTTGTTCAGACCGAAATAATCAGCGTTATTTCTGAAAGGAAATGTATGCTCAAAGAACTGGTCACAACGCCGACCGAAAAGCTCGGCAAGTTCAGCCGGTTTATTATATTCCAGCTTCGATTATGGCGTCAATGTGCCAAACTTCTGAAGAAGAACCATGCCGGCCAGCAAGCTGCGGCACTGTCGTATCACACGATTTTCGGCATTGTGCCCCTGGCGATAGTAATGCTGTTGATATTACAGTCCTTCGGCTCCTCCCGGGAGCTTGGGGAGAAGGTAAAAAACTTCCTGTACAAAGAGGCTCATCTTTCCACTATTGAGATACCCGACCCGGCCAATTCGGACGAGATGGTCAAATTAACGGGACACATTGATAATATCTCTTCGCAATTTTTCACGGCCGTCAACAAAGGCTCAATTACGATATTAAGCAGTATCATTATTGTCTGGGTAGCATTGGCACTTTTAGGAACCATCGAACGTGCGTTTAACAATATCTACCATGTTCCTCGGGGTAGAAGCTTCATACGTCGGCTAGTTAATTACTGGACGCTGCTTACATTGGGGCCGTTGCTTCTTGCGCTGGGTATGTATGTAACTGCGCGATTTACACCAGTAGGACGGATTCAAACAAGCATTGTTCAGCACCTCGGGCCCGTGGCACTTTCCTATATTATCTCAGCCATTGCCTTTTTCTTTTTGTACTTTGTCCTTCCTAATACAAGGGTCTCAGCAAGAGCGGCGATCTGGGGTGCGATGGTCGCGGCCCTGGTTTGGAGCGTTGTCAAATGGTTGTTTGGTTTTTATGTGACGGAATATCAGCCATACAGCACAATTTACGGGGCGTTAGGCCTTATCCCTCTTAGCGTGCTGTGGATTTATATAAGCTGGCTGATTGTTTTGTTTGGTCTACAGTTGACATTTACAACCCAGCACCTCAAAACGCTTAACGCCGCCGAGATTGCCGCCAAACAAAAAGACGAGGAGCACTTTTTGGCGAACGATTGGACGGTAATTGACGTTATGGTTGAAATATGCAGGTCTTTTCGGGCCAGCTATGGGCCGGTCTCCGCTGAGACTATTTACAGCAAACTGGGCCTACCCGCCGAGTTTGGTGATAAAATTCTCCGTCTTCTGGTGGCCAATCGCTTATTAGTGAAAACCAGCGAACCAACAACCGGTTTTCTGCTGGCAACTGAACCGGAGAATATCAGACTTTCCGAGATTACTGCTGCGGTAGCGAGTGCCGGCTTCGGTCGGCAGGGAGAGAAGCTGCCGGAGAGCTTAAAGCAAGTACTTCAGTCCCATCAAAATACCTTAGCTGAGTACAACCTTGGGCAAATTTCCGGCTCAAAGCAGACAAACTAAAGGCCGGCGTTCTTGCCGGTGATCAGTCTAACAAGACTGCCGCCGGCATCGTAAAGAAACATTGCCGCGATAAGCAGAAGTGCAATCGAGCAGATAAGCAGGATATATCGCTGAGCCCGCTTTCCCAGCAGTGCCGAGCCTTTGAAACTAGCCCAGGACAGGGCCTCGAGCCAGAAAAAGTCACAGAGCCAGTGGACGAGGGCGAACAGACCAAAGGCCAGAATCCCAAATTGCCGGGCCTTTGTCGCCAGTGCCAGACCTATCGTAGCCCACCACACTAAAAAATACGGATTGCCGCCGGACAAAATTATGCCCGTTAGTATTGGTCCCTTGTAGCTCTGCAATTCGTGTGTATTATCCAGTTTGTTACCCAGTTTGGTTCCGCTGCGAATAATTTGAATCGCCATAGCTATCAGGAACAATCCACCGGCCAGGCCGATTGCCATACGTACGGTTTCTAACTCTAACAGTTTTCTTGCGCCCCCCATAACTAAAAGTATCAATGGAAACTCAACGATGGCGTGCCCAATAGCTATAAGCGCGCCCGCGTGCCGGTTTCGGGCGCCGGTCGAAATTGTCACGGCCGTAATCGGCCCGGGTGCCATCACTCCAGAGAGTGATACTACAACCGCACCCGCTAAGAAAATAATCAACTCCGCCAAGTTTAAATATCCAGACCTATTTCCCAGATTAGTATTTACTCGCCGATGATTTTTACGAGGACACGTTTTTTTCTTTTGCCGTCGAATTCGCCATAGAAAATCTGCTCCCAGGGGCCGAAATCCAGCTTGCCTTTCGTCACCGCTACCATTACTTCCCTGCCCATTACACTGCGTTTTAAATGTGCGTCGGCATTATCCTCGAAACCGTTATGGCGATATTGAGAATACGGCTTTTCCGGAGCTAATCTTTCCAGCCAGACCTCGAAATCCTGGTGCAGGCCGGACTCGTCGTCATTTATAAAGACGCTGGCCGTAATGTGCATCGCATTGCAAAGAACAAAACCCTCTTTAATGCCGCTTTCTTTCAAACAATGCTGAACTTCCGGCGTGATATTGATATATTCCCGCCTTGTTTTCGTATTAAACCACAGTTCTTTTCTGAAACTTTTCATTATAATTTCTCCAGTTCTTAGATTAGCTGTTAGTTTTAGTAAGTTTTAACTCTATGTATTTTGCGCCTTCTATCGGATTATAGCAATATGGTTCGATTTCCTTAAATCCAAGTGATGCATACAAAGCCTGGGCAACCTGCATTGAAGGAACCGTATCACCTCGAATCGAAGAGTAATCCCTTTTTCCCGCCTCTTCGATAATGGCTTCTACTAACTTTCTGCCGATTTTTAAGCCCCTGAATTTCGGTCTGACGTATAATCTTTTTCCCTCACATAGACCGTTACTTAGCTTTCGAAGTGCCACACAACCGGCCACTTTACCTTGATATTTTGCCAGTAACAAACAGCCTTCAGGCGGAGCGTAGTCGCCCGGAAGATTAGCTAATTCCTCCTCAAAATTCTGAAAACACAAATCGAATCCCAGAGAATCAGCATATTCAACAAAAAGTCCCCTGACAGCATCGATATCTTCTTTAGTTTCAACCGGAAAAATTTTCAGCATAACAATCTACTATATCCATTGGTTTTGCAAACAGGTAATCCGCTCCTGCTTCAATTAACTCCTTTTCTGTTCCATATCCATAGAGCACTCCGCCGGCATAAATACTGTTACTTTTTGCGCCAATAACGTCATGCTCTCTATCGCCAATCATTAATGTCTGTTTATCAATTAAAGATTCACTGCGTAAAATAAAGGATATCAATTCTCCTTTGTCACTTCTTTCGTCGTCCAGCTTGATTCCGTATATACCATCAAAAAACTTATCCAGGCGGTGATTAGTCACAACTTTTCTTGCAAAGACCGTTGGCTTAGAGGTGGCTACAAACAATCGCAAGCCCATTTTCTTAAGTTTATCGAGGGCCTCTATGATGCCGGGATAAACATAATTCTCAAAGATACCTTTTTTTGTATAACGTATTCGATATAAGTCTATCGCCTTTTGAATCAGCTCTGGGTCCCGGCAATTAAGAAGCTTCTCAAAGCTGCCATACAAGCCCGGGCCGATGCACCATTCAAGCTCATCACTCGATGGGACAGGCCAGCCCAGCTTACTTAGTGCCTCCTGAATACACTTCGTAATACCCTCCTTGGGGTCGGTCAATGTACCGTCAAGGTCGAACAGAATATTACAAATCATTTACACTTACCCAAAAACTTGCTTAAGACTCTCATCCTTTAGAAAAAATACCGCCATAAATGGCACTGCAGTCACATCTCCAAAAACAATCAACGCTGGTAAATCCCGCGGCCTTTAATTTATCAAAGTGCCAAACAAGAGGCATCCCTTCTTCCACGCCGCTCTCTAATTTATTCAAAAATTCTTTACAAACATGGCAAATATCAGGCCCCAACGTCATCATATACCCCGCCCAAAAGTCTTTCCATGCTTCTTCCTCATCCATCTTATTTTGGCTGAGCATCCTTTTTCGATTTTTTTCCCAGGTTTGCTGGATACACTTATTTTCACTACTAACAGGGTCAGAATTGAGAAAAATCCCGCCAACACGTAATATTTTGGCAATTTTACCATATAGCTCGGCAAGCTCGCTCGGCTTTAACCAGTGTAGCGCTGTTGCAGATACAACTGCATCGACCGGCCCGGATAAATGTTGCAACCATTTATCCTCTCTGAGGTCCTCCAGAAATAAATTGACTCTCTCATCGTATTTAGCCAGCCTTTTCCGGGCCAAAGGTAACAGAGTTGGATTAAAATCAATACCGATAAGCTGTGATTTGGGTAACGCTTTAAGTATCTCCAACATCAAACTGCCCGTACCACAGCCAAGGTCGACAACCCGGGCCGCAGAATTCTGAGTATCTCGAACCATACGCGCTATAATTTCGAATCCTTCAGCCCACTTTGCCACACATCGGTTCTGCATTTTGTCCCAGCGGTCAACCCAAATCTGCCAGTTAAATCCCTCAGGGAGCTTAATTTCGTTTACATCATTCACATCACACTCCATCCTCCACAAGAACAGCTTTCACTGTACTTGTAAGGACTCGTCCTTTGTGTTTGTGTTTTTCACCTGCGGGAATAAATATCCCATCACCCGGGCCGAAAACAATTATGTTTCCATTGAAGTCTATTTCCATTTTTCCTTCAAGTATATAACCTATATGGCCTTTAGTACACCAGTTAGCCTCAATGAACTCTTTTGAAAACTCCACTAATCGCAGTTTTCTATCGTCTTGCTGGTAAGCTTTGAATTTAACATCAACCGCCGGTGATTCCACGTCATCGATTTAAAGTCTATCTTATATTGCTTCACCTTGAATTAGTCCTGTCATTTACAGCACCGGCCAATATATTGGAAAGCGTTAGATTTATGACCATTCATTGTTGTGGCTTCAAATTTTTTATACCTTACGCGTTGAAATGGTTGGGTTATCTGGGCTATCTATTCTTCCGAGTGATGTTTTAATAAAGCACCTTCAGGCAGTTCAAAAATGCCGTAAGAGTCATATTTGTCTTTGAATTTGTTATATCCAACGATATTTCTCTGGTGGGTATTTATTAATAGATCGCTGATATAAAGGATACCGCCGGCTTTCAGTACCCGTTTTATTTCGTTTTTTTTCTATCATTTTGCTTCAATCATATATTCCCAATAAGTCCCGACAATTTCAAAACCTAGTTTTTTATACATTGTAATGGCCATTTCATTGTCAGCTTTTACATTTAAACCGATGTGATCAACGCTTTGCGATAACGACTGGCATAATTTTGCTGTTACGCATTTACCAAAGCCGTTACCTCTGTAATCAGGATGTGTAACAATATTGCCCAATGCAGCTACCTTGTATTGTTCTGAGTAAACATGGATGCCGGCAACGCTGACCAATCTGTTTTCCACTCTAATCCCAAAATACTGTTTTGTTTCCAGCATCCTCGGGTCAAACCAATTGCCAGGATAACTTTCTTTGTAGAGTCGCTGAATTTCTTCCAGATCATTGCTGTCCAGCGAAATCACTTGCGAACAATCTGGATTACATAATAAGCTTTTATCTTTCAACGCCATTTTGTAATGTTCGCCGTGCGATTGCAATCCATATTGTTTTTTGAAAATGTTTTCTACGCCGAAGCTTAAATGCGCATAAAACCTGCCGGGCAATATGTGAAATATTGACTGAAGTAATTCCTGCAATACATTTTCATCTTCTGATAGTGCAAGTAGGGTAGGAAATGGGGGCACCGTATACAGCGTTACAACAGTTCGAATTTCCCCATTTTCTTCCCCGGCATACCACACAGTATTCTGCCAAAAGAAATCGTCCAAATCTCCAATACCGTATATATGAAGGTAAACATTCTTGCGTAAAAACGGTTCTATTTCATTTTTGTCATGTAGGCATACTACTTTCACGATGTTTGTTCCTTATATGTTCATATACTTCCTTTTTTGTCTTCCATCAAAATTAGTTTAACTTTATCTGTAAGCACTCGGCCTTTGTGCTTATGTTCCTGGCCTGTGGGTATAAAGACTCCATCACCGGGGCCGAATATAATTATGTTTCCGTCGAAGTCTATTTCAATTTGCCCTTCAAGGACATAGCCTATGTGGCCTTTAGTGCACCAGCCCGGCTCGACGAATTGCTTTGAAAACTCCACTAATCGCAGTTTTTTTTCGCCTTGCTGGTAGGCTTTGCATTTAACACCGACAGCCGGTGTTTCCCAGGCCACCGATTCAAAATCTACTTTATACCGTTCCATAATATAATGCCTTCCTCTTTTATCAGCCCAATTATCTATGCTACATTATTTTACCAGAGTGTAAAAGACCAGTTTCTTAGTTTAATCTATCTCCACAGACATAAACGTTACCACAAAAGGCAAGTGGTCGAATTTCTTTGTGCCTTTTTGAATAAAGCCGAATTTTTTGTACCAATTTTTGAGTTCTGTATCCTCTGAAATAATGCCTATTTCTATTCGTTGTATTCCAATTTCGATTGCCTTATTAAAAATGTGATTCACTAATGATTTGCCAAAACTTTTTCTTCTATATTCCGGCAGAACAGCAAGTCTTTCGAGATAACAAATATCAGAGCTTGCCTTCTCTAAAGCTACACACCCACAAGACTGCACATCTTCATCCATGATATAATACTTCAGACCTCTGGCGAAATCTTCTTCGATTCGTTTTTCTGTACAGAACGCCAGGTTTTTAGGACAATTTTCGACGGTAAGTTCAAACCTCTCTGCCACATTAGCGAACGATTTACGAAGAATGTCTGCCAGCAATGTGATATCCGATTTGTCTGCTTGTCTTATGGCCATCACAAACTTGCATTCTTTCAACAACGAAATCCATATTAAAATCTTTCGTCATTACTTTATTAACGCCTTTTCCATTTTGTAGAAATCGAGTCTCTTGCCGTTCTCGACCTCCAAAAATGTTTCCTCCAAGGTTGCATAGCCCAGCGAATCATAAAACTTCTTGGATGGCAGCGATGCGCACAGCTTAACAACACTGACTCCTGCCGAAATAGCTTCTTCTTCGAGCTTCTGCATAATAAGTTTACCAAAGCCCATTTGCTGAAATTCAGGTTCAACAAATACCCTCTTAATCTCGTCGCTAACGATAGTACCGGTTCCAATTATTCTGTGTTTCTTTTCTAAAAGAATTGTATATCCTTCACTCGCATCTCTTATAATATTCTTATCACAATGCCAATCTTTAAAAAACCATACAGCTTCTTCCGGATATATTCCCGAATAACAAACATCAATAGTATTTTGTACCAATCCTCTGACAATACCCACACCAGATGCCTCGAACTTTCTAATTGTAATATCACTCATTTTGAAACTGCTTTTTAGGATAAATCCACATCAAATGGCAGACTCAAATGCAGTCTTATTGTCTTATCCAGAGACGCGGTAAGCCAGCGTTTCTCCGGTGTTGACTGCCCCAAAATCGAAATAATGTTACGGTCTATATTTTTTGCTGTCTTTTCATTCTTCCATAAGACATTAAGTGTTTTTGATATGGTCCTCATTCTATCACAAAGGGGACTTAGCTTGATATTGCGCATACAGCATGCAAGAGGTTTGTCCGGATGAACGTCCCCGCCGATTGCCTTGAGTATAGTAATAAGACTTCCGACAAAATCCCAGTGACACGGCATCAGCAGGTCAATAGCTATAGCCAAAGAAACTCCTGATTTATGTCCATCCACGGTATCGTGTATGATAGTCTTTCTTGTTTTTTCGAGGAAAGCAGAGTATTTTTCGTAATATTTTTCCGGTTGATATTTACCAGGCTCACTAAGGCCCACAGGATCCATAACCAACCAGTGATAGGTATAGTTTGGGTCCAAAGCCTGGCTAACTCTGTCGACAATTCGCCCAATCTGCCATATCTTAAGAGGGTCTGGTTCTCCAATGAAACTGATAAGCTTATCTGCCGGAATACCGCCAACATCTATGTCCCTGACTTTATCAAATGAATCTCCACACCATGCCGAAAGGATATCACGGCAATTCTGAAATTCCTGCTTTCGCTTGGGTGGCCGTTCATTCGACTCGGCCGGGAGTCGGCCCGTTCCTATTGCTTCGATAATACGCTCGGCCTCTTTATCAGCCTCATGGTAACACAACTCGAAGCGCGTGATGAGCTGTCTTATAGCCTTCGTCCGGTCATCTAAAGGAGCAATGGCATCTTCCATCTTATCTATCGCCGGAAGCTCCTTATCCTCAAGAAACCGCTTATCGTCAGGCCCATAGCAATTCAACCAGCAGGCCCTTAAACTATCACCCATACATATTTGCTTTCTGTCGGATGCTATTTATTATTCACTGCTGCAGCAGTTTCTGATAAACCGCTTCGATGGCATCGACCATTGTTTTAGGTGCGAATTTATCCTTCACGGATTCTCGGCCGGCCGCGCCGAGCTTTTCCCTGAGGTCCTTGTTCTCTATCAGCTCCGCACAGGCTTGTGTTAGCTGTTCGATATTTTTCGGTTCCACTAAGCGGCCGGTGTTTTCATTCAACACTTCTCTTGCGCCATCGACATCGAAAGATATGGCCGGCCTGCCGCAGAGCATTGCCTGTGGCAGCGTACGAGCAAGCCCTTCTCGAAGTGAGCAGTGAACAAGAATATCCGAAGATGCAATCGCAAGCGGAATTAGTCTCGGTGAAATCAGGCCCGTGAATTTGATTCGCTCAGAAAGGCCCAATTGACTAACCTGTTGTTTATAATGCTCGGACAGATTGCCCTCTCCGACGAATAACCAGACAACATTTTCGTATTTCTTCGACAGCGTTTTGGCTGATTCGATAATATAGTCGTGACCTTTTAGCATAAAAAGCCGGGCGACAGTGACAAGCACGACGGCATTTTCAGAAATTCCGTATTTTTGACGAAATTGCTTTTTTTGCTCTCCGGATATCGGCTGGAGAAAATCATCCTCTTCGATAGCGGAGTAGGCGGTAACAAATTTATCCGGCTCTCCAATTCCTGTTGCCAGTGCCTGATTAGTCATTGCATCGGCGACGCTGATAAAAAAATCCGTTCGCTTCGCAGCGGCTTTTTCAATCGAGATATAGAATTTATTTAGCATATCACTTTGATAGGGATGAAATGCCAAGCCGTGGATTGTGTGTACTATTCTCGTATTTCGCATACCATATTGCGCACCACGTATACTATATGCGGCGAATCTTCCGAGTATCCCGGCCTTTGCTGAATGAGTGTGGACAATATCGGATTTTAAGCGCCGCAGGTGTTCTCTTATTTGTAAGAAACTTATGGAATCATAGACCGGGCAGATGGCACGTCTTAGTTTATCAACAACGATTGTTTTATATTTTTGGTCTCTTGTTTGTTCGAATAGTTCACCTTCGGGGCCAAGCGCAGGGCCTGTGATAAGCGTAACATCATAGCCCCGTTCAGCAAGCAGCCTGCAGGTTATCAGTGTATTTTCCTGCGCCCCGCCCAAAACCAGCCTTGTTATTATATGGACAATTTTCATATTCTACATTTTATTAAAGATATGCTTATATGGCCTTTAAGACCTTAAGCGACTCAATAATATTAAACTTAAAAGCATTTTGAATTCGGTCTCCAACCAACTTCTTGACCCTGAAGCCATTAGTAATATGTACTTGGTCGTTATCGTCAATATCAAATGACGATACTCTCTTTGAAATTACTGAAATTTTGCCTTTATTATCAATTTTTATTAACTCCCATGACTTGGGCACCAAAGATGGTTCATTTGAAAACCTCGCATTTCTTTGTACTTTAGCCATGTCAATCGTTTGACCTAAAACTCTGACATATTTGTCTTTTACCGGTGGTTGCATTAAAGGCCCCGCTGTCCTCATAGGTTCTCTGCTAAACAGCTTCGTAAAAGCATCCAAGAATCGCAGAATAGCAATAACTAATCTCACCGGAAACGTTACTACGTACCAAAAAATTTTAACAGGTGAGGCATAACCCGGTGCACGATAAGGTCTCCGAATGCAGTATATATTCCCCTGCTTGTCGTCTTTAGGTAATAGAAAATCATACTTTTCATCTTCAAGTAATGTAGTAATTTCATCTGAATTGACATTCACCCTGTTTATCGCTTCGGGGCCATATCCCCACACAAATCCCTCTTCATTTCGGCCTATTCCTGCTGTTTGACATAATATATCTTCAGCGTCAAACCTGCTGAAAGAGGGATCCAAATCCCGTGAATCACCTGTGGTGAGTATTTTTTCAGAAACAGCTTGGTTGTCCAGTAATTCAATATCAGCACTTTGGTCTTCATTTACCATAGACACGACAAACTTGTCTATATTCGGCGAATAGTCCATTCCCAATTCCTGGAATTCATGTCTGTGAAACAACCGAAGTTCCTCGTTTTCAGAAATGTTGTATTGAAACAGTCCAGTTATAAAATCGTTGGTAAGCAGATAATAAATTATATTCTCACTTTTAACCATTACGTTTTTGAATCTGAACTTGCGAAATGGCCTTGAACGAGCCTGGCCGCCCCAAACAATGTTCGCACCATAATACGGGTCCGCATCCATACCCTTATCGCCTTTCCAGCCGTGTAAAGAATGCTCACGTTGAGCTTCTTCCATTTTTTCTTCAGCGAATTTACTGGTTATCTCAACATTTTCACCGCCTGTGTTAATAAACAGCCTTCCATCTGATATAAACAGATATCTCATTGCTTATTTTCCTTCGACAAAATTATGGAGCGTTAATATGTATCCACTCCGCCTGAAGTTTATACTTATTTTCTACACTTCTTAAGATTAACCTGGTTATGATGTGAACAATTTTCAATATTTAACCCACATTAAACACAGTCCCTCGGCTGGTGCAATCGGCCCGGCGGTGGTTCGGTCACGAGCTTCGAGAATTTCGACTATTTTTTCGGCTGGCCACCGCCCCCTGCCAACCTCAACAAGTGTGCCGACAATATTTCGCACCATATTATACAAAAACCTGTCGGCTTCGATATCCATATATATCCATTTATCTTCCTGCGTAACCTTACACTGCATCACGGTGCGAATTGAGCTCTCGCGTTTATCCGCTGCCGCTGCGAACGATTTGAAATCCTTTGTACCGACGATAAGTTCGGCTGCGCGTTTCATAGTTGTAATATCAAGCCGACCCGGCCTGTGCCAGCAATTTCGGGCCTGTAGTACATTTCTTTTTTTACCGGTGAAAATTGTGTAGCGATATAATTTCGATTTGGCCAAGGCCGAGGCCTCGAAACTATCGTCCTCTTCAACAGCCTCGGTAACCTCAATATCTCTCGGTAGTCGTTGAGTAATGGCCTGGGCAAGTCTCTCGGTCGGGATTGGCGAGTCGATTTTAAAATTTACGACCTGCCCGAGCGCACTTACGCCGGCGTCTGTCCTCGATGCGGCTTTAATCCTGATGTGAAAGCCGACCAGATTGCTCACCGCCTTTTCGAGCTCTTCCTGGATTGTTCTTTGACCCGGCTGAGACTGCCAGCCGTGATAGTCCACGCCGTCACAGCTGACAGTCATTTTGATATTTCGAGAAGCCATCAGTCGACTTTTATAAAAGTCTCTCGGCAATTTGTACTGCGTTAAGCGCCGCACCTTTGCGAAGCTGGTCGCCGGCCACCCAGATATTGATTCCGCGGTTGTCCGGCACAGACTCATCCTGGCGAATTCGCCCGACAAAGATATCGTCCTTGCCCGTGGCATCGATTGGCATTGGGAAACGATTCTCCTTGCGGTTATCCAATACCGAAACGCCCGGTGCGGTGCCTAAAAGGTCCCTTATCTGGTCGGGTGTAATCGGGTCAGTAAACTCAAGATTGATACTCTCGCAGTGAGCCCTGAAAACCGGTATGCGAATACAGGTGCAGGTAATCGCGATATCAGAGCAGTCGAAAATCTTGCGAGTTTCTTTAACCATCTTTACCTCTTCAAGATTATAACCGCTATCATCAAGCTTGGAATTATGACTGAAAGCATTAAACGCAATTTGATACGGAAAGGCCTTACAGGTCGGTTCTTTACCTTCGAGTATTTCCCGACTCTGGCTTTCCAATTCGAGCATAGCCTGCCTTCCCGCTCCGCTGGCAGCCTGATAAGTGCTGATAACCATCCTCTTTACCGGATTTGCTTTGTGCAGGGGCCAGACCGGCACAATCCCGATTATGGTCGAGCAGTTGGGATTTGCGATTATTCCCTTATGGTTTTTTATGGCCTGTGGATTAATCTCAGGGATAACCAACGGCACATTCGGATCCATCCTGAACGCCGAGGAATTATCCACAACAACTGCACCAGCATCGACGGCAGATGGGGCAAACTCCTTGCTGCGTGGTGCACCGGCGGAAAATAACGCAATATCCACACGGTTAAAGCTCTCTTCGGTCAACTGTTCAACTGAGTATTCTTTGCCTGCAAATTCGACTTTTTTGCCTACAGACCGCGCGCTTGCCAGCACCCTTAGCGAATCAATTGGGAAATCTCTTTCCGCCAGAATTGACAGAAATTCCTGCCCGACCGCGCCGGTCACTCCCGCAATCGCAACGTTACAGCCCATTTTTAAAACTCCCAAAACTCATTAAACACTTCCAGACTTCATATATTATACAGCCAAATCGTCCAGAAGCAATATTCAACCTTTTACCATAATTTCGGTTTTCGATTTAGTCCTGCTGAAGTGTACACAGGTATTATTCAATACAAAGCAGAACCGAACAACTGGATATAAACACCATTCGACTTAACTCAAGTAGGGATTTGTACTTTTTTCCGCTTCGATGGTGGTCTGCGGGCCGTGGCCGGGATAAACTTTCGTCTGGTCGGGAAGCACAAGCAGCTTGTTTTTGATTACAGCTATTAGTTGTTTGTAGTCGCCGCCGGGGAAATCTGTTCGGCCAACCGAGCCGGCAAATAAGGTATCGCCGGTGAAAACAATATCATCGGCCTGCGAATACAGACAAATTCCACCGGGTGTATGGCCGGGCGTATGTAGTATGCGAAGCGTTATACCAGCGAATTGTAGCTGCTGATTATTTTCTATAAGAATATCAGCAGGACCGACATCGACGCCGGCCGTCATCATAAACGGTGAAGCCGGCTGAGTACCGTCGAGCATCCCTGCATCAAGTTTGTGAATACAAACCTTTATCTCTGGATATTCGGTTCGCAGAGGTGGTATACCTCCAATATGGTCAAGATGGCCGTGAGTAAGTATAATCGCGGCAGGCTGTAGTTTCTTTTCCCTGAGAAAATCAACCAGGCCCCTGGCCCCCACCTCGGTATCTATAATAAGACACTCCGACGCATCAGAACTGCTGCGAAGTATGTAACAATTCGTCTCGAAGCCGCCGAGAATGAAACTGTCAATCTGCATACCCGGATTCCTAAAAAAACAAAGAATCAGCTTGAGTTGCTCTCACTTTTGTTCTCCTTGCGCCTGCGAGCAAAGAAATCCTGCAATTGCTTCCGGCACTGCTCTTCCATAACACCGGTTATTACTTCAAGACGATGATTGAGTCGCTCGTCTGTTACAATGTTGTAAAGACTTTTACACGCGCCAGCCTTTGGGTCGTCGCAGCCATAAACCAATCTGTCCATTCTGCTAAGGACCAGGGCTCCCGCGCACATAGGACAGGGTTCAAGTGTAACGTACATCGTACAGCCGTTCAATCGCCAGCTTTCAAGTGCCGCCGCCGCCTGCGTTAAGGCGATTATCTCGGCGTGTGCCGTAGGGTCCTGGAGCTGCTGGCGTTGATTGTACGCTTTAGCAACTATTGTGCCTTCGTGTACGATTATTGCACCTATCGGCACATCGCCGTTTTCCTCGGCAATTTGTGCCTGCTCAATAGCCATTCTCATAAAACGATGGTCATCAGCCAATTCATTCATTCTTTTGTGAGCTTAAGCTCCCCCTCTATAAATCAATGTTAGTTACTGCGTGGCATTATACGACTGTCTTAACAAATTGATGACATCTTCAATAGTATATTTTTTTTCTTTTATTTCGGTAGGACTAATAAAAAGTAAACGAGTAATGTTGCCATAACCATGTGTTTCAGGAATCTTTGTAGTTAGACATTTAGGATCATCAATTCTATCTTCTTCTGTTCGCAAATAACATCTTAGACAATCTTTTCTGTTTTGAACCGCAAAATAAGTGAAGTTCAAAGAGGTTTTGTATACTATCTCTTTCTGTGTTGTGTATTTTTCAATATCCGAACTTATATCCATAATTCTTTCATCCAAGGAATAAAATGATTTTTTCAAGGCGTCTGATGCACTTTTTAAATGCTCCTCTATCTTTCTTGCTTTTCTCGGTTCTTTCTTAAATTTCTCAATAGTTGTTTTTCCACTTGAGGCTTTTATAAGTTGCTCAGGCTCCTCCTCTCTTATAATTATCAGCATATTATTTTCATAATATCTGTACTTCCACAATTCTGCCCCTAAGGCAAGTGCCAGACATTTGTCATCAATACTATATTCCTGTGCTAGGCAAATTATTCTCGGATTTGTAAAATCAATAGGGTCAATATCGCCGCCCACGCTTTTTCTAGCAAGAAGTTCAAAAGAATCAGGATTTTGTTTAATCCAAATCATATACCTATTGGCTTGGACTAATTGCCCCCTTTCTTTTGATTTCTTGTATTCTATAACTACGGGTCTGTTACTCTCATCCAAACCAATCGTTTCAATTCGACCATGTTTCGTTGTGATATGCTCGTCTTTTATGTAACGTATTTTAAATATCTCTGACAAATTATCATCTATCAGTTTATGGAGTTCTTGCTCGCTTTTAAACTCCCTCTGACGTACTTTTTTGGCTTTCTTATCAATGATTTCAAACGCTGGCATTCTGAAATCCCTCTATGAACAGTGGAATAGTAGAGCAGTGGACCGCGGTAGAGAGTAATTTTATCAAGGTTTAATTTTTATTTGCATTCTCCAATAGTTGTCGTTTTGCTCTACTTACAACTTCCTACTCTCTACTGCTCCGTGCCGGTAAACCGGCACTACCCCCAAGGAGAGTCGAATCCCTTAAGGGAAACCAAGAAAGCATTATAAACACAGAACTTACGGAAAGTCAAGAGCCTGTCTTGGACACTAGCTTGGACAAAATCCTGCAAAAATACCCCGAATTGGCACTTGTGGTCGAACGCTGGCCGAAATTGCCGGAGCATATCAAGGCGGCAATCAAAACCTTAATCAAAAGCTTAAAACAAGGAAAGTTCGCTTATAAAATGTCTGTATCAGAAAAATTCACGGATATTCTGTTAAAAGGTTGTAATTTGGTTGTAGATTTCGGCTAAGTATAAAAAACACAAAGGGCTACAAGCGTAAAACTCACAGCCCTTTCAGTTATAAGTCACTCGCTGAAGCAAAAACGCAAGGCAACTCAGGAGTGTACCTGATCTCATCGGCCATCACTATGTAATAGCATTCATTTCAACGGCCAGTCATAGGGACAATAGTAAAGCCATTCATAAACAAACAGCTCCAAATCCAAGAGGTCGACAAAATCATCCTCATAAAGGTCTGCGGGCAGGCCGATTCCGGCCTTGAGCCAGTATTGCGCGAATCTTGCAAAGTGCCGGAAATTGACTATGCATGTAGGCTCACCCGGCCAGAATCCACCAAGCACTTCATACGGCCCGCCCTCAGAATAAGCCGCATCCGGCTGACCAATTGTACCTCTGACTATATACTGCCCGCCGCTGCTTACTCCACCTCCGCCGTCTATCGTACTCAAGCTAAGCTCATAGTCACCGCCGGTCTGAGCCCAAGCAGACGACGGTACAATCAGCAACACCACTATAACAGTTAACTGAACTACCAATTGTGTTGTCGCTTTCACATTTTCATTCTTCATAGTATTCTCCTTATTTTTTTATGCATCTAAACGACGAAAAATGTCGCAATCAGCTTTATTTAAGGCACCGAGTTTGTAACCGTGTAGAATACGTTAACTTGGTAAAGTTTTATATCATCTTCGGGCGTCGGAGTGGTCCAAAGCACCTCAATTAAATAGGCATTGTCTTGGTTATTGACCGTCGCCGACAAAGCGGGGCTGGATAGCCTGATTTTCCCCGGGGTGCCTGAGCTGCTTATATTACTTATCAAAAGCGTTGAACCCGATATATTGTGGTAAACCATATTAAACTCTATATCATTGGAGGAATCATCAAAAATGAGAGCCTCATACTTCGTGATTTCTGCACCGTGCGGCAGATTAATCGGTGCCTGGAACGCCACAGCTTGCCCCGGTGTTTTTCCTGTTAACCACCATTTACCATTCCAGTAATCTTGATCCGGAGTCGAAGGTCTGAACGCGACACATGGAATGGAGAGGTATCGAGTTTTGGGTGATGAGTAAACCACGTCCTGTGTTACCACTATGTATCCATGTACATCCAGTTTTGCACTTGGACTTACTGTGCCGATACCGACATTGCCGTTATTGTGAATGAAAAACTCATCAGAGCCGGGATTTCCCGTCGCAGCATGTATTCCGAATCCTAATCCATCAGTTTCTCTAACTATGCTTGCTCTATATCCTTCTGGATCATTTGAGAGTAAAATAAGGCCCGGAGAACCATCAGGCCCACTTAACAATACTGCTCCGGTTGAATCTCCCGCATCACTCGAACGGATACTCCCTACTACGTCCAATTCTGAACTTGGACCTACTGTTCCGATGCCGACGTTGCCGTTGGTTTTTACTGTAACGAAGAGGTCGGAAAAGTTGGGATCTACTACGGTTCCCTGATTATGTCTAATGTATAAAGCGTCAGTTGTATTATGAGCATTGAGGAGCCACTGGGAGTCTCCATATAAAAACAGTCCCGCCCATTCTCCCGGGTCTCCGTTTCCAATCCGCGTAGAGCCAGCCACGTGCAGTTTCTCCCCCGGTAGTGTTGTCCCGATGCCGACATTGCCTGAGGGGATTGAATACATATCGTTGCCGGAAATCTGCCAGTCTAAGTCAGCGCCACCGCCACCACTACCTGCTGTTTTTGCATAAAGTGCGTAAGGCGTGGGCATAACTTCCTGGCGTGGGCTAAGGAAAGTATATTCGCAGGGGTCGCTTTGCTCGCCCGGCCGAACGCCGATTTCCAGCCAGACGGCATTGCCATCGAACACATCGCTGCCAAAATCCAGCTTTACGGTAAAATACGCGTCGATTACATCAATGTCAGGCCTGTTAACATCGACGCTTATCTGGTTGCCGTCAGAGACTGCATCGAAAAGCTTAAACTGGAAATCATACAGACCGTCGGCCACATAGTTGGCATCGTACAGATGCCCCTGGTAGGTAAAGGCCGTACCCAATGGCGTCGCCCGACCGACCGAAGGCAGCCAGGCCATCAGGCCCAAGGCCAGAACCAGAATTGTTAAAACTTTTCTCGTTTCCATCTTTTTTCTCCTTAACTTGTTTTGTTTTCTGGTTTGCAGTATCATTAGAATACCCTCGATTCGGGCGCGCAGACCAAACCGCCCGTCTCGGGCCCGGCCGGTGAGTATGAGCTTTGCGGTTCGAGCTCACCGGCCACTATTTTTGTCTTTCTAAATCCGCCATAGCCTTGTGCGAAGGCGGACTACTTCATCATTCGAAATTCTTTATTGCTCTTCCTAAGTCCATCATCTACTCAGATCAATAAGGAGTTCTGTGCTCATCAATAGTGGAACGCGACCTTTCACCAACTTTCTTGTAGTGCGACAGCGCACTTTCCCGGTCGGGGAAATCATTTACGGTAAACCAAAGCGTAGTAGTGCCGATAGTGATTTGGTCGCCGTCTGTGAGAGGGGTTTCGTCGCTGATTTTGTTGTGGTTGATATACACGCCGTGCCTGCTGCTCATATCCAGTGCGTAATATGCATCCTTGTCTTTGTCATAGATTATCTGCATGTGCTTTCGCGAGACTTGCTCATCGAGTATCTGTATCATAAGTGACTCGTTTCGACCAATAACATTTGTGCGACGACCAAGCGGGTAGTAATCATCCTTCCCAGGACCGTTCAAAATAATTAATGAAGCCATTTTGCAACTCCTTATTTATATACACATCTGCAATCTATTTTTGCTCACCGATCAAGCACCATGATTATTCGCTTTCCTTTTGATATACCAAATCAGGCTTTGGTTCCGGCGCGCCGGGAATTCCCAGCAGCTTTGCTGCCTCATATTGGTAAGGCAATAGCAGCTTGGTAAAATAGTCATCGAGATTGGCCCTGGCCTTCTGCTCTACGCCCTCGTAATACAGGTTGCGGGCCTGCTCTTTATTGCCCAACTGCCATTGCGCCATAGCCATAAAAAAGGATTCCCGAGCAGATTCTTTATCCCAATGTAAATCAATTGCTTTTTGAAGGGTTTGGATGGCCTGTTCATACTGGCCCAGACGATAATACACTATACCAAGAATTTGGTAGTAATAAGGCCAGTCCGGTTTGGCCTTAATTGCCTGCAGGATATATGGCAGCGCTATATTCGGGTCGCGAATGTCCGGCCCAACAACAAGCACTTCCGCGACCTTAGCCTTCATATTAATTCTCATAGATTCGTCATAAGGTTCGAGTGCTTTATCAAACTGACCGGAGGTTAGATAATCCTCTCCCAGTTTGGCACAGGCAATACCAAGTTTAGCATAGCTCCCACCCGGAAAAAGGTTCAAGGGAAACTTTTTCGATTCGACCTCCAGGCATTCTCTAACCATTTCTTCCCACTGCTGGGAAGTCTCAAGGGCCTCTAACCGCACATAGTGTTCGAGATTACCATCAGGTTCACGGAATAGCTCAAAGACCCGAGGGGTCTCCGAACGCAATTCATCCTGTCGACCCGCCTTCCGGCACCACTCATAACGAACTAGCCAGCCCTCTGTTTCGTTTGGGCGCATCTCAATCGCCTTGCTTATTTCAGCAAGAGCATCGTCTAATTGCCCCATCTCTTCGTAAATCACGCTGCGAGCATAGTACGCCAGTCCCCTTAGACCTTTATTTGTCTCAGTAATTAACTCTAAGCCTTTAGCAATATCAGCCAAAGCAATTTCCCGACCACGCTCCCCACTTTTCCTTCCTTGCAAACCTCTTCCAATCCAGGCCGCTGCCTCTTCGGGCCGCAGATTTATACAGATGCTCATCGCCCAACGGCAGCGGTTGCGAGCCTCCTGACCCTCCCCGATGACCCACTCCTGAGCAAGACCCCAAGCATACCATGTCCAGTACTCATCAGCCTTCAGGGCCAGAGCCGCCTCAATGTGTTCCAAGGCTTCGGCCTGCTTCCATTGGGGCCAGAGCTTAAGTGCCAGCAGCCAATGGTCGACCCAGGAAACCGGCTGCATCCCTTCAGCTCGCTGGGCGTTGGCACTGGCGGCTTCATGGTCACCCACCACGTCCCAATGGCTGCTGCGATATTCATACAACGCCTTCAAGTCAGGTGCCAACATCTCAACCTGGTCGAGAAGTCCAATGGCTCGCCGCGCACCTGCAACAGGGTCACTAGATAGCTCACCCAGTTGATATTCAGTCTCGGCCAGCAGGAACAACAACTCGGCTGCCGAGCGCTTGACCGACTCGACCTGAGCCACATCCAGCGAGGACTGTTCAAGCTCCTCGAGCCAGTCTGGATTGTTCACCACATTGAAAATTGATAGTGCCTCCCTACACCGTCGACTTGCCTCAGTCAGATGGTCGACCAGTTGCTGGTCTGTCCAAATCCAGTACTCCAGCAGTATGCCGAGAAGTGGTTGCGCCGAGAATCTGGCTTCATCAGCCAGTAATTTGTAGCGATATAGGCGCAGCTCTGATTCAGCGCGGAGCAGCAAATTCTGCAATTCTTCCTCGTACCGGCTCATCAGTATTGGTGTGCCGGCTAACTGCGCCTTCACATATGTAAGCTCACGCTGCGCTGTAGAATAATCCTGCTGTACAATAGCCAACCTAGCATCGGCCAAGCCTTCCCGTGCAATTTTATTCAGACGCCCTAAGCGCAGTTGTCGTTGAATCGTTACAGCAGTGCTAAAAACGATAGAGAACAACATTACTAAGCTTGCAGCAAGACATGCTTTTTTATGTCGCTTAGACCACTTTCGCAGGCGGTAAACCGCACTCGGTGGACCGGCCAAGACCATCTCGTCTTCGAGGTGTCGCTTAACGTCCGCTGCCAGCTCACTGGCTGTTTCGTACCGGCGGGTGCGGTTTTTCTCCAGCGTTTTCATCACAACCCAGTCCAGGTCGCCGCGAACAATCTTACACAACTCGCTCGGTTGAACATTACGGTTTTTGGCAATGTCGGTCAAAGCATCGCCAAGAGTACTCAACCGCGTTGATGGCTTGGGCGGCTCGTCTTCACGAATGATTCTGCGGATTTCATCATAAGCGGCGCTACGAAGCCTTTCAGCATCAAACGGCGTAGTGCCTGTTAAAAGCTCATATAGTAAAACACCCAGAGAGTAGATATCGCTGCGTGTGTCGACGTCCAGCCCGCTCATCTCCGCCTGTTCGGGACTCATGTATTCCGGAGTGCCTATGAACTGCCGGTATTCAGTGAAAAGCGTTTTTTCGGTAAGACGCTGCTGCGTCGCCTTGGCGATGCCGAAGTCGATTATTTTGGGAACAGGTTTGCCGTCATGCAGCGTAATCATCACATTCGAAGGCTTGATGTCCCGATGGATGATTCCCTTTTGATGTGCGTGCTGAACTGCCTTGCATACATCGATAAAAAGTTCCAGACGCTGTTGTGTGTCGAGATTGTTCTTATCGCAATACTCTGTAATGGGTATTCCCTTTACCAGCTCCATCACAAAGTAAGGCCTGCCCGTATCGGTTGCACCTGCATCGAGTACCCTGGCGATATTGGGATGGTCCATCATCGCTAAGGCCTGGCGTTCTGCCTCGAAGCGGGCGATAACCTGTTTGGTATCCATCCCCAGCTTGATGATTTTCAGCGCGACCCGGCGGCGGATTGGTCTTTCCTGGTCAGCCATATAGACTACGCCGAAGCCACCTTCGCCTATCAGTTGAAGCAGCTTGTATCGGCCGACAATCGTTCCCGGCCCTTCGCTTAGTGGCGAGGCATCGAGCGTAACATCTATACCGAAAGGCGGCGACTTAAGAAAGCTGTTGTCTTCATAGTGAACTTTGAGTAAAGCTTCGACGCGGGACAATAATTCGGTATCATCTCCACAAGCGGATTTGACAAAGGCGGCCCGTTCAGCAGGAGAGTCTATTTCAATCGCTGTGCTAAAAATCTCCTCTTCATTTTTCTTCCTGGCACCCATAGAATGATTCCTTATATTGCTACTCTACTATACAATGCGAGGAAAAGAGATAAAAAGCCCCATAAAAAATGAGAAATTCCCAAAAAAATGCTCAACCTTGAGTTGTCTGGTCAACTTGTGCAATTTCTAAACGTAGCCAGGAACGAGCATAGGCCCAGTAGCGGTCAGCTGTAGAGGGGGAGATGCCCAGGACATCGGCCGTTTGCTCGCCTGTTAATCCGGCAAAATAGCGAAGTTTTACCAAATCAGCCTTAATCTCATCTCTTCTTGAGAGTTTCTCAAGGGCCTCGTTTAGAGCGATGAGTTCGTCCGAAGAAGTGTCATTATCATTTGTCAGGACCGCCTCATCGAAGTCAACTCGTTTGCGATCACCGCCATGCCTTAAGCCTTTCTTTCGCCGGGCGTTTTCGATGAGAATACGTCGCATGGCCTCGGCCGCCGCGGAGAAGAAATGGCGGCGACCACTCCAATTCTGATTCTCGCTGCCTACAAGGCGTAGGTATGCTTCATGTACAAGAGCGGTTGCTTGCAGTGTCTGACCTGGTGATTCTTTACTCATCCGTTGAGCGGCAAGCTGACGCAGCTCCTGATAGACTAATGGAAAAAGCTCATCTACGGCACGAACATCCCCCTTTTCAATAGCAGCCAAAATACGCGTTACGTCACTCATACACTCATTATATATACAATATATACAAAGTCAAAAGCTGGATGAAGCGTTCGTGGAAATTTGTCTGAGTGTGTTCTTCTTTTTAGAGTTTTCATAGTCCTACCTCCTTAAATCAATGGGTTACATTTTTCAGATAATCTCGAATTAGTTGTAGTCATGGTTGTAATTTTCGATTAGGCAACACCAATCGATAACTACAACTACCTGCAATATATTGGTTTGTGACTATTATATGAAATGGAAGTCAAAAGGTTATATAATCCGGATGTCGCCACTTGAAAAGGGCAAAAACCTAATATTTAACCTGTTGAGAAAAGTTGAAATTTTGGGGCTGGAGAACTTAACAAAACCTAACATTTGTGGAAAAACAATCTCGTTTTCAGGCGCTACCTGTAACCTTCCCTTAACATTAAGATTGAGGTTCTTTGTGTGACGGCCCCTGAGTTTGTTGTACTCGTTTATCGCCCTGATCTTGTCACCGAAGTCCATGTCCTGAGTAATCACCTTAGCAAGCTCCTTGTCAACAAAAATGTCATTCAACGCGGATGCCTCCAATAGTTTCGATTGATAAGCTGTAATCTTAGCAAATCTTAGCAATTTGGACGCACACGCTCCACATACATTGATAGCCCCTTTCTGTGTTAAATCATAGTCATAAGCCTCGGCATAGCTCATCGTCCCGTTTGCAAAAAACTCCCTGTCCGAACTTACGCGCGCACGCGCGAGGGGGGAAACAGTTTCTTTGGGTACTCAGGCAATAGAGTTTTCCGAATCCATAAAAAAGTGAACAAGGCGATTTTTTAAGGATGTTTTAAAATAAGCCCTTATGACTCGCCTTTTAGTCTAAAATCGCTTATAATCCATCAATCCCCAAAAAGCTAAATTTATCGGGACGGCAGGCCGTACACCTGTCAAGCGGTCTGGACGAGGGCAAGGTTTTTCATTCACCTGTCTTGCCTTCCCTTGCCCAGACCGACCCGAAAAAGACAGGTATACAAATGCCATTGTCAGGTGAAGTAAGAAGTTTAATTGAAGAAAAAATTAGCAAGCTAAAAGAATATAGGGATGGAAACGAGATATGTTTTCACTCTTTGCGGAACAGCTTTATAAGTTTTCTTGCCAACAGCCAAGTCCCAGCTAAGGTTGTTCAGAAACTTGCAAGGCATTCGGACCCCCGCTTGACGTTTAACACTTACGCAAGAACCTTTGAGGAATCTGAACAAGAAGCACTTAATTGCTTACCAAACTTCGGCAATTTTGTCTTGTCCACCTGCTTGGACAGTAACTGTAAAAAACAAGAGATATTGATAGACAACCAGAGACAACAAAACGGCCAAGACGCATTAAAAACCGCAATCCTGGCCGATAACAAAATACCCCCAAGGGGAGTCGAACCCCTGTCTCCAGGATGAGAACCTGATATCCTCGGCCACTAGACGATGGGGGCAAAAAAAACTCTCTTATCTCGTTTCCATAAAGATAAAGACTTTTATAACGCAATACGAATTATGCCTTATTATAACGATACCGAGCTGGCAGTCAAATAATCTGTAAAAGTTCGTAAGGCTAACAAAATCACAAAGCTCGCAAAAACATTAAAGCCAATTTTGAAATAACGATTAATCTTTTATGAAGAATAAGATCGAAGTACTATTTGCCTTGTAGATTTTTAGCTACAAGAGTGTATAAGTCACAGCAATAATTTGCTGTCTGTTGTTTTTAAAATGAGAGATTTTTTTGTATTACTGCAACACGGATAGGCCATCCTATGCATATGAAAGTCAACCAGATACTCGAATTTCCTTACAAATTGAGCGAGTCAGAATGATAAAATATGAAGACAATTTAAATCTACATTTCTGCAGTCGTTGAAGCTTTTTGGCAAGAATGACACAAAAATTGGAAAATTTTTATAAAAAAAAAGACCGTTAGAGAAAAACTATAGGCTAAAACGGCAGCTTTTTTCACTATCACTACTCGAACTTATACATCCTCTCCCTATTGAAAAATATGTAAATCTCCTCTAAAAACCATAAAACAAGCAACTTTGGGATTATACCCTAAGTAGTATTCCTGGTCATTATAATCGCGACAAAAATAAAAAAAACACAAAAAATATTTCAATTAAGCCCGCTATTGATATCTTTTTTCTTGATTGGAATTGGCAATAGGTTAGAATTATGTGGTCGTCTTGAAGTTGTGCAAAGGAGGGGAAGGACCCCACCAGTATTCAATTTCAAGTTTCAGTGTGTCTCCAAGGAGATGAGGAGAGTCTATATACCTGCGCTCTATCAGTATAGTAGCAACGGCTAACACCTTAATATGCGTATGCGCAAAAAGAACATGTATGTAACTAAACAATTTTTTTCAATTGGGCTTTTATTGTTTACTGCTACAGTTGCAAACGCTTCGCATTCGGTAATAGATAAATCCATCTTAACTACAAGTTTCGATGTGCCGTATACAGCTTTTGCAACCACACATTTTAATACCATTTCAGCACGAAATTCTGAATTAACTGCTATTGGCCGAGAACTGCATAACCCGCCTCTGGATTCAGCAGACTTACATAACACAGAAGCCGACCAAACAAAAACATTACCGCCCGTTCCTCCGCCATATTTAATGGCTTTAACAGGATTCCTTTGCATCTCACTAATCAGAGACCGCAAAGTCTGGCTGGCTCTATTGGCCGCTGTGTTAGGAGCAGGTCAGACAGGCTTTCAAGCCATTCCTCAATTAGCACTGAGGATAGGCCGTAGTAGAAATCACATCGAGCAAAAATTCTCCACAGAACTTATTTGTCCATACTGCCTTGAAAATTCCACGCGCCTGCGTAGTGACATTGAAGGTACACGATACATAGGCCTGCTACATCATTTAGGCGGCATACCTGATATTAGCTTGATTCGTAAATCTCGTTTCTCAATCCCTGATTCCCAGTTGTTGCGAGTATCGGGCATACAACATAGGGCATCGAAAACAAACACATACAAGCTTGCTATTTCTTCTAAACATTTTAGCTTAAATTCGCTATTTACATGCTGGGCCTACCAAGCTCGGCTATATATACTTTTCTCACCTGCATTTATCTTTAACATTATTCCTCGCGGCCCTCCTAACTTTAAATGTGTCAACTTTTCTTCTTACATAGATAGGGCCAATGCGCAAGGCCCTTCTAAGTTGAAAGGTGATGTGTTCCTTGATTAAATTACCTGTTTTTTTGCAAGATATATAAGAAAGGATAATATGCATGAATAAGTTTATTTTACCCATGATGATTGCTTCAGTTCTTTTATCTACGAATGCCATGGGAGCCTTTTCAATCCACGTTGACCGTTCCGGCGGAGGGCCCTACTTTGGTGCAGGCGGAGAATATACGATTACACCCAACGGTCCGATACCGGATATCCCCGGCCCATGGCAAACATTCTGCTTGGAAAGAAATGAGCATATTATGCCTCCATACGATGCATACTTTGATAATTTTGAAACTTACACCGTGTTAGGCGGAATAAATGGCCAGGATACAATCACTCCAGATGGTCTATTTGCAGATTCTCTTGACTTTAGAACCGCTTATCTATTCACCCAGTTCAGCATGGGCACCCTCAGCAATTACAACAACGATCCCGCATCAGCCGGCGCATTTCAGGCCGCTATTTGGTTGATCGAGGATGAAATTACCGCATATAGTGACGTCTTGTCTGACCCTGGGATGATAGCTCAAGCACAAAGTTGGGTTGCTATGGCAGAGAATGAAGGATGGACCGATCTGGGCAACGTGCGTGTAGTTAATCTGTACACGCTTGCGAGTGATGTCAAAATCCACCATCAAAGTCAGTTGGTAATGACTCCTATTCCGGCCCCAGGAGCTATTCTGCTCGGCAGCATTGGTGTTTGTTTAGTCGGCTGGATAGGCAGAAAAAGGATGATATAAGTTTTTCCCTATTACGTTTGGTTTTAATTAGCAAACTGTTCTGCAAGAAACAAAAGAACTAGGAGGATAAATGAACAAGATAACAATAATTCTTGCCGCAGCAGGTCTACTCTTTGTAACAAGCAACGGAACCGCTAACACTATTGAATCCTCTACTATGTGGTTTCACGAAGTATATGGCGGTGAACTGATAGCAACCCTGAACGGTTCAAATGTAGTCGGATGGACTGGCACTATACCTATGACCGTAGGTGAATACTATGTTCCTGGTGGTTCAGGTGAGTCTATCTGGGACCAAGGTGGCTTCGACGTCTACGCAAAGGAAGGTGCATACGCCTATTACACCGGGGATGGTGGAATAATTGGCCCTGACCATGATGCCTACTCATCAGCCGGTTTATGGGGTGACTGGTACGATCCTGATTGCACGGACTGGGACAAATACGAGTTGCAAATCACAGACAACCACTGGTACCTGCGCTACGCACCTACCGGCGAGTCCCCGATGTCAGGCACTTTAGTATGGGTCGATGTCGGCGATGACTACGGTTACGGATACGCTATCGAAACTGACTTAGGTACTCAAGATGGCGGACACGGAGGCAGCGCCGCTTATGGTGGCGGTGCCGGATACTGGGATTGGGATTGTGGCTGGGGTATTGAGGCCATCCCATTGGAGTTCAGCATGTTTGAAATATACGTTGGCCCAATGAGCACCACGAAAGGAGTTTATCTTAAGCCCATCCCCACACCTGGCGCTATTTTGTTAGGTGGTATCGGCGTAAGTATCGTTGGCTGGCTGCGAAGAAAAAGGGCACTATAAAAGAATAGAGATAAAAGAAAATAGCTCGACGGGAGAGAAGGGAAAGAGTGCCAGAGGTGGTGTCTTTCCATATATGCTGAGAGTCCTCGGATATATCGGAGGTAAACGTAGGTATGAAGATGAAGAAGTTATTAACAATTACCCTGATTAGTCTTTTTCTGGCTGCATGCGGCCCTGTAAAGGCGGGTTTAACAACGATAAGATCTGATTTGAATCCGGCTTCAGAAGCTGATTTAACTGCAGCCGGGGGTATTCTCGATACTCTCTACGGAGCAGGTAATTGGACGCAAGTTGACGATTGGAGTGGAAGCATCCATACTCATGGCAATGACCTAAACGTGTACTTATCAAACGCAGGGCTACCTGTCACAGACCAGGTCTGGACTGACGGCATTGTGAGTTCTTTCGCCAAAGCCCGATATGCAGGTTATACCCAGCAATTTGGTTACACTACAAACTTGGTGACACCCAGCTACACTAATGTCTTAAATGTTAGTGGCTCGGGATACATAGTCTCAGGTTCGGGAACGATTGATTTTGCACCGGGTACAAGATGGGCATGGGCCAGGACGGGTAACTTAGGCGGCACACAATACTCATTGGATTCGTTGAACTCCGATTTAAAAGACCATATGGTCACCTTCCAGATATTGAATCAAGAATGTAACACCTGGGTTTTGGCATTTGAGGATTTATGGTCTTTCAAATCTGATTGGGATTACAACGACCTTGTGATTGAGATAAGATGCATTCCCGCTCCCGGAGCTATTTTGTTAGGTGGTATTGGTGTGTGTCTTGTCGGCTGGTTTCGAAAACGACGAACACCATAAGTTAACGAAAGAAGTAATCAAGGACAGCGGGCAAGAAGAGCCCCGGATTGAAATGTTTCGGAGAAGAGAAAAGGAGGCTCGTTTATGAAAAAAACAATTTTCTTTCGTATGTTTATCGTTCTGACTATGTGCTCGACATACGCGCAGGCCAATTACACATTTCAACCAAGTGATGCCGATTTATTTGACCTTGCTCACAAGTATTTTTACATCTGGACGGTAACACCATCGATTCCCAACGGTGAAAATATTACAGAGGCAAGCATTTTATTCAGGGGTATCAATAACTGGCGGATAGAACCTGATGATAGAATGTATATTCGCCTTTTTAGCGAGGCTGACATTGAAGCCGCTATCAATGCGAAGAATATGTCAAATGTAAGCGGCTTTAACGGTGACATCTATAGAGGAACTGACTTTGCGGCTAACGGTGATGAACTTAATGGGTACGGAGATTTGCTAACCATTTATGAAGATGACAATGAGTATAAGTCTGGATGGTTGTGGATAAATCCGCCGGAAGATTTTACCTATACGTTCAACCAGGCTGAGATTGATTTTCTTAACAGTTACCTTTCGAGTGGTAGCATGTTTGGTATAGGTCTGGACCCGGATTGTTGGTACGTGCCCGACTACTCAAATTGTTTTATTGAAGTTGAATTGGACACTTCAGTTATTCCGGTACCGGGACCCATTATTTTGGGAAGCATCGGTGTCGTCCTTGTTGGCTGGCTGCGAAGTCGAAAGACGTTGTAAAAGATGCTACGGTAAACAAAAAAACAAAGAGTTAAAAAGGCGAAGTCATCTGACTTCGCCTTTTTAATTTTCCAGTTTTGATTTATTTGATTTATGCAAATTCGTGCGAATTTGAGGCTATCACCTATTCCTCTTGCCAAAGCCAATTCTCAGCAAAAACACCCAAATCAGCAAGGTCAACTAATCCATTACCATTCAAATCCTCAATACAACTACACTCAATCATCCACTTGCTTGCAAACACAGAAAAATCCTCAAGATTTACAGTCTTACTGACATCGAAATCGGCTGGATTGCCTTTTTTACTTGCTTGACTTGTTCCTCCGTAGACTCCCATATTAATGCGTTTACCATTCGGCCACGGCTCACCTGCCCAATTCGAATTGGGGTCACCTGTATCGATGCAGGGACTTGTATTGGAATCTGTTACCCAGCTTCTAACATTCGGGGCCCATCTTCCGTCAGTACTTTGCAGGTGAAAGTCCCATATATTCGGGTCGCCATTTATATTGAAAGATGCAAAACAAGGGTCGGCGTTAATATTCCCACTGCCCCAGACTAAGGTTCCACACGGGTCGTAAACATCTGTTTGTCCACCTTGTATATCGCAGTAGGAAACGGTTGCTGTACCTCCATCCCAAAGCCCGAGTTGTGTTCCGAAACTTGCTGAATTTCCCAAAAAAATACTATTTTTGATATTTGCACTGCCTCCATTCCAGCAGTATATAGCACCACCGAAATAGTTAGCTGAGTTTGCGAGAAGTGTGCAGTTAACTACACGGGCAGTTTTGGAGTCGTAGCAACTTATGCCACCGCCTCTGGGGGCATTGTTGTCGATGATAACGCAATTAAAGATGTTAGAGTTACTCTCCCCGCTATAAATGCCACCACCCGCAAAGCTGGCGGTGTTGTCACTTATAATACAACCAGTTATCTCTGGCGAAGAAAATTTACTCTCTATACCACCGCCATAATAATCTGCTGTATTGTCCATTATCGTGCAATTAATAACGATTGCATTACTGTCATTAAAGCAGCAAATCCCGCCTCCGGAGTCCTCGGCGTATCCGCCCAGAATGACACAATTTTGCACAGTGGGGCTGCTGTTGTAGCAGTAAATACCTGCTCCACTGTGGTCAATTAAAGCACAGGCGTTTCTAATTGTAAGCCCTGAAATGACGCAGTTTGGATCTTCGCCACTTTGAATATAAAAGCCCCGGCCAGCCCCATTTGGGTCAATAATTGTATTTGCAACAGTATTGGGGTCGTTCGGGTCTATGCTGCGAATGGTAATGGATTTGCCCTTGGGGTCAAGGTCATAGTTATTGGGATCTGCTGTGTAGATGCCGGGTCGTATCTCAACAGTATCACCATCAATGGCTAAGTCTATCGCATCCTGGATTCGTAGAAAGGGATCGTCAAATGTGCCGGTACCTGGATCATTGGGAGCGTAAACGTCTACATAAATAACACTGCCTGCGCTCGAAACAGAAGCAATGAATAAAATAAGCGCTATGACTAACAAAATTCTTGTCTTTTCCACCCTCGTCCCTTGTGATAAAAAACCTACGTTTCGTTGTTATATTCAGTGGTTTGTCTCTTAACCAAAGGACAAATTTCGCCAGCTTCCAATTCCATCCCACCACGTCGAGACATAATCAACAACCATCGAATCTTGATGCTTTTTTTTGCATAAGTCCATAACCATCTCATGAAGCTGCCGCATACAAAACAGTCCTCCGATTTGCCAAGCACTGACACCTATGTCAACCGCTTCGCGTTCAGCTTCCTTAAAGTCTACATTGCTCGTTGTCATGAGTTTTACGAGTTTTTCAGCCTGCGGTTTCAAAGCTTCCTGCCAGCGTAACCGAGCCATTTCTTCTTTTACTAACACATCTACTAACAAATCCCGTTGTTCCTTTTGTTTCTTTTTCCATTGGGCTTTAGCCTCAGCTATTCGCTCAGCGCGGTGTTTTCTGCTTGCAGGCGTCAACAGCATTTCCAGCATCCACGTTGACGGGTCAATAATAATCCAGACCAAAAAGGTTGCCCCCAGAGTCCCCAGTGCCACCCCTGACAGGAATTGACTAACTCTGTTTTCACCCATCATTCCAAGGCAACCCGACAATCCTCCTAAAAAAGGGACTGTAACATAGAATATCATATAGTATGTTGAAGTAGTTAATGAATGCTCTATTTCTATTTTTTGACTTCGTGCAACACCCCTGAAAATTGCGAACAGATATAAACTTACCAATAGAAAAATAAGTAATGCTGAATGTCCGGACAGGGAAAAAATAACCCACCAACGTATGCCTGCCTGCCGTAGTGTTAAAACCAAAATATAGCCGATGCACTGCAAAAACCAAAGCATCCCGGCAAGATGAATCAACTTCAAAACACGACATTTTGACATAAACAGTCTCTCTTACAATCCTGACTGACTTACCTGCAAAGAAAACATTACTTACACTATGGGACAGATCCACTTGTTACAATACTAACCGCTGAGAAAGCTCGCCCAATTGGTCGCATAAACTCCTCTAATTTCAGCGCTACGGCAGCTAATACGGTTGGTGGCACATATATTATATCGCCTTCCTGCAGCAAAACATTTTTATCAATCTCACCGTGAGCAATCATACGGTCTAAATTCACCTCAAATATCTTCGGAGCGCTAAGGCCATCACTTGACGGCCTTATAACCTGGATTCTTTCGATCCACGCCATAGGATTGGGTTGTGCTTCTGCTATTGCAAATAAGAAAGTATCACGCCCCGTATAAACCTTTGGACCTGGTACATATACCTGGCCCAGAACATAATAAACTTTGCTTCTATACGTTACCACACGTACATCAACAGGATTATCACCAACCAGCGCGTACAACAGCATGATTTTCTCTTTTAAAAGCTCTGCCAATTCTTCCGGCGTTTTCCCGGCAGCTTGTATCTCGCCCAAAGCCTCAAATGTCACTTTGCCATCCGGCCGAATTGTCTGCACTTGCTGATGGATCTCTGGAACTTTTGTACAATATACCATTATTCCATCTGGTGGTTGCAAAATATAATTCTCAGCCGTCACATTAGTCTGCATTGGCTTAACAAAAGCTTCAATATCTTCCGGTCTAGATGAAAAACACCCCGATAAAGCTACCAAACAGACAAGTAAAAATGCCTGCACAAAAAAGGTTTGATATCGCATTTCTAACTCCTTTCACTTGGTCGTTTACCGTTTAACTATCCGCAAAAAACGGCCCATATTTTCCCTCGGTCTATTAGTTGCCCGTCAATGGAGATAATCATAACTAACCAGTGTACCAGACTTTATGTATCCTGTCAAACCTTTCTTCCCACTCTCGCAGATTAACTCAGGAACATTATACAACTGTAAACTAAAAAAGACAAAAGTCCAGCAAAACATAATTTTCAAATATTGGTTTTGTCCGATAATGACATTCAGGAAAACTTACAAGTTCACGACCCCTTTATTGAGTGGAATGAACATGTTAAAACCATTACTCAACGACAAATGAGCTGTCTATTTCGTCTGAGAAACACAGTCAAAATAATCCCTTGGTCTAAGCAAAATTTTTATAACTTCCTTTATACAGGCCGCAGCGGACAAAAACGCAGGTAACTTCAAGCCCACAGGCAGCTCAAACCCAAAAAACGCTTGACAACACCTCTTACAACCCGCTATAGTTCAACAAGTTAAAGCTTAAGCGCCTGTAGCTCAATTGGATAGAGCGTCGGTCTACGGAACCGAAGGTTAGGGGTTCGAGTCCCTTCAGGCGTGGTGTTTTATTTCCAGTGACAAGCCCCGACAAATTAAAGCTATGCCTAAGGGATTATAAGTCTTATTCATACCAACATTACTCACGTGAAAAATACCTATATCAGTTTCATACAGGTTTTCTTAGAAAAAAAACTTTTGCAAAATGGGCAAAATTAGAAACCTAACGTTTGACTTCTATGAATCTATTTAACATTATATTGGTCATTGTTAATTGTGGATTCGACAGGTTACAAAAAGAACAGATGAATAAGATTTATGCTCAGGAGAATTTAAATGAATAAAATCAAGATTCCGTTAGATGAAAGCGATATCCCACGGCAATGGTATAACTTAGCAGCCGACTTACCCACACCAACTCTTCCACCGCTTGGGCCCGATGGTAATCCAATCGGACCGGAAATGCTTGCACCTGTGTTTCCGATGAACCTGATTGAGCAAGAGGTGAGCACTGAAAGATGGATAGATATTCCGGAGGAGATACTGAACATACTTTATCGCTGGCGGCCGACACCGCTGCGAAGGGCAGTATATCTGGAAAAATACCTTAACACACCTGCACGTATATACTTTAAAGATGAAAGTGTCAGCCCGCCGGGAAGCCATAAACCAAATACAGCCGTAGCTCAAGCATGGTACAATAAGCAGTTCGGAACAAAAAAGATAACAACGGAAACCGGTGCCGGCCAATGGGGCAGCGCACTTGCTTTTGCCTGCAAGCTTTTAGAGCTCGAATGCAAGGTTTATATGGTCAGAATAAGCTTCGACCAAAAGCCTTTCAGGAAGATGATGATGCAGGTATGGGGCGCAAATTGTGTAGCAAGCCCCAGCACTGAAACAAATGCCGGAAGAAAAGTATTAAAAGAAATACCGAATACACCTGGAAGTTTGGGAATTGCTATCAGCGAAGCCATCGAGGAGGCGGTAACCGATAAATCCGGTAAAACACGTTATTCTCTGGGAAGTGTGCTAAATCATGTTTTACTCCATCAAACAATAATAGGTCTTGAAGCAAAGAAGCAACTGAAAATTATTGGTGAGAAAATGCCGGATATTGTTATAGGCTGTGCCGGCGGAGGCAGTAACTTCGCAGGCTTGTCTTTTCCTTTTGTTGCCGACAAAATCAATGGTGCCGACATTAAAATCATCCCTGTCGAACCAACGGCATGCCCAACTATGACTCGTGCACCATTTGCTTACGATTTTGGAGACACTGCCTGTACGACACCACTTCTGGCAATGTTTACGCTCGGACACGCTTTTATACCACCTCCAATTCATGCCGGCGGTCTTCGATACCACGGGATGGCACCACTGATTTGCCAGGCAATCGTTGAAGGCCTGATGGAACCGAGAGCATATCATCAACTGAAATCGTATAATGCTGCATTAGACTGGGCAAGAACAGAGGGATTTATTGCCGCTCCGGAAACAAGCCAGGCTCTCGCAGCAGTGGTTGATGAAGCTAAAAAGGCAAAAGAAGAAGGCAAGGAAAAAGTGATATTGTTCAACTACAGCGGACATGGACTGATGGACTTGACGGGCTACGATGCATTTCTGTCCGGAAAGCTTGTAGATTATGAACTGCCGGAAGAGGAACTGCAAAAGTATATTAAAGATATTGCAAACCATCCCAAGGCGGAAATGAGAAAAAGCGGTAAATGGTAAAAAAGGATTGTAAGGTCAAGGTAATTTCTTGAAGGAGATGATTATGAAGAATGTTATTTTGGCAAGTGTGGTGGTTTTGTTAGCTGCAGCAAGTATAGTCCAAGCTCAGGAATCTGAATTGAAAGGTTCGGTTGACTTGACGTTTAAGAGTAAATATATATGGCGTGGTTTCGATGTCTATGACGACCATGCCGCAATCCATCCGTCGGTTGATTTGGATTTGTTTGGGACTGGTTTTGGTGTTAGCTTATTGGGACATAGAGCCAATTCAAGCAGTTTTGAAATGACTGAACGCTGGGATTATACTTTATATTATCAAAACCGCCTGTTTGTGGATGAACTGTATACAACTAATTACAGACTTGGCTACGTGTATTACAATTATCCAGATATGTCCAGCCACTCAACCAGGAGCATAGACCTGCAGGAAATGCATGCGGTACTTTCCTGGCCGAAGATTCTTCAGGTTGAAGGATTGGTTCCGACCTATTGTATTGTCAAGTTATGGCCGTCAAACAGCGGAACAATAGTAGGTTCACCTGCTCCCCCCCCTCCCGCCACCGACGGCACTGCGTCAGGTTTTGCGCATATTTTTATGCTCGATTATGGTTTACCGATTACCTGCCCCATTACCGGTGAAGAAAGGACTCTGAATTTCCACTCAGAATTTGTTTACAACGATGGTGTCGGTCCGACAGGCGGCAATGTAGACCAAGACTGGTCAAATGCTGTTTTGGGTGTCTCAACAGTTTTTGACCTCGACAATGGCCTTACCTTTACGCCGGGAGTGTATTATCAATCCTCATGGGATGATTCGGTTAATGATGAGGATGAATTCTGGGTGAGTCTGAGCATGACCTACAAATTCTAAAAATTAGTTTTGGGTTCATTATCTTGTGTTCCTCAGAGGCTGGTTCCGAAAACCAGCCTCTCCTGTTTTTTAAGATAAAAAACAACTTGAATGACTAAAAAATGCTAACTCTAATCAATGCAAACAGAATGCTGCCTCTCATTGGCCCGATTGGTTTGGATTACATTGCTGGTTCAGCCGAACAGGCAGGCATAAATACTGAACTTCTTGACCTTGCCTGGGCTGAGGAACCAGTCGAAGCAATCAGAGAATATTTCTCGACTCAACAGCCGGAATTGGTGGGTATTACTTTTCGAAACGTTGACGATTCTTTTTGGCCAAATGCTGACTGGTTCGTTTCCGGATTGAAAGAGACCATTAAGACCATCCAAAGTATGACGGACGCCCCGATTGTAATCGGCGGTGTCGGCTTTTCAATCTTCGCCAGATCTGTTATTGAATATACAGGTGCTGATTTCGGCATACGTGGTGATGGAGAAACAGCAATAGTTTCGCTCATCCATCAAATACAGCAATCAAGAAAATTCACAGAAGTTCCCGGGCTTCTTTGGCAGGAAGATGGCATAATCCGCTGTAATCCACCATCATGGCCAAGCCCGATTTCACTAACAACGGCCCGTAATTTTATTGATAACCTCAATTATCTCAAACAGGGTGGACAATGTGGACTGGAGACCAAACGTGGATGCAACCGCAGATGTACATATTGCGCCGACCCGCTGGCCAAGGGTAACAAGCTTAGACTGCGGGCCCCCTCGGAAGTTGCCGATGAGGTCCAGTCACTGCTGTCTCAGGGAATAGATATTTTGCATATTTGTGATTCCGAGTTCAATGTCCCCCGAAACCATGCTTACGAAGTCTGCAAAGAGTTAAACAGACGTTCACTCGGAAATATGGTTCGCTGGTATACCTATATGTTGCCTATGCCTTTTGATGAAGAGTTGGCAGGTGAAATGTCCAGGGCCGGTTGTGTCGGAATCGACTTTACAGGTGATTCAGCCTGTTCTTCAATGCTCAAAACCTACAACCAGCAGCACACAAAAGACGACCTTGCTTCCTCGGTGAAGCTTTGCCGGAAAAACAATATCGCTGTTATGATAGACCTTTTGCTTGGCGGGCCGGGTGAAACACCGCAAACAGTAAAGGAAACGATTGATTTTATTAAAAAGATTAATCCCGATTGTGCAGGTGCTGCGCTTGGTATAAGAATTTATCCAGACACGATTATGGGAAAAATAGCCGCTCAAGAACTCAGGGAAGGGAAAGATTTTAATATGCACCGAAAATATGCCGGCCCCTTAGATTTTTTTAAACCAACTTTCTATATTTCCAAGGCCCTGGGTGAACGTCCGGCAAAATTGGTAAGAGATTTAATTGGTGGTGACCAACGGTTTTTCGCACCTAACGACCAAACTGACGGCGAAACATCAGAAAGTCGTGATACCGCCAACTATAACTACAATGAAAACAAGCCATTAGTGCAGGCAATTCGCAAAGGTGCAAGGGGGGCATATTGGGATATCTTGCGACAAAGCAGGCGAGATGAAAGAAACAAATAGAACGCCAAGCCCGGCAAAAATATTTCAATAACTTGCGAATTCGTTTACGCTCGAATCATTGTCAGCAGCATTTTGAACTTTTCTTCAGCGGTAACAGCATGCGGGACATTCGCCGGCATAATAACAATTTCACCGGCTTTAGCTTTTAGTTCTTCACCCCCTATCATTAACTGTGCAGAACCATCAATCACCTGCACAACCGCGTCATAGGGAGCAGTGTGCTCGCTGAGTTTCTGCTTCTTGTCAAAAGCAAACAGGGTAATTGTTCCGACCGGTTTATCCAGTATCGTTTTACTAACTATCGAATCGGCCTCGTATTCGACCAGAGATGCCAACTGTCTGCTTTTACCCATACAAGCATCCAACACGCTTTCGTCACCGCTCATTTTTCCCCCACTTTCTCCTTAGGCTTTAGTTCAAGCCCTGAAATTTCCTCTAATTCAGCAGTTGCCGGAAGCATCTGGGTTTTCTTGCCTTTGACAAACAGGCAAAGCAGACTATTACCTTAATGTTGTTCACCAGCCAAGCTCACAGAAATCTCCATACGACCGGTGTTTTCGACAAAGAAGCTTCCTGCCTGCTTTCCGGACTCCACTACATACTGACCAAGATAACCGCGAAAACTCACCTTGCCCGCGGAATCGGTTTCAAGCTTCAATGGCCCCGTCCACCAGTCTTCTTTAATCAGCTTCTTCAGCGAGTTATAGGCTGGTTTCGGCGTCATATCCTTTCGCAACAGGCCTGCCGGTGCTCCCAGCCACGCACCGTCCTGAAAGTCCCACCAGGTTATCCTTTCCACAGCCGGGTGCGAAAAAAGCAATCGATAAAACTCCACAACTTGCTTCTCCTGACGCCTCTCTCCCTCGCGCGTCGTCGGCCAGTCGTCATACCGCCGCGAGAAATCCATTATCTTCCTTATCTCGCCCGAAAGAATCGTAACCTCGGTAAAATGCAGCGGTTTGTTGAATCTGGTAAACTGCTCGATAGTCTTCCATGTTTTCCTCGGCCCCCAATATCCGGCGTGCATATGCGACTGCAGGCCTATGGCATCGAACTGCACCCCCGCACCAATACACTCCTCGATAAGCTTTTCATATCTCGGCGAAAGGTCGTAATCATTGAGCATAAGCGTAGCTTTCGGATTCCCCTTTCGCGCCGCGGCGTATGCCCCCCGCATAAGCTCCACGCGACCAAGCTCGCGAGACAACCTCGCAATAGGATTGTCCTTTTCTTTCCAATTCGGCATCACGACCGGCTCGTTGACCACCACCCACGTCCCGACCTCACGCGCACAACTCTTAACTTCGCGCTTGATACGCCCTATCTGCAGCCTCCTGACCTGTGCCAAATCCATCTCTTTCAGCCAGCCGGGCCAGACCTCATGCCAGCACAGCGGAGTGCCCTCGGCCCCGATGCCGCGCGATGCGCACCAACCAGCCATTCGCTGTAAATCCTTCGTCTCCAGCTTCCCTTTTTGCCGTTCGAACGAACCCCAGAAGAAAGGAAGTGTCGCAAAATTAAAAAGCTCGGTAAACCGCTCGCGGTATTCCTGCCACCGCAACTCGTCTGCCGGACCTCTGAGCCCGAAGGCGTTACAGCCAAACAAAAATTTATGTCTTACCTGCCGAACGGTAACCGGCGCGCTACTGAGCGGCCGACCGTTAGCATCGCTGAGCTGTAATGAAACCTCCGCCGTTCGATACCTGATTATCCGCTGATTTATCTGCTCGTTACTCATAACATCTTCTCCTGCATTCGCAACTGCAAACCCCCGCGCAGCCAAAAGTGCCGCCAGCAAAAGGACTATCCGTAACTTCAGTGGAGCATCGATGTTCGGCATCATCTATTGTCTTAAGCCTGAGTGGATACACCGTCAATCGCCGGCCAGGCTCACAGAAACCTCCTCACTACCGGCGTTTTCAAAAAAGAACCGCCCAACCTGCTCGCCGGATTTCACAACGTAATCACCGAGAAAACCGCGAAAATTCACCTTGCCGGCAGCATCGGTTTTAAGTTGTAAAGGACCGGTCCACCATTCTTCCTTAATGAGTCTCTTCAGCGCGTTATAGGCCGGTTTCGGCATCATATCATTTCGTAAAAGCCCGGATGGCGCTCCCAGCCACATACCGTCTTGCAAATCCCACCAGGTAATCGCCTTTACCGAGGGGTGTGAGAAAACCTGCTTGTAAAACTCTACAACTTGCTTCTCCTGTTCCTCCTCACCCTCAGGATTTGTCGGCCAGTCATCGTACTTATGGCGATAATTCAGGCCTGTCCTCGTCCCGCCGGAGACAATAGATGTTTCTGTAAAGTGCAGTGGTTTTCCAAATCTTGAAAATCTATCAAGTACGTCTTGCGTCTTCTCGCGGTCCCAGTTGCCCTGATGCATATGCGACTGCAGGCCGATTACGTCAATATCAATTCCGGCGGCCAGGCAATCCTCGATAAGTTTTTCATAATCAGCGGATATGTTATCGTCGTTGATAAGAAGTGTAGCTTCGGGATTCATCTGCCTCGCTTTAATAAAGACCTGCTTTACAATCTCGACACGGCCAAGGTGCTGACATAATCTTACTATCGGGTTCTCCGGCTCATCGAATTCCGGCATTATCACTACTTCGTTTATCACGTCCCAAATTTCAACCTGGTCGGCAAAATCCCTCATCTCACGCTCGATGCGCGCCAGTTGCTTTTCTAAAATCTCTTCGGGCGACCTGCCCTGTAACCAGTATGCCGTACGCGTATGCCAGCAAAGCGGGTGTCCTTTCGTTGTTATGTTGTGCTCGGCGCACCACTTGGTCATTGTCTGTATCTGCTCAGTAATCGGTTTTCCCTCCTCCGGCTCGAAACCACCCCAGTAAAACGGCAGGGTCGCAAAGTTAAAAAGCTCGACGAACCGACGACGGTATTCCTGCCAACGGGTCTCTTCCTCAGGGCCTCTAAGCCCGAAGGCATTACAGCCGAAAAGAAACTTGTGACGAACCTGACGAACACCAACAGCCTTGTTTGCTAATGGCCTGCTGTCACTGCTGGTTATAGTCAATGTAACTTTTGCTGTACGGTTTTTTTTTATTTGCTCATCACTTAACAGATTTGACTTCATAGTAAAAACTCCTTAAAACACACCTTAGCTAATCTCATACAGATGTCAAGGACGGGAAAGTCTATGCCAAATACGCCCTTATCGCAAGGACTTTAATGGTTTTGTTTTAGCTTTTATCAGTGGTATGATAAAATTTGCAATTTTGGTCTAAAAGGATATAATTACAAATTTGCAAGATAGATTAAGTCGTCGTTTTAATGTTCCCATTACGGATTAACCGTCCCAAGATATCGAGGTTAAAGAATTATGGCAAAATTAGCTATCACTCCCAAGATTATTATCCTGTCGATTGTAGTATCAGTTGCTATGGTGATTATTGGATGCCCTGCCCGAGACTCACAATTAAGGCCCAAAGAGGACAATCTCAGCAGTCAAACTCAACCAGGATTCGAAAATGGTGAAAATATTGGCCTGGGAACTATTGAATCCAATACACAGACTCCGCAATCCGGCTTTAGCGAATTCGAGGAACTTAAACGGAATGTAGCCGATCTTGAAAAAGCACTCATACAAATTGTTCCTCTTGTCTGGACACAACAGGATGCACAGAAAACTCTTACTTTCGAAGAGAAATCTCAATATGAACGACTCATCACAGAATTTAATCAGTACAAAAAGCTGGCAAAGGACAATTTCAAGCAAGATATCGAATTAAGCGTCAACGCTCAAATTTCTCACGCCAGTGCTTTGGTACATATGGCTAAATATAACAGTGCAAAGGCAGTCTACCGCACTATTCTTACCGAGGCCCCGGCCAATATCGAAGCCACAACAGGTTTAGGAATCGTTCTCCATACAATGGCCAAACATAAGGAGGCTGAAGAACTCTTCAGAAAGGCTCTATCCACAACCGAAAAATCCTTCGACCCAAACCACCAAAAGACGGCTATAACCCTTAGCAACCTGGCGTTATTGCTTCAGGCTACTAACCGTCATTCAGATGCTGAGCCGCTAATGCGAAGGGCACTGAAAATCGTTGAAGATTCCGAGGGTCCGGATCACCCAAAGGTAGCTATTTACCTCAACAACCTGGCAAGATTACTGGCGGTTACCCGCCGTAATTCAGAGGCCGAGTCGTTGACGCAAAGAGCATTGAAAAACGTCGAAAAATTCTTCGGTCCGGACCATCCAGAGGTAGCTGTTTGCCTGAATGACCGCGGAGGATTTTTGGCAGCTACCGGCCGTATTTCCGAGGTAGAGCCGCTGATGCGCAGAGCATTAAAAATAGACGAAGACGCTTTCGGCCCGGACCATCCAAGAGTAGCCAGAGACCTTAATAACCTGGCGCGATTGCTGAGATTTACCGGTCATCTTTCACAGGCCGAGCCGATGATGCGCAGAGGCTTACAAATTGAAGAGAAATCAAAAGGTGCCGACCATCCTCACGTTGCAATACAGCTCAATAACCTGGCAGGATTGCTGATAGCGACCGACCGTCATTCCGAGGCCGAGCCGCTGTTGCGCAGGGCATTAATTATAGATAAAAATACCTTCGGCCCGGACCATCCAAAGGTGGCTTTCCGCCTGAACAATCTGGCGGGAGTGCTTAGGGATATCGGTAATCCTTCCGAAGCAAAGTCTTTGTATCAAAGAGCATTGACGGTATTCGAATATAATTTTGGCCCCGACCATCGTACAACCATAACCGTACGGAATAATCTGGAAAGTCTTGAGGTAAAGTAAATTCACTTTGCATCTTGCAGAACCCCGACAAGTCGGGGTATGATATCGTTGTGCAGAAATTTCGTAACAAGATAATCTGTGGCGATTGCATTGAGGTCTTAAGCAAGGTTTCTGAGCCCTTCGCAGACCTTATCTTTGCAGACCCCCCCTTCAACATCGGCTATAAATACGATAAATACTACGACAAAATTAAAAGAAAAAACTACGTCGCCTGGACTAAAGACTGGATGAGCAGTTGCAAAAGGGTCCTGCAGCCCTACGGCTCATTTTACATAGCTATAGGCGACGACTACGCTGCAGACGTCAAACTCATAGCCGACGGATTCGGCCTAATTATGCGTAACTGGATAATATGGCATTACACATTCGGCCAGCAGACGAAAAATAAGTTCGCCCGCTCGCACACCCATATATTCTATTTTGTTAACGATAAGAATAATTTTACTTTTAACGACCACTCTGTACGTATCCCCTCCGACAGACAATTGATATATAACGACAGACGAGCTAATTCGAAAGGTAAGATGCCCGATGACGTCTGGAGCGAGTACTCCCGCGTTTGTGGAACATTCAGGGAGCGCGAAGGCTGGCATCCCTGCCAAATGCCTGAGAACCTGCTGGCCAGAATCATAACGGCAAGTTCCAACATCGGTGATTGTGTCCTTGACCCGTTCATCGGCTCGGGTACCACCGCAGCAGTTGCTCACCAGCTCGGCAGAGAATACGTCGGCATAGAAATTTCCGAAGAATATGCCAAAAACGCCGGGAAGCGCCTCGATCTATTAAAAAAACAAACCTGCGCATCAACAAATCTCATACTGGAATCGGCCGAGGTTGCCGAACTAAAGCGACTCTTTGCCGATATAGACTGGCCCATTCAGGATATTATTAGTAACCAAAAGCTTTTAAGCATATTGGCGAACCAGTTCTCGATTCGTATGAATAACAGCAAAAAGTACCAGCCGGAACAAATAGCCGCTGCTTACAAGGATTTGGCTGTTTGAGTGATAAAAGGAAAAAAAAACAAGATTTTCTGCGACTTTGTGCAGCATTCGCTGCCAGTGCCGTAATCCTTACCATTATTCAGCCGCCCTTTAATCTCGAATTCCTGGCATGGCTTAGCCTGGTGCCTTTCATCCTCGCCAGTTCACCTGCTGCAAACCAACGCCGTCTTGCGGCAGTCGCCTACTTGACCGGGCTTGTTTACTGGCTCGGTAATCTGTACTGGATTGCGTTTGTTACCTTGGCTGGCTGGTTTGCCTTCTGTCTTTATATCGCACTTTACTGGCCAATACTTGCTCTGGCCTTACGCTATTGCAGAATCAAAAATATACCGCTGCTCCTGGCTGTACCGCTTCTGTTTGTCGGTGCAGAGGCCTTGCAAGGCTATATATTAACGGGTTTTGGCTGGCGATTTCTCGCACACAGCCAGTACCAGAATACTCGGCTCATCCAGATAGCCGATATCTTCGGCGCCGCCGGCATCTCGTTTTTGATTGCTATGGTAAATGCCGTAGCCGCGGAGCTAATAATCGCACTTAACAAGAGAAATATCATTAGGCCCGTTAATTTTCTTAAAGTGGCAATCGTCTCAACTGCTCTTATCGCAACTTTTATTTATGGAAACTGGCGTTTACGCCGGTCCGACCAATTCATCGAGCCCGGCCCGCTCGTCGCCGCGATACAGTCAAACGTACCTCTGGAGGTCAAGGAATCGGGCCAGGCCAGCGAGAAAATATTTAAGGACTTACTACAGGATAGCATCGCCAGTACGCAGGCCGGGCCGGAACTTGTCGTCTGGCCCGAAACAATGGTACAGACGATATTGGATGAGCAATTCTTGCTGTTATGCGACGCCTCCCATCCTGCCCGTATATTTGATAAGGTCCTTGCCGAACATTCCAAAGAAACTGCATACCTGCTCATCGGAGCCCACGGAGCAAAGCTCGGAATAGACCAGGGAAACATTACTTTTACGGGAAATTACAACTCCGCATTTCTCTATCGGCCAGACGGACAAGAGACAAAACGCTACGATAAGATTCATCTTGTGCCGTTTGGCGAGTTCGTACCTTTCAAAGATACTATCCCATTCCTTTACAGGCTTCTTATGAAATTTACTCCATACGATTATGACTACAATCTGACCGCGGGCACACAATACACCATCTTTGAAATGAGCAGCGCCGAAAAAACATCCTCCCCAAAATCCGTAAAAAATTACAAATTCGGAGTAATGATTTGTTACGAGGATACCGTGCCTGCAATCGCCAGAAATTTTGCAATCAGCCAACCAGGCCTAAGATATTTTCGAAAAGACCGGGCCGAAAAGCAGGTCGACTGGCTTTTGAATATAAGTAATGACGGCTGGTTTGTAAGGTTTAAGGACCAGAAGGTCCTTCCGAGTACTGAACTGGAACAGCATATGGCCATCTGTGTATTCAGGGCCGTTGAAAACAGGCTCGCTATTCTACGCAGTGTTAATACGGGCATAAGCTGCCTTATTGACTCTGTTGGCAGAATCCGGAACGATTTTATTACCGGCACTCTGCCTCTCAGGGCCGTCACCCGCCAGGGTATCAGCGGCTGGCTTGTAGACAGAATAACCATCGATAAAAGAATTACTTTCTTCAGTAAATATGGCAGATGGCTGGATTTTTGCTGTGCTGTCTTTCCCATGTTGTTTACAATAATCTGGATTTCAAGACTCATTGTGAGACGGGGCTCGCTAACGCCGTCCCCGGCCAAGAAAAACTCAAAGTCTAAGCTTAAAGAAAATTAATAAGTATGACACCTAAAAAACTAACAACTCACAGGCAAAACATAAGACTCTCGGGACACATAAAATGAAAAATATATTGAACAATAAACTCGTCTTTTACTCATCTCTCTTAGTTGTCGCAGCTGCGGTTCTCTTAGGCTGTGAGCAATGGGCCCCACAACCTCCCGGAGCATCTGATACAACTTCCGTCTTTGTCTCAAAGTCTCTTGCCTCTCTGAACATACAGGCTACACAAGAAGTTCGCGAAGCACTTGTGGATAGTAGCCCTATTGTCAAAACGAATGCAATCGAAGTTGTTTCAGTGAGCCGCAGGATGGATTTGATGCCAAATGTCGTGGCCTTACTAAATGACGATTTTGTGCCGGTAAGATTTGCCTTGGCCATCGCTGTAGGTGAATTAAGATACTACGGAGGGAAAAAAGCTGTAAAGAAGCTCCTTCAGGACGAAGACCAGAATGTTAGAATCGCCGCCGCTTATGCATTGACTAAGCTGCGCGATGGCAACTACACCCGGTTTCTAAGAGACGCAATTTTAAGTGAAAACAAAACTGTCAGAGCCAATGCCGCCCTTCTACTTGGTTTACTTGGCAATAAAGAAGCGTTAAAGGACTTGTACTGGGCACTGCGGGCAGCGGATTCCGATGATAAAGTCCGTTTTCAGGCCGTTGAGGCAATAGCGATGCTCGGAGACGAGAAAATTTACCCCACAATCTGGGCAATGCTAATAAACGCCTATGCTGACGACAGGATTATGGGTATAAGAGCAATGGGCTCCCTGCGAACCCAGCAGGCGAAAAATGCACTCATTACAATGCTTGACGACGAACTCCTTGAGATACGTCTGGCGGCGGCCGAACAGCTTGGCACCTTAAAGCAGACAACCGGAGAACCCGAGGTCCTCGAGTTTTTAAGAAATCCCCCTCCTCGTGAAGATACCCAGGCAAATGAGCGTAGAAATGTCCTTGCAGCACGAGCTATTGCCCGAATAGGAACGCCTCACCTTGTAAAATTTCTGCCGAAGCTGCTGAAAAACGAGTCTAAAGCCGTACGCCTTGCTGCAGCACAGGCAGTCTTCATGCTTCAACAGTAAATCAGCATATTATCACACCTTTCTTAGCTGCAAATGATAGTGCAGCAGTCAATCTGGCTGGTGTCGCAATTTCCCTTTTGGGGTATCCTAAAATTAACTTGACTCTACCGGAAGATAACCGTAAAATCTTAATAAAGGGAATTTCTATATATTAATCCTGTCAGGTTAATATAGCCGGCAGAAAATAAATAACTGTTGATTCACTAAGGCCGGTATTGTAAGATAATCCGGTCAATTTGCCTTACAGGGTATGAAAGGAGCATTCATTGAGTACGCTTACGAAAGTGCTGATAGTCTTACTGACGTTATCCTCGATTTTTCTCACGGGGATTGTGGTAACCTATGTCTCAACGACTGAAAACTACAAACTCCTATACGAGGAAGAAAAGGCAAATAGTCAGGCAATAATGGGGAAAAATGCCGCGCTTATACGGCAAAGAAATGAACAAACTGTCGCACACCAACAGCTGGTCGACAACTTGAACGAGAAAATTCAGCAGCTTCAAATTGAAAAGAACCAGTTGCAAACCAAGCTTAGCAACACCGAAAGAAGCCGAGTGGAACTTGAGGAGAGGATATCCGGCTATGCAGCGGTAATTAGCGGTTTTAACCAGACGGTATCAGATATGGATCAATCGCTGCGACTCGCACGAACCGAACTGGACAAGCTTCGAGAGCAGCGCGCAACTGACCGCCAATATCTTAATGAGATAACGGCAACACTCGATGAGAAAATAGTCGAGCTTGAATCGCTGGAAGCCGAAAGAAGAAGACTTCTCGAAGAAAAAGTTACGTTGGAGAGCTTGATTGAGCAGTTTGTAGGTAGCACAGGAGAAGAGGTTGAAAAGCCTCAGCCCGTTACTCAGCCAAAGGATAAGGCCTCTGCTGCCTGGCCAACCACAGACCAAGTCTCGCTGCAGGCATTAGTTTCGAATGTAGACATGAAAAATTCTCTGGCTACAATATCTATCGGCTCTGCTGACGGCGTAAGGGAAGGACAAAGATTCCATGTAATCCGTGGTGATTTATTCGTATGTGATATTCTGGTTACGGATGTTGAGCCGGACCAGGCAGCGGGTGTACTGGAACTGGTTCAATATCAGCCAAGAATTGGTGATAACGCCGTCACAAATTGGTAGGAATAACGGCCCCTGGTATCTTACCAACAGCCGTTGCTCCTTGCGGTAAAGTTTAATTATATGAGGCTTATAAATGAGTGCCGATAAAGCAAATCGGGGCAGAAAAGTCGCTATATCCAGTAACGTCTATACAGCTATGTTGGCCTTGGCTCTCAGCGCAGTCTGTGCCACCAGTGTGCTGGTGGCCTTTAAATGTTTCGTCCAGTACGGAATTATTTTTTAGAATTGCCCGGTGAAAACATTCAAGCCCCTTTCGTTGTGTGAAAGTTTGTTCTAAACTTAAATAAACTCAGAGATACGGATGGTCTTTATGTTACTGGATACGGTCTTAGGCTGGTTTAGTACGGATATGGGAATCGACCTGGGGACGTGCACTACACTCGTTTGTGTTCGAAATGAGGGAATCGTCCTTAATGAACCTTCCGTCGTAGCAGTCCGCAAAGGAACAAATATAGTCCTCAACAACGGTGAGGCCGTCGGACTCGTTGCAAAAGAGATGCTTGGCAAAACTCCCGGCTCCATCAGCGCAATCAGACCCTTGAAAGACGGGGTTATCAGCGATTTCGAAATCACAGAAAAAATGTTAAGCTATTTTATCAAAAAAGTCCACGGCGGCCGCGGAGGACTTGTCAGGCCTCGTATTGTAATCGCAGTCCCAAGCGGGATAACAGCGGTCGAAAGGAGAGCCGTCATTGATAGTGCCGAAAGGGCCGGAGCCCGTAAGGTCTATCTGGTCGATGAGCCGATGGCCGCCGGAATCGGCGCTAATCTGCCGATTACAGAACCAACCGCCTCTATGATTGTCGATATCGGCGGTGGAACTACAGAAGTGGCTATAATGAGTCTCGCTGATATTGCCACATGCGAATCCGTCAGAATCGGCGGCGACGATATGGATGAAGCCATCATCAACCATTTAAAGAGAACATACAATCTCCTTATCGGTGAATCAAGGGCCGAACAGGTCAAAATCCAGATAGGTTCAGCCTGCCCGCTCGATAAAGAAGAGCTGACAATGGAGGTGGCCGGCAGAGATACAATATCAGGCCTGCCGCGAAAAATTGTTGTAACAAGCGAAGAAATACGAGAAGCACTCAGGGAACCGATTGCCGGAATTATCGAGACGGTCACTCGCACTCTCGAAAAAGCTGAGCCCGAACTGGCGGCCGATTTAATCGAAAACTGCGTGCATATTTGTGGAGGCGGGGCACTGCTGCGAGGAATGGATAAGGTCCTTGCCAATGCCACCGGACTGAAAGTAACAAGGGTCGAGGACCCGCTAACATGTGTGGCAAGGGGCACAAGTGTATACCTTGAAAACCTCGAAATGTGGAAGGACACAATGGACCACGAAGGCTATGGATGGGATTGACAATATCTCTTTAAGCGTTTAACATTCACAAGAAATTCGCTGTCGATAAAAAGAACTCATCATTCTTGAAAAGAAAAAATAGAGCTGTGCGGCGCACCAGCACGCCAGAAGTTTTTGGAATTCCGGATATCGGCGCAATATGATATGGCACGCAGACAAATCAGAATATCCAAAGCTATGTTATTCACCTGGTTTATGTTAGCCGGCCTGATTTGCCTTTTCAGCCCCCAGGGAATCGCAAATAAAATCCACTTCGCCTTCATCAGACTTATACCCCTGCCTATACTGAATGCAGGCTTAAGAACTCTCTCCACCGCCGCCATAAGTCAATCCTCTTCCGGCTACGTCAACCGCAGGCTATACGTCCAACTGGAAAACCACGCTGCAAACCTCCGTGCCGAACTTGATGATACACATAAAAAACTGGAAACACTGGCTCGATTGCGGGACAGATTCGCCTTCGAGACGGCGGCCTTTGTAGTGGCTGATATAATCACTCTCTCGATTGACGCCGGCCGACAGGAACTAATTATTAATCGTGGCCGAGCCGAGGGCGTTAATAAGGGACAATATGTACTCGGAGAAAACAGCGTAATCGGCACCATAAGTGACGTCTCTACAGGCACTGCAAAGGTAATTCTGGTAACCGACACTACTTCCAGACTTCCGGTAAAAATCGCAGCTTCAGATGTTTATATTCGCTGGAAAATGCAGGGTAACGGTAAAGGAGGAACAAGTATTCGAATGCTACCACAAAAACATAAAATAAAAAAAGATGATATCGTATATGCCGACAAAAAGCCCGGTTTCCTTGATACGCCCGTCATCGTCGGTCAAATTAAGAGCTATCGTCCAGACGAGGAAAATCCGCTTTTGTGGGACATAACTGTCAAACCCGTCTGCGATATTGAAAACCTGAGCAGCGTCGCGGTGATTGTAATGAATCCCTGAAAATCGCAAGCACCCACCGCTCGATTTAAAGGCAAAGCCAAGGAGAAAAGATGCGCTGGTCACGTTTCGCTGTCTTTATCCTGATTGTTACAACACTGCAGGCAAGTATCATACTCGACTGGCTTGCCGTTACAAACCTTAACATCAAACCTGATCTCCTGCTGGTTGCTATGGTATTCTTTGCTGTACGCTGTAGCAGCTATGATGCAATAATTATCTCTTTCATCGCCGGCCTGGCAGCCGATCTGATTGGACCACCAATTGGACCACACATTATTAGCTTCGGACTCCTTGGTTCTCTTCTGGCTCACATTCGGGGCTTCATGATAATCAACAGTACATTTCACCAGGTAATTGCAATTTTTATTACGGGCCTGCTGGCTGAAAGCCTGGCACGGTTTCTGGCCTCTCTGGCCGGTCAGCCAATGACAATAAACACCATCGGATTAATCTTCGGAACCGCAATATATTCCGCCGTAATTTGGCTCTTTCTCGGGTGGCTTTTCTCTGCATCGCTCAGGTGGATCGGTATAAAACAACATCGCTTCAGGACAATTCACAGGTGAGTAATGTACGGTAAGCGATTAAGGATATTCATTGCTCTGGCTGCACTGCTGCTGTTTATCTGTCTGATTCGATTAGTTCAGATGCAGTTGCTGTCCCGGTCCTACTATCGAAGTCGCATTGAAGCACTTCAAAAGAATAAAGCCAGACACCTTTCGACAATAAGAGGGACGATACTTGACAGTAAGGACAGAAAATTAGCGATGGATGTGCCGCGATTCCAGTTGTGTATCCATTACAAGCTGATTCAACTTATGGATGAAAGGTTCTGGCAGGCAAAACTGCTTAAAAAATCCGACGGTCATCAAAATCAACAACAGCTTTTAGCCCGGCTTCAGGCCGAACGCAAGGATGATATCGAGCTCCTGCAGGACGTTATATATAAATGCACACAACTCTTCAGTATGCAGCGAGAGGAAATAGAGGAGAAAATCCGGAACATAAACGAACGCGTATGGAATTTACGGACATTTCTGGCCTGGCGGGAAAATTGCCAGGACTCGGAACTGTTAAAGAAGCACAGCGATAATATTCAAAGCATTCAGCTTTCACAAGCAATAACAGACTTCGAAAAAAAAATCCCTGAGGCCGCCAAACAACTCATACTCATCGACAAAATCAATATTGCCGAGATGCATACTACCTGGCCACTCATCGAACTGCAAACAGACGATGATGTTCTTGCCGCTCAATTGCAGTTCATCGATTCGAAATGGATAGAAATTCTGCCTTATACCACAAGAATATATCCATACGGCCCGGTAGCCGCTCAAATCATAGGATGGCTCGGCCCCGCCAGAGAACCATATAAGCTGCCGTTAGCCGATGATGAATTATCAAAATATATGCGGGATGACTTGGCCGGTCGAGACGGCATCGAGTATATTTGCGAGAGTATCCTTCGCGGGAAAAGAGGCAAGCTTACTTTTAATTTCGACGATGAGCTTGTCGAACAAACTGAAATACTACTCGGCAGTAACATTTATTTGACACTTGATATACACCTGCAGAAAAGAATACAGCAGTATCTGAATGACTGCTCGATAAATGTAAATTGCAACAGTCCTACCGCGGCAGTTGTCATTGAGGTCGCCACAGGCAACGTTATCTCGATGGTCTCCCTGCCTTCGTTTGATTTAAACAGCATTCGCCGGAAATATAATCTGCTCATTAATGACCCCAATAATCCTCTGCTAAACCGGGTAATACGTCAACAATACCCGCCGGGTTCGGTCATCAAGCCCGTGATACTCATTGCCGGCCTGGAGGCAAACGAAGTTACTCCCTACGAGGTCATTTCTTGTCCGGCAAAGCCGGCCCCGCCGGGCTGGCCGAGCTGCTGGATATTTAAGAAGTACAGGAATACCTGTCATGATGACCAGTGGAACGGCAGCAATAACGCCCGTAACGCCATCAAAGGTAGCTGCAATATATACTTCTCACGGCTTGCCCACAGACTGCATTCTGCGGTGATTCAAAAATGGTTAATGGGATTTGGCTATGGGAGGAAAATTTTGCAGGGACCTCAGCTCGACCGTGAAACAAAGCGAGATTTTGCCGCTGAGACCACAATACAAATGCAACTTCAGGGCCTCATCTCAAGTCCGGACGCGTACGCACAGCCCGGTCAATTACCTCCAATTATGGCCAGTGAAAAAAGACTTTTTGGTATCGGCCAGGGAAACCTGCGAGTAACGCCCTTACAGGTAGCCAATGCAATGGCTGTTATCGCCCGAGGAGGGCTCTACAAACCACCTAAGCTATTCATTCAGGACACTAATGATTCAAACTATGACTTAGTTGACCTCGGAATCCGTCCTGAAACACTTGCACTTGTCCGGGATGGAATGTATGCCGTTGTTAATGAATATGGCGGAACGGCCTACAAGGAATTTGAACATAGCGGCTTCGCTGAACAGGGTGTAACGGTCTATGGCAAAACAGGCTCGACAGAAAAGCCCGACAATGCCTGGTTCGCCGGTTTTGCCGAGGATAGCCGGGGCCGCGGTATCGCCATTGCCGTGATTATCGAGGGCGGCCAACATGGCTCAACCGACGCAGGACCTCTGGCACGCGATATCACCCAATTCTGCATCGAAGCCGGATATATCGGCCGAATCTCAAATTGAAAGGTACGATTTAGATGCAATGCCCAAAATGCGGGACAGAAAATCCTGATAACGTCGAAATATGCTTTTCCTGCAATTGCGATCTATCCCTCGGCCCCATAGAAAAGACAACTCAAAAAGCAAAAATAAGCAAAATGGCAATTCTTTCAGCAGTTCTAGTAGGTCTGGCTGGGGCATTGAGCATATTTGTAAGTCCTTCTTTAGCTTTCTATATAGCATTATTTGGGATTTTTACTGCGATAGACTGCATCGTAGTGATTAAAAAAACCAAGAAAAAATTAATAGGCAAGAGCCTTGCTATTGCGGTGATTATTGTTGGAACTATACAAGTAATTCTATTAAGCTATTGGCGTATTGACGCAACTCCCATACCTAATGACTACACAATCTCCGATATCAAATCTGCAGCATCCAAATATAATAAAAGTTTTGAGTTGTTACAAAGCTTAACCGATGTCAATGGTCTGCCGAAAGGTGCGGTAATTGGTCTATCAGAGAATGAAATTGACAAAGTAAAAGCATTGAGTGAGGTTATTCAAAAAGAAGGTTACAATAAAATATGCGCAGAACTTGAATCCAACAGAGACGAAATCCTCCAAATTTGGCATAATGCCTTTAAGAGCAGAAAAGTCCTCGACCAGCTCAGTACATTTCCTGAAATAGCTGACCTGACAGAACCAAACATTAAATCCGCATCTCTAAGTTTTAAAAATAATAACATTATACACTTAGCTACCCTCTATAAAATCTATATATGTCTACAGAGTTATCAGGAAGATGAAAATATTGCTGTAAATGAGCTTTTGAAATTGGATAATATTATTAGAAAGTTAGATTTGAACGCGCGTTCTTTTCTCGCCAAGTTAACGTGCATCGCTTGTTTTGCTACAAATATTTACACAGCAAACTTTATAATAAATAACCCACAAACCTCTCAAGATTCGCTGGTGCTCCTATCAGGACATTTTACACAGCTCACAAAAAAACAACTCTCCCTGAAAAATTCACTCATATTCGAATATCTTATGTTCAAGAATGAGTTAGGCAAAATACTCAATGAACCTGAGTTAAAAAACGCAAGTTTTTCTCCACTCAAATTTAATTCATCACTACGATTATATAAAAACTCTTATGACAGAAAGATTAAGCTTGAAGAAAATCAGGACGAAATTAAAGAACTCACAGTATGGCCAGCTATCTATCCAAAGCTACCGGTAAAGTTTGATTCAGATGGAAATATCCCTTGGTACTACAAAGTATATAATCCAATAGGTTCTTCGCTGATTAGAATTATGATTCCCGCTTCGGAAAGGACATGTGAGTTAAAAACAAGATTGGAAATACATTACGACCTGCTTCAAATTCTCTTAAACAAAAGACTCGGTAAGGAAATTAACTTGAAAGCACGTGCTTACAGTGATGAGTATATTATTGATGTGGAAAAAGAAAAAATATTCAGCCCTGGGCCGGATGGTATACCTTACACGAAGGATGATATACCACTCCCAATAAATCCTAAAGCTCTTGGGCTATAACTATAACGAAACGTATTCTTTCCCAGAATTAACGCTTATACCTTTCAATATAATTCAGCGTTTTATCGATTATTTTCGCAACCACCGGCGCAGCTACGGTCCCTCCGGTGTAGCCTTTGCCGAGAGCAACATTCGGTTTATAAATCGAAACCAGCACAACAACGGCAGGATTCTCTGCCGGCGCACCACCCACGAAGGAAGCCACGTAACAATTTTCCTCGTAACCTTTCCCATCCGCCTTTGCTATGTTCGCAGTACCTGTCTTGCCAAATACTTCCAATTTCTCCAGAGCAGCCCTTCTACCCGTCCCCTCCTTCACCACAGCGGTCATAGCCTTAGTTACCATCCACATAGCAACATCAGGTTTGACAATGAAGCCAGCCTCAGGTAAGCAACGTCTGCAATTGGTAACCTTTCCCTGGTTATCAACTATTGCCTGGACAACGTATGGCTTCACAGCTCGTCCGCCATTGGCCAATACGCAAAAAGCACGGGCTAATTGCACCACCGTCACTGAAATCTCCTGCCCGAATGGAATCCGGGTTTCGCTATAGCCGGTCCATTCACTAACAGGCCGCAGGCAACCGGTAACCTCACCCGGCAAATCTATATCGGTCTTTCGGCCAAATCCAAAAAGTCTTAGCCCGGAATAGAGTTTCTCTCTGCCCGTCTTTTGCCCAATCTTTGCCATCCCGATATTGCTCGATTTCGCAATAATCTGGCGCACCGTCAATTCACCAAACCGGTGGTTGCCATACTCACCAATCCTACCAAAACCCTTTCCCGCATAGCTGCCGTTCTCGCACAAAATTTCCTCATCCATACTTATCTTTTCTGTATCAATCGCGATAGATGCAACAATAGGTTTTAGAATGCTTCCCGGCTCAAACACATCCGTCAAAGCCCGATTACGCAGACTATTTATGTCGGCAGCACCGGGATTACCAGGTGAAAAATCCGGTAGCGAGGTCATAGCCAATATCGCTCCTGTGTGCGGCTCCATCACGATTGCCGTTGCAGATTCGGCATCGTAGCTTCTGTACTGTTTTAAAAGCTCTGACCGGACAAATTGCTGAATAACAGCATCTATAGTCAAAATGACATTTGTGCCGTCTTCGCAAAGGCTACCGCAGCCTTTTAATCCTATAGGCCGCCGCCGGGCATCTGCAAAAAAGATATTCTCCCCCGCCGCGCCACGTAGTTTCTGCTCAAGTTGCAGTTCAACTCCATCAAGACCATGATTGTCCACACTCGTAAAACCCAAAACGTGACAGGCCAAATCCTCCAGGGGATAATACCTTCGCCAATCGGATTGAATCCCAACTCCTCTTATTCGAGCGCTGCTAATCGCTTGAATTTCCTTTGCGGAAATGCCCGACTTTATCTTTATAAATCCAGGATTCTTGCTTCCCATAATAGTCCGGCAAATCTCGTGTGCAGGCATATTGAGAATCGAAGCAAGCTTTCTCCCCGTTTCTTTCACATCATTTATCAACCTCGGCTCAGCGAAAACAATCTGTATTTTGTTACTCGCTCCAAGAACACGACCACATCTGTCAAGTACAACACCACGCCGTGGTGACTCAGGAACGCGAAGCTGGCGTCTTAGTAAAACCTGCTGACAATAATCTTTCTTGCAGTACTGCAGAAAGAAACAACGCACTGTCAATAGTCCAAATACTACAACCAACAACAGCACCACAATTGTTATCCGCCGGTCCGCAATATCAAAATGTTCCCTTATTTCCACAGAGCCTCTCCTTGTGGTTCCGAGTGCCCCGATATTGCACCAGGATTAATTAAACTTTCAAACCTAAGCTGCTTTTGCCAAAGCTCCTGTTTAATACGGCTCTGCTTTACTTTCGTGACCCTCAGCTTATAGAAACTGCGAGCCGTCTCACATCGCACGTGGACAGTAAATATTGAAACCCCCACGAGAGAGAAAATGATAAAGATAAAAGCAAACCGGGATTGCATAATCAAATCAAGCCGTGAAAATAAATTACCTGCCTGGCAACTTTATGCGCATACCAACCGCCAAAAGCTCTTCATCATCAATAATATCATTGTTAAGGCGGGCTATTTCAACATACCGGTCCGGGTTGCCAAGCTGCTCCTTCGCAATTTGCCACAAACTGTTTCCTTCCCTCACAACATATTCCCGGTATCGTTCGGTTTTGGCCTGAACAATGCTGGCCAAAGGCAAGGATTTCGTCCCAGCCTCTTCCGTCCTTTCGAACAGCCGTTTCTTAAATTCTGCATTTGCTTGCCGTGTACCTTCATTAAAATGCCTTAAGGTAGGAATTACAAGCCTTTGTCCGACCGGTATCAATTCAGGCGACGAAAGTACACTTCTATTTGCCTGGAATATCCTTTCGATGTTCTCCTTCTTGCTACCTTCCTGCGGACCGTAAAATTTCTCTGCTATTTGGTACAAGTTGTCGTCATTTTGTACTACATAAATTTTAGGACCGGCCGGTTTGGCTGAAGAAGCTGACTGAATTTCTCTCGAGCGCTCCTCTACCTGTAAAGCAGTCGTTTTCGTTACTGCGCTATCACTCATAACGGGGACAACTCTCGGTAGTAGTTGCTTATAGCGAATCACCTTATCTTCTTCACCACGACCCTCTTCGACCTCAACCTTTTTAACATATCCCTGATTATTAACAACTTCAACAACCTCACGGGCCCCTTGTGTTATATCCGGCTCGTAATTTCGCAGTTTTGTTAAGTAATCCTGCATAAGTTTGTTACTATCATCCCCCCGGATGAAATTAGGCAATCCATTGATTATAAAGGCGATTATGAATATGAAAATCAAACTTAACAACAATCCGATTTTTGCATCAGTCGTCATAATCAAACACTCCGTTTTATTATTCACCTATAGCGCCTGGGCTATCCTTAATTTGGCGCTTCTTGCCCTCGGATTTTCATCAACCTCCTCACGAGATGCCCTAATCGGCTTTTTTGTCATAATCTCATAAACGCCTTTCCGGCTGTTCTGCCTGAAATTGTCCTTAACCAGTCTGTCCTCAAGACTATGAAAACTGATAACGGCTATATAACCATCTTTGCGTAGTAAAGCCGGCGCTGTGCAAAGTAGCCTCTGGAGGTTATCCAGCTCGCTGTTTACCGCTATTCTCAACGCCTGAAACGTCCTCGTGGCAGGGTGTATTCTGCTCCATCTTTTTTTCACCGGCCTGGCCAGCGCCTTACAAACTATCCCAGCCAGTTGTACCGTACTATTTATCGGCTTTTGCCGGCGTTCTTGAACAATAAAACGGGCTATACGCCGCGAACCCCTTTCCTGCCCATATTTATATATCAAATCCGCCAACGACTTCTCATCGGACTTATTAACTATGTCCGCTGCAGTTCTCGTTAATCTGTCATCAAGTCTCATATCGAGGGGCATATCAGCTTGGAAACTAAGCCCCCTTTTGCTATCTGCTAATTGCGACGAGCAAACACCTAAATCAGCAAGAATAAAATCAACCTTCTTTATTTTCAGTGCTTCCAACTCCTCTTTCAGGTTCGCAAAATTCTCACGAACTAAGACCACTTTGCAGATAATTTCCTTTAGTTTCTGCCTTGCGACCTCCACACACTTCTCATCAATATCCAGTCCAATAAAAGTCCCCTTTCGTCCTAACCTCTTTGCAAATAAAAAACCATGACCCGCCTGCCCCACAGTAGCATCCACTACGATTGCATCATCTGGTATGTTTATCCGTTCTCTCAGCGCCTTTGTAAGCACTGGTATGTGAACTATGGGCTGCTTTGCCATTTCCACACCTTACAGCATGCCAGCCCAACTGAAGTGATAAACTGGTAACTTTGGACCACCTGGGAACTCAGCCAACCGCTACTTCTTTTCGCTGTCTTTTCAAACTCCATACAAACGGCGAAAATTCAATGTCGGCAAAACTTTTATCCAGTTGCTTTAGTCTTTCCATACGTTCCTTAAGCACCTCAATTGAGGCAAACGTATGCTCATTGGTTTCCATCCGGCCGTACAAACTGTCTTTCACAATTTCAAAGTGATTCCGTCTCATCATAAACATACGCTTTCTCCCTATTGCGCGAGCTTCTCGCTCTGCTTTTGTAGAACAGCCTGCCTTGCCTGCATAATCTGCTGCTGATACTGATCCATATGCTGTTTAAGATACTCATCCCAGTTGGCAGCGTTCCACAACTCGATGTGGTCCCTAACACCAACCAATGTAACATTGTTTTTCAACCCCGCTCGTCTTCGCAGTTTTTCGCTTAAAAGCAATCGTCCTTGCCGATCCAGCTCAACCTTGCTGGCCAAAGCGAAGCTCATCCGCTCGAAAGCAACAGCTTCATCCGGGGCAGCCGTCCCTGGAGCCACGGCAAGGGCGATCTGCTGGAAGTATCGTTCTGGATATAAGCACAAGATGCCATGCGCACCAAGCACAAGATAAAAATTGCTACCGTGCTCATCTGCATCAATCTGACTTCGCAGCTTGTTTGAAATGAAGATTCTGCCCTTTTCATCAATCGCGTGCTCGTATTCGCCTGTTAGTAACAGCATGGAAAACGTCCCACTTAACTTGTCTTTCTTGGGAAAATATACCACTTCTTACCACCAAGTCAATACAAAAATTTCGTTTTTTTTGAATATTCAGGAAAATTTTTATATCGGTGTAGAAAGACAAGCTATTTGTCAATTTGTGCCACCTAAATGGCACTGGAAAAAAAGGCTGGTACTCCCCATAGTAAAAATCCCCCTTTTTAGCCCATTATAAGTATTTTTAATAGGCCGAACCGCTAATTATGGCCCTTTTGACGTTTCTTGTTGCCCTTTTTCCTGGGTCTTAACCAGCGTTTTATTTGAATTTTACTATCCTGTAAGTCGCTTACAGGCACAACCTTCATCTTTCGTAAATTAGTAAAATACCTACTAATGCTGCTTTTGCTTACAACAAAACTCCTATGTTTTTTGAGCCATTGTACCGTTTCGTGTGCCGTCCATCCCAGCAGGTAGCACACTATTACGTCGAGCTCATGTCCGCCCCTTGCTGCTGCAGAGCGAGCATAATGTCTGCCAGATAAAGGGAATCTTCGGTTGTAATCCTGATGAATTTTTGTTGCTTTTTCATAAATATTAACTCTGGGAATAAGGCATTTACTTAATATCTCGCCGACATAATTCGGCACAATGCGCACGAGCTCGTCGATGCTATCGGCCTCAATACGACATTCGCTGTTGGGCGTTGAAAACGTTAGTTTATAACCAGTTCTATCGTTCATTATATTGGTTTTTTATTTAAGTCCATCAATACTGCCACAAAGGCTTCTTCTGACAACTCGCCCGCATCATAGCGACGCAAAATATCACTCGTTTCAATAAAGAGAGGCAACAGTTCATAAATCAATCCGAGCCATTTTTTAAGCGTTTCACCATACATGGCTTTAAGAACGCCCTCTATCCGTCTAATGCTTTTTTCCCTTGTAGGCTCTGCTATCGAATAAAGGTCAGGGCTGGCTTGCCGCATGCGATTAGCTTCGTCGGTACATTCTATTTTGCTGCGTAATACATCAATAGCAGTCGCATGCAGCGAGCCTAAATGCCCTAACACCTGAACAATTCTCCAGTCCTCTTTTTTGACGGCTTCTTTGGTAACAGCATACATGCTGCCTGCCCTTTATTAAGTTGTCAAACTAACAGCCCGCAATGACGACAAAAGACCTTCAAAAAATTGATTCTTTCCCTTTCCAGCGCGGCGATAATTCTTTTGATGTTTTCCTCTCTGTTAGGCCTTAATACAGCATAAAGCCTGCGCTCAGGATTCTCTCGTATCGCCTGTTTGCCCGCGTTTGTTACCTCAAACTTGATACGCATTTTTCTAATCGCCTCGTCGCTTAGCGTGTCGAGGTAATCGTGAATCATCGAAATATACTGTGCTTTTTCCGCCATATCGTCAAACAATTTTCGGCCTTCAACTTTCTACTTCAATGTCACAACTATTACAAATAGCCGCAAGAAAATTGGTACTTTGCAGCCTTAACGCTGCAATAATCCTTTCGGTGTTTTCCTGCTTGTCTGGTTTTGCTACTGCATAAAGCCTTCGATTGGGATTATTTTTTACCGCCTCTTTACCGCCTTTTGTTTTCTCGATTTTTACGCGAAACCCTTTTATTTTCGCATTGCTTAGCTCATCGAGGTAATCGAGAATCGCTGAAATATACCTCTCGCGTTCCACTTCCTCGCATACATCACCGGCTACATTGATACTCTCACTTACTATTGTCCTTTTTAACAAATCAAAAACGCTTACATAAGCAAGTGTTGCATCCATAATACTTTGAATATCATGCTCGCTGCGTTTCTTTAAGCAGGCTTCGATTCTACTCATTGAATCATTTTGAAGGGCGCTCCATTGCGGGTCCTCACTCTGGCCGGTTGCTGGGGCTTTCCTGTCAGCAAACCTCTCGAATAACACACTCAAAATTGTTACCATCAGCGGGGACATCGTTTGTATCACCCCAATAAGACTCTCGATTTGCTCCTGTTTTTCGTTGTCGTTACTTGGTTCCATGGTTTCGCTTCCTTCCTGTGCGTGCGCACAAAAATTGCCGCAATTGGCGATGGATTCATGCGGCCCAAGTAAAGCCGTGCCGTCCTTACGGAGAGGCAAGTCCACCGCCAATGGCGGCAACTTATTCGAGTCAAAATAATTGTTCATACTTGGTTTCATGATATTTGTATTATCGGCCCTGAGGGCGGCCTTTGTCAAGTGAAAATTTGCCCAGGCGGCGAAAATTCCCAGGCATAGTACCGGCAGCCTCAATAGTGCCAAAAACAGGCATTTTAATTCTCTCAAAATCTCTCTCATGCCAAATCCTGTGCCAACCTGGCTGCATTTATATCGGGTATTACCTGAACCTCGCCGTTTCGGACTATCAATGTTCCAAATTGTGTATTCTTGACTGCCAGGCTGTCATTGAAAAAATTCTGTTTAACGTATTCTTCAAGGATCTGAAAAATTTATCCCTGCCTTGCCTGTAAGGATTTTATAACTTTGTCGCTTTTTTCTTTGATTATTAGTATCTGCTGGTAGCAGTTTGATTTTTCGGCCTTCATAATCATTTCGTTTTCTGAAAGCTCTTTCAAAGCCAAACCGACCTGTTCCGAATTGAGAAGTCGAAAGGCTCTTTTGGGTTTATTTTTTGACATTATATCAGTAAGCTTCTCACGTATTTTTTGCTCGGCTTCTTTGGCCTTTTGTTCTCTAACTAAAAATTTCAAGCATTCTGAGCAGAATTTCGTATATCCTGTTTTGTGATTTTTGTCCTTACTGAATTCTCCTGTGGACTTTATCTGTTTACATCGAGGACAATATAATTTTTCGATTTTAGTTACTACCGGCTTACCTGTTTCATTAAGAATATCCTGGCAATTTTTACAAGTTCTGCTAAAACCATCAAGGCTTGATATATTCTTTCTAAATTCAGCAAGAGGCCTTTTCCTCTGACATGACCAGCAGAATTTTTCACCTGTAGCTTCGAGCATTTTATAATTACATTAAAGCCTGATTATCGTTCATTTAAACTATATATAATCGCAGGCCGAAGGCCTGATTGTATTCGCAGGCTCGGCATTGCCGAGTCTGCATAAGCAAAGTGGGCCCGCTGACGTGAGTTGTATATATTGCCTATTGCCAGGCAGGCGGTTAAACCAAAACCTCCGTTTTTTATTTGACATTTTTAGTCCTGTACAAAGCGCGGCCTTGCTTCTTGCCTCGGCGGATAGTGGTGGGTATCATAGCTGTAATTGTTTATGATAACCGTGCCGCCGCCTGTCGGCATCGCCTCTAAAGCTCCCCATTGTTCCTCTGGTCTCATACCTCGCCATTGCTTATAATACCGGCCCGTAGGCCCGCCGATTGTTTCCGCCTGGTAACCGGCCCAGGCCTCCATAGCGGCTTGTTCTTTCTCGCCCTCTGAAAGAAACGCCAGCTTGATAATCTCATAGTTCAGCCGGTCTCTGCGCTTAAGCCAGTCAAGACGGCCCGCACCGAATTCTCTGATTGCTGCCTCGTAAGTTTCCTCTTGTAATACATCGAGCCCCATTATCCCGCGTTGCGCTTTAACTTTTGCCATAATTCCCTGGGGCGTCTGTAGATATTCCTGTAGTTGCTTTTCGCTTTCTTCTGCGGCTGCTGCGCTCTTAGCGAATTCAATAGCAGCTAAGGTTTCGGGGGGCATTTGCATCGTCAATAATTTTGTAACAAAAGGTGCGGCCTCCTGGCCGAATAAATCCTTTGCGATTTGTGCCTGCTTAGCTGGTGAAGCCTTGCTTAATGTCATAGCCGCCCATGCCATACGAGCCTGCGCATCACCGGCTATTTTGGGGGGCACTTTATACTCGCGGGCCTTTTCTTCGGTGAATGCCATAAAGCCCGTTCCGAGTCCGCTGATTGCCCTGCGTGCCTCTCTGCCGGACACACCTGATAGAACCGTTCCGAGATTTTGTATCGCTTGCTCAGGTGACCAGCCTAAAGCTCTAAACTCCGTTGAGCGCTGTGTGATTGCCTCGGCAAGCTCCTGGTCTGATAAGCCCGCTCGCCTGGCAACTGTTGAAATCATTCGCAGGATTTGTCCCTGTTGCCCAGGTGAGCTTATACCTTCCGCCGACATCCATCTTACAAGCGGGGCCGTAGGAGCTCCGCCTGGTGTTGCTTCCCATGCCGCGAATTGCCGAACGCCTTGCAAGTCGATTTTGCCGTAAGCGCGTTTGTATTCTGCAAGCAACGATTGAGCAGCCGGTAAGCCCAGGCCGGTTTCAAAAGTAAGTTTGTGGGCCATTTTAAGGGCCTCTTTTTGCTCGCCGGGGCCGTAAGCTTCGACCGCCTCAAATAAATCCGTTGACTGTTTTTGTAATTCGGCCAGGCTCTTAACCGCATCGTCTGCAGCGGCTTTTATATCATTAAGGGCCTGTACGATTTTCTTTCCTGCCGCTATCGCTGTAGTTGCCAGGCCGGTAAAACCAAGCATACCGGCAAGCCTACCGAAAACTCTTTGCATCTTGCTGCCGGTATCTTCTGTGGTTCGTCCCATCTTGCGAGTTGAACCTGCAACGGAATCTACCTCGCGTTTGGTCTGGCCTGTACCTTTTGCTCTAACGTGAATGTTTATATCTTTGTCGGGCATAAGCTTCGTTTCTCAATTTGAATTTTTTAAGAACACCTGCCCGACCGAATCCTTTTTCATCGTCGGGCAGGCGTTAAATTACAATCAGGCTGTAATGTGCTCGGTCAGTCCCTGGCCGGCTGCGTCTTTCGGGCCGATTTCAGGACGCGAGAGAATGTAAATAATCGCGGCATTCACACCGTTGGTGCCGTCACCAGCATGTGGTGCGTTCACTCTCATATACCGCTTGTGCGATTTGGTAAGGTCAATGTCAATGGCGAACAGCTTGTCGTCTTCGTCGTCCGCAATCGCATCGGCCAGGGCAGCGTCGGCAACGTCACCGTAAGAGCCGCCGCTTGTGTCGCATTCCTCGACCTTCGGAGCAGTACCTTCGGCAGCCGAGCCGAGGGCGGCGTCGAGTGTGCCTATAATAAACAGGACTCGAAGGTGATTCCAACCCGCAGTGTCAACGTATGCGTTGCCTGCCAGGTCGCCATTATCTTTTAGCTGCGGGGGCGTTAATATCCCCATCTTCATATTTTGAACTTCAATCATTTTTTATACTCCAAAAAATAACGCTCGTTTGTAAACAGCGAATTTTCTGCCCTTCCTTTTTTACTCTCGACAATAGCATCAACGGTTACGTTGGGGCGGTAATCAGGGCGACAATCGGACCGGCCTCGGTAGTATCGCCGACACCGTAGGCGTTTATGTCAACACGCTCGATACCGCGAACGCCAATTAGGTCGTTCTTAAAATACACGTGTTCGCTGCGGCTAATTTGCAACTGCCGCCGCTCGCCGAGGTAAGCACCTAATTGTAGGTCTCCCAGGACTGCGCATATCTGCGAGTCTGCCTCAGTGCTCGGCATTGCAGAGACAAACTCGACCGGGTAGCCCATAAAGAACCGCTCTTTTTGGCTGGACAGAATCGCAAACATATCGGCGGCACCCGCTCCACGCGCGAGCCTGTGCATAACGGAGAAGAAAAATTTGCGGTTTACATACCATTTTGCATTGTCGTCCGCATCGTTCGGTAGAATGGCAACAACACCTTCAAAGTCGTCAAGCGTGAGCTCGCTATAGAGATTGCCCGTACCAACCTTTAATCCTTTGATATTGCCGATGACAGCATCAACGCCCAGCAATGCTCCGCAGATTCCGAGCATTCCGAAGTACGTGCTTGTGCCGTCGCCCAGGAAGCCGATTTGGTCTTCTTTCTTGGCCATCGAGCGAGCTATTGATATGCCCAGGATTTCGCCGAGAGCAACAACGGAATCTTCCTCAAGCTCGCTGGATACTGCTGCCAGTGCGCAGAATTTTTTAGCCGTCAGACCAACCATTGAAAATTTCATGTCTGACTTGGTAATATCCTGGCCTTCACCTGGGGCATAGACAGTCAAGTCGGCCTCGACTTTAGGGACGTCAAGCCGGTCGCTGCCCATCGGCAAAACCGTGGCGTTTTTACGGTACTTGCCGTACTGGCCCATCTTTTGAATTATCAGCGAGCTTAATTCTGTCGGGACTAAAATCCCGCCGCCGGTGTTAGTGCCTTCGCCCATAGCCTTGCGGCGGGCGGCGGCAAGAATAATCTCGCCGAACTGTTTGGCCTCGGCCTCTGTCGGCCAAAAAGATGTGTATTCCTGCCCGCCCAAAACGCCCGTAATTCTTGCCTTGGTGATTAATTTAAGGCTTCGTTGTAACTCTTGGACGAAGGATTTTATTTCCTGGACTCCGGTCTCTAATTCGTTCATTCTTTCGCCTGCGGCCTGGAAGCCGTCGGCGACTGCTTTTTCTGTAAGTGGCATATTAACACCTCATAATTTTTTGTTTACAAATCGCAGGGCGGCGCAAGGGTTAAGGCCGCCCTGCGAAAACGCTAAAAGGAATAACTACGGTTTGCCTCGCTCCACAAAGGCTTGCACGCCAGCGAATACAGTAGTGGGATACCGGCCTTCGCCTGTTCGTTACAAACCTTCAAGGCTGAAAATTAACACGGCCTATCGGCCAGATTTACTATACGATTGCTTCACCTTGCCCCGCATAGGCTTGCATGCGGGCGAATGCAGTAGCGGGATACCGGCATTCGCAGGACATAACAAGCCTTCAAGGCCAAAAATTAACACGGCCTATTGGCCCGATTTACCATATACCAAGGCGGCAAAATCTTTATGTTTAGGCTTGCCGCTTACAATCTCTGCGAAGTCATGTTCTGGGATGTCGAGACCGGTCGTCTCGCCTTCTCCGATAGTCTCTGAAAGGGCCATTGCGAACTCATTACATTCTTCGTCAAAAGTAGGATTTTCTGCCCTTAGCTCGGCAAGAAATTCTTGCTCATCAAATTCCCTGCTCGCTTTCTCGGCCTTTGCTGTTATTTCATTGAGAAATTTTTCATATTTAAATCGCGAAACTCTTTTGCCCTCAACAAAATCAGATTTTCGCTGCTTTGATTTGACTAAGGCAAAAGGATTGGCGGGTACGGCCACAAGAGATATTTCGAGAAGCTCAACTTGTGTATATATACGAACCTGCTTCCCGTCTATTCGTTCCTCTTTTGATTCGATTGGAATAAAGCCGATGGATACGGCTTTCATAAACCCATCTCGGTAAAGCTGCCAGTATTCCTCGGCAAAATCTGTTTGGGCAAATTCAATGATTGCCCATAGACCTGTTTTGTCAATCCAGATTTTTATGGTTCGACCCACAATGGTCGGCTCTCCGCTACTTGAACGCGGCAGGTGTGCAGACAGTACGACAGGATTACGCATATAATTATCAAGGTGCTCGCGAAATGCTGAGGGCAAAATAATTTCATCATAACGGTCTAAATCTTTTGAGCTCGCGAGTACGCGAATCTGCCGTTTTTCGTTATCGATTTGTTTGACGTGAAGGCCTGTAATTTCTTTGGTTTGAACGTCCGTGCTCATAATAAAATCTGCCTAAAAACCTTTGCTTCTTTCGTGTAAAACAGTGATATATATCACCGTTTTTTTCTTCGCTCCCCTTCCGAAAGCCAGTTATTATTTTATAAAATGTAACCGTCTTTGCAAGCTCAAACACAGTAAATTTAATTTTTTTTTCGCCCGTCCAGGGGCGTACTTTGGGGCTATGCCAAGGTTGTTGATGGGCAGAAAAAAAACAAGACGATAAAAGATGCAAAATTTTTTCCAAAAAAATCATTTTTTTGAAACTACTATTAGATTCCCCTATATTAAGCCTGAAAATAGGTAAAATAGGTGGATTATTTTGGGCTTATTTTAACATATTATTGATACGCTGAGTCTGTATATAACGGAAATAATGTCCGTTTGCATGTCCGCAGGCGGACATTACTGCGGACATTAGTCCACTTTTGATAATTACTTTAAACCCTGTTCAACCAGCCTTTTACGCCTAATTAATGACCCGTTTTTTACTGCCAAATAGCTGGCACAAAACCCTCGATTTTGCGTTTTTTGCCAAATAGGAATTGTCCTGATATTGTCCCTCGCGATGCCACTGAAATATGCGTTTTTGGCTTGAATCCCAAGTTTTCCCCGCCTTTGCCGGTTTATCTCGCCTAACTTTCCTCGTTGCCATATAGATTGTCCGTTTACACTGTTGATAAGCAACTAAGGGCCGAGAATCATAAAATTATTGTCCGGCTCGCCACTTACATTGTTTGGGAAATAGCTCGTCTATTAGACGAGAGGGAGTCGTTGTCCTTAGAGCTTTTAGAGGAGAGGTCTCGTAATAAAGGCAAGGAAAAGACGGAACTTATGAAGCATCTGGAAGGTGAAATCGAGTGGCGGCAAGCGCGGTTAAGTAAGATTGCTCAGGACCACGAATGGGTAGAAAAGGCCCTGCACGACGCGAGATAAGCTTTTTGTAAAAAAAGTTAAAATATTTTTTGTTTTTCTGATACCAATATAATAATCCCTTGTAAGCTGCTTTCCCATTTTACATTTTTTGCCTCCTATTTTAACATATTATTGATACGCTGAGTCTGTATATAACGGAAATAATGTCCGTTTGCATGTCCGCAGGCGGACATTACTGCGGACATTAGTCCATTTTTTATAAATGATTTAAACTCTGTTTAAACCGCCCTTTATGGTGAATTAATGGCCTGTAATTTAGTGCCAAATAACTGGCACAAAAACCCCGATTTTGCCGTTTAGTGACAAATAGGAATTGTCCTGATATTGTCCCTCGCGATGCCACTGAAATATGCGTTTTTGGCTTGAATCCCAAGTTTTCCCCGCCTTTGCCGGTTTATCCCGCCTAACTTTCCTCGTTGCCATATAGATTGTCCGTTTACAAAGCTACTGAAATCACGTTGTACTCGCCCATATACACGCTTCTTTCGCTTATTAAGTAATGGATGAAAAACTACCCCCCTGCTCCATTATTAGTTCCTAAGGCCAACATGAAATAAAAAGCAGCCCACAAAACTCACAATGATAAGTTATATTAAGCCAAATCCCGATAAAAAAGCGGGCGATGGGAATCGAACCCACATGACCAGCTTGGAAGGCTAGAGCTTTACCATTAAGCTACGCCCGCATTACGCTTACCATGAGACAATTAAAACTACCCATCATTCCTGAAATTGTCAACGAAATAACACCGGTAGTTTACTTCCTTAATAACATTCTCTAAAAAAATGGTGATTCGTCAGATTTTAGTAAAAATTGAAACTCGGAAACAATAAAATAACATTATGGACAATGCTATCCCAAATACACAGCACGCCATACAGTTGACAGGCCCCGGCCAATTGATATTAAATCCCGCCAAACCCGTTCCTGCCCCCGGCCAGCACCAGATTCTCTGCTATGTGGAGGCCGTGGGATTATGTTTCTCCGATTTGAAACTTTTACGAAAATTCTCCGAGCACCCCCGAAAGAAAGAAATAATTTCCGGAATTTCCCAGCATATTCTTAAGGAGATACCCAGCTATGCCCCCGGCAATGCGCCCACTGTGCCAGGCCACGAGGCGGTTGTCCGAATCTGGGCCATCGGCAAAGATGTTAAATCTTTCAAGCCCGGCCAGCGATACCTCGTACAGACTGATTACAGATGGCTGCCCACCGCCGGCTCCAATGGTTCTTTCGGATATAATTTCGAAGGCGCCCTGCAGGAATATGTCCTGATGGATGAGAGGGTCATAACATCACCTGACGGTGAATCAATGCTTCTGCCTGCTCCAGAGGAACTATCCGCATCTGCCATAGCGCTCATTGAGCCATGGGCCTGTGTCGAGGAAGCCTACGCTGAAAAGCAGCGAAAAAAACTAAAAACAAATGGGCGAACACTCATTGTAAAAGAAGCACAATACGATAAGGGCCTTCTTAATACCTTTCTCGAAAAGTTCGGCACTCCTGCGCAAATCGAATATATAGAATTTCCATCACAGGCCGAAACGAAATACGATTTTTATGATGACATTGTATATTTCGGCTTCTCTGCGGAAACTGTTGAAGCCTTATTCTCCAAACTCGCCGCAGGCGGATTATTCAACATCGTTCTTTGCAATGGCCGGCTTGATAGAGAAATTATGACTAATCTCGGCAGGATTCATTACGCAGGCACCAGAATTGTTGGCACTAAAGGACAAGACCCTGCTGAGTCGATGAGATACATCCCCGCATCCGGCGAAATAAAAAAGAAAGATACAATTAATATTATAGGCGCCGGTGGTCCGATGGGCATAATGCATGTAATACGAAATCTTTGTCAGGGCCTGGAGGATATCGAAGTTTTTGCCGGTGATACCGATGAAAATAGATTAAAAAACCTGACACGAATTGCAGCCTTACCGGCTGAGAAAAACAAACTTTTATTTCAGCCTTATAATCCAGCTAAAAATCAGTTGCATAAAGAATTCAGTTACATAGTCCTGATGGTCCCTGCGTCCGAGCTCGTTGCTTCCGCCGTTCAAACCGCCGCTGAAAAAGCCATTATTAATATTTTTGCCGGCATACCAGCCGAAACCTCTGCAACAATCGACCTGAATACTTACATTGAAAAACAACTATATTTCATTGGTACCAGCGGTTCCATACTCGAAGATATGAAAAGTATCGTGAGAAAACTCGAATCAGAAAAGATTGATACTAACCTATCCGTTGCTGCCGTCTGCGGATTAGACGGCGTGGCTGATGGAATCAAGGCCATTGAAAATCGCTCGATTGCCGGTAAAATAATGGTCTATCCCTGTTGCAAGGGACTACCTTTGCTGACTTTGAACAGGCTCAGCGAGCAACTTCCTGAAGTTGCAAAAGAGCTTCACAACGAAATATGGAACCTGAAAGCGGAAAAAAAACTTCTCGAATCCTGGAAAGAATGATTTTTAGGCCGCATAAATATCAAAGCTATACATAACAAACCTTAATATAGGAAAGGAAGGAATTATGCCTGAGGCCGACGCTGGAAAAGAAGCAAAAAAGTTCTACGAAAATATCCCGATGGAAACGCCGGGCTTCTTTCTTAAAGGAGCAGGTTCTCTTAACTGGGGGATGAAAAACAGGCTTTCAAGGATATTCAATCCCGAAAGCGGCCGAACGGTAATGTTTGCCATCGACCACGGTTATTTCCAGGGCCCCACTACAGGGCTGGAACGAATCGACCTGACGATTGTACCCCTGATGCACTATGCCGACGCTATAATGCTGACTCGCGGCATCCTGCGAACAACCGTCCCGCCCACTTTAACTAAACCCATTGTTATGCGGTGCAGCGGCGGACCGAGCATACTCAAGGAACTCTCGAATGAAGAGCTGGCCGTTGATATCGAGGATGCCATTCGTATGAACGTCGCGGCTGTTACACTGCAGGTATTCATCGGCGGCGAATTCGAAACTCGCTCTGTGCATAATATGACACGCCTTATCGATATGGGCCTGCGTTACGGCATCCCGACAATGGCGGTTACCGCGGTCGGCAAAGATATGATCCGAGATGCGAGGTACTTCCGCCTGGCCTGCCGAATATGTGCCGAACTTGGTGCGCATTTCGTGAAGACCTATTATATCGAGGATGGCTTCGAGACTGTTACTGCCTCGTGCCCGGTGCCGATTGTTATGGCAGGCGGCAAGAAAATCCTCGAGCTTGACGCCCTTACAATGGCTTACAACGCTATCCAGCAGGGAGCTGTGGGTGTGGATATGGGCCGAAATATCTTCCAGAGCGATGCTCCCAAGGCTATGATGCAGGCGATTCGCAAAATTGTTCACGAAAACGCAAAGCCGAAAGAGGCGTACGAGTTATACGAAGCTCTCAAAAATGAAAAATAAACCTCTCTTAAACGAGCTGCGCAAGGCCTGTCCGCTTATAAGTGTGGGTTTGCTTACAGCGGATTTGATGTCTCTGGGCTCAGAATTAAAACTTATGGAAAGCACGGGAGTAAAACTGCTGCACTTCGATGTTATGGACGGCTGCTTTTGCCCTATGATGACTGTCGGGCCCGGCTTCATAAAAGCTGTAAAAACACCACTACTAAAAGACGTACACCTGCTGATAAATGAGCCTCTGGAAAAGCTTGAAGGCTACGTCGCTGCCGGTGCCGATATGATTACCGTTCACTTCGAATCCAGCCTGCACATACACCGTGTTTTGCAGAAGCTTGGCGAAATGACTAATGCAAATGATTCCAATAGAGGTATTTTACGCGGCCTTGCCTTGAATCCTGGAACACCGCTTGAGGTTATTGCCCCACTTATTGACGAACTTGAAATGGTTTTTCTCCTTGCAGTCAATCCCGGCTGGCGCGGCCAAAAGTTTATTCCTTCCACCGAGTCCCGGCTGGAAAAGTTAAAAGAGATAATTAGTAACGCAAAGAAAGACATTTTGGTTGGTATTGATGGCGGCATTACTCACGATAACATCGCAGATGTGGCTCAAATGGAAGCTGATATAATCGTTACCGGAAGCGCGGTGTTTGATGGAAAATCACCTTTGGAAAACGCTAAGTTTATTATGAGTGTCGTAAGTAATTCTGTATATCATAAGTCAGCCCATTAATATAACTGCTGAATAAGTGAAAAGGAAAACAATGAACCTTTTAAACCGATTGGCTAAGATAACACCCATTATTCGCGGGCTTCTGGCAGAGGAAACTGACAACGAGGATATGCCGTACAAACCTGTCATTCTGAAATCCTTAACAAACAAGGAAGCCCTCGATTTTGCCGCTACCGGGAATGTAGATGCAACCAAGTATCCAGCACCTTTAGCCAAAGGGCAAAGGCCACCACTTTTTTTAGATGCTGTGGATATAAATGACTCACCAGAGAATACTCGCAAGCAATTAAGTGACGCCATTTCAAATTATTCTGCCCGGCACAAATCGAAGCCCCAAATTGTATGTATTCAAAACCTCGGAGTGTTGTATGTTGACCAAAGCGAAGATGGCCCCAATTTACCACTTCATAACAAAGTCGCGTTGGTAACCGGCGCCGCCGGTGCCATCGGCTACGGGATTTGCCGTGGGCTCCTGGAAGCCGGCTGCTATCTGGCCGCTACAGACCTGCCGGGCAAAAAACTCGATAATTTAATAGCTGACCTAAAACAGATAGCCGGCGAGAGGGTAATAGGTCCGGCTATTGATGTTACCGACAAGGACTCTGTCAGTCAGGGCTTCCAAAGTATTATCCAGGCCTGGGGCAGCATCGATATCGTGGTTGTTAATGCAGGCATACCATTAGTTGCAAATTTGAAGGATATTGACCTTGATGAATTTCGCAAGCTGGAAAAGGTAAATGTTGAAGGAGCGTTATTAACGCTTACCGAAGCGGCCAGGCTTTTTATCACTCAGGGAATCGGCGGTGATATCATCGTTATTTCCACCAAGAACGTTCCCAGCCCTGGGGCAGGCTTCGGCGCTTATAGCGCCACCAAAGCCGCCTGCCATCAATTAGGCCGAATCGCAAGTATAGAGTTGGCCAAGTACGGCGTCCGCGTGAATATGGTCGCACCGGACGGCGTATTTTCCGAAGGCAAGTTCAAATCCGGCCTGTGGGAACAAATCGGTCCCGACCGAATGAAGGCCCGCGGCCTCGATGAAAAAGGCCTGGAGGAATATTATCGCAACAGAAATTTACTAAAAGCCAGGATTACCGGCCGGCACGTTTCAAATGCGGTCCTCTTTTTTGCTACACGCCAAACACCTACTACCGGCGCAACAATTCCCGTGGACGGAGGCCTGCCCGATGCAACGCCGAGATAAAAAGGGAAAGGCTTTATCAGATATTGTTAGAATATCCAAGGCCGTCGGCGGCGATAGCTACCTCGTCCAGGGCGGCGGCGGAAATACTTCAGTAAAAACCGAGGACGGCAAATATATGTACATCAAGGCCAGCGGCACACCTCTTAAAGATATGAACCACCGAACCGGCTGGCGAATACTGCATCTCGACTCGGTCTTATCTATCATAAAAGATAAGTCAGTCTGGCAACTGGACGTGCCGGCAAGAGAGGCCGAGGTAGTCAATCAGCTCCTTCTGGCCTGTCGTGATAATGTTACAGGCAATAGCCGCCCTTCCGTTGAAGCGCACCTGCACGCCTATCTCGGTAAATGTGTTATTCATTTGCACCCAAGCGTCATTATCGCATATTTAAATGCCAAAGAGGGAAAGGCCCGGCTCCTTAAATTATTCAAAGACCAGAAACCTCCCGCCCTTTGGGTACCATATGCCGCCCCGGGATTTTTACTTGCGAAGAAAATCTTAAAACTGATTGGTGATTATCAAAATCGATTCAACCAAAAGCCGGCTATTCTTTTCCTTGAAAAACACGGCCTGATTGTCAGCGCAAAAAGTCCGGACTCCGCGTTAAGGCTTGTCCGAATGATTATAGCAAGATGTAAGAACAAGCTGAAACAATCGAAAATTGTAAAAATAAAACCAGTTGACCGAAAAATCATTAACCAGGCAAAGCTGGTTATTCGTAGGGCATTTCATGAAGCCACCGGCTATAACGTCATGATAAGTTATTTCTATGACAACCGTATCGCCGAGTTTATGAGGGAAAAAAACGCGCCTGTAATGCTACGCCCCCCGGCCCTGACGCCTGATGAGCTGCTTTATTCGAACGGACCTGCTATGTGGCTCGAAAGGCCCGACGAGAAAAAAATCGTTCGCAAAATCGCCCGGCAGCTTGATAGGAATGTAAGTCCCACTATCGCTTTTCTCATCAAGGACATCGGCCTTTTCATAGTATCCATACCTAAAACAGCTCACATCGTCAGGGATATCGTCCTAAGTTCATTTATCGTTCGTGCCAACGCATTCCGAATGGGCGGCATCTTAAGCCTGAACAAACGCCAGCGTGACTTCATTAACCACTGGGAATCAGACGCGTTTCGCTGGAAAGTTGCTCAAGGCAGGTAGAAGAATTGAATAGCCGCACTTCTATCAGGCCGGTATGTCACTCCGTATGGGAGCAGGTCTGGCTTTCTTTTTCAGGTGAATTTGAATAACCACAATATCGGCAGGCGTTACCCCTGCTATCCTGCTCGCCTGTCCAAGCGTATAGGGTTTGTGCATCGAGAGCTTCTCTCTTGCCTCCGCACGAAGATGCAAAATATCGTCATAATCGAGGTCTGCCGGCACCCTTTTATCCTCCAGGGTGCGAAAATCAGCAACCATTTTCGCCTGCTTACTCAAATAGCCCTCGTACCTGGCGTCTATTATCACTGTCTCGACCACCTCGTCACTAAAATCCATTCGTTTTAATTCACCGTCTGAATGTAACCTCTCGGCCATTTGGCTGCTCGGTTGTTTTAACCGCTGCCACAAACTAAATCCTTCCGACCGGCTCTGCTTAAGATATTGTTCCAGTTTTACGGCAGCCTTAAGTTTATTTTCAAATCTAAACCATCTCTGTGCAGTCACAAGCCCGACCGATTTGCCAATTCGAGTCAATCTTCTGTCCGCGTTATCGGACCTCAACATAAGCCGATACTCCGCACGTGATGTAAACATCCGATAAGGTTCATCAATACCTTTCGTCAGCAAATCATCTATAAGTACACCGATATAAGCCTGGTCTCTTCCAAGAACCAACGGCTCTGCGCCCCAGAGTTTTCTTACAGCATTTATTCCAGCTATCACCCCCTGCCCTGCCGCTTCTTCATAACCACTCGTGCCGTTAATTTGTCCCGCCAGAAACAGCCCTTCTATTTTCTTTGTCTCCAGACTCACCTGCAGTTGGACGGGCGGGCAGTAATCATATTCTATCGCATAGCCGTAATGCAATATCCGGGCATTCTCCGTCCCAGGCATAAGTTTTAGCATTTCCTGTTGAACGTCTCGCGGCAAAGACGTACTTATCCCATTACAATAAATCGTTGATATCTCCTTATCCTCCGGCTCGAGGAAAACCTGATGGTGATTCTTCTCGGCAAACCGGACAATTTTCCCCTCAATACTTGGGCAATATCGCGGCCCGACCGACTTTATTTGGCCCGAATACAGCGGTGCCCGATACAGATTATCCCGGATTAACTGGTGTATTTTTTCATTGGTGCTGGTAATCCAGCAGGGCTTCTGAGGCCGGTTTATTTGCTCCGTCATAAATGAAAATGGCCTCGGCTTTTCGTCTCCGAGCTGAATTTGGCACTTATTATAATCGACTGTCTTGGCATCCAGTCGGGCGGGGGTACCCGTTTTCAGCCGCTCAACCCGAAGCCCTATGTCTCTTAGACTTCTCGAAAGCGCATCGCTGGCCGGCTCACCTAACCGGCCGCCGCTAAACTGCTCGGTCCCTATATGCATTACGCCGCCAAGGAACGTCCCTGTGGTAAGAACCATAGCGCCCGCCCGGTACGTGCTGCCATCTTTGCACCGTACTCCTTGAACTTTACCTTTATTTACAAGTATCTGCTCCGCCGTTGCTTCAACGATGGTCAGGTTTTGCGTTGCTTCGAGCCGCCGGCGGATGTAATTCTTATATTTGTGCTTGTCAGCCTGGGCCCGCGGTGACTGCACAGCCGGCCCTTTTGACCGATTAAGCATACGAAACTGAATACCAGTCGCGTCTATCGCTTCGGCCATAATCCCTCCCAATGCGTCAACTTCGCGGGCGATTTGTCCCTTTGCAAGCCCACCAATCGCGGGATTGCAGCTCATCTTTGCTATCGTATCTTTGCTGATGGTTATAAGACAGGTCCTGGCCCCGATTGTCGCCGCCGCATAAGCCGCCTCTGCACCGGCGTGACCTCCACCTATGACAATGCAATCGAACTGGTTTGTTTTCGTGATGCCGGACATATTTAAGCAGTATAGCTTCTTGACCTTTTTTATTCAAGTTTTGACAATTGATGTCATTTCCCGAATAATAGTATCAGGATGTGCAGTGTAGTGTATATTGTTAGGGTGTCTTATACGCAAACCATATAAGCGAGCATAGTTAGCAATAAACCAAAAATTGAGATAATCACTAAATCAATGAAGAAAAGAAAATTAGTATTGATTAATCCGGTTAATCCGGTACGGAATGGTTTAACTATTAATAAAACCTCACGTTTTCCTCCAATCGGCTTGGGCATAATTGCTGCTTTAACCCCTAAATCATGGGATGTTTCGCTGATTGATGAAAACTGGGCTCCTTTTACATATCAAGACGCGGATTTAGTTGGTATTACTGCTTTTACGTCCTCAGCAAACAGGGCTTATGAAATTGCAGCGAAATATCGTAATAACAATGTAAAAGTCGTGATGGGGGGTATACATGCTTCATTATGTACCGATGAGGCTCAAAAATACGTTGATAGTGTAGTAGTCGGAGAAGCAGAAACTGTTTGGCCCAGAGTAATCGAAGATTTTCAAGCAGGAAATCTCAATGCACTTTATAAGGGAAGTTGGATAGATTTGAAAAATATGGTGATGCCACAACGAGATTTATTTAATCCCGAATATCAATTTGCCTCAATTCAGACCTCACGAGGCTGTCCCATGGATTGCGAGTTTTGTTCGGTAACAGCATTTAATGGTAACCGATATCGTCGTCGTCCTATTGAAGATGTACTTGCCGAGCTGGAAACAATAACTCAAAAGCTGATATTTTTCGTTGATGATAATATAGTAGGTTATGGAAAGGAATCACGCCAGCAAACGATGGCTCTTTTCAAAGGTATGGTAAAATTAAATCTTGGTAAATGGTGGTTTTGTCAGGCTTCTTTAAACATTGCTGACGATGACGAATTGTTATACTGGGCGGGTAAAGCCGGTTGCAAAATGGTATTTTTAGGGATTGAAGCGGAAGAAACAGACACCCTAAAAGAAATCAATAAAAACCTGAATATAAAGATAGGTGTTGACTCTTATAATAAAGTATTTCGTCAAATTCAAAAGGCAGGGATTGCTGTTCTTGGCTCGTTTATTTTCGGTATGGACGGCGATGACCGGGAAAAGCTTATTCACAGAGCCCAATATTGTATGAAAAGTGAAATAGACGTAATCCAAACCACACTTTTAACTCCTTTGCCCGGCACGCGATTGTTCCAACAATATAAACAAAGCAACCGATTGCTTTTTCAGAATTTTCCTGATGATTGGAATCACTATGACATGATAGAGGTCGTTTTTCGCCCATTAAAAATGACAGCAGATGAATTAGGAAAAATAATGGATGATTTAAATGTACAAATTTACTCGCTGCCGGTCATATTAAGGAAAGCACAAAATACACTATTAAACACAAAAGATTCTGCTTCATCAATGTTTGCTTTTAAAACAAATATCGACTACCGTAACATTAGCAGAAATCTGTTAAAAAGTAGAAATGAGGGGCTAACAACGGTTTCAACGTGACTGAATGGCTCTGTGCAAATTTAAATTTACAGGGCGCCGCAACCTTCAGCGCCTCAAATCAAACGTTATGTGCTTTGGGAGACTCAAATTGAATACAATCCAGCACGCTTAAGCAGGTCATTCACCAAAGGGAGGTCACTGCCAGCCGTATTTGATAGAGATAGAAGTAGATCTCGTCCGGAAATTCTAAGCTCCAAATTGTTCTGTAGTATTATACAGCACAGCCATACGAGCTGTTTTAATCAAGTTTTGACAATTGATGTCGTTTCTCTAATAATATCATGGATTCCTAAAGAGAATCACTTAATCATAAGGTTTTCAGCTATAGGAGGGATACTATGATACACGCTGACGATATCATCAATTTTAAGCCGCGTAAATGCGTTTTTTCCAGAGAGGAAAAAAGGCAACTGATTGATTTAGTTGAAATTTTTGCGGCACAGAACAGTCTGGGTGTGGCACTTTCGGCTCTCTGGAAACAGCAGAAGACAATTGGTTTCATCCTTGGTAACCCATCTGCAGGCCAGAATCTGAACCCCGATTTATCGGGGAAGTTTCTATCGAGAAACATCGGCCCGTATAGGCTCATTCACAGTCCAGCGCGGAAGGACAGGAGAAATGTACCCTTCCTGATAAAACAAGGCATTCTTGCACAGCACCCAAAATTCGTATATGAGAAACTCGAAGGTGACAGATACGAGCATTATCCGGCAAAAAAACATGACTTCGAAGACATTTGCTTTTTGTGCAGCGCAAATGAAGCAAATCCCAATGAAGTCCTCGTATCTGTAGACCTCGGCAACTCGGAATTTGTGTATGGCGCTAACTTCGCCACGCTCGGGCATTGCCATTTCACGGTATGGACAAGGGTACCTATTTTGCAGAAATACTGGCCGGAAGATACCCTTTTATGGCTTCAGGAACATGGCAGGCGCTTAGCCTCAGACAAACATACCACCTTCTTCAATAGTTTAGGTGCCGGTAATTCTATCAAGCACTTCCATTACCAGACACTTAGGGAAGACTTCCCTATATTCGAGGCGCCCGTTATTAAGAAACTGCCTAACTCCGGCATTGTCCGGCTGGAATGGCCAATGCCGGCATATCGCGTCATAACCACCTCTGGGCAACTGTCCGATGAACTCTCGCAAATGGACCAATTCATAAGCAAGTGGTGTGCTATTCACACCAACAACACTCTTAATCTCATACACAAAACCGACTCAAACGGCAAAGCGTATGTCGTTTTCGTCCCCCGTGTGGACTGCGATGAAAAACACCGCCCAACCGGTATTAGCAACGATTTCGCCGGATGTGAGGTCGGCGGCAGGATTAACATCGACAATCTTGACGAATGGAAGTGGGCCGGCACACAGCCGGAGTCGGCGATTACTGAAATGCTAAGGTCGCTTAGCCCGCCGCAGGAACAAATAGCCGCTCTTGAGGCGACCTCTGCCGAGACCTTTACCGGTACAGGCTAAACTTCTTTCTAACTATCTTCATTTCCCGTCAGTGCCACTGCCGATGCTATAGCAAAATTGGCAGTGTGTGTGATGCTAACGCTTACATGTTTAATACCGAGCTTCTCGGCAATTTTTTCAACTTCGCCGCTTAGCGTAACTTCCGGCTGGCCTGTCGCATTGTTCACCACTTCTATATCCGTCCAGGCAATTTTCCCCCGCCATCCGGTCCCCATCAATTTTAAGACCGCCTCTTTTGCCGCAAATCGCCCCGCCAGCTTCTCGACCCTGTCCCTGTTCAAATCCGCATACGCCTGCTCTGCAGCGGTAAAAATTTTGCTCACAAACTTTTCCCCATGCCGTTCTATCATCATTTCTATTCGCGGACAATCGACCAAATCTATCCCATGCGCCACGATTTTCATTTATTACTTCCCAAAACTATGTCAGGTTTGTGCCAAATAATTCTTCGGCCTGATCACTTGTTATTTCTTCTATGAATTTCCTGCAGGCACATTTCTATAAACGTTTCGGTATCACCGATATCAGCCTGATTTATATACTGGTCTATAAGATTTCCGAGAGTTTCCTGTCGTCTTTTAATTATGAGCCGCCGCTCCACCTCGTGCTGAACTTCTTCAAATGGCTGGAAATTCTTTTGCTGTTTATTTTCCAGCTTCATTATGAAGATGTGACCAACAGCTTCTATAGGACCGGCAATCTGACCGGCCTGAAGATTCTCAGCCTCTTTTTCCAAAACATCATAAGGCTCGGCCAATGAACCCAATTGAACTGTATTCCACAGTCCTCCCTGTGAAGCACGGTGACCATGGGAATACTCCCTTACCAGTTTACCAAATTCCTCTCCCTTTTTCAGTCGTTCGACTAATTGCTCAGCCAGTTTCTTCGCTTCTTCTCTCGCCTCCTGCGGCTCTTTGAAAGATGTGTCCGCAGAAACAAGCCTGCCCGGTTGGATATCAATCAACCTGAACCTGATGGTGCCAGTAATCGCATACAACCTGTCTTTAATCTCATCGTAATAATCCAAAAGCTCTTTATGTGTAACGGATTTCTCCTCACTTAGCTTTTCTGCAAGAAATGATTGTGTGATAATAAACCTTTTCTGTTCTTTATGAAACTCCTTCCAGTCAAGTCCTCTTTCTTTGAGAACTCTTTCCGCCATCGCGTAGTCACCGCCGAATCCCGCGACAAATTTGCCCACCTCCTCTTCAACGACCTTCTCAAGAGGCTCATCTACACCTTCGGGAAGACTTTTCTTTGCCTGCTGGTAAAGGAGAAGGTCGGAAATTCTGTTCCAAACAAATCGCTCCAACTGCGGCCTTGCGAGTTTCCCAAATTCTTCCAGACTACTTCCCTGTGCCAAATTTCCCAAAACCTTACTCGCCGGCACAACCACCTCGTTCATCGTTAAAACATCATTGTTAACCTTCAAAACCAGACCGCCCGAACAGGCCGGCAAACCATCCCTTTGAGCAAGCGGCATTGTTGCCAATTCTTCTTCTGTAAATTTACCGCTACTTTTATCGCCACAGCCCTCGATAAAAATCGGGGATAAAATTAAAATGGTCCCGACAAGTCGGGATAACGTTAAAATTACTTCCACCGGAATATGTATCTTTTTCATTATCATAATTTCCTTTACTGGATTTCGGTTTCGCTTGATATTATATGGTATTACCTGCCGGTGTGCGAAAAATTTTTCTAAGGATACTTGCAAGCGTTCTCGGCTCGAAATATCGTTCCTCCAATCGAACACATACTGTTTCCGAGTCCGGCGCCCTCACAATCCCTGGAGCCCTTTCGAACAAAGCCCCTGCAGGAGCCCCATTTTCCAATGAAAATATCAAGTCCTGCTCTGAAACAACGATACTCTTTATGCCCCATCCACTCGCCCTGATTCGCAAATCCGCCCATTGCAGCAACAAATCAACCTCTTCCGGCATCGGCCCGAACAGGTCCGCCAAATCCTTTTCAAGCTGCCTCAAATCCTCTACCGACTTCGCCGCCGACAGCCGCCTGTAAATATCTATTCTCTGCCGGTCATCGGATATATAGCTCTTTGGAATATATGTAGAGAAACCAAGGTCTATTACTGTGCTTGGCTCCCCGACAATCGTCCCTGGGGCAACCTCGGCCGCTTGAATCTTTAAACTTCGCACCGCTTCAGCCAACAGCCTACAATACATCTCATAACCCACCGCATGGATATAACCCGATTGCTCCGCTCCAAGTATATTACCCGCTCCCCGAATCTCCAAATCCCGCAGAGCTATCCTGAAGCCCGCTCCTAAATGTGAATACTCCTCTATCACCTTTAACCGCTTTGCCGCCTTAGGTGTTATTGTTCGCTTAGCAGGAAGCAGTAAATACGCATACGCGCGGTGTTTATATCTGCCTACTCGGCCGCGAAGCTGATGAAGCTCGGCCAAACCGAAGCGGTCCGCATTATTTATGAAAATTGTATTGGCGTTCGGTATGTCAATGCCTGACTCGATAATCGTTGTGCACACCAAAACATCCACTTTACCTATCACGAAATTTATCATAACCTCTTCGAGTTCGTGTTTCGGCATCTGTCCATGGCCGACTGCAATTCGCGCATCAGGAACGAGCTTTTGAACCTCATCCGCCACTCTCTGGATTGAGCCAACCCGGTTATGCAGGAAGAAAATCTGGCCCTGCCGGTTAAGCTCACGCAGTATCGCTTTTTTTATAAGATCTTTATCGTACCGACAAACCGTTGTAACTATACTTCGCCTGTCGAGTGGTGGCGTGGCAAGAGAGCTTATATCTCGAATACCCAAAAGCGAAAGATGCAGTGTCCGGGGAATCGGCGTCGCCGTCATCGTCAGCACGTCGATATTGGCACGAATTCTCTTAAGCTTCTCTTTGTGCTTCACTCCGAACCGCTGTTCTTCATCGATAACCAAAAACGCCAAATCCCTGAATCCCACATCGTCGCTTAAAAGCCGGTGTGTGCCGATAAGTATATCAACTTTACCATCTTTGGTGCGCTTGATTGTTTCTCTGGCCTGCTTCGGCGTCTTAAAACGCGTTAACGTCTCTATGTTCACTGGGAAATCCGCAAATCGCTCCCCGAAAGTTCTGCCATGCTGGACACAAAGCACTGTTGTCGGCACGAGTACTGCCACCTGTTTATTGTTCACCACCGCCTTAAACGTCGCACGCATCGCCAATTCTGTTTTGCCGTAACCCACATCACCACAAACCAGTCTCTCCATAGGAACCATACGTTGCATATCAGCCTTAATCTGTTCCAATACCGTAATCTGGTCAGGCGTCTCCGTATAAGCAAACGATTCCTCAAACTGCCGCTGCCAGTTTGTATCTTTGCCAAACGCAATCCCACCCATTGTTTCACGCTTTGCCTGAAGCTCCAGCAGCTCGCTGGCCAAGTCCTGCACCGCACGGGCCGCACGCTCTTTTTGATGCTGCCATCTCTTCGAGCCCACTTTGCTAAGAGATGGACGCCTGGCCATTGTCCCGATATATTTCTGCACCAGGCCTATATTTTTAATCGGAACATAAATATGCGTTTTGTCCGCATATTCCAGTGTCAGATATTCATTGATCTGGTCCTTTTTCGTAATGGTCTTTATTCCAAGGAATTTACCAATACCGTGAGAGACATGTACAACGTAATCACCCCGCTGCAGGTCAAAAAGAGTATCTATCGGAGAAGTCGCACGTATCTTTCGTAACCGTCTTCTTACGGCGTACTGCCCGAACATCTCATGATGACTTACTATTATGGTATCGAGTGAATTCAGGATAAACCCCTGATGAATAAAGCCCACCTGCAACCTCAAATTCGCCGGCACCCGCCCCTCTTTTTCCGTAATAATCTCCACTATCCGTTTAGACTCGGCAGCATTTTGACAATATAGAAAAACCTTTTTTTTCTTTGCCGCCCCGACCAACTCTCTCAGCGCCGTCTCATTACCCGCCCATATCGGCCCACCTTTATTTTCAAACTGGCCGGCGGTGTGCACATCCACTTTCAAATATGCCGCTTTTTCCAATGCAGCAAACCTGCAGATATATAACTGCGTAAACTTTTCAATAGCCTTGTAAATATCACGCCATTGGTACAGCCGCTGCGGCCTTTCAACGCGGTCAAGAAAAACACCGGCAACTTCCTCCACGTCAACCGGTTCCTCAAGAATGATGACAGTATCCTCCGGAAGCACGTTAATAAAGAGTTCATCCTCCACCTTGCCTCCATTGCCCGCAGGCGGTATCACTCTTACGTTCTCTACCTCTTTGTATGAACGCTGTGTGTCTAAATCAATCCTGCGAATACTCTCGACCACATCGCCGAAAAATTCTATCCTCACCGCATCACTGTCGAACTGGCCTTCGGCCCCAAATTTCTCAGCCGTCAGCGGTGCGTAAATATCAATGATTCCACCCCGTCGCGCGAAATGTCCCGGCAGCTCAACTCTCTCTACCCGTTCGAATCCGCTTCCAATCAGCCACTCGATAACTTCTTCCGGGCTAATTGTCCCGCCTACTTCTAATCCCAGCGACTTTCCTTCGAGAAGCTCAACACGCGGAATAGGTTGGCAGATTGCCTGCACGGATGTTGAAATGATAAGCTCCCGACCGTTCCCAGTTTGGCCCCTCGCCTTCCTGCCGACCAATGCCAACGCAATTCTTAATCTCTCAATGCCCGTCTCATCACTCGCCTCTCCCAAACCCCCTTCTGCCTCCCACGCCGGAAATGTCTCGACCTGTGTAACTATCTTCCGTGTTTCTGATAGACTCTCGTCGCCGTGAACCAACTCCGCGAAAGTCTGCAGGTCATCGGCTCGGTTATCCGCGTCGTCGATATGAGGAGTGATATAGAGAATCGGCCTTTGAAGCTGCGCTGATGCGTATGCTGCCAGCAACGGCGCAAAGGATCCCCAGCTTCCCTCGACTTTAACCGCCCTGTCACCATCTTTGGCAGCTTTCAGTCGGGAAATAATCTTTGCTACCGCCTTATCTCTGCTCAGGTCCATAAAGTTAGCGAACAGCGTATAACCGGCTTGCAATTATACGCTATACACTAACTATTCTATGCCATTATACACCAAAGCAGGTCCTTACCGCCAACGCTGCCATTATCAACGGATGATTTTTCGGCACTACCTTGATTTTGCCGGCAACCTTCCAAAGCGGAATGCTTCCGTACTGCCCGTCTTTATAAACAACCAGTCGATTCTTTTCACCCTTCATCAGCAAATCGACCGCCATAAATCCGAATCCCGTAGCCAGTGCCCTGTCATATGGTGTCGGCGTTCCACCCCGCTGAATATGCCCAAGAACCACCGCCCGGCACTCAAGCCCGGTATGCTCGTTAATCTGTCCGGCAAGTTTATTTGCAATACCGCCTAAACGTATCGGGTCCGGACTATTGTCAACCTTCTTTTTAATCACAGCCTGACCGCCTTTTTCTTTTGCGCCTTCAGCTACAACGATAATGCTGAATTTCTTTCCTCTCCGCGAACGTTCCTCGACAAATTCACAGACCTTATCAATCTTATAAGCTATCTCCGGTATCAAAATGACATCCGCACCGCTTGCCACTCCAGAATGCAGAGCTATCCAGCCGGCATATCTGCCCATAACCTCAATGACCATTACGCGGTGATGTGAGCTTGCGGTCGTATGAATTTTATCCAAAGCCTCTGTTGCCGTCGTAACCGCCGTATTAAAACCAAAAGTAACGTCCGTGCCGTACAAGTCGTTATCAATCGTCTTCGGCACTCCCATAACCGGAAAACCTTTTTTTGCAAACTTCGCCGCTGACGCCATAGTCCCGTCGCCGCCGATACACACAAGCCCATCAATACCATTCTGCCTCAGGGTCCTTATACAGGCGTTTGACAGGTCTCGATACCTCATTTTATCCGCTGTTCTCACCGGGAATCTAAACGGGTCCGCTATATTACTCGTACCAAGAATTGTTCCTCCCACAGTTAGGATGTTACTTACATCGTTGTAGCTCAAAGGGTGCATCCGCCCTTCTATCAAACCAAGATAGCCGTCTTCAATCCCCCAGACCTCCAATCCATACTTCGTGATTGCGGTCTTTACAACCGCGCGTATCACTGCATTAAGCCCCGGGCAATCCCCCCCACCTGTCAGCACAGCTATCGATTTAACCTTGTCCTTTGCCATCTTATCTGCATACCTCGACACTTTTCCTTGCCGCCTCAACTATTTTTTCAACAGTAATTCCAAATTTCTCGAAGCAAACCTTGCCTGGTGCTGATGCACCGAACGACGACATCCCTATAAATATTCCGTTATCGCCCAGCCATTCATCCCAGCCTTGCGCAACGCCCGCCTCGATTCCTACTCTGGCCTTCACTCCCGGCGGTATGACTGAGTCACGGTATTCCTTATCCTGTTTCCTGAAAAGCTCCCATGATGGCATACTAACCACCTGTGCCGATATCCCCTCGGCCGACAATTGCTCCTGTGCCTTTAATGCTAATTGAACCTCTGAGCCCGTTGCTAAAAGTAGTACGTTCGGCTTGTCCGCGCCGGCAAGGATATACACGCCCTTGCCAAGGTTAACTGCAGGAGCATACTTGTTCTGGTCTAAAACCGGCAATCCCTGCCGGGTAAGAAGCAACGCCACCGGCCCATCTCGATACTCAAGAGCAAACTTCCACGTATAAGCGGTTTCGTTCGCGTCGGCCGGACGAATAACAATTAAGCCGGGTATCGCTCTGAGTGCCGCGAAATGTTCTACCGGCTGATGTGTCGGACCATCTTCGCCGATGCCAACACTGTCGTGAGTAAATACAAAAATCGTCTGATGCCTCGACAGTGCTGCCATACGAATCCCAGGCCGCATATAATCCGAGAAAACCAGAAAAGTCCCGCCATAGGCCCTTAGCAAATCACTCGTTACTATCCCATTCATAATCGCCGCCATAGCATGCTCTCTGACGCCATAGCGGATATACCTGCCGTCTCTGCGGTCCTTTTGAAAATCCTCGGCACCTGCAAACTTCGTGTTATTCGACGGCGTAAGGTCTGCTGAGCCGCCCAGAACCAACGGCAGCCTCGGCATAAGCGCATCCAGGGTCTTGCCAGACGCCTTACGCGTTGCTATGGAGCTGCCGGCCTCGAACCCAGGCAGTATTTCCTCAAGGCTCACTGGCAGCCTTCCTGCCTCTGCATCCAGAAGCTCTTTGGCCAGCATTGGATATGCCTTTGAGTACTTTCTGAATTTTCTGTGCCACTTCTTCTGCTCTTTTCTGCCTTTCTCAGCTACTTTCCGGCAATGCTCTAATACCTCTTCGGGAACGTGGAAGGTCTTCTCGGGGTCCCAGCCATAATTTGCCTTTATAAGTTTGATTTCATCGGCTCCTAAAGGAGCACCGTGCGCCTCGGCCGTATCCTGCTTATTGGGGCTGCCGTACGCAATGTGTGTTCGAAGCTGGATAAGCGAGGGGCGCTGCTTTTCTCTTTGCGCTCGCTTAAGGGCCTTTTCAAAAGATGCCATATCATTCCCATCGCCATCCACCACCTGGACATTCCAGCCATAGGCTTTGTATCGCTTCGCCCTGTCCTCGGTAAATGCAAGCTCAGTTTGGCCGTCAATAGTGATATGGTTATCGTCATAAATAACAATAAGATTATTCAGCCCGAGATGTCCCGCCAGCGAGCACGCCTCGGAAGAGATTCCTTCCTGAAGACATCCATCACCCGCAATCGCATAAACTTTGTAATCGATGATAGGCAGTTTTTCACGGTTGAAGTGCGCCGCCAGATATTTCCCGGCAATCGCCATACCCACTGCATTGCCGATTCCTTGTCCCAAAGGCCCGGTCGTTACATCGATCCCCAGCGCCGGCGCACACTCCGGATGCCCCGGCGTTTTACTGCCCCACTGCCGGAAATCTTTCAAATCCTGCAGTGAGACATCGTAGCCGGTCAGGTACAAAAGCGAATACAGCAGCATACTGCCGTGTCCTGCCGAAAGGACGAACCGGTCCCGGTTGTGCCATTTCGGATTGCCCGGATTGTGACGCAGATGTTTGGTCCACAGAACATACGCCGCCGGCGCCATACCAATCGGCATTCCCGGATGTCCGGAATTGGCCTTCTGGACCGCGTCCGCTGAAAGGAAACGAATCGTCTGAATACAAAGCTCATCAAGCTCTGTTAAACCCGGATTTACTTGAAGCTTACTCATAATCAAAATTCCTCACTTAAAAAAATGTCCCTAACTACCTTCTCTCCCGGCAAACACCGGATTTCAGCCTTACTGATGCACACCCTACCCCTGAAATAAATGGCTTGGCCATCCCATAGGGAGCGCTAAAAATAATCCCAAACCCGACTATTTTCAAGCATTTTACACCGATGCCCTTAAAAACAGCTAATTTACCGTCTATTCGAAAGCAATTGGAGATTTAATCCCATTTTAAACAACCATAGTCTTAAGATTTTATTTTCTGCTTGACCAGATACTATAGGTTTGTTTTAATAAGGATATCAGGGGTATTTGACATCCGGCTTGCAAGTAGCAGGAAAGGCCGAAAATGCAGAGGACCAGAAAAAACATTACAAATGAAGGGGGTTATTACTCCTGGAAAGACCGGATTTTAGACAACCTTGTTCATTTTGTTATAATCATCATACTTTTATTAATAACACTCTTGATTACAATCCGAACCATAAAGTACATCCAGGCGGAGCAGATATGGAGGTAACTGATGTACTAAAATGGGTCTTCTGGCTGGCACTGATAGCGGTGTTTTTAGGTCTGTTCTGGGCATTCTCAACCTGATTACAAGCCAATCTGCGGCGAATACATCCCGATTCTATCGGGACCTGAACTGCGGGCGAAGAAAACCACGAACCAGCCATCATTAATTAACTCTTTAAGATTAAAGCAACCAGGGCTTCTCACAGCTTGCATCGTCCGGCTCAATGCACCGCCACCAGTCATTACCCAAAACAACAAAGTCCAGGAAATTCACTCTACAGTCACCATTTTTGTCTGCTGGCAAGGCCCAGCCGCACGCGTAAATCCCTTCGCAGGTCTCAGGTGCCCTATTAGTATCTTCACAAGCACTGACTAAAACTACCTCGTCGCTTTTTATCTCGCAACAGTTCCTTAGTATACCACACGGCTTAGGTTTTGTATTGACCTCAACAACCAATTCAATGCAACCGTAAGCATCTGCCGGAAAGTCTATATCGTACCAGGTAACGGTGTGGGAAACATCGTTGTAATCTCCCGTAGGCAAAGATGAAACGTAATTTACTTCCTCCGGCAGATAATCAACAATATCAACAATTGTATTGCCGTAGCCGTTAGCATCGTAGCAGATGGTATATGTGATTATATCGCCAGTGCCAATGAAGTTTCCATCGGGCACATCGTCAACCTTGATGAGCGTCGGACAGCAGCATACAGGAGTGTATTCCTCAGAGTACAGATTGATGCAGTCCCCTTGCATTTGACAAGAATTTGTGATTGTATCACCCGGAATAGGAGATTTCACATCGACTGTCAGCGTAAGGCAATTGGAATCATTGGCCTCCATTGTGCCAATATCCCAGGTAATGGCGTGAGAATCGGGATTGTAAATCCCATTATCTGAAACTGAAACAAAGTTCACTTCTGAAGGCAGGGAATCAGTAATTACAACATTGCTATCACCGTAACCGTTAGCGACGTAGCAGATACTGTAGGTTATATTATCACCCGGGCCGACACAGCCACTGACATCATCCACCTTGGTAAGCGTCGGCGGACCACACACGGGAGTGTATTCCTCTGAATTCAAATTGATACAATCCCCTTGCATTTGACAAGAATTTGTGATTATACCGTTGGGCACAGGGCATTTCACCTCGACTGTCAGCATAAGGCAATTAGAATCATTAGCCCCCATCGTGCCAATATCCCAGGTAATGGTGCCGGAGAGATACTCATAGTCACCGTTGGCAGAGACAAAGTTAACTTCGGGAGGCAGGGAATCGGTAATTACTACATTATTATCGCCGTATCCGTTAGCGGCGTAGCAGATGTCGTAGGTTATCTCATCACCGGGACCGACACAGCCACTGACATCATCAACCTTGGTAAGCGTCGGCGGACCACACACGGGAGTGTATTCCTCTGAATTCAAATTGATACAATCCCCTTGCATTTGACAAGAATTTGTGATTATACCGTTGGGCACAGGGCATTTCACCTCGACTGTCAGCGTAAGGCAATCAGAATCATTAGCCCCCATCGTGCCAATATCCCAAGTAACGGTGCCTGAGATATGCTCATAGTTACCGGTGGCCGAGACAAACTCTAATTCGGGCGGCAGGTCATCGGTGATTACAACATTAGTATCGCCATAACCGTTGGCAGCGTAGCAGATGCTGTAGGTTATATTATCGCCAGGACCGACACAGTCATTCACATCATCCACCTTCGTAAGCATCGGGCAGCATACAGGCGTGTATTCGCAAGCCGTGTTGTAGGGAGTATCTCCGCTTTTCATCTCGCAACAGTTTATGATTACACCACCCGGCTCAGTGCATTCTTTTACCTCGACTTTCAGCGTAACGCAATTTGCATCGCCGGGCTTCAACGTCCCGATATTCCAGGTGACGGTATGGTCGTCAGAGTTATAAATTCCATAAGGGCCTGATGAACAATATTCTACTTCCTCCGGCAGTTCGTCAATAATATTCACATCGTTGATATCCGGGCAGTTCGAATCACCAGTATAACTGTAGCAAATCGTGTACGTTATTTCATCGCCCGGCCCGACACAATCACCATCATTAACATCATCAACTTTGGTAAGCTTCGCCCAACATGGTCCCACCTCCCCCACACATATCCCTGCCGGACCTGATCCCGTTCCACCGGTGGGTTTTGAGTCAGTGCAGACACAGTTAGGACCCGAGCAGTCATAGACACGTACTTCTCTATTCGATGTCGTAACATAAACCAATCCGGTTGCTGAATCAACAGCAACTCCTATTGGTACCGTTCCGATATCTGTCTCAACATTGCACGTGCTTTCACATGGGTCTTCGAGGTCATGCTTTACCAGATAATTATGGCCTTGGCCAGTCCCCCTATACAGCGCACCGGTGTAAAGGTATCCTCTTTGGAAGTCTACGGTTATATCGCATGCAGCGCGTCCCACATCACGCGTTCCCAGAAGCGTCCAATTAGGGTCATCGGCATCATAATAATGTACCATAGTGGTATTATTCGTGACATACAACCGACGAGTAATTCTGTCCTGTGCCATCCCCCAAGCACCACCCACATCTGTCAAGGTGACCTCGTCAATCAGCACAAGTGCTTCGTTAGGTTCGTACCATTCGCAAATATAAAGTGTATCGCTGCTTCGTTCTACAGCATATACTCTATGATATATCTCATCTGCGACAATTCCCGCAAGGTTATAGTTAGCAACGTCTATAGAACCTTCTTCTTCCATAGTCTCAGTATTCGCCCAAACAATCCCGGAATATGATTCGTAAGTTATGAAAAGACGTTTCAGTCTCGAATCAATTGATACATCGGAAGCACCTAATGCATAATCTGCAACGTCAACAGTATCCCAATATTCTATTTGGTCACCAAGAATTTCATAAACACTAAGTTGTGTGGCATGATGGTCAGTGATTGCATAAACGTACTTTGCCTCGGCTGTGCTGCAAATGCTGATGGTGAGAATAATTAGTGATACAATAAATGAAGACTTTTTCGCTGACATTTTCGTTCCTCCTTGTTTAAGTAATAGATTGAAGTTTTAAATTGCAGTTTCTTTCTCCTGAATTTGCTTTCACAAAACACCGATTCTAAGGGAATTATAAAAAACATTAGTAGTTCCCCTAATTTACTTCGACCCCACTGAGCAATAGGTACCTCAAGGATGTATTTTACAAATATGTGTTATTCAAGCGTGTTTGTCAAGAAATAACCTGGATTTTGATTGTATATTTTATACAAAATTCAGGATAAATCTTTACTTGATAGCAGGGATTAAAAACCGGCGGTCGTCGCCCTCCTTCCACAGCAGTTTTATAAATCGAACTCGGCCACGAGGAAGGTATGGTCGCTCGGTTTTTCAACAGTTCGCGGTTTTATATCGATATAGCAGGCGGAGCATTTTTTCGCGAGCGGCTTTGTCGCCATAATATGGTCCAGCCGCCACCCCTGATTGCGTCTGAATGCATTCATCCGGTAATCCCAGAACGTATATTGTTTCGCCTCTTTGCAGTGCATCCTGAAAACATCAGTAAAGCCCCACGCCATAACCTTCTTCAGCTCTTTATGAACATCGGGATGATAACAGACGTGCCCCAGCAGCCCTTCCGGGTCATAGACATCTATGGCATCCGGCGCAATATTTAAATCGCCCACCCATACTACCCGACCGCCGGGTTTGAAATTTGACGTGAAGTATTTTCGCAGCCGCCGGAACCACTTCAGCTTGTATTGAAACTTCTCCGAGTCCGGCTCATAGCCTTGCGGCACATACGTATTGACTATAGCAACCCCCCTAATCACCGCTTTCAACAGCCTTGCCTCATCTCTCGGCTCATCCTTGAAACCGAACTCGACCTTCGAGATTTTGCTTCTGCTGAAAATTGCCACTCCGTTATAGCTCTTCTGCCCCCTGAAAGCGTACTCATAATCCGTCTTGTCAAATGCTTCCCGGGGAAAATCAACGTCCTGCACCTTCGTTTCCTGAACGCACAGAACGTCCGGCCTGTTCTCACTGAGCCATTTGAGCACAATCGGCAGCCGAGAGCGCAGCGAATTGGCATTAAACGTTGCGATTTTCACTTAAACAATTCTCCCCGTCTCGAGGTCCTCGATAGGCCCCCGCCCCCACCACGTCGCTTTTGAAACTTCAAAATCTCAGCCAAGCTTATCCACCGTCGTTTCCGGGGCAGCTTTTTTACGACCGGTTACTTCTTCAATAAGGGTCCCCCTTGGCTCCTCGGCCGTTAGTATTTCATCCACAATATCAGCCTTCACATCTCCGGCACTCGGGACAGCACTGTAACTCTCGACTATGTACAACAGCCCCAGAAGGAAACTTACCATACTTTCTCCCCCCTGGTTCATACTCACTCCATTCTGCTCAAGCGCGTCGCAGCAGCCTTTGGTCTTGAAGTCATATACCGGAACGTGCAGGTCATTTTCTCCAAGGAACCAATCGAACGCCTTTCGCCAGAGTGCCAAAAACATATCGTCGTCTGTTGCTTCATAAGCTGTTTTTAGCATCATCACAGTACTGCCCGCTTCAATCGGTTGTTGGTCGAAGTTCGCTTTTTGTCCTCCGCGCTTATACCAGCCGTTGGTCCCTACAAAACTGAAATGGTAACCATTGAAAGTCTTCTCAAGGATAAACTCACACGTCTTATTGGCCACCGAAAGATATTTTTCTTCGCCAAGCGCCACAGCAGCAACGAATAATGCATGAGGCAGGACGGCATTGTCGTAAGTTACCATCTCCTCAAACCAATCCCAATTCACTGTTCGTCCCATTTCGTACTGCATTACCAGCCCGTCAGCCGTTGTCGCCAAGGCCCGTTTTATATCGCTAGCGCCAGGAAATTGCTTCAAATAATCCGACAGCCCGAGTATCGAATACGCCATACCCCTCGGAGAAAGTGACGCGATATGCCTTACGGATTTATCGAAACAGTCTTTGATTATGGATAAGTATGCCGGGAATGGTGGTTTCGCCATCGCTGTGCCGAAGGCCCACAGAACCCGCCCAAGGGCATCATGTGCCGGTTCATTCGGCACCCAGCGTCTCTCGAAACTCATAAAGTCTTTCATTGTCCCGTCATTATTCTGTGCGTGGCTGATAAAAGACAAGTATATTCCGAACAGCCGAAGCGCCTCCTTGTCTGCGTACTGTGCCCAGAACTTCGTCATAGCTACAAGCGCCAGCGCATTATCTGTCGTGCAGTATCCGCCGTTGCGATTTGGAATTGTAAAAGTCGCCTGCCGGTATAATCCCGTAGTGTCCGTCAGTCTTATCAGGTGGTCCAGACGTGGTTCCGGCAGTTCGATAATCGATATCGGCGTCTGATTAGCCGCAATCGCCTTGGCCGGCATACGGGCCGGCAGGCGCTTGGCAGTGAACAGCCGCCAGTAGTGTGCCGCAACTTTCGGCCAAATCATTGTCCGCCCGAAATCGTAAGCACGACGCCTCATAGAATAAAATAGCGCGTCACTCTGTAGTAATTCGATTATCGACTTGGCAATGTGTCTCGAATCCTCAAATCGGACCAGTTTGCCCCGCCCTTTCGCCAGAAATTCCAGCGCCGCCCAATAAGGCGTTGAAACCACAGCCTTGCCCGCACCAACCGCAATACCAAGTGTGCCGCTGGTCAGTTGCTCCTTCATTAAGTAAGGCGTAACATAAATCTCCGCTGCACATAAAAAATTCCGAAGTTCTTCATCGCTCACGAACCGATTATGGAATATCACATTCTCCTGGACACCCAGGTCCTTGACCATACGCTGCAGATGAAATCTGTACGACTCTCCTTCCTGCCGAGCCACCTCAGGATGGGTCATACCCAATATTATGTACATGACGGATCTGTCCGCTTCGACTATGCTCGGCATTGCCTTGAGCATCATTTCTATGCCTTTGTTACGTCCCAGAAGCCCGAACGTAAGAATCGTCCTGCGGCCCTCCATTCCGAATTTAGACTTGTAATAATTGCTGTCTACAAACGGCAAATCCGGTATGCCGTGTGGAATCAGACTTATCTTATTCGTCGATATTCCGTAAACTTCGTGAAGCATCTCAATGCCGCGCTTATTCATAACTACGACTTTATGCGACATTTCGCACACATCGACCAGCGATTTGTAATACTCTGGAGCCGGCTCAGCAAGAACTGTATGCAAAGTCGTGATGACCGGTGCGTTTAATCTGGCAAGCAGCAGATTTAAGTACGAGCCCCCATCACCCCCGAAAAGGCCAAATTCGTGCTGTATAGAAACTACATCAACATGACTGAAATTGATATAATCACCTGCGCATAAATAGTCATTCTTAACATTCTGCCGAATCTCGAATTTTACAGGCTCGCTGTATTGGTGTTCATAATCCGATTGCATCGCAACCACTAATGGCTCGAAATCTACACCCGCAATCAACTTGATATTATTAATAAGGTCTGAACTAAATGTGGCAATACCGCACCTTCGGGGCAAAAAAGAGGAGATAAAAACTACTCTTTTGCTTTGGCTCCTTGCCATAGATTATGCCCTTCGGGGAAATTAAACAACTCTTGATATACGATATATTAACATCAATCCTTATTCTGTCAAGTATAATTCACACGCAAACATTCGCGTTAAAACAACTTGACAAAAATTTAAAGTGCGTTTCGGTGTTACACAGATTAAATAACAAAACAAGCCCCAAAAATACCAGCAAGTAATACCATATAAACAGATTTCCTGATATCTTAAGTATTAACCTGATTGATTTCCTATACTACCCAGACTCGCTATTACTTCACAAACACAAATCTCATCATTAAAAAAATAAGGATATCTGTACATTTCGCACGAGTAACTTTTATCTTTTTTTCCTTAATCACCGAGTTTAACATATTCTAATTAAACTCTTGATATGCCTTCTTTACACCATTTCTAATTACAATTTTCCACAAAAAAGCTTGACATACTTTATAATTAAAATATACTACTCTTCCGGTAGGAATAGGGACACTTACGTGAAACTTTCTACAAGAACCAGATATGGACTCAGGGCTATCCTTGAACTGGCTATACAGCACGACAAGGAACCTTTGAAGATAAAAACTATCGCTCGCAGGCAGGAAATATCCAGGAAATATCTCGAGCAATTAATCTCTATGCTTAAGTCATCAGGGATAGTTAAAAGTGTCCGAGGCCCTAAAGGCGGCTATTTCCTTGCTAAAAATCCTGCAGCAATTACACTTTATGACCTTTTCAAGGCTCTTGAAGGGCCTGGTGCAACCGTAGAATGCCTTGAAAATCAAGACTATTGCTCACGATACCAAAATTGTGTCGCAAGACAGGCCTGGGTAAAACTCCAGGAAGCAATAGCCGAGGTTCTTAAGTCAATAACAATGCAGGATTTAGTCGACAAGATGCGATATAATGACAAGTTACAAAGAGACAATCATATAACTCAAAAACTATAACAAAATTATTGGAGCCAGATAATGAGTCGAAAAACACCTGAGACCAAAAATATAGAGAAAATCATAAAAGACCTTGTGCGTACTTATACCGGCGATTCCGGTATAAATTTTATTGACGTCTCTAATTTGCCGCTCAGGGATAATATTGTCAAAATCCTCGACCTGCTAATGGAAGTTCTATTCCCGGGATATACAGGAAAGAGAACTACTACGCGGATCAATATCAGTTTCATTATCGGTGATATACTCTGTCAGGTATATTCGGAACTAACCGAACAAACAGAACGTGCTTTCCGCTATGGCTGCAGAATAAAAAAATGTGACAATTGTGACTTCAGCGAGATGGGTCGCAGTGTTACAAACCACTTGTTTTCACGTTTGCCTGCAATAAGGCAGTTGCTTAAGGGCGACGTTGCAGCTGCTTATGAAGGTGACCCGGCCGCACAGTCCTTTGAGGAAATTGTTATAAGTTACCCCTGCATCACCGCCATCGCCACCCATCGTATAGCCCATGAGCTGTATCTAAAACAGGTCCCCCTGATTCCAAGAATAATGGGCGAATGCGCACACACAAGAACCGGCATCGATATACATCCCGGTGCTACAATAGGCAAAAACTTTTTCATCGACCATGGAACCGGAGTTGTAATTGGTGAGACTTCCGCTATCGGCAAAAACGTCAAAATTTATCAGGGCGTTACTTTGGGCGCCCTTGCACCCGACAAGGGTCAGTCTCTTCGTGGAGTTAAACGCCACCCAACTATCGAAGACAATGTTACTATATATGCAGAAGCAACCATACTTGGTGATGTCGTTATCGGCAAAGGAGCGGTCATCGGCGGTAATGTGTGGATAAAAGAGTCGGTGCCGGCCGGCGTCACCGTCAATACTCCAAAGGCGGACCTGATTTATAAAAAACGCAAAGGCAGCCCGTAAAATATTTTGATTTTATTTTGAAACATGACTCAAGGAGGAACTGATGCACTTAGTCTGGAAGAGGGCATCGATAACCTTAAAAACGGTCTTTCAATAATCAACATGAAAAGTAGATACTCTAATATTTAGATTATTTTCAGCGAAATGGAACCCCGCATGATTGGGTATAATTCTATTAGTGGATAGTTTGCAGTAAAATGTTCATAAAAGTTTTAAAAGCAGAAAATTAATTTAGGAGCTCCCTGTTGGATAATGCCTTGCTCCAAAAAATTGCAAAGCTTAAAAAACAGCGAAAAGCTGTAATACTTGCGCATAACTATCAGCCCGGCGAGATACAAGACTTGGCAGAGTTCACTGGAGACTCATTAGGCCTGAGTATAAAAGCTGCACAGACCGATGCGGAAGTGGTTGTCTTTTGCGGCGTTCTGTTTATGGCCGAGACGGCTGCTATTCTTTCGCCGCAGAAAACGGTTCTTCTGCCGGCCAAAGACGCAGGCTGCCCGCTCGCCGATATGATTACGGCAGAGCAGCTTCGTGAACTGAAGGCCAAACACCCCGATGCATTGGTCGTCTGTTATGTCAACAGCCCTGCCGAAGTCAAAGCTGAAAGTGACTATTGCTGTACAAGTGCTAACGCCGTCGAGCTGGTAGGTTCTTTGCCTGATGATAAGCAGGTCATTTTCGTTCCCGACCAACATCTTGGCCAATTCGTTGCCCAAAAAACCGGCAGAGACCTCATCCTTTGGCCTGGTTATTGTCATGTACACGTCGTGATTACTGAAGACGATATCAAAAACGCCAAAGCAAAATATCCAGATGCTGTTGTTATGGCGCACCCGGAATGCACCGAACCTGTAAAGCAGCTCTCCGACCAGATACTAAGCACCGGACAGATGCTTAATTTTGTCGTGCATAGCGACGCGAAACGATTCATAGTTGCCACTGAGAATGGTATCATCCATACCTTGAAAAAGAAAAAACCTGATGCTGAATTTATCCCGGCAAGCGAGAAAGGAATCTGTCCTAATATGAAGAAAATTACTCTGGATAAGGTTATCGCCTCACTTGAAGATATGAAGTATCATATTAAAGTCCCGGAAGAGATAAGGCTTAAAGCAACAAAAGCGCTGAACCGGATGGTTGAAACATTACCAGCAACTTAGATAAGGATTCAAAACGATGGCAAAAGAAACGAATCATCATTTAGAGACATTAGCCCTGCACGCCGGGCACCAGCCAGATTCTGAAACCCTTAGTCGGGCCGTGCCCATCTATCAGACGACCAGTTACGTCTTTAAAGATACCGAACATGCTGCAAACCTCTTTGCGCTCAAAGATTTCGGCAATATCTATACTCGCCTGATGAATCCAACCACCGATGTTCTCGAAAAACGCCTTGCCGCACTCGAGGGTGGGGTAGGAGGCCTCGGTCTGAGCTCAGGCCAGTCCGCCATTTACGTCAGCATATTCAATATCTGCAAAGCAGGCCAGCACATAGTCTCTTCAAAGTCCCTTTATGGCGGCACGTACACGCTTTTCAGCCAAACGTTCCCAAAGCTTGGTATTGACGCCACTTTTGTCGACCCCAGAGAGCCTGACAATTTCGCAAAGGCTATTAAACCCGAGACCCGCCTAATTTACATTGAAAGCGTCGGTAATCCCAAGAATGATATCCTGCAATACGAAAAAATAGCCGACATCGCTCACGACCACGGCCTGCCAGTAATATGTGACAGCACAGTTATGACACCTATATTATTCAGGCCCATTGATTACGGTATTGATATTGTTGTTCATAGCTGCACGAAGTTCATAGGCGGCCACGGCACCAGTATCGGCGGGATTATCGTGGACTCGGGAAAGTTTAACTGGGCTAACGGCCGATACCCCGAATTAACCGAACCCGACCCCAGCTATCACGGTATTAAATACGTGGAAACTTTTGCACAAATGGCCTATATCATAAAAGCAAGAACTCAATTCCTCCGGGATATGGGCTCGTGTATGTCACCATTTAACGCCTTTCTGTTTTTGCAGGGCCTTGAGACCATACACCTGCGGATGCCAAGGCATTCTGAAAACGCCCTGAAACTCGCTCAATGGCTTGAAAAGCAGGATACTGTCAACTGGGTAAACTACCCGGGTTTGAAATCACATCCTGATTACAAACTCGCACAAAAGTACCTGTCCAAAGGCCAAGGGGCAATCCTCGGCTTTGGTATCAAAGGCGGTAAGCAGGCGGGCATTAAATTTATTAACAGTGTTAAATTAGCCAGCCATCTTGCCAATATCGGCGATAGCAAGACACTGGTCATCCACCCGGCCAGCACGACCCACCAGCAGCTAACAGAAACAGAACAGCTTGCAGCTGGTGTAACTGATGATTATATTCGCGCCTCGGTTGGAACCGAGCACGTTGATGATATAATTGCTGACTTCAAGCAGGCCCTTGAAGCCAGCCAATAATAACTAAAAATTGTGAACCAAAAAAATGTGGGAATACACGGATAAAGTAATTGACCATTTTCTAAATCCGCGAAACGTCGGCGAGATTGAAAATCCCGACGGTATAGGCGAGGTCGGCTCATTAGCCTGCGGCGACGCGCTGCGCCTGACTTTCAAACTGGACAAGGAAGGCAGGATAAAAGACGCCAAATTCAAAACCTTCGGCTGTGCCAGTGCCATCGCAACGTCTTCCGTCCTGACCGAGATGATAAAAGGAATAACTCTCGAAGAAGCCGCCAAAGTAACCAACAAAGATATCGCCGATTATCTCGGCGGCCTGCCCGAACAAAAAATGCACTGCTCGGTTATGGGAAGAGAGGCTCTTGAGGCCGCCATAGAGAACTATCGCAGCGGCGGCACTAAAAAACACGAGTTAGAGGGAGAAGTTGTCTGCACCTGTTTCGGGGTTACTAAAAACGAAATAGAAAGAGTAATTCGTGATAACGACCTTACTACCGTCGAGCAAGTAACAAATTATTGTAAGGCCGGCGGCGGTTGCGGCGGCTGCCACGGCCAAATCGAAAAAATCATCGAGACTCTGCAGGGCGAAAAAGCACACGCTGCACATCCAGCTCCGGCCCGTAAGCCGGTAAAGCTCACAAACATCCAGAAAATTCAAATGATTCAGCAAACGATTAACGAGCAAATCCGCCCCGCTCTCCGCGCCGACGGTGGAGATATCGAACTGATAGATGTTGAGGGAAATAAGGTCATTGTGGCCTTCAGGGGCATGTGCGCTCAATGTCGAATGGCGGAATTTACTATCAAAGACGTAGTTGAGGCAAGACTGAGAGAATTTGTCAGTGAGGAGTTTTTCGTCGAAGAACAAAAAGACTCGGTAGAGCAGCCCCATCTGCATCGGGAAATATAAAATGAAAACAATTTATCTCGACAACAATGCCACAACAAAGGTGGCCGATGAGGTTATCCAGGAGATGACGCCGTACCTGACTGAGATGTACGGCAATCCTTCGAGTATGCACACCTTCGGCGGACAGGTCGCCCGCAAAATCCGCGAGGCCCGCGAGAACGTTGCCACCCTGCTTGGCTGCGATCCGGCCGAAATCTTCTTCACCAGCGGCGGAACTGAAAGCGACAACGCCGCCATTAACGGCACCTTGGCCGCGGCACCAAACAAACGCACAGTCATAACGACCCGTGTCGAGCACCCTGCGGTTCTGGCCACTTGCCGCGAACTAAAAAACCACGGCTGCAACGTCGTTGAGCTTGGTGTCGATAATAGTGGAATGCTCGATTTGAATGAGCTTCGCCGGAGTATCACCGACGATACCGCGCTGGTAACCATAATGAACGCAAACAACGAGACCGGCGTGCTCTTTCCCGTTGACCAAATCGCTAAAATCACCAAGGAAAAAGGTGCTATCTTTCACACCGATGCCGTTCAGGTCATCGGCAAAATCCCAATTAACCTGGCACAAACGCCAATCGACCTGCTCAGCCTCTCCGGGCACAAGCTGCACGCCCCGAAGGGAATAGGCGTCCTTTACGTCAGAAAGGGAACTCGCATATCTCCCGTTATGTTTGGCGGCCATCAGGAGGCCGGCCGAAGACCGGGAACAGAAAACGTACCCGGAATCATCGCGGTCGGAAAGGCCTGCGAGCTGGCAGGCAAAAATATCAGGGATGAAAACAGCCGTGTTAAGAAATTGCGAGACAAGCTTGAGGACGCAATATTAGCTAACTGCCCCGATTGTCGCCTTAACGGTGACAAACAGAAGCGTCTGCCCAACACGTCGAACATCAGCTTCGAATACATCGAGGGCGAGGCAATCCTGCTTATACTCGACAGCTACGGCATCTGTGCATCGAGCGGCTCGGCCTGCACCTCCGGCTCATTAGAGCCGTCGCACGTCCTGCGCGCAATGGGCGTGCCCTTTACTGCCGCCCACGGCTCGGTTCGCTTCAGCCTATCACAATACAACACCGAAAAGGAAATCGACTTTGTTATTGAAAAAATGCCCCAAATCGTAAACCGCCTTCGCGAACTATCACCGTTTGTAACAAAATAGTTCGGATTCGGCCTTTTGTCACTTTTATTGCAGGAGTGGTTTATCGTCCTTCAACGTCCAGGAAATGCTTTTTCTTCAGAATACGTAAAATAAGAAACACAGCCAGGCCGAAGCAGAATAACATGCTATAAAACCAGCTGATCTGCCATTTGCCTTTATAGTAGAAATCACCGATTACTTCCAGGCACGTAAATGTCGCTATTATAAGAAAAAAAGCGGCGTACTCTCTTTTTAAAACGGTTTTAATAGAAAAAGGCAGAGCAGATTTTTGCCGGTTCCTGAAACGAGGAAAAATCATAGGTGTTTTCTCGGCCCAACTCTTAAATGTCTCTCCGAACTTCTCCTGAAGAAATTCTTCCTCTACAAATATTATTCGCTCATAGTAAAAAGAGAAAAGCAATATCGCAGCAATGCTGAAGAAAAACGAATGTGTAAAAAAGGAGATACCCGCCCATATCAAAAAATTACCCAGATATAATGGGTGTCTTACGATAGAATACATTCCTGTCGTGTTCAGAACACTTGCTTTCTGACTTTTTGTCCCTCTGCCGGATGTTCCTTTGGGAGTATGACCGACTGTATAAATACGAATCCCTAATCCCGTGAAGGAAACCATAAAACAAAATATCTCCCAAAGAATATCCAGCGTATGATTGCCCTGCGGGTATGTATAATTTTTTAAAGAGACCAGAAAAAGGGATATTGCCAGTAATGGCAGAAAGCTTCTCCATCTGAACAACCAACGTCCTGTGCATCTGAATTCTTCTATTAGGGCCATTGAAGATTTTCCAATACTATGAAAACCATCGACTATGGAATTCGCATGACTACAGGTAGAAACCCCGACTCCTGAAGCATTTCGATAATGTGCGTCAGCATGAATATCCACACAAACCACATTCCATTCGCAAAGTTCTTCACGAAGCTTTTGGCCTTTACCTGATAAACAAGCGGTTCTTTATACAGAGAGAGCCTCGGGAAAAACTGGGGCGTTCGTTTCATATACTCAACATAAGTTTCGTCGAATTTAACAGTCAATTTTCTCTCTTCCGCCAGTATGGTAAAAGGATAATAGAATACGTAAAAGATAATTATCATCGCCAGAATAAGCAGATTTTCCGATGCCAGCCCGATCCCTATCGCACCTATAAAACTAAAAAAGTACAGCGGATGGCGGACTATCAAGTACGGTCCTTCGGTTACAATCCCAAGACTTTTATTACCGCTTATATACATAAGCGCCCAAAGTCGGCCGAGACTACATATTGAAAGCAGAAACAATCCCAACATCTCGGAAAAAATGTCCGCAAAACTTTCCCGGCTAAAGGAATGAGTAGTAAAAACAAGAAGCAATATGATAATTAATCCAAAAATGCGGGACACTATCACCCGCGAGTTGGCGACGGCAAACAGAGTTTCATCTTTCATTGCAAAGATGCTTCCATTCCTGTTAATCTTAAGCATAGAAATGCACTGCCGAAGGAGGGACTCGAACCCTCACCCGGGGTGAACCGGACGGGATTTTGAATCCCGCGCGTCTGCCAATTCCGCCACTTCGGCCGAGCAATCGATAAATAATTATCGATTATTGAAAAGGCTCTGTCAATGTTCAAGTTCCTGAAATAAGCCACAGCCTAAATGCAGGCCTTGTGGCTTTGTAAAATATATTGAAATAAAACTAAAAAGCCTTGGAGGCGGTAATGCGTAATCTTTCCGCCGCTTGCGTAAGCATACACCGGCTGGTCGTGCCAGTAGAAGGCCAGTTCCGGCCCATCGTGTACTTCAGTCAGCAACCTGTCGGTGCACGGGTCATAAGTATAGGTAGTGGTTAAATCCAGCCCGTCTACGGTAACCGTCCGGCTCATGCGATTGCCTACAAGGTCATAAGTGTAGGTAATCTCGTAACCATCACCCGGAGCCGATTCGTAAAGTGGATTTTTTCAAAGAGGTACTCCCTGCTGGGCTAACTTATCTCATGGCGACGAAAACTTTTTAGTGACAAGGGTGATAATCCTTTAGTGGGTCCCATTCGTAAGGCTCATCTGCAGCGTGGATAGCATAGTCGGCTTTTACAAATCCCCTAAGCTTTAGTTTCCTAATCTTTTCATGTAGCCAGCCGCTTACAAATACCTCATAACTCCTGCTATGCGCTGAACCTGGCGGGAAATAGCCAAACCAGCTTTCAGTTCGAACTATAGGGGCCTTTGTTTCACAAAAGGATTCTATAACCTCTTTTCCTCTTTCAAATATATCTCCGTCCGTGCCCTTCGCAATTTGAATCGGCTCACCACACTCTGCGCAACGTTGTAATATTTCTTCATTCACGTATCGACCAACCACAAATTTTGGTCGAATCCAGAAATGCTTCGGTGCATCTGAAATAATATTTCGCTCATTATCTACAATGCAGGGACTGCCAAAATCCACCCAGGGCCCAATATCATTCCGAAGCCAATCAAATGCCCGTTCCGATAGAATCATCATTCCATTCTCTGCGTAATAAATATCCTTTTTCTTTTTCATAACAATTTCATGTATGAAATAGGGATCGGGAAGACAATTATAGTCCGGGCGCATACAATGAGAGCATTCAATTTTTGAATAAGTATTTAAAAACTTATGGTTTTTATCACGATCGACATAATTACCCAATGCCATAAGAGGTACAAAACGAGCTTGTTCAATTTCCTTTGGTGTATAGTCGACGAATACTCCAATGTCATAGTTATACCGATTAGACTCTGATATTTGACTCAATATCTTAGCTACTTCCGGTGTACCATTTGGTAATTCCACCCATATATCATCAATTCTGCCCTGATGGGTTTTAAAACGCTTCAGGATGCTTTTATAAAAGTTCTCACGCTCCTTTAAAAAATCATCCCAAGTCCCCCTGCTTCCATCATTTCCAATATTTAAACGTAACCTGTAGTTCATATCTATAGCCTTTAGCTTTTTTTACATTCATGTACCAACTTCAATTATGCCCTCAACGCCACCTATGTCAAGGACAGCTTTCTTGTAAGCTTCATAAATACCCTTATAATTTGAATCCTGCATCTCAAGCCATTTATAACAATTTCCCAGCTTGTTTAACCATTTATCAGGTCCTCCAGCATCTAGAATAACTTGTTCGACCTTAGTTCCTCTTCGGGGCTGCAAATTCCTGAAAGTTTGATGACTAGCTATTCTCGAATGCAGACCTGTACCAGCCCCTTTGTGTAATGATCTCGGCAGATACCATAATCTCTGTCTGACCCCGCTTCTTACGGCACACTTAAACACAAGGTGATGTTTGTCTATAAATACATTGCCAAACTTAAGCCTTGCCAGCCCCATCTTGGTTAAACGTACGCTTGTTTTTATCCCTCCCATTGCAACATGAGTAACTGCGGCAAAGGCCATGCTATAGCCATAGTGAAGAGCTATCTCCTTGGCGATTAATAGCATCGAGTTCCCAATAGCGCCCAGAAGGTCGGTAAAGGTGCGGAATGCCTCAATTCTGATACTCTCAGCTACTATAAATTCTATAATACCCCGATTAGCAAGTCTTCGGACTAAATTCACTAAATCAGTCAGTTCAAGTATTTGCTTTGCCGCTGAATAGCCCCTCAAAACTTGCGGGATGATAGTTGCCATTAATGAAGACATTACAGCCAACTGTATCGTAAGAGACAAAAAGCTAAGGCCACTCGGGTCTATTGAATTAACTGGATTGTTGTGCACGTATAAGTATTTGTGTAAGGATTGCGGATCGTTTATATTTCCGGAGAAGGGGTCCATTCTATTGAATCGGCCGGTTAGCGAGTCGTACCATCTTGCGCGGAGGTAATACTGCTGAACATCAGTATCAAAGAATTCGCCCGCATACAGTAAGCTTGTAGCCTGCGGGGATGCATTACCGGGACGTTGTGAAGCTGCCGACTCATTCTGAAGTAGTACGCCATAACCATCATACGAATATGTATCGACAATCGTAACGGCCGAGTCGTACTCGACCAGTTGTCTCGTTGAACCATGGCCGTCATATAGCAGATATTGGGTAACACCGTCAACACTCTGTGCGATTACATCGTCACCTATCAGATAGGTAGTCAGGTGATTGGCAGTTGAAGGGCCTGGGTAAGTAATTACCTCGCTTGCCTCCTCCAATACCTGAGCATACCCCGTGTGGTTATATGAATCTACAAGGTAAGTTGTGCTGCGCTCTTCTACAAGCTCATAACCTGAATAAGCAGGATAATAATCGACGTATTTCTCACTGTCGCAGGCTACACGGATGCCCTCGTCATTGTAAGTATAAACTGTAACGGTCTTGACATGGTCATTGCCCTCATCTGAATAACAAGTTGACGTTTCAAGGCGGTTGGCAATGTTATAGGTGTACACGTATTTCTCGATATAGTTGTTTTCCGGGTCCGGCTCGCCCGTCAGTGCTATAATTTTCTTTTCTAAAGACCCGTTAGCGTCATAGCTGTAGTGAATTGTGCGATTAGCCTGCCCCCAGCTTGAAGTGCCAAGATTGGCATATTGAGCCTCAGCCCGGGCAAGAGTGTCAAGGCCTTCCGGACTCAGCAGCATTACAAACGCAACCAGCAGGCATATACCTTTCTTGGGAACCCGTACGCGCAGCCGTGTCGGCTTACCATGACAGAAGAGTAAGCGTGTAATCAGCCTTTTTGCTGCCGGGCCGAACAACATCACCGGCAGCATCGCTATCGTAAGTAAGAGTAGGTATTTTGACCAAGCTGACGGCAGACCCATAAAGAATGCACGGGCGTGACTTATCTCTTTACCATTGGTATCACGATAATAAAAGCCCTTACCATCTGGTCTGGCATAGGCGTAATAACGCTCATTATTTATATCTAGCGCGCAGCTTGCCCCGCACTGTGTTTCGGTTATTAGCCGGTCGTTGTTGGGGTCATACTCGTATTCAGTAGTCAAAGGTTGAGAATTGACTGTAATCTCTCGCAGCGTGCGGTTGCCGACAAGGTCGTAAGTGTACTCGGCGTAATAGCTGCCGCTTGCAGCGCTAAGGCTTGTATACTAAGTCTTTAAATTGTTGAATGTTTTACTTTTGCTGCCTGCGGTTCGGATTATTTCTTCTTATTGTATGGTGATTTTTGCATCCTCCAGTTCGGAGTTACCTTTTTTACTACGCCCTTAATGGGCTGCGTAATACTGAAAGTTCCTCATCGCGGCTTCCGGATGCAAAATCAATATTATGTTTCCTCCCCGTGGTGAGCTTGTCGAACCAATCGCGGCCTACCGCAGCAAAAGAATAGTTAGTTCTTTAAGCCTCTTCAACAAAAGAGTATTTATCATTTGGCTCATAAACTATATTTTCAACTTCTTGAGGATTCCATAATCCATTTAAATATTTTATAGGATCACTCACCACATCGTCCCAAACCGCATTGTGAAAAACCCTTAATATTCTGTGATTGCTATCCCAAGTACCAAGCATTTGTATATCAGGAATCCAAACAAGAATTCCCCAAGGATCAAAACCTTTGCACTCAGCAATTAAATCTACGGCAGGAATGATATAATAACCTTTTTTCGAACTTTTCTCCTTGGGTTCCACATAGATTCTACCAAAAATCAGAGAATCCATTGAGACAAGTTTAGTCCTACCAATTTTACATTTTTCTTCATCGTAAGATAAAGTTTTACCATGGCTGATAAAATTAACTAAATCAGCAGGGAGATTTAGTTTTTCTATCTGCTTCCAATTAATATTTTCCTTACTTTGTATTATTTTTTTCTCATCTTTTTGAACTCTTTTTTTGTGAAAGATACGATATAATTTTCGGATCGTTTTTTGCGGGTAAGATTTCTTTTGAGGTGTCATTTGTATGTAAATCAATCCTCTGCAACCCGATTTTTTTAATTCTTCTCTTGCTTTTTGCGATACAACAAAAGAAATCGAAGATTCTTCAATATAACTAAATACTTCATGACCTAAACATGCTTCTGGATTAATAACTTTTTTTGTTAAGATATTTCTTACATATTTACTTCTCTTCTTATCAAGCACATCTTCTAATACTGGAAAATGCAGTACGAAGTAATTCCGTTTTTCTCCGGTTTCAGATTCTACCTTCGCATCCAGCCATTGGAGAACATCTTTTTCAGATTTACATCTTTCCAAAACTTCACGCATTTTTTCCGAACAAAGACGGCAACCAATAGCAGGCAAATAATCCGTATACTCTCCATTTCTGAGAGTAAAGTACTTTGTTTGCCATTCTTTTATCCATCCCTCTTTAAACGGAATGTTGAACTCTGTTCCATTTTTTATATAAGCAACTCCAGCTTGTCCTCCAATACCTGCTCCAGGCAAAATATCATAATACTCAGTCATTTCTCTTTCTCCACACAAGTTTGTTGTAAGAGCTACTTAGCCACCTGTTGTCCAGAACTTCGATCTTAACATTTCGGGATTTTCCATAACAGGCGTTACAATATATTCTTGAAATAATATTATAAACCGAATCGCCGATGCACCTGCTTGATGAGCCGCTTGTGTCATCTGCTCAAAGACCCATTGATGATACGCCTCAGGATGTGGACCGGAGTGATATTGAGTAGAAAAAGGATTTAGATTCCATGCTTCGTTTAATTTCAAACCATATTTGCTTATAATATCTTCATATTGAGGTGTCCAATAGCTGTGCTTATTAGAAGCAAAATGATGCAACTGTGTTTGAAATTCTGGATTTGAAGCCATTTGGCTGCCTCCGTAGAGCCAAAGCCAAATTGAATGGATTGTCCAAGCAATTGAATATGCTGCAGCAGACGCAATAAAACCTCTCCAGAACCATCTCCATTGAGCATCTATTATTTGCTGTGTAGCCCCTCCCCTTATCCGTACTACTTCTCCGGCAATAACCGATGAGATCAGGCCTGCAATCACTGATGTTATTAACAATCCGCTAAGGCTAAATTCCATCATGCCGGTTGGATCAATCGAGTTAATCGGATTATTATGCACGTAGAGATATTTATGCAGTGACTGTGGGTCTTGATGATTTCCCACGAAGGGGTCAATGCTGCTAAACCTTCCGTTTAATGGGTCATACCAGCGTTCTCGCAGGTAGTAATGCTGAGCTTTTGTATCAAACCATTCACCTGAGTAAAGTAAGTTTGTCCCGACCGGAGAGGCTGGATTTCCGCCCAGCATGACACCATAAGCGTCGTAACTGTAGCTTTCGTTGGTTATCAGGTTCCCTGTGGAATCAGCTAATTGTCTCGTTGAGTTGTGACCATCGTAGAGTAGATATTGAATGTCAGTTTGGCCGGTGCCTGTGGCTTGCGTTAAAACATCATCCCCAATAATATATGTGGTTTGGTATGTTCCTCCATCCTCTACAAAGACCTGTGAATAACCCGTATGGTTTAAGCTGTCGATGAGGTAACTTGTCGTAACACCGTCGACGGTCTTCTGCACCCGATTGCCATCCGGGTCGTATTTGTATTCCGTGATGCTGTCCCAGTTGGTTCCGCCGTCAAAGCTTGTCTTGACAGTATTAAGGCGGTTTTGCAGATTGTATTCGTAGATTGTGCGTTCGACCTCGATGCCGGTCGCTTTGGTGATTTTGCTGACTAATGAGCCGTTGTCATCGTAATCATATTCTATCGTTGTATCCCCCTCAGCCCAATGTCTGCTGTCAAGCTCACTGTACTGGTCCGCACCCTCAGCCAGCGATTGCAAACACGCAGGAGATATCAGCATCATATATGCCAACATAACCGACAAACAACGATAGAACAAGGACAATCTCGGCTTTGCTTTCTGTAATGTGTTTCTTCGCAGCCTAATCATCAAAACAACAATCACCGGCATAAAGAAAGCTATCGGTGTTATAATCAAAATTATCGCAAGCACACGCTGCGAAATTCTTGTAGGTAATCCCAGGAAGAACGCCTTCAACTCTCCTATCCGACCGTTGCCACCTTTATACACAATCCCGTCATTATTCGCATAAGCATACATCGGCCCGTCATCCATAAGTACCGCCCACTTCGGGCCTGTATTAGACTCAATTAGAAGTCGGTCAGTATTAGGGTCGTATGCATATTCCGTTGTAAGTGTTTGCGAACCAACAACAGCATTTTCCACGACGACAGTTCTGCTCAGTCGATTACCCGCTAGTAGTCTGTCACATCTAAATTACTGGGTATAGTTTTTTCAATTTTACACGAGCGTCTGCAGTGGCAAATTGCCAATCAACAGTGGCATCCGCTTCATTACGTTGCCGCTCCCAAGCTGAAACT
>Ga0307443_1000003_pt1 | contig 346058 bp, 309 predicted proteins | sample SalMarSW160220MG_FD_202148 | JGI IMG/M metagenome (GOLD analysis project Ga0307443, IMG submission 202148) | Salt marsh sediment microbial communities from the Plum Island Ecosystem LTER, Massachusetts, United States - SW1601-220 | ecosystem: Environmental > Aquatic > Marine > Intertidal zone... | reverse complement strand
TTCGTTCCTCACTTGTCAATTCAACTATATACTTTTTCATTTGTGGCCTCCTTACCAAATATATCGTTTTTGGATATATCGGCAAAAAGACCTTTATATCTGTATTTTATCTGTGACAGACTACTAGAGAAATTTGTAGCTTTTGTTAAAACGTTTGATCAAAGCGAATTTAGTACAATTTATTGCGAGAGAGAATGGCGCTCTACAAGACGATATAATTTTGATATCAATGAGATAGCCATGATAGTTTTACCAAAAAATGTTGGGAAAACACAGTATTTTAAGAACTTTGTTGAAAAGATTGCACCGACACTTAAATTACCACATACGATTCCAATAGTTCCTTGGGATGATCTTGTTGAGCATTAACGCGCTGCTGCCGGAGGCCGCGATGAGGAACCTTAGTATTACGTAGTCACGATTTATCGGGGCGAAGTAAATAGGAACAGGGGCCGAACTGAAGGATGCAACAGCAAAAAGAGTTTTAAAGAGGATTGTGTGAATGTAGAAAAATTGGGTAAAATTTTATTAGCAACTATGGAGAGGAAACATCGAGGGATTAGTTTTTTTAGCTCAAAAAATTCGTTGTGTTTTTATTCTTTCAGGACGAATATTGCATCTGACTCAGTAATATAGGTGTCACCTTCCCAATCAAATTTCAACTCAAATCCAGGATTATCACCTACTTTATCAAGATAATCATTAACAATACCTTCTATTAACGGCTTAGCCCTTTTCAGTTTCCATGATTCAAAAAAGTTACCCTTATCAACTAAAACTAGGAACAATCTATTAGAGGCATCAAAACGTCTAACACCTTGATTTTCATATAACCATAGGACTAAATGATCTGGGTTTTCAATACAATCATCAAGAATATATTCTCGGTATTCCTGTAATTCAGATAAAAGCACACCAGTTCTAGAATCAGGGTGATCTTCTAACTTTCTCCATAAATCTGGTATTAAAAAAGAGTCGGGAGCTTCTTTGTCAAATGCAATATTTAAATTACGTGCTAATCTTTTCATAAGCGTTAACTCTGGTCGCAACCCCGATTTTTTTCGTTTATCTTTTATATATCCTTCAGGTAAATATGTGACCTTCAAGTCGAATGGTTTGCTTTTTATAAAAAAATCTACTTTTTTTATTAAACCAACAGCAGGTATAACATTCTCGTGGTCTTTGAATATGTCCTCGATAATAATTGAAGTCCAGTGATTGTACCATGATGCTAATACATAAGCTTTCATGCTATTATGCAATTCGTTTTCAATAGCTGAACTTAGAATATCATAGGATTTAATTTTTTTAACGTAGTTATCAACAATGGTTTTTTCCAAGCTATTTTGGTGTAGCCCGCCCCATTCAAATGACTGAACCTTATATAATTCATTTACGAGATCGTTTTCATTATTTCTTCTTTCTTCTCTTTCTATTTCATACAGTTCTTGAATTACCTCGTCTATCACCTGTTTGGTTAAATTTGATTCGTATAGTCTTTTAAGCCAACCCTTTGATTTAGTGTTGCCAAAATCAAGATCTGCTTTTTCAATTAAGTGCTCCATTTGAGCTTTCCTGGACAATGAGCGAAGTTTAAGAAACCTCATACCATCATCTGATAAGGAAAGCTGTCTAATATGATCATTTTTAAAATTGCTTAGTGCGTCATTAAACTCCATCATTTTTTACTTCCATTTTTAGGGTAATCAATATTCCAGCCATCCACCACACTAAACAGATTTGATAATTTCATTCTAAAGAGACTGGTAATGCATTTTCCATAAAGTAAGACGTAATCAGACTTAAGGCTGCCTTTACGGTTATCTTGAACAACCGAACCAGCTGAATACGCCATAGGATAACACCCTATATATTCCAAACCAGCCGATTCTTCTAAAGCGTATAAGCTATCCCAGTGGTCAGAAGAACGAGCGTTAAATATCACAGCGAGTAATCCATTTCTTTCTAACACACGTGCGCACTCTGAAAATATAGACGAAAGTTTCTTATTATATTGATCTATCCCTTTATCTCTACCTTTCGCATTTGAAACGACGAGTTCACTGCTGAAATCTGCCTTAAAACCAAGAAAAGCATTCCACATCTCGCTTAGTTCAAGGTAAGGAATTCTATCACCGTGAGGAGGATCAGTTAATATTAGTTTAATTGAATTATTTGGAATATCTCCCAATAATTTTTCTGAATCGCCAATCTTCAAGTAAGGAAAATGTGGGCTCTCTTTAAACTCTTCAAAAGAATTGGCAATATTTTCAACTTTAGTCCCATTAGTATGTTTAATAGCATTTAGTAATTTGTTAGCTTTGTTTTCAAAACAATTCCATGCATTTACTTCGAAGTGTTGCTCTGGCCTCCAATAACCGATAACCCAACTTCCAACTGATATTTTTTCTTTTTCCTTCTGTTTCGTTTTCCCCCTTCTTGTAAGAGCAAATACCATATTTGACATTTGGCCTAGAGAAGCAGTCAAAATGAGGCATAACGCTCTACGAATATTATGTGGATAATGCTGAAACGAATCCATTAAATAACCAATTGAAGATAAAGCTCTTGCAGAAAAAAGATCACTAACAGTAATATCTGCTTTAGCGTTAATTCTTGAATTGTTAAATAAATTAAGTTCTACATGAAACTTGCTATACTTATTAGCATAATCTGCCAATTTACATTTTTCTTTATTTGTTAGATTAATCTCAGTAAGTTTTCCGCCCTCTTTTTTCCAAACACCGGATATTTCACTTTTTTCCCAAAGGAAATGAGTTACAACCTCTCCTGTTGATATTTTGTATAGAGAATCAATTTTCGGTTTTACGCTAGTCTTGATGGTTTTAATTACTTTTTTTAAATCAGCAAAGGCGGGAAGATCAAGATAGAGTTTAGTTAACTCTATACTAAAAGGATTTATATCAAAACCAATAAAACGTCGATTGCAGTCAACGCATTCCTTAGCAATAAGGCCGGAGCCAAGGAAGGGGTCTAATATTTTTTCGCCTTCATTGGTTAGATTTTCTATAAGGAAGCTCCATGCCTCTATAGGTTTCTTCCCCCAATATTTGTGAAATCCCGCAAGCCCTTTATAGCCTTTAGGAGTCAAAGGTTTTGATATTGTTGGTGGTTTAGGGAATTCTAATGCTAATTGTTCCATATTTAATTTTATTTCTAACTATGGCAATTCTTCAAACATGACATAATAAATATAGCACTACTTGACTAAAAAATAGCCTATCGGCATAAATATTGCAAATTGAAAATTTAAGATTGTATAATCCGCTAAATCTGTGGTTAAATAAAACTTTAGATTTTCACTACGCAAATCTTTTTTGTAATACCTTCACTCTTTCGGCCAACCCTTCAACCCCGGCGCGCCGGGAAAAGAAACCTGCCGAATGAATCCTTCGATAAACTCAGGACAGGTCGGCGGGCTTTCGGATTGTGGGTCCTTCGACAAGCTCAGGATAAGCCGCGATGTAGTTTCGTATTGCGTGAATCGTGAATCGTATCTCGCCATAGAAAATAAAAATGGAATCCGAATCCGCAGGCAGCAAGTCCATTGATAATTGATTGTTGATGATTGATTATTTGGGATTGAAGATTGCCACGTTCCGATAAACAGAATCGGGACTCGCAATGACATCATCGCGAATGACAAATTTTGAAGATTGCCACGTCCGCCTTCGGCGGACTCGCAATGACCCTTGCCGCGAAAGGTAAACAAACCCACGTGAAATCAAAAAGAAAGAAACCCCCGGCCACAGGTGCCTGGGCTAAATAAATTTGGATTGGTGGGTGACGGCCCCAACCTACAATTTCTCAGCGAATTGGTTATTGGTGAACGGTTATTGGTGAATTTGCTTAGTCTTGAGAGACTTTTCCGTAAACCTGATTATATCACTCATCATCCGCACGGCTTCGACAGGATGCCGGCCGGCGGCGGTTTCGGCAGAAAGCATCACATAGTCGGAACCGTCTATTATCGCATTGGCAACGTCACTTACCTCCGCGCGCGTGGGGCGAATATGTTCGGTCATACTCTCCAACATTTGGGTGGCGGTAATAACGAAGGCCCGATGAGAGGCGCACTTTTTAATCATCATCTTTTGCATTATGGGTACTTCGTATATCGGCAAAGAGACCCCCATATCACCCCGTGCAATCATAATTCCGTCACAAACGTCCAGTATGCCGTCGAGATTTTCAATGCCCCGGCGATTTTCAATTTTGGCAATCAGGGGACAATCGAATTTGCTGCGTTTAATAAATTCCCTGACACTGAGAATGTCTTTTTTGTCTCGCACAAACGACTGGGCAATAAAATCAACCTTGTTTTCTATGCCGAACAGGAGGTCATTTTTGTCTTTTTCGGTCAGGCCCTCGAATTTCAAATCGATGTCCGGAATGTTAACGCCTTTGTGCTCCTTTACGAAGCCTGGGACGAGAACTTCAGCCTTTATGCCGCTGCCGTCGCGGCTTTTGACTTTCAGGGCAATGTTGCCGTCGTCTATGAAAATGTGAGAGCCTCTTTTAATGTCGTAGAGGGAACCGGTGTAGTCGAACGGGATAACATTTTTTTTGTCGGTTACCGGTTTGTTAATCAGGGTTACTATGTCGCCCTTTACAAGCTCAATCTTTTTTCTTGGGCCTTTGAACAGGCCGACTCTTATGCGATAGCCTTCGAGGTCCTGCAGGATTTTTATTTTATTCCTGCGGTTCCTGTTCAATCGCCTGATAATATCGATACTTTGCTTATGGGTTTTATGGGTGCCGTGAGAGAAATTGAGCCTTGCAACGTTCATTCCGGACAGAATCAGCTTTTTTAAGACATCGGCTTTACTGCTGGAAGGCCCCAATGTGCAGATTATTTTTGTCTTTCTCATTTCTGCTCCCGTGAATTTTGTAAGTTGCCAAGCAACTGTACCAGAATACGGCTGTTTTGTCGATGCCGATAAACGTGGAACAAACGCAAAATTCAAAATACTGATGGAACCGGGAAAATAAAATCGAACCGCAGGCAGCAACAAATTCGTCGTTCGTATCTCGTATTTCGCCGGTTGAGGTGGAGAGAATATTTTGGATTCCTGCGTATGCAGGAATGACAACGTCGCCGGTACGGCGACGGCTAAACAAACCAAAGGAAACCCGCCGAATAAATCGGCGGGCTTAAGGATATGAAGATTGCTACGTTTCCCGATTCATCGAGGTCTCAATCCCGATGTATCGGGACGGATTCATTTGCAGAGTAAATGCCTGAGTGGTAAAATTGTGGCAAGATATTTCAAGGAGGAAAAGCTATGTGGTTTAAGCCTAACGAATCACTCACAGATGAACAGGTAAAAACCAGTCTGCAATATGTGCTAAGAGACGGCATAGCTTCCCAGTCGATGGGCATCCTGACCGGCGGGGCCTTTCTGGTGGCTTTTGCCGTCAAACTCGGCGCATCAAACTTCGTAATCGGCTTATTGGCCGCGATAGGGCCTCTGGCCCAATTGCTGCAGCTGCCCTCCATATTCCTCGTTGAGAAGATACGGAACAGAAGGCTGATAACGGTTGTTACTGCTGGCCTTAGCCGATTGTGCTGGCTGGTAATCGCATTAATACCATTTTTGTTCGGTCCGGCGATAGGGCTTGGCGCGCTGCTGATTTTACTCGTCGCAGTCTCTGCCTTCGGGGCGATGGCGGGATGCAGCTGGAACTCGTGGATGAAAGACCTGATTCCCGAGAATGTTATTGGCTCGTTTTTCTCCAAGAGGATGAGAATTTCGGTCGGCGTGGGGATAGTGCTTAGCCTGCTTGCGGCGGTATATCTTGATTTCTGGAAGAAAATGCTGCCGGCCAGAGAATTAGAGGGATATTCGATTTTGTTTCTGGTCGGCTTTGCCGCGGGGGCGGTGGGTCTTTATTTTCTGGCGAAGACGCCGGAGATAAAGATGCCTGCGGTCCAGGGCAGAGTAAAAATATTCAGATTGCTGGCTCAGCCGTTCAGGGACGAGAACTTTAGAAAGCTGATTGCGTTTCTGGCGTCCTGGAATTTCGCGGTAAATCTTGCCGCCCCTTTCTTTATGGTCTATATGCTTAAAAGATTAGGGCTTAGTATGTCGTTTATCATCGGCCTTTCAATCATCAGCCAGGTTTTGAACTTCATATTTCTTAAAATCTGGGGCAGATATACGGACCGGTTCAGCAATAAGTCCGTACTGGCGATAAGCGGGCCTTTATTTATACTCTCAATCCTGATATGGACGTTTACGACGATGCCGGAGAAGTACTTTTTGACGATACCGCTGCTGGTTGTAATACATATCGTGATGGGACTGGCCTCGGCGGGCGTTTCTCTTGCGTCCGGCAACATCAGTCTAAAGCTGGCCCCGAAGGGACAGGCGACCAGCTATCTTGCCACAAACGCGATTGTCAATTCCGTGGCAGCGGGCATCGCGCCGATACTGGGAGGCAAATTCGCGGACATTTTCGCCGGCAGGGAACTGGCCTGGACACTGAAATACACAAGCCCGGGAAAGGAATTTATTCTGCCGACGCTGAATTTGCAGCAATGGGACTTTTTCTTTGTGCTTGCCTTTATAATCGGCTTATATTCGCTGCACAGACTGGCAATGATAAAAGAGATAGGCGAGGTTGAGGAAAAGGTTGTCGCACAGGAATTATTATCCGAAGTCAGAACACAGGTAAGGACGCTATCTTCGGTAGAAGGGATAAAGCAAATGGTAGAGATGCCCTTTACGGTTGTTAAAAACCTTACTTCAAGGATACTGCCAAATGAAAATAAATAAGAGTATCAGGAAACGCTCACGAACGGCGGGACTGGCGCCGGGAACCCTGGTGCACGTCGGTGAGCGAAAAATGGATTCGGTAAAAATAACCGTCATTGACTACGACCAAAATAATCTTACCGAAAAGCAGGCGGCAAATGTTGAAGAGTGCTTTGAGTTCAAAACAACTCCGACCGTTACGTGGATAAATATCGACGGCCTGCACGATATCAAGCTGGTTGAAAAAATAGGTAAGCACTACGAGATTCACCCTTTAGTGCTCGAGGGCATTGTCAACACGACCCAGCGGCCGAAATTCGAGGATATGGATACATATATTTTTATCGTGTTTAAGATGCTCACATACAACGATGAGCAGGGAACCGTTCAGTCCGAGCAGGTCAGCGTAATTCTTAGCAGGGGCGTCGTCATATCGTTCCAGGAATGCGTCGGCGACGTGTTCGAAAATATCAGGGAAAGACTGCGAAACGCGAAGGGCCGTTTACGTAGTATGGGGGCGGATTACCTGATGTACACTCTTCTCGACGCGGTCGTAGATAATTATTTTACGGTTCTCGAGAAGCTCGGAGAAAGAATCGAAGAATTGGAAGAGCGACTCGTGAGTAATCCGAACGAACAGATGCTTCGTCAGATTCATAACATTAAAAGAGAGCTGATTTCTTTAAGAAAATCGGTTTGGCCCCTTCGAGAGGTTATCAGCAGCCTGGAGCGCAGTGAATCATCGCTTATCAAAAAAGCTACGGGCGTTTATCTTCGTGACGTTTACGACCATACAATCCAGGTAATCGATACGCTCGAAAGTTTTCGTGATATGGCATCGGGCGTGCTCGATATTTATCTATCAAGCATAAGTAACCGGATGAACGCTGTTATGAAAGTGCTGACAATAATCGCCACGATATTTATCCCACTGACATTTATAGCCGGTATTTACGGTATGAACTTTAAGTATATGCCGGAGCTGGAGTGGAGGTGGGGATACCTGATGGTCTGGCTGGTTATGACTGGGGTTGTCATAATTATGTTAACATATTTCAGGAAGAAAAAATGGCTTTGAGTTTATTTTATATGACAAGCTTGAAGGGAAACAAAGATGAATCTTGTGTTGTTTATTACGGTCATCGCAGTCTCTTTTATAGCTGTAAGAATCGGGGCAATCGCCTTTCAACTAACAGGGCTTGAGTGGTCGGTGTCGAAATTTCAGGCCCTTTCCTGTTTTACATCGACCGGTTTTACGACTTCAGAATCAGAGCTTATAGTAAAGGACCGTCAAAGACGCCGAATAGCCTCTATACTCATCGTTTTGGGTCATGCCGGGTTTGTTACGATGATTGCAACTCTCGCCAATTCATTGAGGGCGCAAAGGGTACTCGAGGAAAAGCTCACAAAATCATTCCTTCCCGCGATTCCACCAATTCTTGTGCCCTGGGTAAACCTTGGGGTAATTATTGTAGTTTTATATTTCTTATACAAGTTCTCGACAAACAGCAAGGTTGCAAAGAAGGTAACAAATTTTCTCAGGGCAAAATTAATAAAAAGGGAATTGATTGAGCACATATCATTCGAGGAGCTTATGCTGGCAACAGGCGGCTACGGCGTTGCACGGATAACCGTTATCGCCGGCAGTCCCGTTATCAATAAAACTTTGTATGAGGCGGCGCTTCGAAGCCAGGATATAACCGTTCTGGCGATAACAAGGGCCGGCAAGACAACGGCAAATCCAACGGCAGACGCGGAAATCCTTCAAAATGATGAGCTTTTGTGTTTCGGCAAGCTGGAAAATATAAGGAATAAAATTTGTACGACCTCAGGAAGTTAAGCGAGTGATAAAATTATGGAAGCTTTGGTCTTCTCCGATTCGAATTTTTATGGCTGGGTTGTTATCCCCGTTCTGATTTTCATTGCACGTGTCGTGGACGTCAGTATGGGTACGGTAAGAGTTGTATTTATCTCGAGAGGACTAAAATATCTGGCACCCTTGGTTGGCTTTTTCGAGATACTTGTCTGGCTTGTGGCTATAGGCCAGATTATGAAAAATCTTTCCAATCCAGTCTGCTATATTGCGTACGCCGGCGGATTTGCAATGGGTAATTTTGTAGGAATCTGGATTTCAGAGAGACTGTCTTTAGGGGTAGTCCTTATCCGGGTAATCACGAACAGGGACGCAACGGAACTGGTGGAATGCCTTAGAACCGCGGATTACGGAGTTACGAGCGTAGATGGACACGGCACAATGGGGCAGGTCAAGGTAGTCTTTACTATTGTTCCACGACGAGAAGCTCAGAGGGTGGTTGAGCTGGTCAAAAAGTTTAATCCCAAGGCCTTCTATTCCATCGAGGAGGTCGGCTTTGTGGGCAAAGACCTTTCTCCTGTCAAAAAGAAATGGATTAACGGCAGTTTGTCCAATCTATTTAAGCCGTTTCGAAAAGGCAAATAAACAAACGACCATCAACATAAATCCTTCGAAACTTCGACAAATTATCTCCTGCGGAGCAAGTAGTTCGAATTTTGTGGCCTTATGGACATCATTTAGAATGAGGAGTAATATATGCCAGCGGACAGAACATAAGATGAGGATTTTCGTATTGATAATACCTATTGCATAGACAAACAGTTGATGTTGGTATAATAATGCCGGTTACGCCATATCATTTTGGGCCGAGTGGATTTGTCTGGTTGGTTTTCCGCAAGTGGATTGACCTGCCTGTGTTCCTGCTGGCGAACGTGATAATCGATGTCGAGGTTCTTTTTGCCGAAAGATGGGAAGTTCACAGGCACTGGCATTTTCATACGTTTCTTGTGGGTGGTGCCGTGTGCGCCGCCGGCGCGGTAGTTGCTTATCCGGCCCGTCATCTGTTCAAAAAAATAATGCACCGTTTATACCTGCCTTATGAAACCAGTTTTTGGAAGATGGTTTTCTCAGGTATTCTCGGCGGCTGGTTTCATGTATTTATAGACAGCATTTACCACTACGACATCCAGCCGTTCTGGCCAGGGCTGAAAAATCCGTTCTGGCGGCTGCTGAGCCACGGCCAGGTGAAGGCGATATGTATTGCCACGCTCGCTGTTTTCGCGGCCTGGTATGTAATCACCGTTATCAGGGCCCAAAAAACCGGACGCAGTATTCAGGAACGTAAACTTTATTAATGCCGGACCTGGAGGGTTATAGTTTTCTGTCTAATTTGCGGTAGCTGATTGCTTCGGCAATGTACTCAACGGGGATATCTTCAAAGCCTGCAAAAAACTTACTCATGGATGTATCAATCAAATAATTACAGAGATGAAAAAGAAGGAGCAGAAAAAGTCCTTTTGTAATTGTATCTTCGGGGCCCAATATAATAAACGAGGAGGCCCTTAACTCTAATCACATGTTCTTTAGCCGAAACAGCCAACTTAGAACGTAGTCAAGCTGCTTCTTATTTAGGCGGAAAGATACACCCGAAATAATCCTCCCGTTGTAATTATCCAGTTTGCCGATGTGTCCGGCAAAGGGGCCCGTGGTGATAGCATGCTCAAAATACATCATAGGAACTGAATAACGAACCTGTTTACCTAATACCGTCCCGTGCCCCATATTGAGGAATCGGATGCCGTCATACCTCCGGCCGGCGAGCATTGAAAACTTACCATCAGTAATTTCTTCAATGGGGACAGATACAGGTGTCAACGTAATCTGGACATCTCCTGTTTCACTGACATCCACACTCACCGAGAGATTGATTCCAATGTATTCACCCTCAAGGTTATTGAGGGCAATCTCCCCAACACTGAGTGCTTTCTGTTCATCTCCAGTTAACTTGATTTCCGTAGTGGTTTGAGGCGGAAGTGTCGAGCACCCGCAAATAATCACCCCAATAACCAATGACAACAATGCATCTTTCACAATTTACTCTCCTACAAGAATGAACATTCATAATTTAGAAGGATATTCTCTTCCAGCTTTTACCGTTGTCTTTGGACGAAAACACTCCATATCTGCCCACAGCTATGAACAGATCATTACCAAAGGCAATATCGTATAAGCTGATTTTAATTCCCGAATCGACCTTCCTCCAGTTTATTCCATCCAAAGAGACTATCATCTCAACATCCGAGTCATCGTACTCATATTTGTAACCCACGGCTATAAACATACCTGAACCATAGGTAAGTGCATACAATTGATTACTTACAGGGCCCCCGTAATTCAGGGCCCACTTTCCGTGAATGTCAGAAGTGGAATACACTTTTGGAGCAAGCCGAAACGACTGCCCTTGGCGATAATAACTGTTCGCAATTCCCACATATCTGCCGCGGCCAAATGCTACATCTCTGAAATCGACCCTGTTTACTGTGCTTTTCCAGGTTTGGAGATCTTTTGAAGAGTAAAGCCTGGATTTACACGACTCCTTAGCGCCTGAAGGCCGGGTTTCAAGACACAGGAAAACATCCTTACCGCGGATGACGCTATATTTATGAAACGGCTCTTTCTTGACTTCCTGCCATGATAAACCGTCTGACGATTTCAAGCTTACGTCTGAAAGGGTTGTGATGTAAAAGGACTCATCGATGAAAATCACATTCTGCAGATTCTCTTCTCTTATTAACCGGGTCCACCTTTTACCGTCTTTCGAAACGAAAATTATACTCCTGGAGTCCTGGGGGCCGCCACGTATTAATCCTGTTAGAACAAATGTGCCATTGCCGAAGGCAATTTGTCCATAGTTATTATATCCAGTGTGTTTTTGGATATTCGGGGTGCATCCTGCTAACGCCAGTTCCCAAATGAATATAACAAACACCAGGTGCTTTTCCATCGTCATGCTCCTTCTTCTAATTCCCTCATAGACTTATATGCTTTGGCCACCAAGGGCTGTGTGATACTCAGGACCGGTGCCCAGCTCAATTATGGCAGAAGTGACTCCGTCGATTGTATCAGGCGACGGTATTCGGCCTCCAGGATGCGCACCAATAGTTCCACAAAGTACCTGTTTAATGCCATCCTTTGTGCGTTCATTGTAAGGCACATTGGGAGTGTAGTGTGCAGCCATAACCTCTATCAGTGTAAAGTTGAACTTAAAAATCACCTCTGTCGCGTCTTTTATCTTTTCTCCAGCAAACTTCTCTCATGATTTTTAAGATTTTTGAGCAGGAATCGCCGTCCTTCCCTTCGATTGCTTTCCAGTTCCGATCCATGATTTGGTATTATAGCACTTGTCGAGTATTTCTTAAGCAGTCTTTTCATCTTCGAAAAACTCCCCTGCCACCGATCTCAAAGGTTATAGTTTTCTGTCTAATTTTCGGTAGCTGATTGCTTCGGCAATGTGTTCCGGCTGGATATTCTCAGAGCCGGCAAGGTCGGCAATGGTGCGAGCGACTTTGCAGATTTTATCGTGGGCGCGGGCGCTCAGACCAAACTCGGTCATCGCCTGCTTTAAGAGCAATTCAGAGGACTGGTCAAGCTCACAGAACTTTCGTACTTGTTTGTGACTCATCCGGGCGTTAGTCAGCATTTTGCCATCACTGAATCGCTTGGTCTGAGTTTCTCTTGCTCTTATCACGTCTGCTCTTATTGTGGCCGAGTCTAACTGGCTGGCTTTTGAACGTAACTTGCCGAAAGTCACAGCAGGTACATCTATATGAATATCTATTCTGTCGATTAGCGGGCCGGATATCTTTGAGAGATATCGTTCAATTTGGCCGGGGGTGCATCGGCAGCGCCGGGAGTTAGTGCCAAAAAAGCCGCAGGGGCAGGGGTTCATTGCCGCAACCAGCATAAAGTTCGACGGAAACTTGATGCTTCCTTTGGCCCGCGAGACCGTAACGGCACCTTCTTCGAGAGGCTGGCGAATCATCTCCAAAACGTGCCGGGGAAACTCCGCGAATTCGTCCAGAAACAGAATGCCGAAGTGCGCCAGGCTTAACTCACCGGGTCGGGGATTTGTTCCTCCTCCAATTAGGGCCGGGCCGCTGGCTGAATGATGCGGCATTCGGATGGGCCGGATTGCGAACAGGGCCTTGTTTTTGTCCAGGAGCCCCACTGATGAGTAAATCCGGGTCGTCTCAAGTGATTCGGCCAGTGTGAGCGGGGGCAGGACGGTTGCCAGTCTCTGAGCGAGCATCGTTTTACCCCCTCCGGGCGGGCCTATCATCATTATGTTGTGGCCTCCCGCAGCGGCGATGGTCAGGGCACGTTTTACACTCTGCTGGCCTTTGACCTCGGCAAAGTCCACTTCATAATTCGCCGCAGCCGAGAAAAGCTGTTCGATATTAACTGTAGTTGTCTCCAGCGGCAGCTTGCCCGCGAGGAACTCGGCCGCCTGTGCCAGTGAGCCGACGCCGAATACCTCGATATCCTCCACAACCGCCGCTTCTCTGGCGTTCTCAAGCGGCACAATCATCCCCTTGAAGCCGTTTGCCGCCGCCGTCATTGCCATACTAAGTACGCCATTGACCGGCCGAACGCGCCCATCCAACGCCAATTCGCCGAGTACAACATAATCACCGACAACTCGGCTTTGAATACTGTTTGAGCCGAGAAGCATCCCCAGTGCAATTGGTAAGTCGAAGGCGGGGCCGATTTTTTTCACGTCAGCCGGTGCCAGATTAATCACGGACCGGGTTTTAGGATATTTGTATCCAGAATTGACGACAGCGCTTCTGACCCGCTCGATGCTTTCTTTCACCGCTGTGTCCGGCAGGCCCACAATCAGCGATTTTTCGAATCCACCCCTGGCAACATCCACTTCAACCTCGCAAACAATCCCCTCAATGCCCTCTAATGTAACGCTGTGTAACCTTGCTAACATTCTATTTAACCCGTTTTTAGACCAAGAAACCGGATTTTAGTAATGATTTGCCGCCTTTGCAAGTGGTTTATCGCGAAGTGGCTACAAAAAAAAAAGAAAAAAATTCCGAAAAAGACCTTGCAAAGCTTTCCTGGTGGGCTATAATATATTTGAATGTGATATAGCTCTTTCTTCTTTAAGGTGTTTTGGTTAGGTTGAGGCAGCGGTTTATTTATAACCGGGAAATTTTATAGTAAAAGTTAAGTTGCTTCAACCAGGCTGGAGTTGGCGAACTCCAGCCTTTTTTTTGTGGATTTCGGCACAGCTTCCGGCCGTAAAATTGTGGGTGGTTTATCCCCCTGCGGTTTAGGTAGTAGGCTTTATCCTCCGCTACAAGCGTCTCAAGACCAGCTAACGGCGTAAAAACTATCGCTTAATTCCGATGCGATTTAGAATTCGTAACAAAGGCCGCTAATAAAATGTGCCGTAATCGGTCAATGCTGAGTGAGTCGAGATATTTATCTGTGAAGTCCAGTTTGAATCGGCCTTTAAAATTCTTGATGCGCCGCTTTATCACCTCCCTGTTCAAAGAACTTATCGAGACTGCCACGTCATCTAATGAACGTTGTGAGTTCATCTGTGCACCTTTTTAACATAGGCATAATTAAGTCCTTCGTACGCTGGTAGTATCGATTTTTTTTGCATTGCACTTTTGTAAAACCTCCCGGCAAAAGAGAAAAAAGGCGGAATTTGGTTGCCAGGGGAGGGAATCTTTTTGTTTTTGTTTCGGCGGTCTGATAATTTTTATCTATGCGAACTGAAAAATTAGACTATCCGCTGCCCCGGGAGCTGATTGCTCAGCAGCCGGCCGGGCGTCGAACAGATTCAAGGCTGTTGGTTCTGGACCGCTCTAACGGCGTCTATATCGACAGCAGCTTCTCCCAAATCGGGGATTACCTTAAGGCCGGTGATTGTCTCGTTCTGAACGATACAAAGGTTATACCCGCCCATTTCTTTGCTCGCCGTGAAACCGGGGCCCAAATAGAGGGGCTTTTTCTATCGGAGAAATCATCCGGGCTGTGGCAGGTTATGCTGAAGAACGCCCGCCGGGTCAAGCCGGGCGAGACTATCTATCTGAGTGATTCGGCAAATAAGGACTTTTGTCCTGCCAAGGTTATGGAGCGCAAAATTTTCGGTGAGGGCCCCGATGAATCGGGGTCCGAGCCGCCGCAATGGCTCCTGAAGATTGATTATCCGGCTGATGCGGGAGACATACTGGGCCGGATAGGGGCCGCTCCGCTTCCGCCGTATATCAAGCGCAGACGAGATACCGACCAGGCCGAAGAAGACCTGCGTCGATATCAAACAGTGTATGCTAAAAAGGATGGAGCGGTCGCGGCGCCCACCGCAGGATTACATTTCACGAATGAGCTTATTGAAGAGATCAAAGATAAAGGCGTCAACTTTGCCTATATCACTTTGCACGTTGGAGCGGGGACGTTCAGGCCGATATCAGCAAGAACTCTTGAAGAGCATAGAATGCACAGCGAGTACTTTTATCTTGATGAACGTAATGCCCGGATGATTAATGAAACCCGCCTGCATCGGGGCAGAGTAATCGCGGTGGGTACAACCAGCGTGCGAACTTTGGAAGTTGCCAACGACGGGAACGAGTTGAAAGCTCTGCAAGGACGGACTGACCTGTTTATTAAGCCCGGTTATAAATTTAAGGTTGTTGATGCTATGATAACAAACTTCCATCTTCCGAAATCCAGCCTGCTGGCCCTTGTTGCCGCTTTTGCAGGACTGGATAATATTCTGGCTGCATACCATCACGCCATAAAACAGCGATATCGCTTTTATTCATACGGCGACGCAATGTTTATATTTTGAGAGATATCGTTTATTTCGGAGCTGGTGCTTCTTTATGCACCCGGCCCGGCCATCCCGACCCATTGAGTAAATGTTTTGACATACCTGGGTCATTTTACTACTATATGGACTTTGTCGGCCGATTTAATCCGCCTGTTAAAAATAGGACTCTTTATGCCTGTTGATAAGATAAAATTGGAACGTCGTCCGTTCGCTTTGATAATTCGTGACGGCTGGGGATATAATCCAAATCCTGCTGAAGATGAATATAATGCGCCGAAGCAGGCAAACACGCCGGTGGACGATATGCTTATGAAGGATTACCCGCACTGCCTGATACACACAAGCGGTCAAGACGTGGGCCTGCCGCACGGAACTATGGGCAACAGCGAGGTGGGTCACCAGAATATCGGGGCGGGCAGAATCGTTTATCAGGAATCCGTAAGGATTAGCAAGGCGATTCGCGAGGGGGCCTTCTTTTCGAACGAAGAATTTGAGAAGCTGATTAAATACATCAAGGCCAATAACGGCAAAATGCACGTTATGGGATTGTGCAGCGATATCGGCGTTCACTCATTGCTTGCGCATTTGTACGGCCTGCTCGAACTTGCAAAGCGTAACGGGCTGAGCAGGGTTTTTCTGCATGCATTTACCGATGGGCGGGATTCGCCTCCTAACAGCGGCGCTTCATATATTGCCGATATAGAGAAAAAAGCGCAGGAAATAGGCGTCGGCAAAATTGCCTCGGTTATGGGCAGGTTCTACGCAATGGACCGCGACAGTCGCTGGGATAGGGTGCAAAAGGCTTATGAATGCTTAACGCTGGGCAAGGGTCATAAAGCCCAAACCGCGGCACAGGCGGTCAGCCAGAGCTATGAAAAAGAGGTGACCGATGAGTTTATCGAGCCAACGAGCATAGTCGACGATACCAATGTCTCGGTCGGTCTTATCGAAGATGGTGACGGTGTGATATTTTTCAACTTCAGGGGAGACCGGCCCAGAGAAATTACACGAGCCTTTGTCGATGATGGTTTTCAGGGATTTGTCAGGTCGACCAGGCCGAAGATACATTATGTCTGTATGACGGAATATGATGCGACCATTCCGGCACCGGTCGCATTTCCGAAGCCGCCGAAGATGAAGAACATCGCCGGAGCGTACTTCAGCTCGCTGGGACTAAAGCAGTTTCGCTGTGCCGAGACCGAAAAGTATGCGCACGTTACCTTCTTCTTCAATGATTATACCGAGAAGCCCTTTGCCGGTGAGGACAGGCAGATTGTGCCGTCGCCCCGCGTTCGGACGTATGACCTGAAACCTGAGATGAGTGCTTATGAGGTTGCCGAGGTCGTGCTGGAAAGACTGGACTCGAATAAATATGACGTGGTAGTGGTGAATTTTGCCAATCCTGATATGGTCGGGCATACCGGCATTTTGTCCGCTGCTATCAAGGCGGCCGAGGTGGTGGATGAGTGCGTTGGCAGGATACTAAATAAGGTCAAAGAGCTTGGCGGCGCCGCGATTATCACGGCCGACCACGGCAACTTCGAGAAAATGAGAGACGAGAAAAACGGCGGCCCCCACACCGCACATACCATAGGTGATGTTCCACTGATAGTCTTCGATGAGCGTTATAAAGGAGGTAAGCTTCGTCAGGACGGCAGATTGGCCGACGTGATGCCTACACTGCTGAAGATGATGGACATTCCAGAACCAGAAGAGATGACCGGCCAGAGCCTGCTGTAAGACTAATGGCTATTCAAACAGCACAAGGGAAGCGTATTTTCATTCGGTCCGATACCTGATGGGAAGAAAGCAAAGACCAACTTGTTTTATTATTGCGGGACCGAATGGAGCAGGAAAGACCACATTTGCGTTACGTTATTTGCCGCAGGTAGCGGGTTGCCGTAACTTTGTCAATGCCGACCTTATTGCTTATGGTATTTCGCCCTTTGATTCTTTGTCGGCTCAATATGAAGCCGGCCGCATTTTTCTTCGGGAGATATACGCAAATATAGACAAGCGGGTTGGTTTTGCTTTTGAGACGACGTTGGCGGGCCGCAGTCATATTAATCTTATTAAGAAACTCAGACGGGACGGTTGGCAGATAGTCCTTTTTTTCCTGTGGATACCTGACACGGCTTTTTCAAAGAAAAGAGTTCGTGAACGTGTTAAATATGGAGGGCATAATATTCCTGACAATACAGTTTATCGCCGTTTCCCTCGCGTGATGTATAATTTTATAACAATTTATGTCCCACTGTGCGACAAAGTTGTTTGTTATGGCAATTCCGGGCCTAAGCCCGTTCCTATCTTTGAACAAGCTGGTAAAAACCGGCGCATTTTTAATCAAAATATATATGATATAATCTTGGGGCAATCGAATGAAAACAAAGCGAATGAGTAAGATGGCGTTAGAGGCCAGCAGGTGCCTGCAAAAGGCCGTACGGGAGGAATTACGGCGAAAAGCATTGCTCGGCCAGTATGTCATTATAAGCCGTAACGGCAAGGCCTGCCGGGTCTCAGCCAAAGAGGCCCTGAAAATGGCCGGAGCCTGATAGAAAGTTAGGCGTCATGGCTAATAATAACGAGCACACTTTCTGTAAGGATTTGACTCGGCGAGAGTTTCTGAAATACGGCGTGTATGGTGGTTTGGCTACCGGCCTGTCGAGCGGGCTTTGGGTGAGTGGTTGCAGAAAGCAGTCTCGCGACGGCAGGCCCAATGTGGTCGTTATTCTCATCGACACACTTCGGCCGGATTACCTGAGTTTCTACGGCCATAAGAAGGTAACGGCAAAGTTCCTGGCAGAAATATCGAAGCAGTCATTAATATTTACAAGGGCATTTGCTCCATCTTCCTGGACCGCACCGAGTACAGCATCACTGTTTACGTCCAGATACCCGCATCGGCACGGAGTAGTTGAGGGCTTCTTCGCTCACAGGAGCTATGTAGAGCAGCTTAGAGACAAAGGTGAGGCAAAAATCACACTCAACAGCATCCCTAAGGCGATACCGACACTACCAGAGATATTCAGGTCGATAGGTTACGAGACTTTCGGTGTCTCAGCAAACATAAACGTCAGTAGTGAAATGGGTTTTGACCGGGGATTTGACCGGTTTGAGCTGATATCTCAGGCAACGGCAGATGAGATTTATATGTGGGTAAAGAAGTATGAGAGAAAAATAAAAAACGCAAGGCCGTACTTCCTTTACCTTCATCCCAATGATGTCCATAAGCCGTACCATAAACGTGAGCCCTATTTCGAGGACCAGGACAATGCGCGGGATTATTTGCGGGCAAGTTACATCAGCGAGATAGGATACGTAGACGAATATATCGAGAGAATCTATGAGTTATTGAAGCCCGTTGACAATATGATTTTCCTGGTGATTTCCGACCATGGCGAGGAGTTCTGGGAGCATGGAGGAACCGGCCACGATGCCAAGTTGTACCGTGAGCTTACCCAGGTATTGATGCTACTTCATGCGCCATTTCTTAAATTTAAACCAGGGCACATTGAGGTCAATGTAAGTTTGATCGACGTTTTGCCGACACTGGTGGAGATGGTTGATGGTGGGGGAGTGCAGAATGCGGAGGGAGTCTCACTTAGACCTCTATTAAAAGGCGATGCATCTGCAAAGGCACTTGAGGATAAATTACTTAACCGGGTATTATTTGCTCATCGTATTGAGGATGCTATTACGTCACCTGAGCGTTATTGGGGCGAGGATAATCCCGAACTTCAGCACTGGGCGGCAATTTACAGGAATTGGAACTTAATTGAACATTGGGATTCCCGGAAAGAACTCTTTGACCACAAGACCGACTTGGTAGAGCAAAATGATGTTTTCTCGAAGCACCCGGAATTGACCTCACGGCTGCATACGGAGCTACAGAATTTCAAGAAGCAGGGACTAAGGAAGAATGCAGAGAGAACATCTACAAACTTAGACGAGAACCTGCTGAAAACCTTAAAATCACTTGGCTATGTGGAGTAGTGATTCCTGATTTGAGACTTTGGTAAATTGTTGAGAAAGCTTGCCCTTCGGAATTCGATAGGAGTGTGTCAAAACAATGGGTCGAATAGCAGTTCTTGACGAGAATATGGTGAATATGATAGCGGCCGGGGAGGTCATTGAAAGGCCGGCCAGCGTCGTCAAGGAGCTGCTTGAAAATAGCATCGATGCCGGCGCAATGAAAATCATCATCAGCGTCGAGGACGGGGGGCGCAAACTCATCTCGGTTACCGATAACGGCGAGGGTGTGGCAGGGGAGGACCTGGCCGGGGCCTTTGAGCCGCACGCAACGAGCAAGATAAAAATCCATAGCGACCTTGGGCATATATCCACGATGGGCTTTCGCGGCGAGGCGCTCGCCAGTATCGCCTCGGTGGCCCAGGTTCGGGCCGTAAGCAGGACGAAAGATGCACTCTCGGCACACAACATCGAGATTGATTGCGGCAAAAAGACCGAATCCGCTCCCTGCAGCGGCGACTATGGCACTACGATAGAGGTGAGGAACCTTTTTTATAAGCTGCCTGCAAGACGGAAATTTTTGCGCACGGCCAACACCGAGATGACCCACATCATAGAGCATTTCACCCGGATTGCGCTGGCGCACTGCAACCTCGATATGACGCTTATACATAACGGCCGGGAGATATATCGACTCCTCGACGGGCAGAGCCGGACCGAGCGTATAGCCAAACTGTTCTCGGCCCAGATAGCTGAGAGTCTGCTTGTCGTCGAAAGCAGTGAAAAAGGCCTTGAAATCTCCGGCCTGCTGGGAAGACCCGATGCCGCAAGAGCCAACAACAAGTTTCAATACTTCTTTTTGAATAGCAGGTTTATCCGCGATAAGTTTATCTCACATGCTATAAAAGAGGCATATCGCGGTGTTATCGAGCCGAGTAAATATCCCGTTGTTTTCTTGTTTATGCAGATGCCCTGCGAGGCTTATGACGTAAACGTGCACCCAACGAAAATTGAGGTTAGGTTCGATAATTCCAACCTTGTTCATTCCCAGATACTTGCGGTTATTCGCCAGAAGCTGTTAGGCCAGAATCTTGATGCACCGGCACAAATGCCGCAACCGAGAGAGAGTATGGCGCCGAAGGAGGAAACGATACAACACTCGGAAATCAGAAGGCAGCGGATTGCCGAGGCGATGGCGGAATTTTTCAGGGAGCACAGGCCCGTTCAAACTCAGCAGCAGCTCGGCTTTGCCCATCCATCGGCCAGGCCCGGGCAGGTCGAAGCCGCTGAACATATAGCTCCTGTTGAAACCGGGCAGCGGGCAGAGGTTTCCAGGAATTTTTTGCAACTGCATGATAGTTACATCGTCTCGCAGGTCGATGACGGATTTATTGTCGTAGACCAACATGCGCTGCATGAGAGAATAATATACGAGGATTTATGCCGGCGCATTGCCGCGAATACCGCTGAGAAGCTGACCTCGCAGAAGCTGCTGATTCCCGAGACGACAGAAATAACCGATGCGCAGGCAGAGGCGCTCAGGACAAATTCGGGATTCTTTGAAAAACTCGGAATCGAGCTGGAGCCTTTCGGGCCAAAAACCATTGCGATACAGGCCTTCCCAAGTTTGTTGGCGAAGGTGGCGCCGGCCGAGTTCGTTCAGGAGCTGCTCGACCTGCTCAACGAAAAGGCCGTGAAACTCGACAAAGAGAGATTGCTTCACGAGGTTTTGGAGATGACGGCATGCAAAGCGGCCATCAAGGCCGGCAGGAAACTCAGCGATGATGAGATTGAGGGGCTCCTTGCCGGCAGGGAGGTGATTGACAGAGCGTCTCAGTGTCCACATGGAAGGCCGACTACCATAAAGTTTTCACTAAGTGAACTGGAAAGGCAGTTCAAAAGGAAATGAAAATATCAGTAAAACGGCTCGGCATACCGGCAGCGACCCTGGTTTGGGTCAGTTTTGGCGTACTGCTTGCAACTCAGGAGAGTGTGAACAGGTCCGCTCAGGTAGATGTAAACAGGATTGTTTCGCTTGCTCCAAACCTGACCGAGATTCTTTTTGCGCTGGGCCTTGAGAAAAGAATAGCTGCCGTCTCGAGCGACAGTGATTATCCTCCCGAAGCCGCTGCTAAAATTAAGCTCGGTAACTTCTGGCAGCCCAATCTCGAGGCGGTAATAGCAGCCGGTCCCGACCTGGTGGTGACGCTTTGGTTCGAACAGCAAAGCAGTGTTGCGCGACGGCTGGAACGAATCGGGTATCGCAGTTTAACGCTTAAGATTGAAAGCGTCTCGGAGCTTTTTGCCGCCATTGAGAGAATCGGTGAAGTTACCGGCAGCGAAAAAGAGTCAGCCGAGCTTGTCGGGCATATTCAACAACAGTTTGCCGATATGCAGAACCGATTAAGTTCGGCTAAACCACCGAAGGTCCTTTGGGTTGTGCAAACGGAGCCTTTACGCGTTGCCGGCCAGGATACTTTTGTTAACGAGCTGATTGAGATGGCGGGTGGAGTTAATGCTATCGGCAAGACCATTCATAAGTATCCGCCAATCGGGGCCGAGCAGCTTATTGCCTGCGGGCCCGAGGTTATTATTCAGCCGGCGATGCTGGGTGATGATTTGGCAAAGCAGCAGCAGGCCGCGGAGGTGTTCTGGAGTAGGTGGAAAAACGTGCCGGCAGTGAGAAACAAGCGCATCTATGTCCTGCAGGCCGATACTGTAAGCCGTTTAGGGCCGCGGTTGGCGCAAGGTATTCGGATGGTTGCTCGATGCCTTCATCCCGGGCTTTTTCCGCCGGAACCGAACGACCAACAGTAGCGTTAAATATAGCAGCTCTTATTGAATAGTGATTTAGATGAGTGAAGTTTTAACAAAACGCAGCTTATTGGTAAGGCTCGCTATCGGCGTGGCGGTGCTTGTCTGTGTAATGGTAGTTTGCTCATTGATTGGTACCGAGGAGGTTTCGCTGAAATCGGTGTTTTTTGGTCCAGGCGGAGCGGCAGGGCATAATCCGGATTATGAGATATTTGTGAGGGTAAGGCTGCCGCGGATTTTCCTTGCGGCAATTGTCGGAGCGGCGCTGGCCTGCGCGGGCGTTGTACTTCAGGCAATCCTGAGAAATCCACTGGCCGACCCTTATATTCTTGGAATATCCAGCGGGGCGGGGCTCGGCGCGATTATTGCCGTGCTTTCGGGCCTTAGCTGGAATTTTTGGGGCCGCTCGCCTATAGGCCTTTTCGCGTTCGTGGGGGCACTTTGTACAGTCTGGCTGGTTTGGGGCGTCGGCAGACTTGCTGGAAAATCACAAGTTACAAGCTTGTTACTTGCCGGCGTGGTAGTCAACGCGTTTTTCTCCGCGGTCATTATGTTCCTGACCTCCATCGCCAAAGGACACCAGATTTACTCAACCATTTTTTGGCTTATGGGCAATTTGGCTGAAGAAGATTTTTTTGTTCTCTGGATTGGCGCAACCTGTCTGGCGGCGGGTATAGTAGTTTTATTTAAAATATCTCCGCAATTGAACGTTTTGAGTTTTGGAGAGGCCGAAGCCAAGACGATGGGTGTTCATACGGGGATGGTCAAGCTAATTGCCTTTGCTGCTGCGGCATTTATAACGGCGGTGGCGGTAAGCCTGAGCGGGCTGATAGGATTTGTTGGACTTATTGTTCCGCACGCGGTGCGTTTAGTGCTTGGGCCCGACCATCGCCAATTGCTGCCGGTAAGTGCCATACTCGGCGGCATCTTCCTTGTGGCGGCCGATACATTAGCGAGGACGATTGTGGCACCCGCACAATTGCCGGTGGGCGTGATTACCGCCATAGCGGGCGGGCCTTTTTTCCTGATTTTGCTGGTTAAATATACTCGAAAGGTTGGCTGGACCGGCTGATGAACATCATAGAAGTGAAAAACCTGAAGTTCAGTTACACTCGGCAAAGTGTTGTTTTCACAGACCTGAACCTGCAGGTCGGGGCCGGCTCATTTTTGGCAATAGCCGGGCCCAACGGCTCCGGTAAAAGCACCCTCCTTAATCTGCTTTGTGGATTGCTGAAGGCTCAATCGGGCTCAATAAAGATAGACGGCGTCAAAATAGAATCGTACCCAAGTAAGAAACTTGCACGTAAGGTTGCCGTTGTTCGCCAGGAGTTTGTTCCGGCATTCGGCTTCACGATTATTGAAACGGTGATGATGCCGAGGGTTCAGTATCTGGACGGCCTTGGTTTCGAGGGCCCGGCCGACAGGCAAATCGTAAGTGAATCTCTTGAGGCAACCGATACGACGAGTCTCTCATCCCGGCCGCTGGGTCAGATAAGCGGTGGAGAACGACAGCGTGTCTTCATTGCCAGAGCGCTTGCGCAGGATACGCCAATTCTCCTGCTCGATGAGCCGACAAGTTTCCTCGACCTGAAACATCAGGTTGGTATTTATGATTTGTTAAAGAAAATGCAGCTTGAAAAAGGTAAGACTATAGTTGTGGTGACACATGATATCAACCTTGCCGCACAATACTGTGAGTCGGTTCTGCTTCTGAGCAGCCGAAGTGATTATTATACCGGTACGGCAGAGGAAGTTTTTTCCGAAGAACGAATCGAGGCTGTCTATGGTGTTAAGGGATATACCGCCCGGCTGGGTGAAGGGAAATTCTTTCTGCCGCTCGGTAAATTCGCCAAAGACAGTCGTCTAATTGGCCGATAGAGAATTTCAGACCGAAAAAACGGGGCGTTTTGCCGGTTGTAACTCCTTTTGGTTTCGAGCCTTAGGGATTTAGTGGAGAATTTAGTTGAATAACCAATGTGCTGTTAATATACTTTGCACACTTAAGAGAAGAGAAACACTGCGTCAGCCTGCTTGTGTAGTTCTAATTGTGTGTTTGCCGATTTGGGAAGGTTTTCGTCGTGGCTCGAAAAGTTAAAAAAGTTTCTAAGAAAAAAGTAGCTCAGAAGAAGGCTCCGGTTAAGAAGATAAGCCGAAAAAAGATAAAAAAAGTCGGGCGAAAAACTCGTCTGGACACGGCCAAGATTCAACAGTACAGAGAAATGCTTCTGGCCAGATGGCGGGAAATACTCGGTGACGTCAACACAATAGAGGGTGAGGCATTGAGAAAGTCGCATCTCGATGCTTCGGGAGACCTCTCGAGTATGCCGATTCATATGGCGGATTTGGGGACAGATAATTATGAGCAGGAATTCACGCTGGGGCTTCTGGATAGTGAAAGAAAACTGCTCCAGGAGATCAGCGATGCCCTGCAGCGTATCGAGGAAGGCACTTACGGAATTTGTGAAGGTACCGGCAAACCTATACCCAAGGCCAGACTTCAGGCAAGCCCCTGGGCGAGATACTGCGTTGAATATGCAAGAAAAATAGAACAAGGTTTTGTCGAAGCGCCCAAGTCCGGAGAGGATGAGCTTGAAGATCTGGAAGAAGAGTTGGAAACCGACAACGAGCAGGACGAACCAATTGACCTCGATAAGAAGAAGATGTCCAAAGACGATAAAGTGCTTAGTAGTGATGATGACGAAGGAACGGAGGACGAACAAGAAAAACAGGACGAGGACGGCGAGGAAGAAGAAACGTATTGATATGCTCAAAGGCAGGTTGGTTGGATTGTTTCTTTAACTTTATCCTGAAGATTTTAAGCAGGGAACGATTTTCATCTTGTGATGTATCACCATTAGTTTGAATCATTGGCTTTGAAAGCAGCAGGTCGATTTCAGTCGATTCAGGCCCCCTATAATTCATCTATGTTACCACAAAAGACTGCCGCCGCCACAACCGTTGTCCACAGTCCGTTTTTATCGCCCTCGGCGGTTCTAACCTCGGCTCTCGTGCGTACGATTTTGCCGCTCATTCGATAAATTTCCTTCCGCTTGTCGTAGGCTGTGTCTGGGTCGAATTCGATACCGAGCGTAGTGGCTAACATTGTCGCGGCCATATCTTCAACCAAGTCGGCGCAGTCTCGTTTTCGAACGCCATAGTTGTGAAACTCGCTGATGTATCCGTAATGGTGCCCGCTTCCGGGCACAGCCAGCCCGATGCCTGCCGCTACGAGCCGGTTAGGTTCGTTTGTCTCACAGCGGGCCAGAACGCAATAAGTTATTTCGCCCGGTCGCAGCCTGTTAAGCCCCTTTTTGCGGGAAATGATTTTGCAGCCTGCCGGGAATATGCTGCTGACACTGACAAGATTGCAGCTTGCAATCCCGGCATCCCGCAATGCCAGCTCGAATGACTGCAATCGGTGTTTATGCTTGCCGACGCCGCTTGTAAAAAAAACCTCTTTTGGTACCACTATGTTGCCCTCAGGAAAATTTTGTGAAAAACTATTTGCAAAATTATATCAATAGATTAAGTGATAACATATAAAAAATTTGTTTATTTTGTTAAAATATGCCGTGTTGTCCGGAGTGGATTTTTACGTGTCGTGTCATTATGAAAATCAAATGTCCAATTTGTGGCAGAAAACTCGAGATACCGGTGCAAAAAGCCGGCAAGGGCGTGACTGAGTTGGGATATTTCCCCTTCTGCTCGGAGCGTTGCAAGTTGATAGACCTCGGCGACTGGCTGGAAGGTCACTACCGAATTGTCAAACCGAACTCAGGCTCTGAGAAAAGGGACGTACAGGATTATTAGAGTAAGCCGTGCTGTTCGTGACAATTTGTATTGCTGTTGGTAAAATAGTGCTTAAAACTGCGATACTGACGATAAGTGGATAGCCCTTTTCGGTTTTCGTGGGCCGCTTTAAGTATTTATCTCACAAAGGGAAGGAAGTAAAATGGAGGCCAAAGACCAAATCTTATCGCTGTATGAAAATTTTGTATTTGCAAAGATATTCAAGTCTTTCCGGATGGCTATTCAGCCCGGTAAGATACTGATTGCACTTTTGGCATTGATTATCCTGGCCTTATTCGGCCGGCTTATGGACCTGAAAAAGACGGTAATAACAATGCCAAATCTGAGAGTAGCCCGGCTTAGCAACGTGCCGGAAGCCGGCATTTTTCCGGCGGTGTATCCCTCGGAGCTTCAATGTTACCTTGCCAATCCGGCGTCGGTGAAGAGATTTACCCAAAGGTACGCCCAGACCGGTGGACGAATTGGTCTTTTTTCGGCGCTGTGGCATTTCGGGTCTGCGAGATTCACAGACGCGGTCCTGGCGCTTTTAGAGCTTGACCTGCGTAAGGTTTTTGCGAGTATCGGCTATGCTGCGAAGGCGGCGGTGTGGGCGTTGACGTACCATACTCTTTACAGCATTGTTTATTTTGGTGTTGCGTTAGTGGTTATTGCGGTGGCCGGCGGAAGTATTTGCCGAATGGCGGCAATGCAATTGGCCCGGGACGAGAGAATCGGTCTGATAGAAGCAGTGCGTTTCGGATTGAAAAATTTTATCAGCTTTCTGAGTGTCCCCTTGGTACCGGTAGGCATAATTTTTCTGTTGGGTCTTCTTGTTTTTCTGCTGGGATTAGTCGGCAACCTGCCCTGGGCGGGTGAGTTGATAATCGGCATCTGCCTGATAATTGCGTTGTTCGTCGGTCTGTTGGTAACGCTGGTTCTCATTGGAGCTATCGGTGGGGCCAATTTATTTTATTCGGCCATAGCATACGAGGGCTCGGATGGTTTTGAAGCCTTTGGCAGGGCCTGGGGCTATGTTTATAACCGCCCGTGGCGAATGGTCTTTTACACTACTTTGACGGCATTTTACGGAAGTGTATCTTATTTGTTTGTGCGGTTTTTTGTGTTTCTGCTGCTTTACGTCACGCATTTGTTCCTGCTGCTTGGGGTCCGAGTCGAGGGCAGCACAGAAGGCCTAAACAAGCTGGCCTCTATCTGGCCCGAACCGACTTTCTTCAACCTGTTAGGCTCTCGTGAAGAGGTGGCCCTGAACTGGTCGGAATCCGGTGCCTCGATTCTTGTATCTATGGCATTGTTGATTGTGTTTGGTTTGTTGGTATCATTCGTGATAAGCTTCTATTTCTCAGCCAATACAATAATCTACGCGCTGCTTCGCAATAAGGTTGACCACACTCCGATTGATGAGATTAGTGTAGAGCCGCTGCCTGTTCTCCGCGGCGAAAGGCGTGGCGGGACAGGTCTCGAAGAGACACCGACCGAGTCGGAATCGGCGGGACCACAGAACTAAGCACAATTGTGCAGGAGCAGCGTCGAGGCCTCGTCGTGAATGAATCTTGACGGTAATCCCCGGTAATGCAGGATTGAACTTGAAGTATCCATACATAAATGTTAGACTCAGGTCTTGTCATAAATATAGTTGCAGGGCACAAATACAATGTTGAGAGCGTATGCCTGAATCAAACAAAGCTGCGGGGCAACGGAAGGGCGAGCGGTCAAATCATCATCAGGGCACCTCGCTGGCAGCGATAGCGCTTCGTTACCGCAGAATTCTAATCATCGGCACCCATATAGCGGCTTTCTCAGCGGCTCTTTTTCTTTCATTCCTTATAACCAACAATATGCGTATCTCAAGTGAGTGGTTCGATGTGCAGTATCCATTGCTCTTAGTAATTTTTGTCTTAATTAAGCTGATAGTTTTTGGATTTCTCAAGCAGTATCGCGGCTGGTGGCGGTATGTAGGGATATTTGATTTGATTGGGATTGCGCGGGCAGCACTGATAAGCACTGTGATTATTGTCGCTCTCTGGTATACGATGATGCAAGTCGGCGCGATTCGTGACTGGGTCGGAAAAAGCGAATACCTCAGTGAGCTTACATTTGTAGCGCAGAGTATATTCGTTCTTGATTTTTTTGGCACGGTTCTGGTGCTTGGAAGTCTGCGGATGCTAATCCGGCTTTATAACGAAGAGTTTCGCACAATCGAGGGTGGTCGGCTGAAACGATTTCTCATAGTCGGAGCAGGCAACGCCGGTGAGGCTCTCTTGCGCGAAGTTCACAGAATGGCCGTTGAGCAGTATGAGGTCATCGGTTTTATAGACGACGACCCCGCCAAACAAGGGATGTCAATACATGGCATAACAGTACTTGGCACGGTCGAGCAGCTGTCAAAGATATGCCTTGAGCGAAACATTGAAGAGATAGCGATTGCCATTCCTTCTGCCACCCATAAGCAGCTGCGGCGAGTTATTCAGATTTGTGAAGGTACCAAAGTCCGCTTCAGGACCGTTCCCTCGATTACCGATATTGCCTCAGGTAAATTCAAGGTCTCCCAGATTCGTGATGTTGATATCAACGACCTGCTGGGGCGCGAAGAGGTCGAGCTGGATACTGAGATTCTCGAGAAGTACCTTGCCGATAAGATTATTCTTGTTACCGGTGCGGGAGGTTCAATCGGTGCTGAGATGTGCAGGCAGGTGTGTAATTTTAGACCGAAACTTCTTTTACTTGTAGAACAGGCGGAAAATCCATTGTTTTTCATCGACCAGGAATTGGCCGGCAGAGTTCCTGCAGTCGAGACCCTCCCTATAGTCTGTGATATTACCGACCAGTCGAGAGTAGAACAAATTTTCGAACAATACAGACCTGAAGTAGTAATACATGCCGCGGCGCACAAGCACGTGCCGCTGATGGAATTGAATCCCGGTGAGGCGATAAAAAACAATATAATCGGCACAAAATGCGTCGCTGAAGCCGCGGACAAATACGGCACACGCAGCTTCGTGATGATAAGTACCGACAAGGCTGTCAACCCCACGAGTATAATGGGCTCCACAAAGCGGCTCGCTGAGATGTATATCCAGGATTTGAATACGAGGTCACAGACGGATTTTATTACCGTCAGGTTTGGTAATGTCCTGGCCTCAACCGGCTCAGTTGTGCCGATATTCAAGAGTCAAATAGCCCAGGGCGTTCCCTTGACGGTAACTCATCCGGAAATGAGGCGGTACTTTATGACCATACCCGAAGCCAGTCAACTTGTTTTGCAGGCCGCCGCAATGGGTCATGGCGGTGAAATCTTTTTGCTTGATATGGGTGAGCCCGTCAAAATCGTCGACCTTGCCAGAGAGCTTATCATCCTCAGCGGTTTCAGGCCCGGTGAAGATATCGAGATAACTTTCAGCGGTATGAGGCCCGGAGAAAAGCTTTTTGAAGAGCTGTCGATAAAAGGCGAAGATATGCAGCCCACCAGGCACCCCAAGATTGCTATCTGGAAAAATAAACCAATAGACAATGACAAGTTAAATACCGCCCTGGGTCGCCTGACTGAAGCTGCACAATGCCGGAGTTACACCGAGATTATTGAAGAAATCAAGAAGATAATCCCCGAGTATTGTGGTGATAGCGAAAACAATACCACCAAAGCTGCAGAAAAGACCACTGAGTCGGACGGTTAAATCGCTTCTCGTAAATCCTGAGGTCACTTTCAGAAGGAAGTTAGAATAAAAAAAGCCTTCACACAGGAAGGCTTTAATTCTTCATAACACAAGCTTACAGCATAACCATAAGCTGAAAATACGGCCGACTCCCAGGATGGTAGTGCAGCCGTCCTATTGTTTTTCTACAATCACCGTGTCGGGTTCGTTTCTTGGATGGGCGTTATCGTAAACCTCTTTGAGCTTTTTGGTCGTCAGGTGTGTATAAATTTGCGTGGTTGAGATTGACTGGTGCCCCAGTAATTCCTGGACACTGCGCAAATCTGCACCGTTATTGAGCATATGCGTCGCGAAGCTGTGCCTTAGAGTGTGAGGACTAATTGAGGGGTCCAGCCCGGCCATAATAAGATACTTGTCCATCTTGCGACGAACGCTTCGAGTGCTGAGGCGACGGCCGTGCTTATTTACAAAAAGCACCCTGGAGTCGAAATTGCTGTTGTTCTGAGCTCTCTTGTTCCTGAACTCGATATAGTGCTGAATGGCCTGCAGGGCGGAGGAACCAATCGGAGCAATTCTTTCTTTTTTGCCTTTGCCCCGGATATGAAGGACCTCGCCCAGAAAATCCACATCATCCATATTCAGACCTGCCAGCTCGCTGACCCGTATGCCCGTGCTGTAGAGGGTTTCGAGGATGGCTCTGTCTCTTGCTCCGAGCCAGTTGTCCATAGGCGGTGTGTTTAATAACTTTTGGACCTGCTCGTATTCGAGGAACTTCGGCAGTTTTTTTTCCTGTTTGGGAGTACGTACCGACAACACCGGATTGGAGGGTGTATGGCCTCGTTTAACAAGGAATTTATAAAAGCTGCGGAGCGTGGCAATCTTTCTTGCGATAGTTGACTTTGAATACTGATTCTCGTTCAGGAATGCAAGGTGGCTCCTGACTGTATTGGCATCAACTGCCAGCACTACCTGGTCGATTTTCGCCTTTGTCTCAGTGGCTACAGCCGTCGAGCCGGCCGTTTCCTGCCGGTCTGAATCCACATCGGCCGAGGGACGCGAAAGCAAAAAACCAATAAACTGGTCCAGGTCGGCGCCGTAGCACTTTGCAGTGTGTACAGAAAAATGTTTCTCAAACTTCAAATAGTTGAGAAACTCCTGAATAATAGCACAATCTTTCATTGTAAAGTTACCTCAATTTTTTTCTAAGGGCAAAAATTATTTTTGCCCATTGATTAACCGTTTGGCTTCTTGATAGCTAAAAACAGCCAAGCACTTCATTCACTTGTCAAAATAAGCGATTGAGTCCGCCCGACTTACACCCTGAGTTTTGGTCGTCTCTTACTTTTTCTGCATCATCTCAGGGCTGTACCTGTGTAAAAGCTCATCCGCTTCGCCCATAAGTGTCTGGGTCAGCTTGAAGCTCAATACCGCTGCATCAAACCAGTCAAACTCGGTTCGCTCATCAGTGGCCTGCTCTACGAGAGCATCAAGCAGTTTATCCTCGCAACCGCTGCGATACCGGTAAATGTATCGTTCCGAACCCTTTTTCAGAACCAGCTGCCGTGTTGGTTTATTCATAAGAGGCCTTTATACCCAGACAAAACTTCTTGAACCTCCAACATCCATACCTTTTATCGGTCTAAGGATGTCCGACTAAAGAAAAAATTTGTGGTTTTTTGTAAAAATACGATAAAATCTTATTTCTAAGACTCAGTACAGACCTTTTATCGACCATTCGAAGTGGTCTCTTTACATACCATTATAAAAAGAAAGGTAAGAATTGGTGGAATCTTTGTTATTTTGCTTTGAAAAAAGTGGTTTGCTGATGCTGTTCGGTTTCGATCAATCCCTTTTGTTGTAGATGTGCTATGTGTTTGATGGCCTCATTAGGGACCAGACCGAGTCCTGAGCAGATATCTTCAAGTGAGCAGGGCCTGCGTTTCAACATTGCGAGGACAGTTTCTGCCTTGGTTGTTGTACTTTGGATGTGGTGGTCCTGCTCAATAGCACTGATAACTTCGGTGTTTGGGCCTAATTGCTCGGCAATCCATTGTAGCTTCTGTTGGCTAACAGGTTTGATAGATTGTTCAGCCGTCGGCCGGGCAGTAGTATTTAACTGGATTTTGTCCGGCCTTAGCTTCTCGATTATAGTTTTTATCCGGTGGATTTGCTCGATATCAGTGTTAATGTCCTCGACAAAGAACACTTCAAGCCATATCTGTCCGGCAAATTCCTGTCTGAACGCTATCAATCCCTGCACAATATTATCAAAGCTTAAATTTTTATGAGGCCTGTTTATTTTCCGGAAGGTCACTTCGTCGCCTGCATCCAGCGAGGGCAGAACCACATCGGCGTGGGAGCAGTCTTCTCGCACGGCCGGGTCGGTAAATAAAGTGCCGTTGGTTAAAATCGCAACAGGAATATTGGTTATTTTTTTTATTTCTTCTATAAGCCGGCCTAACCGGCTGTTCAATGTCGGCTCACCTGAGCCGCTGATAGTGATGTAATCAGCCTTGAGGCTGGCTTCGATTGCTGCCTTTAACTCGGCGATAACTGCATCAACCGGCACATAATTCCTTCTTTCCAGCGTTTTTTCGCTGGTTTTACCAAGCTGGCAATATACGCAGTCCAGCGTACAGGTTTTCATTGGCACGATATCAACGCCTAAACTGCGGCCCAATCGCCTTGAAGGCACAGGACCAAACAAGTATATATGTTCTTTTTCGCCCTTCATGTCCGGCATATATTTCTCGGTTACAGGTGTTATGCTGCCTATATATTACGCTTTTTTTAGCTTTCATGGAACGAACAATTTGTTTACGACTGGAAAAAATTTTGTTATCGATTAAAATTATGATGTTTTCCAGGCCCTGAGAATGCCGGCAGAGGGCTTAATAACTTTTAAGGGAGGTTGAAGATAAGAAATGCAGCAGAAAGAAGAAAAAGAAGAAAAAGGGGCGGCGGTAAGAAGGCCTTTTAGACAAGTAGTCATTGGGATTTTCCTGCTTTCGATAGTTGTTTTGTTAATGCTGCAGGCGCCATTGAAAGTGCTGGCACTTGTTTGTATTTTTCTTGCCTCTTTTACAATACTGCCTAAACGTGCAAGGAAATGGTTTAAGCTCGGTGTTACGGGCGTGGTAATAGCTTTAATTATCTGGGTTTTTCTGCCTGATGAAAGCGAAGGCTGGCGACCTTACACATTCGATAAAGAATTGGCCGACCTTAAGGCAAAGCGCGCGATACCAGAGGCTGAAAATGCTGCAATAATTTACAATAAACTTCTTGAGACATACGAGCCCTACACAATCAATCCGTTTTTTTTGAGTGACGAGATTGGTGAGCTAACGATGAGGCAAGCCTGGTCAGACAAAGATTACCCGGAACTTGCTCGCTGGTTAAAACAGCAACAGCCGGTATTGGCGGATTTGAAACGGGCATCACAAAAAGCTCGTTGCCGATACCCGGTAGTAGTTAGCCTTCATCAGATAAATGACAGGGTCAGCTGGCACGAAAGTATACGGCTTTGGGTATATTTACTTCTCCGAGCCGGCAATAATGACATTGCCGAAGGACGTATCAACGAAGGCCTGGAGAAATACGCCGGCATACTTCAGATGGCCGAACATCTTTACCAGCAGCAGGCATTTATTGACTTGATGGTTGGTATTGCCATAGAGAACCTTGCAATCGGACAGTTAAATAGATTTACCGTAACGGGTGATGCGACGGAAGAGGACTTAAGTTTTATTGAGCGGGCTCTGGCAAAAATCAGACACGACTGGAACCAGGATATATTGGAAATCATCGAATGTGAGACACTTTTGTGCAAGAATATATGGGGCTGTCGCTACGAAATAAACAGGGAAGGTAAAGTAAGATTTAGCCGCAATCCGTTAGCTGCTTTACACGCACAAATGACAGGTGATTTTTTAGGGCAAGGGCCGCTAAGCTATCGGCTAAAAATACGTTTTAAAGTGTTGTCCATCTTATACTGGTTCTATCTGCCCTGTGACCCTCAAAAGATAGCGGAGGTTATTGACGCAGTCTATAAAGAGTTATATGAAACGAAAATGGCAAAGCCCGAGTTCAAGAGGGAAAAGCGCCGACGGATAAAACTTAACTACCGCGGAGTAGTTGAGCGTCTGACAAGTATGGTTGAGCCGGCTTACTATAGTGTGCACGAGTTGTATCAGATGGCAATTGCACATCAAAGGGCAGGCCGGCTGGTAGTTGCACTAAGAAGCTATAAAAATCAGCATGACCGTTGGCCCGAGAGACTTGAGGAATTGCGCCAACTGACATCACCGGAAAATTTTGTCGACCCAACGAATGAAGGCCAGTTTGTTTATAAGCTTTCCGGTGATGAGTTTAAACTTTATAGCAAAGGAATAAATAATATAGACGAAGACGGCCAACGCAGCCGAAGTCCTGATGAAAAAGAAAGAGGGCCGGACGATATATCAATCTGGCCGAGGGCAGCTCGAGAAATTGAATAGAGCAATTAAAATGATGTATGACAATGTAACCTATATCTCACAGCTTAAAAATAATATCGGTAGCGAAGTTACCTTAGCAGGCTGGTTATACAACAGCCGGGCGAGCGGTAAGATTCAGTTTTTAATTATCCGCGACGGCACGGGACTTTGTCAGTGCATAGTCGAAAAAGGAAGTGTGGCGGACGAGCTTTTCAACGAGGTGAAGCATATCGGCCAGGAATCATCGCTGAAGGTAACCGGCACTGTCCGGGCAGATGAGAGAAGTGTTGGAGGATATGAGCTAAATGTCAGTAATGCCGAGGTAATCTGCTCCGCGAGTGATTATCCTATAACGCCGAAGTCACACGGCATCGATTTTCTGCTGAAGAACCGGCATCTGCACCTGCGTTCCCGCAGGCAGTGGTGCATCGGTAAAATTCGCCATACATTGATAGACGCTATCCGCAGGTTCTTCAATGATAACGGCTTTACACTAATCGATACGCCCATTTTTACCGCAATGGCCGCTGAAGGTGAGCAGACACTTTTCGAGGTCGATTATTTCGGAGAGCCGATGCGCCTGACGCAGACAGGCCAGTTGCATCTCGAAGCCGCGGCGATGAGTTATGGCAGGGTTTACTGCTTTGGGCCGACCTTCCGCGCCGAAAGGAGCAAGACCCGTCGTCACCTTACCGAGTTCTGGATGGTCGAGCCGGAGGTGGCCTATATTGATTTGCCGGGCCTGTTGGAGCTGGCGGAAAATTTTATATGCTTCATTGTTGGGCAGGTCCTGGAGAAAAATAAAAAACAGCTCGAATACGTGGAGGCGGATATTGCCGCGCTGGAAAAAGTAAAGATTCCATTTCCTCGATTAACTTATACGGAAGCGGCCGAAATCCTAACAAGCAATCGCGCGCAGGAATTTCTGGCCGGCCAGTTGGCAGAACTGCAAAATGAAAGGGAGCGGCAACAGGCAAAACTCGATGAACTGGAAAAGAAGCAGGCGGGGCAGTTAAAGCAATGGCAAAAAGACAAGATTGTCGCTGAAATCATCGATATAAGAGCCGAGCTTGCCGAGCTTGATACAAAAATAGAAAACAACCCCAGGCACGCACAATTGGCCGCTGAGTTTGAATGGGGCAAAGACCTCGGTGGCTCCGATGAGACCATCATTTCACAAATGCACGAAAAACCCGTCTTCGTTACGCACTATCCGAAAGAGGCCAAGGCATTTTATATGAGGACCGACCGCGGTAATGAAAAGGTGGTCGAGAATTTCGATTTGCTCGCGCCGGCCGGCTTCGGTGAAATCATCGGCGGCTCGGCCCGCGAGGACGATTACGAAATTTTGCTCGAGAGAATTAAGGCCTACAATCTAAACCCTGAGGATTATCAATGGTATCTTGACCTACGGAAATTCGGCTCTGTTCCGCACGGCGGCTTCGGCCTGGGTGTGGAACGTACCGTCGCCTGGCTGACCGGCGAAAGACACATCCGTCAGTGCATCGCATTCCCAAGATTGATGGACAAAGTGTACATATAGATAGGGTGGGGTCTCACTCCATCAAATTGTGCTTATTGTTTTTGCTCGTCTTTTGGCCTGTTGTTTTTTTCGTTTGTAGACTGTTCCTTTGGATTGGCGGCAAGATGACATACGCAAAAAGTCCGAGCCATGTTTTTAACTTGATCTCTTAAATCTTTGGCGGGACTTGTTCCCAAAATTATCACGCTGTCTAAGTCCCAAGTGGTAGCCCAGCACTCTTTTGTCTGGTCTCTGCTTAACCGCAAAAGCGCCAAAGGAAAGATGATAGCGTGGATGCATTTGCCGACTGAGGTTACAGTAGATATGTTCGACAGCCGGCAGAAGCTGATGCTTTATCCCGGCGGTGTAGAGGCCCTCAGACAGCGAGTATTTCGTCCCCGCGGACCGGGCTGCAAAGTTAGAGGGATAACAATCTTGGCGTTCTTTGACAAAGGTGAAGTATTGGATGCTGTTGACGATAACGGCAAAGTCGATATTGACATTGTCGGGAAATTAAAATCCGGCCAATTCATATACGGCACAGACAATATCAGGATAACCCAACCCCGCCGCCGACGCAGGTATGGATGGTGTAGACGTTGACAGGGCGGATATTTTGGCTTTCAATTTTCTTTGCCCCGGCTATAATCTGGCAATGCAAACCTGGACGATTCAAAAACTTTTAAACTGGGTCACAGACTATCTTACCGATAAGGCTGTTGATTCGCCTCGCCTTAGTGCGGAGCTTTTAATTTCTGATTGTTTGGGTCTGGAGCGAATCGAGTTATATACACAATTCGACAGGCCCGTTACCCAGCAACAGTTAGACCGCTTACACGATTTAGTGAAACGGGTGGGTCAGCATGAGCCGATTGCCTACCTACTCGGTAAAACCGAATTTTACTCCCTGCAGTTCAAAGTCAGCCCCGATTGTATGATTCCCCGGCCGGAGACGGAGCTGCTTGTTGACAGGGCTGTAAAATTTTTGCGGGCGCGCAACGGTGAACAACTTGTTTGTGATTTATGCACCGGCTGTGGCAGTATTGCCGTCGCCATAGCGAAAAATTTTGCCAATGCCGAAATTATTGCTACAGATATTTCCAGCGCCGCCTTAAATATCGCCGCTAAAAATATCTCAGCCCATAATCTAAAAGGCCGTGTTCAGCTTTTATGTGGTGATTTGTTCGAGCCGGTTGAGTCGAGACCGGGTGAGCACAAATTTGACCTGATTGTATGCAATCCTCCTTATGTAAGCGCTGCCGAGTTTGAAAGGCTTGGCAGGAATGTGAAAGATTACGAGCCGAAGTTGGCTCTGTTCGCAGGAGATGACGGCCTGGATATTTATCGAAGGATTATTGAAAAAGTCGAAGCCTTCTTAAAACCGGATGCGGCATTAATGATGGAGATAGGCTATACTCAGGCAGTATCTGTTAGAGAATTAATTCAGCAAACCGGCATTTTCGCCGAAATCGAGATTGAAAAAGACCTGCATAACCAGGACAGAATCGCAATCGCAAAGAAGTAAACCACGACGAATACAGCCCTGTTTGTTGTTCCCGCGCACCTTGTCCATCTGAGGGATAGTAATCGGATAAAGTCAGGGCCGGCGTCTCTGGATACATCGGCGGGATTTTCAATGTCAGAGTGGAACTATTTTTTTCTTAAAGAGGCCTTCTTGAGAATTGCGACCAGGTCCTTACTACGAAAGGAAACCAGAACCCAAATGAAGAAGGCAATTATGAAACCAGTGGTTATATGCTCCGCGAGTACGATATTTCGGTTTGCCAGCTCAGCATTTTTTCCGAGAGCGATGCTGAAAAGGCTGAAAATGACAATTGCAAGTTTTAAAGCGATAAACACGTGCATCAAAATCAATGCCCAAACGAGCGACCATGCTCTTCGTTTCAAAGGCAATGGAGTAGCCGCTATCAAGGCCGTAAGAAAGGCTATGTGCATATAATCACCATAGTGGATGCTGTGGTAGAACTGCGAGGCCTGTATTTCCCCGTTATCGTCTAAATTGTGTCGATTAAAAGCGGTTATACATATATCATACTTGATGTTATCCGATTGAGAGAAACGAACAACATTCCCACGGCCGAAGGAGCCAAAGAGAAATCCTCCTGCCGCCTGGTAGAATTTTGAATAAACGGGGCCCACGACCGGCCAGACAGTCATCAGCAGGAAGTATATAAGTACAAACAGGCAGAAAAACTTTATGACTTTCCTGGCACTAATCAACTCTAAGAATTTTGTCCGGGCACTTGACTTTTCCCTGTCCATAACAGCCAGAAGACCCACAAAAGAATAGCGAGAAATATGAATAGTCCCTGCCACACTTCGATGTGCATTAGCTCAAAGGCCCGCGGCAGATAGACACCGACCAAAAACAAAGTGACAATTCTTATCAGATTTAGAAATGCGAGAAGTAACGTACCTGTGATAACCCCGACAATTTTTTTGGATAATATTCCCGGAAATGCCAGGACGGCACATACAAATAAGGCGGTTGGCTCAATGGCATCGCATCCTTGTTTGATGGTAACGGAAAAAGCAGGCGAAGAAATTGATGCGCCCCGGACTGTTATGTCCTGGCCGAGAAATGCCAATATATGTCCTGAAAGCCTGGCATTAAAGCCGAGGTAGTGAGGAAAATGCCGTTCGTAAAACGGCGTGAATAGGGCAAAGGCGTAAAACAGGCCCATCAGGGTCGCGAAAACAAAAAGAAACATAAATACCGGATGCCGACCGCGCCAGCCGACAGCCATCGCGACTACAGATTTCTTTTCCCGTTTCCCGGCTTTGTTTGAGGAGCCAGCAGCTCGTGGTTTGTAAGGCTTATGTCTTTTCTTTTGATGTCTCTGCACAAATACCCTCTTACGAGCCGGCACTTTAGTCCTTACATTTCTCGTTTCAGTGACTGTCGGACTTTCTCCTTGTCCCTTGTGCTGTCAATCTCAACATTTTTTTTTCGACCCGGCAGTTGCAATCTATTCTTATGCCGGTACGGGTCTTAATCTTCGCTTAATCGAAACTATCCCTAATCCCAACAGAAGGAGCGCCATAACAATCAAACCCCATTCGGACATGGTAGGGATGGTTGTCGGTGTGTACTGACCGACATATTCCACGACATTACAAGGGTCGCTATCCAAGTGTATCTTGGCTCTGTAAACAATGCCTCCTAGCGAAGGTAAGTCAATGTCAGAAAACTCCTCCGAACTATCCAGGTCAAGATGGACGTCGGTCCTTGTGTAGGTCCAGCTCACATCATTTACATCGTCATAAAATAAATCTTCGATCGGGTAAAGAGTATCCACAGGCCCAACCTGGATGGTCTCGATGGTTATAGGCCCGCCGTCCTGTGCGGTGTTACTTATGATTAAGTCAGCCAACTGTTCACCGGTCCGAACAAACTCATCCGACAATCCGGGACCGGCTACTTCCCCAGAAGTGCTCCACCTAGGTAGGTAGCAATGTTTGATCTTGTTCTTGTCAGTCCTCGCGCAAGCGCCCACAGTCTCACAGTGTTTTACCGGGCCAGGTTGCGGGTTAGACCACCTCAGCTTTGTGCAAGTACCGTCGTAAGTATAATCGAACTCGGTGAATCTTGTTGATAACCATTTGGAGACCCGCACGTCGCCTTCAAACCATTTTTCCAAGTCAGTCGCGTCTTGGCCGGTGCCATTGTGCAACCGTTCGTTTTGCCATCTATCAGCAAAAGCAGCGGGGGGCAAAATGAGGTACACGCCAAAAATTACCAAAAACAGGGTTTTTTGAGTAAATTTACACATTTGTTCGCTCCTTATTTAGACCTTATAACAAAACTGCCTGTTGCCTTCTGTCATTCCCGCGGAGGCGGGAATCCAGAGGTCTTTATTAAGGTTATTTTAGGTTTTGTTACAGGCTCTTAGTTTGTTGAGAGTTAACATTTTTAAGGGGACACTGTCCACAACGTGGCATGCCTGCTTTTAATCTTCACTGGATTTCTGAATTTAATTACGCTGGAACTCTTGAAGGTAAAGGAGGCGGGCGGGGATATCCTTGAAAAATAGAAATAAGACGTAAGTTTAGTGATGATTGTAATAAATGACATATATCGGGATGAGGCGATATTCGCGACGAATTCCAGGATGGAAATCTCAGGCGAGCGATGCATAGTACGACAAGCAATGACGCGTTGACGCACGCCACAAGAAAGGCCACAAAAAGGTAACCGAGTAAATGGCTAATCCAATGAAGAAATGAATTTTGAATTTGGGTTCCGGCGAGCAGGCCTTGCTGTAGGCCGAGGGGCTTTAGAGCAAACTCGAGGACTATCCAGCCGAATGCCAGAAGCAGCGGATTAAAGCCTATCCGGCGAGTAAACAGGGTGCCGAAGTATGCGTAAAATGCCGGTACGATAGTTAGCAAGGCAAGAGATTGAAGCGTCGGTGATATAACACCAGTTGCATCGGTAGAGGAGAAAAAGTAAAAGCAGACGCCCCAAAAGGCCCCGGCCAGCGCCGCAGCTGTCGGCCTGAGTATACGAATCGCTAAGAAAAGCGGCAAAAGACCGAACCAGGCAAGCCAGGAATAAGATGCCGAGCCCAAAGCCATCGCCATCATCAGGGCACTGAATACAAACGATATAGCCAGTGCCGTCGCTTTGATGAACCGCCGCGCACGAGACCTTTGGTTATTGTGTTTTACAGACAATGCTATCTGTCCCTATTTCGACTTAGCAGCCTTGTTTCAGGTCTTACAGTCCCGCACAACGAATACAGCCTATACGGACATTTGTTACTTACGGAGCAACATTCCAAAAAAGGGTAAGCACAATCCGGCGAATTAGATTGATATGGTTCCCTTAACTTGCTCACATCCTCCTCCTATCCGGACGTTCTTTTTTGCAAGAAGACTGGATTTTAGCGTGGGGGGGAAGCAAAGCTGAAACGAGAGAGGCCCTTTCAGTGCGGCCCCCATCACACAAACTTTACAAACTTTATAGAATTAGAAATAAAAGTCAAGTACTTTTTAGGTTTTATGAGTTTTTTTGCACTATTTTTTGTAATTCCAGTCAAATACATAATCTTGATTATGGCGAGAACGCGTATTTAGGGCAGAAAAACTGTTATTCCTGGTTTAAGTTAGACTGGGTTAAGTTGGTTAAGGCATGTCAAAGAAGGTTTTGCTCGTTATGGTTACGACCTTTGCGAAATCAGTTAAATTCATTCCCTTCAATTCGGCCAAGAACCTGGTGGTGTGAATCATAAGAGCAGGCTCGTTAATCTTTTGTTTCCGCATAGGCTCCGGCGACATATATGGACAATCCGTCTCGAGCATTAATCTGTTCAGCGGCACGACGCCGGCGGCATGGCGTGTCTTCTCGGCATTTTTGAAAGTAACAACGCCGGTGAAAGAAATATAATATCCTCTATCTAAAACAATTTTTGCCTGCTCGGCCGAGCCGCTAAAACAATGAAAGACCACCTTTTTAGCATCCCCGAATTGCCTCAATACCTCAATGGTTTCATCGAAAGCCTTTCTGCAATGGATAATTACCGGTAGATTAAGCTCGGCGGCGATTTTAAGGTGCTCGTTGAATACTCTTATTTGGTCCTCGTGCAGCGAATGATTGTAATGATAATCAAGACCTGTTTCACCAATGGCAACGACTTTGTCGTGTTGTGCGAGCTGTCGAAGCTCTTTAAGTATGTACGGCGTTACGGTTTTGGCATCGTGTGGATGAATTGCAATTGCCGCGTACAAATTTTCATATTTCTCAGCAAGTTCTGCTGCTTTTCGATTGTGCTCCGGGTCGGTTCCAACGGTTATCCAGCCGGTAACGCCTGCATCTCGACTGCGAGCGATTACTGCATCAATATCGCGGCTTAAGTCATCAAAGGTCAAATGGCAATGAGTATCAATTAGTTCCATAAAGATTATAGCACAAATGCGTTTTTGTAATGTTTTATTTGTACACTGCTTTTTTCGGGGAGGACTACTGTTACTATATCAAATCTGCAAGGCCTTTCTTCGATTTTGTGTGACGAAAGAAAATATCGTGCGGCCCTGAGCATTCTGGCTTGCTTAGCGTGTGTAACTGTCTGTTCTGCCTTGACAAAGCTTTCGTCGCTTCGAGTCTTTACCTCAACGAATACAATTGTGCCTTCTTCATCGGTCATAATGATGTCGATTTCCCCGCTCTTACAGGTAAAATTTCGTGCAAGTGTTCTTAGTCCCCTGCCTCGCAAAAAACGCTCGCCGTGCTTTTCTCCCCATCGGCCGAGGCGTTTTCCGTTCGCCAGCAGCCTTTTTTTATACCAGCCGAGACCGAACAAATTGTATCTCCGGTCATTTGGAAACAGTATGTTCACTGTGTTTGGCCGTCAGCCTTACCGCCTTACCCGTGCGCTTTCGCAGAAAATACAGCTTCGCACGTCTCTTTTTGCCGCTGCGGACCGGCTTTATGTCGATTATGCCGGGCGAATGAAGCGGAAAAGTTCGCTCTACGCCCTCGTCGTTTACAATTCGCCTGACTGTGAAGTTTTCATTAATTCCCCGGCCGCGACGGCTGATTACCGTGCCGGTAAAAATCTGAGTACGTTCCTTGTCGGCCTCTTTTATCCTGCAGTGAACATCGACGGTATCACCGACCTCGAAATACGGGATATTTGTTTTTAAATTCTTTTGTTCAACCGCGTCCAGTAGCTCTGTATTCACCTGTATAGCTCCTTGTTTATTAGTTTTTAGTTCATAGTTAATTGTTTCTCACGTTAAGCGTTTTTATCCTGCGCGTTGTTTAATAAATCGGGCCGGCGACTTCTGGTTTTTTCAAACGCTTTTTGGCGTCGCCATTCGGCGATTTTTTTGTGGTCACCGCTTAGCAGGACCTGCGGCACTTTCATATCACGAAAAACCTCCGGCCTTGTGTATTGCGGATATTCCAAACCGCCGGCGGCTGACCGGCCGAACGAGTCGTTTTTGGCGGAATCTTCATCACCGAGCACACCCGAAAGCAATCTGACTACTGCGTCAACGATTATCATTGCCGCAAGCTCGCCGCCGCTAAGGATATAATCACCGATGGATATCTCCTCGGCGCCAAGGCCTGTGCGGGTCCGCTCGTCAAATCCTTCGTATCGGCCTGATATAAGTACAAGCCGGCCGGCCTTGCTCAGTTCTATCGCCTTTGCCTGGTCGAATTTTTCTCCCTGTGGCGAGAGCAGAATTGAGTGGGCCGGTTCCGGAGGCTGCTTTATTACCTGCTCGAAGCAATCAAAGACCGGCTGGCACATCATAACCATCCCGGCCCCGCCGCCGTACGGCTTATCGTCCACATTCCTGTACTTGTCGGTCGTAAAGTCTCGTATATTCCAAAGAGCGAACTCAACGATTTTTTTTTCCTGAGCCCTTTTCAATATCGAATGACTCAGTGGTGATTCGAACATCTCGGGGAAAAGCGTAAGAATATCGATTCTCATCAGACTTTCCGGCAGTAAATAGCGCCGAGCTTAAACGTCCGCCACCCCGGCGACGGTGTGGTTGGCGGTTTACGTGCTCTTTTCCTCGGCCGACTTTGCGGCTTCTTTAGCTTCTTCGGCGGCCTTCTTGGCGGCAAGCCTTTCAGCCGAGGTAAAAGCTATGCCCTTTTTGCGAGCGGCGATTTTAGCCCTCGACCTGCGGGCGGTCTTTTTTTCGGCGTACTTGTGCTTTATACCGCTCTTAAGGAGTATTTCCGAAACCGTATCGCTTGGCACGGCGCCGCGGCTGAGCCAGTACTCGATACGCTCGCGGTTTAGCACAACCTGCCGAGCGGGGTCCTTTTCTATTGGGTGGTAAAGGCCGAGCTTTTCTATAATCCTGCCGTCACGCGGCGTTCTCGACTCGACTGCGTTAATTCTGTAAAACGGCCGATGCCGCTTGCCCACCCTCATCATTCTCAATTTTACCGCCATAACTTTCCTTCCCACGATTTATTTGGAAAACATATATATACAGAATTGCGGCGAGATTGCCAGCTTTTTTCGGCAAAAAACGCGAAAAATTCGAAGCCGCGGGAGCATAAGAGAAAGGCCTTGCAAGGACCAGAGGCTACGGTTAAGCTCAGTGCCGAAGCGAAAATGGGGCAGTAAAGAAGCAAATATGGCAGGTCTGCCGACGCGGCAGGAGCGAAAAAAGTTGTAACCTTATGAAAAAAAGCCATAGAGAAAGGAGCCTTTTATGAACATTATCAGAGATATAAAAATACCGGGAGCAATCGCGATATATGTCGAGCCGGGCCGGATGCTTCTGGAAGAAATAACGCAGGTAGCCGAGCAGATAAAAAACGGCGTCGTTATCTCCGGCATCGGAACCCTCAAGAGCTGTAAGCTCCACTGTATCACCGGCACTTCCTTCCCGCCGACCGAAGAGTTTATAACCTTAGAGGATGAGCCGTTGGAATTGGTGTCTCTGCAGGGAATAATCGCCGACGGCAAGCCGCACCTTCACGCCGTGGTATCGAAGGGCTTTAAGCAGAATTACTCCGGCCACCTCGAGGAATCGTGCGAGGTACTTTATCTGGCCGAGATTCTGCTCATACCTTTTGAAAACAAAAAACTTACCAGGCGTCTCAACACCGACCTGGGTGTCGCTGTTTTACAGGAAGCAGATTGAGCTATAGACCTCTCAACAAACAAACCAGGGCGGGAGTAGATCTGCCCTCATGCCATCGGTGATATATCACACCGGAGGATATTCCGCGTCAAATCAGTTATTAATATGTATTTATAGCCTATTTTGAAAAAAAGTGTAGAAATTACGGAACAGGGGGGGCATTCGGCGCATCCTGTAGAATGCAGGTAATCCTTCCCAGGCGTGTTTTTGTGCTTTTTGGACAATTTATCTTGAAATTAAATGGATGGTCTGATAATATCAATTTTAACAAAGGTCTCTTCTATCAATTCGATAGGACCACGGAACAAGCAGGATATAAATCCTTTTTAATCAACCCAAGTGGGAAAAGGAGGAAAAATGTGTAAAAAAACAATTATTACGGGCCTTATCGTTTCAGTACATCTAATTTTGGCTTATCCGGTTATAGGTACGGAGGTGAGCTATTGTCTCGAAGAGCTTGGCGGCGGGCAGTGGGTGTATAACTATACCTTCACGAATAACACTCTCGGCCAGCCCATTGAGCAATTTATTATCTGGTTCGAGGCCGACAAGTACGAAAACCTCTCTATCGTCTCGGACCCTGATATAGGATACGAATGGTACCAGGACACAGTGGAGCCCGACCCCATCTGGCTTGATGACGGCGCTTATCGCGCATTAGCCTATTATGACGGGATATTGCCGGACGATTTAGAGACCGGCTTTGCGGTCAGGTTTACGTACCTTGATGCGGGAGTGCCGGGACCGCAGGAGTTTGATATTGTTGACCCGAACGAATATGTCAGTCTCGAGTGGGGTCTGACATTCGAGGAGCTTTGGGTCGATGCCAACGCCGCGGGCTGGGGGACATATGATGAGCCTTTTGCAACGATTCAAGAGGGAATTGATGCCGCACACCAGGGCTGTGTAATAACCGTCAGGCCGGGGACATACGCTGAGAATGTCGACTTTATCGGCAAAGAGGTAAATCTCAGGAGCACGAATCCGTACGACTGGAATATTGTAAACAGCACAATAATCGACGGCAACCAGAGCGGTAGTTGCGTAGTATTTGACAATAATGAAGGCCCGGGCAGCATCCTGGCAGGCCTTACGCTGACCAACGGCTCCGGTACAGATGTGGATTATTCCTCTCTAAGCTATAAAACGGGCGGTGGAGTTCTTTGTCTGGATAGCTCTCCGACAATATTTAACTGCATAATCGCCAGAAATCGTTGTATTTATCCTGATGTACGTCTTTATAGTGGGGGTGGAATAGCCTTGATTGGTAACTGTCAGGCGTTAATCGCCAATTCCTTCATTATTGAAAATTCAAGTTATGAGCGAGGCGGCGGTGTTTTAGCGCTAAGTGAACCGGCCACATTGGGTGCCAGTGAGATTATCAACTGTACGATTGTTAATAATGGAATAGTCGGGCCTGTATCGACATATTATGATGTTGATATTATTTCCAGCAGCGCGACGATTCGCAACACGATTATAAATGGCGGGAACCGCAGTCTCTCGGTAGCGGAGGTGAATCAGGTCTATTACTGTTCAATATCAAGAGGGTATGTTAATAACGGGCGATATGATTTTAGCTCGGTGAACGGCAATATTTATGCCTTCCCGAAATTTATTCGGCCTACCGGCGAATGCCTCGAGACAGGTCCGATTCCTCCGGGTGATTGTATCGATTATCTGCCGGGCGATTATCGTCTAATGCCGGATTCGGCCTGCAGGAATTCCGGCGACCCGCAGTACACACCATTGGTGGGACTGTTTGACATTGACGGTCAGCCGAGAGTAGTAGGCGGACGGGTAGATATTGGCGCCGATGAGTTGCCGCCCGGAATAGTGGTTATAAAACCGGTGGGCGGAGAAGTATGGGTTGCGGGTAGCGAGCATTTTCTCGAGTGGCAAAGCTATGACGTTGATAGCCTGGTTGATATCGACTTTAGTATCGATGATGGACAGAACTGGAGTCCGGCCGAGGTTAACGCGGCGAATACGGGCAGCTATCTCTGGACGCTGCCGAGTGTCGATTCGAATCAGTGCCTGGTTCGTGTAACGGTCGCCGATGCGGTGCCGTATATCGAATATGTACAAAGCGAAGAAAACTTTACGATTCATCCAAGCCCGCCCGGCCCGCCGGTGACATCCGCCTGGAAAACTGAAAGCCATAACGCCGGGCGGACCGGCTTGAGTGATAATTTCGGGCCGATTCTCGGGTGTATCCAATGGGCCTTTGACGTAAATGGACCGGTAACTGCGAGTGTAGCTTTCGGCGCGAACGGCCACTTACACATCCCTTGCGAAGACGGCAATATTTATACCGTTAGCACTTTGAGGGAGCTTGAGTGGATTTATGACATTAATTCACCGCTGTATTCCTCTCCGAGTGTGGGGGCCGACGGTACCGTTTATGTCGGCGCGGAAAATGGAAAACTCTACGCCATCGATGCGAATGGTGTGCTTCGGTGGACACACGATACCGGCGAGATGATTTATTCATCACCTGCCGTCTCGTCCGACGGCAAGGTATATTTCGGTTCGCTGGATGGCAATCTGTATGCCCTGGATTCCGACGGCAGTGAGTTGTGGAATTTCGCGACGGCGGGATTAGGCCGGCTTAACGGCTCGATTATGACCTCGCCGGCGATAGGCATCGATGGAGCAATTTACATCGGCGGACTTTATGACCCGAATTTGTATGCGCTGGACCCGAATGACGGAAGCATAAAATGGGTCAGCAACTTCGCATATCCGCTTGACCCTGGCGACCCCAATACTATTTATCTAAGCGGCAGAACCTTTGCCTCGCCGGTCGTTGCGCAGGACGGCACAATATATGTCACACTTATGGAAGACCCGAATCTATACGCGATTGACCCGAATAATGGAGAGGTAATCTGGATTACTTATCTGGGTGAGCCTAACTTGGGATATCATGTTGACCCCTTTTATTATGACAACTACATTATACCGCCATTCGCTTGGTCAGCACCGGCATTAGGGCCGGACGGTACCATCTATGTGAGTTTCGATGATTCGCAATTTAAGGGGATTGATGATTGGACGGAATTCTATGCAGTAAGCATCGACGAGGCGCACTTAAAAGCCGTTAATCCGGACGGCAGCATCAAATGGAAGAGGCGCATCGGAAGCGTGGGGGTGTTTACAATGGCAGTTGGCAGCGACGGTTTAATCTATGCCGCCGGTGATGACTTGCAGCTTTATGTGATTGACCCCAACGGGCTCGAGGTGGCCCGATTCCGGGGCATTGATGAATTGGCCTGGCCGGTGATAGGCGAGGACGGCACTTTATATGTCTCGGACGCCAATAATGTTGTCTGGGCCATTTCACAGGGAAGCTGCGATGAATATACGGCAGATTTGCACCGGCCCCAGGACATAAACGGCGACCGGATTGTTAACCTGACCGACCTGGCTTTATTGTCCGGGGACTGGTGGGCCGAGTCGGATTTGGGAACGAATGGTCGTGATGACGGCGATAAGTATTATCTGGCCGGGGATGTAGATGCCAATCTGCGGGTAGATTTCAACGACCTTTATGCCCTGGTGGAGCAGTGGTTAATTATGGATTGAGATAAAAAAGGAGAAAACCGTGAAGTGTAAGAGTGCTGTGACGAAGGTGGAATTTATAGTTATTTTAGTTTGTATTGTCTTTGCCTTGTTTAATCTTGGCGGGCTAAACAGCGCGGGCCGGGAGCGGGCAAGGAGGATGGTCTGTGCGGCGAATATGGCCCGGCTGGCGCAGGCAAATCACATATATGCCAACAACTGGGATGAGCAGTTCTGCCCTCCAATGATGGAAGATGATGATATGCCGTCGAATGAGCGAAGGAAAGAGTGGCTCACGAACAACGATTTCCGGAAATACACAGGCCTCGACGATAAACAACTCGAAGAGAACGAAGAAATAATGCCCAAAGAATACCAGTGTCCCACCGACATTATTTTTAAGAAGGGCCAGCCGAATTCATGGGGCTATCTGGCCAGCTATGCATATAACGTCTCTGACTGGCAAGGTAACCCTGACCCGGAGCTGTCATTAAATTGCTTTTGGAATGATTTTTATAGCTGTTGTACCTGTCAGCCCCAACCCTGGCTGGTAGGTCATAAACGCACCGCTATCGAAAACCCATCGAAAAAAATCAACTTCACGGATTCCAGCGACTGGTGGTGTGCATGGGAGCGGGGGGCAGACTACGAACGTGCCTGGGACGTGATAGGGCAGGGTAACTGGGATGATTATGAAAAGATTGGTGTTTTCGGTCCGGTGCTGTATCGTCACAACGAGGGGGCTAATTTTGCTTTCTACGACGGCCATATAGAGTATCTACCCAAGCAGCAGGCTTATATCGAACAGCAAGGCGACGACCCCCCGGAACAGGATGCTACAGGTATGTGGTATATTCTTCAGTGGTGAGCCGACCGGCTTTGTAAAAGTTAAGAGTGGACTAAAAAGAATGGCCTTTCGTATTGCGTTCAGAAAAAGGAGGGAATTATGAAATATAAAAACTCTATAACAAAAGCGGAATTTTTAGTTATGTTTGTTTGTATTATCTTTGCGCTGCTTAATTTTGGAGCGTTAAACAGCGCGGGCCGGGAACGGGCCAGGAGGATGGTCTGTGCAGCAAATATGGCACGATTTTCTCGGGCTAATCACATATACGCCAATAACTGGGATGAGCAGTTCTGTCCGCCGATGATGCAAGATAGAAATATGCCGGAAACACCAACAGATGAGAGGTGTAAGAACTGGCTTACGAATAACGATTTTCGAAGGTATATGGCTATTGATGAGAAACAGACAGTAACCTGGTCTGAGCTGATATTGCCTAAAGAATACCAGTGTCCATCCAATATCCTTTTTAGAAAGGGTCAGCGCTCTATATATAACTTCCTTGTTAGCTACGCATATAACGTAACCGACTGGAACGGCGGCCATCCTACACACAACATCGCTTGTTTTTGGAACAGTTCTACTGCTTGTACTACTCCGGTAGTACCCACCTGGCAGATAGGCTGGAAGCGCACTGAAATCAAGCACGCCGCGGAGAAAATCAACTTTGTGGAATCCAACGACTGGTGGGCTAAATGGAGGGATGGGGCCAATTACGTACAAGGTTGGGATATAGTCGGGCACGGCAATTGGGATGATTATGCCGCAGTCGGTATGTACGGTTCGACGCTTTATCGCCATAACGAGGGGGCGAATTTCGCCTTCTATGATGGTCACGTGGATTATCTTCCAAAGGAAAAGGCCTGTATAGATGTTGACGGCAGCCTTACGGATTATGATACGCAGGATGCCACGGGTATGTGGTACGTTTTGTATCCTGATTAGACGCCTGTTTTGTTAAGACCTTTACTGAGGGTACCGGCTATTATCAATTCGGCGCCCAGAAATAACGCAATCGCAGGCCCGATTGAAAAGTCGAGGTAATATGAAAATAGCAGGCCGGTTATTGAAGCTATAGTTGATGCAGACCAGATAATCATCAACTGCACGGCCGGGCGTGAAGAGATAATCACCGATATCGTGGCCGGTATTATAAGATAGGCGAAAACGACGACAATTCCGCCGAGGTGTACTGATAGCGTGATTACGACGCCCAGCAGCACATAAAAAATAAAATCCCAAAAGACAACTCTTAAGCCCCCGGTGATGCCTTTTTGGTAACCATTCGATATTTCAGAAATTGGTTTTCTGGTAAGATAAAAAACGAATCCTGTTACGAAGAACACGAGCAGGCTTGTGATAATCTGCTCCCAGCTCGTCCAGAGAAGGCTGCCTGATAAGATGTGCTGAACGTGTATGTGTCCGCCGGGCGCGATGCCGACCAGGAAAAGGGCCGCCGCGGCGGAGACTGCGTAGGAGATGCCGATGATAGCTTCGAGAGAGATTTGGAAGATTTTGCTTCGTATCACGGCAAAAAACAGGGCTGCAAGCAGGACACAGCCAAACGAGCACGTGTAGGCAATCCAGGAATCGCCGTGTGCTTCGAAGGCAAGATGGGCGATAATCGAGCCGACGGCCGCGATTTGTGCCAGGGCAATATCGATAAATATAACTTCCCTTTTAAGAACGTGCGTCCCCAGGTAGCCGAGGATAGAGCTCATCAGCATACAGGCAAGGAAAGCCGGCCCTAAAGTTTGAATTATCGACGACATTTCTTATTCTCCAATTCCGATTGGTTTATTGTTTGAAAATAGACACCGAGCAACTATGGCTAAAATGAAGAAAAGGCCCAATGAAAGGACCAGGCTCGGACCATAAGGCAGGTCAAAAAAGTACGATGAGCAAAGGCCGACCAAACAGGCTGTAAAGCCGGCGGCCCATCCTATTAAAACAGCCCCTGCCCATTTTTTGGTAAACATTGCCGCGATGGCCGCGGGAATCATTAAAAAGGCATAAGCTAAAAGTACTCCCGCTATGGGAACGATTAAAACCGTGATTATGCCCTGAGTTGTAAACAGCAGAAAATCCCAGAGCTTCTGGCGTTTAACGGATGAGGGATTTTCCGCCAGGGCTATGAATTTGTAGCGAAATTTGTAGTGAATTATCAGCAGTACAATATAAACGAAAGTCGTGACGGAAACCAAAGGCCAGGTTACCCACAGCATCGAACCGGCAAGTGTTTTTGTTACGTAGGCCTCGCCGCCGCGGAGCTTGTCGGCCAATAAAAGCGAGACGACTAACGCGAGCGCATACATAATGCCGATTACCGCTTCGCGGGGTATTGCTTTGCTTTTAGGTCTTATTAAGGCAAGCAGCAGCGCGCCGAATAAGACAACAACCGTCGAGGACAAATAAGATTGCGCGGTGCCGTATTCTATACCAAGTCCTATGCCGAGAAGTGCGCCAAAGGCCGCCAACTGGTCCAGGACCAGGTCGGAAAAAATCAACGTGCGCCTGATTATGTGCAGTCCTATGTAAGTGTGCAGAATCAGCACAACAGCCAACAGGGCTATTTGTACTGAAAAAAATCGTATTATCTCTGTTCCCATAATTTTATTTCCTATTCGAGACGTTTATAGGATTCCTTTTTTTTGTGCAGCTTTCAGGAGACCGTTAACCCAGAAATCTACGAGCTTGAAATAATCTTCTGCGCCGTCGGCCCCACCTACATATAGTGGTACAATAACTGCTTCGGCATTCGTTCTGTTGGCTACCGTTTTGATTTTTTGCTCATCGAAATAGTTAGCGGCCAAAACAATGCCGATATTTCTCTCTTTCATAAGATTGATAAGTCTGGTTACATGCTTCGGCGAAGGTGGTATTCCCGGCTTGGGCTCAACGGTGCCTGCTTCCTCCAGCCCGAAAAGCTTGATGAAGTAAATCCAGTTCTTGTGATATGTGACAATCGGTGTGCCGCGAAGGGGAAGCATCTTTTTCGTCCAGCCGTCCAGATAATCGATTAACGGCCTTCCTTCATAGCTTTGTTGTTCGAGGAATGAAATTAACTTGCCCTGTTCGGCAAGACTGCACAGTGTATCGCCGCCTAACATTTCCACAAGCTCTTTACCAAATAACCGTTCATCAATTTCCCGGTGGAACTTCTCGAGGTTTCGCAGATAAATCGCCTTACCTGCCGGGTCATTATTAATCAAGCCGGTGGCTATATTGCGAGCGGCCACTTTCATCTGGATGGGACTGCAGGTAAGGTGTGGATTACCAAAAATATGCACACCGCCTTCGGCCCTTGACATTGTATTGGGCTTCTCTAATAAATTCATACCGGTAGATGCAGAGACGTAGCCGGGTTGGCCGCTTCGAATTTTACTGTTGCCGGAGCTGTCTATCACTGTTTGCACCCATAATTCCAGGTCCAGCCCCGTAGCAATCAGAACATCGGCTCTTCTTAAAGCGGTAGCAAATGAAGGCTTGGGGCGGATAAAGTGGGCATCCTGGTCGCCCCTGACGATGGATTTTACGGAAACGCGGTCGCCGCCGATGAAATTCGCAAAAAATGCATAATCCGGCAACGTTGTTACGACATTCAGGTGCGGTTTTGCATAAATGCCTGTTGCGGGAACGGCCAAAACAACGGCTATTATGAGTAATGTATTTTTCATTGTAACCTTGCTCCTTTCTATCAGTAACGCTCGTGCTTGTGTGGGCCGGCCGCGAATATTGCCTGTAACCAGAGGACTTGTTCGGGATTTTCTATTCCCTTGCCGTTACAGTAATCATACTCCGCCCGGAACTTCACGAATGGGCTTTGCCACCAGGTAATATATGGGCTGATTTGCCACAAATACGAATTGTCCCTTGTTACCGCCAATGGTGATAGCGAGTAGCCGGGGGTGCCGGCGTAGCCCTTTGTGTCGGGGACGTAAAAATCGCCCCTGATGCCGATATCTACCGTACGTGAGATTTTGGTCTGCAGATAGCTGTAAAGACCCCACGCATTAAGGGTATCGCCGCCCGAACTATCTGAGGCCTGGATATCTTTGTTTAACCAGTACACCTCGCTTCGCCATTCGATATTTCTATAGCGCATTTTTTCTGTCGGCTCCCATAGCAGCGTCAAATCCGCGCCAAGCACGGCGGTTATTTCGCTTCTGTCTTTTGTAGTGCCGGCCGCCATGTCCCATTCGTCGTTCCAGCCCATAAGACCGGTAAGGCCCCATTCCATATATGTATCTTTTGAAAGGTCCTGGAAGTTTTTGTAGTGGGCGAGAATACTGGGCCTGTTGCGCGAGTTATCGCCGAACAAACGGTTGTTCGAGCCGTCTGTAACCTGGAGGGTTAGCTGCTGTGATGCCTGGCCGGCGGGCGGCATCAGCCAGTCGAATGACAGGCCACTCTGATTAAGGCCGCCGTTGCCGAAGATTTGACGAAGCGCCAAAGGAAAATCTACCTGGTCAAGGCCGTGCTTGTGCCATCGGTTCACTACACCGAACTGCTGACGAAACTTACCTAAAGTTAAGTTCAGGTCGTCCGCGATATTGTATAGAGTTACATATCCCTCTCCGAGCGTGGTTTCGCTTTCGGTTACCGGTATCGCTGCTTTAAAATGCGTATACGGGTCCAGCCAGGACTCGATATGAATACCGAGAGTTCTGAAGTTAAAGTCGGTGCTTTCGTTACTTGTGCTGTCCTGCCTGTAAGAAAAGAGAAAATCACCCGTAACGCTTATTTCCGGATTCAAGGCCTGCAAACCGAGTCCACGGGATTCGAAAGTTTCTTCTTCCGGTTCCTTTTCAGCAATTGCTTCTGCAGCTTTAGTCTTTGCTAATTCTCTTAAAGAAGCCAGTTCGTCTGTTAATTCCGGTTGTCCTGTTTGCGTGGCAAGTTGATTTATCTTTTGTTTCAGAGCATTTATTTCAGTTTCGTGTTTTTTTTGCATTTCAAGAATCTGCCGCTGAAGCTTTGCAATTTTGGTATTTAACTGTTCGATATCCTGCGTTTGATATTGTGCAACGGCGATATTGGCAAATGTAGCTAAGATATACAATGCTGGAATAATAGTAAATTTACTCAGCATCTTTAGCCCCTTTAAAATATTGTGTTTTTTAATGATAAGTTTTTTGTGTCTAAGCACAGAGCAGCTTAAGGCCGTACATTATCTGGCGTGGAGTCCATCTGTTACTTAGTCACAGCAGCGCTACGTTGTAGCTTTTTAGGAATTGATAATTGGAGGTGCACGCGAGAAAACTGAAGAACACCACTCGAGTTGCTTTACAATTTTGAAAGTTGTAAGAATTCGAAAAAAGTTAGGGACTGTTGTATTGATTGAGATTTTTGTTGTGTTGACCTGTGTAAATTTAGAAGTAATCGAATACAGACACGCCATGCATATACCGCTGTGGGACTGAGTTTCCGCTTTAGAGACATCCTGTTTCAAAGCGACTTTGAGCTGTGAGTTCGTATGGATTTCGATGCAACAGGAATGGTCCGGATTATCACAGTGATACTTTGAGAACGCTTTGGAAAGACCGCAGGTATGATTTAGTGGAGCGAGGAATGTTACAAACAGATACACTAAGGCCATCGCGGCCTGTGTTGTCTTGTGTGTTATAATCCATTTTTTCAGGAGCTTAGGCATATTATTTAGGCATAGCTCTTTTGATTTTACTTCTATTCTACTCTATATGACACCCTTAATATATTAATCGTGTTAGAGTAATGATAATCTTAAATTTTTTGAAGATTTAAGGTGCGGCAATAAACAGCAATGTTCCGATAAAATATATTGTATAAGACTAAAAGGGGCGGGGCAAGAACCGGCCCCCGGAACTATTGATTGTTGGCGGGGTGGGCCTTTTTTCATATAATGGGCCTGATGAGCGGTAAAAGCAGCGACAATACGCTTTTTTCCCGGGCTGAGGAGGAAAAAATACAGGCAAATGCGCCGCTTGCCGTGCGGATAAGGCCTCGCAGCCTCGATGAATTCGTAGGTCAGCAGCACTTCATCGGGCCGGGCAAACTGCTCCGCCGGATGCTCGAGGCCGACCGGCTCAGCAGCCTTATCTTTTACGGCCCGCCCGGCTCCGGCAAGACCACACTGGCCAGGATAATCGCGAACTACACAAAGGCACAATTCCACAGCCTTAGCGCGCCTACTGCCAGCGTCAAAGACATCCGCCAGGTGATTGGGCTGGCGAAAAGCAGCCTGCTCGCGGCCAGTACCAGGACCGTTTTGCTCATCGATGAGATTCACCGTTTCAGCAGGGCCCAGCAGGATGTCCTGCTTAACGACGTCGAGACGGGTCTTTTAATAATGATAGGCATCACCACTGAAAATCCCTTTTTTGCAGTCAACTCGCCGTTGATATCCCGCAGCACCGTTTTTCGCTTTGAGCCTTTGAGTCGTGAGGATATCCTGAAGCTTCTGCAAAGAGCGATTGAGGACAAAGAACACGGCTTTGGCAGGTTCGATATTGAGGCTGCCCCAAAGGCCCTTGATTTTGTGGCTGTGATGTGCGACGGCGATGCACGCAAGGCCCTGACAGCTCTGGAGGTCGGCGTTTTATCCCAGGCAAAAGCAGGCCGGAAGGGGGAAATAAAATTCGACCTTGATGTAGCCAAAGAATCAATACAGCAAAAAACGATGGTATATGACGGCACGGGAGATACGCACTACGATTTGGCGAGCGCGTTTCAGAAGAGTATGCGGGGTTCCGACCCGGATGCTACGGTTTACTGGCTTGCGCGTATGATAGTTGGTGGTGAGGACCCACGTTTTATTGCCAGGCGAATGGTCGTTTGCGCTGCTGAGGACGTCGGAAATGCCGACCCAATGGCTACCATACTTGCCGCAGCCGCCGTTCAGGTGGCGGAATTTGTGGGCTTCCCGGAGGCCCAGCTTCCGCTTGCCCAGGCGGCTATTTACATCGCCTGCGCGCCTAAATCCAACGCGGCCGCCTCGGCAATCTGGCGGGCCACCAGCGATGTCAACTCCGGTCGGACTATACCCGTACCTAAACATCTCAAAGATTCTCATTATCCTGCAGCTAAAAAACAGGGATTTGGCAGCGATTATAAGTATCCGCACAACTATAAAGACGGATTCGTGATACAGGATTACCTGGGTGCCCGCTTGGACAAGAAATATTATCTGCCGAAGGAAATCGGCAACGAAAAAAATATCAAGCGCTATTTACAAAAACTCCAATCCCTGATAAAAGATAGTAAGCGTACCGGAAAAACAGCTCCAAAGAGCGGGAGCGATGAATCCAGTCTCTCAGAAGGGCGGGATGAAGGGATGTGATTGCCCCTATTCCCAATTGAGGAGAAACGAAGCGGGAAGGCGAGTTTATGGAGAAACGGCAGCTTCGAGCCGAGTTGAAAAAACGATTGCTTGAGTTGACTAACCTGCCTGTAGCGGGGCGCTTCGAAAAAAGCAAAAAGGCATGCGAAAACCTTGTCAGTACTCCGCAATTCCAACGTTCGGCCGTAATTATGATTTTTCTTTCGTTGCCATATGAAATCGATACCACCCCGGCCGTTCGTAATGCCTGGCAACACGGAAAAACCGTCGCCGTTCCCAAAGTTGATTGGCGGCAAAAGAATATGACCCCCGTGCGAATAGATTCACTGGAAACCGGCTTGGCCATTGAAGTAGCCGGCCTGAGAAATCCTGTAGATGGAACTCGTGTCCCGGCCGGGGAGATTGACCTGGTTGTTGTTCCGGGAATCGCATTTGACAGAAGCGGAAACCGTCTCGGTACCGGTAATGCATATTATGATAAGTTCTTCGACGACAGAAATCTGGTCGCAACAAGATGCGGGCTGGCTTTCTCGGAACAGCTAATTGATTCTATCCCCGCCGAAGAGCATGACAAACCGATGGACTTGCTGGTAACCGACGAGGAAATTATATATTTTAATAAACCTGACAGTGGAGAATAATATGGCTCGTTACAGGTATAAATCATACAGAAGACGACCAAGCCAACTGCGCAAACAGGTATATTACGGTTTGGCGGTGGTAGTAATTATAGTGGTATTTTTATTTATTCGTTCCGGCAGCAAAAAGCGAGTTGAGCAGTCGCATGCTGTCGGGGTGCCGGCGAGCTCAGAGCGCAGGGAGGAAATTGACTCGGTAGCGGGTCTTTCCGAAACCTCACAAAGACCTGAGCCGGTCCCAAAACTTTTATCTTCGCTGGGGGCCGTCGCTGAGCCGAACCTGCTGCGTACTGCCGTTCAAAACGCCAAAGCTGCTTCCATCATCAACCAGGCCGAACAGGATATCGCCACCGGCAGGGTTCTCGAGGCACGCGATAAATTAAATGATATCCTGAGAATACCTATGCCCGCTGCCCAGCAGGCAATAGTCAAAAAGAAAATCTCTACTTTAGCCGAGAGATGGCTGTTTAGTCGAGACTATTACCCGGGAGATATCCTTTGCGGCACTTATCAAGTCAGGCCCGGCGAGGTATTAAGTGATATCGCAAAACGCCACAAAGTACCTTTCCAGGTTTTACTTGGGATAAATAACATCTCACGCCCCGAGGCCCTGAGAGCGGGAGAGACGATAAAGGTTATCAATGGGCCGTTCAACGCGATAGTATACCAGTCAGCTTTTGTTATGGACCTGTATCTGCAGAGCACATATGTGTGCAGCTTTCAGGTAGGGCTTGGCAGCCCCGACAGACCCACACCAATGGGTTTTTGGAGGGTTAAGGAGGCCGGAAAGCTCATAAAACCGAGCTGGACGGACCCGGACACCGGCAGGCAGTTCGAGGGCAGCGATACCGATTATCCGCTGGGCTCAAGATGGATTGGTCTGGAAGGAATAGAGGGTAGCGCGAAAGGCAGGACGGGTTTTGCAATTCACGGCACGAAGAACCCGGAAGAAATCGGCAAGGCAAGTTCCAGAGGCTGCATTCGTTTGCACAACGGCGATGCAATCCTGGTGTACGGCCTGCTTGTGCCGGTCTATTCCGAACTGAGAGTTGTGGAATAAAGCTGAAACTAACGGAGTGGTTTTTGGCCCGTCATAGGCGGGATGGAGCAAAGGATGCGTAGTTGGGCCCCTATGGGTAGTATCCACATTTGGGCGTGGGGAGTATCTATCTTCGTTCATTTTTTTTTACTTGCAGGATTAACACTTGTAAAATTCTCGCCCGAAAAACAAAAGCCCGCAATTGCACGAACACCCGCCACACGGATAACCAGAATCAAAGAAGCTATGCACAGTTCCTGTGTAATACCCAAGCCGAAGATAAAAAGACCTTTCACACAACCATGTTTACTTAGTCCCGCCCAGTTGTCCATTCCCAACATACCACCGGACAGGACTGCTGATGATTTGGCCTGCCTTGCCGTGAAGTCGAGCGATTCGTCGAGCAGGTTGCCTTATAGTAAAATCTCGCCGGAAGAAACTGAGTTTTTCGGTTGTCCTCTCGGCGCGCGCAAGATTTGCTTTGTTGTGGATTGCTCCGGTAGTATGCACGGGATGTTTCAGCGGGTTGCCGAAAGACTTAAAAATGTGATTATGAGCTTAGAGCCTGACCATTATTTTTACATAATCCTTTTTCGGGACAGGCTCATTGAAAACGGCAATGGGCAATTAGTCCGGGCGACCGGCCGGGCCAAACTGGAGGCCCGCGATTTTGTGGACGGCGTCACGCCGGAGGGTCGAACCAACGCGATTGCCGCTTTGGAAAGGGCGATGAAAATTCAGGACAATCACGGCTGTAAGCCTGCAGTTATTTTTTTTCTTACAGACGGTTTCGAGCTGCTGCCGGAAGACAACATCCTTTTGCCGCAGAGGCTCGCAGCAATGCGAAAACGTCTATCACCTGAAACAAAAATTAATACCATAGGTTTTTGGACAAAACCAATCGATTGCGCGATACTCAGGGCTATAGCTCTCGAAAGTGGAGGCGAGTTCAGTTATGTTGAGCCGTGAGCATTGAAAGGACAAATAAATGAAGCGTAACGGCTTATTACTAAGGATAATTCTGCTGGTTACAATGTTATTTCTCATCGTCGGGTTAGTATCTGCCGCGATAAGCAGCAGTGGTGATGCCGGTGACAATCAGCTCCTTTTCGGGCAGAGTTTCTTTAATCAATTTGTGCTTGCCGGCGGCCCGATAGTCTGGTTTGTACTGCTGCCTATGTCGGTAGCTGTTGTTTCTCTCGCTCTGCAGCAAGGTTTTGCAATTCGGCGTAAAAATCTTCTGCCGGCCGGAATCGCGGGAGACATCGTCACCATTATTCGGCAATTCGGCCCCGGTCCCCTGGCCGTGAAGCTGGCCGGACGTAAGGATTTTGTCAGCCTTGCCGTTTTAAGGGCCGCGGCAGCTTTGAACCTCGGCCACAATGAGGCTCAGATTAGAGATATGCTTGCCCATTCGCTGCAGGAGCAGGCCTTCGGACTGCTGCGAAAAATCGAATGGACGAATATAATCGGTAATGTCGCGCCGATGGTGGGTTTATTCGGCACAGTCTTCGGGATGATAAAGGCATTTAACGGTATTGTCATTGCCGGTGGTCAGCCACAACCCGCCCACCTGGCCGGCGGTATATCCATAGCCCTGGTGACGACGTTTTGGGGACTGTTGGTTGCGATACCGGCACTGGCGATACATGGTATATTTCGACATCGAATTGAAACATTAACAAGTGAAGCTGCAATTGAGGCACAATTCGTACTGAGCCAGATAACCTCGAGTCTCAAGAGCCACGGCGGAGAAGAAAGTGTTATGGAGGCGCTGCAGACGAGCCGGGAAGGCACACTGGAAGACGGGCCGGAAATTCGCAGCACGCAGCATGGCCCGCGCCATTATAAGACTCCAAACAAAAGACGAAAACTCGGGATGCAAAAATCGTCACCACTTAGTAACGAGAATCTATGATGCTGTTTCGCAGAAGTCAATTTGATGCGCCGCAGGCGGACTCTTTTAACCTTACACCGATTATAGATATTGTCTTTTTGTTGATTATCTTTTTTATGCTTCTGTGCCAATTCATCGTGGCTGAGAATTTTCCCGTTGATGTTCCGGACAGCTGCAAGTTTGCGCAAGACGGCCCGGAATACGGCCCTCAGATTGTTACTGTTACGGTTATGAAAACAGCTAAAGATGAGATATGTTTTGCAGTCGGCTCGGAAAAAATTGACGCATCGAGCCACTCAGATGTGGTTGAGGGAATAACTGAGCTGATAAATGCCAGGTTGGAGAATTTGCCGCCGCAGGACAGGATTGTAACTTTGCGTGTTGACAGGAAAGTTTGTTTTACCGAGGCCCAGTACGCTCTTGCGGGTATTGCGGCAAGCAGCGCCAAGAACATACATCTGGCTGCATTGAAGAATGATAGAATTGACCTGGAATGATTTTTTGTTAATTGTTTTTAATATCGGTTTGGGGTTGAGATTTATTCACTATTCTTAATAAATGCATTCAGCTTTTGTTTACAGCTTGCGCATATTTCGAAGCTTTTTTGGTCATGTTCGCTCAGGTTGTGGGGATAAGCCCTGGCACAGGTGGGTGTGGTACATCGGGGGATACCCAAGATAAAAAACGAGCTCGATATGCCCTGTTTTGCGGCGCGTTTAAGCAGCCTGGCTCGATTAGGCGGTTCATCATTAAATTCGGCCCTGAAACGATGATAGGACATTACGCCATAACCCTTATGGGCCCAGCCGAAAAGAAAATTGAAGTCCTTGGTGAAGATGTCCTCTTCTGTTATGCCGAGATACCCTTTGATATTGGAGCCTCTTTTTACTTTGAATGTTTTTTCAAGGTTTGAAAGCAATCGTTCTGCGTCGTACTGACCTTTGTTTTCGTGCTCGTTCAGAGTCTTGAAAAACTTGTGGATTTCTGTTTGCGGCACTTTCGCCTTGTCAAAATAAGTTCTGACATATAATACTTTGCCGTGATAAGTTTCTAAATCTTCTTCACTCATTTTTATTTCACGTAGTAATTCCCTTCTTAATTTCACGGGTAGATTTGATTTGATGCGATTGAATATTTCCGTTAAGTATTTTTCGGCCTGGTTTCGGTCCACTTTGCCGATGTCGAGGATTTCTCCTGAAACGGAATATTTTATTCCCATATTTTTCTGTAGCGTTTCTTTCAATTCATACAGGAGCATATCGCTTACTTTGCCTATCGGGACGATAACTATTTCCACGTATTTAGTGTATTGGTGCTTAGATGTGGACTTATGCTCGGCAACGTCCGCACCGAGTTTAGAAAGGAAATCTTGTGCGTCTTTGATAAGGTTTTCGTCCTCTGCGTATTGATATATAATTTTCGCTTTCTCGACGGCCTGGTCCGTGTGGCCCTGTTTTTCCAGCAGACGTGCTAATTTCAGCTGATACTCCAGTCTCCAGACATCTACTTTCAAGGCTTTTTGATAAAATGTTATAGCCTCTTTATCCTTACCTTCGCCTGCATAAATATCCCCGAGCAGGAAGATATCATTGACATCTTCTCTCAAAGAAACATTGTCTTTTTGTAATAGTTTTCTTACGCGTATTTGAAGTTTTTCTTTATTCACCGGGCCTGATTGTTGTTCGGGGCGGGGATAGGCCAGGTCTTCAAATAGTTGCTCTTCTTTAGGTTTGTTTTTTTCTTTAGATTGGGATTGTAGTTCGGAGGTCTTTTTCAGATGTAAGATAGCAATGCTGTAAATAACTGCGAGAAAAATGAGAGCCGCTATAAGAAGGCTTTTTTGTCTTTGCATCTTCGACTTTCGAAGTTTTACTTTTTATGCAGACTCTTTTTTTGCCGCCCCTTTTGTCGCGAACAGTTTAGCTTTTCCCTCCACGATTTCCTTCGTTACAGTGTACTTGCCACCCTTCGACTCTTCGGGCAGTCGGTACATCATATCAATCATCAGCTCTTCGGTAATCGCTCTCAGAGCCCGAGCGCCCGTGTCGCGCTTCAAGGCCTTCTGCGCCAGCGCTGTTAACGCGCCATCGGTGAATTCGAGCTCGGCATCTTCCATCTCGAAGAATTTTTGATACTGCTTGATGAGCGCGTTTTTCGGTTTTGTCAGTATTTCGATAAGAGCTTTCTCATCGAGGGCCGAGAGAGTGGTAATTACCGGCAGCCTACCTACCATCTCGGGAATCATTCCGTATTCGATGATATCTTCGGGAATAACCTGCTTCAGAATGCAGCTGTAATGGGCCTGTGCGTCCTTCTCGTACCCGCCGGTTTGTTCCGTGGCAAAGCCAATCATTTTTTTACCGAGGCGTTTCTTGATGATGTTATTCAGACCTATAAAAGTCCCGCCGCAGATAAAGAGTATCTGTGAAGTGTCCATCTGGATATAAGATTGCTCCGGATGTTTTCTTCCACCCTGTGGCGGTATGTTCGCGATTGTACCTTCAAGCATTTTCAGAAGCGCTTGTTGCACACCTTCCCCCGAAACATCCCGCGTGATTGAAATATTCTGAGTTGTCTTGCCGACCTTGTCTATTTCGTCGATATATACTATGCCCTTCTGGGCGGAATCCAGGTCGTAGTCGGCCGCCTGCAGCAATCGCAGCAGAAAGTTCTCGACATCTTCTCCGACATAACCGGCTTCGGTGACGGTCGTGGCGTCGCATATCGCAAACGGCACCTCTAACTTCCGCGCCAGCGTGCGTGCCAGGAGCGTTTTACCTGAGCCCGTGGGGCCGATTAACAATACGTTTGACTTGTCGATTTCTACTTCGCCTTCTTCGGCCTCTACATGCATCAGCCGTTTGTAGTGGTTGTGCACTGCCACGGAAAGATATTTCTTGGCATGATCCTGGCTGATTACGTACTGGTCGAGGTATTCCTTAATTTCCCTGGGCCTTGGGACCTGCTTGAAACTCATGGGCTTGCCGTTGATGCGTCTGCGCTCCTGTCGGACGATGTTGTAGCAAAGCTCTATGCACTCCGGACAAATAAAAACACCCCCCGGCCCTTCCACGAACGAATCGACCTGCTTTCTCGTGCGCCCGCAAAAACTGCAAATTTCTTTCTGCCCTCTTTTATTTGAACGATTGGGCATTTTTCTGCTCTGGTTTTCTCTATTTGCCTTAGGTGATACCTATTTTAATAAAGTTGTCCATTCAGGGCAAGTGAATTACTGTCTGTGTTTTTAGGTTCTCCCGCTGTAATGTCCTTTTTAGCGCACCTAATTTTTCTGCCCATGGCTGCGGTATCCGGCTCAAGCCGGTCTCCAACACTTCCAAACCGTGCAAAATATCTTCTCGAGAACTGCCCTGTGTTCGGCTCCGGCAATCAAGCTGGTAAAATTTTGCCCGCCACCACAGCCAATTTCGCCATAAGGCGTCTTTTGGAGGCTCAACCGCCCACGGCTCTTTAGCTTTTCGAATCTGACAAATTCGGAACCATAATTCCGCTGCTTCATTATATCGTTTACGCGCCATTAGCAGCCTGGCCCGGCAGCGAAGTAAATCTACATTCTGCTCGTCGAGGTTTTTCGCCAGTTCGTTGAGTAGTTTGTCAGCCGTTGATAATTTATTATTTTGTCCATTGGCCTTAAATATCGAGAACTCCGCCAGCACCAGTGTTGCTTTTTGCTGAGCGGAACTCGGTACGCATCTAAAGCAGTATTCAGCAAGATGGCAGCAATGCCCTATGACGTTCTCGAAGTTGTCATTCTGTAAAGCATACTCGTCAATCTTTTCAATTATCTTCAATAATAGTTCCAATCCCTGCAGCGCATCGGTGCAATCATTCGAATCTATTGCACTATTGAGGGCCTGCAATGCCTCCTTTAGTCGGCCTGACTGCTGTAGTGCAAGGGAGTTGAGCCTGGTTAGCTTTTGTCCGGTAGTTTTCTCCAGTTCGGCAATAATACTAATGGCCTTCTCGGCCGAGGGTTTGTCAGCCTGCGCGATAAGCAGTTGACAATACATAAGCTTTGCATCGTTTCTAACTTCCCTGCTAAACTCATCGGTTTCATCCACGGCTGCGAGTAAATCGTCAAGCTGCCTGATTAAATCAGCTCGATTTTGCAGTTGATTATATTTTTGCTCCCTGACCGTAAGCGCTATCAGCTCATATCGTGCCTTGTGTCGATAACTTCCTTTGCCGTTAGCGATTTTGCTTAGTAATTTTTTGCCTTCATCAACCCGGCCGCAGCGACTTAGAATAACGCTGTAAAAGTACTCTATTTTCTGTTCGGGCTCATCCTTAGTTAGAGTTATATAACCTGCGATAACTCGCCTGGCCGTCTCGCAATAACTCGACTCTTTTGTGAAAAGTTGATATGCAAGCTGGGCAGCCTCGCCGGCAATTTGTTTCGCCGGCACTAAAAAACTGTCACTTGCCTTAAGTTGCTGCAGTTGGCTTGCCTTTATAAGCATCTCAATAGCCAGGGCCGGTGAAGTCTCTGCCAGCGATACCGCTGCAACGTAGAGCACCAAAGGCGTTTGAAGCTCCTTGCGGGCTGCCATCGCGGTTAGAAGGTCGGCGTATTGTGCAGGCCTGATTTGCCACGCTGCTTGGGCTGCCAGTTGGGCCTCAATTACACTCAGTTGCTCGAAATTATATGGTTTTAAATCCTGCAGGATAATGTTGCCCATAAAAGCCCTCGCCTCGGGCCACTTCGTAGATACCTTCTCCAGTCCCTTAACCGAGCCGAATCGTCGCTGCAAAAATGCCATTGACAAATTTAGTTCGAAATCGTCCTTGCAGCTGCTGCCGGCCAGTCTGTCGGCAAGCTCCTTTAATTGGTCCGATTTGCTCTGCCCTGACAATTTAATTTTCTCCACTGCCGCCCTGATATAAATCTTCTCGTCGGCGCCGCCTTCCGCCAGTAATAATTGAAGCAGTTTTCTCGCTAATTGTTGATAATCGTTGTTGTCCGGCGAGAGTGATATAAAGATTTTTGTCTTCAGAAGCAGACATTCTGCGTTCGGGCAGCCGTCGGGAAGCGATGCGAGCTTCTCGAGAGTGTCGTGCAATATTAATCTTTTTTCATTCTGTGTTGCCGACAATGCCCGGAGATAATTAATTTCACACTCAAACAGGATACTTCGTTCCAGATAGGTTTTGAGTCTTCGCCAGAGCCCGCTTTCTCCGTAAAGCTCCTCCCAGTCGTTTCCTTCGTAATCTTCTATTTGTTTTTTCAGAAGCCTTTGCGAGTTAATTATTGTTCCCAGTTGCTCGACGGATGTTTGGGCCAGGTTGTGTAACTTTATTTGTTGGGCCTGGCTTAGAAACCTGCCGCTGCATTCATAAGCGAGGCGGGCTTCGATGCTCTCTCTCATAAAGACGTCTGCTGTCTGCACCGCCTTTCGGGCTGAGTCCTCAATATCTAACGAGCCAGGCAGGCTTGAGCCATACTCCATTGTTGTGGAGTAGGCCATACCGTGCATTACGAAAGACAGGATATAAAAGCTAATAAACAAAGGGGCGGTGAATTTGTGGATTGCAGCTTTTTTTGTTGACATTACATTAATCGGTCATTCGAAAAGTAATATTAGTAATACCCATACCGAAAAGCACATTGTAAATCCCGGCCAAGTGCTGCCATTCCACGGTCCCGTCGCAGACAATCTCGATGGGGTCGCTGGTAATTCTTTTCTGCTGCTGCAGACAGAGAGCTAACTTATCCACCATCAAGTCCAGGCCTGTCTCCGGCTCGGCGCCGACGATACTAACGGTCAGGTCCCGGCCGAGTCGAACCTTGCAGCCGTCCTCTGCCGGGGATATATACATTGTAAGCGGCTCAACAAGCGCCGACCGGCCTGCCATAGCCAGACTGCCAATCTCCAGTTGCATCGGCAAAAAATTCTCTCTCGGCCTGAAACGCGCCGTCAGCAGGAAGAATATCAACAGCAGAAAAATCATATCAATCATCGGTGCCATTCGCAGTACCGGCGCATTGCCCCGGGAGTTGAACAAACACTCAGAAACCACCCCCTGTATACTTGATTTGGCGTCCCTGAATACCTTCAAGCCCAATTCCTTTCAGGCAGGGTTTGCAAGTTGCATTCCGGTCTGCAGTGCTTTTTTGTTTATATCAACTAAGCCCGCCTTTTTTTGTGAAAACTGCTCTTCGATTGCCTTTGACAGGCTTTCTTTCTTTAGCAGTTTTGTCTTTTTGACAAACGCACCCAATGCCACTACATTTGCCACTCTGGTATTTCCAAGCTGCTGGGCGGCCTTTGTCGCCCCTATCTTAACCACGTCAACCTCCTGTCTTTGAACTTCACGTTCGACCAGTGTAGAGTTCAGGATTATAAGGCCGCCGTCGACGAGCTTTTCTTCGAATCTATCCAGCGAAGGCTGATTTAAGATGATTGCTATATCGGGTCTTTCAACGACGGGGCTGGCGATTTGCTCGCCGGATATTACTACTGTGCTGTTGGCCGTGCCGCCCCGCATCTCGGCGCCGTACGAGACCATCGCGGTTACGTTTAGTCCCTCGTAAATACACGCCCGGGCAATCAAAGTCCCGGCCAGGACTACGCCTTGGCCGCCAAAACCCGCGATGATAATCTTCGTCTCGTGATTATTCATCCCATACCTATGGCACAATATCCTTGAAAATGCCCAGTGGGAAAACCTGCTTCAACTGATTATTTACGAAATCCACCGCCTGCTTCGGACTCTGCTTCCAGTCCGTCGGGCACATCGAGAGCACTTCAACTAATGAAAAACCTTTGCCTTTTATCTGGGTCTCGAAGGCCTTCCTTATGGCTTGTTTTGCCTGCCTAACGTCTTTGGGCGAGCTTACGGCAACCCTTTCAAGGTAGGCTACACCACCCAGAGTTGAAAGCAGCTCGCAGACCTTCAGGGGCGGGCCTTCCTGGTTGCTGCCCCGCCCGGCCGGTGTCGTAGTTGTCCACTGCCCGGCAATGGTTGTCGGCGCCATCTGCCCACCCGTCATTCCGTAAACGGCGTTATTGATGAATATGGTTGTTATATTCTCGCCCCGGTTGGCTGTGTGTATCGTCTCAGTAGTGCCGATAGCCGCAAGATCGCCGTCGCCCTGATAAGTGAAAACAACACGGTCCGGCAGTATCCGCTTAATGCCCGTGGCGACGGCAGGGGGCCTGCCGTGGGCGCATTCGATAATATCGCAATTGATGTAGTCGTAAAGCAGGACCGCACAGCCGACAGGTGCCGTGCCGATTGCCTTTTCTCTAATACCAAGCTCGTCGATAACCTCTCCGAGCAGCCGATGCACTATGCCGTGCCCACAGCCGGGGCAGTAGTGTGTGGCCTGGTCGTATAAAGTTTCCGGTCTTGCCAGTTTCATTGTCGATATTTTCAATTGCTTTGGATTTCTTTGATTTTTTCGAAAATATTTTCTGCCGATGGATACCACCCGCCGCCCCAGCCCAGGAATTCGACGGGCCTTTTGCATTCGATGGCCAGCTTAACATCTTCGATAAACTGGCCGTTGGACATCTCGACGACGAGGAATTTTTTCATTCTTTTCGCCAATTTCCTGAAGTCTCGCTGCGGGAAAGGCCATAGTGTAATCGGCCTTACCAGGCCGACTTTCATCCCTTTTGCCCGTGCCAGGTCAACCGCGCCTTTCGCTATCCGCGCCGTAATACCGTAGGCGGCTATCACCATCTGGGCGTCCGATGTCTCGTATTCTTCAGTCAGCTGAAGCTCTTTGCAAATCTTCTTGTACTTTTCCGCGAGGTGAATATTATGCTGCATTAGCGAATCCGCCGGGTGTAAATACAGTGTTTTAATTACTCTGGATTTTCTTCCCATGCATCCGTCCAGTATGTAATTCTTCTCCGGCAAATCCAGGATTGGTTCGTAGGGCCTGATTTCTATCGGCTCGACCATCTGGCCCAAAATGCCGTCGCTTAGAATGAGCACGGGATTTCTGTAGTAATCCGCGTAGTCGAACGCATTCATTGTGAGTTTATAAAGTTCCGGCAGAGTCGAGGGCGCCAGCACAATCAGACTATAGTCACCGTGCCCGCCGCCCTTGACCGATTGAAAATAGTCCGCCTGTGAGGCCCGTATGTTCCCGAGTCCGGGGCCGCCTCGCTGAACGTTCGCTATCACGCACGGCAGTTCCGCGCCGGCGATATAGCTTATCCCTTCCTGCTTAAGGCTTATACCCGGTGACGATGAGGAAGTCATACACCTTGCACCCGCGGATGCGGCGCCGAAAATCATATTTATCGCCGATAGCTCCGCCTCGGCCTGGATAAATACGCCGCTGGCCTCCGGCATCCTTCTGGACATATATTCGGGCACTTCATTTTGGGGTGTTATCGGGTAGCCGGCAAAGAATCGGCAACCGGCCTGAATGGCCGCCTCCGCCATTACCTCGTTGCCTTTTAATAAGACCTTATCAGCCATTGTCTTTTTCAATCTCGATAACCAGGTCGGGGCACATCAGGAAGCACAATCCGCAGCCCGTGCAGTTATCCAGCTCGATTATCTCGACATAATTGTGTCCTTTGGCGTTTATTTTTTTAGAGAGTCTCAAGTTGCCCCTCGGACACACATCCACGCAGAGCCCGCATCCTTTACACCGCTCGGTGTTAAGTTTTATCTTGATTTTTTTGCCTGTTGCATGGTGTTTGCTTGAGGCCATAACCACCTCGTAGCTGTGAATTTTAATATTTTTCTGAACTGCTTTCATCCTGTTTTCTTAATTAAAGCGTCTTAATTCAGGTAATAATTTTACAAGCAGAGCAGGGCAATTGCACGTGTTTTATTCCGCCATTTCCCCGCCGGCGGATTAACCGCTCGATTTGCTCTTAGCAGGGGGGATTGAGGGAATGGACGGCAGGCGCTACGCCTGCCGTCCATTGATTTTAGCGTAAAAAGCGGGACTTGATTGTCAAAGTCCGTCACGGCTTGTAAATCTCGTTGAAATCGCCCGGCAGACAATCACCAGGTACGTCTGTAACTGCGTAGGAATCCTTAAATGTGTAAAAATTATCGGTGTCAACATCGCCGTCCCTGTCAAAGTCGGCGCAGGGATTATAATCTGCATCGGGATATTCAGAGCCGTAAGAGTCTTTGAAGCAGTAAAAATCATCGATATTAACTTTCAGGTCGTTGCCGCTGCAGTCACCGTGGCATTGTCCGGGCCAGTCCCAGCACTCCGGATACCAGTATATTGTAAATGTGCTGTCACTCATATCGGAAGTGTTGGCATCATTCGCATCGCTGATACGGATAAGGCATTCAGTGGAAGACGAATTGAAATCCGGCACTTCCCAATCGTGTTGGCCATCATTTATTGTGTTAGCGTCTATCGGCCACCAGGTGTTGCCGTTATCGTCTGTGTACTCAATTTTAACATCATATATCGGTGTATCACCGCCGCTTTGCCAGGTTATGGGATATGTTTTTCGCGCGTACAATGTTTCTCCGCCGTTCGGTGAAAGTACCCTAAGATGGGCAGGAACACTGCCGGGCCAAAAGCCTCCTAAGAGCTTATGTCCATTAACTGCCGAGGTTGCCGCATCCGGCTGGCCGATTGTACCGGTAAGTATGTAAGGCCCGCCTTTACTCATCCCTCCGCCGCCGTCTATTGTATTCCAGCTCAGGTCGTAACCACCGAACGCAGGTAGGGCCAAAACCAGACATAAAATCAGCAGCATAATAACACCTCCTCGGCCGTGCATATTTAGATTAATCGTTTTCATTGTTAATCTCCTTCATATCAATTTGAGAGAGCCGTCTTTTAGGCTGTTTATGTTTTGTCCTTTTAGGCTCCTGACTTCACAATTTCATAATGTACGCAAGGGCATAGTAAGGCGGAAGATGGTTTGAATTTGAAATCCCATGGCTGTGTGGCTGGTTGTTACCACTTGAAGTAGTGCTTTCATTTCTATGAGACATATCATACCCTCCATCTTCGCAGCAATGGTCACCACCTACGTATACATCATAAGAATAACTATAAGTATGTGTATGCGCCGGCATTTGAGCTACGGTTAAAGCATGGCCCGCTGTATTTCCACCGTGATTGTGCTGAGTAGAACCTCCTGTACTGCCTACACCATAAGAACCGCCGGCACCGACAATAAATCTGTCCCTCAGGTCCGGCGTGCCATTGCTGCCGTTACACAATGCCCAGCCGGATGGTATGTTTCCTATTGAACCAGACCACATGACAATAACACCCTGTGGGACTATCTCCTCCACAACATTCTCTGCCGTCTTTGCATAAATCGCGTAAGGTGCCGGTGTCACCTCCTGGCGCGGATTAAGTGGAACGAAATCACCTGGATTGTTGCTCTCGCCCGGCCGGACCGAAATATCCAGCCAGCGGGCCTCGCCAGCAAATACATCAATTCCGAAATCCAGTTTTTCTACCGTAAAGTAACCGTCAGTTACTACAAGGTCGTTTATATCAACTGTATCGCCTTGCTGAGCGCTTGCCTGGGGTGCATTGTAGAGCTTGAACTGAAAGTCATACGGGCCTTCTGCCGGGAAGTTGCTGTCTATAAGCCGTCCCTGATATGTGAAGGCCGTCCCAATATCGGCAGGTACGACCGTGATGTGTATAGAGTCTAAAAGTTCCGTCAACGAGATATAAAGTTTCAGATCTGTTTCACCGAGTTTTTGTGCAACATATTCGAAGACGAAATGAACACCAAGAGATGGCGAACAATCGGCCCTGACACGATAGCCGCAAAAATCAGGCAAATTAACCTCGTTTACTTCTGAACAGGCGCCGGCTGCCTGCTTTTTTTCGACATAGGAAAAATTACCAAGACTGTTGCAATCATCAAAGCCAATATGGTCTTCATAGATCGAAGTGTTGTTCGATACAACTTCAAAAGTACATGATTGCCCCGCACCCAATTCGATTGAGTCAAGATTCTCACCATTGACGGTAAGATACTGGGCCCCGTTTGCCATAGAGGCCAAAGCAAAAACTAAAATTGTAAATATTGCCCTTTTCATTTTCTTGCCCTTTCAAAAAGATGGTTATTTCATTGCGCGCACCGTGCGCGCATATCTTTTAGAAAAAGAATTTAACCCGTTCTGTTTTTCCGCTTTTTTTACCTCCCTGTCCCCGCGAAAAAGCGGCAGATTGATATGTTAGTTCCCACCTCACTACTCGCTGAGACGTGGCCGAATTTTACGCTGTCATTTTATAGCCTCCTTGATTTATGGCTGTTTACCAGTAAGATGCGCAGATGCAGGTTCCTGTTCCATTTATTTTATTCTTTTTTCTTTTAATTGTTTTTTTTCATGAGATAGTACACATATAAAAATCTCACAGAGCCCTGGCCAATCTACGGCGCGCAGTATCGGCATCCCAGCCGCGCAGATTGTCTCCTCCGAAAGTTGCTGAAAGCCTTAATTTACGCCCACCTTACTTATAGAAATGCCGAATGCTGGTTTGCCGTAAAACTGATTTTACTTGCACATCATCGACCTTTTAAGGTCGTGCAAAGATTTTATTACCTCTAAATAAAGTATACACGATTTTAGGATAAAGTCAATAAATACCGGACTACGATTTGCCCTGTTAATCCTGACCTTTAGGATTCAGCAACACTTTACTCGGCTTTACCCAAAGCTGTAAGTAAAGTTAGGTATCAGGAAAGCAGATTCATATAAACTCTTGATTATTACCACATTGGCGATAAACTTACAGTCACAGAATGAAAGAAGTAGTATAAGGAGAATGACTAATATGAGTGATTATTCAATAAGCCCTGCAGGCGAGCAGTTTCTTATCCCGCAAAAAGATGAGTATGCCGCCGAATTCGAGCGCATCCGTGTGTTGGCCGATGCGGCGCGCGGCGAGGATAAAGAGATAATAGTTGTGATGGGCGTAGGTTTTGTGGGGGCGGTGATGGCCGCTATTATTGCAGATTCCATCGATAAAAAGACCGGAAAACCAAACAAGTTCGTTATCGGCTGCCAGCGTCCGAGCACGAGAAGCTATTGGAAAATTCCTTTGCTTAACCGCGGAACTTCACCGGTAAAAGCGGAAGACCCCGAAGTCGATAAAATGATATCACGATGCGTGCTCGATAAAAAAACTTTGACCGCAACATATAACAATGAGTGCCTGAAGCTCGCTGATTGCGTGGTTGTGGACGTGCAGTGTGATTACCGCAAAGAAGCACTCGGTAATCTTCGGACCGGCCAGGTCGAAATGAGCGCCCTTGAGGCCACTATGCAGAGCATCGGTGAGAAAATACCGGCGAATTGTCTTGTGCTGATAGAAACCACCGTTGCTCCCGGCACAACCGAATTTGTTGCCTGGCCCATCCTGAAAAGGGCCTTCAGGAAACGCGGCATAGAATCGGCGCCGCTGCTTGCACACAGCTTCGAACGGGTGATGCCCGGCAGAAATTATGTGGCTTCCATCCGCGATTTCTGGCGGGTATGTGCCGGCTGTAATAACGAAGCTCGGGGCCGTGTAGAGAAATTCCTTAGAGAAGTTTTAAACACCGAAGAATATCCACTGACTATTATGGACCGTCCCATCGAGTCCGAGACAACGAAGATTGTCGAGAACTCCTATCGTGCTTCTATTCTGGCGTTCCTCAATGAGTGGAGCCTTTTCGCAGAGCGTAACGGCGTTGACCTTATCAAGGTCATAAAGGCCGTCAAGATGCGGCCGACCCACAGCAACATAATTTTTCCCGGGCCCGGCATCGGTGGCTACTGCCTGCCGAAGGATGGTGCGCTTGGCTACTGGGCCTATAAGCACATTCTCGGCTTCGAGGATGATGTCTTTAAAATCACCACCGCTGCTATAGATATTAACGACACGCGGGCTCTGCACGTTGCAACGCTGACCCGTGATGCTCTTCGCAATATGGGCCGGTATATCGCAGGAGCAACCGTTCTGCTCTGCGGTGCCAGTTACCGTCAGGACGTTGGCGATACTCGTTATAGCGGATCGGAGCTGATTGTCCGAAAGCTCACCGAGATGGGCGCTGAGTTAAGAATTCACGACCCATACGTCGAGCACTGGTACGAGCTGGAAAAGCAGGATACTTACCCGGCACCCGGCCGGTCCTGGGCCAGGTTCTTTCGGAACCAGGACGATTTGGTTAATATTCACGTAGAGAAAGAACTACAGGGTGCTCTTAAAGGACTTGATGTGCTCATCCTGGCTGTCCCACATACGCCGTATCTCGAACTCGACCCTGAAAAAATAGTCAAGTGGGCCGGCGGGCCGCTGGCCATAATCGACTGCTTTGGTATTTTGACCGATGGAAAAATTCGCCGATACTTCGAGCTCGGCTGTGAGGTAAAGGCCCTCGGCCGAGGTCATATACAGCGAATCAAAGAAAATATCCGCAGCAAAGCAAAATAACAGAACATTTGGTTAAGCCACTTAATATCAGTATCAGCAGGTTAAGCTTTAGCCCACAGATTCACCTGCGTCTTTTATCCATCAGCAGAATAACCTTTTGATATGTATCGGCTGGAAGGGTTTTCTTCAATATCCTGCGGGCTTCAGGAATTCCCGTCCGCTGGCTCAGATGTGTGATAATTATGTGTTTGTTTTTCATTTTGCTAAGCAGCCCGGCAAGTTCCTCGATATGCATATGCCTGCCGGCTTCGGCCCGGCCGGTGTGCTCGGCCAAAAAGAAAGTGCATTCAGCTATTAATATTTTGCTATTTGCGATGTATTCGAGCTGGGCAAAATCCACGTACTTCGTATCGCCGAGATACGTTACGATAGGAACTTCCAGCACGTACTCAATCTCAACTCCCTTTTTCTTCAGCGCTACGAGTTGCGTCCCCGTCAAATCTGTGTACTGAGCCTTTAGTTTTTTACGCTTCTCGATTAGACTGTATCCGACCGAGCCTCGGCTGTGCTTGGTCGGGAACATCCGTACGAACAGGTCACGCTTTACCTGATATTCATCCCCGCTCTTTACACCCACCAGTTTGGCAGGAATGTTGTTTCCATCCAGGCGCTTCCAGCCGCTGAGTATTGTTTCTATGGATTGCAGAAGGTTTTGTGGCGCCAGGACTGTGCCGGCACTGAGGCCGCAAAAGTTTCGCTGTGAAAGATAATATGCTATCCCGGCGGCGTGGTCCATATGGCCGTGCGTCAGCAGTACATTGTTGATGGGGATGACCTGCGTAGGAGCCCTTCCGATGTCGAAGCAGACGTCCAACTGCGGCATCCCCACCACGGTTTCCTGGCCGGCCACCGAATAGCCGATGATTTCCAAATCGTCTATTTTTAAATGTGCTAAATTATCGCTCGGCATTTTTTCGTATCAGGTATATTGTATTGAGTTATAATAAACCATCAAAACCGCTATTAAGGCCACAGCTAAGCGAAATAGTAGAACGATGATGTAATTATGTCAATTTGTTTCTGAACTTATTTGTTACTATTGACATATAAGATTAACATAAAGCAGCATATTATCAGCTACAAGTAACAACTTCTGATAAAGGACCTTTTTCCTCGTGGACCAAAGGAAGACTAAAAATAAAAGTAGACGGAGAAAACGCCTGTTTTGGATATGCGGCGTTCTTATCCTTGTTGTTGGTTTAGTTATTATTGCTGCTCTTTTATGGCTTGCTCCTGTTGTCGTAAGCTGGCAGGCGGAAAAAGAGCTTTCGAAGGCCTGGGGCGGACAGGTAGACATCGAGGACCTTGAGTTAAATTACTTCGGCCCGGTACGTCTTGGGAAGATTACTTTCTATGATGAAACCGGCCGAAGGTTCATTCAAACCGGCAAAGTTAAGATTGTTTTAGAGAAATGGCCGAGCCTGCAACCGGTGTTAACAGAAATAGAAATTGAAAAATTAATCATTAGGCTCTTTGCATCCGACGGCAAATTTATGCTGCCTGTTATTCCTTCTTATGAAAAATCGAATAGCTCACAAAAGGAAATTGACATCCGCAAATTTTCAATAAATAACGTTGAAATTATTGCAAAGGACACACAAAAAGCAGCGACTCTATATGACAATCTGCGTATATTGGTCGACAAAAAAGATGTCTTTTACGATTTTGTATTGAAACGAATCGATTCAACGGCTTCGGAATCACTACTGGCAGAAGGAAGAATTGATTTACAAACACTTCGAATGGAGCTTTCATTGCGGCTAAACCACATAGTAAAAAAACCGGAAATGGCCCTGGTATTTGCAGCATTGAATGTCCCTAATCTCTCGGCCGAGGGCAAAATTGGAGCAGATTTGAAAATAACCGGCCCTCTTAAGTTACCGGTCGAATTAACACCGGAAGGCACTATTAACATTGACGAATGGACCATTCTGAAAGACGAAAAAATTATTACCAACAATCTGGCGACAAAAGCTGATATTAAAGACGAACGTTTCGAGCTCGAGAACATCACAGCAACCGTTTTCGACGGCAACGTCGCCGGCGCATTACATATCGAAACGAAACAGAACCGGCTGACGGTATTTGACGGTCGGGTTTCAGCGCAAAAAATAGACTTTGCAAAGTTAACATCTATCCTGGGCGATCCAAACACAAAGGCAACGAAAGGCACGGTTACATTCGACTATAATTTCTCTTGTAACGGCAAAGATTTGGAAAACCTTACCGGCGAAGGGCGTATTTTTCTTAATGATGCCGATATCGGTATCATACCGGTAATTGCATCTGTGTTTAAGAATATAGGTTTGACAAAGCTTGACCCGTTGAAGATTTCTGATGCCAGGTGCACTTTTACTACGGGCGGTCCTGTTGTAACCATCAAAACCGCTCATATAGCAAATCGTTTTGCCGCTGTCAGGGCCGAGCCGGGCGGTACAATAAACCTGCAAACAAAGCAGATAGACATACACATTGTAGCCGCACCCTTGAAGCTAATTGACACTATTGTTAAGAATATCCCGGTTGTGAATATTATTGACAACCTGAAGGACAAGCTGATACGCCTTAGAGTTCAGGGTAGCTGGTTTGAACCGCCAAGTAAGCTTATAAAGAAAGAACCTATAAAAGACATTAAAGATGCTACGGTTGGCTTCCTTCGCGACGTTATTAACAGCGGCGGCCAAATTACTCAGGGAATGCGTAAAAGATTTGGCTCCAATAATAAAACAAAAGATGTACAAAAGTCTGATTAATGGTGTTTATTCCAATGCCTGATAAAAGAATCCACAGGGGTGCTCATCCTGCAGATGCAAAATTATTTGCGCCGGAAAATGTTCCCGATTTGCAAGCTGCCGTTCGGGACTATTCACTGCTCCTGACCAAAGGCTATGCCGAGAAAAGCGCCCTCAAACTCGTCGGCGATAAGTTCTCACTTACCCAGAGACAGCGATTAGCCGTGATGCGGACCGCCTGCTCCGACCAGCAAATAAACACGCGAATGCAAAAACAGCTTGATACCTCGGCACTCCGCGGCGGAGAGCTGGCAATTGACGGCTACAATCTATTGATAACCATCGAGGCGGCAATGAGCGGAGGTCTAATTCTAAAGGGGCGGGATGGAACATTTCGAGACCTGGCAAGTCTGCACGGGACATACAGGAAAGTCGCTGAGACGATACCGGCCCTTGAGCTAATAGGCTTTTTTCTGCAGGACCTCGACATTAGTCAGTCCTTGTGGCTTCTCGACAGTCCCGTCTCGAACTCGGGCCGTCTAAAAAGTTTAATAGGTGAACTGGCAAAGCAAAACAACTGGCCCTGGAATGTTGAATTAACAATCAGCCCCGACCACGAACTTATCAAAACCGACCTAATCGTTGTCAGCAGCGATAGTGTCGTGCTTGATGGTTGTAAAAAGTGGATTAATCTGGCTCGTGCTATTATCGAAGAAAAACTGCCTAAAGCCCACTTAGTAGATTTATCGTAACCTGCTTAGATTTCTCTTTTTTTTTGCCACGCTTTTGCCTTCCGCGCATTTATAATAGTGATGATAGTTGGTACACGTAAACTCCGGAGAACAATTAACGTGGACAGCGACAGCCAGGCAGCTAACGACGGCCAATTGATAGAGCAAGCACGCAGCAATCCCGAGGCATTTGCCCGATTGTACCGTCGACACTACGACATGGTACTTCGGTATTGCGTACATCGGCTCTTCGAAAGGCAGACAGCAGAAGATGTTACCTCCACAGTATTTCTCAGGATTGTTGAAAATTTCGGTCGTTTCAAGGGTAGTGAGCAGCAGTTTCGAAACTGGCTTTATAAAATTGCAACCAACGCCGTAAACAATCATTTAAGAAAAGCTGCCAGAAAGGATGACGTACTTAAGCACTTTCACGAGCAAAATGCCGGACAGACCATTGATTGTGAAAGCTCACCACAAGAAAAACTGGCTCTTTTGAAAGAAGCTGTGCTTTCGTTAAGGCCGAGATACCAGACTATCATCACACTGCGTTTTTTTGAAAACCTGAAATTAACAGAAATTGCCGAGGTTCTGGGCAGCAGCGACGGCACGGTTCGCAGCCAGTTGGCGCGAGCACTTGCCAAACTTCGAAAGAAAATAAATGCTTCCCGGCAGGAGGTATGAAAATATGAACGATAACGAAAAACAATTCGAAGATTTCGTTCGTGGCATCAAGTTTGACGACAGCCCCGACTACAGCCATCGCGACAAGCTGGAGCAGGACCTGCTCGCCGCTATGCAAAAGCAACCTCGGCAAATGAACGTCTGGAGAACAATTATGCAAAGCAAAATAACGAAATTCGCCGCGGCAGCGGTTATTGTGATTGGAATAACAGTGATGGGATGGTTTTCAATCAATCCCGGTGCTCCCGAGGCTATGTCCTCTTTTACCTTGTTGGCCAGGGCAAGTGCCGCTGAACAGTCTCTCTTCTATAGTACTTCCGGAATTGCCCAAATTGCCAACGAAATAGTCCTGTACCCGACACAGGAATGTCAAGGTAAGGAGCTACTCAGTGACCTGGAGTCCGATGTCACAAATGAAAAGAACATTGCTTTCACGAAGAGCTGGTTGTCTTACCAATGGATTCCTGTTTACTCACTCGGGGCAGATGGACGGCTTTCCGTACACAAGCTTAAGCTCGCCACGCAAACAGACAAGACAGTTACCGTATCCGACCTTGCCTGGTATGAGCCGACAACCGGCAGGTTTGTGCGCGTCCTGAAGACGGGCGGCCAGGTGCTTTTTGCGAACGCCTTCGATGGTGAGTCTATCTACCTGGCACTGATAAATCCGGAAGGTGCGCTCCAAATCGAGCAGCAGAAAGTTACCACCGAATTTAAGATACCTGATAATCCGGCCGACTTTCTGGGAATTGCCGCTGGTATTGGAGGTTCTGTCCCAAGAGAACACTTTCCGCCAATACAGGATGTTACAACAGAAACATTGGAAGATGGAACGCTCGCTCGTGTCTACAAGCTGGGTTTCGCCGACCCCTGGGGAAAGGTCGATACTTACTATTTGTATAAGATTAATACTGATACCGACGTTATCGCCGAGATTGAATGCGTCGTTAAGGACAAAACAAACTGTATTCATCGGCGATTGGTTACTAAAACGGTGGATAGCCCCGAGTTTTCGTGGAATCTGGCCGAGATATCCGAGAAGCAAATGGGAAGCACGAGTGTAAAAATCGAAGCCGATGAGGAAGTCAATGTTGTTACTGCAGAACAAATGGCTCAGCGAGCTACTTCTTCCGTCTATCTCTTTGCGAAAAATCCCCCGTGGACATACGAATGCAAGATTTACGATTTACCCGACGAGATGAGCCCGCCCGCTCGTTTCTTTTCAACCACCTATAACGCAAAAGATGGTCGTGAAGTGGTACTGACTCAGGGTGAATCTTTCACCAGATATTTCAAGGCCATTTTTAGCAAGTTTCAGGAAGTGGAACAACCTTTTCCATGGACCTATGTGTCGGAAAACGGATTTAAGACGCTGCATCAGAGCGATAAGGAAGGCGAGATGTGGTGGACTGAGTTTTCGCTTAAAAGCTCAGGCTTTGAACCATCCGCCAATCGGGTCGGTTATATTCTCCAGTCACCTGCCGGGACCTATCTTGTACTTGCTGTTAATGGTCCTGTTAGTAAACAGGAGCTGCACAGTATAGTTGACAGCCTGGTTCCTGCAGAGGAGTTTGAGAGCAGCTCAAGGCATCCTTGAAACTAACGACATTGGTTTTACGTCAACTAAAAGGCCAAGCATTTCTGCTTGGCCTTTTTTTTATGCATTTTCACAATCGGAAGAATAACAGATAGTAAGGTCATAATTCGTTTGTAGCTTCGACGTTTGTCAAGCAAGGCAACAAAGGCAGTCACGACCAAAAAGTCAGGGGTATCGTCTCAAGCAGAAAATATGTCAGATGACAATAAAATCTGAAACTAACACATTAAAGCTTTTGCCCTGTCTGTCCGTCTGTACCGTATTTTTCTCTGAGAAGATCACCGAGTTTGCAGGTAACAACTTTGCCGAGTGTAATGGACCGGTCGATCTGTTTACGAAAAGAAATTGCAAAATCGTCTGACTTTAAAAAAGAAACGATGGAATTCTTGTTCGTTTCGGCTGCAAACAGGCCTTGGTTTTGGTCTGCAGAGCCGGGCACAAGTGCATAAATCGCCGTCGCAAAACCCGCAAAATAAATTACCAGAACTTTAACAATCTTCCCTCTCCAGCCGAGCATACTTTCCTCCCTCCGGAAAACATCAATTCGGCTCCTGCCGCCCCAATTTTCTACGATTAGCTTACATCATTACTTTAAGATATAAGGGGGTTTTTGTCAAGCTCCATGTTGAGTTTTACTGGTACTTTTTAGCATATCAGCCGTTTATATCTAATTTAAACATAAAACCGGTCCAGGCACCGCTTCAGGGTTGTGCTGACCGTTGTGACTTCGTCCTTACTCAAATTATTGTAAAACGGCAGCGCAATAGTGCTGCTACAAACCGATTCGGTAATGGGAAAATCACCGGCTTTGTACCCGTATTTTTCAACCATAAACGGTTGTAGATGCACAGGGGGGAAGTAATTGCCCACCTGAATGCCGCTATCAAGCATTGCCTGCAGGATTTTATCGCGCTTTTGGCCGTTCGCCTGAGCAAGTCTTACCACAAACACAAACCAGCTAAAATCACAATCCGGTGCAGCCTTTTGTACAATTAATCTCTCGTCGCCGGCCAACTGCTGCTGGTACCATTTTGCCACCTGGCTGCGTTTGGTCTTGATTTCTTCTATCCTGGAGAGTTGGACTATACCGATTGCGCAGTTTATATCGCTTATACGGAAGTTATAGCCTAACCTCTCATGCGCCAGCCACCCACCTGCTTTTCCCCGTCCCTGATTGCGAAGCGACAGGCACAGGTCGGCCAGCTCTTGCCTGTCGGTCAAAATCATCCCACCTTCGCCGGTTGTTATCTGCTTGTTTGGATAAAAACCGAAAACGCTTATTGTGCCAAATGAGCCGACCTTTTTTCCATTGAGCGCCGAGCCAAGCGCCTCGCAACTATCCTCAATCACTTCAAGATTGTGCTTTTGTGCCACTTGGCAAATCTCGTCCATTCCTGCCGGATTACCGAATACCTCCACCGGCAGGATAGCCTTCGTATTTTCATTGATTTTCGATTCTATTTGCGCAGGGTCTATGTTTAAACTCACCGGGTCAATATCCACAAAGACCGGTTTTGCGCCGGCCATCATAATAGGAGTCGCTGAAGCGATGAAGGTAAACGGCGTAGTAATGACCTCATCGCCGGGCCCAATTCCCATCGCAAGCATACATAGGAAGAGACCGCTCGTTCCACTATTGACGGCAACGGCATATCTGCGGCCGATATAGGAAGCAAAGGCCTGCTCGAATTCGATTAATTTCGGCCCCAAGGCAAGATTAGGCCCGCGCAGCACAGAGCAAACCGCTTCTATCTCAGCCTCGGTGATGTCCGGTCGCGACAAATATATTTTCATCAACATCTCTCCTGAACACACCTACAAAAAGTATGTTTATAAACGGAATATTCTACTTTATGTAAAGTGGTTTTCTATTTGTGTTTTTTGAATTCCTGCTGGAAGAGGAATTAACTAACTAAAAACTAATCCTCTCGCTTATCCTGCAAATCTGTATACGTACCCAGGATTTGCCCATCTACTTTCCCATAGATAGTCACAACCTGGCATTTAAGGTCCAAATCACCCTGCAGATGGGCCCCGGGCTCGATTGTGAGCATCTGACCTCTGAAGTAAAGCGTGCCGTCCACCTTCCCGTGTATATGTGCCATCTGAGCTATGATGGCTATATCATCACTGCAGTCCCCGATTATCTTGACCATCTGGCCTACGTAAAGCTTACGTTCAGTTACATCCCCGGTCACCTCAATACTTTGTCCAAATTCATTTGTTTCCTTGACAAATCCCTGCTGTTCGAACTCACTACTCATTTCATCTAATTTCTTCAACCCATATTTAACCCCGTACACTCCCAGTGCAACAACAAGAATAAACAGAACCAGAGCCACCAAACATCCGATACCGCAGCCAATAATCCACTTTTTTTTCTTGGATTTTTGTGGTCTGGATACTCCAGCATCCACCTGTAAAACATTATTGTTCATTGTTCGGCTCTCCTAAACACAAACGCAGTATAACTCCATAATGTACGCATCACAACAACTTTATGAACTCCCAAATCGCTGTAAAAATTGGGGTCTGTTTTCAAGTTACGCAGCGTATTTGGTGGGCATTTTCAGTCAATTTACCACAGACTATATCGCCCTTTTTAATAGGCTGGGCAGAATCGACTTCCACTTTGAAATACCGCTCAGACCTGCCGCTTGGAGGATTTAATCGCTCGATAAGTACACTTATCTTTTCGCCGATAAATTGTCTTCGGAACCTGTCCTGCAACTGTTTGTCTAAATAACGAAGGATTATTGAACGCTCTTTTATAATTTTAGATGGAACGACTGGTTGCATTTTCGCAGCAATGGTCCCTGCACGAGGGCTGAAACGGAAAACGTGAATCTTTGCAAAGCCTATATCCTTTGCTGTCGCAAGACTTTGCGCAAAATCCGCATCACTCTCACCTGGGAATCCCACTATGATATCAGTTGTGATGGCGGGCCGGTCAAGGCTGTGTTTAATTTTTTCAACAGCCTTGGTAAATTGGTTAATTGTGTATTGCCTTCTCATCAGGGCTAAAATCCGCTCTGAGCCGCTCTGTAACGGCAGATGCAAGTGGGGCATCAGATTTGGCCATTTTGTGTAAGCCTCGAGCAGTTCATCGGTTACATCACCCGGCTCAAGGGAGCTTAATCGAATCCGTGCCAGGCCCGGCACAGAGGGAATTTTCTGGAGTAATTGAGTTAATCGATTCTGATGAAGTTGACTCCAGTTTTTGCGTCTGACCGTGTTTTGACCGTAAGCTCCGATAAAAATGCCTGTAAGCACTATCTCCTTGTGACCAGCTTGAAACAGCGCGTTTGCTTCTTTTAGGACCAGCTCAAGAGGCTTGCTGTGGATTTTAGGCCGAGCGCGGGGTATGATGCAGTATGAGCAGTTACCGTCACAGCCGTCCTGAATCTTGAGAAAAGCCCTTGTTTGGCCCTTGAAACAGCTAAGTGGTCCAAAAGTCGGCCGAGCCTGCGATTCGTTTTTATCCTTGATTTCGGGCCCATTTGTTGCTTTAATAGAGGTAGGCTTTTTGCTTAGTGGCGGGTCCAACGAGCGGGAATAACCAGCCTTTCCTTGGGCAATCAGTCGAGTAAGCTCATCAACGATATTATCCTGATGGCTGACAAGGTGAAGGTCCTTAGCAAGGCCGGTCAACTCGCTTTCCGGAGCAGAGGGTAGACAACCTGAAACGAGGAGCACAGCAGTCGGGTTCAATTTTTGCCCTCTACGAATAGCCTGACGACTTTTAGCCGAGGCGGTATGTGTAACACAACAAGTGTTAATAATAAGCAGTTCCGGTCGGGCGTTCGATGCGACGAATTCGAGGCCCTGCTCTTCAAGCAGTTGCCTGATTTGCTGGGTTTCGTATTGATTAACCTTGCAACCAAGTGTCTCGATGGCAAAAGTTTTCATGATTCCGTATAATGTATTCTATCAAGGATTAACAAACAAGCCCGAAAAACCAAAAGGAGGACTCCATTATGGCGTCAAAGTCCGGCGCAGTCTGGGCAATTGACATTGGCACAAACTCAATGAAGGCGCTGCGCCTGCAGGTAACTGAGAATCGAGTTGAAGTAATTGACTTTGATAACATCGAGCACGGCAGAATATTAGCAGGTCCGGAGATAACCGCCGAGGAAATGAACGAGGTGGTTACAGCTACTCTGCACGAGTTTGTGGGCCGTCATGGACTGAGTAAGGATGAAGTCATTATTTCAATTCCGGGCCAAAACAGCTTCGCACGTTTCATAAAGCTTCCCCCGGTCGAGCCTAAGCGGATTCCGGAGATTATCCAATTTGAAGCCATTCAGCAAATACCATTTGATATTAACGATGTTGAATGGGATTGGCAGCTTATGGGAAAGCCGGAAAGCGCCGGTGTCGAGGTAGGCATCTTTGCAATAAAGAACGAGCTTATCAACGCAGCACTTGAGCCGTTTAACAGGGAAAACGTAAAAGTTAGTTTCGTACAGATGGCGCCGATGGCATTATACAATTACGTGTTTTACGATCGCAAGGAAGTCGGAGAGACTTCGACGAGCTCAGACGAATCGGGCAACAAGAAGGCCCTGATTGTGCTCGATATGGGTGCAGAGAACACCGACTTAGTCATTTGTACACGGACAAGTGTCTGGCAAAGGTGTATTCCGCTTGGGGGTAATGCCTTCACACGAGCAGTGGCCGATACCTTTAAGCTTGACTTCGAGAAGGCCGAAAAACTGAAGCGGACAGCACCGATGAGCAAATACGCCCGGCAGATATTCCAGGCAATGAAACCTGTTTTTACGGATTTCGGCGCCGAAATTCAGCGCTCGCTGGGCTTTTACAAAAGCGCCCGACGGCAGACCAGCTTCAGTAAAGCTATAATTCTGGGCGGTGGGATGAAACTCCAGGGTATAGGAAAGTTCTTACAACAGTCCCTTCAGCTGCCGATGATAAAGCTGGACTCATTTGAAAAACTCACCGTATCCTCGACGGTCTCGGCAGCCAAGTTTCATGAAAATGTTTCTGATTTTGGTGTTGTTTACGGACTTGCTTTGCAGGGACTCGGTCAGGGCAGGATTGAAAGCAATCTGCTGCCGCGCAAAGTGGCACGGGCGGTGTTATGGGCAAGGAAGGCCAAATACCTTACCGCAGCAGCGGCAGTGTTTCTCGTAGTTTGTATGGCGTGTTTGGCACGTGGTATTTACGACCAGAGAAGATACCAAAGCAATGAAAATATACGAAAGAAGGTGGCCGGAATTATAAACACCGCAGAAATTGCTAACAAAAAGCTTCAGGAGGAAAAGAAACTGGATTCTCAGCATGAGGCCGTGATAGAAAAACAACTGGAGCTTTTTAAGTATCGTAATGTGATTCCATTGCTGTGCCAAACAGTCATTTTTTGTCTACCGAACGCCGAGAGCAATCCCGAACAGGCAGAGTTGTATAAGGCATTTTCTTCCAGTGACATTGAGGGAATAAAGCAGTTTCGGCGTGATGAGCGGAAGCAGATATTTGTAACAAGTCTTTCAGTCAATTATGCACAGGATGTTGTGCAGGCCCAGTTTAGCGATGTGACAAGGTCGCCGCTCATGAGAACTGTTCCCGGAATGCCGGGTGGACCGGGGGCAGTCGGCGGCAGAATAGCGCCTGGAATGCCGGGTGGAGGCGGGGTGCCCGGTGCGATGGGAGGTGGACGGACACCTACAAGAAGCCGCAGAAGTCGAAGAAGAAGAGAAGATGTAGAAGAAAGTGAATCGGAAGACACCACAGCAGGCTTTGTGATAACCATAGAAGGCTACAGCCCCTTCGAGAAAATTTCGGAGCTACTCGACCCTGTTGGAGTCAGCAAGACAAGTTCAAAATGGGGTGTGGTAACGCGGCTTATGAATCTTGACAAGATGTTCTATTGTGAGGGATGCGGCAAGATAATGTTGAGCCAGAAGCCGGAAAAATGCCCCAATTGTCGAGATGAGCTTCTTAAAGCCGTGCCCTTTGAGTTGTTCGAGAAAACCAGTATAACGCACTTTAGACTCGAGACGGGGGAGGTGGAAATGGGTAGTCTTGAAATGCCCGAGGGGATAGGCCTTGAGCAGGATGCTGACGCTTCAGAAAGCCAAGGAAAGGATGAAGGTCGGGCATTAAAGAGAGCCTGGACTATGGGCCCAGCAAGAAAAGCAAGAACGCTTTTGGTTGACCCGATGACCGGCGAGATTATCAGTAAGGTTGTCGAAATAGATGAAAATGGTAGTGAAAAATATGACGTATTCGGCAATCCATTGTATGAGGTCAATGACCATTGGTTCAGAATACAGGCTAAGCTCGTCTGGAAAGAAAAACAGCAGCAAGAGAAAACAGAGGAAAAAGCCAAGACTTCTTCAAAGCGAAAACGCCGATCAAGAAGAAGATAGTTAATAAAGTGGCCGATGGGAAAGGATTTTTTGAGTAAATGACGGCACAATAATGAAAGTATTAACAGGATAACTGAGGTAATACGAGAAGATGGGTTTTATCAAAAAACATTTTTTTCTTATAATCCCGACAACGGTCACGTTGGTAGCTATAGTGCTTCTTACGGTTAGTATACTGATGGCAGAGTCACTGCAGCAACAACTGGAAGAAAGCGTTTCGTTGGGTCGTCGAATTGCTTCATACAAGGACCAAAAAATCTCATCTTCCCAGTGGGAACTGGAGCGCCAGTACCAACAGGTTCATGGACGAGATGCTAACGAGATATCAACCAGGGCCAGAGAAAGTTCACAACGGGAACTTTTAAGCTACAAGATATTTCCCGAACCCAAAGAAACTTCTACACAAATATTCATCAATTTTGGCCGCAATTATCGTCAGGCCCTGGAGAGTCTCATCGGAAGTATAGGGGCCCTTGATCGTCTGACTGATGCCGAATTAAATAGCTTGCTTAAACAGCCCACTAAAGAGGGTGAAAGCCGAGCGTGGGGCGGTCCTGCCACCCGGGGTGACCTAAGATTGACAGGCAGAAGAGATGAAACGGAAAGCACAATAATAGAGCTTATTTGCAAACAGCGTGCAGACACCATACCTGTTTATGGCAATCCGGCAAAGCTGAGTGGCTATGAATTTTGGGACAAGTTTACCTACGCCGGCAGGCAGGACGCTATCGAGAAGTGTTGGTATTCTCAAATTAGCTTTTGGATTCAGAACGACATTATCGATACGATAAAGGCGATGAATGCCGGTTCGAGCAGTGTTTTCACTTCCCCTGTGAAACGAATATTGGGAATAAGCTTTAATAGCCCTGTGAGAGAACAGGTAATCGCCATAGAAGATATGCCGAGATATGTTTCCTCACCAACTGAGGGGCTTGCGACACCTTGGACGGGCAGGATGTGTAACGATGATATAGACGTGGTACACTTCAATGTCTCCGTAGTGATAACGTCAAAAGCCATACTCGATTTTATGCAAGAGCTGTGCAGCGAGAAAGAACATTTCTTTAATGGTTACTTCGGCAATAAGCAAACCCAGAAACTGAAGCATAATCAGATAACGGTTCTGAGGCCCGAAGTAAGGCCTGTGAACCCGGTAGAGTCGTCAATTGAAGGTTATTATTACGGGAATGATGCAATAATTCGATTGGACCTGACCTGTGAATACATCTTTAATCGAGGCGGGTACGACGCGATTAAACCCAAGTCGATAAAGCAGTTTTTAGGTCAATCTGAGGAAGACGAGGAAACTGACGAGGATGCCGGTTCAAAACGGTCACGAAGAAGACGCAGAACATAGTAAAGAAGAACAAAATGAATATAAAGTATAGTGAGAAACTACAAGATGCGCCGAAAAAGTAGCAATTTTCTGGGACAGTATGCCGACAAGTTTATCCTGGGTATATTTGCAATTGTATGCATTTGGCTGCTTATTTTTCATATTTTAGGCAGTAGTAACTCCGTAGAGTATGATTCCAAAAGTTACGGACCGGGCAGTATAGATAATTATATCGAAGCAAAGGCACGAGAACTGGAAGAAAGACTGAGTATGGAACCGGACAAGCGGCGTAAATACGAAAGCAGACTGGATACATACAAGTCACTGCTTGGCTCGGCAATAAAGGGCGTTGATAGCGGCCTGTTTTTACCCATACCCAATTTTGGGACTAAAGTAGTTTATGGCAAAAGAAACTATGATATTCCTCAAGTAGGCCAGGTAGAAAATATTGCAGTTCAACTGATCAGAGGTGTTGCTTACAATCCGCTGCAGGAGTCCGGCAGGGGTGATGACATGCTGGTCGATGAGCTGATTGATGTAGACCTTATCACAGTACAAGGCTCGTTTGATGTAGCGGAGTTGTCTGCAAGATTCTTCGAGAATTTTGCGGGTAAAAGCCTGCCTAAACAATGGCGTGACAAGGGGCTTGCAAGGCCGGTTTTCGCAGCGGTTCAGTTGGAAAGACAACAAACAACAAAAGAGGGTGATTGGTCCGAAGAATGGCAGCGGATAGCTCGACCGAAAATGGATCCATTAAAGGACCTTTCCGAGATTCCGGGAAACGTTTCTGAACTGCAATTAGGAGTGGAGATTCTAATTGTTCAGTTTGATAGGCTGGAGGTTAAAGTTGGTCTGCTGCAGCCCGGACCTTACGACTTCGCAATACCAGAGGAAGAGTGGCTGCCGCCTTCACTATTTGCAGAGCGCCAAGAGCGTCTGGAAAAACTGGGGCAGGAAGAAGAAAGAATCCGAAAGGAGGCAGAAAGAAGGCGTAAAAGACGGGAAGGGCATGAGCGCGATAGTAGACAAACGAGAGGCATTGGCGTGCCGGGAGTTCCCGGTGGCGTAGGTATGGGCGGTGGTCCGGGTGGTGGTGCTCGACCCCGACGTATTACACCCGACCGGACTGCAAGGAGAGAAAGCGAAAGAACCCGTAGAGTACCAGGCGAATTAAACCGTGAAGGAATAAAAGGCAGATTGGACAGAAGTGAAAAGAAACTAGTCAAGGATGAGCTGACGCGATTCGAGGAGATTAAACTAACCGAAATTATTAATTTCGAGGAAATGGAGGAGGCTTTGGTCTTTTGGTCTCACGATGATACGGCCAAGCCGGGCCAAACTTACAGATATAGGATGCGTATAGGGATTTTTAATCCAATAGCAGGCTCAGAGTGGTTTGGCGAAGAAAGCCAGCAGCTAAAGGAGCAGGTCATTTTATGGAGCGATTATTCAGACATCACCGGATCAATAACCGTACCAGAGAAACTATACTTCTTCCCGGTCAAAATACGAGAAAGCGACAAGACGCTTACGGTTGATGTAAGAAAGTATTCGCTCGGCAAATGGTATGATAGGAATTTCATGGTCAAGCCGGGTGAGGATATAGGGCAGGTTGTCAAGCTGCAAAAGACTGATGAGGGTAATGAGTTTGGGTCCTCGAGCATCGACTACCGGACCGGAGCGACTTTATTGGATGTAGTAAACGTCAGTGACTGGTTTGGGACAACAATGCTGCGCCGAAGAGATTACTCGGATGTTCTTTATACACAGGATGGAATCCGTATCGAACATTTACCAGTACAGGCACGTTATTGGCCCAGTGAGCTGCGTAAGAAGCTCGATGAGATTAAGAAGAAGCAAGCTGAACAGGAACAGCTGACCCTACGAAGTAGAAGGCAACAGGGGCAGAGAGCCCCTGGGGGCCCCGGAGCGCCTGGGCGAACGACACCCGGAATGCCTGGAGGGGGAAGACCCGGCGGTATTAAATTCTGAAATGTAATGAATTATTGCAGGGCGGCAGCCACCCAGCAAAACCGGACGTTGGGCGGCAATGGGTGGGATGGAGGGACGGAATCTATGGTTATTTCAACTTCCCTACCAGGCATCAGGTCTATAAAATTATCACTTAGCTGGGCGTATGGCTCGGTAGTTATTTGCACGTCCTTGGCCATAGCATTTGTCTTAAGTTTTAGCTGCCATCTATCCTGTTCTATTCGGGCAAGCTGTGGAGTAATCTGAACTGTAGGCCAATTGATGAATTTATCCGGCCAATAAAAGAAATTGTTCTTAGCGATTTCTTTGCCGTCGCTTTCAAGGGCAAGCTGAACATAACAGTTATCCGGCTCGGCCGGCTGCACCATTGCTTTGGGCAAAGCAAAAGGACTCGAAGCAGCGTATGGACTGATAGCAACAGGCAGACCCGTCTTGTCAATCTCATTACCATAAAAATCAGCAAGCCTGCAACTCAGCGTAGCGGTAACGGGCCTATTAGTCTGATTGACGGCAATGATTACCGCGGTTTCGAGGATTGGAGGCAGATTCTGGAAGTGTTTTTTGTATGTTGGCACAATAACGAGCAGGATTGGAGCAAAGAAACGAGAAGCGTAGTAGTAGAGGGCTTTTTGTCTTCCATCAAAATCGATAGCGGCCCAGCTTATTGCGGGAAAGCAATCGTTTAACTGCCAAAAAATCTGGCCATAGTTTCTCTGACGGTGAGCACGTAGGTGTTCCACAAAGGTTTTAACACCGCGTGCCTGAGTAAGCTGCGATAAGTAGATAAACTGTTCAAGATTTTTTGCCGGGCCGAACAGCTCAGTTATATAGCGGTGCAAACGAGTGTTTCCGTTGAACTGGTAGTTATGTTTTTCCACAACAAGGCTTGTGGTGTTGAGTTTTTCAACCTGCCCGAACCGGTGGGCCGTTTCGATATGAGGTGGGCTGGCAAGACCGAATTCCGTAACAAAGCGGGGGATTTTTTCAGGTGACAACAGATAATTATTGATTGGTTCATCGCCGTTCCATACGTTCCATTGGTGTGTTGTGCCGCTGTTTGGCTCTTTGGGTTTCAGCGGAGTAGTGGGGATATAATCACGGCCGGTGTCGAATTCGGAAACCAGCTGTGGTAAGAGCTTATGATATATGGGCTTGCCGTAGAATTTTTTTCCTTTACCGAGGTGGCCGGCTTCGTGTAGCCATTGGATTTCGTTATTGCCACACCACAACGCGAGGCAGGGATGATTACGAAGACGTTTAATAACGGTTTGGGCCTCGGTTTCGACTTGTTTAATGAACCAGTTTCTGTCGGGATAATAGGCGCAGGCGAACATAAAATCCTGCCAGACGAGTATTCCGAGCCTGTCGCATATTTCATAAAATTCGCTATTTTCGTAAATCCCCCCGCCCCAGACCCGAAGCATATTTATCCGGGCGTCTCTGGCCATTTGTAAAAGCCGTTCGTAATCGGCAGCGTGGGTATCACCGGAGAATATAGAGGCTGGGACCCAGTTTGCGCCATGTACGTAGATGGGTTGGCCGTTGACGACAAACTGGAATTTTTCTCCATACTCATCGCTGCTTCTGTCGATGTGCAGCGTTCTTGCGCCGAATTTTTCGGCGGCGGTATCTATGATGTGGCTTTCATGAATTAGTTCCACCTTTAGGTTATACAGGTATTGGATGCCATAACCGAGCGGCCACCACAGGAAAGGCCTTTCGATGCGAATCACGGCAGAATGGGAATCTTCACCTTCGGCGAAATGCAGGTCGTGCTCAATGTTCAGGCTGCCGCCGTGAACAGTCAACCTGCATAAATACGGTGCAGGATGGCAGTTTTGAAGCCTCACGGCTATGCGAATGTCCGCGTAATGCTGATTACATTCAATAGTGCGGATGTGAACTTCGTCTATACGCGATTTTTCCGTGCCTTCAAGCCGGGCTGGACGCCAGATGCCACAGCCGGGCAGGGCCGGACACCAGTCCCAGCCGAACTGGTATTGCGCCTTTCTGATATATACCCGCTGTGGATTGCCGAGTACGTGGTCGCTTATGTGTCCGTAACGTCGCTGCAGCATCTCGGCCCAAACCAGGGCCGGCTCGAACTTTACGAAAAGGTGATTGTCTTTCTTCTTTAGCAGGCCTGCCACATCGAAACGATGTGAAATAAACATATTTTCAGTCCTGCCGACGAGTTTGTCATTGAGCCATATCGAGCTTATTGTGTCAAGTCCCTCGAAAAGCAGCTCAACTCTGTTGCAGTCTAAGAGTTCATCGGGTGCATCGAAGATTTTTCTGTAAGCCCACGGCTTTTGGCTGACCCATTCGAAATTTTCGGGATTCGCAAGTAAGTCAGATTCATCGATACGCCCGGCCTGTATGAGACTTCGAAAAATAGAGGCCGGCACATCTGTTGGAAACCAGTTTCCCTTATCAAGGTCGCGTATTCTCCTGGCGGATATCGGATATTCCTTGAAGTCCCATTTGCCCGTAAGGTCCAGAGTTATTTTCGGCATCAAGCCTGCTCCTTATTGATTTACAGATATCCCGCTTCATTAAAACTATCCGGCAGCAAGAGCGATATTATAAGCGTATCGTAACAGATAACCAAAGGTTTTAGACGATTGAAGAGGTGCTTTATAAATGCAATAAGACTACTACAACTCAGCCATCCAGTTTTCAACAAATACAGCTAAATCGAACAAATCTACCACACCATCACCCCCATTGGGGGCAATGTCGGCACAATGGATACAGACTTGCAACCATTTTCATCGCCTTGGTCATTTCAGCCGTATCGTAAAATAGCTGACTTCTATAGACGCAGCGTATCAGCCGCCTTTTTTTGTGATTTATCATCTTTGTTTTTAAATATACTTGTTATTATATTCGGCTGCTCGTTTTCCATACGCCTTGCTTCAATAGCACCTACAATTAAAACGCCTAATATAGTTACAATGCCAACAATCACTAAAATTAAAAACATTTTACTTACTCCTTATTGTTTAGAGCTTAAGTGCATTTGTAACTTTAATTACATCAACCATTTCAGCCACATCGTGGACGCGAACGACTGAAATTCCAGCGACGGTGCATAAAGCAACCGTTGCAGCAGTGCCGAATATCCGCTCTGAAGGTTTTTCTTTGCCGGTAAGCTTACCAATGAAGCTTTTGCGACTTGTACCGACAAGCACCCGATAACCGGTCTCAACAAACTTATCGATATTTCTCAAAAGCTCGAGGTTGTGTTTAATTGTTTTACCAAATCCGATGCCCGGGTCGATAAAAATTTTATTTTTGGAGATACCAAATTTTTTAGCCCATTTTGCCCGCTCCAGCAAAAATTTTAAAATCTCTTTAACCACGTCGCCATATGTGGGATTGTCCTGCATCGTCTTGGGCCAACCCTGCATATGCATCAATACAACCGGCACGTTTTCCTCGGCCGCTAACCTTCCTATCCGCTCATAACTCAGAGCGGTAATATCATTTATCATCGCCGCTCCCACATCCAGTGCGGCCTTGGCAACTTCATTATTGTACGTATCGACACTAATCGGCACATTGACCTTTTTCGCAAGCGTCCCTATCACCGGCACAACACGTCTTATCTGCTCATCAACTGATACGGTTTCCGAGCCCGGCCGGGAAGATTCTCCACCCACGTCTATTATCGCGGCACCCTCGGCGGCCATTCGCAGCCCCTGCTCAATTGCTCTATCGGTATCTAAAAACTGCCCACCGTCGCTGAACGAATCCGGTGTAATATTCAAAATCCCCATCACAAGAGTACCCGACGAAAAATCGAGCTTGCCTCTCGGCCACTCAACAACATCTTTGTATCTCATATCCCTCATAAAATACCTCATATCTTAGTCGCTACTGTTTTAAAAAGCACCTTTCAAGGACGACAGACTCCTCCGGCTATCATCCATATTCCCTTTGCGTGATAAACTGTAGGTTCGAATCCCGCTTCGTCAAGCAGCTCTTTAAATTCCTCCTCACGGTAATAGTGAATTCCCCAGAATTTCTCATCGAGGGATGCTTTAAGCCTGTTGAAAGCATTTGAGCTGCACAGGCATAGCGCCGCTGAAAAACGCCCATTAGGTTTTATCACTCGCTTAAGTTCACTCAGCACCTGACGTATATCTTTGAAAATATGTAAAGCACCACAGCGGTTGGCAACATCTATCGATGAATCTTTGAGCGGAAGATAATGAGCATCGCCGTGCATGAATGCAATGTTTTCAATGCCACATCTCCTGGCCTTCGTGTTTGCATACCTTAACATCGGCCAGGAGAGGTCAAAGCCAATTACTTCTTGGTCGATACTTTCCACGGCAAAAGGCCGAGTAAACACACCTGGGCCGCAGGCGAGGTCAAGTATCCTGTCTGCAGGGCCGGTCTTTGTGATTCTTTTGATAAGCGCAATCTCATCATCTAAGCTGATTTTCAAAAATACTTTAAATAGTTTACACCCCCTCCACCATTTGCCCTCATATATCTCCACCATTTTCTCGGATTCCATAAGCCTCTGGCCGCGTCCTTTCTCAGCGCTGTTGGAGGGCAAGAAATCCACCACACCATCCACAATAGGATATTTAAACCTGCATTCAATACACATATAATGCTCAGCGTCAGCCTGCAAATTACATTTGCATTTCGGACAGCAAACGAACTCTTGAAGTCTCATCACGAAAACCTCCGAATCCTGTATTCGCTTGTTACATTTTTTATGAATTTCATTCTCTTATATACTAAATCTTGAATCCGATTCCTACCAGTTTATCAGCCGTTTTTTTGCAGGAACTATCTAAAACTATCCGTGTATTTTGAAATTCTCTGCGGACAGGATAATTTTTACGTAAATCACTAAAGTATTTCCCTTTTTTCTCTGCCGGTACGTTCAAAATCTGCCGGAGTTTCGAGTCGTCTTCGCCAATTTTGTAAATTTCCTCGACAGCTTGCGACAATATTTCTTGTTCATTACTGTTTCCCGCATTTATCTTAAATTGCGGCACTTCTGGCTGAGGCACAAAATCCTTAATGTCAAGCTTCACCTCAACTCCGAAGTATTCACACATCGCTTTATATATCATTATCATCCCTGCAATCTTGCCGTCCAGCGAATAACCCGCTATATGCGGTGTGCCGATATCAATCATTCCGAGAAGTTCGGTATCGATATTCGGCTCATTCTCCCAGACGTCCAGAACCGCTGCTTTGATTTGGCCGGTGCTAAAAGCATTTTTTAGGGCTGAAGTATCGGTTACGCCGCCGCGTGAAGTGTTTATAAAGATACAGCCGGCCTTCAGTGGACTAAAGAATTTCTCGTCGGCCAGGTGATAAGTCTTATCAATCCCTTCAAAAGTCAACGGCGTATGAAGGCTTATAATATCACAGTCGAAAAGCTCTTCGAGCGGGAGAAATTTAGCCTTGCCGGTTTGCCTGCGAAGAGGTGGGTCGTTAAGCACGACTTTCATACCCAGCGCAGTACACATTTTTTCGACTCGGCTGCCGACATTTCCCACCCCGACAATACCGATTGATTTTTCCTGCAAATGGAATTTGTGTTTTTTTGCGAGATTAAGCAGAGCGGCAATGATATATTCGGCAACAGAGTTGGCATTGGAGCCCGGCGCCGAGGCAAAACCGATGTTATTTTCGGCAAGCCAGGCAGTATCTATGTGCTCGAAGCCTATGGTAGCCGTCGCCACAAAGCGGATGCTGCTGCCGGCCAGCAAATCGGCGCCTACCTTCGTAACGCTGCGTACTAAAAGCACATCGGCGTCCCTAATAAGCGAAGGCGTAATTTGCCGCGCAGCACAGCTAATTACCCGGCCGAGTGCTGCAAAACACTCGCCGGCAAAGGGTATATTCTCATCGGCAACTATCTTCATAGCGTCCTATAATACACTAATAAAGCAAAAAAAGCTGTAATGAGTTGCTTCATTGAAGAAGCGGCTTTTTGTCCATTTTAACCTAAATTTCGCTGATTGCACGTGCTTTTCTCTTGTCTTGAACTGTTCGAATGTGTAATTTTTATTTTTTTCTATTTGACAAGTTATGAGCATATGCCCATAATATAAATAGAATATAAATAGGAAGAGTAATAAACGATTGACCTTTTTTGAAAGGAGAATTACGATGCCACGTGGAGATGGAACAGGTCCTGCGGGTATGGGGCCGATGACAGGTAGAGCTGCCGGTTTTTGTGCCGGCTATCCGGTTCCCGGTTATATGAATCCTGTTGGCGGGCGCAGTTTCTGGGGCGGAGGCAGAGGTTTTGGAGGCCGGGGCGGCGGCCGCGGCTGGAGACACTGGTTTTATGCTACAGGCCAGCCCGGATGGGCAAGAGCCGGATACGGCTGGCCGGCCTGGGGCAATGCCAATTATCCTGATGCGCCATATCCTGCACCACCTGCTCCTGCAATGACGGCCGAGCAGGAACTTGCCGGGCTGAAACAACAGGCTGAGTATTTTCAGAACGCGCTTGATGAAATCAGCAAGCGGATAGAAGAATTGGGAAAGCCAGAACAGAAGAAGTAAAATAGTCAGGAAAGACCCCCGTAATCGTATCCGAGAAATCGGTTAAGACTAAAGGAATCGCTGCCAATGGAAGTTTTAGTTAAGTATGAAAGCGGATTCCGGTTTTCAGCTATCTGCAGAGGATACACTATTACAACCGGGCGTGGTGAGGATGGCAACAAGGAGCGGGACGGGATGTGGCCGGCTCAGCTTTTCGAAGCCTCTATCGGAATGTGCATTGGTGGTTATATCGTCAAGTTCTGCAAAGAGCAGGATATTCCTTACGAGGATATGACGATTGAACTGAGCCGCCGCACGGAATCTGAGCCTTCGCGTACCACAAGAATCGACGCCAAGATTCACCTTGGCGCAAAGCTATCCCTGGAGCAAAAACAAGGTTTTTGCAGGCCGCTGACCTTTGCCACATAACTGAGAGCATAAGAGAGGGGATGCAGATTGTTTGTTCCCTGACCGAGGATAAAAACGGGTAAAAATGATTTAACCTGGAGTAAACGATGCCAATATTTGAGTACAAGTGTAAAAAGTGCGGGCATATAACTGAATTTCTGGAAAAAAGTGCAGGAAACCATAAACATATCTGCGAACAATGCAAAAGTCCAGACTTAGAAAAACAACTGTCAAGTTTTGCTATGGGCCATAGCAGTACCTCAAAATCGCAGAACAACAGTTCCTGCCCGACCGGCACTTGTCCGCTGTCTTAGAAAGGACAAACTATGAAAATTGCAATTACATCGACCGGAAAAACACTGGATTCACAAGTTGACCCGCGGTTCGGAAGGGCGGCTTGCTTTATCATTATTGCCACCGACACAATGGAATTAAGTGTGATTGATAATGAAAATGTCGCGGCGGCAGGCGGGGCCGGCGTTAGTTCAGCCAAGGCTGTAATCGATACCGGCGCCCAGGCTGTGTTGACAGGTAACTGTGGCCCCAATGCCGAGCTTACTTTGAGTGCTGCCGGTATTAAGTTATACACCGGCGTGAAGGGAACAGTTGCAGAAGCTATAGAACTTTTTAAAAGCGGCAAGCTGGCTGAGGTTGCCGGACCGAATGTTCAATCACACTTTGGCACAGGTAAATGAGATGAAAATTGCTGTTGCCAGCGGTAAAGGCGGCACGGGTAAAACAACTATTGCAACAAATCTTGCCTGCATAGTTGCTAAAACCGGCCGGAAGGTGCAGTATCTTGACTGCGATGTTGAGGAGCCGAACGGACATATTTTTTTAAAACCAAATATAGAAAAAAAACAAGCTGTAACAGTCGATGTGCCGGAAGTTGATTTGAAAAAGTGTACAGGCTGTGGCAAATGTAGCGATATTTGCCAGTATAGTGCGATTGTACATCTCAAAGAAAATAACGTACTGACCTTTGAGCAGCTTTGTCACTCTTGCGGCGGTTGCTTGCGCGTCTGTCCGACCGATGCAATTAAACCAAAGCCGCTTAACATCGGGGATATTGAGTTTGGCAAGGCCGGAGGCATTGACTTTGTGCAGGGCAAACTGCACATAGGAAACGTACGAACACCATCATTGATAAAAGAAGTAAAAAAATATATAGAAGGGGATTGCCTTGCTATACTTGACGTTCCGCCGGGCACATCCTGTCCGGTAGTTGAGGCGGCCAAAGGTGTAGATTACGTTTTTCTGGTAACTGAGCCTACGCCATTTGGCTTAAATGATTTGAAATTAGCTGTTGGTTTGGTCAGGGAAATGAATTTGCCCTTTGCTGTTATCATCAACCGTTATGGAATCGGCAACGAGGATGTGGAAGAATACTGCAAGGCCGAGAATATAGAGATTATGTTGAAGCTGCCTGATGACAGACGCATTGCCGAGGCATATTCATCCGGGCGAATAATTTTGGATGTCTTAAGCGAATACAATGAGGAATTTTCAGAATTATATGAGAAAATAAAAAGCGTAAAGGCCGGGATTGGTGATAAAACACGATTATGAGTTTGGTGAAAAAATAACTCGTTACCTGCAAGCTCACCGTGCGGCACATAAAATCCTCGGCGTTGAAGAAGGCGTGACTAAAGGAGCACTGAGAAAAGCATACAGGCGGGCATCTTTGAAGTATCACCCGGACCACAATCCAAATGACAGTGAGGCAGATAAGAAATTTATGCTCATCAAATGCGCATACGAGCTTTTAGCAGAAGATGAGCCTTGCGAAAGACTATTAGAGGAGATCAAGTCCTGGCCCGGTGTTCCGGAAGATGGCGAATATAATCTCGACAATCTATGGGGTCACTTTTTGTGGTGGCGTGAAAAGTTTTTCGGTTGAGGATTTACTGTTATGGACAAGTATCTGCAATCCTGCAAAACGGAATTTTGGAGGAATGTTTTCAAGGCCGAGTTGGACTATATTTTGCAGGAAATAAAGGGTGCTAAAGATGTTTTGAGTGTAGGCTGTGGCCCGGCAATTATAGAAACAGGTTTGGCTGAACACGGTTTTAATGTTACCGGCCTGGATATTTCAGAAGAAGCTTTAGCTCAGGCACCGGACGGTATAAGAACGGTAGCAGGCTCAGCAGAAAATATGTACTTTGCGGATTCCAGTTTTGATGCGGTTATTTATGTGGCGTCTATGCAGTTTATTGAAAAATATCGAGAAGCTGTAAAACAGACTTTTCGCGTCCTAAAGCCGGGCGGCAAGCTTTTAGCTATGTTGCTCAACCCTGAGTCTGAATTCTTTAAAGAAAAGACCAGGAAGCCGGATTCTTACATAAACAAGATTAAACACACGAGCATAAATGAGATTGAAAAAACGATTGCAGAGTATTTTACTATTCGAACCGAACTTTTTTTGGGAATCAAAGGCAAAGATATATTTGAAAGCTGCAGCCCTGATTTAGCAAGTCTTTATGTTATAAAAGGAAAGAAGAATTGAAGGAAATAGTTGTCATAAGCGGCAGAATTAGAACCAGCAAAATAAGCTGATTTCAGGTTACAACTGAATGCAAATTATGATATTATGATTGGAATTCAGTAGTACAGAGGTTGTTGAAACTTTTAGAGTAGAAAAAACAAAAATGACCAGAAAAGAAAAAACCGCCTTAGTAGCCCTAACATTGAATATAGTATTGACGGCCCTGAAATTTGTAGCCTTCTTTTTTACGGGAAGTATTGCGATTCTGGCGGAAGCCTGGCACAGTTTTTCAGATATTACTACATCAACTCTTGTTTTTATCTCTGTAAGAGAAAAGCCTTTCTTCCCGGCCGTTTCCGAAGAGAGCAAAGATGAAAGCAAATTAATCCCCTTGGAATATCACATATCATTCTTAATAGGTTTGTTTATGTTTTTCATTTCAATGGCCTTGATATGGAAAACACTAACGGGAAGGACGCTGGCAATCGAATACTCACTTATTTCGGGAGTCATATTTATAATTTTTGCCGTTGCATCCTACATTGTATATCGTTTCGAGACATCTGTCGGGCAGGAAGAAAACTCCATCAGCCTTATAGCCGACGGAATGCATGCCAGGGCTGATATGGTCAATTCTCTTTTGATAGGATTCTCTCTGGTAATCTACAGGATAGGGCTCAATATAGACACACTTATTGCGTTTATAATCGCTCTGCTCATATTATCTTTTTCGATTGAAACAATAGTTAATGCCGTGATGGCGCATAAAAGGCAGGAAGACAAATATATCTTCCGGTACAAATCCACGACAATCATTCTATCACTTTTCGAGAAAAGGACATGGGCCAGGGCGGGAGAATACTTAGAAGGACGACTCGGTTCAAGAAAGATAAATTTTTCTTTGCTGAGAAGGATATTTAAATGTTGTTGTGGATTTGTTCTTTTGATTTTGGTGTTAGCCTGCGGCTCTATGTGTATTTATACAATAGGCCCATCCCAGGAGGGAGTAATTGAGCGTTTTGGCAGGCCGTTGAATTATAAAAGAGCCGTCCAGCCTGGTATACACTTTAAGTTTCCCTGGCCGGTGGATAAGATAATAAAAATAAATTCGAAAAGCATCCGTACTAAAAGCATAGGAAATATTACCGACGAAGGCAGTTTTGCCCTGCTGTGGACAAAAAAACACGGTACGGAATCAGCCTTTATTTCCGGTGATAACAACTTTTTCTACCCCTACTTTGTCATACACTACAGAATAAAGGACGTTTTTAAATACAGATATAATCATATCGACCCTGAAATCCTGCTCGACAGTGTTGCAAATCGGATCATCTCAGGTATTTTTTCCAAAAGGACCTTTTATGAAATAGTTACCTCATACAGAAAGTATTTTGAACCGGATTTAGCAGAAAATATCCAGGCTAAATTAGACAGTCTTAACAGCGGGCTGGAAATTATAAATATAAATATGAAGGATGTGCATCCACCGATTTTCATTTCTTCTTCTTTTGAGGAGGTCATCGCCGCCTATCAGCAAAAAGAAGAGATGATAAACAAGGCGCTCAGCTATAAAAATGAATCTATACCGCAGGCGAAAGGAAACGGTGTAAAGCTGCTTAAGAAAGCCGAATCCTACGTTATAGAAAAGACTAAAAGAGCAGAAGGCGAGTCTTTGAGGTTCATAATGCAATCAGAAGAATTTCAAAAATCAAAAGATTTAACGGCAAAGAAAATGCATTTTGACTTTATAAAAGAAGCTCTCTCCGAAAATCAAAAAATCATTGTGGATCCATCGGTAGGCCTGCCTGAAATATGGCTGGATAGTAAAGACCTTCTAAAATCTTCTAAATTTGGATGGGATTGATTATGAAAACGAAATTACCGCTTTTAATAATTATAGTTATAGCGCTCATACTGGCTCGCTATTCATTGTTCACCGTAAACGAGAAAGAGTTTGTCGTCGTCACCCGATTCGGCAAACCGGTGAGGACACTTGAGCAGGCGGGGCTTTACTTTAAGCGGACAGGTTTTTTAGAAACTGTCAACCGGATCGAAAAGCGAACAAAGGTATTCAAAACTCAGCCCATTCAGCTTTTGCTTGGAGACAAGAATCCACTGATTATCACCTGTTATGTTTGCTGGAGAACATCCGAACCGCTAACGTTTTTGCAATCCTTAACAAGCTCGGACATCGTAGAACAAAAAATAGGGGATATGGTCAATTCGTTGTTGGGAAGTACCCTCGGTGATTACACCATAGAAAATATTATTAATGTACGACCCGAAATGGTTAAGCTCGAGGAAATAGAAACGGGGATTATGGCCGAGTCGAAACAGAAAGCGATTGAAAAATATGGGATACAAATTATTGACGTCGGGATTCGTCGTTTAGCCTATCCTGAAATTGTGACGCAATCGGTCTATAACAGAATGCGGGCGGAAAGAGAAAAAGAAGCCAAGAAATACCTGGCCGAGGGCAAGGAAGAGGCGGCCAAAATAGAGGCCCAGGCCGATAAAGAGGTTTCGCAGATAATCGCCGAAGCAAACAAAGAAGCTCAGATACTGAAAGGACAAGGTGATAAGGAAGCAATGGGCATTTACGCTGAAGCGTACGGCCGGGATGCTGGTTTTTTCGAATTTACCAAATCGCTTGAGGCTTGCAGCGAAATCCTGAAAAAGAAAAGCACTTTAATCTTATCGACTGAATCAGAAATTTTTAAATACCTTAAATATAGAGAAGAAACTGATGAGAATTCCGCCATAGGCAAGTGAATTACTTTCTTAACAAAGGAAATTTCAATTGGAAATGAAAAACGCAATCTTAAGCAGCAAAAGATTTGTACTCTACATTTTAATTGTTCTCGTTTTGCTCTATATGGCATCCGGCATATACTCCATCCCTCAAACCCAGATAGGTGTTCACCAAAGATTCGGCAAAATAATAAATCCGAGCGTCAATCCGGGGATACATTACGCTTTACCCTGGCCGATTGACAAAATCGATAAAGTTTCCGTTATGATTTTTCAGCGAATTTTGATTGATGATTTTTCAAGTAATCTTGAAAGAGATTCGATACCATACACTTTCCACAGGATGACGGGGCTCACGCCGAACTGCATCACCGGAGATAATAATATTGTCAACATTATTTGCGCTATCCAATATACGGTTTCCAATCCGGTTGACTACCTTTTCAAAGTAAAAGACAATGAAAGGCTCCTCAGAGATATTGTTTGTAACTCAATTATTAAATCCCTGGCCTGCCTGCAGGTGGATGAAATACTAACTTACGGCAAAAGAAAAGTGGAAAATATGATTAAAAAACTGACGCAGGAAAGATTGGATGATTTACGCTGCGGCCTGATTATTTCGTTCGTCGAACTTCGAGACGTCAGACCACCCCGCACGGTTCAGAGGGCTTTTGATGATGTAATAAATGCGAAGATTGACAGAAGAAAAATCGTAAGCCAGGCCGAATCACGCAGAAACGAACAGGTCCTGCAGGCAAAGGCAACAGCGACAAGAACAATTGAAAAGGCCAAATCATATAAACTGGAAAGAATTTTGACCGCTCAAGGTGAAACGCAACGCTTCAAGAAGCAGTTAGAAACATACCAGAAAACGAAAAATGTTACGAAGAAAAGACTGTACTTTGAGTTTATAAAGCAGGTTTTCCCTGAAATAGAAAAGGTGTATATCATTGATAAGCAGGGAAATGAAAATCCCGCCAAAATCAAGATTTTTTCGAACGACCAGTAGAGAGACCTGACAACTGAATCAGATATAGGATACATCTGATGGGTAAAATTGTGTTTTAATGGAAGCGAGGAGGCGACTTTTGAAAGAAATTGTTGTCATAAGTGGCAAGGGTGGAACAGGTAAGACAAGCATAGTCGCCTCATTTGCCGCACTTGCGAAAAATGCCGTACTGGCCGATTGTGATGTAGACGCGGCCGACCTGCATTTGATTTTACAGCCTGATATTAGACAAAGTTTAGATTTTTCCGGCGGAAAAAGGGCTTCGATTATCACCGATAAATGTATCGGTTGCGGCAAATGTGAAGAGGTTTGCAACTTCGATGCTGTTACACTCAACGGCCCAGCTAATGATGTGGCCGGGAAAACTTATGTCATCGACCCTATTTCCTGTGAAGGTTGTAAGGTATGCGTGGAATTCTGCCCGGCAGATGCAATCAAATTCGAAGATTGTATAAACGGCCAATGGTTTGTATCCGATACTCGGTTCGGACCGATGGTTCATGCCAAGCTCGGAATAGCTGAAGAAAACAGCGGGAAATTGGTAACCCTGATTCGTAAAGAAGCAAAAAAAATTACTGAGGAGCAAAAAAAAGATTTGATTATTGTTGATGGCTCGCCGGGTATTGGCTGTCCGGTGATTGCATCGATTACAGGAGCCGACTTGGTTCTTGTCGTTACAGAACCCACGCTTTCCGGCAAACACGACTTGGCACGCGTCGCAGATTTATCGGCAAGTTTCGGAATAGCAACCTTAGTCTGTATAAATAAATCCGACATTAATCCACAAATAGCGGCTCATATTGAAGAAGATGGGCGCAACCAAGGCTTAAAGCTGGCAGGAAAAATACATTACGACGAAGCGTTTACAAAAGCACAGATTATGAAATCCACTGTCATTGAATACACCGACGGCGTGGTATCTGAAGAAATTCGGGCTTTATGGCACAGTGTTATCGATGCATTAGGTTGAGTGATATAGGAATAGATTATGGCAAAAGAATCAACAGCAATCAGAACCATGCAAAATCATAAAAACAGGTTACAGCTTGAGCAAGTACAAATTGCCGGAAATTTGCAGCAAATAGAACACAAAATACTCGTCCTTTCCGGCAAAGGCGGAGTCGGTAAAAGCAGCATCGCCGTTAACCTGGCGGTTTGGCTATCGAAGCGGGGCAAAAAGGTCGGTCTGCTGGATATCGATATTCACGGCCCAAGCATACCCAAATTGCTTAATCTCGAAAACGCAAAGCTTAAAGGCAGGGATAATAAAATTGAACCGATTTTATATAACGACACGCTTAAAGTGATAAGTATAGGATTTTTGCTACAGGATGGAAACACCGCTTTGATTTGGCGGGGTCCTATGAAGCACAATGTTATAAAACAGTTTATCTCAGAAGTTTCCTGGGGCAGACTGGATTATTTGATAATCGACTGCCCGCCCGGAACCGGCGACGAGCCGTTATCGATGGTTCAATTACTGAGTAATGCAGGTGGAGCCGTTATCGTTACCACACCTCAACAGCTTGCTGTCGTTGATGTGAAAAAGTGCTTAACATTTTGCAGGCAATTGAATCTGCCGGTTCTGGGGATTATCGAAAATATGAAAGGCTTCGTCTGCCCGCATTGCAATCATAAAACAGATATTTTCAAAGGCGACGGCGGCCGGCAGATGGCTGAAGATTTCAATGTACCATTCTTAGGCAGCATACCAATAGACCCCAACATGGTCCCTGCTGCTGACTTGGGCAAACCATTTATCTCTTGCAACAACCAGAGTCCGACGGCTCAGTCTCTTAGTCGTGCCTTTGAGCCACTATTACAATCCAACAAAAGACAAACTAAATCGAATAACAAGGAGCAAATTAAAATGAGAATAGCGATTCCATTAACAGGCGGAAAATTATCAATGCATTTTGGTCATTGCGAGCAGTTTGCCATACTCGAAATCGACAGCGAAAGCAAAAGCATCGTTAATACCGAATTGGTTTCGCCGCCGTCCCATGAGCCGGGCGTTCTGCCTCAATGGCTGGCGGGACTTCAGGTAGAGTTGATAATTGCCGGTGGTATGGGACAGCGGGCCCAGCAGCTATTTACACAGAACCAAATCCAGGTAGTTGTTGGCGCCCCCGGAGACAGCCCTGAAGAACTGGCAGCAGCCTATATTGAAGGCAGGCTGGAATCCGGAGAAAATATTTGTGACCACTAAGCACTAAATGAACCTTATGGAATATACAGAAAAGATAACTAAACGTTTTTCCCGCCCACGTAAGGTTGACGAACTTCCTGACGGTCGAAATGCTACTACTATCACAACATTGGTAGATAATATCGCCTCCGAAAACCTTGTCTCCGAGCATGGCCTGTCTTTCTGGATTGAATATAACAACAGGCATATCCTTTTTGACGCGGGTCAAAGTGATATTATTGTAAAAAATGCGAAGCTCCTCGGCATCAAGCTGGCCGACACGGATGCAATCGTAATAAGCCACGGCCATTATGACCACACAGGAGGTCTCGCGACTGTACTTGATATTGCTCCTAAAGCGACTGTTTATATGCATCCTGCCGCGTTTAAGCTAAAATTCAGTCGAAAAGGCAACAGAGTCAAAACGATTGGCATATCAGATTCAATAAAACAGGTCCTTCTTCAAAAAGCCGGTAATGGAGAAGTTATCTGGACAGAGAGTCCTACAGAAGTTTCCGCAGGTCTTTTTATCACCGGCCAAATACCACGAATAGCGGATTTCGAAAACGCCGCTACTTCTTTCTTCGTTGATGAGGATTGCCAAAAAACCGACACCCTGCCGGACGACCAGGCAATGTTTTTCGATTCGCCAAAAGGCACAGTTATTGTTCTTGGCTGTGCACATGCAGGCGTGATTAATACTCTGGATTATGTTGCAAAGTTAAGTGGACGAAAGCGTATTTTTGCCGTCATTGGTGGAATGCACTTATTGAGTGCCTCTCTGGAACGGATAGAATGCACTATTGATACATTCAGACGTTATGACGTGCAGAGAATTGTCCCAGCCCATTGCACAGGTCACAAGGCCATCGAAAAATTTAAAGAAGCTTTCGCTGAACGGTGTTTTATCTGTTCTGCTGGAAACAGAATATATTTATAGGAGACGATAAAGTGCCCACATACGAGTACAAATGCCAAACTTGTGGCCACACATTCGAAAAATTTCAAAATATCAAGGACAAACCCGTTTCAAAATGCCTGAAATGCAATCATAAAGTACAAAGGTTGATTGGCGCCGGAGCAGGCGTAATTTTCAGGAATTCAAAAGCGGACTATAGTGCCGGTGGGACCACATCCTGCAATCGAGAAACACCTTGCTGCGGCCGAGATGTCCCCTGTGACAAGAGGCCATGTGAGTCATAAAAATCTGTTAGATACAACAATGGAATTTTGTTATGCCCAGACCAAGAAATTTCAGGCGAGTTGGTTGTCTGCCGCAGGCTAATTACTATAAGCCCAGGGGGGTCCCTCTGTCCGTCCTGCAGCATATCACTCTTACAGTGGATGAGCTTGAGGCAATCCGCCTGACCGACCTTGAGGGGCTTTATCAGGAACAGGCCGCCGAGAAAATGAATATCTCACGCCAGACTTTGGGAAGAATCCTCGAATCCGCCCACAAAAAAATTGCCAATGCCTTAGTCAACGGCAAGGCCCTTTCAATCCAGGGAGGCTCTATCGAACTTGCTGTTCCTCCGGAGTCGATTTCCGAACCCCCACATCGTTTTCGCCGCGGCCGAGGTCGGGGCCGTGGACCTGGATAATAGCACTAAAATCAACGCCGATGAATTTGTTTTACCTGTGGCAGGCAGCTTTTGGGGATTGGCCAATAATAGCCGCGTAAAAATCAGTCAAATTGAGTAAATAAAATAGAATCATACGGTCGGAATCAGGCAGTTAAATCCTTTTCATCTTCTGTCAGCATTTCATTCAATGAGCCGGAGCGGAAGCCCCAAGGACCAGCAGTAAAACGAAGTATTGTAAATATGAATTTGACAATTCCTCTTGCCCTCTACGATAATACACACAATAATACACAAAACAAGAGTTTTCAATCTTCGGTTTTTGGTTTGTTACTTAGAAGGAAGAAATACGATGACGGGTAAAGAATTCGTTAACCGGATCGCCAATGGAAAATCTGACATCATACAGATTCTTCTGGACATTTTTTCTAAGACGGATTCACGGTACTGCTTAATCGGAGGTCTTGCCGTGAACGCTTATGTTGAACCGGTCGTGAGTCTTGATTTGGACATCGTTCCCGAAGCGGGGGACCTCGAAGCTATTTGTGAAGCGGCCAAAGAACGAGGTTTTAAGATTAAGGAATTTGAGCACAGCGTCAACATCACCAGCCCGGACTCCGACCTGCGGATTCAGCTTCAGGTTGACCCGCGGTATCAGAGTTTTGTTTCAGATGCCCAGGACAGGAACGTGCTGGGCTATACGATGAGAGTTGCGAAGATTGAAGACGTGTTAGAGGGGAAGGTATGGGCGTATATGGATAAGACAAGGCGAATGAGCAAACGGCAAAAGGATTTAGCCGACATCTTTCGCATTATTGAGAATTATCCTGAGCTTGAAACATCTTTGCCGCAAACCGTTCGGGAAGAATTGGAGAGATAAGCGAGGGGCCGCAACAATGGCAAAGAATCGCCTTCCTCCCGGTCAAGTTTATCAGGCAATCGATTTTTCATAAAGACTTAAAGAGCCTGAATTGTAGATTAGAATGGCTGATGAGTTGATTGGTGCGGCTTTACGTAAATATAATAAAACCATACGGTCGGAATCAGGCGGTCAAATCCTTTTCTTCTTCTGTCAGCATTTCATTCAATGAGCCGGAGCGGAAGCCCTGCAGGTCAACGGTTACAAACTTGAAGCCCAGCGATTTCAATTTATCAACGACTTGAGAACGAGCCGGCTCTATTGTAATTTTGCTTATGTCCTGCGGTCCGGCTTCGATTCGCGCAATAGTATCATGATGGCGAACACGAAATTCAACCAGGCCCAACGACCTTAGAAAATCCTCGGCCTCTTCGACTTGCCTTAGCCGCTCTTCGGTTATCGCCAGGCCGTATGCGATTCTTGACGCAAGACAAGGCGAAGAAGGCAAATCAGCAGTGGGCAGTCCCAGTTCCCTGCTTAACTGACGGATATCGTTTTTCGTCAGCTTGGCCTGGGCCAGGGGAGAGTGGATGCCGAAGATCTTCATTGCTCGATTGCCGGGACGAAAGTCGTCAAGGTCGTCGTAGTTGGTACCGAAGGCTACATTCTTAAAGCCTTCTTTCTTTGCAATATCTAAAAGAATTTTGCAAATGTGCGACTTGCAGTGAAAACATCTGTCGGCCTTGTTGGATGCGTATTGAGGGTCGTCAAGCTCGCTGCTTTCAATAGTATGCAGGCGGACACCGATTTGCTTCGCTACCTTTATGGCGCGTTCAAGCTGAACCTGCGGCTCGGACGGGCCTGCATTTATGCAGGCCAGAACATTCCCGGCTCCAAGTGTATCGACAGCCACCTTCAAAAGAAAGGTGCTGTCCACACCGCCCGAGTACGCGATTACAACCTTGCCCAAGGCCTTCAGTGCTTGCTTCAGTGATTCATTTTTTTCGTTCAGGTTCATAAAAATCGTATTATTTACGCGAATCCGAAATTGCCTTTTCAAGAAGGTTCATTCTCTTTAGTTCCATAGACTTTATTATAGAGGTCTTCTCCGAGGTGTTTTTTGGCCCAGATGTGCCAGACCTGTTTGTCCGTAGCGGCAGGATTTCGCATGCGAATGCCAGCCATTGCCAGCAATCGGCCGGTACGGTAGGCATCGAAAATTAGTGCAATTTTCCTGGCCGGTGACATCCGGCGATATAGCTCGAATTGTAACTGCCGGGCCTCCGGAGTTGTATCGCTTATTTGCATAAAACCACTCGTTTTAATAAATTTATCACAGGCTCAGGCAAGCATCTCTTCTAAAATTTCCGCCGCCGACTTTACAAACTCGGGGCACAGTTGTTTAAACAAATCTTTTTTCTTCGCCTCTTCATAACCTTCCGGAGTACTTATATTACAACCTATAAGCTCCGTACAGCCGATAGAGCCGTGATGCGCTGTAAATTTTTTTGCGAACTCTCTGGTCGCCTCAACCATTTTCATCTTGGCATCCATATCATCGGCCCTGGTTCTGCCGAATTTTAATCCGATGACCATAAACGCCCCCGTCACCGCGCCGCAGGCCTGATCCAGGTGCATACCACCTGCAAAGCCGCTGCTGATTTTATATGCCATCTCCTTATCCAGGCCGAACTGCTCGCAATACGCGCCTAAAACCGCCTGTGAGCACGACAGGCCTTCCTTAAAAACCCCGACCGCTTTTTCCACGTCACTCATATTATGTCTTTTCGCTACAAATTCTGAAAAATTTCAAAATGAAATATACTTAATCTTTCAAAAACACACAGCCGATGGTGGGAATCGAACCCACAACCCCAGCTTTACGAAAGCTGTGCTCTACCGTTGAGCTACATCGGCAAACCGAAATCCATCATACGTACAGGGCCGTTATTTGTAAAGTGTCATTATGCCCAATGATAAACCATATTAACCATAAAGACATACGAAGACAATTTGCTGTAAGAAAAGAAAAGTTGTTGTATGAATGAGTCTGGGCCGTTATTTTGCCGGCAGAATAAACACGGAAAAGTAACCTTCCAGGATTCATAAAGAAAGGATTTAAACGTGAAATCGGCACTGTTTGTACAGGGCGGCTGGCAGGGCCACGAGCCCGAAAAATGCGCGGAGATTATCTCGACGTGGCTGGCCGAACAAGGCTATCACGTGGAAGTTTCCGATACGTTCGATTCGTTTGCAGACCGGGAGAAAATGATGTCCTTGAGCCTTATCGTGCCCGCCTGGACGATGGGAACAATCACCGATGAGCAGGCCAAAGTTCTGACGGAGGTGGTAAGGAGCGGCGTGGGACTGGCGACATGGCACGGCGGGATATGTAATTCCTTCCAGGAGAATTGCAATTATCAGTTTATGTTCGGCGGAGAATTCATTGACCATCCCGGCGATATCGTTGACTACAAGGTGAGTATTGTGAAGCCGGACGACCCGATTGTGGCGGGGCTGACTGACTTCGAATTTCATTCAGAGCAATATTATATGCTCGTCGCCCCGGACAATGAGGTTCTGGCAACTACAACGTTCGACAATCCGCCGAGGGAATTTGACTGGATAAAGGGATGCGTGGTGCCAATGGTTTGGAAAAGAAGATACGGCCAAGGCAGGGTTTTTTACAGCGCGCTCGGACACGTTCCCGCTGACTTTCAGGTGCCGCAGGTTCTGGCCATTATTCAGCGCGGTATACTCTGGGCAAGCAGATAGATTAACCGGCCAAGGCTATATTCTTTCCGGTATCGCCCGGCTCAAAGATATGAAAATTTTCAATATCGAGGTACATTCTCACCGTTTGCTCGATGCGCATATCGGCATGCGGGTCGGTGCTGGCGATGAATTTTTGCCCGTCCTGCGTGGTCAGATACACCTCCAACCTGTCGCCAAGCGGCTCAATCACATTAACAGTAGCGGGCAGCACACATTCAGTTTGGCCTTCGAACATATCGGTAGAAATATCTTCCGGCCTTATGCCAAGGACCATTTCCGCTCCGCGGTAAGCTTCCAGCAGAGGGCCCATACGTCTTGGCAGCCGGACCGAGTCGGCCTCAGTAACAAAGCAGGCCTCGCTGTCTTTGAACTCGACGCGGCCGGCAAAAAAGTTCATAGGAGGAGTGCCCATAAAGCCGGCCACAAATTTATTAACGGGTCTGTCATATACTTCCAGCGGCGGCGCAACCTGCTGAATAATGCCTTCGTACATTACGCAAATCCGGTCACCCAGGGTCATCGCCTCGGCCTGGTCGTGCGTGACATATATTGAGGTAGTCTGAAGTCTGTGATGAAGTGATTTCAACTCGGCACGGGTCGTTACGCGCAGCTTCGCATCGAGATTGCTCAACGGCTCGTCGAACAAAAAGGCCTTGGGATTTCGCACGATTGCTCTGCCGACCGCCACCCTTTGGCGCTGGCCGCCGGACAGGGCCTTCGGTTTTCTTAAAAGCAGCTCCTCAATGCCCAGCAGGTGAGCAGTCTCCTGTACTCTTTTTTTGATTTCCGCTTTCGGGTATCTGCGCAGCTTAAGCGCAAAGGCCATATTCTGGAAGACCGTCATATGCGGATACAGGGCATAGTTCTGAAAGACCATAGCGATGTCACGGTCCTTGGGTGGGATATCATTGACCACCGTATCACCAATCGATACAGTCCCGTTGGTGATTTCCTCCAGCCCGGCAATCATTCTCAGGGTCGTTGTTTTGCCGCAGCCCGATGGGCCGACTATCACCATAAATTCGGTGTCCTTCACATCGAGAGTGGCATCGTCGACGGCGGTAACCTTGCCCTCGAATACTTTCGTTACGTTTTGCAGGGCAACACGTGCCATAATATAACTCCTCGTAGAGATTGTCTTCCCAACCTACAGGGCCTAATAATATATGCCCTTGCCCCAGTAATTTCAACTATATTTCTGTGCAACTCTCCAGGATATCGGCAAGTTGAAACTATGGCAGAAATTCAGGGCCAAGCAGGGGAGACAAGAATGTGGACTCCGAGTATGATTTTTCCTGCAATCCTGAGATGCAAACAGTACAGTAACAAGCCAATTCTACTACAGGATTGTGTCGGTGCCCGAGAGGCTAAGGGGAACGGGCTATAAACCCGTTAGTGTAAGCCTACGTTTGTTCGAATCCAACCCGGCCTATTACACAAATTTGCGTCTTAATCAAGTATTAGCACCCCAAATACATTATTTTTCATCTTGGATATGTCGTTTATAAACAAAGATTACGTAATTTTCCCTCTGCTGAGTTACATTCGCAAATTGACGGAAAACGTTTGACTCAGACTCTAAATTATGGTACATTAATCGTTTGTATAGCATCAAAACTTGTTCCTCGCCTGGCGGTTTTTTTGGCGCATCGTGAAGGGGAGGGTATCTATCTACGATAAAGCACTAAGGAAAAACGGAGGAAGGTCATGTCATTTCTAAAAAGCAAACACCACACCAAACATTGTCCAAGAACAGATAAACTCATTCGGCCGATTCGCAAGTATAGGTGGCTTGTGTTTTTGTATCCCTTTATCGGCCTGGCCGCACTTGTATGGTTCCTCGTCCGCGTACTACCCAAGCCCTCGCGCGCAGCATATCCCTGCCAGAAAGTGGCGTTTCCGCTGGCATCGGGTTTTATTGTCTGGCTGATGGGGATAACCGGCTCAGCCATAGCATTTAGAAAGGCAAAACACGCGTTTGCGCGAGCACGTTATATCCTGGCGGCAATTTGTCTTATCCTTAGTGTAGGTTTTATCTGGGCGGCTATGAACAACGCCGATGAACAAATTGTTTATGCTCACGAGCCAATTGTTCATAACAGTCCTATAGGTAATGCCAAGGGCGTTTATCCGGGCCGAGTCGCCTGGATACACGATGCCGACGCGACTAGCTGGCCTGGCGGCGATGGCGTAACCACACCACCATACTGGCATTCTGACACATGTACCGCCCCGGATGTTGTTGCCGAAATGTTCTCAAAGGCGCTTCGGGCCTTGACCGGCAAAAGCACCGATGCACAAGCATGGGACGCTATATTTAAGAACTTCAATCAGCAAATGGGCAGGGGCTATGTTGGCTACGCATCGGGCCAGAAAATCGCAATAAAAATCAATTGGGTCTTAATGATTAATAAGAATAATGGTACCAAAAGTTCCTCGGATTACGACCAGATTGATAACTCCCCACAGCTTACGATAGCGCTTCTCAGACAACTAATCGATAACGCAGGCGTCAGTCCCGGCGATATAAGCATTGGTGACCCTCAAAACAATGTGGCTGACTACTGGTACGATATGGTCGAAGATGAGTGTCCCGGCGTGGTCTATTTGGTAAAGAGCGATTCAACTCTTCCCCACGGAACACCCGTTTCTCCTGATACAAATGCACCATTCTACTGGAGTGACCCCTGTGCAGCACATTGGACCGGAGTTACGGAGCAGGACTATCTCCCGGATTATTTTGCACAGGCGGATTACTTCATAAACTTTCCAATCCTTAAAAGCCACAATAGTTCCGGAATCACGGTCAACGGTAAAAACAACTATGGCTCTTTGATGAGAGCGCCAAACGCCTCCGGTTACTATAATATGCACCACAGCAGACCGTATAATTCTGACGGTTCTCCGTATTCTACCCCCGGGATGGAGTACTACAGGGCGAATGTTGACCTGATGGGGCACCCGAAGCTCGGCGGCAAAACTCTGTTAACCCTGATTGACGGCCTTTACTCCGGCCGAAGCTGGGATTCCCATCCAATACGATGGGATATGGCGCCATTCAATGGCGATTGGCCGAGCAGTATCTTCCTTTCGCAGGACACGGTTGCGGCCGACTCGGTGGCCTTCGATTTTATGGACAATGAATGGGATGCCAGCCCACCCAATAACTCAAATATGAATGGATACCCGCAATATTCCGGAACAGATGACTATCTGCACGAGGCGGCGCTTATCCCCGACCCCTGCTCGGGAGCAACTTATGACCCCAATAACGATGGAGGACTGACCGAAAGCTTAGGCGTTCACGAGCACTGGAACAACGCGAGTGCCAAACAGTACTCCAGAAACCTCGACCCTGTTGAAGGGACGGGTATTGAGCTGGTAACGGAACCGGGCGTTTTCGGAGATTTATACATAGACGGGATTGTGAACTTTAAGGACTTTGCCGTTCTCGCAGCCGCCTGGCGAAGCGAGCCTGGCGACGGCAACTGGGACGCAGACTGCGATATGTCGCTGCCCAGTGATAATGTTATCGACGAAAAAGACCTTGCCATATTCTGCTCGAACTGGCTTAATATTACCGCTATGGACCTTATTAAGCCGGGAGCGACGCTGCAGGAGGTGTACTCCGATACGAGCACATCTTTCGAGGGGCCTATGTGGGACCCCGGAAGCGGCAAACTGTTCTTTTCGAAGAGAACCAGTCCATATCAAACATTACGGCTTGATTCACCCGGCAACGTAACGGTCTGGAGGAACAACTCACCCGAGACAAACGGGATGTTTCTTTCTCTGGAAGGTCGAATGCTGGCCTGCGATGAAAACCCGAGGCAGGTATCGAGTCATCGTATCGACCCCAGTGGCCCGGGCGATTCTCAGGTTCTGGCCGATACTTCGGACGGCTTTACGAAAAAGCCGAACGACCTTTGCCAGCTAACCAACGGTAATATCTACTTTACCACCCCCGACTGGAACTGGGGTGTCACGCCGGCCCAACAGGGTACATGGATTCTCGAGCCTGACGGAACAGTAACGCTGGTGAATAACACTCTCAATCAGCCGAACGGTATTATCACTTCGCTCGATGAAACTAAGCTCTACGTATCGGAAGCAAGCACCAATCCTGCTTATCAACGCTGGTGGGTTTTCAATATCGATACCGACGGCACACTGGACGCCGGCTCCGTCTTTTTCGACCCGACAAGTCCACCGAGTACCGGTAATGTGCCGGATGGTATGACCATTGACGAATTGGGCAATCTGTATTTCAGCGGTCTCGGCGGCGTCTGGATTGTCTCGCCACAGGGCCAGCAGCTCGATTTTATCGACACTCCTGAGTCGATTTACAATGTTGCTTTCGGCGGGCCGAACGGCAGGACCCTGTATATGACCTGTGAAGACAAAGTGTACTCCCTTGCTATGAACGTTCGCGGAGGCGGGAACCACAGCTGGTAGTGTACGGTATACAAAAAGCAGCTGAAAAGTGGAAAAATAAGAGCCGGAACCGGCCGGTGATTTGATCACTGCCCGGCAATCATTCTCAGAGTTGTTGTCTTGCCACAGCCCGATGGGCCGACTATCACCATAAATTCGATGTGTTCCTGCCCCTGTTATTTCAACTATTTTCTGCGTAATTCTCCAAGCTATAGAAGGGACAGGCTCCGAGCCTGATTTTTCTTGCAATACCGGTCTGCAAACATTAAAGTAGCGAACCAAATCCTTTTTGAGGATTGGGTCGGTGCCCGAGAGGCTAAAGGGGACGGGCTGTAAACCCGTTAGCGTAAGCTTACGATGGTTCGAATCCATCCCGGCCCATTACGTAAATTTCCGCATTAATCACGTCCGATCAGGCACAAATAATTCTTTTTTCTCAGAAATACCGTTCATCGGCCAAATTATGAGGATTTCCCCCTGATTAGTGAAAATTCGCAAATTGACGAAAGAGATTCGCAAATTGACGAAAATATTCGCAAGTTGAAGAAAAACATTTGACTCAGATTCTCAATTATGGTATATTAACCACTAAAATAGCATCAAAAAAGCGTTTTTCTTCGCCCCGCGGTATTTTTGGCGCATCGTGGAGTAGAGGGTGTCTTTCCAAAATAAAGCGCCAAGGAAAACGGAGGAAAATCATGCCGTGTGTAAAAGGTAAACACCCAACCAAGCATAGTTCCAAAACAGCCAGATTCATTCAGTCAATTCGCAGGCATAAATGGCTCGTGTGGTTGTATCCATTTATCGGCCTGGCCGCACTTGTCTGGTTCCTTGTGCGCGTACTACCGAAGCCCTCGCGTGCGACATATCCCTGCCAAAGGGTGGCATTTCCACTAGCGACGGGTTTTGTTACTTGGTTGCTGGGGATAACCGGTTCAGCCATAGCCTTTAGAAAGGCAAAACGTGAGTTTGCGCGAGCACGTTATATTCTGGCGGCAATATGCATCACACTTAGTGTTGGTTTTATCTGGGCCGCTATGAACAACGCCGACGAAGAAATAGTTTACGCCCACGAGCCAATTGTTCATAACGTTCCTATGGGTACGGGCATAGGTGTCCATCCCGGCCGAGTCGCATGGATTCACGACCCCAATGCTACCGACTGGGACGGCTCAGGTCCGCCTGACTGGCATACCGATACCTGTACCGACCCGGATGTCGTGGAAGATATGCTTTCAAAGGGTATTCAGGCCCTGGCGGGTAAAGACAGCGATGCTGCTGCTTGGGAGGCCATATTAAGAGAATTCAATCAGCGGCAAGGCAGGGAAAATGTCATTGACAGATCGGGCGAAAAAGTCGCTATAAAAATTAATTTCGTAACAATGAACGAAGGTGGTGTTAACCCAAGTCCCTGGGTCACCGGAATTAAACCTGATGCCCGGAGCAACCAAATAGATAACTCTCCCCAGCTTGCGATAGCCCTTGTTAAGCAGCTAACCGACGTTGTGGGCTTCAGTGAAAGTAATATATGCTTTTTAGAGGTTACCATGTCAATAGCCAATTACTGGTACGATATGGTCTCGACAGAGTATCCGGATGTCGTCTTCGTAGTAAAAAAGGACTATCCCCTTCCCGGCAGGGAGGAATGCGTCTATGACACCAGTGCGCCATTTTACTGGAGTGACCCTATTACCTCCCGTACGGCAGGCAAAACACAAGACTATATTCCGACACGCATTTCTGAGGCGGATTACTTTATAAACTTCGCTATCCTAAAGAGTCACACTGACGCCGGCATGACAGTCTCCGGCAAAAACCACTACGGCTCATTGAGAACGCCAATCGAATCAGGCTACTACGATATGCACCTTACCAGGCCGTTAGAAGAAGGGGGAATGGGGCATTACAGGGCGAATGTTGACCTGATGGGCCATCCGAAGCTGGGCGGCAAGACAGTGCTTGCCTTAGTGGATGGCCTGTATGCCGGTACAGGCTGGGATGCCAACCCATTCGAATGGGACATGGCCCCGTTCAACGGCGACTGGCCGAGTAGTATCTTCCTGTCACAGGACCAGGTTGCAGCCGACTCTGTGGCATTCGATTTCATGGACTACGAATGGAATAATACGAATTACACCCAAAGAGATGGTTACAATCAAAGACCAGGCACGGACGATTATCTACACGAGGCGGCACTTATCCCCGACCCCTGTTCGGGAGCAGAATATGACCCGAACGATGACGGAGGACTGACCGAGAGCTTAGGTGTTCACGAGCACTGGAACAATGCAACCGACAAACAGTACTCCCGGAACTTAAATCCGATTACCGGCACGGGTATTGAGCTGGTAACCGGGCTCAGAAAAACCGGAGATTTGTTTGAAGATGAGGATGATATTGTGAACTTTAAGGATTTTGCTGTTCTCGCAGCCGCCTGGCGCAGTGAGCCCGGTGATGCCAACTGGGATGCCGACTGCGATATGTCGCCCGACGATATTATCGACGAATATGACCTTGCCGTGTTCTGCGCAAACTGGCTTAACTAAGCTTTGATACAATTTAGAACAAGATTTTCAAACACCACGGCCGGCGATTTTTTCGCCGGCCGTTTTTAGTTCGGTTTTTAATTTAAACCGGTTAATTGTTTTTTGGTTATTGACAGAACTAAGTATCCGGGAGGATTACCTGGCGGATTTTTAACGGCAGTATCGTTAAGAACTATTACGGTTTTATTGTTGTCTGAGTCGTAAGCACTTTTCCGGTAAGATAGTCCGTAAAGTGTGCCTTCACCGTGAACTCTTTTGTTTCTTCAACTTCCTCTGCAAGGTTAAAACTCAATCGATAATAGTGTGTCAGAATCCCGCTGACCCAAAGTTTTTTTAACTGGTAAGGCTCAACGTGCCATTTGGCCAGAAGGGCCTCTTGTGGCTCTCGATTCAAATCCCAAAGCTCTATCCGTACCTGGCCTGTGGCCTTGAAGGCATCACTTTCATCGTCGAGCGGTCGAAGATATACAATCAAATTTTCTTTTTTGCCGTCCTTGTCTTTATCATACAGGCCTGACCGCTTGGCAATTACAAGCTTCTTAAGGCCATAGAGCTCATCAAGATTGACATCAGTCGGCAGCTTTGAAAGGACTGTCATTTGTTCCTGTAATTGTTTGTTGGTGGCCTTAAGTTTTTCGAGCTTGGTCTCAAGGTCGCTTATCTGCTGCCTTAACTGCCTGTTTTGGCCCCAGTCTGTTGTATCCGGGCTTTGATTGCTTTCACATCCTGCAGCGATAAATGCTGCAAATCCCACAACGAGAACAATGACTGGTTTCATTCTCGAAGCCTTTCAGTTAAATTATTGCTCTTGGTCGGTCTCGTTTCTGATAACCTCCGGCGCTTTTTGCAGAATCCTGTCTGCCAGCCCATAACTGATTACTTCCTGGGCCTCCATCCACAGGTTTCGGTCACAGTCTTTTTCTATCTTCTCGGCCCTCTGGCCCGTATGTCTTGCCAGTATTTCATAAAGCCTTTGCCTGAGTCTAAGGATCTCCTTTGCCTCGATGTCCAAATCAGTGGCTACACCGGTCAATATACCTTCTATCGACGGCTGGTGCAAAAGTATCCTGCTGTTGGGCAGAACGTATCTCTTGCCGGCATGCCCGCCCGCAAGCAGCACGGCCCCCATGCTCGCGGCCTGCCCGATACAATATGTTGCAACTTCACATCGAATGAATTGCATAGTATCGTAAACGGCAAGTCCGGCAGTAACACCGCCGCCGGGAGAATTGATGTAAAAGTGAATGTCATTTTTACTGTCTTCGTTGCTTAGGAACAGCATTTGTGCGATAATCAGATTTGCTTTTTCGTCGTCTATCGGCCCGCCAAGAAAGACTATCCGGTCCTTAAGGAGTCTTGAGTAGATATCGTAGGCCCGTTCTGTCCGCCCGCTTTTTTCTATCACTATCGGCACTAAACTCTGATTCAGTGTCATATTATTCCTCTTTCGTCTTGGTCTGCTTTTTCTTTCCTTTTTTGTCCTGCCCTTTTTCCGGTTCGCGCAGGATCTCATCAATTAGCCCGTACCGGAGAGCTTCGTCGGCCGTCATATACCTGTCGCGTTCGGTCTCGCCGGCAATTTTTTCAATGCTTTGGCCGGTATGCTTTGCCAGAAGCTCGTTTATCACTTTTTTTGCCTTTAGAATCTCCTCGGCCTGTATTTTTATATCCGCCGCCTGACCGGTAACCCCGCCCCAGGGCTGATGGAGCATAATCTTTGCGTGTTCGAGTGCGTATCTTTTGTCTTTCGTGCCGGCAGCCAGAATAACTGCTGCTCCGGACTGTGCCCGCCCGATACAGTATGTCGCAACTGGTGAGCTGATAAAGCCCATCGTGTCATAAATGGCCATTGTATCATCGACGCTGCCGCCGGGAGAGTTGATATACAGGCTGATTTCATTTTCGCGCTTGAGATTCTCAAGATGCAGCAGTTTCATAATCACCTCTGTCGCCAACCTGTAAGATATCTCGCCAACCATAAAGACAATTCGGTTCTCAAGCAACAAGTCATCCAGGCTCATTTCACGGATACGCTGATACTGGGGATACTGAAGATGAGGGTGTATAGTCTCGGCTAATTTCATTTTATATTGGTTAAGCATTTATATCTCCCTCGGTCTAACTACACGGCCGACAGAATAAAATTGTTACGTGGCGAACGAAAGATACACCGGCTAACCGGGCACATCAAGCGTTTTATTTTTTGTTGGAAGTTTTCTTCAATGCCGGCTTTTTTCGGCTTTCTCTGGTTTTACTTCTGCCCAAAAAATCAGCCTTTTTCTTTGTTTTAGACTTCTTTTCCGGTTCAACTTCCTTTATGACAGCTTTCTCGAGCAGTTTTTCCGTACATTTTGCCTCCCGCACCTGCAGGGTGAAGTTTGCAAGCGAGCCGTCCTTGAGCATCTCTTCCCTCATTTTTTCAGGACGTCTTGCCTGCTGCTGGGCAAGCCTTGCAATATGGCCGTTGATTTCCTCTTCATTCACTTCAACACCCAGCTTCCCGGCAATCTTCTCCATAATGAAGAACAGCTTCAATTGTTCTACTGCTTGCTGTTCACTGCTCGCTTCGAACTGAACCATTTGCTCTTTAATTTGCTCCTGAGCAAGACCACGCATACGCAGAATGTTATATTGCCTTTGCAGAAGCCGATTTGACTGGTCGGCAACAAGCTCTTCGGGCAGGTCGAAGTCCGTGTTCTCAAGCAAATACTTGTAAACCTGGTCCTCCATCATATGCTTGACCTGCTGTTCGCCCCGACTTTCGAGGTTTTTTCGAAGGGTTTGTCTCAAAGCCTTTTCGTCTTCCATGCCAAATCGCCTGCAAAAATCGTCGTTTAATTCGGTAGCCTCTAAGTATTTAATATCCTTTACAGCAACTTCAATATCAACTTTTTTGCCTCGGTATTCCTCATTGTAGAATGTTTTGGGAACCTGAGTGGTGATTTTCTTCGTCTGCCCATCCTTGGTCCCCACCAGAAACTCGTCAAGCTTTTCGACCGGCACAGGCCCGACAAGACCGTTCTGTTTTATGTTTATTTCAATATTCTCGAGCCTTTTGGTTTCTGCAGCTTCCCCGGTACTGATAAGAACGTCAGCTATTACCAGGTCTTCAAACTCAATTGAGCCTTCCTCCCGGGGCTTCCATATTCCTGCCTGCTTTTGCAACTGATCGATTTCTTTGTCGAGCATCTCATCTGTAATCTCCAGCCTGAACTTGTTAACTTTGATCCCTTCGAGTTCGGGCAGTTGAAAATCCGGTCTGACTTCAACTTCAAAATCGAATCGTAATGAACCGCTTTCGGGCAATTCTATGTTTTCATAATCGATGTCCGGCTCATTGAGTGCGTTAAGCCCGCTATCTTTAATAGCCGTTTCACTGGCATCAGCGAGCAGTTTTAACTTCACCTGTTCTTTTGTTTCCTTTCCAAATCTTTTTTCCAGCAGGCGCAGCGGAGCTCTGCCTTTTCTAAAGCCCGGTACCATCGCCTCTCTCTGCAACTCGGTATATTGCTCATCCAGCGCAGCTTTAACAGCCTCTTCGGGTATCTCTACGATTACCTTCTTTTTGCAGGGTCCAGCTTCTTCTGTAGTAACGACGTTTTTTGCTTTCTGGACTGTTCCCTCTTCACTCATCTAACCGCTCCTAAACTAAACTGTGGCAATCCTCAAATAAACAAAAAGCCACAGGAAAGCAAGTTCCCTTAACCAAATACTTTAACGTGTCCCTCACAAAAGCCTCGGGTTCAGACTGTTGTAGCCTTAGTCTCCAAGTTATATGCAGCTTGTGGTTATTTCGCACCATATCACGAGCTTCCATTTTTATGGTGTTTGAAATATACGTCCAAAGCCATATTTTCCATCCATGAGTACTAATAATGGAGTCCTTGAAAAGCGGGTGATGGGACTTGAACCCACGACATTCACGTTGGCAACGTGACGCTCTACCACTGAGCTACACCCGCGTTTCACGAAAAAGCAAAGTCAATTATAGAACCTGGGATTCAACTTGCAAGCGGTTTTTTGCTAAAAATAGCCTTTATAGGTATCCCACGACGGCTATTCCCAAAGGCGATCCACCACGGTCCCCGTAGCTGCTGCCATACTTTCTTTAGCTGCTTGAAGTGTTTATCCGCCATACACTATAAATTTACCAGGGGGAAACTTTGTTTCTTGCCCATCCCTAAAAAATCTACAACACACTTGACGGATTGCAGGCGGATTTGGATGTTGGGCTCAAAGAATATAACGAGTGATACCCGAACAGCGGCTGGCACTGTTTTGGGAAAACGTCGATGCGGGCTCTTTTAGTTTCAATACCGCTGGTAAAAGAAAAAATAATGAATAAAAACTTAGAGACGGAAGTGTCGTGTCTGTTAGATTAAGTGTTGGTAACTAAAATATTGGCTTATGTTGGGCTTTTTAAGCAAGTTGTGCTTTACAGTATTATTTTTTCTCGTATACGTACTTCTTGATGTATTGAACAATACTCTTTTTCTCATCATTTGGGAGTAACAGGAGAATTTGGGGATTTTCACCTGCTATGATTTCCCAATACAATATTGCGTTCAAATACTCGTTAATTGCATTATACAATTGCTGCTCCTGAGCGGAAATGTCCTCCTGTTTATCTTTTTTGGATGCAATGACAACAGCTTGATTGAAAAGGCATTCTTTATACATATGAATTTTGCTGTTGATTGCGTTTTGCTTGTCGTTTAATAAATTCTGAAACGAGGGTTCCATTTTCCAGCAGGCCAGGCAATTTGCTATAGGCATCCAATTCAGGCCTTCTTTTCCCCGAAAAATTATTTCGCATTCTTTGTCGTCTATTTTTGTTATCTGGAAGGGAAGCTGCAGCCTGTCCGTCTTTATCTTAAGATTGTTTTTTTCCAATATGCCGTTTAGGAAAATTATGGCATTTGGATTATTTTTATTCAGCATATATGCGTATGTAATGTATTCGAGTGCTTTTTGATTATTTCCGATTTTATCGTAAACATCTGCCAGGAAATAATGTTCCTGATAGCCGATGTCGTTCAATTTGAGGGCCTTTGAAAGGCATACTTCTGCCTTGTCGTATTTGCCTAATTGGTAGTAAGTCTCGCCCAGGTTGGTCCAGGTTTTGAAGTAACTGTTGTCCAGTTCAATTGCCTGGGTGTATAACTTGACTACATCATCGTATTCGCCTTGACTCAGCTTTTCAGCCGCCAATTCGTGAATTGTTCTAATTTCACCTTTTGGTTCATCAATTATCAGTGTTATATTACCATCTTCGGTATACTCTGATCTTGAGTAAGGATTTATGGAATATGGCTCGGTACCGGCGATAAGAAGATCAGTTGGTTTAACAACCTCTTTGGTCTTGAAAGTATACGTTATTTCACTGTTGCGAATTATTTCAAGAAATTCTTCCGGCAAGCGATATTTAGAATCACTGGTTGGGTTTTGTGCGGTTGCCGGGATGAAAGTATATATTAAACAAGAAACAAAAATTAAAGCTGCCAAGGAACGTTTTTTCATTTTGTTTCCCTTTCGATTATATCATTAATAAAGATTTAAAATCGTTCCATTTTGTCATTTGCGGGGCAAGGGCTCATCTTAAAAGGAGTAATCTTGTGTAAGGTTTAGTCTATTTCAAGAAGCCGCCCAACACAAACATAAGTGTAACAAAACCATTAGCCGCAATTGCTATCGGAGCTATTACGAGTATTGTCTTATTTCTTTGGTCCTTTTTTTTCTCTCTGATGACTGCACTTGCTCCAAGAGCCAGCCCGATAACGGGCAGGACGACGGGCACAACAGTGAGCAGACTTAATGCAGCCAAAATCAGTGACACAACGGCTAAAACCATACTTTTAACTCCTTTTTTTCTCAAGAGCTTATGCGCATACGCAAAGAACGATATTAAGCTTCGACTTTTGCAGTGCGGGCCTTTAATGGAAAGCGGGTTTTTGGGGATTTTCCGCGTGTATAAGGGCAGGATAGGCCGATTTCAGCAGCTTTACTGGCCCTTATTTTTAGAGAAAGATTGCCGATATTTTTACGATTCTCAAACCATCCAGGAATCGCGTTTGGGAGGCGCTGGAGATTTTAATCAAGTATGAGATTACGTACTTCAGGGCTAAGGCGGACATTTGGCGCAGATTGAGCGGAAGAGCATTGTGCTCAGGTATCGCTCGCCGCTGTCTGGTAGAATCGTGACAATTGTGCCGGACGACATATCTTTAGCAATACGCAGAGCACCGGCCACGGCTGCACCGCTCGACATTCCGACAAAGCCCCCTTCCTTGTAGGCAAGCAGCCTTGTAGTCTCGAAGGCCTCACCGTCATCGATAGTAATCTTCTCATCCAGCCTTCTTTGGTCGTAAATCTTCGGCACAATAGATTCGACCATATTTTTAAGGCCTTGTATCGCGTGTCCCTCCGGAGGCTCGATACCGATGATTTTTACCTGCGGCTTTTTCTCTTTCAAGTATCTGCCCGCCCCCATTATGGTTCCGGTTGTGCCCATGCCGGCAACAAATACGTCAATCCTGCCTTTGGTTTGCGAATAAACCTCCGGCCCGGTCGATTCGTAATGGGCCAGTACGTTACTCTCATTGGAGAACTGATTGGGCATATAATACTTATCCGGCTCGGTCTTGAGAAGCTCGTGGGCTTTTTTAATCGAGCCGCCGGGATTGCTCGATTCGAGTTTACCGAAGATTCTCACGTCCGGCTTTTTACTGTTTAGGTTACTCAACTCAATAAGTGGTGTGTTTCCAATGGCGGATAATATGCTCATAAACACTTATCTCCTGAACCTGGCTTTAGTCGGCCTGCACAATAGCCGAGGAAGGCCGAGATACTTTCCAAAAATGATTTTGCCTTACCTATTCTATATGTTAAATTGAGAAAAACAAAGCCAAATCCGGTTACTAATGGAGACAGCAGTGAGCAAAGAAAACCTTAAAAGGGCGGTATTGTGGCAGACGGCGGATGATAAAAAGGTCCGCTGCAGCCTCTGTAACTGGCGGTGCCTGATTGATGACGGCAGGATGGGCAGGTGCTGTGTACGTAAAAATGAAAACGGTGTATTGTATTCGCTTAATTACGATAAGGTTTGCTCGGCCAATCCCGACCCTATCGAGAAAAAGCCTTTGTTCCACTTTCAGCCCGGCTCCAGAAGCTTCTCGATAGCCACGGCCGGCTGTAATTTCCGCTGCGTTTTCTGCCAGAACTGGCAGATAAGCCAAATGGCCATTGATAGCGGCCACATCGACGGTCAGGCCATAAGCCCCGAGCAGATTGTTACCTCCGCGGTCCGCTATGGCTGCAAAAGTATTGCCTACACCTATACCGAGCCGACGATTTTTATGGAACTTTGCAATGACTGCGGACGACTGGCAAAGCAGCGCGGCCTTACTAATGTCTTCGTCAGTAACGGCTATATGACTAAAGAAGCGATTGATTTTGCCGCTGAGTGGCTTGACGGAATAAACATTGATTTGAAGTCCTTCAGCGAGGATTATTACCGCGAACTTTGCAAGGCCCGCCTGCAGCCGGTGCTGGATTCAATCGCATACATTGCAAAAAAAACCGATATCTGGCTTGAAGTTACAACGCTGATAGTTCCGGAACAAAATGATTCGGACGAGGAGCTCAAACAGCTTGCTGATTTCTTAGTCAATTCTGCCGGGCCGGACGTTCCCTGGCATATCAGCCGGTTCTATCCGAGCTATCAGTATATGGAGTCGCGTCCGACACCTTCAGCCACGCTCGAACGGGCCTGCAGTATCGGTGCCGCCGCCGGCCTGCATTATATTTATGTGGGTAATCTTCCCGGCTCGAAGGCTGAAAGCACCTTATGTTACAACTGCGGCCGGATACTTATTGAACGGCTCGGCTACGAAATCCTCGCCAATCACATAGTTGATTCGGCCTGCCCCGACTGTGGCACTAAAATTGCGGGTCTCTGGCATTAAAAGAAAATGCACATCCGGCCATTAACTTATTTGCCGAAATAGCCGGCAACTATTAGAAATCATTATAATACTCCGGCTTGCCGTCGTCGGTGTCGTAGGCTGCCGCTTCTTCATATTGCTGAGTGACACAAATTCGTTCAATCCGCTCAGCTTTTTTTTTATTACTGTCAAGGCTGACGAGAATACCGTTTAATTTGACGTCACTATCGGCAATATCGAACGGCACAGGCATCTGCGTTCTGAACGATTTGAGTACATTTTCGACCTTTCTACCAAGTATCGAATCGTGCGGTCCGGTCATCCCCAAATCCGTGATATAGGCCGTCCCGCCGGGCATAATTCTCTCATCAGCGGTTGTAACATGTGTGTGCGTACCAAAGACGCAACTGACTTTTCCGTCGAGATGATAGCCCATAGCAAGTTTCTCACTGGTTGCTTCGCCGTGGAAGTCAACTATGATAACCTCGGCTTTGCGGCGCAGGTTTTCTAACAGGCTGTCAATCTTTGCAAACGGGCAATCGGCCGGCTTCATAAATATCCGGCCTATCAGCGCCACGACCGCCACGGTCGGCCCTTTTTGGGTCTTGTATAGTGCGAAGTCCTTTCCCGCAGCCTGCGGTGAGAGGTTTGCCGGGCGGACAATGTTATCTGCGGTCTGAAGAACTTTGATTATATCTTTTTTGCGATATGCGTGGTCGCCCAGCGTTATCAGGTTCACGCCGTATCTGAGCAGCTTCTCATAAATTTGGGGCGTCAGGCCGGAACCGCCTGCCGCGTTCTCGGCATTTGCAATCACACAGTCGATATTGTATTGTCGCACAACCGAATTGAGCTTATCAGCGAGGATACGTCGGCCCGGCCGGCCCACTATGTCGCCTATGCAAAGAATATTCAGATTCATTTCTGGTTCTTACAATTCCGTTTAGTTTCGTTTTTCCAGCCTATATCAAGGCTTGCTATTGGCCGCCTCTCTTACCGTGCATACTCGACGCAGCGAACTTCGCGTAACAGAGTCACCTTTATTTCGCCGGGATACGTCATTTCCTCTTCGACCTTTTTAGCCACGTCTCTTGCGACTTTCATAGCTGCCTCGTCGTCAACACTTTCGGCGTCAACGATGACGCGTATCTCACGTCCGGCCTGAATAGCGTAGGCGTTCTCGACACCCTTGAAGCTGTTGGCAATCTCTTCGAGTTTTTCGAGCCGCTTTATGTATCTTTCCAGCGTCTCGCGCCGGGCTCCCGGCCTGGAGGCGCTGACTGCATCTGCCGCGGCGACCAACGGCGTGTAGGGGTTGTCGGCCGGTATGTCGCCGTGGTGTCCCGCTGCCGCATTCAATATAATTGGCGATTCGTTAAAACGCTTCAGGTAATTCGCGCCAATCATTGGATGTCCACCTTCAATCTCGTGGTCAAGCGCTTTGCCGATGTCGTGCAGGAGACCCGCCCGCCTTGCTATTGAGCCATCCAGCCCGAGCTCATCCGCCATTATCTGTGTCAGATAAGCTACCTCAATACTGTGACGAAGCACATTTTGCCCATAACTTGTTCTGTAGTTCAGCGAGCCGAGAAGCGTTAATATTTTGTTATTTAGTCCGCGTACGTCTGCCTCTACAGCCGCTCTTTTGCCTGCCTGCAAAACCTTGTGATTGACATCTTTCTTGGTTTGCTCGACCAGTTCCTCAATTCTTGAGGGATGAATGCGTCCATCCTGGATAAGCCGTTCCATCGACAGTCTTGCCACTTCCCGCCTGACCGGGTCAAATCCGCTTACGACAATTACCCCCGGCGTATCATCGACAATTACATCCACACCGGTTGCCTTTTCAAATGCCCGGATATTACGGCCCTCTCTGCCGATGATTCGTCCCTTCATATCGTCATTTGGTATGTCAACGGTAGAGACTGTCACCTCACAGGTCTGCTCGGCTGCATATCGTTGGATTGCTTCGCTTATAATCGCCCGGCCCTTTTCTTCTGCCGTCTCCATTGCCTCCTGGGTAGTCCGCTGGATTACCACTGACATTTCGTGCTCGCATTCCTCTTCAAGCCGCTTCAACAACAGCTCCTTAGCGTCTTCAATCGCCATACCCGTCAGCTTCAGTAACTGGTTTTTCTGTTGTACTATCAGGTTTGTCAGCTGTTTGTCCTTTTCATTGAGGCTTTTTATCTTGGCCTGAAGTTCTTTCTGATTCTGCTTTAACTCTGTTTCTCGCTGTTGCAGCAGTTCGTTTTGACGCTCAAGGTTGTCGGACCGTTTGCTTAACTGGCGTTCCACTTCGCGCAGCTCTATCCGCGTTTGATTAACCTCGGCGGTGAATTGTTCCTTTTTTCTGATAGTCTCCGTGGCTGCCTCGAGTTGAGCAGACTTAATTATATTCTCCGATTCCCTCTTTGCCCCTTCAATGCGCCGCTGTAAATCCTCTGCGATTGTCCTTTCCTTGGTTTTGGTAACAAGCTTCTGGACGATGACCGCAATAAGAATACCGAAAAAGACCCCTACGAAGGTAAGCATTAAACTCTCGATACCGGTTGCCGCTAATATATCCATAGGACTCACCTCTCTTTGCCAATGCCCTTACGGGTCACAATTGGTCTGTAAATTGATGATTGGGGTTGACAAGTCGTGGCGGCGAAAGCCCCGCTAAGTAACGAGAACAAACCGAAATCCCTTCCAAAAAAAGCGTGAAATGTCTCTAAGGAGCTGGATTAATCCACTTCATCAGTCTCACATTACACCACTTCGATTTTTTTTGCCCAGCCTTGTTCACTTTTATCCTATGTTGATTGTCATGAAGACGCCAATAGTTCAAACGCTTTTTCAAGCAGATTTCGTTTTGACTTCTCATTTAAGATACCGAGGCTTTGTGTGAATCCTTCGGAGTAATGTATCTTTTGTTGTATTCTGGCACACTGACACCTCCGGCTCTCTTGCCTTTACTCCACACCATAGAACCTTACAGACCTCTTGTTATTTGTTTTACTTTATCTGCTAACTTGACCTTGTTTGTACTGAACAATACGATATAGTATGAACCTTTGTTCACACGCTAAAGCATTGTAATGATAAAACAATTTCTACTTTTCGTCAAGAAAAACAATCTATATTTTTGGAAAAGACAAGGAATATTATATCCCCTTGATAAAGTTGAGGTTTATGCTGGATAAACGCTTTAGGGGCTAAAGAAGCTATGGCAGAGGCTGGACAAAGGCTCTGCCGGGTAAGTCCCATAAGAAAAATTAGCTGGAAAATGTTGCCCGGTAGAAACAGCCACAATCCAGCCTTTGAAAAATGACTGAGGGAGTGAAAATACTTGTACAAGGTTGGAGGCTGTGTTATAAGGTTTGATTCAACATAAAAGGAGATTATAAGAGGAGTTCTACCCTATGGAAAAGGCTGGCCCAACCTCACCACTTCAGCAGTACGACCCTCAGATATATGAGCTGTTGAAGCAGGAAGAGACTCGACAAAGCGGTTGTCTTCGCATGATACCCTCGGAAAATTACGTCTCGAAGGCGGTGATGATTGCGAGCGGAAGCTGTCTGACTAATAAGTATTCGGAAGGATATCCCGGCAGGCGATACTATGAAGGTCAGCAGGTTACCGACCTTATCGAAATCTTAGCAATTCAGAGAGCGAGGAAGATATTCAAGGCCGAGCACGCAAACGTACAGCCGTACTCCGGCTCGGTAGCTAATTGGGCCGCGTATCTGGCATTGGCTGAGCCGGGCGATACCATTATGGGCCTGTCACTGCCGCACGGCGGGCACCTAACACATGGCTGGAAAGTAAGTGTTACAAGCAGGATATTTAAATCCGTCCAGTATACGGTCAGCCCCAAGACAGGCAGATTCGATTATAACAAGATTGAAGAGATGGCCAAAAAACACAGGCCCAAAATCATTATATCCGGAGCCACGGCTTATCCGCGAGAGATAGACTTCGAGATATTCGACCAGATAGCGAAGAGCGTTGATGCCTATCATGTAAGTGACATAGCCCACATTGCAGGTCTTGTCGTTGCGGGCATCCATAAAAGCCCTGTCCCATACGCCGATATCGTCTCGACCACTACCCACAAGACGCTGCGAGGCCCACGAGGCGGGATGCTTCTTTGCAAAAAAGAGCACGCAGATAATGTCGATAAGGCTGTTTTCCCGGGTCTGCAGGGCGGTCCGCATATGCACACACTGACGGCTGTGGCCGTGGCGCTGGCTGAGGCCGATACCCCCGAGTTTGTCGCATACGCAAAACAAATCGTTAAAAATGCGAAGATTCTTGCTGAGGGGCTGCTCGAGCAAGGCTTTGACCTGTCGTCCGGCGGAACGGATAATCACCTAATCTTAATTGATTTGAGGAATAAAAAGGTATCCGGCAAAAAACTCGCAAAAGCACTCGACAGGGCAAGAATCGTTACCAACTACAACACTACTCCCTTGGACCCTGCTCATCCTGCTAATCCATCAGGTCTGCGAATGGGTACTCCGGCCGTAACCACCCGCGGGATGAGAGAGGACGAGATGCGGCAAATAGCTGAGCTTATCAATAAAGTCGCCCAGAACGTGGACAGTGAAACAGTTATTGAGAAAGTCGGCAGGGAAGTGCTGCTGTTATGTTCACAATTTCCCGTGCCGGACCATTTCATTCTACCGAACAAAAACAACCGACTCTCACACCTGTTCGGAGGATAGAGATAAGAGGGCTGTCAAAAAACGGAGTGCTGAAAAAAGGAGTGCTAAGTGGCCCAGGAAGAGCAGGTATTGGTTGTCGAGCGAAGAGTCTTTGAGCAGGTAGGAATGTTTAATGGGCTCGCTTTCGATGTCGAGCGCTACCTCAGCAAGATTTTCGCTTCCGGCAATCCCCGCTTCATAGCGAGGTCGCAGGCGGAAAAAGACCCGTCTTATAAGCAGCTTATTCCCTATGTAATAATAACTCACGACGGCAAATACCTTAGCTACGTCAGGGGAAGGCGGGCCGGGGAGACTCGGCTTGTAGGACTGCGGTCTATCGGGATAGGAGGACATATAAATCCTGCCGATGATATGCCCTTGTTCAATAATAACTTTTACGAGGCCTACCTTTCTGCCGTTGAGCGTGAAGTAGCTGAGGAAGTATCTGTGGACACCGCTCACACCGACCGCGTTGTTGCACTACTCAATGACGAGTCCAACGAGGTAGGAAGTGTTCACCTCGGAATAGTACACTGTTGGGTTCTGCAAGCTCCTAAGGTCGACAAAAAAGAGCAGATGATTACGCAAATGACCTTTATGACACCTGCCCAGCTGCAGGAAGTCCGTGATGCAATGGAGACGTGGTCACAGTTATGCCTCAGTCAGCTTGACAAAATAGCAGACAATACTGCAGATGATGAGAACTTAAAATATCGGGTATCATAAATTTTAAATTTAGCTGCGTTTTTGCTTTTTGAAGTCGTCAAAAAAAACTCAATAACATTGAGTTATTCAGGGATTTTAAAGATGGCAAATAATACTATTACATCGCCTAAGGGATTTTTAGCGGTAGGTATGCATTGCGGGATAAAAAAATCCGGCAAATATGATTTAGGATTACTTGTTTGTCCGGACGGTGCGAGGGCGGCGGCAGTCTTCACCACCAATAAGATTTCATCGGCAGCAGTACAGGTAAGCAAAAAGCATATAAAAAGCAGCAAAATCTATGCAGTCATCGTCAATTCCGGTAACGCCAACGCCTGCACCGGCCAAGAAGGTATCAAGAACGCGATAAAGATGTGCAGCCAGATAGCTACATTAATCGAAACAGACCCGCACAATGTACTTGTCGCCTCGACCGGTATTATTGGCAGACAGCTTCCCATCGAGAAAATAAAGGCGGGCATCACAAATGTAACCGCGAGGTTGAATTCAACGGCCTCGGCAGGACTGGATTTTGCAAAGGCGATAATGACAACCGATACCAGGCCGAAACAAGTCATTCGCCGTATAACTATCGGGGCACGAGCCACGGGGCACGAGTCACGAATAACGATTGCCGGTGCGGTCAAGGGGGCCGGTATGATTGCCCCTAATATGGCGACTACGCTTCTGTTTATTACGACCGATGCAGCTATAACGAAACCGCTGCTTGCGAAAGCATTGAAGTCGGCAATCGGAAATTCGCTGAATAAATTGACCATCGACGGCCATCAAAGCACAAACGACACGGCTATAATCCTGGCATCGGGCTTAGCAGGAAACCGGCCTATAGTAAGCCAATGTCCGCGATACAGAAAATTCGCAAAGGCCCTAACAGAGTTGTGTGACGATTTGACTCAGCAAATGGCTCTCGATGCCGAGGGCGGGACAAGGATGTTTACTGTTCTTATAAAGGGCGCAGCCAATAAACAAGATGCCGAAAAGGCGGCGCGTGCCGTAGCTGATTACCCTCTCGTAAAATGCGCCATTCACGGTAAAGATCCAAACTGGGGCAGGATTATTTGCGCGGTCGGCTCGTCAGGAGTCAAACTGAATCCGGCTAAACTTACGTGCAAAATCGGCAATATAACCGTTTTCAGAAACGGCAGGCCTGCAAAATTCGACCCGAAAAAGGCAAGGAAAATTATCTCGCAGGCCCAGCACACAATTACCGTGGACCTGGGGGCGGGGAAGAAAAGCGACTTTTGCTACGGCTGCGACCTGAGCAGGCAATACGTGGCAATTAACGCCGATTACCACACTTAGCCGAATCAATCAACTGCGCAGATTTTAGCCAAGTCAGAATAAAAAGTTGATTCGGGGGCAATGGTGATTTATACTCTGCCGTTTTAACAACCTATATATCTATCCTGTGTAATTTAATTCGAAAGGAAACTCGTGCGGTTCTTAAAAAACAGCATCGGACTCATCGGTCTTTATCTTTTATTCCCCACCATAGCGACGGCAGAAAACGGCGAATCTTACGCAGGCCATGTACCGGCCAGTTGGTGGATTGCGCCGCTTGGCTCAATAATGGCACTGATTGTCGCGTACTACTTCTACAGAAAAGTGATGGCAGAGCCTGAAGGCAACGAGACAATGATAGAAATCGCCTCGCACGTTCGCGAAGGGTCTTATGCGTACCTGTTCAGCCAGTACAAGATTGTCTCTATCGTGTTCGTAATCCTCTTTGTTCTCTTTGGGATCCTTGCTTACTTTGGAGTACAAAATCCCTTTATACCTGTAGCCTTTTTAACAGCCGGCTTTTTCAGCGCTCTTTGCGGCTTCTTAGGTATGAAGACCGCCACTAACGCCTCGGCCCGAACCGCACAGGGGGCTACTCACAGTTTGAATAACGCTCTGCAGGTGGCCTTTCGTTCAGGGGCCGTTATGGGTCTGATTGTCGTTGGCTTCGGCCTGCTAAACATCACACTATGGTATCTGATTCTCGACAAGCTCGTCTATACGGCCGAGCATATGAGAGAAGGCCTCCAGTTTCTGGGCCTTACGCTGGTACCGAAAGGTATGTCTGCCGACTTTAAGCTAAGCGAGATTACCGCCACTATGGTCACCTTCGGTATGGGCGCATCGACGCAGGCGTTGTTTGCCCGTGTGGGCGGCGGCATTTACACAAAGGCCGCCGACGTCGGGGCCGATTTGGTCGGTAAGGTCGAAGCGGGTATTCCCGAAGACGACCCACGCAATCCCGCTACTATCGCTGATAATGTGGGCGACAACGTCGGCGACGTTGCAGGGATGGGTGCGGACCTGTTTGAGAGCTACTGCGGCTCGATACTTGCAACGGCGGCGCTCGGGGCGGCCCTTTCGGTGAACGTGCTGGCGGCAAAAGGGATGGACCCGTTAAAAGCGGTCCTTGCACCGACGCTTGTCGCGGGTGTGGGTATTATTCTATCTATCCTTGGCATTTTTCTCGTCCGCTGCAAAGAGGAGGCAACACAGAAGAACCTGCTGCACGCGCTGCTTATCGGGACACTAAGCAGCTCGGTAATGATTGTTGGTGCCGTGGCTGTAATGGCCTTGACGGGATGGATTAGCTGGGGCATCTTCGGCTCGGTCGTGGCCGGCCTGTTTGCTGGAGTACTCATCGGCCAGTTCACCGAGTATTATACCTCTTCGGATTATTCACCGACTCGCGCCGTTGCCGAGCAGGCCCAGATGGGAGCCGCCACGTTAATTATCAACGGTTTCGCGACCGGGATGTACTCGTCGGCCCTGCCGGTTGTCAGCATTGTCGTCTGTATTCTCTGCGCATTTGGTTTTGCCGGCGGTTTCAGCGATATCGCCTTAGGTCTATACGGCATAGGCTTTGCCGCTGTCGGTATGCTGGCCACACTCGGCATCACACTTGCCACCGACGCTTACGGCCCAATAGCCGACAACGCGGGCGGTAATGCTGAAATGGCGGGCCTCGGCGAAAAGATACGTGAAAGGACCGATGCACTCGATTCCCTGGGCAACACCACCGCCGCGACGGGCAAAGGCTTCGCGATAGGCTCAGCGGCCCTGACGGCTATGGCGCTTCTGGCGGCCCTGCTTGGCAATGTTCGTATCTGGGTCGGCCGGCTTGCTGAAAAAAGCCCGGACGGGCTTTATACCGTTGGAAACGTCTCATTTTTCAAAGGTGAGCCGGCTCAACACATCGAAGGTGCCATTAATGTAGCAACCGCCTCAATTAACGAGTTTGTCGCCGCATACGACCTTAGCATAATGAATCCGAGGCTTATTTGCGGGCTGTTCCTTGGTGGTATGATGGCCTTTGTCTTCTGCGCTATGACAATGAAGGCCGTTGGCAAAACAGCTGGCGACATGGTTAATGAGGTCCGCCGACAGTTCAGGGAAATTCCCGGCATTATGGAGGGAACCGGCAAGCCCGATTACGCCCAGTGTGTTGCCATATCAACCCAGGGTGCCCAGAGAGAGATGATTCTGCCGTCGCTTCTGGCTATTATCGTGCCCGTATTGGCCGGGCTTTTTCTCGGCATAGCCGGCCTTATGGGCCTGCTGGCCGGCGGGCTAACCTGCGGATTCGTGCTGGCAGTAACCCTCAACAACGCAGGCGGGGCCTGGGACAACGCCAAAAAATACATTGAAAAAGGCGCCCTCGGCGGCAAAGGCTCGGACGCTCACAAGGCAAGCGTGGTTGGCGATACTGTCGGAGACCCATTCAAAGACACCTCCGGCCCAAGCCTGAACATCCTAATCAAGCTGATGAGCATGGTCAGCGTCGTATTCACCGGCACCATAGTCAAATTCTCTCCTATCATTGGAAGCTGGCTCGGATTCGGCAGCTAAATGGCTTATGCCCAGCAAGTTCAGCCCCCAATGGTTGACTTCAAAGAAGATTGGACGTAATCTAATAATGTTAAAGTCTATCGAACCAGCTCGATTTACAAAAAAACAATATGAAAGGAAAACTTGGCCAAGAAGAAAGACCCAGCAAAAAAAACGCCCGGGGCCGACCAGTTTGCCGTGATGGCCGCCAGGGTTGCCGCTGAGAGGCGTTGTAAGGATATTGTCGTACTTGATTTGAGGGGTAAATCACCCGCCACCGACTATTTCGTAATCGCCACAGGCACGAGTGACCGGCAGATGAAAGCTGTGGCCGAAGAGATTTGCCAGGAGGCGAAAAAAATGCGACTGCAGCTCTTCGGCCGGGCAGGCTACGAGCAGGCACGCTGGATTCTGCTGGATTTTGTGGACGTAGTGATTCACCTGTTCGACAGCGAGTACCGCGATTATTACGATTTGGATTTGCTCTGGGGAGACGCAGAGAAATTGATTATCGATTCCTTCGACTCCGCTCAGGACAGGGATTGATTATTGATTATTTTTTACTAAAAGATGAAATCCGTTATTGAAATACTCGAGGAAAGAATAAGTTTAGCGATGGGTGCATCAAGCGGGCGGAAGGATTGCGCTGCTATTGTCGGGCCTGCTAAGTCTCCTGAATTCGGCGACTACCAGGCCAATGGCGTGATGGCCCTTGCCAAACAAATAAAAACCAATCCGCGCAAATTAGCTGAGCAAATAGTAGAAAAACTCGACGTAAGCGATATTTGCGAGCCGCCGGAAATAGCCGGGCCGGGCTTTATTAATCTGCGATTAAAGCCGGAATTTGTCGCCGCGAATCTTTTAGAAATAAGCAAAGACACCGAACGGCTTGGCATAGATAAAACCGCTAAGCCGCAAACCATCGTTGTTGATTTCTCCGGCCCGAACATCGCTAAAGAAATGCATGTAGGGCATCTTCGCAGCACAATCATCGGCGATTGCATCTGCCGAATGCTCGAATTTACCGGCCATAATATAATCCGCCAAAATCACATCGGCGACTGGGGAACGCAATTTGGGATGTTGATGGCTTGGTTGGATGAGGAATCACGCAAACAAGATGAATACGGTGTCGGCCCCCATACAGCAGAGCAACTTAAGTTGCCCCTTGTTATATTCGAGCACTTCTACAGACAAGCAAAACAAAGATACGAGAGCGATACACAGTTTGAAGAAGCAGCGAGAAAAGCGGTCGTTTGTTTGCACAATAATGACCCGGAATATACTGTGCTCTGGCAGATAATTGTTAATGAATCTCGCTCTCATTATCAGGCAATCTACGACACTCTCGGAGTGAATCTGAACAAACAGCATGAACGCGGCGAAAGTTTTTATGCAGACAAAGTTGCTAATGTTGTTGAAGATTTAAAGAAGAAAAATCTTGCTGAAGAATCCGACGGTGCAATTTGTGTTTTTCCGGAGGGATTCAAAAATAAGCAAGGCGAACGGCTGCCTTTGATTGTGCAGAAATCCGACGGCGCGTATCTTTACGCGACGACAGATTTGGCGGCGATTCGATATCGCGTAAATGAATTAAAAGCGGACAAAATAATTTACGTTACCGATGCAAGGCAAAAGCTTCACTTCGAGATGGCATTCAAGGTCGCGCGAATGGCAGGATGGGCCCCGGACAAAGTTGATTTAGCACACGTTACCTTTGGAAGCGTACTTGGTGAAAACGGCAAGCCATTGAAAACGCGCGAAGGTGAAAATGTAAAATTAAAAGAGCTGCTGGATGAAGCGGTGCAGCGCGCAAAAAGCATTGTCGAAGAGAAGAATCCCGAGCTGAGTGATGAAAAGAAAGAACAAATCGCGGAAGCGGTCGGCATCGGCGCTGTTAAATATGCCGACTATTCGAACAACCGGACAAGCGATTATATATTCAGCTTCGATAAGATGCTGGCGATGGAGGGTAACACCGCCCCATATATGCAATACGCATACGCAAGGATTAAATCCATTCAGCGAAAGGCCGGCCAGAAGAATATCGACTTTGCAAAAGAAACGAAGGGTCTTAAAGAGCTGAACCTGAACGAGCAGGCCGAGATAGACCTGGCCAAGCATCTTATTAGATACGGCGAAGCGCTATCGACCGCGGAGGCGGATTATCGCCCGAATTATATCACGGCATACTTATATGATTTGGCCCAGAAGTTCAGCGGATTTTATAATGACTGCCCGGTACTGGATGCCGGTAAAGACAAAAGACCTACAAGGCTTTTGCTTTGCGAGCTGACCGCAAGAACCATTCGGCACGGGCTGGATAACCTTCTCGGAATTAAAGTCGTAGAGCAAATGTAGAAAAAATTAGACATGGATTAAAACGGGATTTATACTGTTTAAGACAGGGACAAACAATCATTATAAGGTTTGTAAGATGGCTTATTTGCTCGAACAGAAAATATCTAAAAGTAAGCTGATGGATTTCTGCAAAAAGAATCGTATCAGGAAGCTGTCCGTTTTCGGGTCTGCTATTTGCGGTGAGCTGCAGCCGGAAAGCGATATCGACCTTTTAATAGAGTTTGAAGAAGGACATACTCCCGGCCTTTTTTCAATTATCAAAATGGAAATGGAGCTTACAGAAATACTCGATAGAAAGGTCGATTTGCGAACCCCGGAAGACCTAAGTCAGTACTTCCGTGACGAGGTAATGCAAAATGCCGAACTCCAGTATCAAGCGTGAAGACAAGGTCAGACTGCAGCACATGCTGGATGCAGCGATTGAAATCCGGCAATACGTGCAATCTTCAACTCGTGAGGATTTGAACCGTGACCGAAAGCTGGTTCATTCTCTCGTTCGCCTTTTCGAAATCATTGGTGAAGCGGCAACACAAGTGTCAGAGAAACTTCGTGACGATGCTCCAGAAATTCCCTGGCCTGTTTTGATTGGCATGAGAAACCGACTTATTCACGCCTACTTTTCCATTAATCTGGATGTTGTATGGAGCACCTCAACGAAAGATATCCCCTCGCTTATTACAGAACTGGAAAAAATTCTTAGCAAAGGCTGATAGAATAAACTTTCTCATACACAGAAAAATCTTTGGTTATAAAGTGAAAATTATTGAAAAGACTTTCAGCGTCGGCACTAAACAACGATGCCAGATGATTGATATTACCGGCAAGGTTCATTCCCTGCTACGCGAGTCGGGCATCCTGCAGGGCGACGTGATTGTTTACTGCCCTCACACCACCGCGGCGATTACTATAAACGAGAACGCCGCCCCTTCGGTGGTTCACGACCTTTTACTAACGCTGGAAGAGCTTATCCCGCAGGGCCGCAGCGGCTACCGGCACTACGAAGGCAATTCCGACGCACACGCTAAAAGCTCTCTTCTCGGTTGTAGTGAGCAGGTTCTGATAAAGGACGGCTCATTAGTACTGGGTACCTGGCAGGGGATTTATTTCTGCGAATTCGACGGCCCCAGAAGCAGAAGAGTGATTGTCCAAATCCGCGGCGAGTGAGAAACCGACTACGAACTATTAGATGATAATGGAAGAAGACCCGCCAAAAACTCCGTTTCGCAACGTAATTCTGCTTAGCGTTGTAAGTTTTCTCAACGACCTCAGCAGCGAGATGATAATGCCGATTTTGCCTATGTTCCTGCAGTCGCTCGGTGCCACCGGTCAGCTCATCGGTCTTGTTGGAGGATTGCGGGACAGCCTCGCCAGTATCCTGAAGGTGCCGTGCGGTTACTGGTCCGACAGGACCGGCAGGCGAAAAATCTTTGTGTATTGGGGATACGGTGTCTCGATGGTCTTCAAGCTGCTGCTTGCTTTTTCGAAACTATGGCCGAGTGCGGTTGTTTTTTCGGCAATGGAGCGGGTGGGCAAGGGTCTGCGGACAGCCGCCCGTGACGCAATCATATCGGAGTCGGCTGCCGCTCAGCGCGGTAAAGCGTTCGGTATTCATCGCGGTTTTGATACACTCGGTGCCATTTTGGGCTCGGCAGTGTCTTTTTTATTGCTGTGGTTTCTTGGGTTGGAGATTCGAACAATCATTGTTATTGCCGCGGTTTTTGGCCTGGCGGTGCTGGTTCCGATTGGTTTTGTCGAAGAGCCAAAAATCGAGCGGCGAAAAGTGGGTCTGAAAATCAGCCTTTCAGTGCTTGCGAAACCGTTGAAGCTTTTTATTCTGATTTCCGGGATTTTTGCTTTGGGCAATTTCAGCTATATGTTTTTTGTAATGAGGGCGCAGCATTTGTTTACGGGCCGGGCATCGATAGCCGCACCTGTTTTTTTATATGTGCTTTTCAACGTTTTTTACAGCGCGCTGGCCGTGCCTTTGGGTTCCATTTCGGATAAAATCGGGCGCCGGCCGGTTATTGTTTTCGGTTACGCTTTGTTTGCGCTTGTGTCGCTCGGTTTTGCCTTTTGTAATTCGTTGTGGCTGTTTGTCGTTTTATTTTCTCTTTACGGAGTGGTCTTCGCGGCCATCGACGGCACGCAGCGAGCTTTTGTATCTGACCTGGCGGGCGCCGGATTCAAGGGCACGGCCCTGGGAGCATTTCATACCGTTACCGGTCTGTCAGCCTTTGTCGCCAGCTTCACAGCCGGTCTTTTGTGGCAACACGTCTCACCGGTTGCGACCTTCCTATTTGGCGGTGTAACGGCTGTTGTTGCGGTTATTGTATTTCTGATTTTGTACGCCGGCTTTACTGAGTAGGGGGCTGCAAATCGAGCTTGATGTGTCTGGGGCCGAAAATGCGCATAAAAATGGCGAGGTGGTGGAACCGGCTGGGGGGGGAACCGGTGGGCCACGCTCCCTCGCCGAGGATCATTTCGCTGCTTATACAGCGTTATAGTCCAATTTTCGACGTTTTTAGTATATACTCAAGTACTACTTTTGTCAAATAAAAAGCGATTCTTCTAAGAAATTTTTTCTCCCTCACGAGGCCGCAATCCCCTTATAAGAAACAGTATAAGAGTTAAGGACACAAAAAGCAAGTCTAAAAGTACCATATTAATCCTTTTTTTAATTTTCACCATAAAGTGTCTGCTATTAAGATGGGCGGGCTCCGATAAATGTGCTTGAATATTAGCCTTTTCTGCAATAGATTGCGAGCATTACCATTGCGTTTATAAATCTTTTAGGAGTTTCTCGAATGCGCAGAACATTGAAAGCCCCTGTAATTGACAAAATCACCAATACTGCAAAGGACATCCACACAAAAATCCTGAAAAGACAAAAGCCTTCGATGAGCACACCCGTTCGCTCACTTTCCAACGTCAGGTATAATGTTAAGGCCGGCTATTTCGAAATCCTGAGTAAAAGTAAAAAACGCACTCTCACCGTCGGCACCGTCAAGACCTTTGCCCAGGCGCTGAAGATGATGGCTCTGTCGAAGGAGCTTATCGGGGCCGATGATATGGCAACGAAGCGGGAGGCATATTATATCTCGAAGAACTGGGGCAAGGCTGGTTTTTCCGAACAAAGCGAATCCGACACCATCATAGACGACGTAGAGGCGATGTTCGGCGTCAATCGAGAGCAGCTAAAGTTTATTCCCGAAGAGAAAGGAGGTGACATCGCCGGCAGATTGATAGTCATCGATAGGGATTCAAAAGGTAAAAGCGTGAAAATAGACTGTACTAAGTTCGGCTCAGGTGCATATTCCATACCTATTGATGTTGAGAATCTAAAGTTTCAAAGCAAGGCTAAGTTTATCCTGGCCATCGAAACTGCCGGTATGTTCCAGAGACTCGTAAAATACGACTATTGGGCTAAAAAGGACTGCATCCTGATTAGCATGGGTGGCGTCCCGACACGAGCCTGTCGCAGATTCATACGCAGATTATGTGAAGCACTGAAAGTACCGGTATACGCCTTCGTAGACGGAGACCCCTACGGATACTTCAACATCTACCGAACTTTGAAGGTCGGCTCCGGAAACGCAGCTCATCTCAATCAATTCTTCTGCGTGCCATCAGCCAGACTGCTTGGCGTAACACCACAGGACATTATCGACTACAAACTGCCCACGCATCCCTTAAAAGAAGTGGACGTAAAAAGGGCAAAAGATGCGCTCAAGAACGACCCATTCGTCAGACACCACAAGCCCTGGCAGATTGCAATTAATCATATGCTAAAAATGGGCAACCGCGTAGAACAACAGGCTTTCGCCAAGCACGGCCTGGATTTTGTAGTAAGAAAATATCTACCTGCCAAGCTCAAGAATCCCGCAAAATTCCTCCCTTGATTTTTTTTTGCTGGTAAATAATTTTAACGGTGCTATTTTAATGGTGTTTATTGTTTAGAGATTGCAGATAATTTATAATAGTAAGCGTTTTTAAACCGTTTTGCTCTATTATGATAAATATTACCGACAGAATCGACGAGGTTAAGGACAAAATCGCCTCTTCTTGTGCGCGAGCGGGTAGAGAACCGGATGAAGTGAAACTTGTTGTAGTTACCAAGTCTGCTCCACTTGAGACAGTCAAACAGGTCATCGGACTCGGTTTTACGGATTTAGGGGAAAATCGTGTTCAGCAGTTAAAAAAAGTCGCTGCTGAAATTGAGACCTTCCTGCAGACTGAGACAGACCAGGCCGGGCTTCCCGAGAAGGTCAACTGGCATATGATTGGACACCTGCAGCGTAACAAAGTCCGCCAGGTCCTGCCGCTGGTTCGCATGATACATTCGGTTGATACGCTTCGACTGGCCGAAGAAATTGATGAGATGGCCGGAAAGGCGGGACTCTGCCCCAGGATACTTCTGCAAATCAATGCTTCAAAAGAGCCCCAGAAACATGGTGTGGCCGTTGGCGCTGTGACGCATCTGGCCGAGCAGATTGTGACACTGCCGAACTTAAAGCTGGTGGGGTTGATGACAATGGCTCCGCTGACTCTTAACAAAGACGTTGTCCAGGCCTGTTTTTCGCGTGCCAAAGAATTATTTATAGAGATTCGGGGTGAGAAAATTGCCGGCCCGGAGTTCACCGAACTGAGTATGGGGATGAGTCAGGATTACGAAATTGCAGTTGAGGAGGGAGCGACGATTCTGCGTATCGGCTCGGCAATCTTCGCCGGCTAAAGACCAATCCTGTTCAGACATACCTTGATGCGCTGTAGATTAAGCATTGCGGGGCGGTATTTTCAGAAAGCTTCGTTCTACATACTGAACACGTCAAAATCGGGGCCGAACTGCTTCAGGTAATAAAGAGAATAAGACCGCTTAAAAACAAACACAGGCAATAGAATGACGGTTCCGATGTATGGTATAAGCAGCAACAGGCTTGCACAGCAGAAGCAACATCCTATGCAAAAGCCGACGAAAACAATTGTCCCTATTGCTATTGCTATGACAATTTGAAAGAGGATGTACAGCGCGAAGCGGACTTTGTTGACAGAGAGGATTGCCAGGAATTCTCGCCAGCCGGCCATACAATTTGCCGTTCGCAGAAACATAATCGGCACGACGAAATCGAATGTGAATTTTTTCGCCAGAAGCAGCACTATTGACAGAGCAAATATAATCAAGCCAAAGATTATAATCCCTGGAATGGAAGCTACACCTGGAACAGCTCCGGTTACCATCATAATAATAAAAAAGACAATACCAAGGACAGGCAAAGCCACTGCAAATAAGCTGATTATGCACAAAGCAATTCGAAATATAAAGAGACTGTTGGCGTGTTCTCTAAATTCGTGCCAGGGGGCTTTGACTTGCGATTTGTCTGTTGCAACGCAATGAAGAAACATAAATCTGCCTCGACTATTAAGCCAGGCGATAAGAAGGCTAATTCCTATTATTATAACCGCCACAATTACGACTACAGGTATAATCCAGAACAAATTATCAGAGATGAATTCTTTTGCGGCGTTAATTCCTTCTGTTATCTGGGCCTGTCGTTCCTGTGGTTTGTTGAGTGCTTTCCAATTGGAGCCGCCCCCGCCTCCTCCGCCACCTCCTCCGCCACCGACATTGGTTCCCAAATATGCCAGCCAGGCACAGAAGCCTATGACAAACCATTTGCGCAAATCAAAGGGCCTGAAAAGCATTACCTTTACCCTTTCGAAAGCGGGAGTTATGGGGTCAATTACACTTACTCTATTCGGTTTTTCGGGGGTCATAATGTATGTTCTCCAAGATAAGTCAGCCAGTTAAAGGACATAGATAAGATAACTACTGCTTCCAGGAAGAAGTTTATTTTCAATAAAGTAGATGCTACAACAGCAAGCACTGCACCACAGCCGGCTACGACCATAGCAGCCCAGCCTATAGTTTTCTCCCACCGGCTTGCATTCATTATTTCCTGTTTCTTTGCCATCTTTAGCTGTCCAAGCTTGCCGAGAGCATTATTAATCAATGATTCGGTGAATGCTTTGCCGGGTTTATTTGAATCGTTGGTGAGTTTCACCAGTCGCAAGATATTTTCATCTTCTCGTTTCATAATTTTTTATTCATCCTCGTTCGAAGGTGCCTTTTTTTCAAGCTCCTGACGAAGGGAAATTTTAGCTCGATACAATAGACTGTGCACAGCTTTTTCCGTAATACTCATTTGTTGGGCGATGTCGCGTGCCGGGAGGCCTTTGATATACTTGGCCTTTAAAATGGCTTGTTCTTTACTTTCCAATCTTCTCAATGCCAAGCGGATGGCTGCAACTGTTTCTTTTCGTTCGAGAACTTCGTCGGGCAGCGGCCTGGTGTCAATCGCATTGAGGTAGCTGCTGATATTGCCGTTAAAGGCCGGTCGGCTTGCCCGTTTTCTTATCTCAAGGCGGATATTGTTCCGGGCGATGCCGAAAATCCATTCTTCGGGGCTGCCCCTCGACGGGTCATAACTGCCACATCCACGTACGGCATCGAAAACCGTTTTTTGCACTAACTCTTCAGCGAGCGAGGGATTTGGCCAGCGCTTCATAAACATTCCATAAAGCAGGGGAATCTCTCGGCAGAGAAACTTTCGCCATATATCACCATTGCCTTCGGCGAATCCTGCCCGGTTTTGTTGTTCCAACTCATCATTCACTTGTTTAAAAATTGTCTTTCCGGCACCAGCTTTTATTAAGTATTATGCGCGGTGAAGGCGAATTACTCACACTTTTTTTGATATTTTTCTCCACACTACCCCTGCCCATCCTTGACTCTGTAAATTGAGTTTTTGACAGGTTAAATTACTAACTGAGTTTGACAGCCGTGCCGTAAGCGAAAAGTTCGGCGGCACTACCCACAACACTCGTGGTCATATAGCGAACATTGATGATTGCGTCCGCCTGCATCTGGGCCGCCTCGTCAATCATCCTGTTTGTCGCCGCTGACCGGGCCCTTGCCATCATATCTGTGTATTCAGTTAATTCGCCGCCGAGGATAAGTCTGACCAGGGCAGAGAGGTCCTTGCCGAGCCAGATAGCAAATACCGTATGGCCCTGAGCAAGGCCGAGAACCTCCTTAATCTCTCGGCCGGGTACCTGGGTGGAATTCAGAAGCATTATTTTATGCTCCGGCTCAGCAGGCTGCGGCTGCTCTGGAATTTTATCTTTTCTTTGCTCGAGAGCCAATGTCAGCAGAACTACAAGGATACCGCCCAGCAGCGAGAAAATAGCTATCCGCAGCCACCAGGGTATGACCGGGTCATCTTCAACGAGCACGTGCCAGGGCACGCCGGCAAAAATAGCAACGAACAGCCCCGCCACAAACGCTAACGAACCAATTTGTCGAAGTGCTTTCATAACTTTCCCCTTAACATACGAGCTTATTTTACATTCCACATACCATCGTCGTTTACAACCGTCCATTGCCCGTTTTTCTTTTCAATCTGGATTTCCTTGGATGCCCCGCCTTCGGGGCCGACGTAATAGCTGACATAGTATTTATTTTCATCTATTGTCGAGACATCGATAATGGCACCCATTGCTCTTGTAGTTTTTGAATAGTGGCACAAATCCGGCCCTTGCTCTAAATTGTTATAAGCTTCAATTACAAGGTTCAAACTGTTTGTTCGAATAATATTTCCTACCAAATTTAAGTTTTTATCATCATAGGCTGCAACTAAGGTCAGGCTGTCGTCCTGAATTTTCCTGAGAAGGAATATATAAGCTACTTTCAACTTCTCGACTGCCGAGACCCATGTGAGGTCTGTTTGATTTTCCCACGGCGTCAGTTCTCTGGCGATATATAATACTGTTCCATCTTGAAAGGTAAGTGTAGCAAGGCCGCCCGGCCTTAGCATCCATTTGATTGCGCTGCCGTCCTTCAACTTAATTGTTCCGGTTCTGTCTCCGAACGCGACGTGGCTGTAGCCGTGCTGCCAGTGCTCTTGTGAAACTCGACACCAGGTACTCAGGACCTCTTCGAGGTCTTTTCTTTCGACCTTAAAATCTTTAAAAGGATTTCTTGCAGGATGGGAATCAGCGCTGAACTCGATAATATCACCCGGCTTTGGGTATACGGCACTGACAGTAATTGTGATTATGTTGGAATTCAGCTCTTCATACTCACAACTAAACTTGTAGTCTCCCGCCTGCCGAAAAACGTATGGTTCGTATCCGCTTTGCTCGTTATAATACCAAATCCCGTCGGCTTTCAGTTCTATCGTTTTTTTGGCTTTCAGCTTCCGTGTCGGCATATCTCGCGGGTCACGGCCGGTCGGCATAGCAATGCACATAGGTACAATCATCTTATCCGGCTGCGCAAGCATACACTCAATAACGGTGTTCGTGGGGCCAATCAGGTCAACGTCTGCATCCGTGCTATTTTGGATTTTCACTCCTGGCGCAGGCAGCTTCTGCCCAACGGCAAACCTGGTTTGTGCCATTGTACAATAGACCTGAAGTCCTTCATCTTCGGATTGCGTCTTGGCAGCTTTCGGCTTTCCGCAGCCGGCTATAATTACAAGAAGTATCACTGGGAGTATCGTTTTCATTTCTGCCCCAATTAATAATCTTCTCTTAATGATACTCTTTTCGACAATCGGCTATCTGTCCGGTCCTGTTATTCTGTACGGCTGGTTATTTCAACTAAATGAAATCCGAACCGAGTCTTGATGGGGCCGTGAACTTTTCCCACTTCCTCGCCGAAGACAACGTCATCGAACTCCTTGACCATCTGGCCTGGCTGGAATTCGCCGAGTTCTCCTCCATTCTGTCCGGAAGGGCACGTAGAATGCTCGGCGGCCATTTCAGCAAAACCGGCACCGGCTTCGATTTGCTTTTTGATATCCTCGCATTTCTCCCGCGTGTCAACTAAAAGATGGCGTGCTGTTGCTTTAGTCATAATTACTCCTGATTAATTATGTTAACAGACCTTTCAGGGCCGATATCCTACGATTGTAATTCAATTTTCAATTAGTGCCATTATGACAGGGATTCGAAAAAAAGCAAAGAGGTTTTAGTCGCTGCCCATTGCCCAGGCTTTGTGAAGCCCGGGAGCACGACGAATAAAATTACCCGCCTGGTTGTTAAGAACCAAACGCGCTTTTGCAGTACAAAGGTTTAAACAGTGCCGATTATTTCTTTTTCGGATACCCGACGGTTTGTGCGAGGATGATTTTCTGGTTCGGCCGAAGTTTCATCACCTTTGCCAGGGCATTCTTATCCACATACGCACGCACGACGGTGGCTAATCCTTCAGAAGCACAAAACAGATAAACATTCTGGCTGATAAAACCGGAGTTAGCGGCTGAAAAGAACGCCTTATCTTTGGCCGCAACCTTGCCCATTTTTGAATAATCCGCGACATAAATCAGATTCACAGGCGCATCCTTAACGAACGGCTGACCGCCTGTCATAGCACGGATGTCCTTTGATAAAACGGGCTTGAATATATTTTCTTTGGCATCATAAAGGTAAAGGCCCTCGGCAAGGGCGACATAAACATCTATTTCCTGCAGGTTCATTGCGGATGGTGCCGTGCGCTTTCCATCAGGGCGATTGATTCCCCATGCCGCCCATAGCATATTCGAAAGGACCTGCAAAGGTAGTTTTTCATTACTGAATTCGCGTGAAGACTTTCTGGCCTTCAAAACCTGCATAAGGGGCTTGCCGCCGTCTGTTTGCGGCTTCAAAAGCTCGATTGGTTTGAGTTCCTTCATAAGGTGCTCCTTGTCTTTGAGTTCTGCGGATTTATCAGAAAGTTCAGCGGGTTGAATAATCAGAATTGTCAATGCCATTCGAAAGACTGTAAGCAATATTGTATTTATCACGATTCTCCTTAAAGATTAATAATTATTGAAATCGTTATTTATGGCCTGCTTACTCTAACCTCCGAACCAGCCACCAGCTTCTTTTTTAGCGGTTGGCTTAATCCAGATAGATTTCGAATACATAGAGGCCATCAACCGAAAAGCCTCGTAAACAAAGAAAGTTAACTCAAAATGAAATTGCGATTAGTACTATAATAAATATAAAAAACGTTATCCAAATAAAACGTAGTGCCCGTTTGTATTCAACGATGCACTCTTTTATATATGGATCCGACGTAGCGGGCTCTTTCAGAAATTGTTGAAAGCGATATGGATTTATCATGATTCCAAACAACCATGTAATACGTTTCCATTCATCTGGGTCAACGTCTTTTAATTTCTTCATAATTTTCCTTACAATACTACAACCTTGCATACATGCGGCACAATTTACAATTAATAAGAGAATAATTATCAATAGTGGCATTGACATATCCTGTTTCTTTATTCCTGAACCTTTTTTATATAATGTCCCCTTAACAAGAAGCTTGCTGTTGTTGCCACATTCATTTTAATCCTAATTTCTCTCCTTTTGCAAGAAGGGCAATCGATTCTTTTATTCTTTTGACTTTCGTTTCCGGGTGTTTGGCTATTGCAATCCAGCCGATATAGTGCTTGCGATAAGAAGGAGCGAGTTTGTCGAAGTTTTCCTTCGCTTTTTTATTATGAGCTAAAGCCTTTGCAAATTCCGGAGGAATATCCAAAGGTATTCGCGGCCTGAGCTCTTTGTCCCAAAGGCCGGTCTTCTTTGCTTTGTTTATTTTCGCGAGTCCATCAATAGTCATTTTCCCTTTCTTTATCATTTTATTGGCTCGCTTCCTGTTAAGTTCCGACCACCTGCTGTTATCCTTTCTGGGAGTAAATTTACGGGCATACTTTTTAGAGTCAATTTTCCTGATAATACTGTCTATCCATCCAAAACATAACGCTTCTTCAACAGCGATTTCATAGGGAATCGTCGGCTTGGATGTTTCTTTTTTGTAAAAGATTAACCATATTTCTTTTTCTGAGGTATGATGCCGAGAGAGCCAGTCGCGCCATTCATCTCTGTTTGTAACGTATAATTTTTTCATCACACAATGGTATTCAGCAGGAAGGTGGGATAAATTCCATCCTGTCGTTACTATTACTATAGCATTGGCCGAGAAATTATCAATCAAGAGTCTCAAAAACACAGGAATTCCAATCAGAATAACGCGATTTTGCGGAAAGATACATAAAGGCAGGACGGAAGTAGCAAAGTCGTCGAATGATTGGGCCGAAGTATTTAGCGACAGCGGGTGGGGACTGTCCAGGTATTCGCTGTTAGCGAAGCCGGGAAGGCCCCATAATAAACTACGAAAAAAGAACGGCAGACTGAGTAGATGCAAAAGACCAGGACGCGAAAAGAACAGATAGATGTATTGCTCCTTACAGGAAATAAAGAAAGCTGTGCGCCGATATTATCCTTGCTGGCGGATAAGGAGATGACTTTTTCTGTCCTGCCGTTGGAACGCTTTTTCGAGATGGAAGACCGTCTCGAGCTTATCGGAACTGTCGTCATCGATGCGGCAGGTATTCCAGCCGACCAGCGGGTTGAATGCGAGCGAATAATCAGGGTTCTGGACGCCGCAAATATTGCCGTGATTCTTCTGAATAGCTGGGTAAGCCTTGCCGCTGAAAAGTTCGGTCTGCTGAGACAACTTCAGTCGGCGTCACTTGGAGAGCTTTGGGGCAGAATAAGTGCAAATATAGCATACCGAATGAGAATGCAACGGCAGAGCTCGGTCGCGGACACCGAACGGACAGAAGTCGAAACTTACACACCACCGGTCATGGAAGACCTGCACCAACAGTTTGAGATGGCCGGTAGGGTTCAGCGTGATTTTCTACCCAAACGTTTACCTGACAGCGATAAGATGTGCTGGGGAGCTGTGTTTGTACCTGCACAGTGTGTTTCAGGAGATATTTATGATATAGCCCGACTGGATGAGCAACATATAGGTTTTTACATCGCCGATGCGGCGGGTCATTCGATGCCGGCGGCCCTTTTGACGATGTTTCTGAAGCACGCGCTGGTTATGAGGGAGACGATTGGCAATCATTACCGCATATTCTCTCCGTCGCGGGTTCTTACAAATCTAAATGTCGGCATCGCAGAGCAGCAGCTCTCCGGCTGCCAGTTTGCCACATGCTGTTATTGTCTGCTTAATACTCAGAGTCTGCAGCTTACTTTCGCTCGTGCAGGACACCCCTATCCGGTCCTGTTCAGAGGAGACAGAGAGCCGATACAGCTAAAGTCACGCGGCTCACTTCTCGGCATCTTTCCCGAGGCGCAGTTTCTGCACAAGACAATAAGACTTCAGCAGGGGGATAAACTATTTCTGTACTCGGATGGCGCCGAGGAAATCATCGGTAGAGTGGATGATGCGGGCAGCTTCAGCTTCAACATGGAGTTTAGCCGTATGAAAAAATGGACACTGAAGCAAATGATGGAAAGGTTCGAAGAGCTCGTTACAAATTACCTTCCTCAATTAAATGAGTCCGACGATGTTACTGCAATTGGGCTGGAGATACTTTAGCAGCCTCATACTCAGGATTCCCTCCTTTCTGAAGACCATTCGTTAGTTGTGCATCTGCAAGTCAAGGTTCAGGATTTTGGATTGACGCAATTGCCGCAAACAGGTAGATTGTACGCGGAGATAATTAGCTTCGGCAGCGAGAGCTTATAAGGATAACGCAGGCAATGGGTCAGTTTTCGGGTGAGCATATTAAAAAGTCGGGTAAGATAAAAGTACGTTACATTGGATTGCTTTGCGCCGGTTTCGTTTTTGCCATAGTATGTTTCCTGGCAATCAATGCGGCAATGGAGCCTTTCTCAAGTTCTGAGTACTGTGGCAGCTGCCACGAAATGGAAACTCTGTACGAAGGCTGGAAACAATCAGGCCATTACGTGAATGTCAGCGGTACAGTTACTGAGTGTATTGACTGTCATCTTCCGCCAAAGGAAAAGTATTTTAGCCACCTGAGCATTAAGGCCTACGAAGGCCTGAGGGATTTGGTCAGGCACCACCTCGGACGTCCCTATGACGAGGAGAAGATGCGCGAAAGTGTCTTGGGAAAAATACCTGACGAGAGATGCACGAGGTGTCACAGCAATTTATTAGGCAAACCCAGTACACCCGCGGTTGCTATTCTGCATACACCCTCAGCGGAACCGAATGCACCTACCTGCGTTGACTGCCACAACGATATGCACCCCCGTACCGATTCATCGGGAGAAAGCGCCCCAGGCGAAGAAAAGCCCGACGCCAACACCGGGCAATAAAAACATTGCAAAAGGCCGGTTACCCGTTACACTTATTAGCGAAATTGCGAGTTGATTTTCGCATAAACTGAGGTTTGAAGCAATGCCGGGGAAAAAAGACGATCATCTGCAAAAGATAAAAGAGTTGATTGAGCTGATGAAAATCAATGACCTTATCGAACTTGAAATTGTTGATGGGCAAAGCAAGATTCACCTGAAGCGTCCCCAAGTCCAACCGCCAAGCGTAACAGCACTGCCGGTGGCCATCCCCGCAATACCTCAGGCAGCCAAATCCCCTCCTGTAGAGTCACCCGATGTTAAAACAGCTCCCGGTGAGTCGGAAGAGCTGGAAGAGATTAAGTCACCTATGGTTGGTACCTTTTATTCGGCTCCAAGTCCTGATTCCGAGCCTTATGTGGAAGTTGGCTCGGAAATCGAGTCTGAAACAGTCGTGTGTATAATCGAAGCTATGAAGGTAATGAACGAAATAAAAGCACAGCTTACCGGAACGATAACCCGAATAATGGTGGCTAACGGACAGGCGGTAGAATACGGGGAGGTGCTTTTTAAGGTTGAGCCGCATTAATCCCCGGTGAAATAGCTTTTCTTGTTTTTCTAAACTTTTTTCGACAGGTTGAATTTAGATGTTCTCCAAAATTCTGATTGCCAATCGCGGCGAAATAGCCTTAAGGATTATTCGGGCCTGTCATGAACTGGGCGTCGAGGCGGCCGTGGTCTATTCCGAGGCGGACAAGGACCTGCCGTACATCCAGCTTGCCGATGAAGCAATCTGTATAGGGCCGGCGGCCCCGGCAAACAGCTACCTCAGTATCCCCCGCATTATCAGCGCTGCAGAGATAACGGACGTCGAGGCAATTCACCCCGGCTATGGCTTTCTCGCTGAGAACGCCCACTTCGCCGAGATATGCCGGGAATGTGGCATAACTTTCATCGGGCCTACAGTCGAGGCAATGCAGCTTTTAGGTGACAAGGTCGAGGCGAGAAGACTGGCGCAGGAAGCGCGGGTTCCTGTGGTACCCGGCTCCGACGGAGTCATCGAAAATGAATCAGAGGCCCTAAAACTTGCCAATAAGCTCGGATATCCGGTTATGATAAAAGCTGCTGCCGGCGGCGGCGGACGCGGAATGAGGGTAGTACACAATGACATAAGCCTTCGTTCAGCTTTTAGCGCAGCCTGCTCAGAAGCTGAAGCGGCATTTCAAAACGGGGCGGTCTATCTGGAAAAGTTTATTGTTGAGTCGAGACACGTTGAGGTTCAGATACTGGCTGATAAGACGGGTAATGTCCTTCACTTTTACGAGAGGGACTGCTCAATTCAGCGCAGACACCAGAAACTGATTGAAGAATCACCCTGTCCCGTCCTGGACGAGTATACGAGAGATGAACTTTGTAAGGCGGCCTTGCGGCTGGTTAAACAGGCTAAATATGTCAACGCGGGAACAGTAGAATTCCTGTTGGACAAAGATAAAAAGTTTTATTTCATTGAAGCAAATGCGCGTATTCAGGTCGAACACCCGGTAACTGAAATGGTAACGGGGTATGATTTGATTAAGCTGCAGCTCCAGGTTGCGAGCGGGCAAACAATCGGGCTGCGTCAGAGAGATATCAGGCACAAGGGGGTGGCGATTGAGTGCCGAATCAACGCTGAGGACCCATCGCGCGATTTCGCACCCTGTGCGGGGAAGGTAGAGAAATTTATCGTCCCGGGCGGGCCGGGTGTGAGAGTAGATACGCATATCAATCAGGGCTGCAATATCCCATCAAGCTACGACTCGATGATTAGTAAACTCATCGTGCATCAGAAAACCCGCGCGGAGGCCATAACCACGATGAAGAGAGCATTGAAGGAATTCAGAATAGAACCTATAAAGACAACCATACCTGTATGCCTGGATATCCTTTCACACAATCTTTACATTAAAAACAAAGTCGATACCGGCTTCGTTGAAAAACACTTTTAGGCCAGCGAAATGGAGCAGAATGCAACGCCGGGAAAATTCCTGGGTCTGGAGGGTGGACCCGCCGAGCTGGACAGCGCCCGATTTGTTGTCCTGCCTGTGTGTTATGACGATACGGCAAGCTTTCTGAAAGGAACTGCAAAGGCTCCTGCAGCTATAATAGCAGCTTCTGAACAGCTTGAATCTTTTGACGAGGTTCTCCTCGATGAATTTCATCATTGCGGAATCCACACCGCCGATACCATCAAGCCGGACGGAATAGCTCCGGAGCAGGTACAGCAACAAATATACGAAACGGCAAAGCGGTTTATTCAGGCCGGGAAAGTTGTGCTTACCCTCGGCGGAGAGCATTCAATCACGGTGGCACTGGTCAGGGCAGCTGTTGAAAAATTTCCGGATGTCTCAGTACTGCAAATCGACGCTCATGCCGATTTGCGGGATGAATACGAAGGCAGCAGATTCAGCCATGCCTGTGTAATGCGGCGAATGTATGATATGCACATACCAGCCGTCGGTGTGGGAATCAGAAGCTTCGATAAAGCCCAGTACCGGTTTATAGATGAAAAGAAGCTGAAAGTCTTCAGCCCAACCGTCATTGCCGAAGACAAAAAGTGGATATCAGAGGTGCTCGCCGGCCTTACCGACAATGTCTATCTGTCCCTCGACATTGACGGCCTTGACCCCGCCTTCGCGCCGGGTACAGGCACGCCTGAGCCGGGAGGACTGACTTATGAGCAGGTAACTGACCTGATTCTGGCCGTCGGCGGATGCAGAAAAATTGTCGGCGCCGACATTGTCGAGGTGATTCCCGGAATAGCCGGCGTTACAACAGAATACTTAGCCGCCCGATTGGCCTATAAAATAATCGTCGCTGCACAACTGAAAAAGTAGCTGCTCGGCAATTCTGCGCCCGTAACTCTTAGAGAATGACAAATAACGAACCTAAGATAATAGAAATCGCACCGGTGCTGATGATTGTCTCGCCGTGAGGATTTCTATTGCGTTTCCATAAAATCAGGCCGGCTGCTATTGCAACAACTGGAAGTATATTCTTCGCAACGAGAAAATCGAAAGGCCCTTGCATTGAAGCTATTGTCGAATGTGACAGGAAAGACTCGATTGCGGGGTCATACTGCTGCCCATCGGTTACAATCCCGACTATCGCCAGAAACTGTAATCCGATAAGAATCCATGCTCCAGCCGAAATGCGGTTTTCACTTGTCTGTAAGAGGTCCTGTATCATTTATTTCTCCTCATCATTAAATGCGTGTCCAAAAAGCCGGGATGGCTTATTTTCCCTGAAAATATTTACATTTTTTGTGTATCGGCAAAAAACAGGCCTAAATAGAGCAAAAAGTTCATTATTCAGGCCGAATCAACTTCCGATAAAATAAATGCCTCTTTCAAATTTACATACACGTAGAAACTGCTGCTAAAAAGATGATTTGGGCAACTCGATTTTATTCGGGATAGGTAAGGTTCAGGACAGGTTTAGTGTAGGGCAAGCGAGTCAAGGCCTTTCCAGAGCTGTTAAATCCTCATAGGTTTCACGTTTTCGGATGACCGAGAATTTACTGCCGTCGACGAGTACCTCGGCGGCTCGGCCGCGGGCGTTATAGTTGCTGGCCATACTAAAACCATAAGCACCGGCGGTAAAAATCGAGAGCAAATCGCCGCGTTCGACCTGTGGCATGGCGCGGTCTTTTGCAAAGAAGTCTGCACTCTCGCAAATCGGCCCGACCACATCAACAACCTGGCTGCCTGCCATTTGCAAATCCTCATCCCGCCTTTGGGGCACAAAATTCTCGGCCACTACTACAGGCCAGATAAAGTGAAAGGCACTATACAGCGGCGGACGAATTAAATCATTCATGCCGGCATCTACGATTACAAACCTTTTTTCGCCGCCTTTTTTCAAATATAAAACCCGCGTCAACAGCACTGCCGAGTTTGCGGCAATGCTTGCGCCAGGCTCGAGGATAAGTTTTAAGTTTTTTCTTAAAAGTGAAGGAACAATCGCTGCGGCATAATCGTCGGCGCTCGGTGCCGTGCCGGTTACATAGTCGGCTCCATAACCACCGCCAAGATTCAGGGCCTCAATGGCAAATCCTTCCTGCCGCAACCGTTCAATCAGCCGTACTGCCTTTTCGACAGCTTCAACATAAGGCTCAACGGTCTTGCCGGCAGAGCCTAAATGAACGTGGATAGCGCAAAGCCGTATCGCACTGTTTTTTCCATAATCGGCAAAGACCTTTGCCGCATGCTCAATATCAACGCCGAATTTCGTTTCCTTCAGCCCTGTTGTTGTGTACGTATGCGTCCTTGGGTCAATGTCGGGATTTATCCGAAGGGCGCATTTAGGAGTCTTGTTATTTTGCCCGGCAAGTCTAATTAGATTTTCCAGCTCCGCTTCGGATTCGATGTTGAAATATCCAATCCCGGCATTGAGTGCCTCGACGATTTCCTTATCGGTTTTGCCGACACCTGCGAAAACAATTTTTGCCGCCTCGGCGCCCGCCTGCCTCGCCCGGTAAAGCTCACCCCCGCTTACAACATCGAAGCCGCTGCCGGCCTTGGCCATAAATTTAAGGATGTTTATATTCCCGCAGGCCTTGACCGAATAACAAACGGTCGTATCGAGCGCAGAATATGCCTCGCAGATTCGGCGAAAATGCTCCAGGAAAGTTGCCTTGCTGTAAACATACACCGGCGTGCCTGCCTGCTCGGCAATTTGCTGAATATCAACCTCCTCGGCAAACAGTCTGCCATTTTTGTAATTAAAATAGTCCATATAAGCCGTCCGAACATTTTGTAACTTTATATATCATAGGGATTACGTGTAGAAATGCAAGCAGCCGATGAGTACAAAGGCACATCTTTTCTCAAAAAAAAGCACTGCGGAGGTAACTTCAAGATTGCACACTGCTTCGCTACTCGGCCGCTTCCGCAATACGTTTACCGAGCTCCTTCAGTGCTGATACTGCCTTTTCATCTGGTTTTTGCTTGATGAGAACCGGCTGGCTTACAATCCTGAACTTGAAGGTACTGCATATATTCTTTACGCTTTCGATGGCCCTGCCTCCGCCTCCGTGCGTCATAAAAATCCCGCAAGGCTTCTCTGCCACCTGCTCTTTTGTGGGATAAAACGTCCGGTCGAAGAAGTCCTTCAATCCGCCCGCCATATAGCTGAAATAATCCGGCGTTCCCACAGCAACAGCATCGCAGGAAAGCAGGTCATCTCTCGTTGCTTTCATTGCCTCTTTTATGAAAACTTCCGTTCCGCCGACTTCTTTCGCGCCCGCGGCAACAGCCTCAGCCGCGGCCTTGGTATTTCCGCTCTGAGAATGGTAAACAACCAAAACCTTCCCCATAATCTTCCTCCCATCGTGAAGTCCACTATTTTCCCCCAACAGTACCGGCATAAAGACGGAATAACAAGAGTGCAGTAGCTCGGCGCGTTAAATCTCCTCCTTTTCGATAAATATGCCTTTGTCAACTTTATAAAAAAACTTTTGATAATACTCAGGGTCATCAACCTGTCTAACGAGTACAACACCACCTTTATTATTCATTACCTTGACTCTGAAGTTAACTCTCACACGCATCTCGTCACCGAATTCCGTTATATTCGCGGTAGCGTCAATAACCTGGTTCTTTTTGTAAGTTGCATCTACTTTCCCACGCCAAAAGGTTTCCCAGAATTTCTCACCCGAATCTTCCACGTCAACTTCCTTTTGAGCGTAAAAAAAACCCAAATCCACATTCACCTGCTCAATAATAAAATTGTCGTCCTGCAGAACATTTAGCATCGCTTTCATAACCAACAGTCTATCTTTAACCTGATATGTTCGAGTTTGTATTTGCCGCATTTCAAGCTGTGTTTTCTGTGGAGCATTTTTGGCTAATAACATTCCCGGGATTTCGCTGGAGCTACAACCGGATTCCATCAAAAGCATCAAACAAGCAAAAGTTAGTGCGAGTTTTCTCATAATTAATTCCTGTTAAAACTTGCTCGAATGATAAGAAAGGGTTTTCACTAAACCATTATCGTCGAATCTTATCACAACGGTAAGGGTCTTTTGCGTCGAGGCTGCGGCGCCGGCGGATTTTGAATAGCCGGCTCCACCAGCCGTTAATATCCGCCAGTTGTTTATGCCGGTACCTACACCGCCCATTATCCCGCCTGAATCCCGCGAGTACGAAATCTCCGTGGCTATCTTGTCGTAAACCCAGGATTCATTACCCTTACTGTCTTTTGTAACTATATTCGGCGAGCCGAGGGTTTCAGCCACATCCGTCTGGGGCATACCGACATAAATTTCCTTTTGGACAACACCAAGAATCATTTCTCGCTCCCTTGAAGAATGAAGTGCCTGCTGGTGTTCTCCCGCCGTCATGCAGCCGCCGACAAATAGAATCGATAGAAGTAACTGTATTTTCGTCATCTCTGACTCCTTTCGAAACGACTTGGATTTGGTTTTTTATGATTATATAAACTTCGCTCCGGCAATCAAGAGTAATCATGGTGATTTTTGGCCCTGTACCTGAAAATTCATTTTGCATTTTACGCACAGCTTCGGCCACATTATAATAACTGCCAGTTATCCGGGCCGTTATGAACGGAGGCATAGGTTTGACAGGCAGACTGATAATTAGCGGAATCAGGTCAGGTAATCCCACTTCGCTTGCCTTTTTAATCCTATTCAACCTGATTCTTTTTGCAGGCTGTAATTCCCCAAGAGACCACTTGGCCGCTTTTAACAGGCACTTTGAAAATATGGACTATGAGAGTTCCGCCCTTTTCGCCAGAAAAAAAATACACAGCTGCAATAAACCAAAAGGCGAGGATTTACTCTGGGCCCTGCAGCTCGGGACGGTGGAGAGAATCCGAAAGAATTACCCCCAAAGCACCGAGTATTTCGATAAAGCCGAACAGATGCTTAAGTTCTATGACGAGCGGTCTGAGATCGGAGATGCCATCGGCTCGACAATCGCAAGTGACAACGTGGTTCCTTACAAGGGCGAAGAGTACGATGGTATAATGGTAAATACATACAAAGCCCTGAATTTTATGGTCGAAGGCAAATTAGACCTGGCCAGAGTCGAGTTCAATCGGGCCCTTGACAGACAGAGACGAGCAAAAGAAAAATTCATTAAAGAAATACATAAACTCCAGTCCGAACTGCAGCAGAAACAGCAACAAAACAAATTTACAAAGGCCAATGTTGAAAATCCGAAAACGCATCAATTATTGACACAAAAATATCCTAATCTGTACAATTTTGAAGCCTATCCCGATTTCGTCAATCCCTTTGCAACCTACCTGGCAGGCGTGTATTTCAACCTGGTCGGCGACCACTCCAAAGCCGTGGATTTACTTAAAGAGTCCTATGGGATGGTGAAAGATAATGTCTATCTGGCCGAAGACCTGAGAGTTACCGAGGAGATACTTGATGGAAAAAGCAGGCTAAAAGATACTATATGGCTGATATTTGAAAACGGACTTGGCCCTGTAAAAGAAGAATTCAGACTGGATATTCCTTTATTTCACGCGACAAATAAAGTTAAATATGTGGGGCTCGCTTTGCCGAAATTAGAATTTAGGAACAGGGCCTGTCCACATCTGATTGTAGAAGCTGATTGTAAGGTTTATCAGACACGCCTGGTCTCGGATATGGACAGGGTTATTCAGACGGAATTCAGCAAAGATTATGCAGGTATATTAACGAGAGCTATTATATCGGCGACATTGAAGGTGGCAGCACAATACGCTCTTGCAGAGCAGGATTCGGATACCGCTTCGATTGCATCTGCCTTTATGGCGGTATACAGCTTTGCGTCAACCGCTGCGGATGTCAGAATATGGACGAGTTTGCCGAAAGACTTCCAGGTCGCCAGGTTTGCAAAGCCGAAGGACGGCAAATTAAAAATTACTCGTCCGGGTTCTATCCCGGTTAATATTGATATTCCTCATTGTAATAATGCTGTTATATACGTTAAAATAACAACCGACTTGGCCGAGCCTGTGTATGAGGTTATGGTTTTTTAACCTGAAACTTTCTATTAAACAGGGGTAAAAGATGAAAACGATTACAAACATAGTACTCCTCGTTCTTTTGGTCGTGTTTACGGGCTGTTATGACCCGGCTGACCCCAGGGTTAACTTAAGGGAAGGGGTAGGAAGCGACGATATAATAGATAATATCGTCACCCGCCCGGTGGCCTACGCTTTTAGCGCGTTGATTGGGGAAGGTATTGGAGTTACACAGGCCGTTACGAGAAGAAACGATGCCGGTTTTCTTGAGCTTCACATCAACGGACACAACCGCTCACAATTTACCAGGAGGTTTCAGTACAGGGTGGAATGGCTCGATGAAAACGGTTTGTTGATTCAGACCAAAACAAGTGTCTGGCAGCGATACTCGGCGATGGGAAAATCACCCTTCAGCCTTAAAGTTGTTGCGCCAAGAAAGGAAGCCGTGAATTTCAGAATGGATACCAGAAAGTGGGAGTAAATTATGAAAACAAAAATTTTAGAAATCATTATGTTCTTTACTGTTTTGATTGCCGGTTGTGCACAGGAAACCGCATACATCGACACTATGCACGACGACGGCAAAGCTGTTATGGGCCTGGATTACAGGGATTTTGACCAGGCCGCAAGCAAAATGGTGCAGTCTATGCTCGGTTCAGGTACTCTGAAGAAAAAGGATGCAAGCAGATATGTTATGACAACAGGTCGTATCATGAACGATACAATGCAACGAATCGATACCGACCAGCTGATGGCAAAAATTGAACAGGAGCTTTTAAACAGCGGCCAGGTCGTAATGACCTCTGCCGTCGGCGGAAAGGGCGCACCCGACAACATGGTTTATGAGATGAGAGACATTAGAGATTCGGCCCAGTCAGATGAATTTAATAAAGATACCCTCGCCGCCAAGGGGCAGTTGATTGCACCGGAGCTTAGCATCTCAGGCAAAATTCTTCAACGAAATATCCGCTATAGTAATAACGTGCAGCAGGTTGAGTACTACTTCCAGCTTAAGATTACAGACCTGACTACCGGACTTAGATTCTGGCAGGAAGAGACTCTCATCGGCAAACGAGGCAGTAATAAGTCTGTATCCTGGTAATAAACTTATTATATTACAATTAAAGCGGGGTGAACAATGAAAAAGATTTACGCATCTTTCATTGTGGTGGCCTTGTTTTGCTCGCAGTCATTTTCCGCCACCAAAACAATAGTTCGCGAAACGACGGGCCGCGGCGTTAATAGAAGCGAGGCAATCAAAAAAGCTCTACAGGAGGCTATTGCCCAGGCCAAAGGTGTAAAAGTGAGTTCAGGCCGGTACGACTTCGATTATCGTTCCGCAACTTCAGACATCGAAAGAAAGGACGCCGGAAAAGCGGTCGAATTTGATGCAGTGTCCGTTCAAACCGAAGGCACCGCTCTTAGAACCGACATTGAAGGCCTGATAAAAACCTATGAGGTTTTAGATGAGAAGAAAATCGACGAGAACACGTATGAAGTAACTCTGAAAGTATGGGTATACGGCTATGAGGCTCCTGATAAAACCACCAGGACCAGACTTGCCGTAATGCCGATAAGAACACCGAGCGAAAATTACCGCTTTTGCAATCTCGTAGTTCCATCCTGGTATATTTCACAAAGGCTCTCGCAGAAGTTGGTTATGACCCTGACGGAAACAAATAAATTTGCTGTTTTAGACAGGGAATATATTCAGGAGTTTGCACGTGAAAGAAACATACTGCTCTCGGACGATACCTCTCTTGAGGAAAAAGCCAGGCTTGGCCAGGTTCTCGGTGTCGACTATATGCTTGTAGGAACAATCTCTGATGCAGGAGTCAAGGAAAGCCAAAGAATGTCACCCGTCATCGGCCATTCGATAAGTGAATACGAGGCCGACTTCAATTTCGAGTACCGCCTGATTATTGGTCCCACAAGAGAGTTAAAGTTGGTCGAAATCGTCGCCATATCACTTGAAACCGATGAAGTAAAAAAACTCGTTAAGGAATGGGAGCCCAAAAATCTGAATTATATGGAAATGGTTGATAATCTCGCCTCGAAAGTTGCCAACAAGACGGTTGAAACAATTATCGACAGGCTGTACCCCGTACGTATTGCGAGTATAGACCAAAATGGGCGGATTATTATAAACCAGGGGGGCAAAAGAATTTCGGAGGGTTTGGTTCTCGATGTTTTCACCCAGGCAGAGCAAATAATTGACGTCGATACAAAAGAATCATTAGGCAAGACTGAAATCCTTATTGCGACAATAAAGGTTGATAAAGTAGCGCCGACATTTTCCTATGCAAAGCTTATCGAAGGCGATTTGTCGAAAGTTAAGGTAGGCTTAATCTGTCGAAACAAACCGATAGAAGCTAAAACTACTCAGGAAGGTTTAAAGAGCAGTATAAAAACAACTCCTAAGGGTGGTGTGAAGCTGCCCTTTGATTAATAATATCATTATCTACGGCATATCCGACGGCGCCACTGATTTTATGCATATTGGCAACTCGGTTTCTGGAAGAGTTTCATTTCCTGCTGAAAATAAGTTTCTTGACCATTCCTGTTCACGACTTTTATACTTTCTGCGGTGTTTGAGGGAGTCTTAAATGATTATTGTAGGATTGACGGATATTCACGGCCATACCAAGGTCCTTTCGGAGTTTCTGCCGAAGCTTCCGGACGCGGATATTATACTTCTGGCCGGCGACTTAACGCACTTCGGTGATAAGCAAGACGCCGTTGAAGTATTGGATATAATACGGCAGTACAATGAGCGAATCTTTGCTATCCCCGGCAACTGTGACCGGCCGCGAGTCGGTAAATACCTCAAAGACGAGGGGATAAGCCTTGATGGCAACTGTCTAAATATCGATAACGTTTCGTTTCTGGGTGTTGGCGGCTCGCTACCCTGCCCCGGCAGAACCCCGAATGAGCTGGCTGAAGAGGAATTTAAAAAACTGTTGCAGCAATGCAGCCGTGATATTAAGGCCGATACGCACGTCGTTCTTCTGACACATCAGCCGCCCTATGGAACACAAGCAGATTTGATTGGAACGGGCCGGCACGTCGGTAGCACTTCGATTCGCAGATTTATTGACGAAATCAAACCGGCTGTGTGTATCTGCGGCCATATCCACGAGGCACGCAGTAAAGACACGGCGGGCAAGACGGTCGTACTCAATCCCGGCCCCGCCAGCCAGGGATATTACGCCTATGTGGAAATAGATACCGAGTTGAGAGTGGCCGAGCTCCGCTCGGTGGGGTAATAATTATTTGCAATAACCAAGACGGAGATTACTTCATATCGCTGTCAATTATATTCATTAATCGACCCACAACAAACCACAACAAAAAATCAGGCTGGTTCATAAATCCTCAAGCCAATACTTGCAAAAGTCGGCGTTTTTGATATTGTGCCGATATGAATTTTCCGCAGCATACAAGCGTACAAACTCACACCATAACTATCAGGCCGCGCTACGCTGAGACCGACCAGGGTGGAGTGATACATCACACCGTCTATCCGGTCTGGTTCGAGATGGGCCGAACAGAGCTTCTGCGGGCCAACGGCATAGCATACAAAAACCTCGAAGAAGCAGGCATTTTTTTCGTCGTTGCACGTCTGAATATTAATTACCGACGACCGGCCGGGTATGACGAAGAGCTGCAATTAACCACGAGCTGCACGCTGGTCGGTGCCTGCAAGGTGGAGCACAGCTACAGACTTACACGAGCCCTGGATGGCTCTTTATTGGCCGAGGGCTCGAGTGTGCTTGCCTGCGTCGATGAAAAGGGCAGTCCCCGCAGAGTTCCCGATTTTATGTACCCGGGATAAATCGCTGTGCAGCTCTGTATATCAGCGCGAAGCGGCCCGGAAAAATCGCAAATCCACGGTATCGTTTCCGGTAATCTTGTAGAAACTGCAATTTTATCAATTTTCTGTTTCATTTCCTGGAGATGAAACCGTGTGATACCGAATTATCTTGCTTTTGATTTTGGAGATTTGTATTTTGTCATCGTATTTATATAGCCTCGTAATAAAGAGGAGATAGTAAGATGAGGCGTTTAATCGGTGCTATATTTGTCATTTCAACTACCTTAGGTGTGTTCAACGTTCTCGGCTTGGCAGAGCGTTTTCGAGGCGCTCGTGAAGGTGTTGCTGCAGTTCCTGGTTCAATTATAAGCTGGGGCAATAGGATTACACATTCTGAGCTTACCAACCTTCACGCCATCTCCGCCGGTGGCCAGCATAATCTTGCTGTAAGACGGGATGGTTCCGTGGTTGGCTGGGGCAGTAATTCCTGGGGGCAGGCCACCTCACCCCGTGGGAACGAATTTATCGCCGTGGCTGCTGGTGAGTACCATAGTCTGGCCTTAAAGAAAGATGGCTCAATCGTTGGCTGGGGCAATAATTACTTTGGCCAGGTTAATCCTCCTGTTGGAAACAATTTTGTCGCCATAGCTGCGGGAGCTCAGCACAGCCTGGCCTTGAAGTCTGACGGTTCTATAGCCTGCTGGGGTTCGAATGGTTTTGGTCAGGCTGCTATAATTGCCGGATATGACTTTGTTGCGATTGCCGCGGGCGGGGCACATAATTTGGCCTTAAAGCGCGATGGCTCTATCGTTGGCTGGGGCCGGAATGATACCGGCCAGGCTACTCCACCTGCCGGGAAAGACTTTATCGCCGTCGCCGCTGGCGCTCAGCACAGTCTGGCCTTAAAGAACGATGGCTCCATAGTTGGCTGGGGTCACAGTGATTTGGGGCAGGCTGACCCACCTGCAGGAAAGGATTTTATTGCCATCGCGGCGGATGGCCGGCACAGTTTAGCCCTGAAGAAAAACGGCTCTATTATCTGCTGGGGCCGGAATAGTGATGGTCAAGCTGCTCCACCTGCCGGAAATGACTTTCTGGCCGTCTCAGCCGGCGCTCGGCACTGTCTGGCCTTAAAGACCAACGGCTCCGTTGTCGGCTGGGGTGATAATAACTTTGCGCAGGCTAAACCTCCAATCGGAAATGATTTTATAGCCGTTAGCGACGGCAGACTTCACAGTCTTGCGTTAAAAAAAGATGGCTCCATTATTGCCTGGGGAAATGATGCCGACGGTCAGGTCAGCGCTCCTGAAGGAAACGATTTCGTCGACATCGATGCGGGCGATTATCACAGTCTTGCGTTAAAGCAGGATGGCTCTATCGTTGCCTGGGGAAGCAATATTGATGGTCGGTCAAACCCACCCGAGGGCAGCGACTTTATCGCCGTTAGCGCCGGCGGGACGCACAGCCTGGCGTTAAAGAAAGATGGCACCATTGTTGGATGGGGCACTAATGATTATGGTCAGGCTATTTCTCCTGAAGGCAACGACTTTATCGCCATTAGCGCAGGCAGGGAGCACAGTGTGGCCTTAAAGAAAGATGGCTCAATCATTGCATGGGGAAGCTTTATTGATGACCGCACAAGCCCTCCTGAAGGAAACGATTTCATCGCCATTGTCGCAGGCAACAATCACAGCCTGGCCCTAAAACGAGACGGCTCTATTGCCGCCTGGGGTGACGATTACCATCGTGAATCCAGCCCTCCTGCCGGAAACAATTTCCTCGCCGTTGCCGCGGGAACTCATTATGGTCTGGCTTTAAGGCCTAATGGTTCTGTTATTGGCTGGGGAGAAAACGACCGAGGGCAGAACAGCTCTCCGCCAGGATATGAGTTTCTCGCTATTGCCGGTGGCCACGAAAACAGTCTTGCTATTGTCAAATCCTGCCAACGGTTACTTTCCGATGATATAAACGGCGATAGCAAAGTTGATTGGCAGGAGCTGTTAATATTTGTCAGGCAATGGCTGGGCCGGCCTGGATGATTTATAGTTGCCGCTGATTGGCCGGGCGGATGTAACTTAAATCTAACCTACCTGCCTGAATTACTGCTGGGTCACAATCGAAAATCAGTTTGAAAATTCATCGGTTTGCTGTAAACTGTCCGATGCTGAATAAAAATGTCATTTATTTACGAGAGATGTTATGAGTGATTTTGAGATTGAACCGGCACAACGGATTAAGCGGCTGCCGCCGTATCTGTTCGGCAGACTTAACGCGCTGAAGCTGGCCAAACGGCAGCAGAATATCGATATTATCGATTTAGGGATGGGTAATCCCTCCGACACGGCACCAAAGAAAGTCATAGATAAACTCTGCGAGGCTGCAAGGGAGCCGCGTAATCATCGCTACAGCGCCAGCAAGGGCATTTTCAATCTGCGGCGTGAGATGGCCAGGCGGTATGCGGCCAAATGGGGTGTGCAGCTTGATCCGGAAACGGAAGTTTTGGCGTGTATTGGCTCAAAAGAGGGATTCAGTCACCTTTGCCTTGCAATGTTGGGGCCCGGCGATACGACAATTGTAGCGGATCCGGCCTTTCCTATCCATAACTATGCGGTCGCGCTGGCGGGTGCAAACGTGATTACTGTGCCCCTGGGGAATGACGAGCAGTTTCTAAAAACGGTCGGGATGGTTTGCGAACATTTGTATCCCCGGCCGAAGCTGCTGATTTTGAACTATCCTCACAACCCGACGGCGATGACAGTCGACGAGGGTTTTTTTGAGCCGCTTGTGGACTTGGCCAGGAGGCTTAAAGTAGCGGTGATTCACGATTTTGCCTATGGCGAGACGTGTTTTGACGGATACAAGGCCCCGAGTTTTCTTGCGGCGCCCGGGGCTAAAGAGATAGGCGTTGAGTTCACTACGCTCAGCAAACCGTATAATATGGCGGGTTTCCGGGTCGGTTTCGCAGCAGGCAATAAAGCGATGTTAGATGCGCTGGCGACGATAAAGGGATACTACGACTATGGAATATTTCAGGCGGTCCAGATCGCGGGGATTATTGCACTGCGTGATTGCGACAATGAGATTATCGAGCAGAATAAGAAGTACCAGTCGCGTCGTGACGTCGTTTGTGATGGCCTTGGTAGACTCGGCTGGCAGGTGGACAAGCCCAGAGCTTCGATGTTTGTGTGGGCAAAGGTCCCGGAAGAACATTTGGCAGGCAAGGGAAGCATCGACTATGCGATGGACCTTATGGAGCATGCAAACGTTGCGATTGCGCCCGGCAGGGCGTTTGGCGAAAACGGCGAGGGGTATATGCGTGTTGCTTTGGTGGAAAATGAACAGCGTCTTCGCCAGGCGATTCGCAATATTTCGCGGTTCGTCCAGCGAAAGCCGTTAAAGAGAATACGGACAAGCAGAGAAGATTAGTTTGGGGGAAGATTCTCGGATAAAGAAAAATCGCCGAGGTTCTATCGGATGCGGTTACAGAGTTTTATTAAATTGGAATTTTTTCAAAAATCTTCGGGGGAAGCGCCGGTAAAATCAGCGTTATCGATTTAAGGATAATAAAGTTACCGGACAATGCCTTTTCAATCATAAAATCAAGCGCTGTGCACGAGGAAAATACTTGACTTTTTAAGGCAGATGTGTTCTAATATGCTCAGCTTAACAGACCAAGTAATGGGTGGAGTAAGCTCTTCATACAGCGTGTATTTTTCTGTGTCTTTTTTACTTTCTTGTTAAAAAATACACAGCGTAGGGGGAAGAAAACTCACTAAAAAAGGGCATTTTTGCCTTTCAATGCTGGTGGTTTATCAGCGTGCATCTTGAGGGAGAAGAGAGGGGAAAGGTCTAAGAGGAATAGGTGTATAGGAGTGAATTACTTTCATTGGCTAAGGCTCATTCGCGAAAGTGTTTGAGCGGCACAATCCGGGGTGGGCGTAGAGGCTGGCTTTTAATGCTCTTATTTCTTACGGGAATACTGACGCACAACGGTTACGCCATACCAGTAGGCGGGGATGTGATAATGTCCGGCGAAGAATTTTTTCACACAGGCAGTTCATACGCACCGAAATGCATCGATGCACGGGTCTGGTATGAGGTCGTCGGGTATGATGACGATAACGATGACAGCTACGACGAATATTTTTACACATACCGTATATTCAATCAGGACGATTCAACGGTAGGGCTGGAATTATTTTCTGTTGGTGTATTTGAGGGGGCTGATGCTTACAGTCCCGGCTTCGAGTACGGGCTGGGAGGTGGAGAGGTAGCTCCCACTGCTCAATACGTTATTGGCGAGCCAGCCGAGAGTGTAACGTTTCTGTTTCTGCTTGGACCACTTGATGTCGGTGAATACTCTGCGCTTTTGACTTTCTGGAGTGATGATTCACCGAAGATAGGGTATGGGTCGCTATGTGGTGGAGGCATAAGTCAGGTAGGCAGCCTGCCGGCTCCGGTTCCTGAACCGTGCAGTATTTTATTGTTTGGTGCAGGAGTGGTGGCCGTGCTTGCTGGTAAGGCAAACTCTTTAAAAAGGCGAAAATAAAAATAACAGCGTTCAAAGAGACTGAATTAATAATTAGACAAATACTTGCAGAAAAGAGGAGGGTAGATGATGGGGAAGAAAATTGTGGCCCTATGTGTGTTGGCGGTCGTGTTGTGCAGCGTACAAGTAGCCAATGGACTGCCTTACACCGGCAGTGTGTATTATGACTTCACTGACGGCGAGAGGATTCTGAGCGGGCGTGTAGACTTCGGTGTTTTCGATAGGCAGGTCGACGGCTTTGCTTTAACGCCACCTGGTGATGGTCGATACATTTACGCATACCAGATATGGAACGACCAGGGAAATGCTCAGGAAGCAGTTGGATATTTTTCAATCCTTTTAGAAGGAGCTGTTGTCGATGGCATCGGTTCAGAAGCTCTTGGGAGTGACCAAACGGCAGTGGAGCCGAGTCACGAGGAGATTTACAGAGGAGACGCGGTCTTTTTATTCCAGATTTTTGATTTCTCTTCAGGTTCCTTTCTTGGTAATGACTTCCTGGATCCGGGTGCACATTCTTACCTTCTTATGTACACCAGTGACAGCGATTGGGTGGCCGGCGATTATGATATAGGCGGCGGGGGCCTGGGTGATTATGACCCCGATTTTTCTGTATCTCCTCCTGGAGAAGAACCACCGGTAGAAACCCCCGAGCCGGCAACAATTTTTATACTTGGCATGGGGGCTGTTTCAGCTCTGGTGATGAAAAGAAAGTCGTCATAAACAGTTTTCCCTGACTGTGAATCTGCGAATAAAAGCGAGAAAAATGAAATCGCACAGTTCAATAACTATTGCAGCGTGGTCGGTCGTGATATTGTCTGTTGTGACAGCGGTGCCGGCTTATTGTCAGGTTGATGATTACGTTCTCCTGATAAGGCAGACACCGGTGCAGGGCGGTCAAGTAAACCCGTCAGCGGGGGTTCACAGATTCGGTCTGGATGAGGTTATTACGCTCACAGCGGCGCCTAATCCGGGTTATCAGTTTATGTACTGGATGGGGGACGTTACTGAAGTGACCAGCAGCAGTACTATGGTATTACTTGACGGACCAAAAATAATCGTAGCAGTTTTTGAACGAACCGATTTCGTGTTTATTTTGGAAGAGGAACCACCGGCCGTCGGGATTGGTGGTTCATTAATGAGCAATAATTTCGTATATCTAGGCGGCGGGGGCGGCGGTGCAGGTTCTTATAGGGCACCGAAGGAGTTTAGGTGGACTCCACCGGAAGAAGGTGATTTTCCTGTACCTGAGCCTCCTGTACAGGAATTCCCGGTGCCGGAGCCGGCCTTTCCTGTGCCGGATAATGAGGTGCCGATTCCCGAGCCGGCAACAGCTTTTCTGCTTGGCCTCGGCGGATTAATACTGCTTCGCAAAAAATGCAGAAAACATATTCTTAAAGAAAAACAAGGATGAAAAAATCAAGGATAATTTGGGTGTTGTTGCTTGTTGTGGCATTATTTGTGCACGGAACGGCGTTTGCAACATCTGTTTTGTTTGATTTTGAGGATGCTCCATTTATGGGGGGCGCTGGGGACATTGAGGAGTATATGGAAAGCGTGTACGGCTCCGATGTGACTGTGATAGGCGGTAGAGTAGCTAATTGGTCACCTGGGCCTCATGGACCCTTTGGTCCCGGGCCTCTTGGGCCTGACAATTACATACAGGCAGGGCCTGACTATTGTCCATCCTCGTGGTTCTCGTTTTCATTTAACGAAGTTCCAATAACGTCGTCATCTTTCGATTGGGGTACAAAGTTAGGTGTCGAGGGACCTATCCCTCTGATTGTCTATAGTTTCGACGTTTTGGCTGATGACGTTGGGATTTTCAGTATAGAGTGTGGTTTTGATGACCTTTCTGGTAATACTGGGGCGTTATTTTTCGATTCGCCTATAACAACTTTGAAATTCACAGTGGGTCCTTTTGCTAATTTTGAGATCGAAGTTGACAACCTTATGGTGACGCCGATTCCCGAGCCGGCAACGATTGCTTTGATGGGTTTTGGCGCTTTGGGATTAGTCCGGAAGAGGTGGTTTGGATAAAGTCCTTATAATATAAAACAACAACCAAGGCAGGATTTCGATTGGTATATCTTGTTTTTTAATGCTTTGGTTTCCAGATTTTTTTTGGGGATTTAGGGCAAAAAGGCGCGGTTTAGTATCCCCGAAACCGTATCTTAAAGGGCAGCCTTGGCTGATCGGAGGAAGGGGCCAAGGAACCCAACAGCCAGGAGGTAATTTTACCTCCTGGCTTTTTTGTTAAATTCAGGTTTTTGGTGGATTACTGTCGGGTGGGTCAGGACTTTCTAAACACCGCGACTATATTTTCCAGGTCCACAACAAAAAGGCGATTGTCGCCTTCAAAATCGACTGGTATAGCGCCTTTGGGGTTGAATAGGACCTTGTCATATTTGCTGAGTGGCACATCGGGTGAATTTTCAACCTCGGCAGAGACGGCCACAATCCGGCCTGTAAGGGTGGGAATTTCTATATTGTCGGGCAGTTGTATACCTCCTTTTGTCTGTTTTTTATCCTCATCCTTGCGGATTAGGACTCGCCTACCTATCGGTTCGACGGTTTCAAGCTCGGAGGCCTTAATTTGTTTATCTTTCTGCATTTTTCGCACTGCCGTTAAATTAGAGAAGATGACCAGCTCACGATGCGCCTCGGGCCAAACTGTTACCAAAAGTATTATATATTACCAATGGTGTTTATTCAAGTCTGCCCCATTTTTCTAATCTCCGAAGAGCTGCAAGTGCAGTCTTGGGATGCAGTTAGGGTCCTGGAACGTCAAAAATGCGGTTTGGCAGCGGCTGCTGCTCCGCGGCCGAGGAAATCAGGAAATTATTTTGCAATTCAAGTTTCAAGAAGCGCTTTGCCGATAAAATTTGAAGAAGTTATATTGAAAAGTGCAATTTTCTTCCTCCTCCTCCGAAGCAGTAACGTGTGTTCACCGTGCGTTACTGCTTTTTATTTAAAGGCGGGTTTTTTCTGTTTGCTTCCCAGTGCCTCGGCAAGCTGTTCGGGATCCTCAGGGGGCCAGTTCCCTTCCGACTGCATCTTTTTAAGCTCCTCAACCTTTTTAATGGAAACGATAGTTCTGCACCTCGGGAATCTGTTACAGCCAAGGAAAGGCCCTCTTTTACTTTGACGTATGACTAATTCACCCTTCTTACATTTATGGCACTTTAGGCCGGTCGGCTCGGGCGGCGGCGAGGGTGGAAGAACATTGCCTTCTTTATCAATTTTCAGGACGGTTTTACACTCCGGATAATGTGAACAAGCAAGAAAAGGCCCGTATCGGCCGTGTTTGATTACCATAGCGCTTCCGCAGGTCGAGCACTTATGTTCCGTAGGCTCATCCTGAAGCATTTTGCCCTCTTTATCGCACTGAGATGTAAATTTGCAATCCGGATAGGCCGAGCAGCTAAGAAACTTGCCCGCTCTGCCGAACCGATATTCGAGCTTGCTTTTGCACTGTGGGCAGTTGTATGGGCTGGGCTTGGTCTCTGCCTTTGCATGTTTCATCAGTTTAGTGGCTTTGTCGAGGTTTTCTTTGAAAGGTCCATAGAACTCATTAAGCACACTGAGCCAATCAAGATGCTTTTCTTCAATCTCGTCCAGTTGCTTCTCCATATGCCTTGTGAAGCTGAGGTCCATTATCCTCGGAAAGTATTCATTGAGCTTGTCGGTAACGACTTCGCCGGTATCGGTGGAGTGGAACCTGCCGTTTATTTTCTCGACGTAACCTCTGGTCTGAATTGTCGAGATGATGGCGGCATAAGTACTGGGCCGACCGATATCCTCCTTTTCGAGCGCCTTTACTAGAGAGGCTTCTGAATAGCGTGCAGGCGGCTTCGTGAAATTCTGAACAGCCTGTATATCGACGGTTCTCAAACGCTGGCCCTGCTCAAGCGCCGGCAGCGTTTGGTCGTTTGAATTATTCGAATGCCAGAGATTCATAAAACCTTCGAAAAGAAGAACCCGTCCGGAGACTTTATAACGACAAAGCCCCAGGTTGGTTTGCGCATCTATGTGTGATGTTGTTACGTCCCACTCTGCCGGTTTCATCTGACAGGCAAGAAACCTTCGCCATATCAACTGGTAAAGCCTGTACTGTTGTTCGTTTAGGAAAGGCTTGATGTCGTCCGGCGTAAGGTCGGAGTCGGTGGGTCGAATTGCCTCGTGCGCCTGTTGAGCACTCTTTTTTGCAACGTATATGTTGGGCTTTTCCGGCAAATAATTGCTGCCGATGTTGCGGCCGATATATTTGCGTGCATCGTCGAGGGCCTCCTCGGAAAGATGAGTGCTGTCGGTTCTCATATATGTAATCAGCCCGAGGGCGCCCATCGAACCAAGGTCGATACCTTCATATAACTGCTGGGCAACAAGCATAGTTCTGGCTGTGGTGAAACTTAATTGATTGGCAGCGGCCTGCTGCAAAGTCGAAGTGATAAATGGTGCAGAGGGCTTCGATGTGGTTCGTTTTGTTTGCACCTCGCCGACTTTAAATTCGGCATTTTTAAGGGCCTGGAATATCCGGTCGGCTTGTTGTTGTGTAGAAGCGTGAAATTTTTCGCCATTAATCTCGGCCAGCTCCGCCTTGAAGGCATTACGACCGGAAAGCCAGTCGTGCTGTTTGGCAATTGTAGGGGGCTTGTCTTCGGGCCGCTCTACTTTGATAAAATCAAGCCACTGCTGTTGATAATCCTCGTTTAAGTTAGTAGTGAACACCGCAGGAATAAGCCAGTATTCCTCCGGTCTGAATTGGGCAATCTGGCGTTCACGTTCGACCACTATCTTGACGGCGACCGACTGCACCCGGCCGGCGGAAAGACCGCGTGCCACTTTCTTCCACAACAGCGGACTTATCTGGTAGCCGACGATTCTGTCCAGTATCCGCCTTGCCTGCTGGGCCATAACTTTATCCATATTGATTCTGCCCGGCTGGGCAAAAGCGGTTTGTATTGCATTTCTTGTGATAGCATTAAACACTACCCTGTAGGTTTCCTGCTTAGGCATATTGAGAAGCTGGGCGACGTGCCAGGCGATTGCTTCGCCTTCGCGGTCCAGGTCGGTGGCAAGGTAAAGGGTTTGAGAGTTTCTGGCAACAGCCTTCAGCGAACTTACGATACGCATCCGGCCGGGCACCACGTCGTAGGTGGGCTTGAAATCATTTTCGATATCGACGTTAAGTCCCTTTGCCGGCAGGTCACGCACGTGCCCCATCGATGCCTTTACCTCAAACTCGGGGCCGAGATACCTGTTTATCGTTTTGGCCTTGGCTGGTGATTCTACGACTACTAACGACTTTTTTGTTTTAGCTGATTTTGCCATAAATGCTGTTTACTCTTTGGTTTTTATTTCCAGCGCTATCCCCTCATCGGCTTTTTCCACAATAAAATTTAGAATTGGACAAATATAATCGATGTGAAAAAATGTCAAGTAAAAACAAAATTAGGAAAAATAATGACGCGTAAAATCGTGAAAAAGCGGCGGATAAAGCGCAGGAACGGCTATTTTAATTTTTCTTTGTGTTGTTTTAATAGTTTCTCGAGTATTGGTTTTAATTTTCGGACGGCCTTGCCGCGATGAGAAATCGCATTTTTCTGTTCAGCAGTCAGTTGAGCAACGGTTTTGTCTAACTGCGGCAGGGAAAAAATCGGGTCGTAACCAAAGCCATTCCTGCCGATTTCTTTTTCGGATATAATGCCTTCCAGCGTGCCCTCGGCCTGGGCCAAAATATTTTCGGTATCGGCCAGGCAGAGGTGACAAACAAACCTTGCGGCTCTTTTTTCTGTCGGTACGTCCTGCAGAAGCTCCAGGACCTTTGCCATATTCTTATGGTCAAGCAGCGTTCTTTCTTCGTCTTTTACACCTGAAAATCGTGCGCTTTTTACTCCTGGAGCACCTCCGAGCACGTCAACTACAAGCCCTGAGTCGTCGGCGATCGTCCACAGGCCTGTCTGCTTCGCATACCCAACGGCTTTATTGCGTGCATTCTGGGCAAATGTTTCACCATCTTCTTTCACTTCATTTAAATTCGGAAAATCCGCCAGCCCCATCCATTCGACATCCAAATCCAGCATAGCCGATAGCTCAGCAACCTTCCCGGGATTAGTCGTAGCAACAAGAATCGTTTTCTTCATTGACTGCTTAACCGTACTATTTCCTGCTTAATTTCTGAGATTACTTCGGGGTTGTGAATGATTTTATTTTTGCCTTCGGTTATCGAAATAATATAGAAAACTTTACCCCCAAATTTTTTTGTAAATTCTTCATGAGTGTTCTTCTGAAATTCAAGTTCATTTATAATCTGCGTAATATAAGCATAACCAGCCGGCTTAATTTGCAAACCTATATATTTCCCTTTAATATCAATGTAAAAATCAACATTATATCCTCTGTCCCATTCATCAGAAGCAGGCTGAATTCTTGCCCCCAGTTCCTTCTCAATACGACCATAAATAGTTTGAATTTCAGAACTATAACCATCAAACGTTCTTGAAATTACAAGATTGATTACAAAATCAATACAATCCTGTTCGGTAATAGTTTCTATCTCGGCTTGACAAATTTCAGTTATCTTTATAAATAATACTCTCCCAAGCTGCTCCAGATGTTCGTGAGGATAAACTTTAGTATAATAGTATTGTTCCCAGTCCTCTAATGACTTAGGGGCACATTTTCTTATATGCTCAGCTACTGGACCAACTTTATTCTTACGAGTAAGCCCCCATCGCATATTTGCGCCATTTAATATCCATTCTTTTGCCATAAGAAGCCCTGAATTAATTTAACGACCAGACGAATACGAACATAGCTTTGGTAGACCAAACTTCTCACGCCACTTCTTTTCTATATATTCTGTGTATAGAGTCTCTAATCCAGTTATGAAATATACCTTGAATGAGTGTTTTTTATGTTTAGTTTCAAAAATATTAATTCCATTTCGAAAGCAATATTCTTTTTTGTTACTTTTTTTAAGAAAACTTTTCTCTTTTCCAGACAAAAACATTTTTAATAGCAATGTTTTGTCTCTAATGAGCTTTAGCTCATCGTTTCTTCGTTCGTTACCAATATCAGACGGACATTCAATATAAGGAGCCTTCCCCTTCGCTGACATCGCCTTTTTTCTATGAGAGACAGATTTTTGATAATAAATATCCAAACTTATTCCCGACCAACGAGCATTTTGTTTCCCAAGCAAATGGTGCATTATCCTGTTTTGAACATTATCCTTCGCTACGCCATTGTATATGATTTCTCCCTCGTGTATTTTCTTAGGAATTTTATTTCGATGGAATCTGTGCTTTACAGGTTCATTAGTCCATATCCAATAACATCCTCCTTTATCTGGGATAAGGTCAAAATCATTTCGTTTTTTGAAAGAAACACAATCAACATCATCTAAAGATTCATTTGGAATTCTAATTTTCGCCTCTAATCTCTTAAATTTCTCCTCCTCTATTTTCCATATAGATTCAGAGAATCGATTTATTGTAATTGCACTCACTTTGCCCCCAGTTGGTTACCCGAAAATTTTGTTCGTAATTTACTATTTGTTGACGTATCTACACCAACCAAACCCGCTTTGATAAGATGAGCATTAAGAAAAGTTCTGTTCTGCAGATATAGATAACACAACAGATTATTTTGACTGTCGTGCTTAAGTTGACCGAATTCCATAAAAACTTTTTGGCCCTTTGTTTTTGACTGCAAAAATTCAATGGCCTGAGCTTTTTTCTCAGCTTTTTCCTTTACTCCAAGCAAACGTATTCGAAGACCGTCGTCAAGTTCAAGCTCCGTAGGAGAAATGACTTTTTTGACTTGATGATACTTCTGCCTTTTGCTATCGCCATTGATTTTTGAGCCAAACTGTAATTTTCTAGGGTCAATCTTTTTATCGAATTTTACAGGGTCTTTAAAAATACAAGGGAGCTTTCTTATTTCCGCTTTCCAGTCAATCTCATCCTCCCTGTTCTGTGCGAGCTCAAAACTAAACTCATCGAAGAATCCTTTGTCTTTCAAGCCCAGTTTCTTCTTTATAACGGGCAAATAACCGGGATTTATCTCATATCCTATCGAATTTCTTTCGAGATTCTTTGCCGCTAATGTGGTTGTCCCGCTTCCCAAAAACGGGTCGAGAACAGTATCATTAACAAAGCTGAACATCCTGATAAGACGACGAGGAATCTCTTCCGGAAACATAGCCAGATGGCCATTTTGCTTTTCGCCGGGGATATTCCAATGACCTGCAAAGTACTGGTTCCACTCGTTCACAGTCATCTTAGACTGTTGTTTAGCCTTTTTACTCGCGATTGGGGCTTTACCATGTTTCTTGAAAAGTAAAATAAATTCGTAATCTATTTTCACGATGCCGTTGCGTGGATGAGGGAAAGAACCCATTATGGTCGCACCACCGGTAGTGTTACAGGTGGTTACCTTCTGCCAGATTATGGCGCCCATATAATCGAAGCCAACCGCCTCACAAAACCTGATTATCTCGGTCCGTATCGGAATAACCTTATACCTTCCGTAATAAACCGAACGCGCGAACTGGTCGCCTATATTTATGCAAAGTCGGCAGCCATCGTGCAAAACGCGATGGCACTCATTCCAGACAAGATTGAGATTATTAATATATTCCTCATAGCTGTGGTCAAAGCCAATCTGGCCGCCGTTTCCATAGTCTTTTAGCTGCCAGTAAGGCGGAGAGGTGATAATAAGATGTACAGATTTGTCCGGAACCTCTGTCATACGCCTTGAGTCGCCGATAATTATCTTGTGATGTGTCATGACTCAGCTTTCGTCAGAAATCAAACAATACTAACTCTATCCTGACAACATTATGCCTAAAAACCGCTGAAAAGTCAAACTCCCCGACAAATGGACAAAACCATTAGCTCATTAGTTTTTTTAGCAGCGCACGCTGGAAGTGGAGCCGGTTCTCGGTCTGGTCAAAAATGATGGAATTTTCGGATTCAAATACTCCGTCCGTGATTTCATTGCCGCGGTAAGCGGGCAGGTCGTGCATAATCTTGGCGCTGCCTCCCGCTAATTTGACCAGCTCGGTGTCGACCTGAAAACCTTCGAAATCTTTAATACGTTTTTCCTTTTCTTCCTCCTGCCCCATACTTACCCATGTATCGGTGTAAATGATATCGGCGCCGACAACGGCCTGGGCCGGCTCATTGATTTGATAAATGCTGTCGGCTGATATTTTATTTACCGTCTCGATTGTTTCGGCATCGAGCTCATAACCTGCCGGGGCAGCAATAACCATTTTCATTCCCAGCTTGGCACACGCAAATGCAAGCGAGCGAGTAACGTTATTGCCGTCACCGATAAAGGCAATTTTCACTCCCTCCAATTGGCCGAAGTACTCACTGATAGTCAGCATATCTGCCATCGCCTGGCAGGGATGTGACCAGTCGCTCAGCGCATTTATCACGGGCACGGAGGCATATTTTGCCAGTTCAGTAACTATTTTATGGTCGAATGTTCGAGCCATTATGCCATCGACATACCGACTCAGGACGCGGGCCATATCTCTGACCGGCTCGCGCTTGCCGATTCCCCCGATGTCCTCCGGCTTAATATAGATGCCGTTGCCGCCTAATTGTGTCATCGCCACGTGGAAGCTCGCGCGAGTTCGAAGGCTGAATTTCTCAAAGAGCATCGCCAATGATTTACCGGCAAGACACAAATCACGTCCGCCGGCTTTGTATGTTTTTTTCAGCTCACTGCTGAGCGAAAGCAACTCTTTGAGCTCTTCGGTCGTACAATCATTTATTGTGAGAAAATCCTTCATACTATTTCACCTCGCCCAACACGCCGTCGAGTATCTCGATGGCATCATCGATTTGGCCCTGGGTAACATTCATCGGGGGCATAAAGCGCAGAACGGTCTCCTGGGTGCAATTTATTCTAAGGCCCATCTCAAGGCATTTGTCGACGATTTGTGTTCCCGGCCCGGTCAGTTGAACACCAATCATCATGCCGATGCCGCGGATATGGTCAATAATAGGGTGCTTCTGCTTCAACTGCTGGATTTTTTCTTTTGCATATGAACCGAGTTTGGCAGCGTTTTGCAGGAGGTTTTCTTCTTCGATAGCTTCAATTACGGCAACGGCCGCGGCGCAGGCAAGCGAGTTACCTCCAAAGGTTGAGGCGTGCGTTCCGGGCACAAGTGAAGCGGCCACATCATTTTTTGCCATCATTGCGCCGATTGCAACCCCGCCCCCCAGCGCCTTTGCCATTGTCATAATATCAGGCTCGACGTCAAAATGTTGGTATGCGAACCACTTGCCCGTTCGGCCGACGCCGGTCTGCACTTCGTCAAGAATCATCAGTGCATTTTTCTGGTCGCACAGCTGGCGAATGGCCTGCAGATATTCTTTTGTTGCTATTTTTATTCCGCCCTCACCCTGAATCGGCTCTACCATAACAGCAGCAACCTCGTCGTTAAATGACGATTCCAGCGCCTTAATATCGTTGAACGGAACATAAACGAATCCCGGCAGCATCGGCAGAAAACCGTTGTGATATTTCGGCTGAGCGGTGGCGGTTACGGTTGCGAATGTTCGGCCGTGGAAGCTGCCTTCGGCGGTTATAAATTTATACTTCTGTTCGGGCGTATGTTTGCGGGCAAGTTTAAGGGCCGCTTCGTTGGCCTCGGCACCGCTGTTGCAGAAGAAACACTTCCCGCCAAAGGCCCGCTCGGATAATAGCTGAGCTAATTTGCCTTGCTGTTCGGTGTAGAAAGTGTTGTCCATATGAAGCAGTTCAAGCGCCTGAGTGCGGATGGCCTCGACCACTTTCGGATGACAGTGGCCGATTGCGCTGACGGCCCAGCCGGGAAACATATCGAGTATTTTATTGCCGTCGGCGTCAAACATATAACTGCCGCTGCCTTTTACTATCACCCGTGGCAGGCGTGTATAGTTGCCGATAACATATTTTTCAAACAGCTCAATTGTCGTTTTAGTATCCATTGATTTTTGTCCTACGATAATGTTAATTACTTAACTATCTCGGTGCCGATACCCTCATCGGTGTAGATTTCGAGCAGCAGCGAGTGAGGTATACGGCCGTCGATAATGTGTGCCTTTCTGACACTACCCTCAAGGGCGGTTAAACAGGCCTCCACTTTCGGCATCATACCTTCGGTTATAGTAGCTTCGGAAATCATCTCCTTGATTTTCTCTTCGCTCAAACTTGATATTTGCGTGCCGGGGTCGCTACGGTCGGTGAAGATTCCGTGAGTGTCACTTAAAAAGACGAGCTTCTCGGCCCCAACGGCGGCGGCAACCTTACCGGCAGCGGTGTCGGCATTGACATTCAGTTTCCCGCCGGTCTTATCGAGTGCCACAGGTGCTATAACGGGGATAGTCCCTGTAGTGCAAAGCGTTTTCAGGAGCGTTGTATTTACTTCGACAATTTGGCCGACCAGGCCGAGGTCCACTTTTCTTCCGTCCGGGCCCGCAAGTCTTAACGGCTCGGCAAATAGTACGCAACTACTTAGCGAGTGCAGGCCCATTGCATCACAGCCCAGCTCAGCCAGAGTTGTGCATATCAGGGTATTGACCTTGTGGATAAGGGTGTGCTCCACTATTGTAAGGGTCCGCTCATCGGTATATCGGCGCCCCTGAATCCACACCGGTTCCAGGCCGGCCTCGTTCATCGCCTTTGTTATGGCCTTTCCGCCGCCGTGGACGATTACGGGCTGGATGCCGACGGCGGCCATAAAAGCGACGTCACAGAGCAATTTTTTTTGCAGCGCGGCATCCTCGAGAATACTGCCGCCGAGCTTTACCACGACTATACGGCCGGCAAAACGGCGGATGTATTCCATTGCCTCGATAAGAGATTCGGCTTTTGCAATGGCCTGTTCCAACTGAATACACTCCAAAAAAGTCAACTTAGGAAACCCAAAAGCTTATTGTTATTGGCGGTGAAGGTCAAGTGAAATCGAAATTACTCGGATTCGGTTTTTCAGGGTCGGTTGAAAAGCCAACGGTCGGAATCGAACCGACAACCCCTGGTTTACAAAACCAGAGCTCTACCGTTGAGCTACGTTGGCAAAAGTAATCTATAGGTCAAATTTCCGCCGGAACCAAATTTAATCTACAAAGGCACAGCCGATATTGCAAGAATATAAGTTTAACCCTCACCGAATGCAGCGGCCTTTCTGATATACTGAAGGGCAGCTCAATAGGGCTGCGGGCTGATGTTCGCAGCCCTTTATTATATGTTCCATTGCCATATGTGGACTCGTAATTACCCCTGCCGTAAGCGGCGGAGCTTATCAATGGTAAATACCCGATGTTGTCGGAGGCAAATCCCGCGCCAAGTTATAAGTTATAAGACCCGTGTGTAAAAAAAGCCGGCGGGAGGGAGAGTGGCATTCCTATAAAAAACGAGTCGAAGGGTGGGTAAAAAGTAAATCATTCCTACCAATCGTAAAAAAATCATTTTTTTCGGCGGTTTACAATTAACTCGAGCCCTTGTGCTGCCGAATTAGCTTACACAAGGAGATTTACAAATGTCAGATTTTGAAGAACGAAGAGAAGAGAAAAGACTGCGTTATCACTGGCCTATCTGGTTTGCCGAGGACGCCGGTAGCCAGCTTTCACAGGGACAGATAGTGGACCTTTCCAGCAGTTCAGCGGCTTTCAGTTGCTACACCGAGAATTGTCCTTATCCGGGCCAATGGATAATGGCCCGTTTCAGTGTACCACAGTACGGCCAGGATAACTCCTTTGATTTGTCAAACTATGTCCGGTCGGGTTCTGTTTGCAGAATCGATGAGATTAGCCAGTTTTTGCGCCGAGTGACGGTGCAGTTTGCCGATAAGCTGCCTTTCAGGCCGGGCGAACAGGATGTAAGCTGGGCCAACGGCGAGGAAGAACTGGAGATTCTTTCCGCATAACAAGCAACTGCGAAAGCGAGTCTGGCTTCGGAGAAGAGCCGCTCTAATCAATGTCACTATTTTATGCAGCGTCATGCAGCCTTTGTAAGTGCGGCTGCCTTATTACAGACAACTCCTTTATCGCTGGTCTGGAAAACCGGCGGTATTTATCTTGGCCTGCCCCCCAAAAACTGGTAAAAAAAACAGTTGGGCAGGCTGCGCGCAGGGCGACGGCCGGTCGATGATTTGCAGGAATATAAAATGACAGAGCGGAGGTATCGAATGAAGGCGGCCAAAAACGCGAAGCTGTTTTCGCAGGCACGGCGGGTGATACCGGGCGGCGTGAACAGCCCGGTGCGGGCGATGAAGGCGGTTGGGGCAAAGCCGATATTCGTCGAAAAGGCAAAGGGGGCGCATCTTTACGATGCCGACGGCAACCAGTACATAGATTATTGCTGTTCGTGGGGGCCGATGATACTCGGGCACGCACGCAGGGAGGTGCTTAGCGAGGTTAAAAAGGTGATGGCCAAAGGGACGAGCTTCGGCATACCCACCGAGCTCGAGACGCGGCTGGCCCAGATGATTGTGCGGGCCGTCGGGTCAATCGAAAAGGTTAGACTCGTTAGCTCGGGTACAGAGGCGGTGATGACGGCGATTCGGCTTGTGCGGGCCTATACGGGCAGAGAAAAAATCATAAAATTCATAGGCTGCTATCACGGACACGTGGACCATCTTCTTGTTAAGGCGGGGTCCGGCCTGATGACGCTTGGGGCGCCGAGCAGTCCGGGTGTGCCAAGAGACTTTACGAAACATACAATATTACTGCCTTACAATAATATCGAGGCGGTAAAAAACGCGTTTGCAAAATACGCGGGGCAAATCGCGGCGGTGATTGTTGAGCCGGTGGCGGGGAATATGGGAGTCGTGCCGCCTGCGAAAGGTTTTCTGCAGGGGCTTCGAAAACTTTGCAGCAGCAATAAAAGCATGTTGATATTCGATGAGGTGATAACAGGATTTCGACTTTGCTACGGGAGCGCTCAGGAAATGTTCGGCGTCAAGGCGGATATAACCTGCCTTGGTAAAATCATCGGCGGCGGTTTTCCAATCGGGGCGTGCGGTGGCAAAGCGCAAATTATGAACAAGCTCGCGCCCGACGGCAAGGTCTATCAGGCGGGAACGCTTTCAGGGAATCCGGTTTGTGTGGCGGCAGGTATCGCGACACTTAAAATACTAAAAACTAAAAGGCCATACAGCGCTCTTGATAGATATACAAAGAATCTCTGCGGGCGAATTAGTGAGACTCTCGGCCGAAAGGGCATTAGACACAGCATTAACCAAATCGGCTCGATGTTTACCGTGTTTTTTAATCCCGGCCCGGTGAGTGATTACGAATCGGCGGTAAAATCGGATACCGCAATGTATGCGAAGTATTTCAGGGGGATGCTGAAGAACGGCGTTTATCTACCGCCATCGCAGTTCGAGGCCTGTTTTATCTCGACGGTGCACACGCAAAAAGACCTTGCCCTGACACTCTCGGCACTGGAGAGGGCGGTTTAGTTAATTCCGCCACAGGCGGGAAAGTTAAAGTGTAAAAGCCAAAGCCACAGTTAAAAATTTAAAATTATTGTGATTGGTAAATGGTAACTTAGTTAATTTTTTATTCCACAAGAAGCGGTTCCTGCCGGAGGCCCATCGCCAAGGAACTCTGTGACAGGTTAATAGGGTTTACACCGAACCAACTGAAAACTTTTACCTCGCCTTATTACGGTCGCTGAGCCGCTCTTTTCGTTCCGGATATCAAGTTAGTCCTGTTGGGTTTCGAGCTGTTCTTTTTTTACTCTGGGCCTTGTTATCCTGGGTTACCGGGGTGGGAGCTTTTTGAGTTCACCCCGACGCCTCCTACGTCTTTTGGGCTCCGGCTGGGGTTCCTGCCGCTCTTTGGCAGATAGGCAGGCCGGGTCAGCCTCTCGCCGAACACGTACATACATATGGTTGAACCCCGCAAAACCTCCAAACCTAGCGCCAATCTCAACTACCCTTACAACAGTCATCTTGTCAGGATACACGGGTGAGTTATCCTCCGGTAAAGCATGGATGGCATTCATAAATGCCTCATCAAATGAGAAAGACTCGGAATAACCCATTGCTATAGCGGCTCCGCAGTCTTCTTCCAGTTTTGTGATTAAATCGTCTTTAGACCAATTGAATTCGTAGGTGACGCCATCAAGTTTGACCAGGTTCGGCTCCGGCCGGTCAATCACCACCGGATCACCTGCATAAGGTTGAAGTTTCGGCTCCGGCGGGGGAATCGTAACTTCGTAGAGGCCTTGAAGTTTCGGCTCCGGAGCACCTGCATAAGCAGGCAGGAGTATAACTGCCAGAGCTGCTAAAACCAGTAAGCTCGCTACAACTGCTGTTTTGACGTAATTGACTTTCATTTTCCTATCCTTTCAAAATAAGTTAATATCTATATCATACCTGCTGCGCAGGGAGATTAATTTAAAAAGGACATAAACTCACAGGCTTGCTGGCCCTCATCTTGCACTTTGCCCTCTTTTCTCTCGTGCAATAGAAAGCTACAAAAGTCGATATGATTATACACTTTCGGGCATGACAAGCAAGGATAAAAACCTTCCAGTTTATTCCGGCAATCCTTCGACTCCTTCGATTTCGCTCAAGGCAGGTTGCGCTCAGGATGACAAACAGGAAAATAGTAGGGTGACTTCACCCTATGAATTATGGTTTGTTATTCGGGCATTTGGAAGATTTCGCCGGTGCGGAGTAGTTCTTTCTGTTTATTTTCATCAAGGCCGATTTCGTCATCGGTAAGGTAACAGGCGGGGTCGGGGGCCCAGGGGTCATCGTAATACAAATCGGCGCGCACGCGCAGGCTTCCGCCGCAGGCGTCGAAAAACTTGCACAGCCTGCATCTGCCTTTAATATATGACCCGCGGTCTCTCAAGGCTTTGAGCAAAGGCTCAGTGTCGTCGGTCCAGATTTCGCTAAAGGGTCTTTTGCGCACATCGCCAAGGTCGTAATGCCACCAGAACTGGTCGGGATGGACCTTGCCATTAAAGTCGATGCAGCCGATGCCGACGCCGCTGCTGTAGAGGCCGCCGCCGTTCCAGGTTAGAAGTTTCCAGACGTCCTCGGCCCTTTCGGAATTTTCCGCAAGCAGTTTTAGATAGATATATACGCCGTCAACGTGGTTATCGACGGTGAGTATGTCGGTTTTCCTGCCGGCCTCTTTTAGCTTTTCGGTGCCGGCAAGGATTGTCTCGACGGCGGCACGGCTTTGGGCGTGAGTAAGTGCCCAGTCTGAAAGTGCCGCGCCTCTTCCACTCGGGACTAAATGATAAAAACAGGCGCGCTCGATTCTTTCCTTCTCGAGAAAATCAAAGAGCTTCTCCAAGTCCTGCACGTTTTGTTTGGTCAGCGTTAATCTTAGGCCGGTCCGCACATCCACGTTTTGGCAGTTTCTTATACCTTCCACAGCCTTGTCAAAGGCGCCGGCCATACCTCTGAATTTGTCGTTAATTTCGCCGATGCCGTCAAGGCTGATGCCGACATACGAGACGTGGTGCTGCTTTATTTGTTTTGCCATGCCGGCGGTAATGAGCGTTCCATTGGTTGAGAGGACCGTGCGCAGGCCAAGCTCCTTTGCAAACTGCAGCAGCTCGAAGATGTCCCGGCGCATTAACGGCTCGCCGCCGGAAAATAAAATTACGGGTGCGCCAAAGTGCGCGAGGTCTTTCAGAACGCTTTTTGCTTCGTCTGTTGAAAGCTCGTTATCTGCCGGGCCGGGGCCGCTGTTGTTGTAGCAGTGTATGCACTTTAGATTGCAGGCTTTGGTTATATTCCACACGACAACAGGGCGGCGTTCGGAGGCTTGTTTAGGCGCAATCTCATTTGAGCCTTTGCTGCCGTAGCGGAGCCAGTCGCCCGGCGTAGGCTGGCCACAATATAATTTAGTGATGTTTATCATTGGTTAGTTTTCTTAATGCACCACGTCCTGCGGAACGTATGCGCAGAACGGCTCTTCGGCCATATAATTGCCCGTTTTGGCATATGCCCTGGCTCGGCAGCCGCCGCATACTTCGCGATAACCGCACAGGCCGCACTTGCCTTCAAGCAGATTGGCGTCTCTGAGCCGGGCGAGGTCCTCGCTGTTTTGCCATATACTTTTTAGTTTTTTTTCGAGTATGTTGCCGCAATTTACCGGCAGATAGCCGCAGGGAAAAACGTCTCCTTTGTGGCTGACGAAAAGTATTCCTAATCCTGCAAGGCATCCCCGTGAGGGTTTACCACCGGGATGTCTTCCCGGCACGTTGCCACCGGGGGCGATGCGGTTTTTGTTTAGGCCCTGCTGTCTTATTACGCGCTCATAGTGCGGTCCGCAGGTGACTTTTATTTGTAAGTCAGCCTGTGTTTCCAGACGAAATATTTCGATTAGCATATTCTCATATTCCTGCGGCGAAAGCATATCCGTCTCGGCGAGCGCTTGGCCGCAGCCGACCGGAACAAGCATAAATATATGGACCGCTACGGCCCCTAATGATTTGGCAAGCTCGTAAATGTCGTGCAACTGATGGGCGTTGTGTTTTGTCAGTGTGATATTTATCTGGAAGGGCACCTGCCGGCTGCGCAGGTGTTTTGTGCCATCGAGGGCCTTTTCGAATGAGCCCTTCGAGCGGCGAAGAAGGTTATGCACCTCGGCGGTTGCGCCATCCAGACTTACCGCGACCCTTGCGAGGCCGCTTTTATGTATTTGTTTTGCAATTGCCGCATCTATTAATGTTCCATTAGTTGCAAGCGCGGTTGTTAGGCCGGTTGACTTTGCCTTCCTTAAAAGCTCGAACAAATCCTCGCGGCACAGCGGCTCACCTCCTGAAAAGACCAGCACGGGCATAAAAGGCTGGTCTTTGCCAAGTTCGGCCAACTGCTCTATCAGGTCTTTTGCCTGCGTGGTTGATAAATCTTTGCCGAGCGCCTCGCTGGTTTCCAAACGCCGACAGTGCGCGCAGGATAGATTGCATTTGATAGTTGTCTCCCAGAATAACAGCCGCAGTAGTGGTTGCAGGGCCACCTGTGTTTTACTCCGTATTATCTTTTTTGCCGGTTGTCTCGGCTGCTATTTCCTCGGCGTGCTGCACGATGCCGCCGGCCAGTTTTGCCGCTTCGCCGGGCCCGTGCTCTTTTGCTATAGTGTTTACGTTTTTGACCACGCAGTGGAGCATCTTTTTAACGAGGCGATTGACCATTGCTTCGGTCGCGTCGCGGTACGAGGCGTCGCGCCTGTTGCCGACAAAGAAACGCTCGAGCTCGTCCCGGCTGATTTGTGTGAATTGTTTTCGCATCCGCCCGATTAGTCTGCCGATATCTCTGGCATCGAACCAATCTATAAAATTAGCCACTTCTTTTTGTACAATGTCGGCGCCGATTGCGATTTGTTCGCGGCGGGCCTTTATGTTTTCCTGAACGAGGGCTGAAAGGTCGTCGATACTGTAAAGGTGCACGTTTTTTATTTCGTTTACGGCGGGGTCGAAATTGCGAGGTACGGCAATATCAATAATGAGCAGCGGGTCGCTTTTGCGCTTGTTTATAATTTTTTTCACCAGCTCTTTGCTGAAGAGGTATTCCCGCGTAGATGCCGAGGCTATAACGATATTCGAATCGAATAACTGCTGCTCAAGCTGCTGCCATTTTTCCGCCTTAACTGCGAAGGAATCAGCATTTTCCAGAGCGCGTTTAAACGACCTGTTAACAATTGTTATGTCTTTACAGCCTTGCTGCAGGAGGTGCTGAACCAGGAGCTGGCCGGTCCGGCCTGCGCCGATTACTATGACTTTTGCCAGGCTGATATCTTCGAAAAGCTGCGTCGCAAGCTGGACAGCTACTCCGGCAACACTAACTTTTCCGCTCGAAATTGATGTGCCTGAGTGGACTTTTTTGCTGGTGGTAAAAGCGCGATGGAACAGACGGTTCAAAATCCTTGCCGTGCTGTTTACGCTGCAAGCCAGGCGGTAGCTATCCTTGACCTGATTGGTTATCTGCGTCTCGCCGAGGACCATACTGTCAAGGCCGCAGGAAACAGTTAAAAGGTGCCTGACCGCGTCTTTTCCCTCGTATGTATATAAGAAGTCTTTGAAATTATTTAGCGGTATTTTGTGAAAATCCGAAAAGAACCCGGCTAATTCCCCGGCTACCGGGCCTCTGGAGAGGGCGGACGCACAATAAAGCTCTATACGATTGCACGTTGAGAGCAGGACAAACTCAAATCCGTCAAATTTGTCTTTAAGCTGTTGAAGAGCCTGCGAAGTCTGCTTAGAATCAAACGCCAGCCTTTCACGGATACCCACCGGAGCGGTCTTGTGATTTAGTCCCACAATTGTTATTATCATCTTTCTGTTTATTTCCGTATTACCGGCTTATGTAGTGGATAATACTGAATCTAAAAACCAGTTTCTTTTACCTGAATGTTTTTGATGTTTCTTTTCCCAGTGGCATAAGCTATTTAGCTGTAAATAAAAGGATACCACATTACCTCACATTTTGCTATATATAAACTTGCCGAGACGACCTTTAATCCAGCTTTGGAAATTAAAGTTCCCCTTAGATTGTGCCTTCGCTATTGATTAGAGTTGCCTGTCGAAAATGCAATATTTTCTCAGTCTAAGGTAATTTTGTCGGCAGGATAAATCGGGAAATAAAGACAAAGCAGGCCTTCACAACTGCCGATATTTAGAAAGGCCGGGTAAGCATTGATTCTTTTCTGATGTAATATTTTTGCTGATTGCCTTAGCCCGATAAACCTTGTATCATCGTAATAATGTATGAAAGAGCTTTTGAGAAATAATTTGACAGAAAGACTTTCGGATGAGGTTTGCTGAGAAAATTACTATTGATCCTGCGGTCGACAATACTCAGGAAGAGTCATACGAACGTTACCACGAGCTAAAGCTTCCTGAGGTCATCGGCGTATTGCCGATAAGAAGCACCGTTGCTTTTCCCGGCACCGTTTTGCCTTTGGCCATCGGCCGAGAGCGAAGCAAGAAGCTGATGGAAGATTTGACTCCGAGCGAGTCCGTGATTGGCCTTGTTACCCAGCGTGACGCGGTAATTGAACGGCCGGGCCCCAGGGATATCTATCGCATCGGCACAGTTGCTTCGCTGCTCAAGGTAATCAAGATGCCGGCCGGCTCACTCAACATAATTGTGCATGGCATCGTCCGCTTCAGGATACTCGAGATTATCAGCAACAAACCGTATATCAAGGCAAGAATCCGCATCCTGACTTTCAAGGATAAAACAACCAAGAAACTGCAGGCGCTTATGGTCAATGTTCGCCAGGCTGCCAATCGTCTGATTGCCCTTAGCCCAAATGTTCCGGAGGAAGCCTCCGTTATGCTCGAAAATATCGAGAATCCTTCGGCACTGGCCGATTTTCTCGCGGCCAATCTTCACAGCCCTGTTATGGAAAAACAGCAGTTGCTCGAAGAGCTCGACCCTGAAAAACGCCTGGAGAAAATATCGGTCTCGCTTGCAAATCAGCTTGAAGTGCTTGAGCTTAGCAACAAAATCCAGGGCCAGGTTCGGGAGTCTATCGATAAAAGTCAGCGCGAATACTTTCTCCAGGAGCAGCTAAAGGCTATCCAGGCTGAGCTTGGCCAGGCCGACCGTCAAACCGAGGAAATCAACCAGTTGCGGAAAAGTATAAAAGAGGCCCGGATGCCGGAAAAGGTCGAGGTCGAGGCCCTGCGTGAGCTCGACCGGATGAGCAAAATACCGCTGGCCTCACCGGAATACAGTGTCATTCGCACGTATCTCGACTGGATTTGCGAGTTGCCCTGGGACAACAGCACGAAGGATATGATTGAGATAAAAAAGGCCGAGCGAATACTGAATATTGACCATTATGACCTGAGCAGCGTAAAGAAGCGTATTCTCGAATTTCTTGCTATACGCAAGCTCAATCCGACCGGCAAAAGTCCCATTCTTTGCTTCGTCGGCCCGCCCGGCGTCGGGAAGACCAGCCTCGGCAAGTCCATCGCGCGCGCTATGAGCAGGAAATTCGTCAGAATCTCACTTGGCGGTATCAGAGATGAGGCCGAAATTCGCGGCCACCGAAGGACGTATATCGGCGCCTTACCGGGCAGAATTCTACAGGAACTTAGAAAATGCAAGAATAATAATCCCGTCTTTATGCTCGATGAGCTCGATAAAATCGGCGCCGATTTCAGGGGCGACCCGGCCAGCGCGCTTCTTGAGGTGCTCGACCCTGAACAGAACTTCAGCTTCACCGACCATTACCTCGACCAGCCGTTTGATTTGTCGAGCGTCTTGTTCATCGGTACCGCAAACTATACCGAGCCGGTTCCGCCGGCCCTTCTGGATAGAATGGAAATCATAGAGCTGCCCGGCTATACAGAGCACGAGAAACTAAATATCGCCAAAAAGTACTTAGTCCCGCGTCAGCTAAAAGAGCACGGCCTGAATAAAAGTAAACTGACTCTAAAGGATGAGGCGATTCTTGCAATTATTAACAGCTATACTCGCGAGGCCGGCGTGCGGAACCTCGAGAGAAATATAGCCTCCATCTGCCGGGCCGTCGGTACCCAAATCGCAAAAGGAACAAAAAGGAGCGCTACCGTCGGCAAAAGGAACCTTGCGAAAATACTCGGTCCGCAGAGATTCGAGTCCGAGCTTGCCCTTCGGACCGCTATGCCGGGCGTCGCAACGGGCCTTGCCTTTACGCCGGTCGGAGGTGAGGTGCTGTTTATCGAGTCGGCGATGATGCCCGGCAAGGGAAATCTTACGCTCACCGGCCATATAGGTGATGTGATGAAGGAGAGCGCACAAGCCGCCTTCTCGATTGTGAAGGCAAATGCCGAGAAGCTAAAACTCCGGGCCGATGAAATCGGCAAGTATGATTACCATATCCATGTCCCGGCTGGAGCCGTTCCGAAAGACGGCCCGAGTGCCGGGGTCACAATGTTTACCTCTCTGGTTTCGCTGCTTACCAACAAATCCGTTCGGCCGGACGTCGCGATGACCGGCGAGATAACCCTTCGCGGCCTGGTCCTGCCGGTAGGGGGCCTGAAGGAAAAAATCCTGGCTGCAAAGCGGGCCGGGATAAAAATTGTTGTACTGCCCGCACGAAATCGAAAAGATATGACCGAAGTCCCCAAAGAGGCCAAGAAAGGCCTTGATTTTCAATTCGTCAAAAGAGCGAACGATGTACTGAAACTCGCCCTGGACTCACGCTGAATTTGTAACTGGTTATTGGTAAATGGTGAAATACACCAATCCCCTCATGTCTCGTATCCTTCGACTACCGCACAGGATAGGCGTTGACTTGCAATGACAAGAAAATGAAAAACCTTTATCGCGGGTGCGGATTTGTGTAAAATCAATAAGAATTAATACCAAAGCAATTACAATAGAGACTCTATAAATGGATAAAGAGGTAAATATATTGGGTATCGAGACGAGCTGTGACGAGACGGCGGCGGCGGTGGTGGCGGACGGGCGAGTCATTAAATCCTCAGTTATAGCATCGCAGGCAGAGCTTCACGAAAAATACGGCGGTGTTGTGCCCGAGATTGCCTCGCGTGCGCATATCGAAAAACTATACCCGGTCCTCTCAGAGGCGATGAAACAGGCAGGGCTCGAGAAAAATGATATAGACGCGGTCGCGGTTGCCGACCGGCCGGGGCTGGTGGTGGCATTAATTATAGGCGTAACGGCGGCGAAGACATTGGCAATGGTGTGGAAAAAGCCGCTCATCGCAGTCAATCATCTCCACGCCCATTTGCAGTCGGCAATGATATCTCAAGACAAATTAGACCTGCCTGCGGTGGCGCTGGTTGTCTCGGGCGGGCATACGAGCCTTTATGAGTGCAGCACGCCGCTGGATGTGAAGCTGTTAGGAGCGACAATCGACGATGCGGCGGGTGAGGCGTTCGATAAGGTTGCGACGATTCTGCACCTGCCTTATCCTGGTGGGCCGAGCATTGAAAAGGCGGCAGAAAAAGGTAATCCGAAGGCGATAGAATTTCCGCGCTCGATGCTTGAAGCGGGGTCGCTGGATTTTTCGTTCAGCGGAATCAAGACGGCGGTTTTGTACTACTGCCACGGGCAGGATATGAAGGGGCAGGATAAAGTGCCATTTATGAGCGAACAGGAAATCGCGGACATAGCAGCATCGTTCCAGGCGGCGGTGATAGACGTGCTGGTGGCTAAGACGGAATTGGCTGCGGATAAGCTCGGAGCGAAGACAGTTTTGTTAGGCGGGGGAGTTGCAGCTAATACATTGCTGCGAAAGGCGCTCGAGCAAATGTGCGAGGAAACGGGCCCTTCGACAGGCTCAGGACGAAGCAGAAAGCTGCTTGTGGCACCGAAACCTTATTGCACCGACAACGCGGTTATGGTAGCTTCTTTGGCATATTACAAGTTCAAGGCAGGGCAGTTTGCGGATATGACTCTGGAACCGAAGGCAAGGGGCTGAATAAATGGAAACTGAACAATTAAAGGCGCTTCTCGAGGAGGTTAAACAGGGCCGGTTAAACGTCGATGAGGCGATAGAACGGCTGCGGCATCTTCCGTTCGAGCAGCTCGGCTTTGCGACGATCGACCACCATCGCCAAATCCGCTGCGGCTTTCCGGAGGTGATATACTGCCCGGGCAAAACGTCCGAACAGATAGTCCAAATCATCGAAAGACTCGCGGCCAAAGGTAATAATATCCTTGCCACACGCGCCGAGCCGGATGTGTTCGATGAGCTTGAAAGAACCGGCAAACATCCGAAGGCCCGCTACGATAAAACCGCCAAGGCGATAGTGGTCGAGCAAAAGCCAATAGAGCTTTCGGCCGGCGCCATCCCAATTGTTACGGCGGGGACGGCTGATATTCCGGTCGCGACCGAGGCGAAGGTTACGGCCGAGATTATGGGGCAGCGTACGGAACTTATCTGTGACGTCGGGGTCGCGGGGCTGCACCGGCTGCTCGGTCATACCGAAAAACTGCAGCAAGCGAACGTGATAGTTGTGGTTGCCGGGATGGAAGGTGCGCTGGCAAGCGTAGTCGGCGGATTGGTAAGCTGTCCGGTGATTGCGGTCCCGACGAGTGTCGGGTACGGGGCGAGCTTCGAGGGGCTCTCGGCGCTCTTGACGATGCTTAATAGCTGTGCGGCCGGGGTGGCGGTAGTGAATATTGATAACGGCTTCTCGGCGGGTTTCATCGCGGCGTTGATAAACCAAAAAATAGAATCATATAAATCCGGAAGCAAGTGAGTGAGAAAGCCCTTTTTGTGTCATTTCGACCGAAGTCCCGACTTATCGGGACTTCGGTCGAAATGACAATTACGCAACACTTCATACTCAAAACCAAAGACTAACAACCCGCCGATAGACAGGTGCGATATTATCCCTATCTCACATTTTTGACAAAGCCGCTAACGCTCCGGTTCAGGGACAGCCCTACCGGGCTGCCCCTTGAAACCCTTTGTTCGGCTCTTGATGTTCCTATTATCTATAGTTTGCTCACCGGCGGCAACTCTCTTCCTTCGTCAGTCCGGAGTGCTTTCATCAACTTCTCAAACTCTTGCTCGAAGATAGCATTGTCCTTATCCCATCCTTTGAATTTGGCAGCAATGCGGTCTGTGATTGACGTCTTCAGTCCGCTTTCCCAGCAATCGAAAAGGTATTTGTCGAGATCTAACGGAATTAAGCAGCGTACTCTCTGTCCATCCTTTTGCTTACTTAACATCCTCTCCTTGTCAAAGGCTGTCTTGATCTCTTTTTCAACCCACCAACTTGTCAAGGATGCCTTCGAGCAACAAAGAAGGACCTTATCCCATAGTCGAATACCACGGTTGATTTCCTCGTAGATATCCTGGCCAGGAAGAAGTTGATGCTCATCCAGCCAGCAACGGATACCACGGCTTTGGAGAACATCATATAAACGGAGAGCAAACAACTTGTCCTCATGGCTGTAACTAATAAAACATGAGTAGAATTCCAAGGATTGGCCTATAATCGAGGGCAAGTATTCAATTAGCATCTCTGTGATGCCACACCCACGAAGAAAGGCTTTGGGAACTTGCTTCCCTGACCTCAGTAGGGTTGAGACATCCAGAAAGGATGTCCCATTGTGTCGGACTGTATCGAGACCTTTGCAGGTTGATAGATCGCAGTCCATAAAAGTCGTTAATCCTATCTCGGCATTTGTAAAATCCGTGTTCTCAAGTACGTCGTAGACACGCCCAGTTCCAATTCCCTCAACCAGTAGCTCACTGAATCGAGCTCCCCATAGGTTAGCACCACAAAGCCTTGCATTTTTAAGGGGAACGCAAGTCAGATCGGCTGCCTTTAGGATTGCGTCCTGTAAATTTGCGTTATCCAGAATCGCTTCAACGAGATTTGCACCAGTGAGATCGGTTCGGCTTAGGTTTGTGTAGAGCAGGTGGGCTCGACTGAGGTTGGCATAATGTAAATCTGCATCGCTTAGATCTGCATCACGGAACCCAACAACACTAAGATCAGCATATGAGAGATCCGCTCCTTTGAGGTTTGCTCCCATTAGTTTACAATGAGGGAACTTTGCATGACTGAGATTTGCATGGGCCAAGTCCGATTTATTCAGGTTGACCTGGAAAATCATTGGCGGATCGATTCCAGGATTGTTCTGACGCCAGTCATTCCACGACCTCACACCTTTTAGCCCACCTCGTAGTAACTTTAGGGCTTCATCCTTGTCCATACTATTAACCTTCGAGTCTATATATCTGTTCTGACATTGATCCATTTATGCGGATATGCCGAACAATGATTATACAGTCTGCATAAATCGAGAAAAGCAGACAGTTCATTTCTGTATAAGAAATTCCCGAGTCTTCTTGCCTTTTCGTACAGCGTCTTTCATGACTTTTCAATTAGAATAATTCTTTGATTAAGTCGGTTTTGTTTATTTTGAAATGGGCGGCGATATCGCTCAGGATACTGCTCAATGTGCCTATTTTAAGATGCTTATGGGCGGGGATAGTGATGTGGTGCTCGCCTTTCTGGGTAGTGGTAAGCCGTATGTGACTGCCGGTTTGGCGGGTTATTTCGTAGCCGTATTTTTTGAGAAGTTTAGCGAGTTCTACGCCGCTAATTTCCCGTGGAAGTTTCATATTGCTATTACTTCATCTTTTACTATGTGTAAGCGCACAATATGGGGAATTTCATTGTCATCAAAGTGGCATTTTATCGCATCTTTGACATTTTCCTTTAACTCGTCTAATGTTTCGCCTTCGGTATGGATAGAGTGGCCGAGAGCTTTAGCGGTGTAACCACCTTCATCAGAATTTTCAACGATAAATATAATTTCACTCATAGATTTTAATCTCTAAAAAAACCGGCGGATTCCTTCACTGCTGCCGCCCAATAAAATCTTCACTTTACATCCTCATTATAAACCTTTTTGTCTGTCTGTCAAATCTTTTATTGACCATATCATATACCATTTGTAATATATTGCACGAAACGAGTTGTCATGCAGATAATAGAAAATATCCCGAAACTAAAACCAAGAGTGGCCGAGGCGCACAAGGGCGATTTCGGCAGGGTTTGCATAATTGCCTGCAGCGTTGGTATGAGCGGCGCGGCGGCGCTGGCCGGTACGGCCGCCCTTCGCGCGGGAGCGGGATTAGTAAGAGTCGCGGTTCCGGATGTTATCCTGCCTATTGTCGCGGGAATCGAGCCATCTTTTACAACCATACCGCTGCCCAGTGATAACAAGGGGCGGATTGCAGCCAGGGCGGTACGGGCTGTGCTGGCTGCGGCGGAGGATAATGATGTGCTGGCCTTTGGCCCCGGGGTGTGTGTTGCGGCGGGTCCGCGGGGAGTGCTGGAGGAGCTGCTCAGACGCGAAGGACTGCGTTTGATAATAGACGCCGACGGCCTAAACAATCTTGCAAAAATCAAGGACTGGGTAAAAACAGTAAAGGCCTCGGTGATACTGACGCCGCACCCAGGTGAATTGAGACGGCTATGGCAGGGACTTTTCAGGGAGAAGATGCCGGACGAGCGAACGGAGCAGGCAGGCCGACTGGCGACCGAGAGTAATTCGGTCGTGGTTTTGAAGGGTGCCGGCACGGTCGTAACCGACGGTCAAAAACTGTACGTCAACACAACCGGCAATCCCGGTATGGCGACGGCAGGTTCGGGAGACGTTCTGACAGGCGTAATCGCAGCCTTGTGCGGGCAGGGACTGAGTAATTTCGACGCCTCGGTTCTGGGTGTGCACGTTCACGGGCTTGCCGGTGATATCGCTGTGAAAGAATTAGGACAAGTCAGTCTGATTGCGCGCGACCTGCTCGATACGTTACCACAAGCATTTGTGAGTTTAGAAATAAACCCCGGGTGAAACCCGGGGCTAAATATAAAGCAATATTTATGGCGAAGACATTAGGTTATATGATTACCTGGACAACATATGGTACGTGGCTACAAGGTGATAAGCGCGGATATGTAAAGAAAGGGAAGATTTACCCCAAGAACGAAAACTTACTACAATCGAACAAAAAATTAAAATCACAGAAAGCAATCAAACTATCAAAAACCCAACAGCAAGCGGTGCGTAAAGCAATTATTGAAGAAGCGGCTTTACAAGGTCAGCGTATATTTGCGCTTACTGCAACGTCAAATCATGTGCACCTTGTCGCGGAGTATATAAATAAGCCTATAAGTAAAATAACAGCCTATTACAAAAAAGCTGCCCGGCTTGCGCTGAAAGCTATGGGGCACAACGGGAAGCTATGGACGAGGGGATATGATAAAAGGTTTTGTTTTGACCAAGCAACCTTAGAGCAAAGAATAAAATACGTTCAAAACCACAATTTCAAGTGAATCGTGAGTTGGAATTAATCATGGGTAAAATTCAAGGTCAAATAATATTTAGCCTGCGGTTTTACCGCAGGTTATGATATAACAAAATATGACTTACGAAGACCTGAAGGGCAAGAAAGTTTTAGTGACCGGTTCGAGCAGCGGTATCGGCGCGGCAACGGCAAAGATATTCGCAAAGCAAGGCTGTTACGTCGGCGTGCATTACTTTCAAACCAAACAAGGGGGCGAGCAGACGCTGGCCGAAGTTAAAAAGTGCAGCGACGGCTGTCTTCTTTGCGCGGATATGCGTGACGAGAAGCAGGTCGAGGAAATGGTGAGCCGGTTCGCCGAGACGGCAGGCGGGATTGACGTGCTGGTGAATAACGCGGGAACGCTTATCGGCAGGATGCCGATAGAGACCGCGACTCTGGAATTTTTCGAGGACGTTTTCGCGACGAATACCCGAAGCGCTTTTTTAGCAACGCGGTCCGCAATACGTTATCTCAAAGAGAGTAAGGGTAATATCGTAAATATCGGTTCCATCGCAGGTCACCACGGCGGCAGTATCGGCTCGGGTATTTACGGCGCGGCCAAGGCCGCGGTCGCGACAATGACTATCGCTATGGCTAAGGAGTTCGGCAAATACGGCATCCGGGTCAACAGCGTTCTGCCGGGACTGATTGAGACGCGGTTTCACGAGCGGTTCAGTACGCCTGAAAGAAAAAAACGGGTGGCGCAGCAAACGCCTCTGGGCAGAAACGGGACGGCAGAGGATATTGCGAAGGTAATATTATTTTTAGCCAGCGAGGCGGCCGGGTTCATAACGGGCGAGTATATAGCGGTAAACGGCGGCTTATATATGAGAGCGTGAAGAGCCGGTAAGCGTTTTAGGCTTGACGAGAGGGGGGTTTTAGCGTAGTATTTCCGGATAACTAAGACGAGATTTCTCGGAGGATTCAGGGACAAGTGCGGATTCCTGCACGGAGGCAAAAAATGGACTGGCTAATAAGGCCTGCTAACAGCCACGCGGGTGAGCTGGCGCGAAAGTTGAGGCTTTCGCCGTTATGTGCGCAGGTTTTAATAAATCGGGGGATACAGACAAGCGAGGAGGGCACGTCGTTCTTGCGGCCCAGCCTGGGCGGTCTAATCGAGCCTGAACAAATGCCGGGTCTGAAAGAGGCTGTCGAACGAATTGAACAGGCGATTCGAAAGGGCGAAAGGCTTACAATTTATGGGGATTATGACGTTGACGGCATCACCGGCGTTGCCATTTTGTGGTACATTCTGAGGTTGCTGAATGCGAAAGTGGATTATTATATCCCACACCGGATTGAGGAAGGATATGGCCTTAACTGTGAGGCCGTTGAGCAGCTTGCACGCGATGGTACTGACGTAATAATCACGGTCGACTGCGGAATCAGCTCACTGGAAGCAGCACAGCGGGCCGGCGAGTTGGGGCTTGATTTGATAATCACCGACCACCATCGGCTGGGGGCAAAACTGCCTAAGGCGGCTGCTATAGTTCATCCGTTGCTTGAGGAGAGTTACGAGAATCCTCATTCCGCGGGTGTGATGGTGGCTTTCAAGCTTGGCTGGGGTCTGGCCAACCGGTCAAGAACAAACGGCCAACTTGCACCCGACCTGCGACAGTTCCTGCTCGATGCGACGGTGCTGACCGCGATAGGTACTATCGCGGACGTCGTGGAATTAGACGGCGAGAACAGGATTATAACCAGCTACGGGCTAAAGGCTGCCGGGGACTGTACATTGTGCGGATTTCAGTCGCTGATTGAATCGCTGTCTCTTAAAAACGAGCAGCTCGGCAGCTATGAGATAGGATTCCGTGTGGCGCCGGTTCTGAACGCGGCCGGGCGAATGGGGCATGCCCGTTTGGCCGTGGAGCTTCTGACCAGTAATAATGAAATGCAAAGCGGAGAAATCGCACAGTATCTAAACGAGCAGAACAGAAAACGCAGGCAGTGCGAAAGCAAGATTCTCAAGCAGGTCCGCGAGATGATAACTGCCGGAGGGCTGGACCGGCCGAAGCAAAAGAGTATCATTCTGGCACATCCGGACTGGCACATCGGCGTAATAGGGATTGTGGCCTCAAGGATAGCCGATAGATTCGGCAAGCCGACAATTTTGCTGAATAACGGTGATGATATTGCCAAGGGCTCAGGGCGGTCGATTCCGGGCTTCGATTTGTTCAAGGCCCTTGAGTCCTGCTCACGGGAGCTGGTTCGTTTCGGCGGGCACAGCGCCGCTGCCGGTGTTCGCATTGAGCGTGAGAAGATTGAGCGGTTTGCAGCGGCCTTCGAGGAATACGTCCGCAACAATCCGAGCGAAGAAGATACTCTCGGCAGGCTTTCAATCGATGCTCTTACGAGCATGGGAGAATTGAGCCATCGGGTTGTGCAGGAACTGCAATTACTGGCGCCGTTCGGCCGGGGTAATCCCGCACCAGTTTTTGCAACGAAGGGCGTGCATCTGATTTCGCCGCCGAGGAGGGTCGGACAAAGAGGTGAACACCTGCAGCTTTCGATAAGTGATGAAGGTTCACTGCCGCAAAGCGAAGCGGTCGGCTCGGGCCAGAAAGGCGCGGTTCGCTGTATCGGCTTCCGGATGGGTGAGCTGGAAAAACAGCTTTTAGAAAGGGATTTCTTCGACGTCGCATACGAGCCAAAGATAAACAATTATAAAGGCAGCAGCAACGTTGAGCTCGTGCTTACCGATGTCCGATTCGATTAAACAGCGATAGCGAAAACACTATATATAACGTCAGAGAAGGATACGGGCTTTTTGTTTGTTTTTGTCGAACTCAGTTCTGCAGCTTACTAAAAACAGTCAGGGTCATACGGATTGCCACAAGTCAGCCATTCGGCAAAGGCAACAGCCAAATCTTTGAAGTCAACATAGCAATCACCGTTTAAATCGCCGGCAAGTGACCGCTGACATATAAATATAGTAAATTGCCCGTCACTGGTGTCATTAACATCTGGGTCGTTGGCATCACTGACGCGAACAAGACACTGTGTAGAATTTGCATCAGGAACCAGCCATTGGTACGTGCCGCTATTACCCACATTGGGCGGCGAAACAGCGTCCCAGGCCTGACCATTATTTGTCGAGTATTCGACCAATACCTCTGAGACAGTGCCTTGGGTTTCCCAGTGAATCGTCTGCTGCGTACCGGACGCGAAGCTTTCACCTCCGTTCGGTTCCAAAAGTAATAATGCCGCCTCAGGTGCAACATAGAACGGTAAAGAGAAGTAAGCAATTGGATTATCACAATAAAAGAGCCATTGTCCTTCCTCCAGCGGTCCAAAGTCGCCCCCAAGCCCACAGACCGGGTTCCACAAAGTCAGGCACACATCCGGTGGTGGAGGCTGAAACCAAAGCTCCACGGTTTTGGAGGAATGGTTAATGCTGATGGTGGGCGAACCCCCAGCCGCCCCTTCAGCATAACAACCATTCGAATATGTTTGGTTCAACGGCCCGGAGAAATTAATTACATCTGTAGTTGTGGGTTCGTCCGGTTCTATGTACCACGGCCCTGTGCAGAATTCACCGCCAATCCAACCCAAACCTGAGGTTGTTCCAACCTGAAAGGCAAAGAATCCGGCAAGAAAAACTACGCTGATAAGTCTCCTCGGTCTCATTTTCGTCCTCCTTATCAATGTAGTTAGTGACTATCCCCCATATAACTAAATTATACTCCATGATTTACTCAATGCAAAAAATTTGTGGACTTTTTAATTGAAATATGCAAACAATTGTTTATAAGGACAAACGAGTCGTCATAAAACCTTATTTTGCACAATGTTACGACTATGAAAGGATTAGATCCAGAAATTGGAGTGAAGCTGAAGTAGTTTTGCGGGAAGCTGCTGCTATTTTTTTATTTTAATGTCGCTGATTTTAAAATTGCCAATAGTTGAGAGCAGCTCGAGAAAGCTTTCAAGATTACCGTTGCCGCTGGCCAGCGCAATGTGCCTTGCATCATAGCCATTCGGCGCGCGTGTAGCATCCAGGCCGACCCATTTGTCGCCCAAATATACCTGCGTCCAGGCGTGTCCGCCGAAGATATTTGCAAGGCCGGCGAACTGCTCAACATACATAACCCCCATAACAACCTCGGCGGGGATTCCGACGGCCCGGCACATCGCGGCGGTAAGCACGGCATGCTCAGTGCAATCGCCTTTTTTGCTGGCGGCAACCTCCGCGGCGGAGGCATAACCGACCGACAGACTCATTTCATCAATATAACTGCCAACAAAGGTCTCAATCTTTTTCGCGGCCTGGGCCGCATCTTTTGTTTTGCCGACGGCAAGTCGTGCAAGTGCTGCAATCCGTTCATCTTTGCTTTGCAGGAATCTTGACGGCTTCAGTGCCTCCAGCGCGCGTTTATTTTTTCCTTTATAAGGAAAAGCGACACCACTTGGCGGCGTAACGGGGCAAACCGTCAGGATTACCCCACCCTTTCCGTCGGCCCGGGCGGTTTGATTGGCATTTGGTTGAATCTGCAGCTTATTATTATTTTTCGGGACGATGTGATAGGTTATCGACTTTGCGGATTTGGCATCGGCCAGCGAGACAGGTGAGGGTATAAATGTCTGATTTATGAAATCGACGGGGTCGCTGGGACTTAACGCAAAGTCTTTGGCACAGGCAACCATTTCGACTTTTATACCTGCTACGGGCGTTATGATTTTTTGCTCTTTGAGCTCGTCATCCACATAGCTGGTACTGAAACTAAGCATATCGCCGGTGGAGGATTTCATAGCGCTGGTTATCTCTGTCAGCGGGACAACGCGCCCAAGCAAATCCACGTTTTTCTTTGGGCCGACGCGTATTTCCGTATCGATGGCGGAGAGCATGCTGGGACTAAAGACTTTAACGGTAAAGGTGTCTCCCTCCTTTAAGCCCTTTTTTAAGTGAAACAGCCGCAGAGCCTCACTCATCATAGCCCCCTGGGGCCATTGCATTGTGTTTTTTTCTACCATACCCATTGAGGTTGTTGTTAGCTGTATGGCTCCCTGCTTGTCTATCGTCCCCTGAGTCTTCGTCGTCATAGCGGCGAGGTCCTGAATGACCTCAAATCCCAGAGGTTTGCCTTGGATTGTTTCGATGGCAGTCTCAATCATATTGATTGAGAGAGGTATAGTGGCCCGACTCATCGTTAACGTAACACTCTGGATGGTAGTAACTTTGTCGCCGGATACTTGCCGTGTTATAGCCGTATGGCCCGCCTTTTGGCCCGCCATAAAAACCGCGAAGTACTCGGTTTCAGTCTCGGCCGCGGCCGGATAGACCATTAGTAGAATAAAAGTCACACAAATAAGAAGACAAGTCCGCATTGCTAAATTCCTTTCCTGAATATTTTCATCTACCTGCGATTATTTTAATGAAAAAAGCCCGACGATGCAATCATTTTCCAGTCTGAGGGCGGCTTGTAAACGCGTTATATAGTAGAAAGTTGCATTATTGTTATGCCAGGTTAGAATGGTGAGAAAGTTGTATAAATCGGGCAGTGATATGAATCTAAGTAAACTTTTGGAGCTTGTAACTCCGCAGAGTACGCAAGTCGGACGGCGGATTTGCGCCGATTCACGCCTTGTAAAGAAGGGAGATATTTTTGTTGCGATAAAGGGAAGCACTCTCGACGGGCACGACTTTATAAATGATGCAGCTATCAACGGGGCCGAATACGTTGTGGTCCAAAACTCTCAAAGCGGATACGAAACCTCAGATGCAAAGTGCAGGATAATAGCAGTTGAGGATTCCGCCCGGGCTTACGGCCTGCTCGCCCAGGCAAGCCGGGGCAATCCCTCGGCAAAACTAACCAACCTGGCCGTTACGGGCACAAACGGCAAGACGACCGTTGCATTTTTGGTGCGCTCGGTGATAGAGCAGGCCGGGCAGAAGTGCGGACTGATTGGAACAGTCGTTTACGAGACCGGCTCTTCAAGCATCGAGGCGAATATGACCACGCCGGACGCGGGGATTATCGCCCGGATGTCGCGTGAAATGCTTGACAGCAGGTCGAAGTATATGATGATTGAGGCAAGCAGTCACGCGCTTGCGCAGAAGCGCCTGGCAGGTGTGGAATTTAAGGCCGCGGCATTTACCAATTTATCCGGGGAGCATCTTGACTACCACCAGACAATGGATGATTATCTTGCAGCGAAAATGAAACTTTTTCAGGCATTATCCGCCGATTCGACCGCGGTGTTGAATAAACAATCGCCGCAGGCAATACAAATCGCTCGTAATACAAAGGCCAACATTCTCTGGTATGCCCTCGATGAAAAATCAGACATAAACGCTCGCATTGAGTCGATGGATATATCGGGGACGGTTTTTGTTTTGGAATACAAGGGACAAAAACAAAAAATTAAGACCGCCCTGCCCGGCCGGCATAATGTTAGTAATCATCTTGCGGCCACGGGATTATGTTTGGCCGTGGGATTCGATTTGCAAAGCGTAGCGGCAGGGCTTGGCAGGTTTGATGTGGTGCTGGGCCGATTAGAGCGCGTTGAGTGCGGCCAGAGATTCCATATATTTATCGATTACGCGCACACCGACGACGCCTTGAAGAATGTATTGGCGACGCTGAAGCCTTTGTGCAGGGGAAAACTAACGATTGTTTTTGGCTGCGGCGGTGACAGAGACCGAAGCAAACGGCCGAGGATGGCAAAAGTCGCGGAACAATTAGCCGATTCGATAATCGTTACCAGCGACAATCCGAGAACTGAAAAGCCGGAGGACATTATAAATGAAATTGTTGCCGGCTTTTCACGAGGCACCCCCATTACGATAGAGGCTGACAGAAGAAAGGCCATCGAATTGGCCATAAAAAACGCTGATAAAGACGACATTGTACTGATAGCCGGCAAGGGGCACGAAAAATACCAAATCATCGGCAGTAAAAAGATAGAATTCAGTGACCGAAAGGTTGCTGAAGAATGTTTGCAAAAGGTTAATCTCAAGCAATGAAAGAGTATTCGATTGAAAAATTAGCTCTAATTATTGGCGCGAAGCCGACTGCGCACAGCGACGGCACGATTGCCGGCGTAAGTACGGATTCGCGAACGACCAGGCCGGGCGATTGTTTCTTTGCTATCAAGGGCAGCAACTTCGACGGGCACGACTACATCGATAAGGCCTTTTCGAATGGTGCGGCCTGTGCCGTGGTAAGTAAAGAGGGCAATTATCAAGGCCGGCCCATTCTGCAGGTTGCCGATACAATCAAGGCGCTCGGCGAATTTGCAAAAGAGTACCGAAAGTCAGAGAATTTCAAGGTCGCGGCTATTACCGGCTCGGCAGGCAAAACCACAACGCGGGAAATGATATATCACGTCCTTAAGAACCATTTCAACTGCCATCAGGCACCGAAGAGTTTCAATACCGATATTGGCGTGCCGCTTACGCTTCTGGGAACCGAAGCCGACTGCCAAATAGTTATCGCGGAGTTAGGCAGCAATCATCCGGGCGAAATCGCCCACCTGAGTAAAATAGCTCAACCCGACATTGCTTTAATAACCAATGTGCAGCCGGCCCACCTGGCAGGTTTCGGAAATCTCCAGGCCATAATCAAAGAAAAAGTTTCTATCGCGCTCGGCCTCAGGGAAAAAGGCACATTGATAATTAACGGCGACATACCGGAGTTGATTGAATTTTGCAGGAAAAAGGGGCTGCAATCCCATACTTTCGGCACAGCAGCGAGCTGTGATTACCGGGCTGAGAATGTTAAAGTTACAGCCTTTGCAGGAAGTTTTACAATTGAAGAAACAGAAGTCACGGTACCACTTCCGGGTGTTGGCAATCTGCAAAACGCACTCGCCGCATGGGCCGTGTGTCATAAGCTGGGTATCTCGATTCGGGATTTTGCCGAAGCGATGCAAACAATTCAGCCGGTCGACGGCCGGCTGCAGGTGATAAAAGCGGGGCCCTTGTTCATACTGGACGACTGCTATAACGCAAATCCGGGCTCAATGAGAAACGCACTTGAGTGCCTTGCTAAAATAAACTTGGCAGATAAAGGCAGGGCCGTTTTTATCTGCGGCGATATGCTGGAACTCGGTGACCAAAGTGAGCAACTGCACAAAAAACTCGGCGAAGCGATTGCAGCAGCAGGAGTCGAACTGCTGCTGGCGGCGGGCGAGTTCGCAAAAATCACCACCGAGGCTGCGAAAAAGACAGCAGCTCACAATCCAGAAACCGCCTGCTTCGACGATACTGCTTTACTCTGCGACGAGTTGAGAAAATTCATAAGGCCCGGCGATATAATATTGGTAAAAGGCTCGCGCGGTTGTAAACTGGAGAGAGCAGTTGAGAAACTGAAGAAACTTTTTTCCTGAAAATTGTTGTTTACTTTTTAGCTTTTTAGTTAATTCCAAGTTCCGGGTTAAAATTGATATACCACATTTTATGGTCATTGCGTGACGTTATAACTCACAGGCTCGGCTTTTATGCCTATCAGGACGTGATGTTCCGCTGCATAATGGCCGCGTTGACAAGCCTGCTTATTGCGCTGCTGGTCGGCCCTAAAATTATCCGCTGGCTGATGCGAAAGAAAATCGGTGATTTGCCCGAGTTTCATCACGCGGCACTGAACGAGCTTATGAGAGAACGGGCCAACACACCCACAATGGGCGGCCTTATAATTTTGCTGTCAATCTTTGCCGGCACATTCTTCTGGGCCAAACTCAACAACCCATTTGTCCAGAAGGCCATCTTCCTGCTCGTATGGTACGGCTGCCTTGGGGCCGTGGATGACTGGCTAAAACTGACAAGCAAGATTCGCCACCGGACCCGTCACGGCCTAAGGCCGTGGGAGAAACTGGTTTTTCAGTTCGGCGGCGCGGTGCTCATCGCCTCTTTTTTGTACTGGGACTTCACGAATATTCAGGACGGAAAATTATTCTGGGTGCCGTTTTATAAGCACGGCCTGCCGCTGGCCAACTGGGCGTTTGTTACACTCGCTATTTTATATATATCGGCTACGAGCAATGCCGTGAACCTTACCGACGGAATGGACGGCCTGGCGACCGGGTGTGTAGCCATCGTGAGTGTGGTGCTTATCGTGCTGTGCTATGTCGCATCGGAGACAATGGCGCGAACAAGCCCGGTGACATGGGCAAGTTATCTGCTGCTGCCGCATATACCGCAGGCGGGCGAGCTTTGCATTTTTTACTCAGCCATATTAGGCGGCACGCTGGGCTTTTTGTGGTTCAACTGTCATCCTGCGCAGGTTTTTATGGGTGACGTCGGCTCGCTGCCGCTCGGAGCGGCAATGGGTTACGGCGCGCTGGTGACGAGAAACGAAATTTTACTTTTAATTATAGGCGGGGTCTTCGTGATGGAGCTCGGCAGCGTAGTTCTTCAGGTTGGCTTTTACAAATACACTGGGGGCAGGCGTATTTTCAGATGCGCCCCGATTCACCATCATTTCCACTTAGCCGGCTGGAGCGAGCCGCAGGTGGTCGTAAGATTCTGGCTTCTTGCCGCCGCCTTTGCGGCGTTCGCACTTGCCACCCTAAAAATTCGCTAATGCCGAGACTATGCTATTTTACAGCTTATTCCAGGCTGGTTGAATCCTGAAGTTCACTTATACGCTTTTTGACCCATTGGTATATACCTTCACCCATTCGGCTGAACATCTCACGGCCCGGATACATTTGCCGGAACTGATGGCGATAAGCCTGCTCGATTTGGATAGCCATTTGGTACTGCTCAACGGCAATGGCCGTTTCACCGAGCTGCTTGGCCAGATGTGCAAGTACGATTCTGAGCGTGCTGTTACCTGGATACCTCTCGACGGCCTTCCAGGCCGAATCGTAAGCCTTTTGAAGCCAGGCCTGATTATCCGGAGCGTCTGTGTTTGTCGCCAGAAGACGGTAAACTTCCGTGAGGTTTTGAAAATTCTTAAAATCAGCTTCGTTTCGAGCAATTGTAGTTAGCATTCGCTGCTCAGCCAGCAGGAGCAACTCCGGCCGTTTAGTCTGCGCCTGCCAGAATTGCTGTATATATATTTTGGTGTCCAGAGAACATGGCTTGGGACTGTGGGGGTCGAGCTGCGCAGCAGCATCCAGCAGATTGTGCGCCTCGCGGAAAGCATCAGCCATTACGGTCGATGCGCTAACAGGGTTGGTTTTAGCCTGGTTGGCAGCGGTTTGTAGTTCTTTTTGGGCCCGGTCAATCTTAGCGGTACTCCTGACGGCTGGAATAACAGCATAACTCAGGCAGGCCCATATCGATGCCGCGATTAGTATCAAGCCTATTATCCTTAAAGGGGACCCGACTTTGATAAGCTTTGGGGCTCGGTGCGTATCGAGAGAATCGAGAGCGATTAAGCAGGCTGCTATGGCCCAAAAAGCCGTCATCACTCCCGGTTCAAAAATTGCAAAATCCACACAGTTGTGAATTAGTACACTAATAAGGCCGTAGAAAAGAATTGCCTTACTGGTGGTACTCGGCATGGCTTTATCGCCTTTGAGTGAGAGAAGCAGGAAAGCGACAGAGAAAATAACTACAGGAATAATAAAAAGGAATGAGATAGCCCAAAGCACAATGGTTATATCTCCCCCAAGATTACTGGGCAGCACCATTGGTCGAACAATCAACAAGACCGGAGCGATTATTAGCAGAAAGGCCGGCATAAGGTTCCTGGTTTTTTGTGCAGCGCTCGGGCTTTCGGCGTTAGTTGGCTTCTTTCGGGCAAAAATCATCCATCCTGCAGGTATAAGGAAGGCAGCGATGAAACCAAGCAGGCCGAATGGGCCGTATTGTGAAAGGAAGCTTAGAAGAAAGTTGTGCGGGTCTTTAACGGTTTCTGGCGCCGCGTGGTTTTTATAATGGGGATAAAAATCGGCGAAGTTTGCTCCACCGACGCCTGTTAAAGGCTGGTCCCTATACATCTCGGCAGCGCCGGTCCAGTATTGCCATCTTACAAGCATAGAGTTGCCGCCCGGTAGTCGGCCGTGCCCTAAGCCATACCAGATAATCAGGCAAACAATTGCAACGAGAAACACCAGACCTGCAAGAACAACGAAGCTTTTATAGCAGTTCAGCCACTTTGATGCCAGACGATGTATAACAAACATCATCACGGCAATTATTGCGGCGGCGATAGCACCTTTACTATGGGTAAGCAGCAGCCCGAAGATAATGAAGGCCGTTATAAAGGCACGGATGATCAAAATGGTAAGCTCCTCGTGATTTAACTTTAGATTCTTTGCCTTTTCGAGGAGTAAAACAACAGCGGCGGCAAGTGCCAGCAGCGCGAAAGAGCCGGCGGAATTACCGGTGGTAAAGTAGCCGCGGACATCCTTTGAATAGAGCTGGTGCTCAAAAAGCATATGGCGATAAGTACCCGGAATAATACCTATTCTGTTGAGCATACCATTGGGGTCGTTTTGATACTGCTCAATAGTTATCTCGTTACTGGCAAAGAACTGGTCGGTACATTCATAAGCCTGCATAACACCGAGGGCGGTGATTACGTAAAGAACCAGTTTTATTTTTGCGGGTGAATTGAGCAATTGAACAAACAGCACGGCCATTAAAAGAGCGCCCGTCAGAAAGGCAAAATCTGCAATGGCCGGGCGTTTATTAGAGGCGGCGGAAATTGCTGAAAATCCTGCGAGGACGAACAAAGCCAGACCAAACTCGATGCCGGTTAAGCGATATTGAAACCTCTTGCGGCAAAGATTAACGGCCAGCCAGACCAGGGCCGAGAGAATGAGTATACCTGAAAGCACGGCATTGTAAGTAACCGTGGCAAATATATCCTTTCCGGTATAAAGCACGCTTGTGATGCCTTCCGATATGGTTGCCCTGCAGGCGAGCACGGCCAGGCACACGGCAAGTAACAAATAATCAAAGACTCGGTTTTTTTTCTGTGTGCGCGGGACAGTATTATTTTCGGAGCTGGTCATTCTCATTGCCTTTATACCGACGGGGGAAAGCTTCGAGAATAGCAACTATGGCCAGTATCATAATTGTCTGCAGGAAGATTAGTATCGCGCCTTTCAAGTTAACCTGGTTCAAAAAAGTGGCGCCCAGGCCCGTGCAAAGCGTTGCGAGGTAAAGGGTCAAAACGGTTTGCCTTTCGCTAAGGCCACGTCTCTTAATACGATGCGAGAAGTGCTGTGTATCGCCGACGAACGGGCTTTTGCCCTGGAATATCCGCAGCAGCGTTACGGAGATAAAGTCGTACAGCGGCACGGCCATAACAAGCAGCGGCATAAAGATGGCATACCATTGGCCGCTGCGGGCCTCGTGATAGTAGGTGGTCCTAAGGCTGAGCAAAGCGACAATGCAGCCGACGACCATCGAGCCGGCGTCGCCCATAAAGATTTGGGCCGGTGGATAATTAAATACGAGGAAACCCAAAAGAGCCGCAATAAATACTACCGCAAGAGCACCGATAAAAACCTGGCCGCTGACAACAGCGGCGTTGAGTAAAATCAGTGAAACCAAAACGGCAATGCCGGCCGAAAGCCCGTCCATATTATCAAGGAAGTTAAACGCATTTATTATGAGTACTATCCATATTGCGGAAATGACGGAAGTTATAATTTTGTTGGTGATAAATAGCTCGACCCGGATATCAGCGAATATGGCAAGCGCGAGCGCTACTGCGAACTGGACGGCGAGCTTGATAAAAGGACCGAGTCCGATTTTGTCGTCCCACAAACCGCACAGATGTAATATGAGAAGGCCCAGTAGAACAATTATAAGCTTATCCGTCTTCTGGAGAAAACCGGTGGCGTGAATAGTTACACACTCTCCCAGAAAGTCGAGCCGGCCCGGCTCAAGAAGAAATTTAACAACGGCGATACCGCCCATAAGAACTATAAAAATGGTGGCAAAGATAGCGATGCCTCCGCCAAGCGGTACGATAGTGCGGTGATATCTATCTTCTGTCGGGCTGGCGATAAAGCCGACTTTAACGGCAAGCCCTCGAACAACCGTGGTAAAGATGGACGAGAGGGCAAAAGTGCCAATAAACAGAGTTATTGCCAAGATTGTAAGTGTCACTGTTTTAATTGCTCCAGCAGCTTAGTTCTGATTTTGGTAAAAAAATCATGATAACACCTCTGCTTGTAATCAGGATAGGTATATTCAAAAGACTGCCAAAGGCCTTTTTCGTAAGTCAAAGTAACCTCTGCATACATTTCGCTGCCGATATATATACGGTGCGCGTAATTTTTTGTCGTGGCCAGAACCAGTTTCGACGGCTCTATTATACCCGGGTCAAGATTGACCGGCCTGGGCAAATTAGTATTCAACCGCGCTGCCAGCTCTTTTTCCAGTACGTTCGTCCTGTGCTTGATTTCTGCAAGTTTGCCGGGGTCGATTAACCCTTCGATGCCGACAAATTGTCTAAGTATATTCTCGCCGGTCTGGTCTTTATAATAATCAGTCTGGGTAAACGGCCAAATATCGCTTATTAAATCAACCTTGCCAAACTCGGACCTCAGCGCCTCAATCGCCGAGTGCAGGCAATTCTTATCAGCCGCTAAAATTCCAATGAACAGCTTTACCGGCTCGGGCTTCTTAAGGTTCCACATTCAGCTCGTCTTTCAGCGAATCGACGATTTTAGCGACAGCCTCAACTACTTCTTTAACAGGAACTTTATCACTTTTTGTTTCGCAGCGCAGCTTTATTTCGACCTTTCCGTCGGCGAGTGATTTTTTGCCTACGGTAACTCTAAGCGGTATTCCGAGTAAATCGGCGTCTTTGAATTTCACGCCGCCTCGTAATTCGCGGTCGTCCAGCAGCACGTCAAGACCGCGGTCAAGCAACTGCTTATAAATATTCTCCGCTGTTTTGGCGACCTCGGCATCGTCCTGATTCGCCGAGGTTACCAGAACTTCAAAAGGAGCGATGCTGACCGGCCAGATGATTCCATCCTTGTCGTTGCCCAGCTCGATGGCTGATGCCATAATCCGATTGATGCCGATGCCGTAACAGCCCATTATGCAGGGTTTTTCGGTGCCGTCCTCGTCGAGAAATTTTGCCCCTAATTTATTGCTGTACTTGGTACCGAGCTTGAAGACCTGTCCAACTTCGATGCCGCGTTTGAAAAGCAACTTCTTTCCTTTATATGTATCGCCTTCGACCGCGCTACGTATATCGGCGATGATTACATTTTCGCCTTCGAGGGAGAAATCTCTGCCGGGCACTACATTCTTAATATGGTAATCGGTCTTGTTTGCGCCGGTTACACCAACGGGCATTGCTGCCACTGCGTGGTCGATTATTAACTTATCAACATCAACATTATCTAAAAGCTTCATTGGACCAGCAAAACCAACATCAGCGTCGGTAATCATTTTAATAATATCCGGGTATTCAACCAAACCAACTGGCTTTCCCAATAATACGTTAAGCTTCTCTAAGTTCAATTCGTGGTCGCCTCGAATCACGACAGGAAAAATTTCATATGGACCAGCAGCAGCAACAGACCGTTTGATAGATTGATTAGAACCATCTTTATGCGTTGCTGCATATTCATTCATCTTTTTATGAACTTCAATATCTGTTGCTGTCCAACAAATCAGTGTTTTAATCATATCCTGCGGTCGGGTTTTTAAGAATGCGCAGACCGCTTCGATACTGCCGACGTTGGGCGTGTGAACCTCCTGCATAGGTCCAACTTCTGAGTTGGCTTTGGCTTTTGGCAGCGGGTCAACGGCGGCCTTTTCAATATTAGCGGCGTATGAACCGTCTTCGGTGCTGACGATTATGTCCTCTCCCGATTCGCAGGGGACGGTGAATTGATGCGAGCCTGAGCCGCCCATCTCGCCCGACTCGGCCTCGACGATTACATATTTCAGGCCGCAGCGAGTAAAGATTCGGCAATATGTCTCGTACATAATTTTATAAGTCTCGTCGAGACTTTCGGGCGTTGTGTGGAAGCTGTAGGAGTCTTTCATAATAAATTCGCGCGACCTTAAGACGCCGAAGCGCGGGCGAAATTCATCACGGAACTTAAAGCTGATTTGATAAAGATTCATCGGAAGCTGCTTGTAGGAGTTTATCTCGCCGGCGGCCAATGATGTGATGACCTCCTCGGCGGTCGGCGCCAGCACGTTTTCCCTGCCGTGCCGGTCCTCGAACCGCGCCATTGTCGGGCCGTAATCGACGTCCCTGCCGGTCTTTTGCCAAAGCTCCATTGGCTGAACGGCGGGCATCAAAAGCTCCTGCGCCCCGGCACGATTCATCTCGCGGCGGACGATATCCATAATTTTTAAGAGAGTCCGCCAGCCTAAGGGAAGATAAGTATAGGTCCCGCTGGCTAATTTACGCATCAGGCCGGCCCGGAGCATCAATTGATGAGACGTGATTTCGGCGTCGGCCGGCACTTCCTTTACCGTCGGTATGAAACTTCGGCTGTATTTCATTTTCGGTCCTTCATTTTTTGAAGGGTACGCATGGGGCGTATAAAACTGTAAGTAGCTATTGATAAAGGTTATAGCTCAGCAACGGCCGGTTTGCAAGATAATCTTTGCTTGCATAGAAACGAGTGAGTAAATATACTTCATGACATTCCGAGAAAACAAATTCACAAAACCGGAATGACGCTGAAACCAAGACTTGCCGACAGGATAGTCCTGTCTCCGGAGTCTATCACTAACTATTTTACAGGAGGAAATGCAATGAAAACTCGTTTTATTTATGTAGTGATTATTTTTGCCCTGGTCTCAATACAATCTCCGTCCACGCCTGCCAAAGAAAAAACATGCAAACGCCAGACAATTAAGAATGATACGGGCGGTCCGGTCAACGACCTAAAGCTCAGGCTCAAAAAAAGTAAAAACCAAAAATCAAGTAAGTTTTCAGAAAAGCCTAAACTGTGGCATACAGAAGATTCTGTTGATACCAATAAGGACGACATCAACGACGATGGAGAACGTAAAGAGGCCACTTCCTTATCAAGTGAGGGTGAATGCGCTCAATGGGCGCAAAATTCTTTCGGCACGATTCCACCCGGTGGAAAGGCAGATATTGATTATAGATCAACAAAGGAAACAAACCTCGATGCCAAAAACTCTAGGTGGACATTAGACGGCAATGACGTAAACAGTGTTACAATCCTCGGTGAGCCAATGGAGGTAACATACGTTCTATCAATAGGAGAAGGGTCCGCCCGCTTCATAAACTCCGGTGATGTTGCCATTACCTACGATAATATAAGATTGTTCAAAAATAACTCTTTGTCAAACTTCAACATTCTGGACTTTATGGACCCCACCGGCACACAGGTATCGGCTCCAAACAGCGTGCGGCTTTACCCTAATGAATCCGTGGTCCTGTCCTTCGGTATCGTCGATGTAAACAACACCTATCAGCTATGCCTGGCAGATGTATATGAAGATGCCGACCCCAATAACCTGTTCGAAATTGCTTCAGGAGCGTACTGGATGCTCGAAATCCCCGGCGATGTTGACGGAGACAGCTATGTCAATTTCATTGACTTCGAGATATTAGCCGACAATTGGCTGCAATGCAATGAACCGGAGGACCCGAATTGTATCTGGGAGCCATAACAGGCGTCGATACCAAGATTAAGATTATCGCTTATACGATAATGACATAAATTCGTAACTACTTCAGGGTCTATACCGGCTGGTTCGGTATAGGTCCCTGTTTTTTTTATTGATAATTAATCATTGATGACTGATAATCGTTCATTGGTTAATCAATTATCAATTAACGGAGCTGACGATGGCACATAAATTTATCAGTGAACTGGATGCGGGTCTGCAGATTGATGATATTTATATGGTAACTCAGCCGATACTGCGGAGCACGACACGGGGTGATTTGTATATAGCGATGTTTCTTTCAGACAGGACCGGCAGATTGAATGGTAGGATGTGGCAGGCGACGGAGGAGACATACAATCTGCTGCCCAAGGAAGGCTTTATTCGCGTCAAAGGCAGGGTCGAAGTGTATCAGGGCGCGCTTCAGATAGTGGCAGACCATATGAGTGTTGTCAGCCCAGAAAGGATTTCGCTGGAGGATTACCTGCCGCGGACTGAGAAGGACATCGACAAAATGTTCGCGAGAGTGAAACAGCTTGTTTCGGGCATAAAGAACCGCGACCTGAAGGCGCTGGTCGGGTCTTTTTTGGCCGACGAGGAATTGATGGGAAAATTCTGCACGGCCCCCGCGGCAATGGTGTATCACCACAGCTATCTCGGCGGACTTCTGGAACACACGCTGAATATGTTAGAGGTTGCCACGGCAATACTGCCCTTTTACCCCAAGCTGCAGGCGGGGCTGGTTCTTGCGGGGATATTCCTGCACGATATGGGAAAAACAGTAGAGCTTTCATACGAGACCGGGTTCGGCTATACGGACAGCGGCCAGCTGCTCGGCCACATAACCCAAACCATCACTATGATAAACAAGAAGGTTGATTCACTTGCTCAGAAAGGTACAAACATCGACGGGGCCATTCTCGATAATATCCAGCACATCATCCTGTCGCATCACGGCAGCTATGAATTCGGCTCACCAAAACTGCCGGCAACGACTGAGGCGTTTATGGTTTGCTATATTGATGATTTGGATGCGAAGATGAATCAAGTAACCAAAGCTATCGACAATCAGCCTGGTGATTCGAGCTGGACAGATTACAAAAAATCACTTGAAACCCGACTTTACAGGCGGCGTGTGCTGGAATAATAAATTCTCCCCTCTCCCGTTCTGCAATTAATCAGCCACACACATTTACAGTTATCTATTTCTTACCTGCCGGGCCCGCCCCCTCATAAACTTGAGCCCGGCAGGTTGCTTTCAGCTTCCTGCTTTGCCGATGCCTCCTGCTTTAGTTCTGCCAAGCCTGTGTCCTATAATGTCGGCATTTATTTTACGTAACCTTATTTTTATTTAGCTTCCTGTGTCAGGTGTATGTCACTACCTTTTATAGAATCCGCATTAAAGGTTATGCACCTGTAAAAATGATTAAGTGCAGGGGAAATGTTTGTAAATATAGGCTTTGAAAGATTGGGGAACTTCTCGTTCGACAGCCCGCTGAGCAGCTTCAAATACTTTTTCGAACTATTTTGGCGCCTACGGAGTTTAGTTTGTTTTCAATGCTTTTGTAGCCTCGGTCAATGTGGTATACGCGGTTTACTATAGTCGTTCCCTCTGCGGCCAGGCCGGCCAGAACCAGAGCGGCTGAGGCACGCAGGTCCGAGGCCATAACCGGGGCAGCCATCAATTTCTTAACGCCGGAAATAATCACACTTGGACCTTCTTTTCGTAAACTGGCCGCCATTCTGTTAAGCTCGGCAACGTGCATAAAACGGTCGGGGAAAATCTTCTCTGTGATAACACTGTTGCCCTCGGCAAGAGAAAGCAAAGCCATTAACTGGGCCTGAAGGTCCGTTGGGAATCCTGGATATGATTGAGTAGTAACGTCGGCGGGTTTGAGACCTCCGGTGCGTGTAATGATGCAGCCATTGTTCTGCGATTCGATAGTTACGCCAATGTTGCGGAGCTTATCGACCACAGCCATCATATGGCCGAGGGGGCAGTTCTGAAGACGCAGCTCGCCGGCAGTTATAGCCGCAGCAACCATAAATGTGCCTGCTTCTATACGGTCCGGGATAACGGAGTATTCGACGGGCTTAAGACAGCTTACGCCTTCGATGATAAGGCGGGGCGAGCCGATGCCGCTTATTTTTGCGCCCATACGGTTTAGACAATTTGCCAGGTCGGCTATCTCCGGTTCGCAAGCCGCTGCTTCGATAGTGGTCCTGCCCTTTGCCAGTGTTGCCGCCATTAGGACATTTGCGGTTCCGAGTACAGTCGAGCCGAATGGACCGCCCAGGAAAATGTCGTTGCCTTTTAATCCGTCCGGTGCCTGGGCGACTATATAACCGGCCTTGAGATGGATTTTCGCCCCGAGCTGTTGCAGCCCTTTCAGGTGAATGTCCACGGGTCTGTCGCCGATGGCGCATCCACCCGGCATTGAGACCTTTGCCCTTTTACAGCGAGCAAGTAAGGGGCCCAGAATGCAGATGCCTGCCCGCATTTTTCGCAGTATATCATACTCACCGATGGGATTATCAATCACAGTTGAGTCGATGTGTAAATCGTCATTTTCGTTCCGGTTGAGCTTGGCACCTAACTGACTCAGCAGCCGGCCCAGAACAGTAACATCGGATAGCCGAACTGCATTTTTAATAACCGATTTTCCGGGCGCCATAATGGTTGCCGCCATTATGGGTAGTGAGGCATTTTTAGAGCCGCTGACAGTTATTCGACCCGAGAGTCTGACCGGGCCGGTAATGTGAAAGATATCCATCATGAAATTCCTCGAAAACCACTTGCCAGTGTAATCCAAATCAGATATATAATCAAGCTCGTCAGGGACACGAATCACAGGAGAGCCGGGGGAGGGGCAGCAAATTATGCTAAATCTAATACAAAAGGTGGTCGATGGGTACCAGGTTCGTGTCGGTCCCGCGGAGGTTCTGGCGGGGTTTGTCTGCTTAGTGGGTGTTTTTCTGTTTGCCTGGTGGGTAGTCAGCACTTCGGGTGGGAAGAGAGCTTTATCATATACACCACAAAGACGAAACAATATGCCTTTGTATCTGCCGTTGCTGCCGATAGGATTTTATGTAGTTCTTCGCGGGGCGGTGAAACTAATTATTGAAAGTGCATTGCTGGATTTAGATGTCTGGCAGAAGATATTTCTGGATATGGCATTCGGCTGTTTCTGCGCTTTGCTTGCAATTGCTGCCATTATCGCGGTGGCGAGGAAGAGTTTTGCACGGCGGCTGAAAGGCTTCGGGCTTCAAGCGGGTACTATGGCAAGAGACTTCGCCGCGGCGGTAGTGAGCCTGGTCTGTATCTGGCCAATTATAACAATTGCGGTACTGCTTACAATACTGGCTACCCACAGCCTTGGAGTAACAGGCTCGGGGGTGGAAAAACACGAGATGCTCAAAACGTTTATTCTTTACCGGCAACTACCTGTCAGGTTATCGATGATTGCATTTATGGTGGTAATAGCGCCGGTTTTTGAGGAGCTGCTTTTTCGGGGCTTGTTTCAGACGTTAATCCGCAGGTTTGTAACGAGTGTGTGGGCCGCAATTGTCATTAGCTCGGTGTTATTCGCCACCGCCCATCAGAATTTCACGCACTGGCCTGCTCTTTTCGTGCTGGCTTTGTGCCTCGGTTATTCTTACGAGAAGAGCGGCTCACTTTTCCGACCAATTTTTATCCACGCCCTTTTCAATGCTACCAACGTTGTCAGCGCGATGATGTTAGTTAGTTCATAGTTTATAATTCATAGTTGGGTTTATTATTGCCGGCAGCGAAAATCCCGCGGGTCTTTACGATATACCCAACACATCAGCCATTGAATATAGTCCGGGCACTTTGCCGATTAGCCACTCGGCGGCCCGCAGGGCGCCGCTCGCAAAAGTCTTTCTGCTGTGAGCGGTGTGCGAGAGAGTTACGGTTTCGCCCAATGTGCTGAATATCACCGAATGCATTCCGGTAATGTCGCCGGCGCGGACGGCGTGTATGCCGATGGTGTTTTTACTTCGCAGGGCTTCTCTTCCCTCTCTTCCAAAGACGGCGCAGTCGGGCCAGTCTCTGCCGGTGGCGGCGGCGATATTTTTAGCGAGCGTAAGGGCTGAGCCGCTGGGCGCATCCTTCTTGAACCGGTGGTGCTGCTCAACAATTTCAATGTCGTAATTCTCGCCGAGAGCGTCGGCCACTTCCCCGACCAGTTTAAACAGCAGATTCATTCCAAGACTCATATTGCTTGCCTGGACGATACCGATATTCCTGGAAGCGGCCTGAAGGTTCTGCTGTTGTCTGTCCGTAAGTCCTGTAGTACCCAGGACAAGGGCTGCTGAGTTTTTAAGGCAGTACTCAACAGATGCATCGACCGCGTCAGGTACGGAAAAATCTATCACAACATCAGCGCCCGAAGGATACTGACAGGAGAGATTAATGTTTAGAGGGCCTGTACCGGCCAGAAGGCCGGCATCCTGACCGATTTGGGGGTGCTCTTTTTTCTCGATTGCTGCAATAATATCGAACTTCCGAGCGTCTACAATGGTGGCGATGATAAGCCTGCCCATCCGGCCGGCGGCGCCGTTAATTATCAGCTTCGGGTTCATTTTGACCCTTTCGATAAAAGATTAATAATCATATTGACGATAAATATAACAAAAGACACATATTTTACAAGAATGAACAGTCATCGGGGGTTTTACAGTATATAATGACGATTGGGAAAAGATTGGAAATTTGGCATAATTTTCTATCTGGAGGTGTCAAAATGTCAAAGGCTTGTTTAACAATTTTGATTATTGCAGGGATTGGTTTGGGTCTTGCTTTTACGGCAGGCTGTGAGAGTGATGCACAGACGGGAGGGGCCATTGGCGCCCTGGCCGGTGCAGGCATCGGCCAACTAGCCGGCGGCGATACGAAATCGACGCTTATCGGAGCGGCTGTGGGTGGTGGCGCGGGCTATGTAATCGGCAACGAGTCGGACAAGAAAAAAATGAAGGCCGATATTGCGTCGTCCAATCAGGCATCGATGACAAACACCGTTACCGTTAATGTGGTCAATAGCAACGGGTCAATCACACCAGTGGTTCTTAGAATTCAGGGTAATCTCTACATCGGCCCGAAGGGCGAGCAGTATATGAGCCTTCCAACCCCGGAGCAGCTTAAGCCGGTGTACGGCTTCTAAGAATTTTCAACGGATGAATACCGATTATTATTAAAGCGGTATCGTAAGCTGTTCACGCGGCCGATGGGAAAAGGTGCTTGTAAACACATCGCCCGAGGGGGACGGGCAAAGGGAGTTGATTTACATCGGGCTGTAATCGCCGTGGCCGGTATCGGGCAGGCCGTTGGGCCGATTGGGCCATTTCATCGTATCGAACAAGAACTCGCAGGCCTGACGTATCATAACATTCGGCATACAAGGGAACATTTCAAAGGCGGCAATGACGTCACTGTTGCTTCGATTGAGGGCCTGAAGCAAATAGTCCCAGTCTTCTCTCGGTATTCCTCCCGACAGTCCCGGAGGATTATGGTCGTCAGCCCGGCCATAATTATCACTCAGGTGCAGGTTGGCTATACGGTCACCTAACTCGTCGACGTATTGTTTAAACGAGTGGGCGGGGTCAAGATTTGGAACGCCTGTGTCGAAACAATACCATATCGAATCGAATCTTTTGCCCACTTCCTTTACTGCTTTTAGATTGCCTGTTTCAATGCATAACTTCACGTTATGCTGCTCGGCCATTTTGACAATCTCTGCAGCGAAATCCCAGTCGGCAATACCGAACTGATCGGATACACACAGGCTGGGCAGCTCGGCAACGATATTTGCGTTTAATATCTTAGCGCATTCAATCTGCTCGTTCCATTCATCGAGAGTCGGGCCGTCGTTGCGGGAGTGCATAACGACAAGCATGTCTTCAGTCGCCTCGGCGAGTCTGGTCCAGTTTCGCCTTCGGTAACGACACTCACTGGCACCCCTGATTGAGGGCCACAGCTCGATGCCAAAGCCGAGTGAGCGGAGAAAATCGCACTCCTGCTCGAAGGAGAGCTTGTTTTCCCGCCACCAAAACAGCATTGTCGAGATGACATACCTTATTCGCATCGTCGGGTCTCCGATGGATTCCGCAGGTTATTCTATTATTAGCTACTGTTTTGAAACGAGCAAAGTTTTCGGTTTTTGCCGGAAACCGGCTTTATCGGCCGTATTTAGCCCTGCCGGCCGAAGTAACGAACGGACCGAGTAGGGCAAAAGGGCCGTTTCCGGGTGATTTTTGCCCCTATTTCCCAAGATGCCGAAGCACCGGCCTTCTTGTGCTTATGTGCTGTTATCGTGAAAAACGGGTATGGTTGTTAAAAAATTGTGTTGAAATATTCAGGTTGGAAGGTAGTATAAAGTCTCTGTAATTTGGAGAGCTATTTATGAAAAAGGGAATTCACCCAAAATATCAAAAGGTGGTTGTTCGCTGTGGGTGTGGTAATACCTTCGAGACACGGAGCACCGCCAAGGAAATTCTCGCGGAGATATGCTCGGTCTGTCACCCGTTCTATACGGGCAAGCAAAAATTCGTGGACACAGCGGGGCGAATCGAGCGATTCCAGAGAAAATACGGAACGGACTATATTAAAAAAGCCGAGAAAAAACAAAAGCAATAGCCCGTACTGGAATACTTTTTACGCTGTTGGGTATAATTTTGACAGATTATATGTTCCGGCAGCGTAATTTTTTTGTACTCAAGGCAGCATACCCGATATATAAGCCGGGGACTTTTCTGAGTGAAGATTATGAATAAGTCTGGAAAAAAAGATGGTCTTCTAATTAAACTTGAGGAGCTGGACCGCCGTTACGATGCGATTGAAAAAGATATAAACGATGCCGCTATGGCCGGCCTGACGGGAAAGCTGGTGGCTTTGAGCAAAGAGCAGGGAAAGCTTAAACCAATCGTCGGCAGGTATCGTGAATTTAAACAGGCCGAGGAGGAGTTAGCAAAGACGAACAAATTGCTTGGGGAAACACGGTTAGAACGGGAGATTCAAGACATGGCTTTAGAGGAAGTACGTCAGCTTCAGGAAAGGCAATCGAATCTGCTTGATGAAATAAGGGACACCCTGGTAATGGCTGATGATGCGGCCATCGATTCGGTGATACTGGAGATACGAGCGGGTACAGGGGGCGATGAAGCGTCACTTTTTGCACGTGACCTTTACAATATGTATGTAAAATATGCCGAGAAGCGAGGCTGGAAAGTCGAGCAGCTTGATTTCAGCCCGACGGAGATGGGTGGATTTCGGGAGGTAATAGTCAATATCAAAGGGCCGAATGTATGGTCTTCTCTGGGCTATGAGGGCGGCGGGCACAGGGTACAACGCGTGCCTGTAACCGAATCGCAGGGCAGAATACACACCTCTGCAGCTACGGTTGCAGTTTTGCCGGAGCCACAGGAACTGGATATTCGGATTAATCCGGCAGATGTTGTCGAGCACGTCAGCAGGTCCAGCGGCCCAGGTGGTCAAAACGTCAACAAGGTCAGCAGCGCAATTCGCCTTGAACATATTCCGACGGGCATAACCATCAGTATGCAGGATGAAAAAAGCCAGCATAGAAACCGCGATAAGGCGTGGCGAATCCTGCGCAGCAGGATATACGAACATCACGAACGAGAAAAAAGGGCCCAGAGGGACAAGCAAAGAAAAACAATGATTGGCTCAGGCGACCGCTCTGAAAGAATCAGGACATATAACTTTCCACAGAACCGTGTTACCGACCACCGGATTAACCTGTCATTGTACAGCCTGGAAAAGGTAATTGCAGGCGAGATGGATGAGCTGGTCTCGGCGCTGCAGGATTACGACAAACGACAGCGACTGGAAAATCTTTAGGACACGACCCACGGCCCGTGTATCGTGAATCAAACTACAAGCTATGAACTATAAATAACAACGAGTCACGAGAGACGAGATATAAAATGATAGTTGTTGTCACCGGAATGATGGGCCTTGACAAGAAGGGCTACCTGCGTGATGTCTGCGCATTTGCAGCTCAAAAAGGCCGAAAGGTGGCTGTCTGTAATGTGGGCGATATGATGTACGCAGAGGCGCCTGATATTGCCAAAGGGCGCATACTCGATATTCCCCTGAAACGGCTGCACCTGCTTCGCCGAAGCGTCTTTAAAGATATTATCACCAAAGCAAACAAGACAGAGAACCTGATTGTCAACACCCACGCGACTTTTCGGTGGCGGCACGGGCTTTTCCCCGCGGTGGATTTCGACCAGATGCGTCAACTGAACGCCGATATGTATATTTGCCTGATTGACAGTGCCGAGGCTCTGCACATAAGGCTAAGCCGAAAGCATTCAATACAACACTCCCTAAAGGACCTCTTAGTCTGGCGAGAGGAAGAAGTGCTGGGCACCGAAATGCTGTGCCGAGGTATAAATGAGAAGACGCCGTTCTACTGTCTGGCACGAGGTTGTGATGAGCAAACAACAGAAATATTTTATAACCTCGTATTCGAAAGTAATCGCAAAAAAGCGTATCTGAGCTTTCCAATGACGCACGTTGTTGATATGCCGGAGGTAAGGGCCGAGATTAAGCGATTTCGTGAGTTGATGAAGCGTTCTTTCATCTGCTTTGACCCGGGGGACCTGGAGGAAGCATATCTGCCGGTTTATGCCCATAAGGCGACGACAAGAGGAGTTGATTTTGTCGAAGTTACGGCACTGAGCCAAACTGTAAGGCTGGATTTACAACAGGTTATGCAGATTGAAGGCGACATTAACAGCCAGATATACGCGCGAGACTTTATGCTTATCGACCAGTCGGATATGATAGTGAGCTTTATTCCAACGCCTCGAGACGGTCGGGCGGCGATTTCGAGCGGAGTAGAGCGTGAACTTCAGCACGCCCACGAAGCGGCGAAGGAAGTGTACGTTATCTGGACTGCAAGCCAAAGGCCTTCGATATTTGTGACACAGACAGCCACAAGAGTCTTTAAAAGTGTTAATGGTGCTGTACAATTCTTCAAAGAGAAGAAATATATCAACTAAAGCTGCGAAATTCTCTCCAAACTTCCAATAATAAACTACAATAAACAGTTTAAAAACAAACCTTAACGACAACTAAAGAAGCAGCTAAAAATTGACGACAAATTTAGTATGTTAAGCGAATATCTAAAGGCTGACAAAGTTGATATATCTACACCTCCAGAGACGGAAATGCCGGAGGTTTCATCCTGGAGCAGAAAGAAGGGTATAACATTATTTGGTTATTTTGGGCTTTTCGTCTTAGGACTATTTCCCCTAATAAAGGCGTTGCTGAAGTTTTCGGAAAGTGAACCGTCTGAAACTTTCTTTAGGTTAGGCCTTGGATTAGTTTATCTTATCCTTTCATATTATTTACTCAAACTTAGAAATTGGGCTCGCATTTCACTTATTATCCTAAATGCAGTTATGGCATTTTTTGTCGTCCTGGTCGATTTATTTGTCTTGCTCCTGACTTTTAGTCTGATGACGAAATACATTGCACTATTTAATGGAAGCAAAGCAGCGGCTTTAGTTTTGTTAAGTTCGGGCTATTTTGCCCTTGCTGTCTATAATTTACATTATATAGGTTTTCTCATTTATTTCAATAATTCGAGTGTAAAAAAGCAGTTTAAATATGTTTATTTCACTCAACCATCCGCATTACTGCAGAGTACAGAAAAGAGGAAGCTCTGGCCGGTTATTTTGATTATTTGTTTAGGATTAGCTATTTTTTCAGGAGTACTTGTATTCGCCGGTCCCTCAGAGGCCGAGATAAGTGATATAAAGATGAACACCAATCCTGAGCAAGACCCTCTTTCCTGTGCTCTCCTTGTCGCCCGGAAAATAAAATTAGAGAGCTCCGAGCAAAACCTGTTGTTGAAAAGAATAGCCGCTGCATACGCTGAAGCCGGGGGATACGACCAGGCGATACAGATAGCCAATTCGCTTAGTAAAGACTGCGACAGGGCCGAAACTCTGACCGAAATAGCTTGCTGCTGTGTGGAGGCCGGAGAAAAGGAGAGGGCATCTGACGTTCTATCACAAGCTCTGCAGGCGGCCAATATGATACAAGATGATATTATTAAAAGTGAAAAGTTAGAACGAATAGCAATCAAATGTGCGGAAATTGGGCAATACGACCAGTCTCTTCAGATAGCTAATACGATAAATCGCGCATTTAATAAAGTCAACGCTATGGCTGAGATAGCTTCCACTAACTCCAAAGCCGGCAAAGAAGATGAGGCCTTTGGAATATTAATTGAAGCCCTCGAGGCAACTCAACAAGAAGATAATCCCGACGTAAAAAATCGAAACATGGCTGAAATAGCTGTTAAGTACGCTGAAATCGGAGAGTATGACCAGGCTCTCCAGATGGCTAACATAATAGACCGCGCTTGTTATAAAGCCAAAGCCTTAGCTCGAATAGCCTCCAATTACGCCAAAACCGACAATGCAGATAAAGCCTCTGAATTATTATTACAGGCCTTCGAGGTAATCAAAAAAGAAGATAAAAACGCCGTCAAGAATCGTAACTTAGTTGCAATAGCCGTTGGACACGCCGAAATTGATCAATATACTGAAGCTTTAAGAGTAGTTTACACAATAAAGTCTGCCAATATAAGAGCCAGGTTGCTGGGCAAAATCGCTGCTGATATAAAACCTGAACAAACGAATAAATCCAATGAGATATTAGCCAGAGCTCTCAAGGAAATAAAAAGGATGGAAAGAGGTAGATCTAAGTTTGAAACACCGTATTTTATAGTCACCAGGTTTGCGGAAAACGGACTGTATGAACAGGCTTTACGAATAGCTAAATCAATAAAGGATACAAACTACAAAGCCGCCTCTTTTACTAAAATAGCCCATAGCTACGCTGAAGCAGGAAATAAAGATAAAGCCTTCGAAACTTTGTTACAGGCCTCTGAAATTGCTGTTGAATCAGACCCCAGGTCGGTCTTCGTGTTAGGCTCTGCAATAGCTTGCGACTACATAAAAATCGGTCAAAAAGAAAGAGCCTGCCTTATCTTAGAAAAGGTTTTACCGTTAGCCGATACAGTAGACGATGAAACTTTTAAAAATCAAGTTCTGTTGGATATTATCTCAGCATACGCAGAAGTCGGACAATATGACGAAGCCCTTCAGATAGCCAAGAATATTACTGTTCCGACTTTTAAAGCTAATGCGTTTGTTGATATAATCATTGAATATGCTCAGGCGGGGCAGAAAAAAGATGATAGTGATATAAATGTTTTGCAGAAAATCTCAGATGAGCTTAAATGGTACAAGAAATTATTTGCATTCGACTTCTCGTCGAAAAAAATAAACGTCTTTCAAAAAGACTTATAATTAGTCCTCAACTATCGAAGTACAGTTCACAAAAAGCCCAGCCTCGAATATAATACAGGTCAGCTCCGGGCGGTTTGAGGTGTTTCGGGCAGGCAGTCAACTGAATATCTTTGTTGTCGCAATTTGCGTCTTCCGGGACTTGACACATAAAACAGTTCTGATTTATACTACCGCTGAAAATCATGGATTATGGACATTAGAGAAAGTCTGTGCCATAATATATGTGAGAGTTGTGTTAAAATTTATCCGGAGAGAGGCTGCTCAAAGAGCCCAATTTTAAAATTCCCTTTTAAATATCGAACACTAAATGTCGAACAGCAGGAAAGAAATATCAGGTAAAGAGCTGGCAGATTGTATCGACCATACACTTATAAGTGCAAGTGCAACGAGTGAGCAAATCAAGCGGCTGTGTGACGAGGCAATGAGCTATGGTTTCTGTGCGGTAGCCGTCAATCCGAGGTGGGTGAGTTTGGCTGCGGACATCATGCATAGCTCGCCGGTGAAGGTGGACAGCGTAGTCGGTTTTCCATTAGGGGCCGAAACCACAAAGATTAAGGTTGAGCAGGCAAAGGAGCTGGTCCTGGCAGGGGCGGATGAGATAGATATGGTGGCAGACCTGGCGGCGATAATGGAAGCTGACCATAACTACCTTGCAGGGGAAATGACAGCGGTCCTGAAAGTCTGTCGGTCAATGAAGCCGGAGGTGGTGCTGAAGGTAATCATCGAGGCGGCGGCGCTAAGCAAAGAGCAAAAGGTATTCGCCTGCCGGATATGTCAAAACGCCGGTGTTGATTTTATTAAGACAAGTACAGGGCTGCACCCCGCAGGCGGGGCAAACATAGAAGATGTCAGGCTAATTAAACAGACCGCACCGAGATGCAAAGTAAAGGCCTCCGGCGGAATACGTACATTGAAAGATATACTTGATATGCTCGAGGCGGGCGCCGACAGAATAGGCACGTCAACGGCGGTAGAGATTATCGAACATTTCAAAGAAAGACGGTTAAAATGAAATCGGCCGTTGTTGCGGATACACAACAGATTTTATCGTGCAGGTTGCATTATAAAGAAATCTCTATCGACATAAACATGCCGGGGCTGAACGAGCTTTTTGCCTCTCGAAAGTTTGCTGCGATCCTTGGGGGTAATTCGTCTGATACGCAAGCCAACAGGTTTAGTTACTGGGCGGCGGAACCGAGGGAGATATTTGAATTTCACTCAGGCCAAAGTGACCCTTTCGGTAAACTGCACAAGTTTTTAAACAAATACAGGCTCGATAGCAACTGCCGGGCTGATTTGCCGGCCGAAGTTTTTTGCGGCGGTTGGATCGGCTACTTTGCCTATGAGCTGGGCCGATTCATTGAGAAACTTCCGGACCGAGCCGTCGACGATATAAAAATGCCGCTCGTTCGGCTGTGCTTCTATGACCACCTGATATGTTACGACCGTATTGAGAAAAACTGTTGGCTTTTTGCGTTGCAAATCACCGATGATAGTGAAGGTGCCGACAAGAAATTGGCCGGCCTGGAAACTATGCTGGCCGAGTCTGAGAAAATATCAGTGGCCCGGCCTCGTCGGGGTGATTTAAGAAAGATAGATTTTTCACAAGTACGTGCCAATATGAGCAGGGAGTATTATCTTGATGCTCTGGACAAGATAAAAAAATACATATACGACGGCGAGGTCTATCAGATTAACTTTTCACAGAGATTCGAATGTGACTTTAATGCCCGGCCGGCAGACCTGTTTTGCTGGCAGAATTTCTACAACCCCTGTCCCTACGGCGGATACATCGACGGCGGAGATTTTCAAATCGTAAGCGCCTCACCGGAAATGTTCATAACGATAACCGACGGCATCATCTCAACCAAACCTATAAAAGGAACTCGTCCGCGAACCGGCAGGGCCTCTGTCGATTCAAGAAACCTCAATGAGCTTCTCAGTAGCGCAAAAGAGCAGGCCGAGCTTCATATGATAGTTGACCTCGAACGAAACGACCTTGCCCGAATCTGCGAAGCCGGCACCAGAAAAGTCATTCAGCCTCGAACTATCGAGACCTATCCGACTGTTTTTCACGCGGTGGCCACGGTGGCTGGCAAACTCCGCCCGGAGGTTGATTTCTGTGATGTGCTAAAGGCCGTCTTTCCCGGAGGGTCGATCACCGGCGCACCAAAGGTTCGGTCAATGGAGATTATTGATGAGCTGGAGCCGACGCAAAGGGGTGTTTACACCGGCTCGATAGGCTTCATCGGCATTGACGGCAATGCGTGCTTGAACATTGCCATACGAACGATTATCATCAAGAAACAGAAAGCCTACGCCCAGACCGGAGGAGGAATAGTTGCCGATTCCGAGTCCGAAGCTGAATGGGACGAGACTATCACAAAAGCACGGGCACTGCTGGCAGGGATAAACAGCACGCGAAGGCCCGCAAGGCGAAGAGTACAAATACGAGATACGAGACAAAAACGGCAAAAAAAATATGTCAGAAAAAGTCTTTCTGAATGATAAGCTGGTTGACATCAATAGGGCGCAGGTCTCGGTAAGAGACAGCGGTCTACTGTATGGCGTGGGGCTTTTCGAGACGATGCGAAGCTGCAAGGGGGTGGTTTTTTCGCTGGCCGACCATTTGGACAGGCTTTTTTTCAGTGCACAATCATTAAACATAAACATCAGCTATACTAAAGAACAAATCACTGATGCCATCTACCAGACGCTTCTTGCCAACTACCTTGGCGATGCCCGGCTGCGACTGACCGTTACAGGCGGCATAATGAGTGAAGAGCAAAACCAGCGTAAAAGTACGCTGCTGGTCACGGCAACGAAGTTCCATCCCTATCCCGAGCAGTACTATCAAAAGGGAGCGACGGTAATATTGAGTTCGTTCAAGCAGAATCCGAGTGACCCGATAAGCGGGCATAAAAGCATAAATTATCTTCCGCGTATGCGGGCTCTTGATATAGCCAGGCAAAAAGCCGCTACCGAGGCCCTGTGGTTTACCGTCGATAATCGCTTGGCGGAGGGCTGCATCAGCAACGTTTTTCTGGTCAACTCCTCGGTCCTTTACACTCCGTCCATCGAGACACCTGTGCTTGCGGGTGTGGCGCGAAAAACCGTCTGCCAAATTGCCATAAAAAAATCAATTCAGTTAATTGAAAAAAATCTGTTTATATCCGATCTGTTGGAGGCCGACGAAGTTTTTCTTACAAACGTCATTATGCAAATTCTGCCGGTAACACACATCGAGGCCCATACCGTGGGCGACGGCAAGGTAGGAACCGTTACGAAGAAGCTTGCGGGCCTTTTCGATGATTTTATCAGGCAAAACTGCGGCCGGAAGCCGAATAAAAAGAAAACCAAATCGAAAAGACAAAAGTCAGGGAAAAAATGAAGGTAAGCGAAATTACCTCTGCCATCGAAAATACGATTCCACCTGCATTGGCGCAGGACTGGGATAATGTCGGATTCCTGCTTGGCGAGGCAAACAAAAATGTCAAAAAACTCCTGCTTACTATCGATGTTACCAAGGCCGTGGTTATCGAAGCGAAACGGCTGAAGGTTGACTTGATTGTGAGCTATCACCCGGTCATCTGGGATGGACTGAAGCATATTACGGCAAATGGGCCGGGCAGTCTGGTTTACGAGCTGATTCGCTGCGGCATATCGGTTTATTCTGTTCATACCGCGCTGGATGCAGCCAAGGGAGGTGTAAACGATGGACTCGCAGAGATGATTGGTATTAGTGATGGTCAGCCGATAGGCGATTTCGTGGCCCGGCCGGGCGGTGATAATTTCAAACTCGTTGTCTTTGTGCCGCTCGAAGCTGTGAATAAAGTGAGTCAAGCCATCTTTTCCGCAGGTGCAGGTGTTGTTGGTAATTACAGCCATTGCAGTTACAGAAGCGAAGGCAAAGGCACTTTTCTCCCGCTGGCCGGTAGCCGACCGGCCATTGGAAAAAGAGGGAAATTCGAAAAGGTGACCGAGGTCAGACTCGAGGCCCTCGTTCCTGCCACCAAGATAACGGAAGTGGTGGCGGCGATGCGAGGCGCTCATCCCTACGAAACACCCGCGTTCGATGTAATTAAGTTATATGATGTTGAAAGTAAGTTCGGATTAGGCAGAATGGGCAAAGTTGTTCCACCACGAAGACTGACAGAGATTATCAGGGCGATAAAAAAGTCAACAGGAGCAAAAGCCGTCGGCATAGTCGGAAAGCAGGCGCGAATGGTGAGGACCGCTGCGGTTTGCGCGGGCTCCTGCGGCAAACTCATAAATCAGGTCATTACGGTAGGATGCGATTTGTACGTTACCGGCGAGATGAAACATCATCACGCACTTGCCGCCCAGGAGGCAGACTTAACCTGTCTTTGCCTTAGTCATACAGTTTCGGAGCGATTTATACTCAAAAAACTCTCAAAGCAGTTGCAAAGTAAGCTAAAAAATGTAAAAGTCACGATAAGCAGAAAGGATGCGGACCCGTTTATATGGAAGCAGATATGAAAGAAGACCAGCAGCAGAAACTTGATACTGAGTCTGAAAGTTTGGATGCAAAAGAAGCCCGTTTACCACAGGAGAATAACGTTCAACCGATGATGGCGCGGGTTCTGGAAGCGGTTTTGTTTGCCAGTGATGAGCCGCTTAGTGCCGCGCGTCTGGCGGATATTTCCGAAACAGGCAACGTAAAAACGGTCCGCGAGCACATCGAAAAACTCAATAAAGAATACGAGGCGAATAATTCCTCTTTCAGAATTGAGCAGATTGCCGGCGGCTATCAGATGCTGACACTGGATGTTTATAACTCCTGGCTCAAGAAGCTGCATCGCGTGCGAAGCGAGAGCAAGCTCAGCCAGGCGGCGCTGGAGACGCTGGCCATTATCTCCTACAAGCAGCCGATTATCCGCGCAGACGTCGAGGCGATACGCGGCGTAGCCTGCGGCGAGATGATTCGCTCGCTCGTATATAAGGGCCTGGTGAAAATCGTCGGCAAGGCCGAGGTCCTGGGCCGGCCGCTGCTTTACGGAACGACGAGAAAGTTCTTACAGCTCTTCGGCCTCAATTCGCTTAAGGATTTGCCCAAGGTAGAGGAACTAAAAAAGCCGGAATGAAAAACACAACAGAGTTTATCCTGCGGTTCTCGCTTAACTGAGCGGCCCTGTCTTTGCAGATTAGTTATTCTACCTCGACCGGCTTTTCCTCTTTCTTGAAGGGCTTAAGGGACTCGGGCTCGGCAACTTTTCGGTATCCCAGAGCCTTTATAACCTCAAGCACTTCGGTCCAGGTTGGGAAAGGGCGGGAATTCTGTTTTTTATATTCGGAGATGGCCATTAGGAATTCGAACTGTTCATCGGTCATCTCGCCTTCTTCGGCGCTTTTACGTTCATCGCTTCTACGTCGTCCGGGCCCTCGCCTTCGGTCCAGCCCAAGGCGTCTGTCAACTACACTGCTTCTGCGGTCACCGCCGTCGCGACGTTCTACAATTTTTTCCTCTTCCATAGTATTTTAACCTGTTTAATTGCTATGTTTGTCTGCCGGGAAATTATTACGGGAGGTAGCCACTAGGGAATTACGTTTAAATCGTTTGACCGGCCTTACCTCCGGCAATACATTTGCCGGTCAAAAGTAATCATCAGCTAAGTTAGTGTCAAGCGACTCGATATTCTCGTCATCTTCGAAGGCTATGTCATAAAAATCATCGTATGCCTCCTGAGATTCGATAAGTACATGCGCTTCATCAAGGAAGTCTTCCGGCACCATTACCGCGATGCTCAGAGCACCCAAATCACCTGCAGAATTTTTCTTTATAACGGCCGGGATATCATTGTTCCGTAGTAATTCTCGGGACTGACGAGCCTGCTCAATGTCCTCTGTTAAAACCACCGTAACGTAATCCCGAACATTGCTGGCGTTACCGGCGGAACTTCGTTTTTCTTTGTGATGTTTTGCCATCTTATCTCTCCGTTCTATCCATACAAAGCACAATGGGGTACCAGGTATTTGTACTTTATTAAGACTTTATGCTAATTATCACGAAGGCCGGACCTGATAAGTCTTAAAGCCTGGTCCTCTAAATTTTTAACAAGCCACTCATATCCGTTTTTTTCGACAAAACGCATATAACAAATTATTAAAAACTGGCGGGATGGGGGGAAATTTGTATAGACTTGAAGGTATCGGCTGGACTGCGCCGAAGGAATTATCATTCTATCGGGCCTTAAACTGCAAAATTTTGCAGTTTGGGCATATTTTTTTGTTGAAAATCTACGACTGTGGATTGACAATAGCCGCCTGAATGGATTTTTAGTCGGTTAGACAGGATATTATTAAACCTTTTTTGACATGGAGGATTTAGAAATGGCAAAGCAAAAAGCTGCAAAGAGGCAAGAGTCGTTAGTTGTAACCAGCAAGGTTAAGGCTTATATTAAAAGCAAGAAGATGATGACCTCTTCGGAAGCGGTCGATGCCCTTAACCAAGTGGTGTACAGCATACTTGACAGTGGTATTGCCCGGACCAAGGCAAACCGTCGTAGCACCGTCAAGGCGCAGGACCTATAGTATATCCCTGTCAGTTAAGACCATGCCGAATCGCACATCAAGCGGCAGGTCATACGTTCTCCGTAGTCCGCAGGACGCCTTCCGGCGTAACTACGAAGGATGAATTGTCGAAAAAGCCGTTCCAGGCAGCTATATCTGTTTTGGAACGGCTTTTTCGCCGTGTGATGTCTATGCCGAAAGATGGAGCCTCAGGTCACAACTTCCATACGCGACAGTTAAAGTTGACTTGATAACCGATAGCGTCTAATAGCATTAAAATTTCGTTTTTGGGGAAAATTTCCTGATTTTTTAAGCATATAGGGCCGATATATATTAAGAGGTTGTTGTATGTATTGGAGTTTATCATCCTGTGTAAACAGGAGTGTGTAGGTTTCTCTCCTCGCTCCGGCAAGAGGCCGGTTTGTACGGGCAGTAAGGCCGGGGAGCGTAAAGAGTGTTTTACCTGAATAGGTTACGATAGACTCTGTTCTATCTGAAGTGAATATTATGGATATCTGATGAGTGGAAAGGATGAGTAATATATTGCTCTTTGGTTTAGTAAAGTTAAGGATGGGAGAAGTATGAAAGTGCTTATGTTGGGCTGGGAGTTTCCTCCTTTTATCAGTGGAGGTCTCGGTACGGCGTGTTATGGATTAACAAAAGCAATGAGCAATATGGGGGCAGAGATAATCTTTGTCCTGCCGACGATGCTTGAGGGTGATTTTGCCAGTCATGTCGAACTTCTTACCCCTGCTCGGATACCGACGATGTCGGCGGATTATTTTGGCCTTCCGGGCTTGAAGAACGTAGTATTTCGGACTATTAACTCTCCTTTGCAGGCCTATTCATCCCCTGAAGCTTACCATAACCGAGTTCAACAAAGCGCCGGACGAGGACAGGCAGGCTCACGGCATCGCGGCATTTTTGAACTTACGGCGGGGCAGATGTATTATGCCGGTGACATATTTGCCGAGGTGTACCGATATGCAGAGGAAGTTGCGCATCTGGCGACAAATGAGAATTTCGAAGTAATACACGCCCATGATTGGATGACGTTTCCCGCTGCTATAGAAATCAAGCAGTGTAGCGGTAAACCTTTAATCGTGCATGTGCATTCAACCGAGTTTGACCGCAGTGGAGAGCATGTCAATCAGGGGATTTACGATATCGAAAGAGAAGGAATGCACGCGGCGGATACAGTCATCGCAGTCAGCCATTTAACAAAGCAGATAATACTCAACCGATATGGAGTGCCGGCTGAAAAAGTCGAAGTTGTTTATAACGGAGTCGACCAGAACGGTAACGGGCAATTAAGGTCTTTGGAGACCGGCATAAGACAAGGCGAGAAAATCGTGCTGTTTCTCGGACGGGTAACGATGCAGAAAGGCCCGGATTATTTCCTGGCGGCGGCTAAAAGAGTCCTCGATGTTATTGATAATGTAAAGTTTGTGATTGCGGGAACCGGTGATATGGTGCACCGAATTATTGAAATGGCCGCGGGACTCGGTATTGGACACAAGGTGCTATTTACGGGCTTTTTGCGGGGAGAGGATGTTGAGAAGGTTTTCAGAATGGCCGATTTGTATGTTATGCCCTCGGTGTCCGAGCCTTTTGGAATAGCACCGCTGGAGGCACTGAACAACGACGTGCCGGTAATCATTAGCAAGCAAAGCGGCGTGGCTGAGGTGTTAAAGCATGTGCTAAAGGTGGATTTCTGGGATGTCGATGAGATGGCTAACAAAATTATCGCTGTTTTGAGGTACAAACCTTTGCATATGACTCTTCGAGAACAAGGCAATTTCGAGGTTCGCAAACTACGATGGGAGGGTGCGGCCCGGAGGTGTATTACAATATATAATCAAATGTTGAGTCCGGTTTAGCCGGTTTAGCCGGTTTTAAGCCAAGTGGAGCGGAGAATGGCATCAGTATGTTTTTATTTCCAGGTTCACCAACCTTACCGGTTAAGACACTATACGGTTTTCGAAGATAACAGCCGATATTTTGACGAGCAGAAAAACGCTTTTATCTGTAGAAAAGTCGCCAACAAGTGCTATCTTCCCGCCAACAGATTGCTTCTTGAGATTATTAGACAATACGGGAGTAAATTCAGGATATCGTATAGTATAACCGGCGTTATGCTTGAGCAAATTCACGAGTATGCTCCTGAGGTAATGAGCACATTCGATGCGCTGGCTCAAACGGGCTGCGTGGAGTTTCTTGCGGAGACGTATTATCACAGCCTTAGTTTCCTGTATTCGCAAGGCGAATTTGTTGAGCAGGTAAACAAGCACATCGATACTGTCCAGCGATTTTTTGGCCAGAGACCGCGTGTTTTCAGGAATACTGAACTAATATATAACAACGAACTGGCGCATACTGTTGAGCAGATGGGTATTTTCGATGCCATATTGAGTGAGGGCGCCGACCATATTCTTGGGGGCAGGAGCCCTAATTTTGTCTACAGGCCGGTTAACACCCAAAAGCTCAAATTACTTCTTAAGAACTACTCGCTGAGTGACGATATCGCATTTCGATTTTCAAACCGAAACTGGTCGGAATGGCCGTTGACAGCCGATAAATTCGCCCGTTGGATAAGCCGGTTCAACGGCAATGGACAGGTTGTCAATCTGTTTATGGATTATGAAACATTTGGTGAGCATCAATGGGAAGATACCGGCATATTCGACTTCATGCGGCATCTGCCCGCCGAAATCCTGAAACATCCCGACAACGATTTCAAGACCCCCGGCGAGGTCATTGCTGCATACGAGCCGGTAGGTACTGTCGATGTGCCCCACATAGTAAGCTGGGCCGATATCGAACGGGACCTCTCGGCCTGGCTGGGAAACGCTATGCAGTCGAATGCGATTCACGAGCTTTACCAGCTCGAAAGTGGGGTTAAGAAGAGTTGTGATTCAAGTATTGTTGATGACTGGAGAAAGCTGCAAATATCAGACCATTTCTATTATATGTGTACTAAATATTTTGCCGACGGTGACGTTCACAAATACTTCAATCCTTACGATTCGCCATATGAATCATATATCAACTTTATGAACGTCTTGAATCATCTTGACAACAGATGCAAACTTGCAGCAGACCGGGATGCCTCGCTTCATTTTGATGGGCAGGCGGTGGGCGAACTGCAAGCGATAAATCAGGGCAGTTTATAAATATGCCAATCGGCCTGGCTCCGGAATAAAAGCGTCCTGGTCGAATTGGAGCTTGAATTTGCTAACATTAAAAAAAACCGTCGCGCCTCAAATTGCCTCGCTCAGCCTAAACGGATTGTCGGTAAACGAGCTGTTGAGCAAGGAATGGCTTTTGACAAATGAGCGGGGGAGTTATGCCTCGAGTACCCTCATAGGATGTAACACTCGCAGGTATCACGGTTTACTCGTTGGTTCACTTAGACCGCCGGTAGATAGGATAGTTGGTCTTTCGTCCTGCCTTGAGACAGTGATAGTCCAGAAGGTTGCGCAGCAACTGGGCAGCTTTGAATTCGATGACAGGATAATGCCGGCCGGCTGGCGCAGCATTCGCAGATTTCGCCGTGATGGTGTGGGAGTACATTTCGAGTATAGTCTGGGCGAGATTGAACTGACAAAGTCTGTATATCTCGCCCCCCGGCAAGATACTATTGGGCTTGTGTACGATTTCAAAAGAATTTCTCAGCCGATAGAGTTTACCGTTCGACCTTTTATTGCCTTGAGAGATTTCCACACCCTGCAGAAGTCTTACGCGCGGCTCTATTCTGACTGGCTCGGAGATGAGCTGCTCATACGTCATAATGTCCCCCACAGCTGTGAATTATTGTTGCGCGCCGGGGATATGTGGTTTGTGCAGGACAGCCAATGGTGGTTTGAGTTCGTGTACCGCGTGGATAAACAAAGAGGACAGGATTTTAACGAGGACCTTTGGACGCCCGGTTTTTTCAAATGTTGCATCGAGACTCCTCGAAAAGTGGTGCTGTGGGCCAGTCTAAGTGATGGCCGGACAAAAAATAAAGTCGATATACCGGATATTGACGTACTGTGCGATGAGTTACTGAAACATTCCAACAGTACAATTGGAGCACTTAAAACTAAGGACAGAGAAATCCGGCAGCTTTGTCTTGCCGCCGAGCAGTTTATCGTTAAACGGCAACTTGACGAGAGTCGATATACAAGCACAATTTTAGCCGGCTTCCCCTGGTTTGCCGATTGGGGAAGAGATGCTTTTGTCGCGCTGCCCGGGCTTTTATTAACGAGAGGGAAAATAGACGAAGCAGGCTCAGTCCTGGCGACTTTTGCCCAAACCGCCCAGGATGGAATGATTGCCAATTGCTTCGACGATTACGGCGATACGCTTCATTACAATAGTATCGATGCTTCACTTTGGTTTATTAATGCAGCGTTTGAGTATCTAAAGACCGGCGGAAATGTCGATGTATTCGAGCAGGAGCTGCTTCCAAAAATTCGATGGATTGTGGATTGTTACTATAATGGGACAAAATTTGGAATTCATGCAGATGCCGATGGTCTTATAACGGGGGGGACCGCCGAGACACAGCTTACCTGGATGGATGCAAATTTTGATGGGCGGGTCTTCACGCCGCGACATGGAAAGGCCGTGGAGGTTAACGCTCTTTGGTATAACACTTTTTGCTGTCTTGCTGAATACTTCAACGAGAAAGACGGTGGCGTTGCCGAGCACTATAGCAGTGTTGCCCAACGAGTCGGTGAAGCTTTCCGCCGAGTGTTCTGGAATGAATCAGCGGGTTGTTTATACGACTGCATCTTTCCGGACGGGACTGCCGATCAGACTCTGCGCCCGAACCAGATATATGCCGTTTCGCTGCTACACTCGGCCCTGACCGACGAGCAGCAAAAGCGGGTTGTGGATGTTTGTCAGGAAAAACTTTTAACGCCTTATGGATTGCGAACATTGGATGTGAATGACCCGAGTTACCACGGGAGTTACGAAGGGATGCTTGCGCAGCGAGACGAGGCTTATCACCAGGGAACGGTTTGGCCGCATCTTATTGGGCCGTTTATAGAGGCGTATCTGAAGGTAAATAAATTTAGTAAAACGAGCAGGAAAGAGGCGACAGAATTCATCTATCCGTTACTGGAACATTTAACTGAGAACGCATGTCTTGGAAGCATTTCGGAAATTTTCGACGCCGAGCCGCCGCACTGCCCCAGGGGTTGCATCGCGCAGGCCTGGGCGGTGGCAGAGGTCCTCAGAGCATACCTTTTAATACAGGATTGAGACCAGCCCGCCGATCATACTATATATTTGTCCGTCTCTTGCCTGCCGAAGGCAGGGCGGCGGACCGGCCTGAGCAATCTACCTTAACAACTTCCTTCCCACAAGGCCAATAATAATTAATTTCATCTCTACATTTTAATTTTCTCAACAAAACAAACTCAATATTCGCCTTATATATGAAGACCTAATATATGGGTACGTTTTATACCCATCGGATTCTACACTGCTATAAAGCTCTACAGGAGTTTTGATGAGGGAGAAAGAAAAATGAGAAAGTCGAAAATGATAATTATTATTTTGTGTTTTCCCTGTATCTGTTTTGCAAGAGATTCGTCCGCCCTGAAACTTCTCAAAAAAGCTCCAGCGATAAAACAATACCGGGAAAACCAGAAAGCCGAGAAGGAAGAAAGCGGTAAATTTTGCCCAAAAGACCTGGAAAAAGGTAAAAATTCAAACAAAATGGAACGGGAGAAGCCAGTCAGTAAGTCAAAATTTGAAATGCAATTTGCTAACAAAAAACGCCTCGGCAGGAAAATCATCGGCGGAAAAAGCATCGATAAAACAATTGGATGGGAAGTAACCTCCACACTGGAAACGGCGGAGAAAATATCAGTTAAAAATACAAGTTCGGCATCAATCGAAATCGTCGGCGACATTACGATAAACACCAACACCGTCTGGGACCAGGATGTTCATATCGATGGAAGGGTTACCGTTGAAAATGCTATGTTATGTATTTTGCCGGAGGTTACTGTTTCCTTTGCCGGCGGAGCAAATTGGATAAAGGTCAGAAATAACGGCTTGATAATCGCGGAAGGCACTCCTGATGATTGTGTAATGTTTATTTCAGATGCGCAATCATCTCCTCAGGACTACGATTGTGCAATTAAGATTGAAGCTTCCGCCTCCCCGGAATGCAGAATAAATTACTGTTATATCCTTTTTGCAGAAAAGGGAACCTGGATAGAGGGCATCAGACTAAATCACCCCCTTTTTGGAAACAAAATACAGTATTGTTATGATGGAGTTTTTCAGCAAGGCCCTTTCTTAACAGATATTATAAATAATCGAATCATCGACTGTTATAGTGACGGCATAGAAGTGTATATGGAGTCTTATGACCCTTATGCACCGCCTACAACCGAGACACATATAACGATAGAACAAAATACAATAGTTGGTGACTTTTATTACGGCTGGGGGCAGGATTGCGGCATAAGGATTCATGGAGTTCAGGATTTTAATGACGTAGGGACAGTACTTATGGGTAATAATATTATTGCCGCAAGTTATTTTTATGCGTTAAATCAGGTGGATGGCTATATGCTGGAAGCTGATAGATATTGTCACGGGTATTACGGGAATTATGCTATCGAAAATCCCGGCAATCCTTTCAGTGACGTGTACCCTCAAATCCTGGAGGAAGACCCATTCGTATATGGTTACAAAACCTCTCCGTTCTGTCTACTCCAGGACTGCAACCTCATTGATACAGGATACGTCAATTCCTCCATTCCCGACGACGCCCCATACCTGCTCGGCACAACTACGTCAATCGACGGAACTGCCGATTCCAACGTCGCCGACATCGGATTTCATTACAGTAACTGGAATTATTCAAATGCAGGTGATACAAACCTCTCGGCAGACTTTGACTGCAGCTACTCCATCGGGCCGAACGACCTGTTGTTCTTTCTGGATTACTGGCTCTACGACTATCAGGAAAATTATGAGCGCTGGTGGTGGGATTTTGATGACAGCGGGGCCGTTGACTATAATGACCTTGCCGTGATTGCGGATTACTGGCTTTCGTATTTCGATTTTTATGGTTTTGCGGATTTCGCCCTGCACTGGCAGAGGGACGTGGATTACCGATTCCAGGACTCAAGGCCGGACCTGAACGAGGACGGCTTTATTGATTTTGTGGATTTCTCAATGTTTGCGAGCCAATGGAAACAAATAGGAGACCTGGAACCTAACATACAAATTCAGATTTATGGAGATTCTAATGATGGGTATGTAGATGTTGGCGTAAGCGGATTTACATCCGATACACTACGAGTTTTTCTGCTTGTTGATGGTCAGTACATTGACGAAATGTTGTGGTTCAAAGAAGGAGCGCCGTTTTTGCTTGATATTTCAGCATTAGGGCCCGGCGTTCACCAATTAAAGGTGGTTAGTATAAGTACTACCGATAAAGTAACCTGTTCAAACCTGAAAGAAAGCACTTTCAATTGTTTCCTGAATAGCTGTTTCTGTTCGGATGCTTATGACTCCAACGAGCCGCATCACTTCTGTGCTTATTACTCAGGCTTAAACGATATTTCCGTTAAGGTGTATAATGAGGAAGAAGACCTTGTATGGTCGCAAACGTATACAGCAGAGAACCTTTGCGATTTCATTCCTGCTAACATTACTTCAGGAGACGACCTTGATTCTATTGTATTTGAAGAGGTTCCATCAGGCGGTATGATGACATTAAGTAGTTCAGGTTCGGGGTCGGTCGCAAAATCTTTGGGGCTGAAATTTAATCCCGAAAAAGTACCCGAAAATATCAGGGCTTTACTTATCTTACCCTATGGCTGGGTTAATTTATTCAATGATGTTGAAGATGAGGTTAAAAAGACATTTAAAACTCGCCATGTTCCGTATTGTAGATTGAAAGGATCAAATGCTACTTATAAGAATTTTGCATGGCTTGCCAGGAATCGTAATATCGAATACCTATACTACGCTGGTCATGGCAATTATGGAATAGACCCTAAAACCGGTGATTATTACTTTGGTGATGGTATTCTTCGAACTGAGATAGGGTTGTATAAGGGTAAGGCAGTATCGGCTAAATATTCTGATTTCCCAGGCGGGACAGCGCCTTCTTGGTGCCAGCCTTTGCCTGGCAGTTTAGAGCGAACGCGCTATAGCATTTACAATTTAGGTTTTCCACCTGGGCAATTGAAATTCGTCCAGTTCGATTGCTGCTTTAGCGGTAGATTAAGATTGACAAGTAGTGGCAATCTGGTCGAGAGCCCAGGAACAATTGATGGGATACTTGCTGGACCCGAGTCCGATATGAGCTGGGCATTACGTTTGACCGGCGGGATCGGGGGCAAATACTACCAAGGATGGTGGAAAGAAGCCGAAGTGAAACCAGGCAAATCAATTTACGAGATATTTTCTGTATTAGAGTGGGCTGAACTAAAAGAAGGTGAAAATCTTTATCAGGCAGTTTATTATGCTTCCCAAGAGGCACCGTTTGAAGCTGTTAGGGACTTCAGAATGTACGGTTTAGGGGATATGACGGCGGTAAAGATAGAATAGGAGAACGAATATGGCCAAAGTAAGGTTGTTGGCAAGAATAGTATCTATAACTGTCGTTACTATATTTCTAATGGTCTGTATTACTACCGTTATACTTCTGCTGATGTATCATTTTGCACCTGAAAAGTTTTTTGAATGTTACGATTCTAGTCAGGATTTTTATGCAGCAGCAAGATATTATTGTCTGCCCTATCCTCCCTCTGAGAATTGGATAGAGTGTAGCAAGACAAAATATGTGTGTCGATACCTGCGAAATGAAAAGGTAAAGAGAATTGCCTTTGGGAGAGTTGATGACCTCAAAGAAAACTTACCGGACAATTGGGGTTGTGAGATTGTAGAGCCAGAAAAAATAAGACAGACGTTGCTGCTAATCAGCAAAGCCAAAAAAGACTTAAATGTATCAATCGTTTGGTTGGGTAGAATGATTATTATCACTGATAATCATAAATTTACTATTCCCGTTGAAGTTGGTGAAAATGCGGTTTATGGTTTGGATTGGACATCTAAAGAGTTGCGCAAACAACTATGGAAATGGGATTGTGATCATAAAGAGTATGAATATGACCTTCCATCGAAGGAGCAGGTCGTGGTTATTTTACTTTATCCCTCTGAGGACTCTTTTCCTTTGGCAATATTCGGTGATAAAAAATTGGCGGAGGAAATTCTGTTTGAATTCAGGGAAGTTAACGAGACAGAGTATATTAAAGGTATGGAAAAACTTTATAAATTGGCTAAATTACGTCAGTTTGGAGTCAAGATGAGAAAAGAAGGGAAGGAAGTTGTTGCGAGCAACGAGCTTGAGCCCAGAAAAGTATTTGGAGACCGCAAGTGGGTGGAAAAAATAATAGATGCATATGAAATTGCATTCAAAGAAGCTGAGAATAGTGGAAAGTATTTCCCCATGAAATTGGATAATCCTGTCGGCAGGATCGTGTTTATGACTCAGGATAAGGATTATTGGAAAGAAATCGGTATTGATGCGAACGCAGTCTTTGATGATTACATAAAATCAGAGCAACTGAAGAAATACTTTGATGAGCTTGGGCTGACGGAGGAATTATCAGCGAATAGACTGTAATTTAGTCTTGATCCGATTGGGAAATAATTCTTGGAAAAGTTAGAAATCTTATGAAGCAATTTAGGCCGAGTAAAAAGTGGATATTAACCACTGTTGGAATTTTATTGGCCTTGTTAATTATTGAAATCACTTTATTTTTCACTGCTAAGCTCAACCTTTTAATCCAGGATTGAGAACAGGCCGCTGGTTATGTTATAATACTTTTCCGCCTGAGACGGTCCCACATTGAACGGCTTGAGAGAGCTTTGCCTGAGTACTTTCCGACAAATAGATAATCATTTGAATGCTGTGGCAGGCCGTCTGTGTGGAAAAAGTAATATATTCATTAAACTCTTAGGAGGATTAGACAATGAATCGTACCGCCGGAACGATGTTAATTATATTTGTTATGCTTGATTTATGCTTGGGCCTTGCGGCAGAGTTTGCTGAGGATTCTGCCGGCGAGGAGATTGCCGATGCCGTAGAAACCGGGTCCTCTGAGCAGAGAGAAGAAAAAGACTCAGCAAGGCTCAATGCTGTCAGAATAGTCAGCTTTTATCTGCTGAACGGCAGACCTGTGGCCGGGAGGCTTGTTTCTGAAGATAAGAATCAAATAACAGTCGAGGAGCTGGATGAAAGCAAAATCTTTGTATCAACCTATAGTAAAAAAGAGATAGACTCCAGAACTATACATCAGTCAAGAATGCCGGAGGTGAAGTACTACCTGGATACGGCTGAGTATTTCGAAAGCAGGATTTGGGATTTCAAAGATGACCCGGATGATTTTACACACGCTATGCGTTTTTATGAGAAGTCCAGGGAAATTATAGAGCAAAGCCAGGAACGGCTTCCCATAAGCACAGAGGAGATAGAGGATAAAATCAGACGGCTGCTGGAACAGAAAAATCTCTGGACAGAAAATGCGAAAACAAGGGCCCAGTTGAAAAGGCTGGAGTTCGAGGCGACGTTTGATGTCAGACTTCAGGAGCTTGATGATAAGATTGATGAGTTTGAGCAGGCACTGAGTGAGGTGGACAAACGATTTGACGAGGTTTTGAAAAGTTCGCAGGATAATTACAACAGATTAGACAGAACTCTGGCCAGGATGAACAGGGCTTTGGGCTCGAAGCTTCAAAAAATCGAATCCAGAATCGAATTGAATGAGCGAGAAATAGACCGCCTTTGGCGACGACGATACAGATACTACCCAAGATATTACCGTCGCCTGCCTCGAATAGATGACTCTGCCGCAGGTGACGAGGATTCACAGCAGACAGAGTAAGGTAACATATAAAGCTGTTGGTTTATTTTTCGAGTTGTGTAAGGGCTTTCTTAACGTCGCTTATAAATCCACTTAACTCGGTTAGCATCTTCTTTTTGTCCGCCGTAGGGCGTCCCTTAGTGGACTGCAGGTTATCTTCGATAATTTTTACTATACGACTGCCGATTATGACGCCGTTTGCGCCTGCTGAGGCGATTGCCGCGGCATGTTCAGGTTTGCTTACTCCAAAGCCGACGCAAATGGGCACACCCGTAATCTTCTTGAGTTTAGTAACCAATTGCTGAACCATACCGGATAACTGTTCTCTGGCCCCGGTAACACCCAGCAGTGAGACCGTATAGATAAAGCCGGTTGTTTTGTCTGCAATAACTTTCATTCTCTCTTCGGAGGTGTTCGGCGTTACCATAAAAACGGTATCCAGCCCAACCGAGCCGGCAGGAGCGGCTATTTCATCGGCGTCGTCGATGCTCAAATCGGCAATCAGTACGCTGTTGACGCCGGCGGTGTGAAAGTCCCTGAAAAATTTCTCGATGCCATACTGATAGACCAGGTTGTAATACATCAACAGCCCAATCGGAACATCCTTATGCGCCTTAACGGCACGCACAAAATCCAGCGCCCGTCGAACAGTCATACCTGCTTTTAGCGCGCGTATGTCTGCTTTTTGAATCGTGGGCCCGTCTGCAATTGGGTCGGAGAAGGGTATCCCTAACTCCAGAATGTCCGCACCGGCATCGATAGCTGTTTTGACAAGTTCGAGACTGGTTTCATAATCCGGGTCACCGATTACAAAAAAAGGTATAATTGCGGCACGACCTAAGTCGGCGAAGGTCTGTTTATATGTTTTCATTACTGTTATCCTCTACTTCAATGGTCGGTATTTTTCCACGATTCCCACGTCTTTGTCACCTCTGCCGGAAAGATTTACCACTGCAATTGTATCTGAGGGCAAAGTTCCTTTTTGACTCATCAAATAAGCCAAAGCGTGAGCGCTTTCGAGCGCGGGTAAAATCCCTTCCGATTTAGTCAGAACCTCGAAGGCGTCGAGGACCGCTTCATCTTCTGCTTCAACATATTGTGCCCTGCCGGTATCTTTTAATTGACAATGTTCGGGTCCGACGGCAGGATAATCCAGTCCGGCACTAACCGATTCGGTCTCGTGCACTTGGCCTTCTTTGTCTTGAAGTAAATACGCTCGTGCCCCGTGCAGAATACCGACTTTTCCTACAACCAGCGTGGCGGAGTGTTTACCGCTGCTAAGCCCCAGGCCGCCGGCTTCGACGCCGATTAGCTTCACCTGCCGGTCGTCCATAAAGCCGGAAAAAATACCTATGGCGTTGCTGCCGCCGCCGACACAGGCGACCACCATATCAGGCAGTCTTCCAATCTGTTCGAGGCACTGGCGGCGGGCCTCCGTCCCAATGCAGCTCTGGAAGTGCTTGACAATAGTCGGGTAGGGGTGCGGCCCGCAGGCCGAACCGAAAAGGTAAAACGTGTCGGTAACGTTTGCCGTCCAGTAACGCAGGGCATCGTTGATAGCGTCCTTAAGTGTTCCGGTTCCGCCCTCGACAGGAATTACCTCCGCGCCGCAAAGCCGCATCTTGTGTACGTTGACGCTCTGACGCTCGATGTCGACCACTCCCATAAAGATTTTCGTTTGCATCCCGAAGAACGCACCAATCATTGCGGTAGCCAGTCCATGCTGGCCCGCGCCGGTTTCAGCAATCAGCTTAGTCTTGCCCATATATTTGGCCAGCAAGCCCTGGCCGAGCGTGTTATTTACCTTATGTGCCCCTCCGTGAAGAAGGTCCTCACGTTTGAGATAAACTTTGAAGCCTACTTTCTCGCTGAATCTTCTTGCATAATAAAGCGGGCTCGGCCTGCCGGCGTAGGTTCTGGAAAGCTCCGATAGCTCGGCCGTAAATTTCTCGTCCTGGTAGAAACGATAAAAGGCCTGCTCCATCTCTTCCAGTGCCGGAATCAGAACTTCGGGCACATAAAAGCCGCCGTAACCACCAAATCTTCCTTTATGTTTCATAACGGTATCTTCCTCCGTAAGTCCACTAAGGGACGCCTTACGGCGGAGTCCCTGGGACTAACTTCTGAAATCCTGCAGACATTCGAAAAGTTTTTTCATTTTCATATGGTCTTTTTTGCCCGGTTCCGACTCGATACCACTGCAGACATCAAGCCCATAAACCCCAAGCTCCGCCGCGGCTCTGGCATTATATGGATTTATCCCGCCCGCCAAAAACACGCGTTTTCCGATATGGCCCACAATGTTCCAGTCAAATGTCATTCCCGTTCCACCATATTTCTCCGGATGGTATGCATCCAAAAGAACCGCGTCAGTGGCATATTCTTCGGCTTTCTGGATATCTTTCTCATCCTTGACACGAATCGCCTTCATAGTCCTGACGCTGAGCGAGCGAAGTGATTCGCAATACTGGGGTGTTTCATCGCCGTGCAGTTGCGCCCAATTCAAGTGGCCCTCGGCGACCAATTGCTGTATTTGAGTAATATCGGCATTCACAAAAACTCCGACAGTATCGACGTAAGCGGACAGCCCGTCTATTATTTTCACCGCAGCGTCGGGCTCGATATACCTCGGACTTTTGGGATAGAAATTAAATCCGATCAAGTCCGCACCCATCTCGGCCGCTGCCTGAGCGTCCCGCAGATTCGTAATACCGCAGATTTTAACTTTTACTAATAACATAATGGGTTCTCAATCATTCGAGACGGCAATTAACTTCTCGAGACACGCTTGTGCTTTGCCATTTGTGATTGACTCGGTCGCTAATTGAAGTGCCGAATCGAAATTTTCAGCCAGGCCGGCAACAATCACAGCGGCCGCAGCGTTGAGCATTACAATATCTTTTTTAGGGCCGGTTTCTTTGCCGCTGAGTATATTACGCAGGACGGCGGCGCTGTCGGCGGCGTCGGTTACCTTCAATTCATTAATATCGACCGGCTTGATACCTAACTCTTTCGGATTAAGCTCGCTGGTGTTGAGTGTTCCGCCCTTTAATTCGACGATTTTTGTCACGCCCGTTGTGCTTATCTCGTCCAGGCCGTCACTGTGGACGACCATTGCGCGTCGTGTCCCCAGCAGCTTCAGGGCTTCCGGAATAATCTCGAGCAGTTTCTCATCCGCTACACCCATCAGTTGGCAAGGCACTGAAGCGGGACTTGCCAGAGGCCCCAAAATGTTAAAGACCGTTCTGAAGCCCAGGCTTTTACGTATGGGCTGAACATATTTCATTGCCGGATGGAACATTGGGGCGAACATAAAACCAATGTGTGCCTCTTTTATACATTTTGCCACCACATCGGCGGAGGCGTCTATTTTAACACCCAGTTCCGCCAGTACGTCCGCCGAGCCGCAACTGCTGGTGATACCCCGGTTGCCGTGCTTGGCTACATAGGCACCGGCCCCAGCGGCCACGAACGCAGCAGCGGTGGAAATGTTGCTTGTCTTAAAACGCCCGCCGCCCGTTCCACAGGTGTCAATCAGGTTCTCGATGTCAACCTTTATCGGCACAGCATGGCTTCGCAAAGAGCCTGCCAGCCCCGCCAGCTCGGCGGACGTCGGGCCCTTTATCCGCATAGCGGTTAGAAATGCCGCAATTTGAACCTCAGGAACGTCACCTTCGAAAATGATATCCAGAAGCTGGCCGGCCCGCTCGGTAGACAAGTCATCTCCGTCAAGCAATGTTTGTATGTATTCGGTTATTACTGCCATTCTCTTAACCTCACTTTTGCTTCGTTGCAATTTTAAGAATATTTTCAATTATCTTTCCGCCGGTGGGTGTCAGGATACTCTCCGGATGAAACTGTACACCGTAAATCGGCAGGGTCTTGTGCTGTACGGCCATTACAATGCCTTCGAATTCGGCCGTCTTTTCAAGACAGTCCGGCAGAGATGCCGGTGCCGCGCAAAGACTGTGATATCGCCCGGCCTGTAGTGGATTCTCAAGTTCTTCGAATATTCCTCTTTCATTGTGTGTTATTCTCGACGGCTTTCCGTGCATAACTTCAGGTGCGTGACCGATTTTGCCGCCGAAATATTGAACGATGACCTGGTGTCCAAGACAGACTCCGAATATAGGCAGCTTGTCCTTGAAGTGGCCGACGGCTGAGAGACTGATACCGGCTTTGTCCGGTGTGCCGGGACCCGGCGAGATGACCAGAAGGTGGGGCTGGAAATCATCTGCAACCGCGTTTAGCTCATCCAGCATAACGTCGGCACGATAAACCTTCGCTTCACAGCCGCGCTTGCAGAAATCATCGACCAGGTTGTACGTGAACGAATCGAAATTGTCTATGAACAGAACTTTACGCTGTTCGGTTTTCATATCAACTTTCCTTTATTGAATCCGGCCGCGAATCGCTCGCAGACAGGAATTCGCCTTGTGTTCGGTCTCTTCGAATTCCGTCTTCGGAACACTGTCGTGAACAATCCCGGCCCCGGCGCGCACGTAAGCGGTCCGGTCTTTGACCTGCAGACTCCTTATCGTGATACAGCTATCGAACCGGCCGTCGACTGTAAGATAGCAAACAGCCCCGCCGTAATAGCCGCGTTTGGTTTTCTCGAGCTGCCGGATTATCTTCATTGCCTCAATCTTCGGCGCACCTGTGAGCGTCCCCATATTCATTGTGGCAAGGTAGGCGCTTAGGGCGTCGAGGTCCGGCTGGAGCCGGCCCTTGACATTACTTACCAAGTGCTGTACGGATTCGTATTTCTCGGATATCAGCAGTTCGGTGACAATTCTGCTGCCCGGCGCTGCCACGCGAGCAATATCATTTCGCGCCAAATCAACCAGCATCATATGCTCGGCCAGTTCTTTTCGGTCGAGCTTCAGCTCGGCTTCATATCTGAAATCCGTATCCGGGTCGATTCGGCCGTCAATCTTTCCTCTCGGTTTAGTGCCGGCAATCGGTCTTATCTCCACATATCGAGTATCCGCACCGCTGACGCGAAGATTCAGCTCGGGGCTGGAACCCATCAATATTGTATTAGGTGTGTGCAGATAGAACATATAAGGTGAAGGATTTAGCTTGCGCAAACGGATGTACACATCCAGCGGTTCATCTGGACACGTCTCGATAATAGTCCTGCTCAGAACAACCTGAAAAATATCGCCGTCCACGATGTGCCGCTTGGCTGTCCTGACCATATCTTCATATTCCTGCTGGGGAGTGTCGGTGCCTGTAAGTGGTTGTTTAGCCGAATAGCTCTGGGCTGCAGATGATTTGAGATTTACCGAATTAAAATAATAATCGAAGCACTGGTTTGCCTCGTGGATGATTGCCTTGCGGTCGTCATCGGTTACTAAAACATTAACAACAACGAAGCTTTTATCACGCCGGGGGTCAACGAGGAAAATATTGTCGGCGAAATAAAGCTCATAATCGGGATTGCCTAATAAATCTTCGCCGCTGGACGGGAGTTTCTCGAACTGGTCTATGAAATCGTAGCTTAAAGCCCCCAGTAGACCGCACGTAACTCGGAAGGGTTTGCTGGCAAGCTTAAATGCGAAGGCGACGGCGCGAAGCACGTCCATCTGGTTTGTGGTTTTCAGCCGCGAAGCCTCGTCGGTTGTGCGCTGAAGCATCTGTATCGTACCAGTGATTTGCTCTGGCTCGAATTTTATCGATTCGCAGAAGTCAAATCTACTTTTAGCCGGCCCTGCCAGATAGGCCAGAATTCGTCTGCCGGTGTTGCTCAGGGCCTTAATAGTAAACTCCTGACCCGTCCCCGTCAGATATAACGCCGGCTGTGCAGTACCAAAACTTAGGGCATTCTCAGCCAGATAGTCGCTTGCCTCGAGTAGGGCGCAATGTTCCTTTCGGCCGTAATCGCTTAGCCGGGCAAAAAAGTCCACGGGGTCATTTATGTCAATTTCCCTGACAATCGGCACAATTTGGCCCGGGCTGGCGTTAAGTATTGCTTGTTGGTACTCGTCCATTTTCTAATCCTTAGAGACCATTTTTTATCCAGAAACCTCATCAAATACAAATAAAAATACAAATAAAAAAATCGCGGCCAGTTTTCTTACAGGCCGCGATTATTCACTGGATTCGTTAAGTATAGCAGTTAGCCGCTGCCTGTCTATGTCTTGACAGGCCACCACCAACAGGCAGTATTTTCGCGGTTCATCTGCTTCATAGAGATATTTGAATAAATAAAGCGAATTGTGTCAAGGCCAATTATTTTTTTATTGCATTGAAATAACTTCGACTTCAATATACTTAACATATCAAATAGGGAATATAAACAAATAAGCATCCTTTTATAACTGAACTTCTTTATAGAAAGGAGAGGAAATCATGAGGAAGGAAACTAACAACATATTTTTAGCAATCCTTATTTTTGTTTTGTGTCTGACATTTAGCAATCCTGCCCAGGCGGATTATCAAAGCACCATCTTAGCCGACAGCCCGCTTTTGTATCTGCGATTCGAAGATTCTAATATGAGTAATGGTGCAGCCGCAGCCAACTTGGGTTATATTTTTCCAATGATAGATGCAACATATATCAGCACTGCAAATAGTATTTCCCCCATTACCAGTGAGGTTGGTCTTGGTCAGGCTGCTTATCTGGCGCAGATGAGTACTTCTGGTGGAGATGGCGACTGTATTGACATCGATGATGGCTCTGGACAGCTTCAATTATTAGATGTTACCTACGAGATGTGGATTCTCACAGACGATATAACTTTGTCACCGAAAATCTTTCAGTATAATGGCACGGCGATGAATGAAGATGGTCCGGGCTTAACGAGTGATACAGGTCCTTTTTATGAACCAGGTGTCATTGGAGGTGGATGGACCCAATACTACACCGGTGATCCACTTGATGACGGTGAATGGCATCATATTGTGATTACCTATAACAGCGGCGTCTTTCTCTTCAAGAGACTGTACGTTGATGGTGTTGAGCTTACATACAGCGATTACGGTTATGGCAACCTTAGTTATTTTACCGACCGCATAACTATCGGTGCCGAAGGCACCCGGTGGAATCTCTCAGAAGAATTTTGTGGCGCAGTTGATGAGTTTGCCATTTATGAGGGCATTCTTGACGAAGAAAGAATCGTGATACACTATGGCACCGGCCTGGGCTGCCCGGATAGTGACGGAGATGAATTGCCGGACTGCGTAGATAATTGTCCAAATGATTACAACCCCGGCCAGACAGACAGTGATGATGATGATGTAGGTGACGCCTGTGACAACTGTCCAAACGACTACAATCCCGGTCAGATAGACAGTGATGATGATGATGTAGGTGACATCTGCGATAACTGCCCATATGACCCGAACAAGATAGAACCTGGTATCTGCGGCTGCGGTGTTCCCGATACGGATAGTGACGGGGATGGAATACCGGACTGCATCGATGGCTGCCCGGGTGACCCATACAAGACAGAACCCGGTGAATGTGGTTGCGGAGTTCCTGACACGCACAGTGACGGAGATGGGATACCGGACTGCATTGATAACTGTTGGGATGTTAACAATCCTGAGCAGGTAGACCTTAATTTAGATAGTGTGGGTGATACCTGCGACAACTGCCCATATATATATAATCCGGGCCAACAGGATGCCAATGTGAATGGGATAGGGGATATATGTGAACGGGATTTTGATAAAGACGGATGGATTGACAGCCTGGATAACTGTCCGGCAGTACCAAATGCGGACCAGAATGATATTGACGAAGACTTAAGAGGTGACGTATGCGATTTATGTCCTGTTGACGACCCAAATGATGAATGTGCCGACGCAAATAGCATTGTTGGCTCAGAGGGCGGCATTGTCGCGAATGAGGTCGAGACTGCATCGGTTGAAATTCCACCCGGCGCATTAGACGTAAACACAACAATAACCATAACCGCCGAGCCTAACATTAGTAATTATGCTATACGCAGGGCTGCTCATATTCTCGAGGCGGGGTATATCTACACCTTCGGTCCGCCCGGCTGCCATTTTAACGAACCGGTGACTATCACACTTAGCTATGACCAGGCCGTTATTCAAGGTGATGATTGTACAGATCCAAATTGTGACTGTACTGGTGAGGGTACAGCGGTGGAACGGAGTATGGATATATATTATTACGATGTCAACGAAGGATGGCTCTCCCAGGGAGCTATTCAGGATTGTAATTCGAACACCTTGACGCTGGAAGTAAACAGCTTCTCAAGCTATGCTGTAATTTTGACAAGGGATTCCGACAATGATGAGATTCTCGACCCGAATGACAATTGCCCTTATGTTTACAATCCAGGCCAGGCAGATTCCGATGGCGATGGTATAGGAGATACCTGCGAGTGTTATGTGTCAAATATTAATGGAATATCACCTATAAATTTTAACGATTTTTCGATGCTCGCATCTAATTGGCGTTTAGCTATTTCCGATCTGGCGGGTGATACAAACAGGGACAATGTGGTTGATTTTGAAGACCTTCTCCAGATGATTGAGCACTGGCTTGAAGAATGCACCCAGCCATAAAAGCCTTTTGGAGATTTTATCGGTCCGTTAGTTAGATGCCCTTGACAAGGATGAGGTACTGAGTCGGCTTATTGTCGAGAATTATTGTAAAGCCTTAACTGTACCTTACCTTTAGTGAAAATTGATTACATCGAAAACGGGTTTACTATCCTTTATTTCTTGCATTTTGGAGCCTGGGACTGTAAAATAGTATATCACATGATATCAGACAACATGGGTCATTTTATAGCGGAATGATGTCTGTCAGAAAGGAGAGGGGGATGAAAAGGTTGGGATTTTGCAATGTATTCTTAGCCATTATTACTGCCGTTTTGTGCCCGATATTTGTCAGTCACGCCCGGGCGGATTATGAGAGTGTAGTTTTGGCCGACAATCCGCTTTTGTACCTGCGATTTGAAGACGCCAATATGAACAATGGTGCAATCGCTTCCAACCTCGGGAGTGTGGCAAGAACCGGAACCTATATCAGCAAGGGTGGAGCGAACAGTATTTCCCCCGTTACAAGTGAAGTTGGTCTTGGTCAGGCTGCTTATCTTGGGCAGGGGTCCACCTCTGGTGGAAACGGCGACTGCATTGATGTCTGGGACGGCGACCAGGTATTTTCATTGCCGGATGTCACCTACGAGATATGGGTAAGGATAGAGCAAGGGAGCTTAGTGGGTACCGATTCATCAATATTCCATCATAACGCGGGTTATTTGACAGAGGATGGTCCCGGTTTAGTTGTGTTACATAATGAGTATGGAATCATAGGTGGTCAGGCAACCAACTACGGTTTCATAGCCCCGACAGATGATGGCAACTGGTATCACGTTGTGGTTACCTATGATAGTACTGACAGTGGTGTCCTTGAAGAGCTATACGTTAATGGAGTTTTTATTGACGCAGCCGCTGGTCCAAACAATCTTTGGTACGATTGGGAACGCATAACCATAGGAACCGGGGGCCTCAGGTGGTATATCTACTATGAACTGTTCGGTACCGTTGATGAGTTTGCTGTTTATGATGGCCTCCTTAGCGCTGAGAGAATAGCATTACACTACGGCATCGGCGCAGGCTGTCCGGATGATGACGGAGATGGAATGCCGGACTGCGCTGATAACTGCCCGGGCATTTACAATCCCGACCAGGCTGACTCAGATAGAGATAACATCGGTGATGACTGCGAGTGTGAGGCTGCAAATCTTGACAGCGTGGACCCTGTTAACTTTGAGGACTTCGCTATACTTGGTGAAGGCTGGTCGACTACAGGCCCCGGTAATACTAATAGAGACTATGTGGTTGATATTAAAGACCTGCTTCAGGTGATTGAGCACTGGCTGGATGAATGCAGCCAGCCATAGGATGGATTGGTAAAATTCAAAAGGGCCCTTGGATAAAGCTGTAGTATTCAGGCCGAGATTTGAAAATTGTTGAGTATTGGCCAAGTCGGTCATTTTTCATATAATGGCCTTGATGAGTAGTAAAGACAGCGAAAATACACTTTTCTCTCGGGCCAAGGGGAAGAGTACAGGTAAAGACTCTACCAGACATACCACTTCTCGAGAAGCTACCCAACGAAAACCAATGAAAGCAAAAGAGGTAAAAATTTATACCGTCAGTGAAATAAACACATTAATCAAGGGTGTGCTGGAAGAAAACCTGCCTCCTATGCTGAGCATAACGGGCCAGATAAGCGACTGGAAACGCCATCAGAGCGGCCACTGTTACTTTTTGCTTAAGGATGAAGATGCGCAGCTTCCCTGTGTTATGTGGAGCAGTAATTTCCGCAAGGTAAAATTCAGGCCGGAGAACGGTTTGGCAGTCGTTGCAGGTGGCTTTATCGACGTTTATACGGTCGGCGGCAAGTACCAGTTTTATGTTGACTCGATGCAGCCGGCAGGGCTCGGGGCGCTGCAGCTGGCGTTTCAGCAGATGGCAGAACGGCTGAAAAAAGAAGGACTCTTTGACGAAGCCCATAAAAGGAAAATACCTTCCTGGACTCAGCGAATTGGGATTCTGACCAGCGAGTCGGGGGCCGCCCTGCAGGATATCGCGGAGAGCATTTATAGTCGCTGGCCGGCGGCAAGGCTTTTCCTGTATCCGGTTCCCGTACAGGGTGAGGGAGCGGCCGAGAAAATTGCATCGGCTATCCGCGACGTCAACAAACGCAATAATAAATTACGGCTCGATGTTTTGATTGTCGGGCGGGGAGGAGGCTCCTTAGAGGATTTATGGGCTTTTAACGAAGAGGTTCTCGCAAGGGCGATTTATGATTCACTCATACCGATTATCAGTGCCGTCGGGCACGAGGTTGACGTTACTATTGCGGATTTGGTGGCTGATGCAAGGGCATCGACGCCGACAAAGGCGGGCGTTATTGCCGTACCCGACGTTCGCGAAGTATTGAGTCAATTGGCCGCCGCGGTTAATGGATTGCAGCGTAATATCCAGTCGCGATTGAGACTGGCCGGGCAGGAACTGGAAACGGTGCTGGCCAGTGCCATTTTCCGGGACCCTCGCGGGCCGGTCCTAAACGCAACGCAGCAGGTGGATGAAGCTGCGAGCAGACTGCAGGATTCACTGAAAACTATGCTTGCCGGGGTGCGGGAAAGGCTGAGCGGATTTTACGAGCAACTGTTGAAGATAGAGCCGGCCCGGCTTTTAGGGGAAAAGACAGTAGCGCTTAATAACCTGCAGAACAGAACACGGACGGCAACCAAGAACATCATAAACAAACTGAATTTGCAGCTAACTGCGCAGGAGAATCGTTTGGCAGGCCTGAATCCAAGGTCCGTACTGGTGAGGGGATATAGTATAACCACCAATCGCAAGACGGGCAGGATTGTCAGAAAACCGGCTGACGTGGCAATCGGTGATATTATCATTACCGAGCTTAGCCGGGAGAATCTGATTGAAAGTGAAGTCAAAACAAAGCACGATAGAAAACAAGCTTAGTTGGTTGCAGGAGGGTATTGGAACAACCGAATTACGGATTTATCCGTAATGCATATAATCGAAAGCGAGATGCTGGTATGTTAAGGCTTGTAATTGAGTTTATATTTTATCTACTGTCATGCTTGATTGCCGTGTGTTCGTTTCTATGTATTAATTACGTTTTTGCCAGGAAATCGTTTAGTAACATTATCAGCATAATAATATCATATATAATTTATTTTTTCATGCTTCTTGTGTTGTTTTTTCTGCCAAGGATCTACATTAGCGTTATCTCTTGTTTTCCATCTTCGGCTTGGGCATGTGATGATGCAGGTATAAGTTTAATATTCTGGGTGTTTTATGTGCTACCTTGCTATGTAATTTTAAATATCGCTCTTTTTATCATTTTAATAATAAAGATTTTAGGACCTAAAAAAGAACTTCAGACTAAATCAGATTCCGCTGGAGCTCCGTCTGAGTAGCTGACTTTCGCCGTGGATAATTTACTATAATAGATAAAAGTTGCGAAAAATTAGTGCCGTTGGTATATAATTATGTGTCCTCCGTATAGAATCCTTGGGACTGTCGACGACCGGCAGGTACTTAAAAACAAATAAGAAATTATGGAAATTTGAGTATGGGTGCCAAACAAAATAACAATATAAGTAAATTGAGTTTCGAGCAGGCAATAAAGGAGCTGACAGCGATAGTCGGCGGCATAGAAGGGGGGCAGGGCTCGCTCGAGGAAAGCCTCGGCCAGTATGAACGGGGGATGGCCCTGATTAAGCACTGCCGGGACATTCTGCAAAAGGCGCAAAAGAGGATTGAGAAGATATCTGAACAGCAGAAGCCAGAATAGAATTTTGCGAGCGTGGCGGAACTGGCAGACGCGCAAGGTTTAGGTCCTTGTGTCCTTAGGGACGTGGAGGTTCGAGTCCTCTCGCTCGCAATTTTCAATTCAAGTTTTTTTAGTTGAAGGACGGCAGCATCCAAACTTCAAGAGAGGTTATTGATAATCTGCTGAGGGGCAGGAAGGCTGAGCGCGTTGGGTCGTACGATTGGCCGTGGGATGACACTATAAAAAAATGGGTTGACCAGGGGGGCTATCCGACTAACGAGGACGGCAGCCCGCAAGATACGGCAATTCATTTCGGCTTTGATATGGTCGGTGCGGCCGGCTGGTTCGACCATCTGCCGATTCGGGGGTTTTCACAGGTCGAAGAGGAAACAGACCAATGGGAAGTAAAGCGCAACGGCGCCGGCGCTGCCCTGAAGTTCTGGAAACATAAGTCCGGTGCGCCGGAACATATCGACTTTAGAATGACCAGCCGTGAGGTCTGGGAAAAAGATTATAGGCATCACCTGCTTGAGCCTGACCGAAAGCGACTGGATATAGAAAGGACAAAGAAGGCGTTTGCACAGCGCAGGGGGCAGCAGAAGTGGGCGTTTTACGGCCATATGTTCATAATGGAGACAATGCGGCAAAGCATGGGCGATATATGCCTTTGTGAGAGCGTGCTGCTGGACCCTGAGTGGGTTCGCGATTACGGCCGGGTCTATACGGATTTTTTTAAGGCTCATTATAAGCTGCTGTTTGACGAGGCCGGTCTGCCGGACGGCATCTGGGTGTACGAGGACATTGCTTACAAGAACGGACTTTTTGTCTCGCCTAAGGTCCTGCGAGAACTTTTCTTTCCTTATTACAGGGAGCTGGTGGATTTCTTCCACAGCTATGACCTGCCGGTTGTGCTGCATTCGTGCGGGAACATGACCGAGGCGCTTGACTTAATTGTCGAGACGGGGTTCGACGGTCTTAATCCGATGGAGGTCAAGGCGGGCTGCGAGCCGCTTAGCATTGCTGAGAAGTACGCGGACAAGCTTGCTTTTGTGGGCGGCCTGGACGAGCGCGTTCTGGAATCAGGCGATAAGCAGCTAATCGAGACCGAGGTAACGGAGCTTGTCGAGGGAATGAAAAAAATCGGCGCGCGCTATATATTCGGCTCGGACCATTCGGTATCCACGAATGTTACATACGGATCTTACAGGTGTGCTATAGAAGTTTATCGCGAGCATATGATGTATTGACTTTTCAAGGAGTGGTTTATGAAGGTTTTTAGCCGGCAAGGTAATATATTAATATGGCGGATGCATCGCCGGATACTTCGAATTGAGCCGTGGGGTAAGAACAGCCTGCGAGTGCGCATCACTGCCGGGCCGGGGATACCCGAAAAGCCAGGCGCATTACTCGAGCCGGCAAAAGTAAAAGCGACTATAACAATCAAAGATGATGTCGCGATTATACGTAACGGCAAAATCAGGGTTGAGGTGGATGGCAAGGGCGCCGTTCGATTCTGCAGGAGTAGTGACGGAGCCGTCTTGGCCGAGGAACAGCGAGGAATCTGGGGCTCGCCGGCTCGCATCATGCGTTCGGTAGGAGGCAACCTTTACAAGGCCGAGGTTAGTTTCAGGGCCTTTGATGACGAACGGCTGTACGGCCTTGGACAGCACAAGAACGGCTTTCTGAATCAGAAAGGCTGCGTTATAGACCTGCTGCAGGAAAATACCGAGGTTGCAATCCCGTTTATGCTTTCGACGAAGGGCTATGGTTTTATCTGGCACAATCCGGCAATCGGTCGGATTGAATTAGGCAGAGACAGAACGAGGTGGACCGCCAACGCCACCACTCATATCGATTACGTTGTTATGGCGGGTGATTCGTTCGCTGAGATTATGCAGCGATATGCCGACGCGACGGGCTATCCCCCGATGCTGCCTGAATGGGCGGCGGGATTCTGGCAATGTAAGCTTCGGTACCGAAATCAGGATGAGCTGCTTTCGATAGCTCGGGAATATAAACGGCGAAAACTGCCATTATCCGTTATCGTGATTGATTTTCATCATTGGAAGAATATGGGCGACTGGAATTTCGAGAAAAAGTATTGGCCGGACCCTGCCGGGATGGTCCGAGAGCTTGAGGGAATGGATGTCAAAGTTATGGTTTCTATCTGGCCCACTGTGTGCGAGACCAGCGATAATTTCCAGGAGATGATGGACCGTGGTCTTCTGATAGATACCGACCGCGGCTCGCCCGTACATCTTTTTAGTCCCTGGCCCGCCAAGCCGGGCCAGAAGAACTTGTATCACTATGACCCCACGAATCCGGATGCCCGCAAATACATCTGGCAAAAAGTCCGTAAAGGCTATTATCGATATGGCATCAAGGTCTGGTGGCTGGATGCATGTGAGCCGGAGATTAATCCTGCTGACTACGATAATCTCCGCTACCATATTGGTAACGGCGCAGCTGTAGGCTGTATTCATCCCTTAATGCATCAACAGGGATTTTATGAAGGGATGCGTAGTGAAGGCGAAGAGGAAATCATTACATTATGCCGCTCGGCCTGGCTTGGCAGCCAGCGATACGCCGCTGCGGTTTGGTCGGGCGATATACCCTCAACTTTCGAATCACTCAGGCAGCAGGTAAGAGCGGGCCTGAATATCGCTATGAGTGGGATATGCTGGTGGACAACCGATATTGGGGGTTTTCACGATGGAGACATCAACAGCCCATATTTCCGTGAGCTTATTGTTCGCTGGTTCCAATACGGAGCATTTTGTCCGCTGTTTCGCCTGCACGGAATGAGACAGCCGGCCGAGGCCGACAGCGGCGCGCCAAACGAGGTATGGTCTTTTGGCCAGAAGGCCTACAGGATTATCCGGGAGGTGCTTTTGCTGCGGGAAAAGTTACGGCCTTATATTATGAAGCAGATGAAAGTCGCGCATCGGACGGGTTTACCGATGATGCGGCCTTTATTCTTTGATTTTGCCGGGGATGAAAATTGCTACGATGTTGAAGACCAGTTTCTCTTTGGGCCTGATATTCTTGTTGCGCCAATTCTACACCGGGGAGCTAAAAGCAGGGATGTATATCTTCCGGAAGGGGCAAGCTGGAAAGAGGCCGGTGGTAAAAGGAAACTCAAAGGCGGCAGGTGGATTAAAGCAGATGCTCCGCTTGAGAAAATCCCCTTCTATATACGGGCCGGCTCAGGCCTGTCAATTGACGATTGAGCTTGAATCTGTTGACATTGGAGATATGCTTTTATATCCTGACGAGTCCCGATTTATCGGGATCGCCTGGGTGAAAAAGGACTGAGCATAAAGCTTTTAAGGGACTAAAAAATGCTCGATAAATATTTTGAGCTTCGAGAAAGACAGACAAACATCAGGATTGAGTTTGTAGCGGGGCTTACGACATTTCTCACGATGGCGTATGTTATCTTTGCTCACCCAAATATTTTAAGTGCGACCGGTATGGACAAAAACGCGCTCATAGTAGTTACTTGCATTGTAAGTGCGATAGCAACAATTGCTACGGGAGTGTTCGGCAGGGCACCGATAGCGATGGCGCCGGGATTTGGATTGAATGCATACTTCGCGTACACCCTGGTGAAAGACGAAGGAATTAACTGGCAGACGGCCCTGGGGGCGGTTTTTCTTTCAGGTATATTTTTTTTGGTCCTTACTTTGATTGGATTGAGGAAGAAATTGGTCGAGGCGATACCGCCCGGTTTAGTTTCGGCGATATCAGTGGGCATAGGTTTATTTATTATGTTTATCGGCCTTGGAAACCTCGGCCTGGTTTCAAGAGGTGGGCCGAGATTATTCCAGCTTGGCAGTTTGGGGCCGACCGTACTGATAGGGCTGTGCGGATTAGCGGTTATGATAGTGCTGGAACTTTTCAAGGTAACCGGTTCTTTGTTAATCGGCATTGCTTTTGCAACAATTGTTGCCGCGATTTTTGGGCACATAGACAAACCTGATGCACTTATATCCTTAAACTGGGACTTAAAGGAGATTGCTTTTAAACTTGATGTCATCGGTGCATTGAAATGGAGTATGTTCGGAAGTATTTTTACTCTGATGTTTATAGATTTGTTTGACAGCATTGGGACACTTGTGGCCTGCTGTGATAAAGCGAAGATGAGAAATCAGAGTAATCAGATAAAAGGGCTTGACAGGTTGTTGGGTATAGATGCGATAGCTACGATGTTTGGTGCGGTCTTAGGGACGTCTACAACTACATCCTATATCGAATCGGCGGCAGGAATAGAGCAGGGGGGACGAAGCGGACTTACCTCCGTATTTACAGGCCTTATGTTTTTATTGGCTTTGTTCTTTATACCGGTCATTGCAATAGTGCCGGGTTACGCCACGGCGCCGGCACAGATTATGGTGGGACTTTTTATGATTAAGGAATTCAGAAAGCTAAAGTTTTCAAAACTGGATGAATTAATACCGGCAATTATAATAATAATTATGATAGCAGTAAGCTACCGGATAAGTATGGGATTAGCGCTCGGTTTTATATCTTTCGTGCTTATAAAAATTATTTCAGGGAAGTTCAAAGAGGTTAAACCGGCAATGTGGATTATTGCAGCCCTCTCAGTATTATTTTTAATACTGGGTCATTAGCCGGTCGCAGTGCGGTAATTTGCAGGTTTTCCTGGATAGGAGGTTTTACTATGATAAGGAACGCTACATTTTTACTAATAGTATCATTATTGTTTTGTGCTTGTGAAGAAACCAAAGAAGTTGAAGCAGAAAGTGAGGGAGGCAGGAAAATGGAGATTAAAGTAACAAGCTCAGCTTTTCAGGATGGCGGTATGATACCGGCCAAGTACACCTGTGACGGCCAGGATGTTTCACCGCCATTGGAATGGCAGGAGGTTCCCGAAGGCAGCAAAAGCCTTGCTCTTATCAACGATGACCCGGATGCTCCAATGGGAACTTGGGTTCACTGGGTGATGTACGATATCCCGCTGGAAACCGGCGAGTTGCCTGAGAACGTGCCGCTGAACAAAGTTTTACCCAGCGGTGCCAAGCAGGGAATAACCGACTTTCGCAGAATAGGCTATGGCGGCCCATGTCCGCCAAGCGGGACGCATCGATACTTTTTCAAGATTTATGCACTGGATATGGTGCCGGACCTTGATGCCGGTGCAACAAAGAAACAACTGCTTGAAGCTATGGAAGGCCATATCATTGCAGAGGGGCAACTGGTGGGTAAATATAAAAGGCGGTAAATGCCCTGAAGACTGAGTGCTGAAACGGCTGTTTGCCCCAAATGAGGTTAGAATCTTTCGATGAGTACGCCTGTATGGATAGAAAGCAGCATCAGATAGTCCAGGTCCGTCAGGCTGTAGTGTTCGTGGTCCATAGCGTTGTCGGCATAAATTACTCCGTAGCAGCCTTTTGTTCCAAGAACGGGCGCCATTATTGCCGAGCGAATTCTTTCATAACCTTTCTGCCGCGGTACGTGTGGAATGAGGACATACTCGTTCTTTTCCAACGCGTTGTTGATGGCTTCCTGAAGCATCAAATCGTTTAATTTCAGTTCTTCTCCGTTTCTTTTCTTGCCCGTATATGATGTCATCGGACCGGTTGTCTCGGTTCTTAGACCAATCCACATATGGAAAGCGCCAAACTGTTTCATTATCAAATCAAGCAGTGCGTTTAATAGCTGGTCCGGACTATGTCTTGTGGAGATATTTGCCACTGCCTGAATGAAATCCCTTCCTCTTCTCGGCGGCATCTTAATGTCCGGTGCCTCCCTGGCATCGACTCTTCTTATTACTGTCTGAGGGCCGTGTACAACGGCTTTTAGTGTGTCAGCCATGTCGATTGGCTGGCCCGTACCGAAATCATCCCTCATGTGTATTTCAATAGTATAATTTGCTATACGCAGCAGGTCCCCGTCTTTGATTTCAGCCTTGCGTATCGCGCCATCGTTTAAATATGTTTTATTCGAGGAGCCAAGGTCTTCTGCGAACCATTTACCGTCCTGATTGCTGTAAATAACTGCGTGTTGTCGAGATACCGATAAGTGCGGCAGGTGTACCTCTGTACCGGCTTGCCTGCCCATATAAATGGGCCCCTTATCAAAGGTTAGCTCATTGATGAGATTGCCCAACTGTTTAATGACCACTCGCATTCGTTTTGCTCTCCAGGATCATTAGAAGTTACTGTCTTTGAAACATTATCGTCAAAAAACCGTACATTGTCAAGTCAAAGAGTTATCTTTGGTGCCTAAAATTTGTTTTTTGCGGAATCTGCCTTTTTTTCAGGACGTTTAGTCTTAGATGGCGAGCCAGAATGCGCGTTCTTGCGAGAATTTCCAAGTGCATTGGGCTGGAGCAAGATGAAAAGTTTAGCTTGATTTTTTTGCCGGATTTGACGATTCTAAGTTGTGCTGTAGATAAGCGGAATTTTGACCTTGCAGCTTATTCGGGAGCAGTGGCCGAGTGGTTTAAGGCGACGGTCTTGAAAACCGTTGTATCGAAAGGTACCGCAGGTTCGAATCCTGCCTGCTCCGGTTGGACTTCGACCGGCAAAATGTTTTTAAACATTTAGATAATTGAGCAGGTGAAAACGCCAAAAAGTGGTCAAATGTTTACCTTTTAATTACTTAGAAACAGTAATACGGATATTCTCAACGTGTATTGTAGTATTAACTCGGGCTAAAATTAAACACTCAAAACATACCTTTAAAAAAAAGAAAACATTTATCTTGCGTATAGCCGATAATAACAATATATTGAGAATGTATTAAATTGAAATGATTGCGTAACAGAGCGCTGAGAAAGCAGAGTCGGCGCTTGGGGATATTTAACTAAGAGACACATCACTATCGTCATTTCTCTTATTCTGCCAGCCTTGCTGACTAAGGTGCTTTATGTGTGCAGATTGCATGCCAATCCTGAAAATAGGGAATTTGGAGATTTATCCCCCTATAATACAAGGTGGGATGGGCGTTAGGATATCAAGGGCAAATCTTGCAGCGGCAGTTGCAAATACCGGATGTGCAGGCATTATTGCAAGTGCCGGGATAGGTCAATTCGAAAATCTTCCCGGCTCCGAATTTGTTCGTGTGAATCAGGAAGCTCTAAGATTTGAAATTAGAAAGGCAAGGTGCCTTTCCGATGGGATAATCGGTGTCAACGTAATGGTCGCACTTTCCGATTACGAAAACCTTGTAAAAACTGCTGTAGCCGAAGGTGTTGACTTAATAATCTCCGGTGCCGGATTACCACTGAACCTGCCAAAATATCTTAACGGCAAAGACATTAGCTTGGTTCCCGTAGTTTCCTCACTAAGAACTTTCAATATTATTTGTAAAAGATGGAAAAGTCATTTTAATAAAATCCCGGATGCTGTAATAGTTGAAGGCGTAAAAGCAGGAGGTCATTTGGGATATTCCTATCAGGATTTAACAAATAGAACAGCCCCCGATCTTGAACAAATAGTTTGCGAAATAGTTCGGTTAGCTAATTCTTTTGAACCTCCTATTCCCGTGATTGCCGCCGGAGGGATTTTTTATGGAAAAGATATTGCACATTTTTTGGATTTGGGCGCCTCGGGAGTTCAAATGGCAACTCGCTTTGTTTGTACTGATGAATGCGACGCTCATGTAAACTTCAAGCGGGCTTATCTGGATGCTAAGCGTGATGACATAACAATAATAGAAAGTCCGGTAGGATTGCCCGGAAAAGTTATAAACAACAGCTTTGTAGAGAAAATTAAGCAGGGTAAGACCATGCCTTTCAAGTGTAACTATCAGTGTCTTAAAACTTGTGACCCACAAAAAGCACCGTACTGCATAGCTAAGGTTTTAGCAAATGCCGCTGAAGGAAAAATGGACGAATCTTTTGCGTTTGCCGGTTCAAATGCCTATTTGTGCAACGAAATCATACCTGTAAGCGTACTTGTTAAAAAATTGGTCGAAGAATTTACTTTAGCAAGTGTCGAGGAAAAACTATCTGTAGAACAACAACGACTTATATGCAAATGACTAAATTGGAAGCAATGTTAGCTGGCATTCCAGCATGAATATTAATTAAGATTTTAAAAATTAGAAAGGAAATTTGAATGAATATCTATGTAGGGAATCTGTCCCATGATGTAACAGAAGATGATTTGCGTCAGGCTTTTGAATCTTTTGGTCAGGTCGAGTCCGTCAATGTCCTAAAAGATAGGTTCAGTGGTGAGTCAAGGGGATTTGGATTCGTAATGATGCCTTCCAGAAATGAAGCCCAAAGTGCAATCACTGGTATGAACGGCAAAGATTTGAAAGGACGAAGCATTAATGTTAATGAGGCTCGTCCAAAAACCGAAAACCGTAGAGGTGGTGGCGGTGGTGGCCGAAGAGGGGGCTTCGGTGGCGGTGGAGGCCGTGGCGGCGGGCGTCGCTACTGACAATCAGGATTAAGACTTTACAAAATTGCATTGGAATAAAACAGAACTAAATCTAAAGAGTGTAGTTTAGTTCCTTTGCTTAAATATAGTCGACATTTTCCTGGATTTTATTCTGTTGTAACTGAACGAGACAGCAGGATAAGACAACGGCACAGCTGAAATTGGGTGATACTGTGAAAGTTCACTTTGCAGGCAGACTAAACAATGGCGGGCTTTTCGACATATCAGTTAACGGATATGTCTCGTGCCGATGACTTACTATATCAATTCTTTGATGTTTTTTCGGTTTAGCGTAATTTGGCAAAAAGGACGTGGAGTCCTGCCTGCTCCCATAGGGAAGTTTACTTTGGTTTAAGGAATGGAAACACCCGAAGATTCTACGGGGATTTGCCACGCTAAAGTCGGACCGCGAAGCTTTGGCTTTTGAGTCAGTATCGAAAAATCGTCCGAGTTCTAAGGTCAATCACCGGCAATTTACGACCTATTACCTTACGGCTGAGCGGACCGGGTATTATTTTCTTCGTTGAATTCATCAATAGTCTCATTCGGGTCTACTATTGCATAAGCCGTTGCAATCCCTGGCACTGTAAACGGTACATCATAAAAAGCCCCGGCGACTATCTCCGGAATTGTTTCGCTACCTTGAATTGTTCCGGTGTTTGGGTCGTTTTCTCTCAATACTAATTCAATATCATTTGCTTTCACAGCCCCTTCATTAGCTACTCGCACGGTAATTATGTAATCGGGGTCGACTTTCTGTACGGCTATCTCTCTAATAATCAAGTCCGACCTCATTGTTTCACAACTGGCGGTATCATTGTTTGAGTTTCTGTCCTGTGAACGCTCATCATTCGGGTCCGTTTTGCTGCTTACTTCTACATGTAATTTTCGCGAGAATTTGACTTCCCATTGATTAGGGTCGGTGAGCCACCCATCCGGCACATACTGGCACGGGTCAGGAGTATTGGGTACAGGCCATTTTATTTCAATAATGGCCTGGTCTCCGCCCACCAGGGGATCCTTTGCGCAATTACCGTCGGCAGCAATAAAATTTGGTTCGAATTGTATGATAATTGGCTCTAAAATGCCACACGGGTCCTCAAAAGTAAAGAGGTCTTCATAGGAGAAGTTTACTTCGACACCCGAGGCTGGATATTCGCCAACATTCTCAATCTCGACTGAGACGTTTGGCCCCGTTCCCGGCAGCGGATTTGGCGGTGTCATCTTGATGTCTTCTACACTCACCGATAAATCCACACCCATCTGATACTTCAGATAGTACAAGTCACTTCGACCCGGCTCGGGCACGCCTGTAACCTGGACGTTCTTGCCATAGATTACAAAACACGGATCATTATCATTATAGTCTGTTTGTGTTTTATCATAAATGCAAAGCAGGTCGCCATGGGGGTCAAACGTACCACTGATAAACCGCTCAGCCGCATCATCCAACGTAAGCGGTCGCGGGAAGCTCCAGCTTCCTGTGTTCGGCTCGTAGTAAGCAACCCAGATGTCGTAACCAACCTTGAAATGGTTCGGGTCCAGTTCATTTGGTTCAATATATGGCGGTGACGCATCGCTCCAAACCAGTGCCATCTGGTTTGGCTCAATTGTTAAAAGTGCCCTGTTGTCCATAACCAGGTCGAAATCTTTGACGCCTGTTGATGCCCCCGCGGTAACAGCAACTTCGGAGTGAGCATCAGGGTTTGTTTTCAGATATTCAAAATTAACTTCTGTTGCCATTCTAATATCATTTCCTCTTACCCAAAACAGCATTAAATTGCCATTTTTGTCGTAAGCCAGTCTGGGGGCCGTATCCGACACTGGTTGTTCGCTGTCGTCGGTCAACTTGTTCGGCCCTGTCCACGTATTACTTGAATACGTTGCTATATATAGTTCCTGGTCATTGGGGTCCTTGGAATTAGGGTCAACGCAGAAGACATAGGCTCCTGTCGTACCATTATATACCAGAGCCGTTCCCAGAATCGTCCCAAAGTCTTCAGCTATGAATGGCCCATTTGTCCATCCTGCTCCATCCCATTTTGACCACATAATATCGTTCAATGCCTCATTAGGGTCATCATCTGCTTCTTTTCCCCAGGGGTCGTTAGAGTCGTTTCGTATCCACACTGCTATCAGGTCGTTTATGCTGGGGCCGTCTATTCTTGGCGAGCGGTCCAGCACATTATTATTATTTGTAATTGAATGTCGGCTGCCCCAGGTATTGTTATCATAGATACAGGCTGCGATTTCCATATGCGAGAGGAACTTCTTAAGGTCGTCACTGTCGCTAAGCCCCGGTTTTGCATCCTGCCAGATACACGCGGCCTTGCCGTTACCAAACGAGATCAATTGTGGGTTTATATCCGCTGTGAAATTACCGGGAACTATCGGTTCCGGGTCTGACCAACCTTCAAAAGGCTGCGAACTGTTATACGTGGCATAGACCAATTCAGTTCGGTCAATCGAATGTTGGCTACCGAGCCAAAACTTGGCGATGATATCAAGGTCGGCGGTGTTTACATGTCCACTCCTGTCAAGGTCGGTACCATTGCACCAATTGGGGTCGTTGCAGTTATCACGCCACCAGTGGTTGGCGAAAAAGGCAAAGTCACGAAAGTTTACGTCACCATCGGGCTCGAAATCACCTTGGATTATGTTGTCCCTTAGCCACACTGCGAGCATGTCATCGTTAAGGAGCGTATTGACATCACGAATCCGCACCACATCCGGCACAGAATACGGATATGATGGCTCGTTGGGCGCTACCGCATTTTCTGTTCCTCCGGCCAGCTGGATTTCTCCCGGAAAATCACAGGGGTCCGGATCCAGGTAATGCCGCGACATTAGCTCAAACGCCGTGGCCTCGGGGAGTGGCGTCGTTGGATTATGCCACTCTCGCCGTAATGGCAATCCGGCAGAAAACGGACCAAGCACAGCCCTGGCACCACCAACCAAAACGATGTAAGGCTCTTGCCATTCAAGAGGAGGCATATTGACCCCGGCGTGGAATCCGCCCCCGAGATAACCTTCCACACAGGCTACCTTCGCCAAACCGGCTCCTAAAATCCCTTTGGCCAGCGGGTCAAATCCGAAGCTGCCGTTATACTCAGGCTCGGCACCAATTCCCGTAAGTTCGATACTCAAGGCCAGCGGTAAGAATAACTCGGCCCTGACATAGATTGGCACGACAATAAATCCTATTGGAATTGCCCCGACAATGTATGGCGGTGAGGCATACATAAAGTCACAACCCAAATCAAGTACTCCACCCGGCCTCCATCCGTTGTTCGGGTCATCCCAGAAAAATGCAAACGTTACCGTTGCTGAGGGACTGACCTCAACATTCGGCAGTTTAATTTTTTTCTTGCCCCTTACATTTGTTTGAGTTTCCTTTTTGTATGTGTTTTCCCATCCGATACTAAACATCTCAGCTTTTCCGTCGCTTGTTACTACGCCGGAAACTTTGCCGGTAACATCCCCGTGGTCTTTCTCTTCGTCTTGTTCCTCTTCTTCTTCCTCCTCCTCTTCGTTAGGGTCTCCCTTTAGACCGAGCATTGTCTGCATTAATTTGTTTCCAAAGATAGCAATGGGTGAGTCAGGCGTCGTATTACCAAGCCCAATCTCTAATCCCGACATTCCAAACGGCCGGTATTCAAAATCTTCACCGGTAGGAACTGCCATATACAGAATGCTTGGTATGAAATTAATTATCGGTGGCTGTTCAATTACATCCAAGTTGACCGTGCACGGGTCGGATTCTCCACTCGTTTCACCAACAGCCACTACCTTTAATTTGCCTACACCGATATCGCCCATATCGAACGTACGTGTGATTTCGTCACTTGAGCAGGGCTGTTCATATGTACGCTTTGGTTCTTCCCCCCCTTGCCAGACTTCCCAGCGGACCTTATTGGCATCGTTACTTGGCCAGGAAATTTTAACATCGAATGATTCCTGTAAAGAGATATCGTCAACATAATAGACATGCTTATTCGGGCTGCAGTATTTACCCCGGACCTCTTTCACTACCGGTGGATCAGTTCTCTGGCGGCCGCTACCCCCACCACCGGAAGCCAGCAGGTTGGTCATTAAAATGTTTATGAAAGTTTTAGAGCTTTCCGCGATAGTTATAATCTTAGGCGGGAAGTAATACGAGAGATATGGAAAAACGATAATTATTTTTTTTCCTGCATTCAGTTGAACCGGACCAAATTTACCGTCCGAGTCGGTGTAGTAGCCCCATACTGGGTAAGGTGTGTGATTAGGTTCGTTAGGTTCAAATACTACGACTGTGGCCATTTCGATTGGCTCGCCAGTATCGGCCTTATAAACCGCCCCCTGAAAATATCCGAGCCCAGCCGATTCAATGCTGAAAATGCCGGAATTTGCATTGCTAAATCCGTGCGCCAGTACCTTAATAACGCATTGGTTGCTATCCACTCCGGGTACGTCAATCGCAGGATTCCAGACAATATGCCTGGTCTTGCCCGCTTCCTGACCGGCGCCGACATCTCCGATTACACCACGGCAGGCGTTTGCATTGAAGGTTCTCCCACCATCCGTGCTAAGCTGTAGGTAAACATAATAGCTGTAGTTAGGCTCGTTTATATCCAGGTCGTAATGAATATCCACTAATTTGCTTGCATCTTTACGCTGTTCAGCAGTTATATTGCTTATGTAGGGAATACGGTTCATCGGGTCGCTTGATTGGAGGATGAATACATCTGAATCCATCTGGGCTGTCCCAAATGGGTCTTGCGCGGTGATACGCACCTTACAATCTGCCCCAGTCCAATCATCGCGGTTCCATACTATGCACTTGGCTATATTAGGCTCATCAATATATGGTGAACTGCTGTATACCACTACCCAGTTGGGTTCATTGACGTTGGACTCATTTGTAAATTCAAGTGTAATAGTACAGTTAGTGCCTGGTAGACTGTCCAGATTTATTAAGTCATAGTAGGTATGCACATTGTCGTCAAGTTCCTGTCCAACACCTTGACTGGCCGAGAGATTCCTTACTTTAGGAGGCAGGGTTGGGAATGAGGGAAGCTCAGGCCCTGGAATCTCACCTGCATTGCCCGAGCCTGCCGTAGCCAGCCATCCAATAGCAGTTGCTATCGCTGTAAACCATATCTTGTTTTTATTGCATCTTAACATTTTTCATCCTCCGTGAATTTCAACCATTTTTCATTCAGTCTTACGCGAGATTTCTCATTTAACAATCTCAGAAATACTATTCCTTATTTTAATCCCTCCATAATGTCAAAATCTACTTCAAAATGCGAAAATTCGAAGTCTTTTTATCGGACTTGTCTCCCAAATCACTCCAAAACCAAATTATTGACTTCAAAAAAGCTGTCTTTTGGTGGTTTTGTGACTTTTAACTGATTTGACAGAAAGGAAAAGGAACCTTCCTACTCCGGTGACCTTTGGCCAATAGAGTAGTTGAACATTTGAACGGGCCAGCAGGTGAAAATGCAAAACTGTGGCTAACTGCTTTTCTGTTTGCTTTTCAGGAATTCAAACACCCGCAACGCGGAACAACACTGGAGAGGTATGGTGACACATCTTTTACATGTAGATTCAGGAGCTGGTTAATGCTAATCTACGATAGCCTTTGCATTTCTTAGTACTTAAAAGTACAAAGATATCTTGACCAAGGCGTAATTCCGTTACAATCGAAAGCTTATCTACCAGAGAAGTCTTACGAATCCCATCCAAGTCCTTAACAGGAATAAGAAAATAATAATCCTTTGTTGGTTCACTATTGGCTATAATTACCTCTATGGCTTTGCTTAAATTCACGACGACGAATAAATTCTTCTCTAAGCGCAAGTCTTCAAGGTAAGGGCTGTCATTAACATAGAAATAATCATCGCCGTCCTGCAGCTTTTCCACCATCTGTGCTACCTGAGATTCATCGGAGTCGACAATTGAATCTATTTGGTAAGATATGAAAAATCCAAACAAAAAAGCGGCTACAAGGCTTGTTATCCAGACGGCCGTTCTTCGGACTCGAAACCGGGTGGGTCTTTCTGCCTGCTGAAGATTTTTGACTGGATGAGGCTCATCTTTTTCCGTTAGCTTTAAAATATCATCTACTTTTTTCTTCGTTTCTTTTATTTGACTTATATACTTGGGCAATTGGTTAATAATACCGTATATTCGCAAGGCTTTATTTCTTTCTTTAGCGGGGAATCCGAACAGAGCCTGGTTTGGTTTTGTGCTGGAAGTCACAAGCGATTTGCCGCCGATAACCGTTCCATTCGCCAGTTCTATGTGATCTAGAATACCTACTTGTCCTGCGAGCACAACACCGTTCCCGACTTTGCAACTTCCACCTAATCCTGTCATACCGGCTATTAGACAGCACTTGCCTATGGTGACGTTATGCGCAATCTGAACCAGATTATCAATTTTGGTGCCCATACCAATCCGTGTGTTACCGAATTTGGCTCTGTCTACACAACAATTTGCTCCAATCTCCACAAAGTCATCTATTATCACGCCACCAATATGGGGGATAAGCTTCGGCAAACCTCCTTTCATATGATATCCAAACCCAACAGAACCAATGACACTGTTCGATTGAATAACAACATTATTGCCTATCAGACAGTTATAGTGAACGACAATGTTGTTGTAGAGATGACAGTTGTTGCCGATATTTACTCCTCTTCCGATTTTACAGCCGCCGGAAACGACTGTATTTTCTCCAACCTCCACACAATCATCAATCTGGACACCGTAACCGATGTATGCAGACTCTGCGATTTTAACGTTCTTTCCGATTTTAGCTGAAGGATCAATTCCTTTTTTCACAGCTTCAATCTTTGGGGCAAACAGCTTCAACGTTTCAATCAATGCAATATTGACATCTTTGACAATTAACTGCGGTATTGAAATACCTTCAATCTTTCTGGGTGTAATAACAGCGCCGGCTTTGGTGAGTTTTAGTCGTTTGAAATACTTTTCTTCTGCGACAAATGTGACTTGTTTATCGGTAGCCGACCCCAAAGGCCCAATCCCGTTAATCTCTATGGTGCCGGAGCCTTTCAATTCGGCCTGAAGATGCTGTGCCAATTCTTCTGTCGTAAACTGCATAGCAGTTATCCTTGTATTGTTAATCCGCACTATATTCTCTCGGTCTTTATTTGTCAATAACATGCTTCCTGTAATACCATAGCCGGATTTCAGATTAATCCTGATTGCAATTAATCATTTTTCTGCATAACAAGTAAATAAATTAGTCTTTCAAGGTTTTCGGAAGTGTAGGCAGCAATTTGGCAGGAGGGCCAGAACGCCCACGACGCGGAGCGTCGTCACGATGGTTTGACAAGCTAAAAGCGAGCCCAAAAAGGCGTTTCTGCTGCTCCGTCCCTGTGACCAATTCAAGGTTTGTCGGTTTCCGGGCAACCTAAAAATATCATATAAAACATACATAAAATTTTAAATTTAGTGTTGAGTTTGCCAAGACAGGTTTATAGTATAACTATCGAAAATTATGAGATAATCGGGACTCAGCAGCAGGTAGGATTTTCAGTATTGTTTGCACTCTGGAGGAATCTGGAGGAAAATGAACAAAGTATCCTCAACTTATATATCTTAAAGATTCTCATCCGTTGAAGGGACAAAAGCTACGTTGTGTGATTAAGAAGGGATAATTTAAAGTGTCCCGGAGGTGTAATTATTGCTGGGTTACTTTTTGGAGAGTCGTTGTTACGTGGGATAAATTGTATTTTTATTCAATTTCGAGGTGAGAAAATGAAGTCTCTAAAAATTTATGGTGTTTTCTGTTTTTTGGTTGTTTGCTCGTTGACACTGTTCGGGTGTGGTAAGAAAGCTGATGAAAGCAAATCCATCAGTGATGTAAAGGCCGAAGCCGAACAGATGAGTGTTGAAAAACTCAAGTCAATGGCAATGGAATATCAAGAAGCTATCACGGCCAAAAAAGGGGAAGTCGAGAAGCTTGCCGCTAAACTCAAGGACATTCCACTTACCGATTTAATGAGCGAGGAAGCAAAAGGGCTGAAAGCAGATGTTGATGCTCTGAATAAATCTATGTCTGCTCTTCAGGAACGATTCACTGTCTATTACAATGCATTAAAAGAAAAGGGTGGTGACTTGTCCGGCTTAAAAATCTGAGGACAGCGTTATCGTCCCCGGAATTTAGCAATTCGATTAACTTGGAAGTCAAGGCAGACTTTCAGCCACAAATCCTTATTTGTAGGAAGGTGTGAGTTTGCGCCGAGTAAGCGGAATTAAAGCAGTTAAAAAGGAGGTGTTACGATGCAGGATATTATCGACAAAATCTACGCGTATCTGGCCGAGTATGGATTAAAGGTTGTCGGTGCAGTTGTAATCTTTATCGTCGGGCGCTGGATAGCCAAGCTGTTGTCGAATATCATTGAGAAAGCACTCAAGAAGGCCAATGTGGATAAAACTCTGACGAAGTTTGCCAAGAGTTTGTGCTACATTACGCTGCTGATATTCGTGATTATAGCAGCAGTAGGAACATTAGGTGTCCCGATTGTCCAGTTCAGTGTGGTTGTTGGTGCAGCAGGCTTAGCTATCGGTTTGGCTTTGCAGGGTTCCTTGGCCAATTTTGCGTCTGGTGTACTTATGTTAATGTTCAGACCCTTTAAAGTGGGTGATTTTGTGGAGATAGCAGGAAGCAAGGGCACTGTGAAAGAGGTACAGATTTTCAATACAATCCTCGCTTCACCTGATAACGTGCGGGTTATTGTTCCTAATGCACAGGTAACAGGCGGGAATATTTTGAATTACACAGTTAACGGCACAAGGCGGGTTGACCTGGGAGTCGGCGTTTCTTATGAGGACGACCTTAAAAAAGCAAAGCAGGTGATTGAAGATGTTCTGGCTGCCGACGAGAGAATACTCAAGGAGCCGCCCTATACGGTGGCTGTTTCTGAGCTTGGCGACAGTAGTGTTAATTTTGTTGTCCGACCGTGGGTAAAATCAGCGGATTATTGGGATGTATATTTCGATGTAACGACAAAGGTAAAGCAAAGTCTCGACCAAAATGGTATAACAATACCGTACCCACAACATGATATTCATATCAAAAGCCAGGGCAATCAGTCAGCCTTGACTTAATAGAAGCATGACATAAAGAATAACGAATTAACGGGAAAGATTTAGTTTAAAGGACACATAGCAGTCTTGCTCCATTGGAAGGAGTTATCAACGCTCATTCATGTCTCAAGGCAATGATTGGATCAACCTTCGCCGCGCTTGCGGCGGGATATATACCGAATACAATCCCAACACTGACACTGATGAACAGGGGAAGCAATATGCTTTCTATCGTGATTACGGTCGGCATCTTGGCAAAATAAGTAATAATACAGGGGATGGTGATTCCTAAGGCAAGGCCGACTATTCCGCCAAGGGTTGAAAGTACTACGGTTTCTATCAGGAATTGAATGATAATTTGTTTTCTTTTGGCACCGATTGCCCGCCGGATACCTATTTCACGGGTTCGTTCCGTCACCGAAGCAAGCATAATATTCATAATACCTATGCCGCCAACCAAGAGGCTTATACTTGCGATGGAGCCAAGTACGACGTTGAAAGTTCTTTTAGTAGCTTCTGCCTGTTTTAGCAAGGTAAGCGGCACACTAACCTCATAATCTTTCTTCTTGTGGAAACTTTGTAGCATCCGTTCGATTCCTGCTGCGGCCGACTCAACATTTTCTGTTTCATTGACCTGTACAATAATCTGGTGTAATTCCACTAATTCCATTGACCTGCTGCCGGAAGTTCTTTTGGCGAATATATCTCCATAATACTGACGAACTGTGCTTAACGGAATATAGGCGTCTATTTGCTGGTCTGGTATCTGGATGTTGCCGGCCTGTCCCGATTCACTTTTAATAATTCCAACAACCTCAAAGTAATCCCCGCCGATTTTTATTGTCTGGCCTATTGTATTTCTGGTGGCCAGCAACTTTCTTGCCCCGAATTCCGTCAGCACGGTTACCGCGGAAGATTCCAGGACCTCCTTTTCGTTAAAAACTCTTCCGGCAAGAACCTGTCTCGGCACTAACTCGAACCATTTCTGAGTAGTACCCACTATTCTTAACTCCAATGCATTTGAGCCAAGACGTGATTCCTTACGTATCAGCTTGGCCGGTGCAACCTGGCGGATATTTTTGAAACTTTCGCTTATTCTCTCGTGGTCAAGATATGTCAGCCCATAGACACTCATAAAAGAATGCTGTGTACTGGTGGACTCTTCTTCAAGAGACTTGACGGAATTTACAATAATATTATTACTGCCGAGCTTCTGGATTTGATTAAGCGCTTCTTTGCTGGCGCCTTCTCCAACCGCCAACATAGCCACGACGCTTCCTACCCCGAAAACAACACCGAGCATAGTCAGGAATGAGCGGAGTTTGTGCAAAAGTAAATTCTCGATGCCAAGCCATATATTCCTTATAAATCTCGATTGTTTCATTTTTATTTTTCTTCTATGCTGTCAATATAGCCGTCTTTCATATGCAGTCGGTTTTGTGCATAAGCTGCGATATGAGACTCATGCGTAACCATAATAATAGTCTTGCCTTCCCGGTTTAGCTCGGCGAGTAATTCCATAATCTGTTCTCCTGTGTGACTGTCCAGATTACCTGTAGGCTCATCGGCCAGGATGATATGAGGGTCACCGGCCAGAGCACGTGCAACGGCGACTCGCTGCATCTGACCTCCGGACAGTTCCGATGGGCGATGATTAAGCCTGTCCCCGAGTCCTACCTTAACGGCCATTTCTTTTGCCCGTTGCCCGCTCGCTTCGGCATCAAATCCAAGGTAGTACAACGGCAGTTCAATATTTCTTTGTACGGTTAACTGAGGAATCAGATTAAAGCTCTGAAAAACAAATCCCACATATTTAAGCCGAATATCACTCAACGAGTCATCGTTTAGTACACTCACATCTTTGTCTTCAAGAAAATATTTGCCTGATGTAGGACGGTCGAGACAACCGAGTATATTCATCATAGTGCTCTTACCGGAACCGCTGGGGCCCATGATGGCCCAGAAACTGCCTTTTTGAAAAGATATACTCACGTCATTAAGGGCTTTAACCTGCTGAGCACCCATTTCATATATTTTACGAATATTATCAAATCTCACGAGATTCATATCTTCAACTCATAAAAAGTTTATTTCTTCTTTTTTATTTTCTTATTGTTCGGGTCTTTGCTGTTGTTTCCGGATTTTTTCTCTTTCTTCCGGAGACATTTGCTCGAATCGCTTTCGCATCTCTTCTCGCTGCTCAGGGGTAAGGCTTTCAAACCTTTTCCTGGCTTCTTCCATATCTGGGGGTTTATCAACTTCGGGCTCAGGAGACTGTTTGTCCGACTCTTTTGTATTTGTGTTGTTCAGGCTTTCTGATATTTTCTGTTGTAAATCTTCAGTGGTAGCTTGTTCAGAGAGGTTTTTGTTCTCGGAGCCTGCCGCGGCCGATTTCAATGGTGGATTTAGCAAAATAATGTCGCCTTCATTCAATCCTTCTGTAATATGAATCATCTTGTTATTATTGAGCCCAATTTCCACCTCTCTGGGCTCGATTGCCCCCCCGACCTGCACATAAACAGTCGGCTGCGAACCGATGCGTGTAACCGCCTGAATGGGAATATAAATGACGTCCTGGTATTGCTGTGCAATTATTTCCGCCTGGCAGCCCATTCCGGTTCTTAATATCTCACTCTCCTCGTCAATATAGACTTCCGAATTATAAACTTTCAGGTCCGGGTTCATCCACATGCTTTGCGCGTCCGGCAAAGGAGCAATTTGTTTTACCGTGCCGTAGAACCTGTTGCCGGGCAAAGCATCGACTGTGATAATTACCGGCAGCCCGATTTTTGCTTTTTCCAGATTGGATTCGTGAATCGTGATTTCCGCTTTGGACAGATTGCCAATAGGAAGATAGATAAGCTCCTGACGCTCCTGTACCTCCTGTCCTTCATCCAAGGGTTCCGTCCTGCTGCGCCAGCCGCCCCTTCTTGCGCTCGTAGCGTATATCAGCAGGCCGTCGGCGGGAGCATAGATTTTAGTCTTTTTGAGCTGGTCTTCAATTTTCTGCAGCTTGTCTTTTTGTCGCAGATACTCGGCTTCTTTCGCTTTCAAATCGGCCTGGGCCTGTATCACATCGGCTCGGGCCTTGCGTTCGGCACGCTCTAATGCCATTTGGGCCTGAGAAACATCGCTTTCCAGTTGGGCAAGATTACGTTTGTAAGTGTAATCGGCCAGAAGGTCTTTGCTCTTTTTAGCCAGCTGTACGTCAAGGGCCTTTTTCTTTTCCGTCAGTTCATCTTTCTGAAGTTCGGTCTGGGATATGTATTTATCCCTAAAAAGCTGTAGCGACCACTCAAGTGTTTCCTTTGCCTGCGCGAGCTCTTCCTGTGCCAGCGTGATGTCGGCATCCGCCTTGTCGAGCTCGTATGGATATTCACCTTTGATATATTTTTCCAGGTCCTGCTTTGAAAATTCGAGATTCAGCTTTCCAATGTCGACGTCGCTTTTTGCCTGATTTTCGACAACAGCGAAATTTTCTTTCGAGCCGATATATGACGCTTCAGCGTTTTGAACCCTGATTTCCTGGTCGATTTTCTGGTCCTCAAGTGAGCTCGCATCCAGTTCGATGAGTAAATCACCTTTTTTGACGCGTGTTCCTTCGGGAACCAGTGATATAATGGATGTTCTGCCCTCGACTTCGTTTTTGATTATTATCTGGTCCCTTGCCTTGATTGTCCCAGATTCAACGAAGCTTATTGTCAATTGGCCGCTTTTGACCCGGTATGTAGGGCCGTTAAGTTTATCTCCATTTCTGCTCTGAAAGATTTGTCCTGAAACAAAGAGAATTACCAGGATAATGATGACAGAGCTAATTATTATGTATATTTGCTTTTTGGACATTTTCTTTTTCTCCGGGTGAATATTCCTGCCATAATCCCTTTTCATTTACTTGCAAAACACCCATATCGCGTTGAATAGTCAGCTCCGCTATTCGATAATCGACTATGGAAGCTGTAAGCGCATTTTGGGCGGACAAAAGTGAGTCCTGGGCCTCCAATAAATCACGTGTCTGAGCCCTTCCCGCTTCAAGAAACATATTAACACTTCTAACCCGTTTCTGGGCTGTATATACGGCTTTTGCCTGTATGTACATATTTTCCCTTGCCTCGAGCAGGTCCCGCAATATATTTCTAATTTGTGTTTTTATTTCATCTTCCTTTAACTGGACATTGCGGACGGCACGTTCGAGGTTAATAAAACTGTTTCGATAGCTTATGCTTTCCTCCGTCCTTTCAAAGGGAAGGTCAAGCGTTAAAAGCGCTGAAAAAGTCCCTTTATCCGTTCTGAGTTGGGCGTTGTCTAAATCGACTTTTTCGAGAGGCCGTCTGCTGCCTAGTTCCGCAGAGCCGAAAAAGGTCAGTTCGGCACCCAGAGCGTCTGCGGCTACAACCACGGCCCGTTGAGTATCGTAAACCCTTCCCTGTATTGTCATAAAATCAAGACGGCTATCAAAAGCCAGTTGTATAGCAATCGGTTCATCAATCTCAAGCGGGCCGGCATCTTCATAACCCGGCATAATCAGTTCAATCGGGGCGTCGGCCGGAGGTATCTTAATTTCGCCCCGATGTTTATCTTCTTCGGCTATCTTATTAATAATTTGGTCCGTTGGTTTTGCAAGAATCGTAAGCTCGTTCGGGTCCAGCTCGATGACCGAATCGGTGACAAGACCGAGAAACGTCTTAAAGGAATCAAGCTGCTTCTTGTATGATTGTATCGATGCAATCCATCTTTGGCGTGCCCTTAATTCGTTCTGCACAGCCTGGTCAACTTCGATTTCCTTGATTCTGCCCGCGTCGGCCAGCCTTCTGCTTCTTCGAACGGACGCTATTCGGCTGCGATAGTCGGCTTTGTTGTTCTTAACGGAGTCTAACTGTTGGAGGACTGAGAGATATTTGCTTGCTACATCGACGGCGAATTCTTTTTTGAATCGTTCGAAGTCCCAGATTGCATAGATGACATTTCTTTGGGCCTGGGTTAACGGCTCTGCGACAATATGTTTTCCGGAACCCCTTAATAACGGTATTGAAACGGTTGCGTCGCCGGCAATTCCCAGAGAAGACGCTCCGCCCATAGTAAACAGGTTCGCCAGGTCAATGGCCAGAGCGGTAGTAAGTTGCATGCCGGACTCGATTTTTCTGCTTGCCCCGAGTTCACCGCTCGCTACATTCCCGCTGACAGTTCTATCACCGGTTGAATCCGTGCTGAGAATGTTTTCCACCTGGCCTACGAATGTGTTTCTGAAATCATCCCGCTCCAATTCAAGCGCCAAGGCGGATTTAAACACATCTTCCTTTTGGGTCTGGTAATCGAAACTATTACGAGCGCCTATTTCCAGGGCTTGTATAAGTGACAATTTAAGCGGTTTATTCTCCTCAAGGAGTACGACCGGATCAAGTAACAGCTCATCATTGGGATAATTTTCTTCCGGCCAGTGTTCGATTTTTTCAAGCTCTTCAGTTCCCAGCGATGCCGGACCGCTGGTGGGAAGTTTTTGTGTTTTCAGTAATCTCCTGCGCAGAATATTACTGGGTCTTTCAATATCGAAACTTTCGGTTTTACCAAGGGCTGTGAGCTGTTTATCCCTGATTATGTCGTAGGCGACTTTATCGGTTTCGTGACGATATTCGGTTGGAGACTGACATCCTGCCTCAAGGCAAAGCAGTATATAAACAGAAATCAAAGCTATATTTGAACGCCGTAATCTCATCCTGATTATCTCGATTTCAAGTATACCCTTTTATCCATCAACTTGAAGAGCTTCCCGGCAATTAGCCGTAAATTGATTATCAACCGTACAGGCCCCTTTTAGAAACAGGTCAATCAGCAATTCCCCATCCTGCATAGAATCGGAGGAAATGTCAGTATCAGTTACATAAGCCCTTAACATACCTAATAGAGAAGCGGCCAGGAATTCGGTTGATAAATCAGGGCGTATCACTCCCTCGGCGACACCTTCTGAAAGTGTGTTAGACAGGGCGTTAATCAAATTTCTTCGCCTGGAAATCCACCTTTCCCGAAACTTGCCTTTAGCCCAGTATGTATATGATGTTTGGGTCTGCATTATCTGCAGCAACTGGCGTCGCCTGGCAAAAAACCGGACAATATAGAAATACGTCTTATTTATCTTTTCAGTGAATGATACGTCATTTGGAACTTTTTGTTCCAGTATAGTACATAATTCATCGAAACCGGATGCGGCCACTTCGAAGAACAGGTCCTCTTTGTTCTCGAAATAATTGTAAATGGTCCCCTTGCCGATTTTGGCGTTTTTAATGACTTCATCGAGGGTGATTTCGGAGAGTTTTCGCCCGGCTGCTAACTGTTCGACAGCCCTCATAATCTGCTTTTTCTTATCGTTACGGTCCATATTCAGTTTTTTTTCAGGTATTTAATGCCATCCTCGGCTCGAATATCGGCTGGATTTGGAGTGCTCTGAAGGTAAAACTGACCAGTCAGTACGCAAGACGGTTTCAGGGGCGGATTTATTGCATTTTTTTAAAACAAAACTTAAAAGTTGTCTTAATTTCCCCATATAGAACGGTCTTGACATATTTCGAATTTGACAAAACAATAATGTTGAATAAAACAAGAATTAAGGGGCAAAAGTATGAATTTAGGACAGTCAATGGTCAATTGTTCGCTGAGGCATTACAAATTAGTCACCGTAGTTGTGATTGTTTTCACATTGGCTGCAGGGGCCTTAATACCTCTAATTAAGGTTGACACGGACCCTGAAAATATGCTTGCAGAGGATGAAGCGGTTCGAGTGTTTCATAATTTAACCAAGGAACAATTTTCGTTAAATGACATTGTCGTCGTAGGGATTGTCAATAATGAAAATCCCAATGGCGTATTTAACCCTGCATCGCTGGCCAGGATTTACGAGTTGACGGAGTTTGCAAAGACTCTTTCCTGGTCTGATGAGAAAAACGCCGGCGAACAAATGGGAGTTGTCGAAGTTGATTTGCTTGCGCCCTCGACTGTCGACCATATCGGCCAGGGCGGGCCGGGGGTGGTCAAATTCGAATGGCTGATGCGAAAGCCACCGGCTACCGAGTCTGAAGCTTTGGAAATCCGAGACAAGGCGATGAGTAATCCTCTGCTCAACGGCACACTTGTTTCCGAAGACGGCAAAGCTATCTGCCTGTATTTACCCCTGACAAGTAAAGACCTGAGTTATCGTGTATACAGTGAGCTGAAAGAGAAAATCGCTACTTTCAGTGGGGACGAGCAATATCACATCACGGGCCTGCCGGTTGCTGAGGATACTTTCGGTGTTGAAATGTTTATCCAAATGGCAATATCAGCGCCCCTGGCAATGGTAGTTATTTTTATTTTAATGCTGCTGTTCTTCCGAAAAGTTGTACTCGTTATAGCCCCGATGATTGTGGCAATGGTCTCGGTGATTTCGACGATGGGGCTTTTAATCGGTTTAGGTTTTCCTGTGCACATTATGAGTTCGATGATACCAATTTTTCTTATGCCGATAGCCGTAGTGGATTCGGTGCACATTCTTTCGGAATTTTTTGACCTCTATACAAAGGAAAAAGGAAAGGTTAATACTACCAAAGAAGTAATGAGTAACCTGTTTACACCGATGCTTTATACTTCACTTACATCGGCGGCAGGCTTTGCTTCTCTTGCCCTGACACCCATTCCTCCGGTTCAGGTCTTCGGCGTTTTTGTGGCTGTTGGCATTATGATTGCATGGGTATTCACCGTAACATTTGTGCCTGCTTATATAATGATGATAAGAGAAAAATCATTTGAGAACTTTGGACATGGGGCGGTGCATTCAGAAAAGAAAAACTGGCTGACAAAACTGCTAAACAGAACCGGAAATTCTACATTCAGCAAGGCAAAACCAATATTAGCGGTTATCATTTTAATCACCACAATTGCTGTTTATGGTATCTCGCGAATCCGGATAAACGACAATCCCGTGAAGTGGTTCTCAAAAAGCCATCCTATCCGCCGGGCCGATATCGAATTAAACAAGCATTTCGGCGGGACCTATATGGCTTATCTGGTTCTCGAAGACGCAACCGGAGGTAAAATCGATACTGAGTTTGTAAATCGTTTGAAAGACCGCTGGCTAAAGAAAGGTAATGAGCTTAAAGAACAAATTCCACAGGCGACAGACTTGATTAGTGAAATTGAGAAACGCCTTTTATCCAAAGCATCAAACAACAAAGAAAGAGAACAATATCTTGATGAGTTCGTAGGAATAGCAAACGAAAAAATCCAGGCGGCCGAGGAAGCAGGCCGGGATGAAGAAATCGATTTATGATATGAAATAGCCGATTTTTTCGAGTTAGAAAAAGAAGGAGTTAAATTATTCAAGCAACCTGAAGTGCTTGGATATGTCTCAAATTTACAAAAGTATCTAAATGAGTCCGGCCATGTTGGAAAGAGTAATTCTGTGGCGGATGTCGTAAAGAAGGTTCATCAGGAGTTTATTGACGGCAGGCCTGAAAGCTACATAATCCCAAAATCTTCTGCTGCTGTGGCCCAGTGCCTGCTGCAGTTCCAAAGCAGCCATAATCCGGACGATTTATGGCATCTTGTTACCTATGACTATATGAAGGCAAATATCTGGATGCAGCTAACCAGCGGCGACAATAAAGATATGGAAAAAGTCGTAAAAGCCGTTGATAAATTTTTTGCCGAAAATAAACCACCGGTGCCGCTGAAGTATAATTGGGCGGGCCTTACATATATTAATACCGTCTGGCAGGACAAAATGGTCTTCGGGATGCTGCAGTCGTTTCTGGGTAGTTTTATTGTTGTCTTTATTATGATGACAATACTCTTCCGTTCGCCTTTGTGGGGCATTATTTGTATGATACCTTTGACGATTACAATAGTTGTTATCTACGGCATAATAGGTTTGACCGGCAAAGATTATGATATGCCTGTAGCTGTTTTGAGCGCGCTGACTTTGGGAATGGCGGTTGATTTCGCGATACATTTTCTCGAACGGGCAAGATCCAGCTTTGCAAAGACCGGCTCCTGGCAGGCGAGTGCCGGCGTGATGTTTGGTGAGCCGGCCAGGGCAATAAGCAGAAACGTTCTCGTTATTGCCATTGGATTCCTGCCTTTGCTCGCGGCTCCTTTGGTGCCTTATAAAACAGTAGGTATATTTTTATGTGCAATAATGGCCCTATCCGGGGCGATTACGCTTATGGTGCTGCCGGCTATAATAAGGCTGGCGGAGAAGAAATTATTTAGGCCCGGGGCCGAACCGGCATCCCCGGCCTGTAATTGTGGTTTTTGCCTTGTTATTTCAGCCGCAACGACCATTTTAATCGCGGTCAATTTACATCAATACTGGAAGCTTGGCTGGGGCGGACTGGCCTGGATTAGTATAATAGCGATATCCTTAATGGCGCTTATCTGCGGGATTATGTCCCGCAGAGAGGTGTGCAAAAGAATCCAAAAGAATGAAAGCGAGGTGTGATGTGAAATTATTAAAGGCTTTTACAATTATGCTTGTGTTTTCAGCGGTGCTTTTGGCGGCTAATAACTCCAACCAGCCTGAAAGAATCACCGATGTTGAGACTATAGTCAATAAAGCGAATGTTATGGCTTACTATCAGGGTGAGGACGGCAAGGCGAAAGTGAAAATGTCAATTACGGACAAAAAAGGCCAAGCCAGGCTTCGTGAATTTATCATTTTAAGAAAAGACATCAAAGACGGCGGCGACCAGAAGTATTATGTTTATTTTCTAAAGCCCGCTGACGTCCGCAAAATGGTCTTTATGGTCCATAAGCATGCTGATATTAACAAAGACGATGACAGGTGGTTGTATCTGCCCGGCCTTGACCTTGTAAAAAGAATAGCTGCCAGCGACAAACGTACCAGTTTTGTCGGCTCGGATTTCCTGTATGAAGATGTTTCAGGCAGAAGCCTTGAAGAAGATGTCCACACGCTTATTGAGATTACCAACGAGTATTATGTGGTTAAAAATGCGCCGAAGGAGCCCGATGCCGTTGAATTTAGCTACTTTAATGTGTCGATATGCCGTAAGACCTTCGTTCCGATGAAGATGGAGTTTTATGATAAAAAGGAAAAGCTTTATCGTGTCATCGAATCGAAAAAGGTCGAGATAATCCAGGGATTTCCTACGGTTGTCAAATCTGTCGTTTCGGATTTAAACACAGGAAGCAAAACCGATATGGAATTTACTAATGTCAAATATAACATTAACCTGAAGGATATATTTACAGAGCGATACTTACGCAGGCCGCCGAGGGAGGCTATCAGATGATTCGCAACAAGTGCTTTGCTTTTATTATACTGGTTGTTAGTCTCTCTTTGCCGGTTATCGCAGAAGAAGATGCCGCGGATGATTTAACTACATTGTTGTCAAACATGGATGTTCATGGCTTTTACGAAATACGCACAGGATACCGCACCAGGAAAGACAAGTATGAAAAAGATATGTCAATTATGGAGCAGCGATTACAGCTTGATTTATCATCGTATTTGGACTGGGCTGATTTTAAGGTTAAAGGCGATATCATTGGCGACCTTGTCGAAGAACAAGCAGATTTTGACCTTCGCGAAGCATATATATTCACCAGGCCATATGATTTTATGGACCTAAAAGTCGGAAGACAAATTCTAACATGGGGCACAGGTGACCTTGTCTTTATCAACGATTTATTTCCTAAAGATTGGCAGTCTTTCTTCATCGGACGAGATACCGAATACCTAAAAGCCCCTTCGGATGCCGCTAAGATAAGCTTATTCAGTGAACTTGCTAATGTTGATATTGTTTATACCCCTCAATTTGACCCTGACCGTTTTATCAAAGGCGAGCATATCTCATATTGGAATTCAAGTCTTGGAAGATTAGCCGGTCGGGACGCCATACAGCACACCGATAAACCAAACCGGTGGTTCAGAGATGATGAAATAGCAATTCGTCTGTATAAGAATATCGACAATTATGAGTATGCCTTGTATGCCTATCGTGGGTACTGGAAAAGCCCGGGCGGACTGAATGCTGCTGGGACTCAGGCCATATTTCCGGATTTGAACGTTTATGGTGCGAGTGTTCGCGGCAGCGTAGGCAAGGGAATCGGCAATCTGGAATTCGGCTACTACGAATCCGATGACGACCAGAGCGGAAATAATGGTAATATCAACAATTCCGAACTGCGGTTTCTGGTCGGTTATTCGCAGGAAATCGGCAGGGACTTTACGGCAGGTTTGCAATACTATATTGAGTATATGATGGATTATGGGCAGCACAAGAATAGTTCGCCTGCAGGCCTTAGCCGTGACAGGGACAGGCACTTAATTACTATTCGGCTGACGAAACTCTTAATGAATCAGAATCTGAGGTGCTCATTGTTTACCTATTTTTCACCATCGGATAAAGATGTGTATGTGCGGCCGAATGTTAATTACAAGGTCACCGATAATTTGGCTGTCGAAGCCGGTGCAAATATCTTCTTCGGGGATTATCCAAGCACATTCTTCGGCCAGTTCCAGAACAACTCGAATATATATACTGCCCTGCGATATAGTTTCTAAAAACAAAATACCTACATATTTCGAAGTGTGTTTCAAATCTGAAGCCGATTTAACCTGACACCTCTCTTTTTGTGGTCCGAATATAGTTTATATCACCTGATTTAGTTTGTTTCTTATCTCATTTGGTAGAAAGCCTGATAAAGCGATGTATTAAAACGGCCGAAAAAATATTGAGCTTGTCTACGTATTTTTTATGGGACGGGAAAGAACCTGGTGAAACGACATTCAAAAGTTTATATGGTTTATTGATTGAAAGGTTAACAAGATGACCATTTTATTAATTGTACTCGGTGTTGCGGCATTTATTGCCTTGGCTGTGCCGGTTGTAATTACATTTATTTCCATTCGCGGATTAAGTAACCCAACGGTAAAACCTCTGTCGTCAGAAGAGAAGAAGCAGTACCCCTGCAGTCAGTGGGCACAGGCGAATAGCTTCGGCTTTGTCGGCAACTTCGCCATGAAAGTAGGTATTGCGGATTCGTCTATGGCGATATGGCGGCGTTCTGACAGGCCAACCTTTTTCTGCCGTTATCTTGTTCAGGCTGGAAACAAAAAGCAAACCTCTTTTGATTTTGTGACTATGTTCGAAGATGAGATAATGTTGACAACGAATGATAAGGCTGATAGCCAGATGATGCCGCAGCCTCCCGGCTACTATTCGCAGAGCTTTTCGCCGGTAAACCAGGACGAGCAGTGGAACCAACATCTACAGATGGAAAATTACCTGATGGATACCGGTGGTGCGACTCTGGTGCAAAACGATAAGCCTTTTGAAGAATGCTTTGTTGATGCAATTCGCAGACAGGTTAATTTCATTAGCAGCATTTCACTTTGGCCTTTACGCGGAATTTACTGGTTTTATGTTCGCAGGCAAATGTGGCACAACCAGTCAATTCAGGCCCAACATGATAAAGGCATGATAAGGTTGCCAAATGAGCTGTCAAACTCTGGAAATATGTCTGAAGCGGCTTCTACTGGAGATATAAATGACTCGGAGCAGCCAGAAGTGCCAGAGCAGGTAAGTCGGTCGGAACAGCCGGAGCAGCCGGAAAAGTTGAGTCAGTCAGAGCAGCCAGAAGAGTCAGAACAGGCCGAGGAAGTGACTACATCGATTTAGTTTTGATTTGTTTCTGTACTGCATTTGTATTGATGTGTGACTTGATGGTTTATTTGACTTAATTTTAACTGAGAAATATAAATCTCAGGGGGAATATATGAAATCTTGGCTTTTGCGTGTGGTAGGTTTTGTGTTGATATTGTTCGGGCTGGCTTACTTGGCTGTAGCGGTGGGAGAATTTAGGTCTGATGAACCGCAGAATCCGATTTTAGGTCTTGCGCTATCGGCGATGTTTGTGGCAATAGGGCTGTTAATTTTCAGAGCCGTGAGGACAAAATATCGATTCAATTTATCAATATTGATGGGTGCCTGTTTGGTTTTCTTCGGGCTTTCGATGGTTGCAATGGAAGTTGAAAGTTTAATTGCTGGAAATACAGAAGGGCTCATAGTTGTGCTCATTGCTGCCACTATTTTTTTAGTTTCAGGTGTTTTGCTAATACGGTCCGGCCATCAACAGCACCTTAAGACAATAACCGCCTAAGCATCATTATTTTAAGCTATGACGTAATTTTCTGGTACGTACACTCCCACAATACATTTTGAATTGAACAAAGGTTATAAAAAGCGGCTTGCGGAGCTGCTCGAATCACCGTAGTGATTGTAAAACGACGGCGCAGTGTATTTTTTTTGCTGATAGTGGTCAAAAAGTGTAGGCTTACAGGTTGGATACTTATTCCTCAGAACAGTTGCTTAGCCAATGGTACGTAAGTATCTCTAAATCATTGAAATCGACGACATCATCGCCGTTAATATCGCCTGCCAAAGTTGTACCGGTTTTCCACCAGTCGGATGCAACAATTGAGAAATCCAGGAAATTTATGTTGCCGGCCCCATCGAGATTGGCAGTTTGGCATTCACAGACATCTCCCCAGCCATCCGAATTCCTGTCTGCTTGTCCCGGATTATAAACATAAGGACAGTTGTCGTTTGGGTCCATAATACCATCCCCGTCTGAATCCACAGGTTGTGTGATTACGAAGTTATCCCAATATGCTTCTCCGTAATCATAATAGGTCTCGTCGCTGCTTCTGTCTCCTATACGGAAATTTGTTTCGAAGCCGGTATGTATCCACATATCACAGGTGTAGTTTGGCTCCGAATCTATATAGACTATGTAAGTATCTAAAGAAGGGCGGGCTTTAATCTCTATAAGATACCACTGATTTGTGACTAATTCGTCAATCAAGTAACTCGAACTTCCATCATAATACTTAAAATCGTCTCCAGAATCAATGAGAAGGTAGATTTGATTGTTATTAAATACTTCAAACCAGTGATTATTTGTATGCGGCAGAAGGAAAGAGAATGACACGTCATAATTTTCTGAAAGGTCCAACTCGTATGACGGTGAAACACCTATAGCCTTATCGCCGCTTGTTAAAGATTTCATATGAACACTGAAAGGTGAGCTTACATATTTATCGCTCGACACACCGAAGGTTCCCACTCCGGTTGTGGTGACTGTCCAATCGCCTATATCACCATCATCGAAATTATCTGAAAAAATACTTGCTTGGGTTTGAGATACGACCGCCGAAACCAACACTAAAAAAACAAGGAAAAATTTTACATTTCTCATTTTAGCCACCTCATCCTCCTCTGGTTTTTATTTTGGCTATACGAAGGCATTATATCATGAAAGTTTTACTAAATCAAGAAACTTGGTTTTAATCAAAGAATTTATCGACATAGCTTTTTTAAGAGTACCCGAATGGTAATTAAACATCATATCCTATCGTTTTTACTTGCAATATTATGAAAACTTGTTAAAATAAATTGTTTATAGCTGTGGCCTCCTCAGGGAGGATATGGCTGATGTATGTTTCATTTCATACATCTTTCAGGCCTCAGATATCTCATAGAACTTCGAAATCCGTGAACTACACGTATGCCGATATTTTCACGGGAGGAACAGGCAATTGTTCCGGCAGTGTATTTCTGTATATTTTTTACAGAAACAATTGATGTATAGCTAATGCTGTGTTTGGAAATGTAAGGATAAACCATTCTTGAAGGGGTGAAAAAATGAAGACGACACGATGGGTAGTAACACTGATTATCCTGCTTGTGCTTATGATTTTCCTTGTGACAGGCAGGGCGGGTAATCTGGAGCCGTCGGCCCCGCCGGGCTCGACGATGAAGACACTTGACCAGGTTGAGCCGCGGATACCGATAGGGTCGCAGACTACCCCCGGCGACGCTAACAGTTTGTATAAAATTACTCAGGCCGGCTCATATTATCTTACCGGCAATTTTACAAGCAACTTTCAGCATGGGATTATGATTGAGGCCAATGATGTAACGATTGACCTTATGGGTTACCGGATTTGGTCTTCCTGGGCGGTTCTGCCGCCGGGCGCCACCACCGATTTTGACGGTATATATATTGTCCCGGGCAGCGACAACGTCGAGATTCGAAACGGTACAATCGCAAGCGACAACCACACCCAGGTAATAATTACTTTTCGAGGATTTCGATACGGCATTTATGCGCCGCACACCAGCTCGCCACCTTATGAGTATTCAAACGATATCCGAATTGTAAATGTTCGCATAGTCGAAAGCCGTAATAGCGGCATATATTCCCAAGGGAGTACGTTGGTTAAGGACTGCGCAGTTAGTGAAAACGGAGGCTCATCTTCAAGCGATGTTTGTGGTATCTATGTCGGCCAAGGGAGTAAGGTGTCCGGCAATATGGTTTACCAAAACGGAACTTCGGCTTCCGGGATTGTTTACGGCATCCGTGCCGGTGAGATATGCGCAATAACCGATAACGCGGTTTGCCGTAATGGAAACTCAACTTCGAGTAACGTCTATGGCATCTGTGCTTCTTATGGTTGTACTGTGACCGGTAATGTGGCCGGTAGAAACGCGTATTACACTGACAGCAACAGCTACGGCATTTATGTGGACAGTGGCAGCACGGTGTCCGACAATTCAGTCTACGAGACCGGATATGATGCTGACGGCAATGTCTACGGCATCTATACTAAAAATTCTTGCACAGTGGCTGGAAACACGACCTCTTTAAACGCACTTTACGGTAACTCAGGCTATAATGTCTACGGTATCTATGCCGGTGAAGGTTGCATAGTAACTGGGAACACATCCAGCAAAAATGGATTAAACTCCAGCGACACTGCCTACGGCATCTATGCAGACAAGGGCTGCAAAGTGACTGGTAACACCGCCTGCGATAACGGCGATGGTGGTAGTAATGACTATGGAATTTACCTTGAAGGACAGAGTCTCGTAGACCGCAACACGGCATATGCTAACAACGGCACGAATATGAATGACCCCGGCACCTGCACCTTCGGCCTGAACCACGCCCCGTGATAGCGAAAAAAATAAATGTTTATAACAGGCTTTCAGGCGAGCGTTTTGCTTGCATAAAAGAGGAAATAAAGATGAATCGTAACAAAAAGCTGCGAATGCTCGGCGTTTTAATTGTGTTTATGATAAGCCCGGCAACGGCGGAGAATATCGACCCTTATGAGGATAACTCGCAGTATGCATACAGTGAGAATATCGGCTGGTTGAATTTTGAGCCCGCCGCTGGCGACGGCGCTCAGGTTGAATCGGACAAGCTTACCGGCTGGGTCTGGGCCGAGAACATCGGATGGATAAGCCTTTCCTGTGAAAATACCTCAAGCTGCGCGACAGTAAATTACGGCATAACCAACGACGGTAATGGGAATCTTGCCGGCTTCGCCTGGGCCGAGAACGTCGGCTGGATAAGCTTCTCCTGTGACAATACTTCAAGCTGTAGTACGGTTGACTATGGTGTTACTATCGATGAACAGGGCAACTTCAACGGCTGGGCCTGGAGTGAAAATGTCGGCTGGATACACTTTAATTCGGCAAGCCCGGTGGCCTATAAGGTTCAGGCGTGCAAGGTGAGTCTGGACGACCTGGCCAACTTCGTCAACTCTTGGCTTGAAACAGGATTTGGGATACCCGCTGACTTTGATGATAGTAATGATGTTGATTTCGGCGACTACAGCATATTAGCCGATTACTGGCGTGATTATTGCCCGGACAGCTGGCCGTTAAAATAAAAAACGTGAAACTAACCTGACGATGCGGCAGCACTCATAAGCAACTGTATATCAACGGTCAGGAAATTTTTTGCGAAGTTTCTTCAAATGTGTAAAAAAATCCTCTCCCCCACAACCTCCCCTGTCCATATACTTTAGCGCATAGTTAATAGGTATTGGCCGGTTAACACTTTAGAAACTCAACGCATAAATCATTCACAGTCACCTTAAAGTTCGCTTTTTATGCCCATCGCAAGCGACAATCCACCATATTCGCCTTAAGCCCAACTCCCAAAGCCCAAAAACAGTCTTGCAAGTCACGTTCTCAGGTCAAAGCAAAGGGTATTCAACGAGTAATGGACTGGCAGGCCTTAAACCGGTAACATAACCGTAACAGTTTAACTTAAAGAGTCGGTCAAATTTGCTGCAAAGACTTGCAAGAACATCTTTTTTCTTGTATATTCAGATTTAATGGAAACGGCTGAAATAGCTCAAAATCAAGCAGCGGTTCAGTCTAAACGTGAACATATCTTCGTTGTCTTTTTATGCCTGATTGCAGCGGTTCGTGTATTTATTTTTAGTTCGGCGTTTCCATTCTTCAATAATGTTGACGAGCATGCGCATTTTGATTTGGTTTATAAGTATTCACTTGGACATATCCCTAAGGAAAAAATCGAAAATTATAATCGCCGGTCCGCTGAACTTATCATACTTTATAATACGCCGGAATACCTCTCAAGGCCTGATAGATTCGCAGATAGCGGTATCTATCCACCGATCTGGACAATCCCAAATGTCCATAAAACAGAAATGTTTCATAGAAGGCTTTCATATCTGCAAAATAGAAAAAATCATGAGACAGCTTCTTTCCCGACTTACTATATTATTGCTGGTCTTTGGTGCGCTGCTGGGCGAACTATTGGAATCAATGGAGGATATCTTTTATACTGGATACGATTTTTAAATATCCCACTGGTTGCTGTGCTGGTTTATTTCTCCTATTTGATCGGGCGAACTTTTTCGGGAAACAATCCCACACAAAAACTTGGTTTGCCTATTATGACAGCCTTTTTCCCGCAGGATGTGTTCTATTCTATTAACAGCGATACTGTTTCGCCGGTACTTTTTGCGATATCATTTTTTATGCTTCTTCAGATTTATTTTGAGAATAAATCTTTTCTTTATCATGGTCTGGCCGGGCTGGCGGTGTCAGCGTGTTTCCTTGTTAAGGTATCCAATCTGGCAGTGCTGGTGTTAATCGGTGTGGTTGTCCTGCTTAAAACGAGAAAACTTTTAAGTGAAAAACAGCGAAAAATATATTTACTCAAACTGTTGGTCCTGATGGTTGCCATGATTGTACCAATAAGTATATGGCTGATGAGAAATTACTTTTTGTTCAATGATATCACAGGTCTCACACACAAGAGCGAACATCTTGGATGGACGATTAAGCCATTAAGTCAGTTATGGCATCACCCAATTTTCAGTATAAAGGGATTGCTTTATTTTCTCAGTAAAATTACGGAAACTTTTTGGCGAGGCGAATTTGTCTGGTATTTTGAACGAATAAGCTCAAGGAGTGCGGATGTTTTCTATATAACTTCTACGATGATTTTCATTTCTATCTCCGGGATAGCTTTAATCTTGAATAGGAATGACTCCGACAAAAGACAGCGATTTGTCCTGAGAATTAGCTTTTGCGTTGTTGTGATATCGTTGTTATTGATGGCAGTCCTTTCAACGCTGTATGACTTTGGCAACTGCTGGTACCCCTCACCAGAAAAACCGTACTTGGTTTCCGGCCGATTGATATTATGTGTGCTTCTACCTTTTCTTCTTATATACGTTGATGGGCTTAAACATATATTCTCGAGGCTAAAGAAATTTGCAGCGCCACTGGTGGTCATATCTCTAATCGCCATAGCCATAACAATCTCAGAATTGCTGATTTCCTGGGAAATCTTCGAAAGTCAATACAACTGGTTCCATCTTAAATGATACTGAGACACCTTCGAAGCTTTGCTGTTTATCATATCATTATCTGCCATTTCAAGAACAAAAGAGATAAGAGTACAAGCAAAAGGCAACTGCGATATTTCCAAGATTACCGAGCAGGTCAGAGATGCTAGAAGGCCTGCTGCCCTGAAACTCCCCGAGTAGGACTCGAACCTACAACCTAGCGGTTAACAGCCGCTCGCTCTACCAGTTGAGCTATCGGGGAACATAAAGGCCGAACGAAAGCCCTACACACAACCTAAGGTTATAATATTGTGCGGATTCAGGGCTATTTGTCAAGAAGTGGTCGTTTTTTTTCTGTCAATACCGTTTAAAATAGCTCTAATACTGGACAAAAATCCGAAATTACGGTAATCTATTTACGGGCAAACCTAAACAGACCTGCTTGGACGCAGCGCTGTGAGGGTAATCCGTAATTATCATAAAAAGTCGTAATTTGGTGTGGTTTAAATGGGAAAAGACATTTTTGATTCGGATGAGTTTACCATAGTTAGACGTCTGGGCACCGGTGCTCGTACCGTCATTTACCTGGCGACCGACCACAATACCAGCCGGTCTATTGCTCTCAAGCGGGCGGTCTATGAACGGCCGGAAGATTTGAGAATTTTTGAGCAGATGCAGACCGAATACAAAGTCGCCCGTCATATAGACCACCCATATATTCGCAAGTGCCACAGACTCGTAAAAAAGCGCAATATGCTTCGTACACGGGAATTGTTGCTTTCTATGGAACTATTCGACGGCCAGCCGCTTGAAGATTCGCCGTCGCTAAGTCTGGTGGACGTCCTGCTTGTTTTCAGGATGGTAGCGAGCGGTCTTAATGCCATGCATCAAAAAGGCTTTATCCATTGCGATATCAAGCCGAATAATATTCTCATTGGTGCAAACGGCGCGATAAAAATCATTGACCTCGGCCAAAGCTGCAAAATCGGAACAGTAAAGCCTCGCATCCAGGGCACACCTGATTACATTGCCCCCGAGCAGGTAAGACGTCAGAGACTTGACCAGCGGACCGATGTATTTAACCTCGGCGCCACGATGTACTGGGCCTTTACTGGTAAAAATGTTTCTACGCTGATACCCAAAAAAACCAACAGGGTCTCGGTTATAGTTGCGAAGGATTTCCCGGCACCGCATGAATTTCACAAGCGTATACCTTTGGGCGTTTCCAAACTTGTAACCGATTGCGTCAAGGATGAGCCCATAGGGCGGCCGGCTAATATGATGGATGTTATTTCAAGAATGGACCTGCTTATTCACAGCATATTCGGCGATAAGTTACAAAGAAAAGACAATAACAGAGTCGATGCCGATGACGGCGAGCGATCCGATGATAAGTATCGGAGTTAGAAAATTGATGCCCGAGGTGGTGACAGATTTAATGGGAAAAGGCATTAAGGCTAATTATGCCGACAGGTTCAGAGATGTTAATCTGGTTCGCCTGCCGGCCTGTGGTGATTTGGTCATAACCGGTGATATTCACGGCCACCGTCGAAACTTCGAAAGGATTCTGGCCTTTGCAGAACTCGACAATCGTCCGGATCGCCACGTCATTTTTCAGGAGATAATACATGGAGGTCCTGAGGATGAGCAGGGCGGGTGCCTGTCTTTTGAGCTGCTTTTTGAACTTGTCCGCTATAAGCTGGATTTCCCTGACCGCGTCCATATCATTATGGGCAATCATGACACCGCTTATATCAACCAAAGTGAAGTAATGAAGGGTGGCAAAGAAATGAACATTTCTATGCGCTCCGCTTTGAGTCGCAGGTTTGGTCCGGACTTACAGGCCGTCGATTTGGCTATAAGACAATTCTTATTCTCTCAACCTTTGGCGGTCAGGTGTGAAAACCGCCTATGGATTTCACATTCGCTGCCAAGTGACAGGTACGTCCCCAAATTTGACGACGGTATCTTTCACAGAGAACTGAAAATCAGTGACGTTGTCAAGCCCAACTCCGCCTATCTTCTTACCTGGGGAAGAAAACATTCGCAGAAAACACTTACGGAAATGGCCCGGCGCCTCGATGTAGAACTGTTTATCCTTGGACATCAGCCCCAGGAGCAGGGCTGGCTGAAGGCCGGAGAGAATCTTCTAATTCTCGCCTCCGACCATAATCACGGCGTCTTGTTACCCGTTGATTTAGCAGATTCTTATTCGTTGGAGCAGCTTGCCGGCAGGATAGTCCCGTTGGCCTCTATAGCATAACCATCGAGGTTACTAAGTGGATTTATATTATTATATTGCAATAGCTGCTGTCTTTACACAGCTTGTCTTCCTTATTCAGATGTATCGTAATTATCATTATGTGCTCTCGAAGTATTCCAAGAAGCGGACCGGATACAGGCCTACTGCCGTTGTGATTGTTCCCTGCAAAGGGCTCGATGCGAGATTTGAGAGTAATATCTCTTCGTTTTTTCATCAGGACTATGAGGATTATTTACTTTGGTTTGTAGTTGCCGATGAAAATGACCCTGCCTACGCGAAATTGTGTCAGTTAAAGGACAGGCTCGCCGACTGCTCAAAAGCCCGCAGCATTCGTATATTACTCGCGGGCCAGGCCACGTCCTGCAGTCAGAAGGTTCATAATATGCTCTACGCTTATGGACAACTTCCCGATGATGTTGAGGTTATGGCGTTTGCCGATTCGGATATCTGTGTACGGCCCGACTGGCTCAGTCATCTCGTTTATCCGCTTCGCAAGGAAAAAAACGGCGTTGCCAGCGGTTATCGATGGTTTATTCCACAGCAGAATAATCTGCCGACCCTGGCCCTGTCGGCCGTTAACGCTAAGATTGCCCAGTTGCTTGGTTCGTACAGTTACGTCCAGGCCTGGGGCGGTTCAATGGCCGTAAGAGTAGAAGTCTTTCGGCGGCTTGGTTTGCCGGAGATGTGGCAAAAAGCTGTAAGCGACGACCTTTCACTTAGTTGCACCGTGAAAAAGGCGGGTCTTAGAGTCATTTTTGTTCCTGCTTGCCTCGTTGGTTCGTATGTAACAACTACCTGGAGTGAACTCTTTGAGTTTGGCCGTCGGCAGTTTCTGATTACACGCATAACTGCACCCGGAACCTGGTGGTTCGGATTGTTCAGCAGTGTGTATTCCATATTAGGCCTGTGGGCGGGAGCCGCAATTGCCGCCTATGCTATTCTTGTATCACATCCGGACTGGCCGTTGTTTATCGCAGTTCCAATATTATTCTTTGCCGGCCATTTGTGGCGCTCTACCCTCAGGCAGAGAATGATTGCCAAATTATTAAAAGATGACCTGTCCCGGATGAAGTTCGCTATGATAGCCGACGTTTTGGGCAGCTGGCTTTACTCGCCCCTTCTTTTATTTTTTATCCTCTCCTCGGCCGTCGGACGAACTATCCGCTGGCGTGGTATAAAATATACATTACTTGGCCCTACGGAAACTGTCATAGAAAGTTCCGGGCCATAAAAAGAAGTGCCCCATCGGATGGAAGTTTGACGAGTGTTAATCTTTTATTCCATCCTTGGCTCTATAGTTTTTTCCTGGGGCCCTCCAACCAGGTATATCCTGTCTTTGCCGCTTCGTTTGGCCTCGAGCAGGGCCTTGTCCGCCTGCTCGAATAACTCATTGGCGTTTGAACCGTCCCCTGGAAAACTAGCCAGCCCTCCACTTATAGTCAAAACTCCCTGCCCTTCGGGTCCCAGCAGGGGCATCTCCGCCGCGTTAAGCTCTTTTCTGAATCGCTCTGCTATGAAAATTGCTTCTTTAGGATGGTCACTCTGCATTGCCCGCCGTTCAGCTTCCGAGGTTTCTTCTCCCGGATTGTCCCAGAATATGACGGCAAATTCGTCACCGCCAATTCTACCTACTACGTCGTGACTGCGACAGCATCGCTGCATCAGGATGCCGGCCTGTTTAAGGATACTATCGCCCGCCGGGTGACCGTAAACGTCGTTATAGTGTTTGAAATCGTCGATATCGAATATAAGTACTGTTACCCTGGAGCTCTTTTTCTTGGCCCTGTCTATAGTCTGTCGCAAAAATTCCTTTACATATCTGCGGTTCTTCATACCCGTAAGGTCGTCCTCAGTCGCCATCTTTATCAATTCACTTATCATTGTATCTTTATCATAACTTGCTTCTGTGATGTCCCTCGCCTTAGGTTTTTCAATATCTGGTTTTTGAATTGATTCAACAAATTGCTTTACTCTGACCGGACATATCATATAATCGTCTGCCGGTCTTTTACCATCAGACGACCATCGCACCAATTGCAGTACCGAAGGCTCTTCAAACATCTGCGCCAATAGAATAATTCTTGCCCCTCTGCTCACCTGCCTTAGATTGAGCAGGGTTGAATGAAGCTTTGTGCCTAAGCTCGAGACTATGACTCCAATCAGGTCAAATCTTTCGTTTCCCGCCGCTGTAATCCCTTCTGTTATGTTCTCGCACTGCTGCCATTTTAATTTCTTTATATTGTCTGGTGCAAAGAAGGCCCCATTGACATCACCAATCAGGAGGATTCGTTCGCTGTTGTGTTCTTTATTAATTATTGGATTGAAATCAATCATCTTTTTTTTTCCCTATCCTTCTAAAAGACGATGATAACAAGATTTATAGCAGAAGTCAAACCAAATCCCCCATTTTGACACAGCTTTGGCCTATAATGCCTTTAAGGCGGATAATCTCGGACCTTCCGGTGTGAGACTCTTGTTATTCTACGGTAGGCAGGTTGTTCAATATGGATTGGGCGTTTTCCGTGAATATGCTGTCCGGGTAAAGCTTCACGAAGGCTTCCAATGTATCTTTTGCCTCTGTCAAGTGTCGTGCCTTTTCCTCACTCCGGTCAGTTGGTTGTTGTTTTGAAAGCTGAACTTTTAAAATGGCCAACTCGTACAATGCACGTATTCCCCCATCGGTTTTTTTGTATTTTTCCCAGAGTTCTTTAAGCTTTTCTGCTCGTAGTTGAGGGTCCTCAATCAGCATTGTTTTTGCCAGCAGAATGTTATCCTGCAGCGGTTCATCCTTTTTTATCTGGGCATTCAGTTTTTCGAGTTGCTCAGCATAATCCTGGTTATGTGGATTTAGCAGTACGAATTGTGCCAGGCGTGCTCTCGAGCCGGGTTCATCAGTACGGTTTTGTGAGCTTATAAGGTCTTTTAGTTGTTCCAGTTTTCTGGTCAGTTCAGTCAATTTATACTTGGTAATCGCCGTCGTGGCTGGTTTTCTGAATGCCGTAAAAAGTGAACCCATATCGCCACCTGATTCGTCTATCAGATCTATTTTTTCTTTTATAATATCTTCTGCTTCTTTAATAAGCTGCTCTGCTCTCTCGAATTTACCCTGCCCGGCCAGCCGCGTGGCGATTCTAAAACGGGCCTCCAGCGTCTCATTGCTTGAGTCGAATTGTTCGTAAAGCTGATACCATATTGGGAGTGATTCCTGATATGGGTAGTCACTGTAAAAGTGGAGTATTTCCTTTTGCGCCATAAGCTCAGTGTCCACGGCGTATTCACTTAGAAGGGCTTTATAGTAAAGTGCGATAGGCATCCTGTGCCCTTTGAATCCTCCATTTATAAACAAATCATATTGTTCCATCAGCCATTCTTTTTTGGCACGAAAGTCCAGCTCATCAGGCAGGATAAACCAGCTTGGCCACCGTCCATAGCCCAATTGTATTGTTATCTCCTTTTTCAATTCCTCCCTTAGCAGGATAGGTTCAGTTGGATAGAAAAACTGCGCCAGGTATCTGCGAACCTGCGGATTAGTAATTGTCTGGTCGAGTGCCTTTGTGATGGTATGGTCGTGAAACTCAGATACTTCTTCCGGATTGTTTTTTGCAATGTGACGCTGGTAAGCCAACTCGGCAAAGCCTATCTTACGCGTGAATACTCCGTACGCTAATATTACCGTCAGGAGGGTGAAAATCCAGACCAGGCCCGGCCGGTAACGTGTAAAATGTCCTATACCAAGCACCTCTGCAGCGATAGCTAATCCCGTCAGCCAGGCACAAATCCACGGTGCAAACGAGAATCCCAGTTTGATTGGTTCAACTCCTCGGATTCCACCAAGGATCGCCCAGTATATTAGTTGCGGAGCCATACAAAGCGCGATGGCGATGAATCGAGAGCGGAATCTGAGCGGCCGTGAAGCGGCCGCGATGCAGCTTATTAAAAGGCAGATGGCAAGGCCCGGCATATTCGCCAGGAAACAAACTGAGAGGATAAACGGTATGCTGTAACTAAAGCTTAAAAGCTGTGAGACAAGCACCGGTGCTGCCGCGAGAACTCCCATTAGGAGCCCCAGTATTAGTATCTGCCACGGGTATTCAAATATGCTAAGGGGGCTTAGTGTAAACTGTCCAATTCGCCACAGTTCACCTGTGGCAGGCTCGCCAAGTCCAAGAAGCAAAAAAGACCCGACTGTAATTTTTGCCCAGAATAGACATCCCAGGGCGAATGTGCCGATTGCAAGAGTCCAGCAGGTATACACGTTGGAATGGCTGTAGTGAAGTGTGGGCCCCACCGTCATAAATGTTTTGGCTGTTACAAGCTGCTTTTGATTTTTGGCAGCCGGTTGTTGTGCCATAATTACAGCCTTATTTATCTTGCCCGCTCATTATCTTGTTATAATAGTTAAATATGAAAAAGTATATAATCGCGGCAGGCTCAGCCTCTGATAATGTCCGCGATTTTCATCAGTCGGCTGATATTGTCGCGCTCTGCTTCGGCAAGCTTGTCGTAGATATACTTAATTGTTTCCTGAAGCTCCGGTATAACCACGTGTTCAAGCACATTTACCCGCCTTCGCGTCATCTGCAGTTCCTTGGCCAGAAGCATAGCCTGCTTTTCCTTTTCCGCAAGTTCAATCAAATGGTCGAATGCCCTCTCCAGCGCCGCCAAAGCTATGTCCAGCTCACCGCTGGTACTTGCAAAGCCGTAACAGACAATCTCGCCGGCCGTTTCTTTTGCCAGCTCCGGCACCTTCACATTCATTATGCGGGCAAATGTTATGGCCAGAGAAAACTTCTTCGTTGGCACCTCCATCGCGGCTTTAATATCTTCCGGCTCCATTGTTGAACGCGCCATCATAAAACGCCTCGAGGTCTCGAGAAGCTCTGTTTCCACCTGCCGGCGTAAAGGTTGTATCTGGCGGGCTATTTGAACAAGCTGCTTGGAAATCTCATCGCGTTTATCGCTTAGCAGACGGTGCCCTCTGCTCGCAAGCGCGACACGCCTGCGAAGATTTAAAAGCTCCATTCTCGTGGCATTAACGTTCGTCAGCATCGCTTGTTTCCGACGGAGCGTCTTCTCCGTTAGTCCGCTTAGTACCGCCTTCCAGCGGAGTCTCCGGGACTTTAGATTGTTCCTGTGTTTCGTCTGTCTGCTCGGTGCTGTTCGCTTGTTTCTTGAAACGCGGCATATATTTCTTTATCAGCTCAACGTCGATACGCTTCAGTTCGGCGCTCTCGAACATGCTTAAAAGCTCCCAGCCCAGATCGAGTGTTTGTTCAACAGTTCGGTTCTCATAATACCCCTGCGAGACATATCTGGCCTCGAAGTCATTGGCAAACTTCATATATTTCTTGTCTTCTTCTGAAAGGGCCGCTTCGCCCAGAATTGTCGCCAGCTCCTGTGCTTCCTTGCCGCGGGCGTATGCCGCATAGAGCTGGTTATAAAGGTCGGCATGGTCTTCGCGCGTCTTTTCGGCGCCTATACCCTTATCCTTCAGACGCGACAGACTCGGCAGCACATCCACCGGCGGCGAGATGCCTTTTCTGTGCAGCGGCCGAGAAAGGATAATCTGTCCTTCGGTAATATAGCCGGTCAGGTCCGGCACGGGATGGGTTTTATCGTCCTCGGGCATTGTTAGCACCGGCACCATAGTAATTGAACCTTTTTTTTTCTTAATTCTCCCGGCCCTTTCATAAACGGTCGCCAGGTCGGTGTACAAATATCCCGGATATCCTCGCCGGCCCGGAACTTCCTTTCGTGCTGCGCTAATTTCCCGAAGGGCTTCGCAGTAATTTGTCATATCGTTCAAAATTACCAGAACGTGCATATCCAGCTCGAAGGCCAGGTACTCCGCAGCCGTAAGTGCGAATCTCGGCGTCGCTATCCGCTCAATTGCCGGGTCGTTCGCGAGGTTGATAAACATCACCGCTCGCTCAATGGCGCCTGTATTTTGTAAATCATTCATAAAAAACTGTGCCGACTCGAATGTGATACCCATTGCGGCAAAGACAACTGCGAATTCCTCACCTTTTCCCAATACCGTTGCCTGCCGGGCGAACTGTGCCGTAATATCGTCGTGCGGCAGCCCTGAGCCGGAAAATATCGGCAGCTTCTGGCCCCGAACCAGCGGATTAAGTCCGTCTATTGTTGATATACCCGTCTGGATAAACTCATTAGGATAATCCCGGCCGTATGGATTGATTGGATTGCCGTTAATGTCCATCTTTTTCTGGGCTATAACCGCCGGGCCGTTATCTTTCGGAACACCGAGTCCACTAAAAATCCGCCCTAAAATGTCGGGCGACAAGCCAAACTCCAGCGGCCTGGCCAGGAACCGGACAGTACTGTCCTCGACGTCAATGCCATCGGTACCTTCGAAGACCTGTATCAACACCTTATCGTTTTCCACCTGCAGAATCTGCCCGTGCCGGATTGAACCGTCGGGCAGCTCAATATCGACTATGTGTCCGTATTTCGCATCATCGACCGATTCAACCAGCATCAAAGGCCCGTAAACACTCGTAACTGTCTGATATTCTTTGAGCATTGTTAACTCCTGCCTCGTATTCCGTGAAGTTTATCTTGTTTCATATTTTGTACTATGACACTACTGTCTTTTTTAGTTCATTTATCTGTTGGCTGATTGTGTCGCGTATCCCGGCGATTTTTTCGATTTCATCTTCCGGAATGTAACTTGCCCTGGCAATTTCCTCTCTTATCGGCAGCTTGAAAATATCGGCCGTTTCTGTCCCTGTCTCGATTGCCGCTAAGCCTTCGGTGTAGAAATGCAAAACCGTCTTTAGCATCTCGAATTGCTTTTCTATCGACGTATGCGTATCAACCTTGTGAAAGGCGTTTTGATGCAGGAAGTCTTCACGGATACTCCTTGCCGTCTCGAGTGCCAGCCTGTCCACGGCCGATATCGCCTCTGCCCCAACCAGCCGGACAATCTCCACAAGCTCCGCCTCCTTCTCCAGAAGCGCCATAGCGTGCGCAATCATATCATCCATACTGTCGGCCTTGTCTTTATCCTCGAAGCACTCCCTGAGATATTGTTTATAAAACGAGTAGCTTCTTAGCCAGTCAATCGCCGGGAAGTGCCTTTGTGCCGCGAGCTTGCCCTGCAGCGACCAGAACACTTTTACCACGTGCAGTGTCGCCTGAACCACCGAGTCCGACAGGTCACCGCCCGGCGGACTGACCGCTCCGATTATCGACAGCGCTGCTTCACGCCTCGGTTTGCCGCTGCACTGTACCCGTCCGGCCCTTTCATAGAACGAGGCGATTCTTGCCGCGAGGTAGGCCGGGTACCCCTCCTCGGCGGGCATCTCCTCGAGCCGGGTCGATATCTCACGCATCGCCTCGGCCCACCGACTTGTACTGTCCGCCATAAGGGCCACCACATAGCCCATATCCCGGAAGTATTCGGCTATGGTAATGCCCGTATAGACCGAAGCCTCTCTTGCGGCCACCGGCATATTTGACGTGTTTGCAATAAGCACCGACCGCATCATCAAAGGCTCTCCGGACCGCGGGTCCTTTAATTCCGGAAACTCCGTCAGCACATCGGTCATCTCATTACCGCGCTCCCCGCATCCTATATATACTACCACGTCCGCATCGACCCATTTGGCGAGTTGGTGCTGGACTACGGTCTTGCCCGTGCCGAAAGGCCCCGGCACACATGCCGTACCGCCCTTGGCAATCGGGAAAAAGGTATCGATAACACGCTGTCCGGTCAGCAGGATTCTATTAGGCGCTAGCCGGCCTGCGCTGGGCCTTTCCTCACGCACCGGCCACTTCTGCATTAAGGTTAATTCTTTTTCCTTGCCGTCCTCGCCGAGAACTGTTCCAATTTTCTCTTCGACGGTGTAATCACCCTCGGCCAGATTCTGCACCGCCCCCGCAACGCCGTGTGGTACCATAATCCTGTGAACCAGCAGTGAACTTTCCTGTACTTCACCAACGACATCGCCGAATACGACCTTCTCGCCGTTCTCAACTGTCGGTTTGAAATGCCATTTCTTATCTCTTTTCAGCCCCGGCAGCGAGCTGCCCCGGCTCATAAACTCCCCCTCCTTGTCATAAAGCAGGTTAAGCGGCCTCTGGATGCCGTCGTAAATGCTTTCAATCAATCCCGGCCCCAGCTCCACGCTTAAAGGCATCCCGGTATTAACCACCGGCTCACCGGGTCCTATACCCGTTGTTTCTTCGTAAACCTGAATGGCGGCTGTGTCTTCGTGCAGCTCCACGATTTCGCCTATAAGGTTCATCCCGCTGACGCGAACAACGTCGTACATTCGCGCCCCACGCATTCCATCCGCCAGCACGACGGGCCCAGCTACCTTAACTACTCTTCCCGTTTGCTTCTCTTCCATTCTTAAAGGCCTTCCACTTATGAATTAAATATTCTGATTGCTTTGTAAAATATCGATACCCGTTGCTGCCTTGAGCGCTTTGACAAGGGTTTGAACAGCAACGCCTTCCGGTTCGGTCGTAAACGGCACAACAATAACGCAGGGGACAGGTTTATTCTGCTCATCGGCAAAAACTTCTCCCGCCGGCCGTGCTATATTCTCAGCCACCACCACAAGGGCGTATCGGCCGTCTAAAATTTCCTTGGCCGCCGTTTGTACCGACGCCGCCTGCTCGCTGACCGTATATGTATCAAGCCCCAACGCCGAAAACGGCATCACAAAATCAGTATCACCCAAAACCGCAACTTTACCTTCCACTAATTATATCCTTCTGCAAGTCTGTCTAAAATCAGCCTTTTATCCAATTGGTTTTTCTTTGCCGTTAGTATCATTCGCACCTTGCGAATCTCATTTTCCTTTGCCAGCAGATATGCAATAATCGGTTGAGGTCCGGCCGTAATCTGTCTGGTAGATTTTAGGAAGCCGACAAGATATTCTTCGCAGAGCCTTTCGAGTCGTAAAAATGATTTCTCGCCGGTCAGATAACTAACGCCCCCTTCGAATATCTCGTAATAAGGGTTCGCATAAAACATACCTGCCAGCGCTTCGTATCCTGTATTCAGCCCCGCGAGCAGTCGCTCCAGTTCCAGGTATCCGCCTTCGATAAAAACATTTTTTTGTTCTGACTCAGCCCATTTCAAACGCAGCATTATTCGAATGTTATTCAAATCGATTTGTATCTTAAACAGGTTGCTGAGAAATACACTGCCTAATTGCCCGGCTCGTCGCAGCTCATAGGAAGCCTCTACGCTGTCAACGGCATAATCGACCTGGCGAATATCTTTGCCGACGTAATATCGTAATACTGCCTGCTCAACGGCTTCGGCCATATAATCGGGGAAAAGAGCATAGTTTTCTCCTTCGAAGACTTCCTCGAATAGCTCCGGATTTATATTGCCTTCTTCGCTGTAATCTTTTCCCAGCGGGCGTTTTGTTAAAACCCGCCGTACAGCTAATCGCATATTTGCGAAATCATCACGGGACCGCATAAGCCGCACTATGGCCTTATCAAGCATCAGTTCACTGAAAAGCTCCCGCACTGCTGTCCGCCTTGACAGAAGCAGTTGTTCCATCTCGGCGGTGTTTGTTGCGGCCCGAATCTCGCCGTATTCCGTCGAGCCCAGTGATTCGACGGCCATTGTAAAATCGGTTGCCTCAGCGAGGTCCTGAAGAAGCGGGCCGGGCAGCATCTGAGTTTCCAGCACGCGTACCACGGCGCTTTGATATGCATATCTCCAGTCGTCTTCGCCGACCGGCGGATAACGGTAAAATCCCAAGGCAGCTTGTACCCCGTAACTATTCACCCGTTTAATCTCCCACTCACTCCCCGGTTTATAATGTATAATTCCGAGCTATAAACTATCTACGAACCTGCGAAGAGTTCCTTTGCCAGTTCAATTTCCAGGTTTTCTCTCGCCTGTGCCAGCAGTACCGGCAAAGTAACGTTGACTTTAACTTTGCCGCGCCTTAGCACGAAGCCGGTATCGAAATTTCCTTTATTTTCCGACAATTTCAAATTAGCTTTTTTATTCGAGCCAAGCTGATTGTTAATTTGTTTGACTAATTCAGCGTTAATTCTGCTTTCATTCCTGCCGACGATAATCTCCTCGTCGCCGGCCTGGGCTGCCTTGGTTATCAGCTTGCTCATCAGCTCACGATACTCGTCATCGCCCATTTCTTTCATTTTCTGGCCGGCTGAGGTAAAGACCTCTTCCAGCAGCCGTCTCTTTGTTGCCAGGTTTTCTTTGCGAAGCTCCAGCCTTGCCCCCGCCAGAAGCCGCAGCCTTTTTTCCTCAGCGGCCTGGCCGGCCAGACGTTTTGTCTGGTCACGATATTCCTCGAGTTTTTTTGCCAGTTCTTCCTGTTGGTGGGCAAGTTTTTCCTTTGCCTCGGCGTTTATCTTCTCCGCCTCTTCCCTGGCCTGTGAAAGTATCTTATCAACAACCTGTTCGGCATTCATATCATTTACCCGTCCAGTTTTATTCGGCCGGCTGTGTTCTAAACCGCCTGCGGCCAGTTAATACCAAATAGCAGCATAAATATGCTTATAAGCAATCCGAGCACGGCGTAAATCTCTACCATAACCGCATAGACTACACCAGCCTTGAAGGCCATCTCCGGCTTTTTTGCAGCCATCATGATACCCGCCGCGCACACCCGGCCCTGGTGAATCGCGCTTACCAGGCCGGCAAACGCGGCCGGCAGACATGCTGCAAAAACCTGAAAGCCCAGTTTCACAGTCAAATCCACAGGTCCGCCTTCGCCGAAGAAATTCAGGTTAAGCATCACCAAGAATGCGGCCAGAAAGCCATAAAAACCCTGTGTGCCCGGCAGTACTACCATAATAAACAGCTGCCCATATCTTTCGGGTTTCTCACTAAGAATGCCCGTGGCGGTTCTGCCGGCGGTTGCAACCCCGATAGCGGAGCCTATACCAGCCAGTACAGCGGCCAAAACCGCTCCAATCAATCCTAAAACGAATCCCCATTCCATGGTTAAGTCTCTCCTTGTGTATTTTGTACCTCGTATTTTTTATCGCGTATCTTCTCGCAGATACGCTTCACGCTTCACTTTTTACTATGTATATGTTCTTGTACTGTTTTCCCAAAGGCTCAAACAACCTTCCGCCCCCCACCAAAAACTTCGGGAAGAATTCCACATACTGTAATCTCAGCGTATGAACAAATGCGCTTAATCCTGAAATGGCTGTGTTAAAAAGGTGCCCACCTATCAGCACAAGAATAGCAAGAATCACACCTACATAGGGTATACCTCCGGCAATCTTGCCGATGACGTTAATTGCCATCGCCAGTCCTGCCGTCACCATACCAAGCGCCATCAGTCTTAGATAGCTCAGTACATCACCCACATAGAAAATTGTGCTGAACAGTTGATAACTCCCCATACCTATTCGACCGGCCCAGCTGCCTTGCCTTTCGCTGAACAATACTATCATCACTGCCGGTACCGCCGCCGTCCACACACAAATCCTGCTTATGACCGCCGGTATCATACCCACCTTGCTGAATCCAAACAGCATTAGAGAATTCAACATTACCAGCCAGGTCAACTTTTCACAAACCGCCCCGATAAAGTCTTTGCGTACCAGTTGATGTATGAAGGCAATTGCCAGGCCCACGATTATCTGGAAATACCCCAACCCGAGTGCCAGTACGAAAAACGTCATCGGTTGTTCCAGCGGGTCAAACCACATCATCTTTTTTCGCACCGGCGCCAGTTGCGGTATGAATTGCTGTATCGCGTCACCAAACCACCCGCCCGTTAATGCACCCGCTGCAATTGTAGTAAGTGAACAGGCCCCGAGCAGCCAGAAGAGCATTTTATCGCCTTGCATTTTTCGAAGCATATACGCCACCACCGCAATGATAACGATACCGTAACCGGCGTCAGTCAGACAAAGCCCGAAGAACAGCGCAAAAAAAGGCGCCAAAAAAGCTGTAGGGTCAACCTCGAAGTGTTGTGGCATTCCATACAGCCGCGTTATAACCTCGAAAGGTCTGACTGTACGAGTGTTTGTTATCTCCACCGGCACGTCTTCATCCTGCCCCTGTTCCATTTCCATCAGGCTCGATGCCGAGAACTGTGATGCTGTTGCCTCCAGCCGGCCGTAATCGGCTTTCTTGACCCATCCTTCCAGAAGAACTGTCTGCTCGGTGGCCGGTGCCGACGTTTGCACCTGCTGGCGTTTAAGCAGATTCTCATAGTGGTCTAAAAGAATCTGTAGTTTCAGGTACTCCTGCCCCAACTCGGCCGCTTTTTCATATTCTGTTTGAAGGTGCTTTGATATCTCGTTGAGTTCGGCCTTGTTCTTTTCATACGCTTCTGCCACCGTGCCGGTCATCGACTCAAAGCTTACCGGCTCGTAATCCGCAGCCCGAAGCACTTTTTGGACATCACTTATATTCTCTTTGAGGCAAACGATAACGCAGGCATGTCGGTTGCCTGTACTACCGACCTGTTCTAATGCTGCGCCCAGCTCCCCGAGTGCTGCTGCTGTCCTCTCGAAATGCTGGCCGGGTATCAATCCCAGAAGGATATTTGTTCGCCGCAGCTTTCCGATTTCCTCTATTGGCGTTGTCAGCCCAACCCATGGCTCCAGGCTCTCCACCATAGATCGGCAACTCTCATACCTGCCGTTTAACCTGCCAATCTTCTCGCGTACTTCCTCGCACTTTTCAAGAATCTCCAGTGCCTCTCGGCCTGAGACCACCTCACTGTAAAACTTTTCTGCAACGACCGCGCGAGGTGAAAGCATGCCCGTCAATCCCTTTTTCTCCTGTTTGTACTCCTGCAGAAATGATATGCTTTTTGCTAATCGGCTCGTCAAATCCTGCAGGTCCCGAGGTCGAGTGCTCTGGGGCTGCAGTTCCGGCCAATCCTTGCTCACCATTGCTTTGTCCGCATCAAGCACTTCCATAATGCCTTCCTGCTGAATCGCCTCAAGCAGCAAGGCAGCTTCACTGCGATGCGTGGCAATCATAACTTTTTTCATCTGAGCAATGGCCATATTATTGCTCTGTTAAATGTCCGCTGAATATTCGCAATTAAAGACTCTTAAGGTATTCCACTACTTTCGTTACCGCCTTATCCATTCCTGCCCCGGCCTTTTGCTCTAACTGGCTTCGCTCATTTTGGGCCTTGGCCTTTAGCTCTTCAATTTCCTTCGTCGTCGCTGATGCCGACTCGTTGACCGCCTTATTGATTGCCTCTTTGCGTTCGACCTCAGCTTGCTGAAGCTGCTGGTTCCTTGCCGTTTTTGCCTCTTCAGCATTCCTGGCTGATTCTGCCCGTGCCTGTTTGATAATCTCTTGAGCTTGTGCTTCTGCTTGTTTGATTTGTTTGATTAATTCCATTATTTATCGATTCCTAATCCAGGTGTTTATCTACCTTTGCGGCAAGCTCTTTTACATGCTGAAGTGATTTATCGAATGCTTCTCTTTCAGCTTTATTCAAATCCAGTTCGATAATTTTTTCCATCCCTCCGGCTCCCAGTATTGCCGGCACACCCAGAAAATAACCGCCGACGTCATACTCTTTATCGCACCACGCACAACACGCAAGGACATTCTTTTTATCATTCAGTATGGCCTCGGTCATTTTAACCGTACCGGCCGCAGGAGCATAATATGCGCTCGAACCGAGCAAATTAACCACCTCAATTCCACCCTTGCGAGTTCGCTCAATGATAGCCTCAATCTTCTTCTTCGGCAAAAGTTGCTCGAGCGGTATACCTTTTACGCAGGTAAATCTCGGCAGCGGGACCATATCGTCTCCGTGTCCGCCCATTAATACTCCTTGTACATCCGCGGTACTCACGCCTAATTCCGCCGCAACGAAGTAATTGAACCTGGCCGAATCGAGGGCTCCGGCCATTCCCATTACTTTGTTTTTCGCAAAGCCACTAACCTTTGCCGCGGCATGAACCATCGCATCGAGCGGATTGCAGACCACGATAATGAAACTATCGGGTGAGTATTTGACTACCTGTTGGGTGACATTTTTGACGATTGAGGTATTCTTTGCCATCAAATCATCTCTGCTCATACCGGGTTTTCGTGGAAAGCCACTGGTGATGATGACAATATCACTGCCGGCGGTTTGGCTCCAGTCTGTCGTGCCGGTTATTCTGCACTGGTACGGATGCACCGGTCCTGCCTGGGCAAGATCCAGTGCCTTGCCCTGTGCAAGTCCTTCAACTATGTCCAGTAGTACGATGTCACCAAGCTGTTTTGCTGCAGTAATGTGGGCGGTTGTTGCACCGACATTACCCGCCCCCACGATGGTTATCCTGCTTCTTCTCACAAGCTCCTTTCCGACATCCTTGTTTGTGTCACGGAAATCAAGGATATGATTATATATACTCGACAATTTTTTTCTATTGAAAAATCTGGACTGATTTCTTGTAGGGCTCTGTCGGAGCACGTGGTTTTTTTGGTTTGTTTATCTTTATTAAAGTGTTAATTTTTTAAACTGTCTTGATGGAGCCGTTACAATCAGGTAAAATTTACTCTAAATACGCGTAAGATTGCCGGCAATCGTACTTGCCGGATATAGTGATAAGGTCGCTGAGTGGTCGAGAATAAAAATCGGACGGTTGATTTTAACGGGCAAACTGTACCAAAGCCCTCGACAGGCCGGGGGCATAACTTGTCTAGGAAAAAAACAAGGCGGCCGTTGCACTTGCCTGAACCCAGCCTTGCCCACCTACAGAGACTTACTGATAAAACCGGTATCTTTGAGCATGCCGACGGCATCCACCCGGATAAGAAGCACGGCTATTGCGCAGAGGATGTCGGCCGTGCCCTTGTGGCTGTGCTGAAGTACGCCCGTTATTACACACACCCAGCGACACATCAGTTAGTCGATACCTATCTAAAATACTTAAAGCACGCCCAGTTGGAGGATGGTCGCTTCCATCACAGAACCAGCACTGAGGGGAAGCTGAGCAAGCAAATAGCTTCTGGTGATGACTTTGGCAGAGTGCTTTGGGGTTTGGGACACGCAGTCGCTTACTCCCTCAACGCTCAAGTTGAGGCGTTAGCCAGGCAGTTATTTGAGCGCGCTTTACTGCATATTGTCACCAGTGATATTCAGACATATTCCAAGGCTACCGCATACTCTGTCCTTGGTTTGCATTATTACCTGAAACGCCATCCAAAATCATCACATGCCGAGAGGACCCTAAAGGGGCTTGCCGATTATATGCTATACGTTTATGGCCAGAAATCTTCCGATGACTGGTGCTGGTTCGATGATTCTGTGACCTACGAAAATGCCAAGCTGCCTCATTGTCTTTTAGCCGCTTACGAGACCACAGGACAGCAGAAGTATCTTGACACGGCCCGCCAATCGCTGGATTTCCTCATTAATGTTAATTTTCCAGACGGGCAAATGATGCAGGTAGTCGGAAACCGCGGCTGGTATCAAAAGGGCAAAGAATGCTCGCGATTCGACCAGCAGCCCATTGATGCCGCCGGGATGGTCCAGGTCTGCGCCGCTGCTTATAGAATTTTGGGTCTTGAGAAGTACAAAGACAAAATGATTTCAGCCTTTCAGTGGTTCCTCGGCCATAATATCCTCGGCCTGCCGGTCTACGATGCCTCTTCCGGTGGCTCGCGGGACGGTTTGTGTGCGGATGGTGTGAATAACAATCAGGGGGCAGAGTCAAGTATTATGTATTTAATCGCGAATCTGACTGTTAGAGAAGCCTGCGGCCTGACAGGACAGACCGGTGTTAATCAAGCCTGATGCCTTGCTGTTCAAGCCAGCTTTTCAGATCACCCATCTCGCTGTCGAAGACTTCATTGTCGTAATCTTCTTCGAGCTTCAAAATGCTTTTGGCCAATTCCGGCTGGTGTTGAATAACGTCATTCAGTTTCTTCTCAAATTCTTCGCTGCTGGCTCGCAGGTCATCAAGATGCAATTTCAGCCCGAGCATGCCGGCTAATCTCCTGGCCAGTCTTTCTATACATTTTGGGTTGTGGCCCTGTACGTATGCGGGAATCTCGGCGACGAGGCTGACCATATTTAGTCCTCTTTGCGGACAGCTTTTTGTAAGGTAAGTGACGATGCTGGCCGGCCCTTCATAATCGGAAAATCTTACACCATATTGCTCCAGTCCGTCTTTTAATTCCTTATGGGAAACCGAGCAATAGACCCTCGGCTCGCGGGTATGCGGCACGAGCCCGGCCACGCTGCCTATGAAATATATGGTTTTGACGCCGAACTTGCTGCAAAGCGAAAAGATACATTCGGCATATGCTTCCCAATGACAATGCGGCTCCTTACCCGAGAAAATTATCAGCTCGCTGCTTTCTGCGCAGGAGAAGATGTTTTTCGGCACCTGGAAGTTGTCGATCAGGCCCTCTTTTATTTTCGTATGCGGCCGAAACAATGCTGAGATTTCCATCGAACCCGGGAAACTATAGATATAAAATCCCTCCGGCTCGATTTGCGCGAAATCCTGTGCCTTGAGCTGCCGCCTGAGGTATTTCAGGGTTCCGGTCGAGGCTTCTCCGCCGTTCATCCAGCCCGAAAAACCCAGCAGGAGACGCGGATTGGTAACTTGAGGTTTACTATAAACTTGCAGTTTTTCGCTTGCCATCATTCATTCTCAGCATTGGATACCTTACTTTTTACCAATTATTCCCGTTGTTTGCCATGAAAATTACAATCTGTTCAAAAAATACACCCTCGGACAACAGACGCAGATGAACTTTAGTTCTGAGAGCTGTTTTCAGACACTCAGGGGGGTAAGGTGAATTGATATATCATAAGATCTGCGATAGCATCTTGCTTTATTAGTATTTGATTAAGCGAGCGATTTAATCTGAAATCTCATGCACAATCCTGGATATCTGTTTTTCTAAAAGCTTTGAAAAAATTTCCTGTCCCTTCGGATTCAGATGGTCTCCCTCGCTATAAAAGAAATCGTCTCGGTCAAAGTAAATATTGTGAAAGTCGAGATTCCTATATAAGTATCTGCCGTAAGCAGGATTTTCCGAAGTCATTTGTTTTAGTTCTTTGTCTATTATGTATTGTCCCGCACGTTCTGCATAGTTTTTTGATACTGGCATTTGCAAAGTTACTACCCAAACATTATTCTCTTTGCACATTTGTAATATCTTATCAAAATAGACAAGAATTGCTTCATCATAAACATCCCGGCCATCCAGATGATACTTTGCTCTGCTAAAAGCGAATTCCTTGTCAGTGGACTGTTTCCTGTCTGCCCATGCTCTGTCCTTGATGCTTGGGGGTTTTGGTTCCTGTAACAGAAAACGCTTTATGCTGCCTGCTATATTCTTAACGAAATATTCCTGTCCTAAGCGCTTGTCCAATATAGTTAGTACATTACATTTTCTTGAAAATATATGTCGTCCCGTCAACCTTGACACTTCAGAGTAATCAATGTATCTGCTCCAGAAAAAAGGTGTATCAATGCTATTTGTTTTGTAAGAACTGAACGTGTGCTGATCTATCGGTATGACAACAAGCTTTAGCGAAGGCATTTGTAGTATGTAATGCTTTAGAATATAATAGGATTGAATATAACTGGCTTTTCCAAACGACAGATTAAAAGCGCTGCTTCTAATCCTTTGGGTATCTATCCCCTTTCGAAAATGAGAATCTCCAAGAAAAATCACCTCCAGGTTCTGTTTATTCTTTTCAAAAGCTGATATGATATTGAGGTTCTTTGACTGGCTGACAAAAAAGACTCTGTTCGTCATCTCCAAACATACTAACGAAGCTACGAAAAGCCCGACAAATATACAGACGTGAGCCTTTCGTATATTGTATTTTCTGCTGCCTTCAAAATTGGAAATAAACGAATTCTTCACTGGTTCGAACTCCCAGCAACAGCAGGTAATATAGCATCACCAAATAAGAAACGATCTGTACGGCAGGTCTTAATTTCATCATTGCCAGCAAATCACACCTCTTGTACTGTAATATCCCCACGGCAAACAATGGTGCTATGAGAAATAAAAGTCTGCCCAGTTCACCAATGGGTGGAAATTGAAGACCTGAAAATAAATATATCACCAAACTAACAGCTTGATTCAAGGAGGATGCCCTGAAAATCAGCCATCCAAAACACACAAGATGAAAGAAGAATATGACTTTCGCCATCCACCATAGCCTTTGAACAATAATATTCCGCGGTGGAGATATTTTCTCAAGCAGGATTTCAAATCGTCTATATGCCATAAGCAGGAAAGCATGATATATGCCCCAAAAAACGAATGTCCACGCCGCACCATGCCAGAGGCCCCCCAAAAGCATTGTTATCAAAATGTTCCTGCGTGTTATGACTGCGCCCTTCCTGCTGCCTCCCAGCGGGATGTATAGATAATCCCTAAGCCAGCTTGAGAGGCTTATGTGCCATCTGCGCCAAAATTCTCTTGGATTTGTCGAAAGGTATGGCTGCCGAAAATTTTCCATTATCTCGAATCCCAGAAGCTTACCAAGGCCCCTGGCTATGTTACTGTATCCTGCAAAATCACAGAATATTTGAAATGCAAAAGCGTACATCGCTAAAACTATCTCGCCGCTTTTGTACTTCCAACCATTGAATACGGGTTCAGCTATTTTTGCCAGGTTGTCGGCAATTACCACTTTCTGGAACAACCCCCAGAATATCAGATAGCATCCCTCATAGAACCGGTCCACATTAAACGTGCGCGGTGAAAGTATTTGTGGAAGAAGATTCTTTGCTCTCTCTATTGGGCCGGCAACAAGCTGAGGGAAAAAGGCAACAAAAAGTGCAAAATCAAAAAACTTCCTTGTCGGCCTGAGCCCACCCCTGTAAATATCTATCGTGTAACTCATCGTCTGGAAGGTATAGAACGAGATGCCAACCGGTAGAATAATGTTTAATGAATTTAACCGGATTGAAAAGCCGAAATGATTAATAAGTGCCGTCAGGTCACCTGCAAAAAAATTAAAATACTTGAAAAAGCCGAGTATGGATAAATTGCCGAACACACTCAGGAACAGAAAAATCCTTTTCCGTTTCATAGAAACTGAATTGTATATCCTTATACCGCATATGTAGTCGAGTATTGTGGAGATAAAGATTAAGGACAGGAATTTCCAGTTCCACGCCCCATAAAAAATGTAGCTTGCCACAAGCAACATTCTGTTCTGCCACTTGTGATTAAGTACAAGATACAATCCATACACAATCGCCATAAAAACGGCAAATTCTAACGAATTAAACAGCATAATCCGATAGTCACCATCCAATCATTGAAATACCGCCTGATAACGGACATAGTGTTTTCCCAGGCTTAATAAAGAGCTTGACCTCTTATTGCCGGAGAAGCAAAAGTAGTCACGGCAACTTTTTTTTCGACATTTTAGTATTGTCGCATTAGCCACAACTGTTGTTGGTCCGAAGCGAACTTCTTGCCCGGGAGTTTGTATCCAAAGCCGCAATGTTATGCTGTTTTTGAGAAGGACAAGCCTTAGTAAATTCCCCGCTCCACCACATCCGCCGGTGATTAAAAGGTTCTTTGCCGGATTCTTGGAAAGCTGTAAAATGTTATTATGTTTAGCGACTCCAATGAAAACTCTGAAACCGCCGAGGAAGCCGAAGGCGAGTATTCTGATGAACTCAGCCCGGATGCTAAGCCGCTTTGTCCACAATGCCTGAAACCTGTTGACCCTAAGGATTACTATTGTCCGCATTGTGGTTCGGACGAGCCGATTAATCCGCTCACTGCTTATATGCCCTTCGTACGGCTTCGCTATATGTACAGCGTATTCGGTGCAATGTGGCGAAGGCTTTGGGATGATAATACAGGCTTCTTTGCGAGCTTTCTGTTTATCCTGCTCATTATCGTTTTTGCACCAATTCTTCTTATTGTTGGCACGCCCATTATGGCTTGCAGGCTTATAAGGGACCGACAACTGCAAAAGCCGCACACGATTTTGTTACTCATAGGTTTCGCAGCCATTGTTATTATTGTGTTGCTTAGCTGGGCAATATCAATTTGAAATGTATCTTCCTCTGCCAAACTGCGGGCTGATTATCATCTCACGTGCAAAGCTTTTGGAGCTCGTCAATAGTAACTTCGCCCAGATTAGTAACTACCTTTTCAGCCTTATTTAGTTCGTCCGCTGTGTACGAATTGGTTACTGCGAGTGTATGCATACCTGCTCTGTTAGCAGCTTCAAGGCCCCAGGGTGAATCCTCTACCACAATGCACTCGGCCGGTTGAATTTTCCTTTCTTGTTTTTCATTAAGTTTTTGCAGGGCCAGATTAAATCCTGCCGGGTCGGGTTTGCTTTCCTTAACGTCGTCTGCTGTTATTATCGTTTCGAAGAAATCCGGCAGTCCAGTCCCGCTTAGAATCGCGTCAATATCGTTGCGCACGGCGCCGGAGCAGATTGCCATTTTTATCCCGTTTTGTTTAAGCATACCAAGAAATTCGGGCGTGCCTTCGATTATATTACTTTTGGTTTTTGCCAGCTTTTCGAAAATTTTACCCTTTTGTGTCATAAGGTTTTCGATTTCCTCGTCGTCAAGCTGATGGTTGTGCGCCTTGGCCATTTCTTTGAAGCCTTCATAATCGTTTAGTCCCAGGTAATCCTTGTAATAGTCCGTCTCGGATATCTCGATGTTGTATTTTGCCAGGATTTTATTGAATGCCTGAAGATGTGTACGTTCCGTATCGCTAATCACACCGTCAAAATCAAATATAATAGCTTTGAGCATTGCTAATTCACTCATTCACAACCGGCTGGACAATCGATTCGTAATCGGTAAATGTTGATTTATCACCGCTTTGAATCATTTCCGCAAGGGCGGCGATTTGCCGGGCCTGCCGGATTATATGTCGTCGCGCGACGATAGCTTTGCGTTTTTTCATCGAAACCATTTGCCCGTTATTACTATCAGCTACAGGAATCTCCATATCAACGGTGCTGCTCGCCTGGCCGCATAACAAGTAGCCGTTAATCAGGTATATCGCAATATCCACCAGCGCCCTTCCGTAAAGGTCCATATATTCGACGCCGTTTTCTTTGACAGCCTTAATTGATGCTTCAAGGTGTTTATGACTCTCTGCCAATATTTCCAGCAGGTCCTTAACCTCGCTTTCATAGCGTTGTCCTGCAAGCTCGGTGAGATATTTCTCGGCCGTCCCGCCTGTAACGCCCCGTACAGCCGCGACTACCTGAAGCTGGCTTGTGCCCTCGTAGATTGTTGTAATTCTTGCGTCGCGTGTATGTCGTTCGCTGGCATAGTCCTGCATATAACCGCTGCCGCCGAGGACCTGTAGCGAATCGTATGCGACGCGATTGCACATCTCCGAGCAAAAGTATTTACTCATAGGCGTAAGCATCGTCGCAAACCTTTTGTACTTTCGTGATTCAGCCTTGAGCTCTTTGGACTTGGCCTTGGCTTCCGGCGGCCGGTTCTCGAGCTGTTTTAGGTAGCCTATATCAATATCGACTATCCGCGAAGTCTCATACAGCAATGCCCGTCCCGCTTCGATACTCACTTTCATATCCAGCAGCATATCCCGCACCGCCGGCAACTTTTCAATCACAACTCCGAACTGTTTCCTGCTTGCCGCGTAATCACGCGCCACTCGATAAGCCGCCTCGGCTATCCCCATCGACTGTGCGGCGATGCCGATACGGGCACCGTTCATAAGACTCATAACGTACGTTATAAGCCCGCGCTGACGTTCGCCAATGAGCTTTGCGGGAGCATCACTGAAAAAAAGCTCGCACGTCGGGCTGCCGTGGATTCCGAGTTTTTCTTCGAGCCGGCGTACTTTGACCCAGGGGCCGCGTTCGACGAGGTACAAACTAAGTCCCCGGCCGTCGGAGATATCCGGCTCGCTTCGGGCAAGTACAAGCAGAATCTCGCCGCAGCCGTTTGTTATGAACCTTTTTACGCCGCGAATGAACCAGTTGCCCTCCGCGTCCTGATAGACAGTTGCGGGTTGTTCTGCTTCCATATCGTGGCCTGATACCTTCACCGCCTGTAAATCCGAGCCGGCGTCCGGCTCCGTCAGCACCATCGCACCGGTAAGCTTACCTGAGGCAAAGCCGGGCAAATACTTTTGCTTGATTTCCTCGGAAGCGAAGGCGTTAATCGTCTCCGCAATTCCCTGCAGGCCGAAAATATTCATAAGCGCGGCGTCTGCACGCGAGACGATTTCAATCGCCGCCGTGTAAATCAGGTTCGGAAAGTTCAGGCCTCCGAAGCGGTGTGGCAGTGTAAAGCCCATTACCTCGGCCTTGGAGAGTCGCTCGAGCGATTCTTGTGTGCCTTTTGCATATGTTACTGAGCCGTCTTCGTTGAGCTTGTTTCCTTCTTTGTCGATTTGCTCCGCACGAGGCGCGATAAACTCTGCACTCAACTCGCCGAGACCGTCCAGCACCATATCGTAATTTTGAATAGCCTCAGCCGCGTTGGCCGGCGCATAGTCAAATTCATCCGCGAACTTAAAATCCTCTTCGCTTATTTGAGCCAGTCTGCCGAGGTCAATGTGCCTTAGCAAAAACTGTATATCGTCGTTGTCTTTATAAAAATTTCCCATTTTAGATTCTCGTTTTATGCCCGCTATCCACTAACTTTTTTCTTTGATTGCTTTAATCATCTTGGGCACAACGTTGTTTAAATCGCCCACTATTTTATAATGCGCGACCTGGAAAATAGGTGCCTCCGGGTCACTGTTGATTGCAACGATTTTCTGACTCTGGCTCATTCCCGCCTGGTGCTGAATCGCGCCGCTGATACCAATGGCTATATATAGGTTCGGCCGAACTGTCGTGCCGGTCTGCCCGACCTGGTGGTCCTTATCGATAAAGCCCAGGTCAACGGCCGCTCTTGTAGCTGCCGGTGCCGCGCCGAGAGTGTTTGCCAGATCGTAAATCAGCTTGAAATTATCCTTGCTGCCCACCCCGGCACCGCCTGCCACGATTACTCTGGCGGCCTTGAGGTCGACTTTTTTCTGGCGATGCCGCTGTGTGATAATCCTGAGTGGCAAATCTTCCGACGACGGCTGAACGCTTTCTTCGATAATCTCGCCCTTGAGGCTGACGTTCGGTTCCGGCAGAATCATCACGCCTTCCCGCACAGTAGCCATCTGCGGCCAGCGGTCATAGTTGATAATTGTGGCAATGATATTTCCACCGAACGCGGGTCTTACCTGGAACAAAAGGTTTTTGTGCAGTTCGCCGTTTTTTGTGGTTTTATGGTCGCCTATTTGTAAATCAGTGCAGTCCGCGGTAAGTCCTGCTTTAATTGCGCTTGCGATTCGGGGCGCCAAATCCCGGCCGGTAACGGTCGCGCCGTAAAGCACAATTTGCGGTTCATATTTATGAATCAACTCGTAAATGACCCGGGCGTAGCTGTTTGTCTGGTAATCTTTTAATAACTTGTGCTCTGCCAGATAGACCTTCTGTGCCCCGTAGCGGACAAGTTTTTTGGCAAGCTCTTTGACATTTTCACCCATTAATACCGCCGCCAGCTTCACCCCCAGCTCCTCGGCCAGTTCCCGCCCTTTGCCAAGAAGCTCCAACGGCGTATCTTCCAGCTTTCCGCCGTGCTGCTCGGCAAACACCCAAACCTCACCTTTCCTGTTCACTTCTATCATATCTCGTCTCTCGTGCACCGGATTACGAAATTGTTTTATCTACAATTAGTTCGTGCACCATATCACTTATGCCCCTGGCGCTCGGTTCGATGTCTTTGCTTTCCTTTGCGGCGAGTACCACGCTTTGTATTCGGTGCACCTTTGTCGGCGAGCCATCCCGGCCGCACCAGTTCAGGTCCGCCTCGACAAAATCCAAATCCCATTGCTTCATCAGCAGGCCTTTTTTTTCTAATTCACTGCATTTATGTTCAACTAATTTCTTAATATCTGCATCATCTGCATCAGGATTTTCAGCTTTTATTTTCTGTTCAATCTCAATCGGCGTTCGTGCGTTTTTATATCTCATCATTTTTTTCGCGGCAGCGACCCGTGGCTCATTCGCGTCGCCCGTAACGGTAAGCAGGACCGGCAATTTTGTTTGCACTTCCTGCCAACCGTTGCCTATATTCCGCCGGGCGGTGAGCGTCCTGCCATCGAGTGAAATTAGCTGCTCGACGTAGGTGATTTGCGTGATGCCCAGTTTCTCCGCCAATTGTGGGCCAACCTGTGCCGTGTCGCCGTCGATGGCCTGCCTGCCGCAAAGGACGATGTCGTAATCTATTTTCTTGACGGCGCAGCTTATAATATAGCTCGTTGCTAATGTATCGCTTGCCGCTGCCCGGCGGTCGGTGATTAGCACCGCTTCATCGGCTCCGTGATAAAGTGCTTCACGAAGGATATTGCTTGCCGAGGGAAGCCCCATAGTGATGGCCGTTACCTTGCCGCCGAACTGCTCCTTAATCTGAATCGCCAACTCGAGCGCATTAAGGTCCTCAGGATTTAAGATGAGCGGCAGCTCCGCACGGTTTACCGTGCCGTCCTCTTTCATAGCATTGCTCGTAACTCTTTTAGTGTCGGGCACCTGTTTGATTGGCACTACACAGTTATAAGGCACCTCCAGGCTCCTTGTGTTATTGGATTGTGTAATTTCTGAGAATCAAGCAGTTTAACCGGCCGCTGTTATAAGTCAACCATAAAAAGCGCTTTGGCTTAGTACGCTTCCCCTTGCGTTTCTATTTATTATCCGAGCGGCTCGTAAAATTCTTTCGGTTTGCCTCCCAGTGTGTTGGTTAGCGTGCCGAGTTTCTCGATTGTGCATTCGATGTGGTCACCGGGCTGCAAAAATTCACCGGTTGCCATAGCCACGCCTGCCGGTGTGCCCGTGGCTATTACATCTGCCGGTTCGAGCGTCATTATATGACTTAAGAAAGAGACAACATCGGCCACCGGGTAAATCATCTCGCCGGTATTGGCCTGCTGTCTGATTTTGCCGTTGACGCTAAGCTTCATATCGAGATTTTGTACGTTTTCGATTTCATCGGCGGTAAGCAGATACGGGCCTAACGGCAGAAAGCAATCCGCCCATTTGCCGTTTAGCCAGTCGTAGAATTCATCCCACGGCCGCTTGGCTCGTCCCTTTTTGAATGTAACGCTTCGTGCTGAGATATCGTTGCATATACAGTAGCCAGCCACATAACCGAGCGCTTCATCTGCTTTTACACATCGTGCTTCTTTTCCGATTATAACCGCAAGCTCAATTTCATAATCGATTTGCTCACTGTAAACCGGCCAGGGAATTTCGCTGTCCGGCCCGGTTATTACACTCGGCGGCATTATGAAAGGTCGCGGCACAGTGTTTTTACGCGGCGAATCGGAAAGACCCAGCGCCAGACCTGCTTCTTTGATGTGTTTGCCGTAGTTGCCCGCAAGCCCGATTACCTTGCCCGGCTGAGTAATAGGCGCCAGAAGCCTGACATTGTCACACGGCACCAGGCCTTTTGCTCGATGAGTCAATTCGGCAATCGTTTCTGTGCACACCGGGCCTCTATGCAGGATTTCACAAACGCTGCGTGGCGGATTCGGCCCCTGCCAAGCCGATAGCACGTCAATAATGCCCTTATCAGTCAATACTCCACAGGATGTGAGTTCATCTCGACGGTAAGTTATCAGTTTCATCTCACTTTGCCTTTAATTCAATATAGAACCAATTTCAGCAGCTTGATGCTGTTAAGCGAAATTATAGGAAAAATAGCTTGAATTTGCAGCAGGAAAACCTTGTAATGTTGCAATATAGGTGCTTTATGGAAAGCCGTGTGTGATTGTGATTTTACATGTTTGAAGTCTGATAAAGGACTTAAAATGGCAAAGGGATTGTATGCAAAGATTCGTGGCTGGCTGCGGCCGCGGAGCGAGACTAAATTTCCAGACTATGGCGAATCACTGGATGAGCTGGGCCTGATTAGTCCGGAACCGGTTGATGAAGGCGGGCAGGAGCAGCCGAAACCACAGAAAACTAATGAAGTGCTGGTTAAAAAAGTTCAGCCTGTGGATAAGTCGGTTTCACTGGAAAAACTGCAGGGGGCGTTTAATAAGCTCGTAGACCAGCTTCAGGGTATAAATGAGAATCTGGCTCAACAGGTTGCCCAGCAGAAAGAGCTGACGAATCGAATTGACCTGCTGCCGAGATTGCTTGAGAGCTTTCCTGTAATGGTGGCCAACCAGAAGCAGGTTGTCGATGAGCTTATCGAAAGGCTCAAAGGCTCTGCACTAAAAGGTGAGCAGTTTCTCGAGGCGGTCGAAAAGATTCCCCGTGAGGCGGAAAAGCAAACTAACTCACTGCTGACTATTACCGACCATCTATCGGCCGCGGCCGAAAGCGATGCGACAATGACCCAAAGTTTTAACAGGTTTCATCAGACTCTCGATAAGCTCAGTAAGAACACCGAGGGACAAAAGGACAGCATTCTTCAAATGGAAAAGACCTTTTCCGCCAGCGACAGATATTTGAAATATCTTGTCTCAAAGCAGAATAAGCGCTTTGTATGGGTCTTTTGGACGGCTATAGGCGTTTGTATCTTTGCCATTTTCGCACTGGTTGTTGCGGTGGCTGTAATACTTCAGCAATAAAAAAAATTTTTGGTTTGCATTCCATGTTTAACCTGGGTATTAATTTAACATTGTGCTCTTTAACATAACAGATTGACTCTGACTGCAGGTCCGAAACAGATTGTTTCGGATACAGTCAAACGGGAACACGGTGAGAATCCGTGACGGTCGCGCCGCTGTAAGCGTCCGCTCCGAACGGTCCCGGCTTAGAAAGTTATTTGTCGGGACACGAAGTGTTCGGAAGGCCGAGAGACGGTTAGTTCCACTGTCTGTTTTTTGGGTTTTTATTTTGTGATAAGCATAAAGAATAAGGGCTCAGCAGATGGGAAGGCGTCTTGAGGTCGGATGCAAGTCAGAAAACCTGCCTGCAGTTGGTTTTACACTTGTGGGGTTTCCGCGTTTTGGAACACCGGTGTGGCTATCCCAGGCGATTGCTGAGTTTTGAATCTGGACGGAGTTGGCCTTTCGCTTTTAAGCCTGGCGGATTAGTCTTGTAATTGAAAACCGTCGTTCCTTTTGCGGGAACGGCGGTTTTTTTATTAATTTTGCCAGGCCCCCGCGTAAGGGGCGAAAGGAGAAACAGAACTATGGCTTTGAGAGGATTGGTGATTTTAATTACTATTTTAACAGCATCTTGCGCATTCGCAGCCGATATAGCCAACTTTGATGACTTGAGTATAGAGCCTAACTCCTACTGGAACGGTTCAGACGGTGCAGGCGGTTTTATCAGTGGCGGGGCATTTTTCAACAACAATTATGATTTTACTTGGTACTATTGGGAAGGATTTGCGTATTCGAATATTACAGATACGATAACGAGTGGACCAGCGGGTTTGTACAACTGTATCGCGGGAACAGGACAGGATGATTCAGCTAATTACGCAGTGGGATATGTCGGCTGGGATGACTTGCCGACCATTAGTTTCAACGCTGCAGAAATAGAGGGTTTGTATGTGACAAATAATAACTATGCGTATTATTCGATGTTGAATGGTGATGTATTCGCCAAAAAATTTGGTGGCGACGACGGCAACGACCCTGACTGGTTTCTTCTGACTATCACGGGCAGAGACGCCTGCGATGTAGAAACCGGCAGCGTGGAGTTTTACCTCGCTGACTTTCGTTTCGTGGATAGTAACGATGATTACATTGTAGATACGTGGGAATATGTTGACCTTAATTCGCTTGGCATGATTAATAAACTTGAATTTTCACTCAGTTCAAGTGATACGGGTGAATGGGGGATGAATACGCCGGCGTGTTTTGTGGTAGATACGATTGTTCTCGGCCGATATGCGCCGGCAGCGGGAGTAGCGGGTTCAACTGCGGTCCATATGGATAATAACAGCATTATCGGCTGGGCGAGTGGCTGGGAAAATTATGTGGTTGGTTCCAATTGCGATCCCGAATGGCAGACGCCGGAAAAGGCGATGGGTGATGCAAACGGGACTTCATATGATATCGTGTGTCTGGGGCGTGGAGGTGAGATAACTTTGACTTTTAACTGCGGTATTGGTGGCGGCCCGGGGTATGACTTTGTCGTATTTGAGAATGGTATTATTGATACGTTTCTGGAACTTGCTTATGTCGAGGTTTCAAGTGACGGTGAGAATTTTTTCCGTTTTATGAACGACTCTCTTACAGAGGGGCCGGTCAGTAGTTATGGCGTGGTCGAGCCGACTGATATCGGTGGTTTTGCAAGCAAGTACAGGCAGGGATACGGTACGCCTTTTGATTTGGCTTTGTTAAAAAACACTTCAGGATTACTTGATACTGATAATGTCGAGTGGGTACGTATAGTTGACATTGTTGGTGACGGCAACGATTTCGATACTTCCGGCGATATTGTATATGACCAGTATCCAACTACGGGCTCAGCCGGTTTTGATTTGGATGCAATAGGCGTTTTAAACATGAGGACGGCGGATTTCGACCAAAGCGGCAGTGTCGACTATGTTGATTTGTCTATTCTGGTTCAGGCGTGGTTAAGCCAGCCGGGTGATGAAAACTGGGATGTTCGATGCGATATTTCTAATCCGGCCGACGATATCATCAACTTCCTGGATTTTGCAGTGTTTGCTCGCCAGTAACGGCGGGAGGGTAGCTTATATGAAAAAAGCATTTACATTGCTTGAATTGCTAGTTGTCATAGCGGTCATAACTCTTTTGATGAGCATTTTGATGCCTGCATTATCGGCAGCAAGGTCACAGGCTCAAACTGCTGTTTGCCAAAGCAACCTCCGCCAGCTTGTTCTGGCTAGTACCGGGTACGCTACTGAGAATGACGGCTCTATGGTTCTGGCTGCCGAAGATATATGGACGAATAATTTGCATCGCTGGCACGGCGTGCGCGAAAATATAAATGAGCCGTTCGATTCACTCAGAAGCCCAATAGCTGGATATTTGGGTGACGGCGGTGTAAAGAAATGCCCGAAGAAGGTTAATTTCCGCAAAGGAGACTCTTGGGAGTGGGATTTCGAAGACGGCTGCGGCGGCTACGGCTATAACAATACTTATATCGGCTCTCGAATTTGGCAGTCGGGATTAGGGGCCACCGATAAAGCCACAAAAATAACCAACATAGGCAGTCCTGCGGATACTATTATGTTTGCTGATACTGCAATGAGCAAGTTAGACGGCGGTGTTCCGTATTATATGGAATACTCCTTTGTTGAACCTCGATACTGGTTCTCCGGCGGGCAGTTTCATCCGGAGTGGGGCGATCCTTCTCCGTCCATTCATTTTCGCCACCGTGGCAAAGCCAATGTTGCCTGGGGTGACGGCCACATCGATGTAAGAGAAATGGCAGATTATGATGGTATTAATGCTTATGGAGTTAGGTCTGCAGATGTGATGTTAGGTTGGTTTAAGCCAATGGATAACACGCTTTTCGATTTGGAGTAAATTTCCACACCCTTACGGATGTAGGATTAGAAAGGAAGAATAAAGTGGATTGCACCGCCTGAATTTGTATAATTCGCGGTGTGGAAAGGGGCAGCGATAAAGGATTTATGAAAATAGCAAGCAGGGCGGCTCTTCTTACATCGCAGGGCCTGAACCAGCTTCTATGGCCTGCGGTTTGTGATAACTGCGGCGAAAGGATTAGCGAAGCTGATAATTTTCTGTGCCGGAAATGCTGGGACGAGCTGCTATTTTGTGCGGGCGCTGATTACTGTCCTCACTGTGGTCTTGATGCCTCCAGGTATGCTCTTGTTGATGGAAAATGCCCCAACTGCCTGGGTATGGATATTCACTTCGATAATATAGCCCGCGGCGGTGTATATCTCGGCGCTCTTAGAAAGATGATTCTGACCTTTAAGTGTTCCGACCGAACGGAACTTGACCGGCATCTGGGCTTTATTGCAAATTCCGCCCTGCAGGGCTGCGGTTTCTGTGACAGGATTGATTTTTTTGTCCCCGTCCCTCTTCACTGGCGAAGGCGAATTGTTCGCGGCTATAATCAATCCCTTATTGTCGCTAAAGTTCTCAATCACCCATCGGCCCGGCTTAGCATCGACCTTGTACGCATTCGTCATACAAAAGAACAGCCGAGTATGACGAGCTTTCGGCAGCGGGCCCTGAATGTGGCCGGCGCTTTTGCCGTCCGGTATGGCCATAAATTTGCACAAAAGAACATCTGTCTGGTCGACGATGTCAAGACAAGCGGCGCAACGTTGAACGAATGTGCACGGGTTTTAAAACAGGCCGGTGCCGCAAACGTTTTCGCACTGGTTTTAGCCGTTGCCGGACAAAACATCTCTTAGCCCTCTGAGAAAAACGTCTAATTTATTGAAAGAGTTGCCCCGCAAGGTTATAAATGCAACTTAATGGTAAAAGGATTTCGACAAATTGCTGTGCTAACTGCTATCAGCAGGGTCTTCGGACTCGTACGCGATATTATATACGGCCATTTCTTCGGTGCCGGCGCCCTGTTCGATGCCTGGGTTATCGCATTTCGGATTCCGAATCTGAGCAGAAGACTCTTTGGCGAAGGAGCAGCATCGGCCTCGCTTATTCCCATTTATAGCGAGGCTCTTCACCGAGACCCTGATGAAGCTGGCCGGCTGGCGAATACTGTTGTAACAGTCCTGTTTGTCCTGTTAGCTGCGATTGTTCTGGGAGGTGAGGCCTTCATTTGGATTTATTACAAGCTGTTCGCTTTTCATTCCGAGACGAAATTGATACTCTCTCTGACCTCGGTAATGCTGCCGTATATGCTCTTTATTTGTTTAGTGGCTATTTTGGCCGGTGTCCTCAATGTTCACAGACACTTCGCATCACCCGCAGCGGCGCCGATTGTGCTGAATATCTTTATTATAGGCTCGATACTTCTGACCGGAACAGTACTTAATATCCCGACAAGGCAGCAGCTTTTTTATGTTGCCGTTGCCGTGATAATTGCCGGGCTGGCCCAGATTGTAATGCAGCTTTTCCCACTTCGAAGGGCCGGCGTTCTTATCAGGCCTGACTGGCAGATACATTCTGAATCTTTCAGGAAAATGATTATCCTAATGGGGCCCATGATTCTCGGCCTGACGGTCACGCAGATAAACACCCTGGCGGACGACTTGATCGCCTGGTGGCTTTCCGGCTCAGACGAAAAGGGCTGGTTTTTTACTTTCCTTGGCAGCCAAATCGCGTATCCACTGCAGCGAAGCTCAGTCTCACACTTGTATTATGCACAAAGACTCTATCAATTGCCTCTCGGTGTTTTTGGTATATCCTTAGCCACTGCCGTCTTCCCAGTGATGAGCTCCTACTCGGCCCAAGGGGATATAAAAGGCCTGGGAAGAACAGTAGCAAACGCTCTTAAGACCGCCATCTTTATTGCCCTTCCTGCGACAATCGGATTAATTATGATTGCTCAGCCGTTAATTTCGTTGTTTTTCGAACACGGCAAATTCACCCGCCAGGATACTCAGATGACGTCGTTTACTCTGATGTTTTATGCGATAGGCCTGTCCGGCTATTTCGCCCAGCAAATCCTGACTCGGGCCTTCTATTCTATGCAGCACTCGAAACTACCCACGCTTAGTGCCTTGGTCGCGGTTTTTGCCAATTTTGTTTTGAATCTTGTGCTTGTTTGGCCCCTCGGGCGAGGCGGCCTGGCCTGCTCAACTGCATTATGCTCGTACCTGCAGGTGACCATTCTGCTTACCGTGCTTCGGAGAAAATTGGGTAGTGAAATCCTTGGTAAGTTTGCAACCTCGTTTATTAAGACGGTCGCGGCAACCGCTTGTATGTGGGCTGCCGGATATGTTACGCTGAAATTGTCTCAGGAACTGCATAATGCCTTCAGGGTGATTCTAATAATCGGCGTCTCAGTACTTATTTATATTCTGGCAGCGAAGCTGTTTCGAATTGAGATACTTTCTTCTTTAATCGGCGGCAAAAATAGTCTAAACCGGCGGTATTCTGAGAAGTAAAGATATTTGTTTTTCGTTTAACGGTTACGTAACTCGTTTCGTCTATTCCCGATTCTGTCGGGACAACTCTTCGATGAGTGTTTAGGCGATACGGCGGGTCTCATACCTCTTAAGTTTCTACCTGAATTCTGTTATCTAAATCCAAACAATAGCTATACATAGAGCGTAAGACTTATCGGGTCTTATGTAAGCGTCAGTGATTGACAGGGACGGGCTCAGCGGTTATAAGTTAAGTTTAGCCGAAGAAAGTCCGAATAAATGTTATTGATAAGACTCTCTTAACGAGATTTCGGAGGGCATTGATGTCCGGGCTCAGGTTGTTTTCATTCATCGCAGTGATTTTGGTTTGTTCACTAAACTCTTTTGGACAGGATTCTCAGAATTCACAGAAGTTACTCTCACCCCACAATGCCGTCACATTTTATGAAATTGCCCGCGAACTGTATGTCTACGCAGACCCTCAAAGTCCGGAAGCACAACAGGCGGAGGTGTTTTTTAAGGCCGCTTTGGAGCTTGATAATCGTGCCGATTACATCACACCTGACTTTGTCAGGTTTGCCTCGCAATATTATGAGCGGGACTATTCCGAGCTTGTTCTTCAGGTACTGCGGCGCTATGTCGGCAGAAGTTCGAATCTCGAAGTTGTAAGACTGGCGGCTCGTTATCTGTTGGAGCACCAACGTACTCTTGAGCAGCGCATAGGCATACTTCAAAAACTAATCAAAGCACTGGGCGAGAAAAATGCCGTTTTAAGCTCGGAGTTAGCTACCGAGATGGCCTTGCTGACGGCTGAAAAAGCTAACTATCCACTCGCCAGGGAACTGCTGAGGGAGGCCTATTACGCCAATCCTTATAACCGACTGGCATTTGCCAAATACAATGAGCTTATTGACAAGGAATTAAAGCCGTCAGTTTATCTACGCCATTTGAGATTTGCCTTGAGGGCAAATCCTCTGGATATTGAAGCTGCGCTGGGATTTGCTGATTACGCCGAATCACTCGGTCTTTATGAGCTTGCCATAGACGCCTATGAGTATTGTTTCGAACTTTTTGGCTACCTGCATCCATCTGAGTCGCTGCCCCCCGCCATATATTTACGCTGGGTCAGAAGTTGTTATAACGCCGAGGGTAAGCAGAACAAATGTCTTCAAATCGCTAAGGACATTCGTAAAAAAGGCGTATCCGATTTGTATTTTGAGGCAATTACGGCATTGGCAGCTCTGAAAACCGGCGATAAGGCACAGGCCAACAGAATCTTCCAGTCCCTGAATTCTCTGGCTGAAAAGCAGCTTGGACTTCAAAGCACCTCCTCAAAACAACGCCCCGTGCAATGGGCCTGGTTCTATTGCTTTGCTTGGCCTGAACCCGAAAAAGCACTTGCTTGGGCGAATAAGGCGTATGCCGACGACCCGAATTCCCCGATGGTAACCGCTATTCTGGCCTATTCTCTGGTGATGAACAAACACCTTCAACTTGCTGAGCCTTTTGTCAATCCCGATTTATCGGGATATGAGCTTAACCAGGTGGCTGCACTGACGATGGGCCTGATTCAATTAGCTAAGCAACAGAAAAGTGTCGCTCTTGAAGCATTGAAAACTGCAATTACTATAGATGCCGGCTCACTCGAAGCGCATCAAGCCAGACAACTGCTCAAAGAAAACGGCTCTGATTATATACCGCTTAACGACCCTGCTCTTATTTTACAGTCACTTCGGGATGAGTTCGGAAAGACAATTGTTCCAAAATTTACGCCTGCTGGAAAAATTTTGTCCGTAAAACTCGGAACAGTCGGCGGCACGGAGTTAAGTTACGGCAGCAGAATCAATGCAAATTTTGTGATAACGAATAACTGGCCTGAGCCGTTTGTGATTGGTGATGACGGGCTTGTAAAGGGTAATATCCGTCTCGATGCGGAGGTTAGCGGTGAGGTCAACGAAAAAATCCCTAATATGGTGAATTTCAGGTTTGTGCCGGCCTCCCCCCTTGAGTCTGACAAGTTTTTGGTGATACCTTTGCAGATTAATACAGGGCGATTTAGAGAAGTTATGCGCAGCTTTCCACAGGCAGCGGTTGAGATTAAACTCAAAGGCTACCTGGACCCTGTTATCGATGCAAACGGAACGCTGATAAATTGTTTCCCTGATGTAAAGCCCGCTGAGTTGGTTATTCGTCGTCGACCGGTCAAGCTGAGCAACCGCTACCTTCAAAACCGCCTTGAGTCACTTACAAAGGGCAAGCAGGGACAAAAAATAATTTCTGTGAAGTTGTTTTCCGGGCTTCTGTTGGAACAATACGCTCTGCGAACAATTCAGCGTACTTACAAAATCACTCCAACATCAGAACTGTCGGACCTGTTGAGTTCCGGACTGGCAAGAGCCTTGGCAGACAGCGATTGGACTATTAAACTCCAGAGTACGGCTGAGTTAATGGATGTGCCACTTAACTACGAGCTGACCCGTGCGTTGGCGGGCAACCTGAATGATGAGAACTGGCCGGTCCGCCTGATAACCCTGTTTTTGCTGGGCAACTCGCAGGGAGTCAGCTTCGAAAAAGTGCTGGACTGGACCGCCGAGTATGATACTAACGAGTATGTTAGAAATATGGCGGTAGCATTAGGAGGCAAGGCCCCCAAACAGGAGCCTTATTAAGTATTTTTGGCGGACAGGGCCGGGAATTTTGGTCAATTGTTCTTGTCAAAATCGTCTCGATTATGTATATTGCTACGATTTCAACAAGCTAATCGTGTTTTTTGAAGGGAAGTTTCAATGCCAGCAAAAGTAAATACTGAGAAGTGTACCGGTTGTGAATCCTGTGTAGAGGCCTGTCCGAGTGAGGCAATTAAAATGCAGGACCAAAAAGCTGTAGTTGACGCCGAGACGTGTATTGATTGTGCCGTATGTGTTGACGAATGTCCCGTGGGAGCAATTACTGTAGAGTAATTCTAAGCACGGATAATATAAAACGGTTTTTGAGAAAGCATAGAACTCAACATATTTTGAAGACCTTTGTTGTGTAAAAGTTTTTCCCCGATATAGGCCCCATCGTCTAGGCAGGTCCAGGACACCGGGTTTTCAACCCGGCAACAGGGGTTCGAATCCCCTTGGGGCTATTCTGTTATCGGCCAGGATTGCGGTTTTTAACGTGTCCTGGCCGTTTTGTTGTCTATGGTTGTCTATGAAAGTCCCCCTTGTTTTATGCGGTTACTGCGCCAAGCCAGTGGACAATACAAAATCGCCGAAAGCTGGTAAGCAATTCATAGCCTCTTGTTCGGATTCCTTAAAGGTTCTTGCGTATGTGTTAAACGTCAAGCGCGGGTCTGAATGTCTTGCAAGTTTCTGCACAACCTTAGCAGGGGTCTGGCTATTAGCGAGGAAAGAGATGTAGCTGTTCCGCAGACTGTGAAATACTATCTCGTTGCCGTCTTCATCCCTGCTGCCGTCCCGATATAAACAACATCGTATTTATCAAGTCTGGGCTGCTTTTTGAAAAGAACATATATCCCACGAGTCCAATGCGGAATGGTCTTGATGTCCTCCTTCTTGCAAAACTCCACGCACCTTTTTATCAGTCTTAACTCACTAACAGCCATTTCATAATTCCCCCTTAAAGGCCTTGTCGAGAATGGAGGGCAGCAAGGCATCGAGTTCGGCAGCTGTTTGCTTTTGAAGTTTTTTCAATGAATCAACCTTTGCCTGAAAGGTATCAAGACAAGAAACAATGCGTCGCTGTTCAGTAAGAGGAGGCAGTCTGATAGGTAAGGCTTTCAATTTTCGGGAGTTAACGTTAGCTTGGCCGGTCATCTGTTTACGCTCACGGAACATGTATTCTCTTCCGATTGGAGAATTTATGTAACGAGCAATAAGATACGGATCAGCACGTAATACATCAAGACGAATACGAATTATGTAAGAAGCGAAATCCCATTCGCCTTTAATGTCAAATACGGCACACTTTCCTACAAGCTCAGCGCTGTTTGTTCGGTTCACTAAGATGTCGTTTCGTTGTAGGATCCACTTCGCTCGGTCTTTCTCAGCTATGTTGAGATACTTAAGGTCGCGAATATCTAGGATGCCATTTTGAAGGCAATTCAATACAAACCCGGATTGGCCCCCTCGTTTGCATTTCGTATATTGTTTACAATCCACTCATCCCCACATTTACCAGCGGCTTCCGTTATATAAATGGCTGTCTCCAATGCTTCCACCTGACAGAAAAACAGCTTGTTATCACGTTGTGGATTTGTCCAATATTCCAGAAGCCGTCTCGTTGTCTTTGTAATGTGAACATATCCTCCATCACGCCACATTTTGACTCTTGCGCGTATTTGATTGATTGGTTTGTTTTCCTCCTCACGATCTTTTGTCCACTCGGTTTCAAATACGAGTTGTTTATCTTTCCCCCGTCGTCTGGGCTGGGCAATAGGCACGAAATAAGAACTGATTCGGCGTTCCTCGGCTATTTCATCTGTGATTCCGTCATCGCTGAATTTCCAATGCCGACCTGGCTCCTCAAAAGGTGAGTTTAGAACTGGATTTTCTATTACAACCTGCCTCATTTTGCCGTTTCTCTGCCACTCAGACAATAGACAAATTCAACCAAATAATACCACTAAGACTTAAATTCATCAATTAGATTTTAGATGACAAGATGTGTAAAACAAGGCCAGAAAATGAATTAGGCAACAGCCGGAAAATTCATTCCTGTGGCTCATTATAGGCGTCTAAAAGGCTTATTCATGCTTGGACACATATAAGCTTCCGAAAGAAACGCAAATTACTATGGAATGGAATTTCCTATATCCGCTTGGGCTACGGAAGAAAAATGTCTTTTTATTGAGTAAAAACAGAGTTTACAGGCTAAGTTGCAAGTTTATAAAGGCAGAAAAACCAATCTTAAGAAATATTATAAATATATATCGTAATTTTTGACAATTCTATTGACAGATAAAAAGCCTCAAGGTAGATTGTTTCAAGCATGCTTCAAACTGGCGTTTATAAGGACGTATATAAACCAGTCAGTTGGAGGAGTAGGTGGAATGGTAGTTTACAGGCAGAAATCAAGTTCTACCAATGGGTCTATATCAAATCACCTGTTTATTCTTAATAGCCTTGTTGGAGATTGTATGTATGAGGGAAAATAGTAAAAGGGTGAAATTATGAAAAAGTTAATTATATTAAGCATTTTGTTGGTTGGCTTACTTTGCATACCTGTTTTTGCTGCTCCAATAACAATTTACGTCGACGATGATGCTCCGAATGACCCGTGTCATGGAAATCCAGATTACAGTGACCCACTTGAGGATGGGAGTATGCAGCATCCCTTTGACACGATACAAGAAGGGATTAACGTCGCTTTTGATGGCGATACAGTTATAGTCGCTCCCGGCACTTATACTGGTAACGGCAATCGGGATATTGATTTCAACGGTAAGGCCCTTACTGTCAGGAGTATTGACCCGAATGATCCAAATGTAGTTGCGGCAACAATTATCGACTGTAATGGTACAGAATCAGAACCACACAGGGGTTTCTATTTCTATAGCGGCGAAGACGAAAATTCAGTTCTGAATGGCTTGAAGATTACTAATGGCTATGGTCCTGATCAGGGATCTCACTCGCGTGGAGGGGCAATTTGTTGTATTTCAGCTAGCCCAACGATAAGGAACTGCACCTTCAGCGATAACTCGGCATATTGGGAAGGCGGCGGGATGTACAATCAATCCAGCAGCCCAATACTGACCAACTGCACGTTCAGCTGGAACACGTTGGTAGGTATGGGGGGCGGGATGTGCAACCAGAGTAGCAGTCCCAAGCTCACGAATTGCACCTTCAGCGGCAACTTGGCAAATAGTCGGGGCGGCGGGATGATTAATTATTCCAGCAGCCCGATGGTAACTAACTGCACGTTTAACGAAAATCAAGCTCACGATATGGGAGGTGGTATGTTTAATCAAGGCTCCAACAGCCTGACCCTGACCAACTGCACCTTCAGTATGAACCATGCCGGCTCGGGTGGCGCGATGCTAAACTCAGGCAGTAGCCCAATGCTGACCAACTGTACGTTCAGTGATAACCGGGGAGATTTGACTGGTGGTGGGATACACAACCAGGATAACAGCAGCCCCAAATTCACGAATTGCACCTTTAGCAGAAACTCGGTACAGAGAAATGGACGAGGCGGCGTGATGTACAGTTGGGATAGCAATCCTACGCTAACTAATTGCACCTTTAGCAGAAACTCGGTACAGACAAATGGACGAGGCGGCGTGATGTACAGTTGGGATAGCAATCCTACGCTAACTAATTGCACATTAAGCAACAATTTGGCAGGAGAATATGGTGTGGTGTACAATTATGACAGCAATCCAACAGTAAATAACTGTATCCTCTGGGCTAATACTGGTTCACAAATCTATAACTATGGGACGAGTTCACCGACGGTTACTTACTGCAATGTGCAGGATGGTTATGACGGCGCAGGCAATATTAACGTTGATCCTTGTTTTGTCAATGCAGATAGTGATGATTTCCACCTGCGTCCGGATTCACTTTGTATTGACGTGGGAGATCCGAATTATGTTGCAGGGCCAAATGAAACAGACCTTGATGGAAATCCGAGAGTCATTGGTGGCCGAATCGATATGGGTGCATATGAGTTTGTGGCCCTTTATGTTGATGCAAATTCACCTAACGACCCGGGAACCGGCACACCTGATGACTCCTTCAGGCGCATTCAGGATGGGATCGATGCTTCTACTAAGGGTTATTTTGTTCTCGTAGCTGGAGGGCAATACAATGAGTCATTAACAATTGAAGATGGGAATGATATATATCTATTCGGAGGTTACGATGGCAGTGACTGGACTGCACCCAGAGACCCCAATACCAATGAAACCATCATCGATGGTCAATATGGGTATGACCAGCCAGTTGTTAGTGTAATTGATGCCAGCACGACCATTGATGGATTTGTTATACAAAATGGACAAGGATACCAACGCAGGCACGGTGGTGGCATATACTGCGCTTCCAGCAATGGAACAGAGTTAACCGTGAGGATATTTAATAACATAATTCAAAATAATTTTTTATCGTCGTTCCTTAAATGCTATGGCGCAGGCATTTACTGCGATAGTTATGTTAAACCCGTAATCGTTGACAATGTCATACAAAATAACACAATGGAATCTACAGATATATGTGCAGGTGGTGGCGGTGGTATTTATTGTGCAGGTTTAGCCTGCAAGATTTCCGGGAATGTAGTTGTTGATAACGAGATTTATTCTTCCTATCAGTATATTTATGAATCCTCTGAGGGTGGTGGAATATGGGTTGGTGGCGGTCTGATTTCAGATAATACGGTCTTGCGGAATCTCGTAGTTGCTAATTATCACTATTACGACCGGCACTATGTGAAAGGTGGAGGGATATATTGTAATGGTCCAGCCACCTTAATGCGAAATGGGGTGGAAGATAACGAGTTATTCTGCCGGGGATATGAAACTGAGACAGGCGATACATCAGAAGCGTACGGGGGAGGCATCTTCGCCCCTAATTGTGAAATAATCCAAAATATTGTCAAAGGTAATACCTGTCACGGCGATGGTGGTGGTTACGTATGGAGACCAACGTATGATGGTGCGGATGGCATAGCTCATGGTGGTGGCGTTTATGGACCCAACGCTGTATTAATAGGAAATCTCATTACGAATAATAATGCTATCGGTGAAGGTGGCTCCGGTGGATATGCTCCTTATCCTCATGGGGATCCTAACGACACCACAGAAGGTGGCAATGGTACTGCCAGAGGCGGAGGCATCTATGCACCTGGAGCAACGATTACAAACAATACAGTTGCAAATAACCAGACCATAGCATCTTTTGGTTATGGGTATGTTCATACTGTAGGACACGATCCCAATTATGATGGGACTGCCATTTTAGAGGGTGCTGGCATTTATGCCGACAACGATAGCATTATAACTAATACGATTGTTTGGGCAAATTCTCCTGACCAATTATCTGGACAAGATTGCAATAAGGTAATTTACAGTGATATTGGTGACGGAAACTGTATTGACAGTATTGGTAATATCTCTATGGAACCAAGTTTCGTCGACCCGAATAATCCTGACCCTAACTATTGTGATTACCATCTTCAATCAAATTCGCCTTGTATTGATATCGGTGATCCTAATTCGGATTACGGCAACGAGCCACAACCTAATGGCAACATAATTAATATGGGAGCATACGGCAATACGATAGAAGCTTCAATCAGTTCTTTGGATTTTGACAGCGATGGAGTTGCCAATCCATGGGAGATATACTGGGGACTTAATCCCGACAGTAATGACACCGATGGTGATGGATTGAGCGATTATTATGAGGTTTGCTACGACTATGACTGCAATGATTATAATCCATATCCGACTGGCAGTGACTTGAACGCCAATTCGGCAGATACCGATCAAGATGGTTTTACAGATGCCGTAGAAATATATCACGGTTCTTCGCCGATAGATGAGTTTTCTCTGCCTCAACTAATGATTATCTATGTAGATGCAAATTCACCTAATGATCCAGGAACTGGTAATATAAACGATCCGTTCGGGCTGATTCAAGATGGTATAGATGCCGCAATTAATGATGACACCGTGAGGGTAGCGCAAGGCCGGTACTATGAGAATATCAACTTTAACGGCAACAATATAATCTTAACCAGCATTGATCCAAACAATCCCAGTGTAGTGGCCAATACGATTATCGATGGCAACGATGCGGGATCAGTCGTCACCTTTGCTGGCACAGAAGATGCTAACTGTTTGCTGACTGGTTTAACTATCACTAACGGCACAGGAACCGTTAATGGCAGTGGTTTTTATGGTGGTGGCATATACGGTGGTGGTACGCATGCCGCTATTGGCAAATGCCTAATAACTGGGAATGGTACTGCCGATTGGAGCATCGGAGGAGGGATATACGATTGTGACGGTCTGGTTATAGATTGTAATATAAGCAATAATACTTCTTATTGGAGTGGAGGAGGATTGGCGTACTGTGATGGTGAGGTAAAAGGCTGTACTGTTAGCGGAAATGTGTGCACGAGCGGGCAAGATCCTTGGGGAGCTGGTTTGTATATGTGTGATGGCACGATTAAAAACTGCCGGATTGTAGGAAACAACTGTCCCGCACGTGAGGCGAATGGCGGTGGAGTGTCTCATTGTAGCGGTGCTATTATAAATTGCGAGATAGTGGGGAATTTTGTAGGTGGATGGGCTGGTGGCATGGCATTCTGTGATGGTAGTATTATTGGTTGCGTAATCAGCAACAATGTAGCCGGGGCTGATGCTGGGGGGCTTTATTATTGCGACGCTAATATTGTTAATTGTATCATTGCGAATAACATAAATACAGATGACTGGGCGAGCTTCACTAATGCAGGTGGATTGTATAGGTGCAACGGGCGAATTATTAACTGCACCATTGTTAGCAATATTGTACAAGGTAGTGACAATGACAGTGGCGGTTTATACGATTGTGTAGGAGAGATAACTAATTGTATCGTCTGGGGTAATATTAATACCGGTGATGTTAATGCTGCTCAGCTTTATGCGTGCTCTGACCCAAATTACAGTTGTATCCAAGACTGGACTGGAGGCAGTTTCGGTAATATCAGTGTCGATCCATGCTTTGCGGATCCATGCAATGGCGACTATCACTTGAAATCATATTATGGCAGGTGGGATCCAAATACTCACACCTGGATTCAGGACAATGTAACGAGTCCGTGTATTGATGCCGGTGAGCCGAATGATCCAAATTGGATGAATGAATTATGGCCGCATGGAAAACGTATAAACATGGGTGCTTATGGCGGAACACCGGAGGCAAGCATGTCGGCTTCTGAGTATGGCAACATTGCTGACTTAAATCATGATGGGATGGTTAACTTTGCAGATTTTACTCTGTTTTGTAATTCCTGGCCTCTTGAGCAAGTGTTGTTGGCCGGAGATTTGGATCGTAATGGGGTAGTTGATTATAATGACCTTGCTATTTTCATCGAACAGTGGCTTGAGGTAGAGCCGTTTAAGTTCTACGAATTCAATCTCGATGTTGATCCAGGTTGGACAATGCAAGGAGAATGGCAGTTCGGTCAGCCTACCGGTGGCGGAGGTGCTTACGGAAATCCAGATCCAAACAGTGGCTATACTGGTAATAGTGTATATGGCGTAAATCTGAATGGGGATTACGACACTGCTGTAGGTGGGCCATATTACTTAACTGCAGGGCCGTTCGATTGTAATGGATTTTATAATGTATGCCTGAAGTTCGCCAGATGGCTAAACACAGATACACCGGCTTATATAATCAGTAAAATTGAAGCTTCAAACAATGGCACCGACTGGGATGTGATATGGGAGCATACGGGTTCGTCAGATATTACAGACAGCAGTTGGCAGATAGTAGAATATGATATAAGCAGCACTGCGGATAATTATGAAACCGTATACATTCGTTGGAGTTATGAAGTTTTAGATAGTCACGTCTTCCCGTATTCAGGTTGGAATATAGATGATATTCAGCTATGGGGCACTGTTTATTAGGAGATCTAAGACATTACGTGAAATAACTCTCTCATTTATTTAGGCATACTTTGTATTCCCGGTTTCTCTTCCCTTTCGATTGGGGAGTGTCACAATATTCTGCCATATGAAAGAACATCACCGCAAGACAGCAAACTTTATGTCATTAAAATGTCTCCAAGCCCAAGCATTTTCAACCTGAAAGGTAAAAAACACTCCACACTTTTAGCTAAATACCCGACTTTTTCATAAATCTTACACAAAAATAGGATATAATCCGCTACCCACCTTTTCTTTCAATCGGTCTTATCCCCACCCCCTCGCGCGCTTATAAATATGAGAAAACTCATTTTCAGCTTAAAATCGTACTCTATAAACTCAGCCGCTGCTCTATGGCCGCTATGCGGTTCTCCAAATCCTCAATCTCTTTGTGTTTGAGGATATATTCGATAACATCCTTACAGGCCAGCCGTTTGAGTCGGTCATCCTTGTTGTCTATCAGGCCGACAAGGTTCTCGACCGCTTTGTTTAGGCTCTGCGTCAGGGTATCAAGGGCCACTTTGGCCGCTTCATTTCGCTGTCGGTCGAGTTCGGCCTTAAAATCCGGCTGCTTGAGCCACTTGTAGAAGGTCTTTGGAGTCACACCGGCTTTATTAACCCCTTCGATAATAGTAGGGCTGGACACAATGAACGGTATAGCTCTGCGTTGTCTGGCGTTTAATTCACTCATTTCGTTACCTTTGATTACTTTCTATTACTTTATTCAACATCCGACTCGCCCTCAAGTTTTGCAATCTCGTCCTGCGTCAACGGTCGTTTTCTTGCCTCAATCTCTAACTGTGGGTCAGGTGTGAAGATAATTAAGTTTCCTTTTTCGTATGCTGCTACGGCCCGCTTATATGTTACCCACTGCTCTATCGACCCAAGTGATTCGGCAATGTATTTATCACCATAACGGTAATAGTCCATTATAATCAGAGTCAGCTTAGGGATTTTCTTATTCAAGTTAAGCTGTTCCTCGATTCTTCTGAGTCGTGATTCTATGTTCCTGGTCATACCGCTCCTTTTTTTTCATGTGAGCAAGGGCCACAATGTCTGTAAGAGTCCGACAACCCTCTATTTCAACGATTTCTTCTGGATTGCCCTCCAGTCCCAGTATTTTTCTTGGCAGGCGAAGCCATACCGGCTTATCCTTGCCCATCTCTTTCTCAATCTTATCGATTCGTCTTGCCAGATTGTGTATCATCGAAATACGTCCTTATTTTTTCAGATTCGACCAATGCTTTAATTGTCGATTTGACGTCATCCGGCAAGTCTGGCCAGCGTTCGACCACAAAGGCCAAATCGGGGTGTTTTTGCAGTATTTTGTCCAAGCTGGTGGACAAGACAGGTTTGTTGTTTTCTATAAGTCTTTTATTATTAGTAGTTTGTTGATTTTCGTTAAGGGGTTCGAATCCCCTTGGGGCGAGTATTTCCCTAAGGACGCAATTGAAATGTTTATTTGGCAGGGTCGTTTCTTTACTTAGGATAACACTAAACTTCCAGGCCGGAAACTATCGTGTCGAAAACCATAGTGCCATCAACGATGCCTTGAATGACCGTTGTGTACTTTCTCCGCTTGAATTTGGAGAGGTACCCGAGTAGATATAGCCTGTTGCCGGGCCCAACCGGCATACGGAATTTCGCGGAATCGATGCCGGCAAAGCCTATAAAGCCCTTAAGGCCGTAAATCTTTTTAACGAAAAAGCTGGAAAGCTGGGCGCCGGCCTCAACCATTATCACGCCCGGCATTATTGGCCGGCCGGGTATGTGACCCCGGACCCAGAACTCGTTTTCCGTTACATCCTTGTAGCCTAATATTAGAAATTTTTCCTTATCATACCAGATGATGCCGTCTAATTGCTGCATCTCAAAGCTTTGAGGATTGACGGTAGAGATGTCCATTTTGTCGAAAATTACCTTCGACAGGTCAATTGTCGTGAGGTCAAACAATAACGGCGGTGGCATCACTATCCTCGATATGAATCCGCCGGGGCGGATAAACCACACCGGCGGGTAAAATGTATTACTGCCTTAAACGGGCCAGTTTTTCTGTCTTGTTTTTGTTCTTTCTGCCGGTTGTTCGGACCGGGTCTTAAAGGCCTGGAATGTGAATGATTGCTACACGTGGAGGTTTATTCAACGGCCCTTATTTCAAGAACACGACTTCGAACAATTTGAGCGCCCTGCTTTATTTTTTGCATTTGTTTACGCACGCGTGTTCCCGCGGCCTTATTTCCTCCTTCTGCCTTGTTTACGTCAGTTTCGATTTCCGCCACCAATCCTTTCAGGTCTTCATACTCTTGCATTAAATAATCCTCCACTATGTGGTTTTTCACTTTTCGCCGAAAGTTTATCGGCCTTGGGCAGCCTTGTCAAAAGAAAATGTTTATTTTCTGAGTATTTCCTGCTGTTTTGGCCTGCTTTCCTGGATTTTAAGCGAACAGCTTATTCGTCAGTTCGGCAATTCTTTGGCCCCGGCGTTTACATTGGCTGATGACTCTTTCATCCGGCTTGCCGATTGAAACCGGGCCGTAATGGTCTCCCTGTGGGTCGCCCTGGACCACCATACCGCTTATTAGCATCGCTTCGATAATGCCCATAATCGTCGTTTCATTGCCTCCGCCGATGTTCGCGGCACTGCTGAAGGCACTGCCGATTTTGCCGTCGAGCCGGCCATGCTGGCTGACCGCATTGTCGAACATTTCCTTGATTGGCGCGGCCATATGTCCATAATAGGTCGGTGAACCGACCACAATCGCATCCGCAGCCAGAAGCTCCTCAAGGCCAACTTCGCCGACGGATTTGCACTTAGTCTTCAGCCCGGCATCGTTCATCGCTTTGGCGATTACCTCGGCCATTTGTTGGGTGTTGCCGCTCCGCGAATAATAAACAACAATACCTGTTGCCATCTTCAATCCTTTCCATTGGCGGGATTTGCTATTTCGCTTTTTGTTTCAAATCAATGATATTCTTACTGAAACTGTTGGGGATTTCAACCTGAAAAATGCTGTCGCTTAACTTTTTCTTGAGGTTCTGACTGTAAAATTCCAACTCCTCAGTTTCATCCTGGCTCGAGACGGCGAGAATCCTTGCGGGCAAAAACAGTTTCGTATCAAGCCAAAGTTCTATATGGCTGTAGGTATCTTTGTATCTTGAGCCGTTTTTTACTTGCAACCTCAGGTGTATCGGCTCCCGGGAATTTCTCGACGGCTGTTCGAGAAGGGTTATGTCGAACTGTTTTTTCATATCTTTTATTTTGGCAAAGCCGACTATCGGCAGGTAGCCTGCAGCCAGGTCCAAGGGCTCAATCGGCATATTCGGTTCGGCTAATTGACGATACTCGACTCTTTTAAGTTGATAGTCGACCCGCACAAGCCATACACCGTCGAAAAAAACCTGCTCCCGGTATGCCTGTTCTTTGGCATCGTCTTGCTTGATTGTGTTGAAATCAAGACGCAGTTTCGACCTTTGTGTTTCTTTTGTGTAATATAATCGGCCCTTTCTGACTGTTTCCGATTCGAGCAAAGGTTGTCTGGAGGTATACTTGATTTTGGCCTGGTAGGATTTTAGCCCTGTGATAGTCTGCCTTAGCCGCTCCAATATGGAATCTACGCTGTTTAATTCAAGAGTTTCTTCCTCTATGGAATCTGTCCGATTTTCCTCAGGAGTTTTTTGCTCTGTGATGATTGTTTCGCCCGTGCAACCAATAAAGCAACACAGACTTGCCGTTACGAGCAAGACGAATAACTTTGCCGGTAGAATGTTAAACATCTTAGGAATTTGCGTCATTCTTTATTCTTCTCCTGAATGATAGTCAGAAGCTGCTCGAGAGAATCGATAGTAAAATCCGCGTGTTGTGCGAATTGTTCGGCTTCTTTATGATTTTTCAGAAGGACTGCAACTGCACCGGCCGCTTTGGCACTTAGTACATCGAATAGATAATCACCTACCAGCAGCGTTTGCTGCGGACTAATGCCGAACTGCTGACATAATTGCAACACGCCGAAGGCGTCCGGCTTGACAGGACCATCTTCTCTATCGACGGTAGCATCAAATTCAAGGCCGTGTTTTCGCGCTATGGCTAAAGCATTATTACGCGTATTTCGTGTCAGAATACCTATACGAATATCCGCGGTGCGGAGCGCTTCAAGAGTTTCTTTTGCCCCTTTGTTAAGGCTCGATTTCTGAACAGCCTGCTGCTCGTGAAAGTGCAGTATTTGTTCCGCCCGAGTTCGCTGCTCAGGATTCATTTTCCGCATCGCTTCGAGGATAGGTCCGGCCTCCGCGGCAAGGCCCATTTGCCGTCGAATGGCGTCAAAGTCAAAGAACGGCTCGGTAATAGTGCCGTCCAGGTCGAATATAACGGCTTTAATTGTCATTTCTTTGTTGTTTTGCCTTTCGAAGCAGTTCTATGAAGTATCGTCCGGGCTGGTTTAGTACCTTGCCTTTTCGGACGATTATTCCCGTTGGCCGCTTGAATTTCCTGTTTGAAAATTCTATTGCCTTTAACGTGCCGCTGGCCAGTTCCTGCCTTATAGCTGTCTCCGGCAGTATACTTACGCCCGAGTTTAGCTCGACCGCCCGCTTCACTGTTTCTATATTATCGAATTCCATAACCGTCCGCACTGTAACGTTATAGTGTGCCAGGATACTATCTACCAGGCCTCTGGTTGGAATACTTTCTTCGAAGACGATGAATTTCTCGAATCGCAGTTGGTGTATGTCGATTTTTGACTGCTTGGCCATCGGATGCTCCGGGCTGCACACAAGGACTAATGACTCGTCCTCAAAATCATAAATTTCAATGTTCTTATCTTTCTTTGGTACTGCTACCAGCCCGATGTCTACACCGCCCTGCAGGACAAGCTCATAAATCCGCCTTGAGCTGAAGTATTCGATGTGAACGTTTACTTCAGGATATTTAGCCATAAACTTTTTCACGTATGCGGGCAGGCTGTGCATGCCGATACTGAAAATGGCCGCGACGTTTATTCTTTTGGTTGTGTGTTTCTCAAGCGAGTTCAACTCACTCCTTAGCGCTTCATATCTCTCCAGAATGTCCTTGCCGGCGTTATAAAACAACTCCCCGGATTTAGTTAGTTCAAAAGGCCTTTTTTTTCTGTCGAGCAACTGGCACTTATGGGTCATTTCCAGTTGTGCAATCTGCTGCGAGACTGCGGACTGGCTGATAAAGTGCCTTTCCGCTGTTTTCGAGAAGCTTCGCAGTTCTACAAGGTCACAAAATATTTTTAGTGTTTCTATGTTCATTATCAGCTACTCTTATCCTATATATTAGCTTTTTTATGTTGCTATGCTTTGATAAATTCCTTATTCTAAGGAGGTTGGTACTATGACATACTGGATTCGCAACTCTTCAGTTATTAGTATATTTTATGATAAAAGCATTAGAAAGCAAGAATAACTTTTCAGGGAGACTCTGATGTCCGCGAATGCAACTACTGCTATTCAGGCCGTTTACGAGGAAGTATTAAAACGCAACCCGGGCGAGGTTGAATTTCATCAGGCAGTCAAAGAGGTCCTCGATTGCCTTGAGCCGGTCCTGCAAAACCGTCCGGAATATCTCGAGGCAAAGGTTCTTCAACGCCTTGTAGAGCCGGAAAGACAAATAATGTTTCGTGTACCCTGGCAGGATGACCGGGGCAACTACCGTGTCAACCGCGGTTTTCGTGTCGAATTCAACAGTGCTCTGGGCCCGTATAAAGGTGGGCTGCGGTTCCACCCAAGCGTATATCTCGGCATCATTAAGTTTCTGGGCTTTGAGCAGATTCTAAAGAACTCGCTGACCGGCCTGATGATGGGCGGCGGCAAGGGCGGGGCCGATTTTGACCCTAAAGGCAAGAGCAATGATGAAGTGATGCGCTTCTGTCAGAGCTTTATGAACGAGCTTTATCGGCATATCGGGCCCGATACCGATGTTCCTGCCGGTGATATCGGCGTGGGCGGACGCGAAATTGGCTATATGTTCGGACAATATAAACGAATACGCAATGCCTTTGAGGGCGTTCTAACCGGAAAGGGGCTTAATTGGGGCGGTTCCCTTGTCCGAACCGAAGCCACGGGCTATGGGCTCGTTTACATAATGGATGCGGTGCTAAAGGAAAAAGGAAAAAATATTGGGGATATGACAATCAGTATATCCGGTGCCGGGAATGTCGCTATCTTTGCGACGGAAAAAGTTCAGCAGCTCGGCGGTAAGGTCGTAACACTGAGTGATTCGAACGGCTTTATATATGACTCCGAAGGAATTAAGCTTGAAACGGTTAAGAAGCTTAAGCTGGTGGAGAGAAAGCGTATTAAGGAATATCTGTCAGCTCACAAAAACGCTAAATATACCGAAGGCTGCGACGGAATTTGGGATGTCAAATGTGATGTGGCCCTGCCCTGCGCGACCCAAAATGAGCTTGATGAGAAGGGTGCTAAAGTCCTTCTCAAGAACGGTTGCATCGCGGTGGGTGAAGGTGCTAATATGCCAACCACACCTGAGGCTGCGAAAGTTCTTTTAGAAAACAAGGCCATCTTTATGCCCGGCAAGGCCGCCAACGCCGGTGGAGTGGCCGTCTCCGGTCTGGAAATGGCCCAGAACAGCCAGCGGCTGCCCTGGACATTCGAGAAAGCTGATTCCGAGCTGAAGAACATTATGCTGACCATTTACAGTAATATCAGCATGGCCGCGGAAGAATACGGCTGCCAGGGCAATTTTATTGCCGGGGCAAATATCTCGGGCTTCGTAAAGGTGGCCGACGCGATGTTGGACCAGGGCCTTGTATAAAAAGTCCAGAAAACTACACTGCTGAGTCCTCCAGAATGCTTATTAGTAGTAAGCGCCCTTTTTAAAATTAGCTTGGTGATGCTGTGAAACAGAAAAAATGCGCACATTTCTGGGAAATGGTCAATCTCGCACCCGGTTTAATCGTTATGAAAAAATGCTTTCATTGCCGTAAGGTATCGACCTGCTTTGTCTTTCATAATAGACCTCCTATGGAACCCTGTCATGACGGGGAACATTTCTGGAATTTTATGGAAAGTGATGCCTCGTTTCATTTTGACCTTAGGTGTAAAAAGTGCGGCACTTTGGTTAACCTTAAAGAATTGGTTGGTTTGATGAAGTGTACAGGATGTGACGAGAGATGTGAGGCCGGTATGCTGATGCGAAAGCTCGAACCGGAAAACACAAAAGTGTATATAGCCGTAGGGGCCAGGCCCATTGAAGAAAGGCCTCAGCTTGACCGGGGAAAATTTGGGGTGCTGGAAGAGTACTTCGAGAAGCAGTCTGAATCTTTGGAATCCAAAGTAAAAATTGTGCCGCATAAAATGGTCAGGGATTTTAGCAGTTGTTATGCAGAGGTGGCCAGAGAGGTGGATGTGCTTTTTGCAGGCAGTTCCGAAAGGAAATAACAGCATCTCTGTAATATGGTCTTTTTCATTGCGTGGACGATGGTCTGTGATTAAAATTTGCAGCTATGAAAAAGAACACGGATATCAAAAAAGCGGTCCGGCAACACCTCGAAATGGAACAATTCTTCACTGGTGGGATTACAGTCAAGCCGAAGACTTCACCTGCCGAATCAAAGCAGAAAGCTGATAAAGCAGTTGCGGCGGAAGCGGCGGGGGAGCTTGAAAAAATCGCCGATGAAGTTCGCCAGTGCCATAAATGTAACTTAGGCTCGCTGCGTACTAATGCCGTACCGGGTGAGGGCAATCCAAACGCTCGCATACTTTTTGTCGGCGAGGGACCCGGAGCCGATGAAGATGCCCAGGGCCGGCCTTTCGTCGGAAGGGCGGGACAGCTATTGGATAAGGTAATCAATGCTATGGGGCTGAAACGCAGCGACATCTTTATAGCCAATATTATAAAATGCAGGCCGCCCGGCAATCGCGACCCCAGGCCTGATGAGATAATCAACTGTTTCCCGTATCTCCAAAGACAGATTGAGATAATAAATCCTGAGATTATTGTAACGCTTGGAGCCCCCGCAACCAAGACTTTGCTAAATACAAACAAACCAATTGGCCAGATGCGAGGTAGATTCCACGAATACTACTCCGGCATAGGCAGGCCGCCAATCAAGCTTATGGCGACATATCATACTGCTTATCTTTTACGAAACTATTCACAGGAGAACCGCAAACGGGTCTGGGAGGATATGAAACAAGTCCTGGCCGAACTCGGCCTGCCCGTACCGCTGCCCGGGCGATAAGCGTATATGCTTCGTGATAGTAAACAGCCAACCTTTGCTGTTGTTTAACTCACAATATTTTCTCAACTATACTTTGCGCGCCGATGAAGATGTCCAGCAGAAATGCGGCAGACAAAGCCAGCCAGCGAAGCCAGTGAAGTCGAAGCCCGCCGCGCGCTATGAAAAATGTAATCATAACCAGCACCACTGCCAGCACGTACATTGTGGCGTCCTGAAAAAAGATGCTTTCTCCTTTTGAGCCTAGTATGGCCGTAACCGCAGCACACAGGCCGGTAATGAAAGCGCATATCAGCAACCAGCCTTTATCGGCTGCGGTGGACCAGGCCAGCGACTGTGTCCCTAAACCAATTAGTACCGAACAACAAACGAGCGGAACAGCAGTCCATATAAGCGGGCTTACCTGAAAAATACTATCCGTAAAAGTTAAAGCAAGGCCGAGGGTGAAAATTATCATTGGGCCCACTCGGTGGAGTGCGAAGAAAACAAAAAAACCCATCACAAGCGCACTTAGCGGCAGATGATAAAAGCTGAAGAAGATAGAGCTATTGTTTGTAGCTTTATAAAGGCTCAGCAGACCAATCGTATCGGCCAGGTGCAGTCTGGTCTGGATGGGGATGGGAAAGAGACGAAGTTTGGCTGAGCCCAATATGGAAAAGAGTAACACTATTATCAAAAAGGGCAGTATCGAAAGCCCGGTAGTTATCAAAAGATACGCAAATCGTCTTTTGCTGTTTCGGGTGTTAAAAAGTCGTTGCCAGAAGGCCGCGGGACAGAACAGCCAGGGAACTGCCGCAAATACCAGTCCTGCTGTAGCCTGATACGCAGCGAGCCCCAGCGCAAAGGGGCCAAAGCCATAAACGATGCCGGCAAAAAATGCGCCGGGAAATGAGGCGACCCAGCGCCGTGAAAGCACATAACAACCCAGCGAAGCCAAAGAAGCATTCAGCAGGAGTGCGAGTCGTTCCAGGGCAGGATTTTTCAAATACGGCTGGTATAGATAAATTGCGAAGGCACTATATATACCGGCCGCGATGATAAATTCGCTTAGATTACGAAGAAAACTTCCCTGGCCTGCTTTTGGGGCCATATTTCTTTTCCCTGTGCCCACAGTGAGAAGCTATTGTGATTATTTGAGAACAACTTTACCCGTGCCGGCGCTGATTGTTCCTATCCTGTAAACTTTCTCGCCCCAGCGGGTCAGTTTCTTTTTTATTGATTGTGCAAAGTCGGGCGCTACTATCAATACGAAGCCGATACCCATATTGAAGACTCTAAACATCTCACTTTCCTCTACGGGACCGGCCTTTTGAATGAATCCGAATATGTCAGGCACGGGCCAGCTCGTTTTTTTTATCACCGCGTTACAATCCTTCGGCAGTACGCGTGGAATATTGCCCACCAGCCCGCCGCCGGTTATGTGCGCCATCCCGTGCACGATTCTTTTAACTTTATAACCGCCCAGCAGCTTAACAATGGGCCTGACATAAATTCGCGTCGGTTCGAGCAGTAGGTCACCCAGCACAGCGCCGTCGAGTTCGTCAATTCGGCCCGTTACCTTCAGCCCCAGTTTCTTAAAGCAAATATGGCGAACCAGTGAATAACCGTTGCTATGCAGTCCATTCGAGGCCAGGCCAAGAATAATATCGCCTTTACTGACGTCTTTTCCATCAATTATTTTGCCCCGCTCCACTACCCCCACGGCAAAGCCCGCCATATCGAAATCGCCTTTGCGATAGGTGTCGGGCATCTCGGCGGTTTCTCCGCCTATTAAAGCGCAGTCGGCCTGCCTGCATCCGTCAGCTATACCTTCTACCATATCTGCTACCTTTGCCGGCTCGACATTGTGGACAGCAAGATAATCAAGGAAGAAAAGAGGCTCCGCCCCGAGCACAAGCATATCATTCAGACACATCGCCACGACATCGATGCCGACAGTGTTGAATTTCCCGGCCGCTTCTGCGAGCTTGACCTTGCTTCCTACGCCGTCAGTACAGGCCACGAGGACGGGACGCTTGTAGTTCTTTTTGAATAGTTTTTCGTCATAGTCGAGGCGAAAGAGGCCCGCAAAGCCGTTTTCCAGGTCCATAACCCGGGGGCCGAACGTTCTGGTGACGCTTGAGCGTATCTGGCGTACCACCTCATCACCGGCCTTAATGCTCACACCGCTTTGTGCATATGTCAGATGCTCAGACATTTTCCTCGGCCCAGTCCTCGAACATCTTCATCTGATAACGTTCCATCACAAATTTATTGACCACTGTGTTTATAGGTATTTTGTACTGACCCGTCCAGCAGGCTGTACAGTAATGGTCCGCCGGCAGAGATGCGCACGACAGCAGCCCCTCAAGCGAACAGTAACCAACGCTGTCAACCTCGAGGAAGTCCCTGATTTGCTCCATATCACGGTTGTTGGCCAGCAGCTCCTCCTTTGTAGGGAAGTCAACGCCGTAGAAACACGGGTGTCTTATCGGTGGACAACTGACGCGCATATGTATTTGTTTGGCTCCCGCCTGCCGAAGCGACCTTATTTTGCCTTGTGTCGTTGTCCCTCTGACAATCGAGTCGTCCACAACCACAACGCGCTTGCCCTCTACAATCCTCTTAACCACCGCCAGTTTAAGTTTGACCTGCAAATCGCGCAGTTCCTGGGTTGGAGAGATGAAGGTTCTGCCTATATAATGGCTTCTTACAAAGCCCATATCAAAAGGTATTCCACTTTGTTCTGAGTAACCTATTGCTGCTGAGGTGCCGGAATCCGGAACAGGAATTACAACGTCGGCTTTGACTGGATGTTCCCGAGCAAGCTGCCGGCCGAGACGTTTTCGAAAGGCGTGTACATTTTCGCCGAATATATTGCTGTTCTGTTTGGCGAAGTAGATATGTTCGAAGATGCAGTGAGCGGGTGTAACTTCACCCGGGGTGTTGAAAAATCTGCTGTGCAGGCCTTCTTCGTCCAGACGGATGATTTCGCCGGGCTCGACGTCGCGAATGTACTTTGCGTCTATCGTGTCAAATGCGCAGGTCTCACTGGCGATGACGTATGCTCCGGAGTCGGTTTGACCAATGCTTAGCGGCCTTATCCCGTGCGGGTCCCGGGCCGCCTCGATCCGGTCCGGGAACAGAAATAAAAGGCAGTAAGCGCCCTGCAGGTGTTTAAGTGTGTGCGCAATCGGGTCATCCCTTCTTGCGTGGGTTGGTTTTGCCAGTAAATGAATGATAATTTCGGTATCGCTGGTAGACTTGAATATATGACCGTAAGCCTCATATTCGTCTCGAAGCACAGAGGCATTGATAAGGTTTCCATTATGAGCTATCGCGACCTGTCCCCGCGAATACTCGCTTAGGAACGGTTGCGAATTAGCGGGTTTTGTACTACCCGTCGTCGAGTAACGCACGTGCCCGATAGCCATCGGATTGGAAAGCTTCTCCAGCAGGCTTGAGCCCTTTCGAAAAACCCGGGCCACTGTTCCCATACCCGTATAACATTGAATGAATTGGCCGTTGCTTGAGGCGATTCCTGCAGATTCCTGTCCGCGATGCTGTAGACTATACAAACCAAAGTGAGTCTTCTGTACAGCATCAGCATCGCCATAAATTCCAAAAAGGCCGCAATTCTCTTTCTTCTCCATACTTAAATGTTTTCTCTCTGGATATAACATGCTGAGATTCTCCGGTCCTTATTTTATCTACTTGAGGTATTTCAGCAGTTTAGCGGATTATTAAAATCAAGTCAATTCTGCTCTTCGCCTATGTATTTAATCTTTAAAAAAAGTTTGCATCGCCCGGTTTGTTAATTATACTGGTTGCTAAGCGGTTTCGAGGCAAAAGATATGGCGGTAAGGATTCCGAGAGTTGTTGTCGTAGGCGCAACTTATGTGGATATGACGGTCCGGTGCGGCAGAATTCCCGAGGCCGGCCAGACCGTTATAGGCTCAGGATTTTCGTGTACAGCTACAGGGGCAGGGCTCAACCAGGCTATCCAGGCGGCTCTTTGTGGCTGTCAGGTTCACCTTGTAAGCAAGGTCTGCAGCGACATCTTCGGCCAGGTTGTGAAGGAAAACCTGGCTTCCTTTGGTGTTAATACCGAGCTGCTATACACCGCACAGGCCAAGAATACGGGTGTAATCGTTACTCTGGTCAATTCCGAGGGAGAAAACGGCTCTTGCATCTCCGAGGGTGCCAATCGGGCGCTTATGCCACAGGATATAGGATGTGATGCTGTAGAGCAAGCTGTTTCAACCGCCGATGTCGTGCTGATTCATGGCCAACTGCCTTCTGATGCGGTTAGTGCCGCCATCAAAATGGCAAATATACACCGCAAAAAGGTTATTCTCGACCCCGGAGACGTCGTCCTTACCGCCGAGGTACCTATTGATTTCTTTTCCGTTAATATTCTGATACCTGATCTTCGTGAGGCTGCTGAGATTGCAGATGTCGGTGCTGAAAATATCCACGAAGCGAAAATGATTGGCTCCGACCTTGTAGCTCGTGGAATTGAGTGCGTCGTGGTGAAAATGGGCAGGAGAGGTTGCCTTGTGATTAACAGAAAAGGTGGAGAGCATATCCCTGCCTTTTCTATTGATTTAGTTGACCAGACCTGTTCCGGTGATGCCTTTGCAGGAGCATTGGCTGCTTCGGTTGCAGTAGGCGATAATATAGAGGGGGCCGTTAAATTTGCTTCTGCTGCAGGAGCTTTGGCATGCTCCCGATTCGGTGCCCAGGATTCGCTGCCGAAAAAGGAAGAAATCATTGAGCTGCTTCAGCAGTCAGACTGATGTAAGGCTTGGAAATTGGTCTTTCAAAGAGAAAATCAACGTGTATCGGCAGGCGATATTCTCCAGGCCGTTGCCAATGGAGATGATATTAAACTGTACCGTTGTTCTGTCTCTGGTCAGCTTGATATTAACCGACTCTTCGAAAAACGCGAAAACTTTGACACCGGCAATATGGTAATCAGAGAAAGCGACGGCCAAACTGTGATAAACCTTTCACAGTCAATGGTTTTTCACTCGTGTACGTTTGAAGAAAACCTCGTCTTTTCCTCGCCCTGGTCGGACCCGGATAGGCTTGTTGTGGTTTTCAGGCAGGATGTCAGTTTTAACTCGTCGGTCTTTAGCGGCCAGTGCCTTTTCAACGGCGCGTGCTTTCATGGACTTGCCGGATTTGACGGCTGCCGTTTTGAGATGGTTGTATCTTTTAGGAATGCCGCCTTTCAATCAAACGCTATGTTTCGGACTACTGTATTTAACGGGTATGGTCTGCTGAGTGATGCGGTTTTCTTCAAGGATGCGCGCTTCACCAATACCTATTTCGCCAAGAGTGCTAACTTTGCAAACGTAAAGTTCAAAAGCAGAACCGATTTTGCGGGCGTATACTCCACGAGCGGGGCCGTGCCTATTTTTGAATCCGTCGGCTTTGCCCGACACAGCTTCGGTGACGGCGAAAACTTCTGGCGATTCATTAAACAGGCCGCTCAGGAGGCCGGTCACTACCAGTTGGCAGGCGAAAGCTTTTATAATGAAAGATGCGCTCATCTCTGGAAAAAATTTCGCGGTGTTAGTTATGATTCCGCCTCGGCGCTGAAAAAAACGGCCCGATTCATCCTGGGGATGCGCCTTTTGCCGGAGATCGTTTTCGGAAAGTTGCTCTTCGGCTACGGTGAAAGACCCATCAGAGTCTTATTTGCCAGCCTGTTGGTTATCTTTTTCTGTGCGATTATTTATATGAATTCAGGCGGTATCACTTATAGAGGTGAGATTTTTACAGATGCTACATTCATGGATGGGCTGTACTTTAGCACCGTTACTTTTACGACCCTTGGATTTGGAGATTTACATCCCGCTAAAAACCATTTCATCCGCTATGTGGCGATGGGTGAAGCACTCAGCGGCGTGGCACTGATGTCTCTGTTCATCGTTTGCTTGGCCAAGCGATATTCGAGAGGCTAATTACTTGATACATACTTCGTAAAATCACGCCCGGCAGGACTCGAACCTGCGACCTACGGGTTATGAGCCGGTTTCAATAAATAGCTATATGTTCTTATTTCAATTGCAGTTATTAAGATACAACAATTTTGCAAAGTGGCAAATCGCGGCAAATTGAGACATACCGGCAAGCCTAGTAGTCTGTCACATCTAAATTACTGGGTATAGTTTTTTCAATTTTACACGAGCGTCTGCAGTGGCAAATTGCCAATCAACAGTGGCATCCGCTTCATTACGTTGCCGCTCCCAAGCTGAAAC